>JAESGI010000006.1_pt1 | contig 415522 bp, 398 predicted proteins | sample 9269671 | NCBI WGS metagenome assembly JAESGI01 (sample SAMN14515641, study PRJNA621666) | algae metagenome | isolation source: Nostoc indistinguendum CM1-VF10 and co-occurring heterotrophs from gravelly... | place: USA: Clark Mountains, San Bernardino, California | collected 1998-06-05 | reverse complement strand
CAATGCCCGTCATTCCGGGGCATGCGCCGCGCAGCGGCGCGATGAACCCGGAATCTCGCCGCCTGCACCGAGCCGCAAGATTCCGGGTTCGTGCGCCTTCGGCTTACGCCCCGGAATGACGACGAGAAATAACACCCGTCATTCCGGGGCATGAGCGGCGCGAGCCGCGAAATGAACCCGGAATCCCGAGATCGGACTCACTGCGTTGAATCTCCAGATTCCGGGTTCGTTTCGGGCTTCGCCCTTACGCCCCGGAATGACGACAAGAGACAATGCCCGTCATTCCGGGGCATGCGCCGCGCAGCGGCGCGATGAGCCCGGAATCCATAGCCCCTGGCCGACGAGATCAACCGCAGTGCGACCGACGCGACGCTGCGGCGTATGGATTCCGGGCCTGCGCGCAAGGGCGCGCATCCCGGAATGACGCGGGGTTGGCAAAGGCGCGGCATGGCGGTGCGAAGCGCGCGCGGCGGGAGCGCCGCGGCGGCAGCAGCTACACCGACACCGCGTAGATCTCGTACTCGCCGCGTACCAGTTCGATATGCGCGCGCATCGCGGCGGCGGCGCCGGTGCGGTCGCCGCGCATGATGGCGACGACGACGCGGTCGTGCTCGATCTGGGATTTCGCCAGCCGGCCGAGATTGCGAAACTGCGCGCGGCGGAACGGCTGCACCCGGACGCGGGTGGCGAGCGTCAGTTCGGCGATATAGGCGTTCTGCGAGCCGGCATAGATCGCGTTGTGAAACCGCTCGTTGACGGTGTGGAAGCGGTCGGGGTCGCCGGCGTGGCTCAGCAGCCGCAATTCGCCGTGAATGTCTTCCAGCATCCGCCGCTGTGCCGGCGGCATCCGCTCGGCGGCGAGGCCGGCGCAGATCGCTTCCAGCTCCGCCATCGCCTCGAACATGCCGGTCAATCGCTCGACCGACGGCCGCGCCACCACGGCGCCGCGATGCGCGCGGGAGTCGACCAGGCCCGAGGCGGCGAGCTGCCGCAGCGCCTCGCGCACCGGGGTGCGGGAGACGTTGAAGCGCCGCGCGATCTCGGTCTCGTCGAGCGGCGCGCCGGGCGCGAGATTGCCGCGCACGATGTCGTCGGCCAGCTGCAGCCGCAGCTCTTCGGCGCGCGTGATCTTGCCAAGGTCTGTGGCCGGGCGCGCAACGATCGAAGACGGCCGGGCCGGCGCAGCTGGTTTCAAGTGCGGCCGGGGCCGCCGCTGCACGGGGACGTCTTCAAAGCTCATGCCGTGGTCCGCGGTTCTTCGATCATGCTGACATGCGCGGCGACGATCCGCCAGCCCTCCGGGAAGCGCACCCAGGTCTGCATCTGCCGGCCGACCTTGCCCGGCGCGGAGTCGCGATAGAACAATGTCGACGCCACCGCGGTGTCGCGGCCGTAGCCGGTGATCACGGTGCTGGCGGTCTTGCGCATCAGGCCGACCGGCGAGCGGCCGGCGCGAAACGCCTGAATCTCCGAATAGCCGTAGAGGTTCTCGCCCATGCCGTAGCGCACGGTGCGCTCGTCGGCGCGAAACAGCGCGTCGAGCGTGGCGACGTCGTTGCCGACCAACGCGGCCTCGTAGCGGGCGAAGGCCTCGCCGACTTCGGCCAGCACCTCGGGCAGATCGATATCCATCAGCAGTCCAATCTCAGAAGTTGGCGGGCCGCGGGGCCGCGACGGCGCCCATTCGCTCCAGCTCGAAAGCCACGCGCAGCGCCAGATCCTCGCGCCACGGCGCCGCGATGATCTGCACGCCGATCGGCATCGGCGCAAGCGGCACCGGCACCGCGACCACCGGCAGGCCGATGAACGAGATCGGCTGGGTGTGGATGCCGATATTGGCGCGCACCGGCAATTCGACGCCGCCGAGCACGAAGGTCTGCTGGCCGAGCTTCGGCGCGATGCAGGGTGTCGCCGGCGCGATGATGATGTCGACCTCGTCGAACAGTTCGAGCACGCGGGCGCGATACCAGCGGCGGAATTTCTGCGCGCGGTCGACGAACGGGGCAGGGACCATGGCGCCGGCGATCAGCCGGTCGCGCACCGCCGGATCGAAATCGTTCGGCCGTTGGCGCAGACGGTCGAGATGCAGCGAGGCGCCCTCGACGGTTGAGATCACGTAGGCCGCGGAGCGCGCGCGCGCCGCCTCCGGCAACTCCACCTTGCGCGTGGCATTCAGGGCCTTGGCGACACGCGCCACCGCCTCGACGGCTTCGGGAAACAGGTTGGTCTCGAAGTAGCCGCCCGCCAGCGCGATGCGCAGTTCGTCGGTGCCTTGCGCAAGCAGTGGCGCTACGGGCTCGACGTTGCGGGTTGAGCACGCCGCGTCGTCGGCGTCCGGCCCCTGCATCGCGTCGTAGCTCAGCGCGAGGTCGCTGACGCTGCGCGCGAACGGGCCGAGATGGTCGAAGCTGGCGACGAAGGGAAACGACCGTGCCCGCGACAGTCGTCCATAGGTCGGCTTCAATCCGAACACGCCGCAGAACGACGACGGCACCCGGATCGAGCCGTTGGTATCGGAGCCGAGCGCCAGCGGCACCAGCCCGCCGCCGACCGCGCCGCCGCTGCCGCCGGACGAGCCGCCGGTCATCCGCGTCACGTCGTGCGGATTGCGCGACGGGCCGTCATGGACGTTCTCGCCGGTGAAGTCATAGGCGTATTCGCCCATGTTGAGTCCGCCGACCAGCACGGCGCCGGCGGCTTCCATCCGCTCGATCAGCGTGGCGTCGCGCGGCGACGGTGCGAGGTCGCGGTTGATCTTCGAGCCGGCGCGGGTCGGCAGGCCCTCGATGTCGAACAGGTTCTTCACGGCGAATGGCACGCCGGCCAGCGGCCCGGGATTCTTGCCTGCGGCAATGGACGCGTCGACCGCGGCCGCCCTGGCGCGGGCGCGATCGGCGACCACATCGGTGAATGCGTTGAGCACCGGGTTGTGCTGGGCGATGCGCGCCAGCGCCGTGTCGGTCGCCTCGCGCGCGGAGAGTTTTTTGCCGGCCACCGCGCCGGCGATCTCGCTGGCGGACAGCCAGCCGCTATCGATGCTCATGGTTTGCTCGCCCACGTTACGCTGTAAAGACACTGGCGGGCTCGGTCTCGTCCGGTAGCGTGAACGCGTCGACCATCCGCGCCAGCCGCAAGGTGACCTCGAGATTGAACCGCACGGCAGGCTTCCAGGCCTCGTCGACCGGCAGCGCGAGCGCGCCGGACACGGCATCGATATAGGCGTCGAGTTCGGTATCGGACATCAAGTCGATTTCCAGTCTAGTGCACCGGCAGCGGCGGATGCGGGATCGCCGTCAGCAGTTCACGGGTGTAGTCGTCCTGCGGCGCGCCGAGCACCTGCTCGGACGGTCCCTGTTCGACGATTCGGCCGCTCCGCATCACGATGACACGATCGCACAGAAGCCGCACCACATTCAAATCGTGCGATACGAACAGGTAGCTCATGCCGAGCTGTACCTTGAGATCCTGCAGCAGGTTCAGCACCACGGCCTGCACCGAGACGTCGAGCGCCGCGGTTGGCTCGTCGAGGATGACGAGCTTCGGCTGCAGCGCGATGGCGCGGGCGATGCCGACGCGGGCCTTCTGGCCGCCGGACAATTGATGCGGAAAGCGATCCAGCAGGTTGAGCGGCAGACCGACCTGCCGCGCCAGTTCCTCGCAGCGCGCGCGCAACGCGTCGCGGCCCTTGACGTCGCCGAGCTGCATGATCGGGTCGGCGATCGCGCGCGCCGCGGTGAAGCGCGGGTTGAGGCTGTCGGTCGGATCCTGGAACACCATCTGGATCGACTTGCGCAGCGGCAGCCGCGCAAAGGCGTTCGGCGGGATCGCGCCGATCTCGTCGCCGTCGAAAGCGATGCGGCCCGCGCTCTGGTCGATCAGCCGCATCACCATCATCGAGGTGGTCGACTTGCCGCAGCCGGATTCGCCGACCAGCCCGACGCTCTCGCCATGGCCGACGGAAAAGCTGATGCCGTCGACCGCGCGGAATTTTTCCGGCTCGATGGCGGGCTTGCGCGAGAACAGCTTGGCCAGCGACGCGGTGGCGCCCTGGCGGGGATATTCCTTGACGAGGTTTTCGATGATGAGGAGGGGGGCCGTTGTCTGCTCCACAGCTTCGCCGCCCATACCTTCGTCACCCCCGGGCTTGACCCGGGGGTCCATCGGCTTTGACGCGTCGTGCGAAGAGGGATGGATCGCCTGCTGCTCCCTCTCCCCGCGCGCGGGGAGAGGGTCGGGGTGAGGGGGCGTCTCAATTGCTGGCGGCGCTGCGTTGTGGCGAGGCGGGGGGGGGGGGGGGGGGGGGGGGGGGGGGGGGGGGGGGGGGGGGGGGGGCGGCGGGGGCGGCGGGGGGCGGGGGGGGGGGGGCGGGGCGCGCCCGCGTCTCAATTGCTGGCGGCGCGGCGTTGTGGCGAGGCGCCCCCTCACCCGACCCGGCCTCGCTGCGCTCTGTCGGGTCGACCTCTCCCCGCGCGCGGGGAGAGGTGAGAGCCGCCGCGCGCTCCTTCGCCGCCGCGACTTCCTCTTCCGGCAGCAGGTCGCGCAGACTGACTCCAAGCCGCGGCGTCGCGCGCATCAGCTTCTTGGTATAGGCGTGCTGCGGGTTGGCGAAGATGTCCGCCGACAGCGCGGTCTCCACGACGCGGCCCTTCTCCATCACCACCACGCGGTCGCAATAGGCGGCGGCCAGCCCGAGGTCGTGGGTGATCAGGATGGTCGACATGCCGCGGCTCTTGGTGAGCTCGACGATCAGGTCCATCACCGCCTTCTGCGTGGTGACGTCGAGCCCGGTGGTCGGCTCGTCGGCGATCAAGAGCTGCGGATTGCAGGCCAGCGCCAGCGCGATCACCACGCGCTGGCACATGCCGCCCGACAGTTCGAACGGATAGGCGTGGTAGCGCTCGCGCGGCCGCGCGATCTTCACCGCCTCCAGCGCCTCGATCGCCTTCTCGCCGCGGTCGTTGCCGGTGACCTGGCTGTGCTGGCGCAGCACGTCCTCGATCTGGTCGCCGACCTTGCGGATCGGATTGAGCGCGGCGCGCGGATTCTGGAAGATCATCGAGATCTCGCGGCCGCGCAGATCGCGCATCTGGTCCTCGGACGCCACCTTGACGTCGACCCCGGCGAACATCACCGAGCCCTCGGCAATCTTGCCGGCGCGATCGAGAATGCGCATCACCGCATAGGACGTCACCGACTTGCCGGAGCCGGACTCGCCGACGATGCCGAGCGTCTCGCCCTTGCCGACGCTGATATTGACGTGCTGCACCGCCTTGACGATGCCGCGACGCGTGGCGAATTCCACGGTGAGATCGGACACGTCGAGCAATGGCTGCGCGGTCATGTTGCGTCTCCCGGACTAGTTGCGTCGCCCCCGGGCTTGACCCGGGGGCCCCTCACTCTTGAACAGGACTCTTGCGATAAAGGATGGATGGCCGGGTCAAGCCCGGCCATGACGAAGGGAGCTAGTTGCGCGGTCATGCGGCATCCCTCAGTCCTGTGTCCCGGACGCGCTGCAGCACGCGGCGCCGCAGGCGCGGCGTGATGCTGCGCAGAGCCGGGACCGTACCAGACACCTGCGGTCCCGTTGGTACGGTCCCGGTTCTGCGGCGCAGCACTTCGCTGCGCTGCGCGCTGCACCGCGCCCGGGACACAGGTTGAATTGCTCCGCATCACGTCCGCCTCTGCGGATCGACGATGTCGCGCAGGCCGTCGCCGAGCAGGTTGAAGCAGAACACCGCGATCATCAGCGCGAGGCCGGGAAACAGCGCGATCCACCATTCGCCCGACACCATGAAGCCGGCGCCCTCGGCGACCATGATGCCCCATTCGGGCGTCGGCGGCCGCACGCCGAGGCCGATGAAGGACAGGCCGGCGGCGTTGAGGATGGCGTAGCCCATGGTCAGCGACATCTGCACGATCATGATCGGCATGATGTTCGGCAGGATGTGCACCAAGAGGATCCGCATCTCGCTGTTGCCGGAGAGGCGCGCGGCCTGCACGAAGCCGGCCTCGCGCCGCACATTGGCCTCGGCGCGGGCGACGCGGGCATAGAGCGGGAAGTTGACGATCGCGGTGGCGATGATGATGTTCTGCACGGTGTTGCCGAGCGCCGCGACGATGCCCATCGCCAGCACGAACAGCGGAAACGCCATGATGGTGTCGGCGATGCGGCCGACGATGCGGTCGGTCCAACCGCCGAAATAGCCGCCGGCGATGCCGGCCAGCCCGCCCATGAAGAACACCAGCACCACCGATGCCACGGCGATGAACAGGTCGAGCCGGGTCGCCACCACCACGCGGCTGAAGATGTCGCGGCCGAGCTGGTCGGTGCCGAACCAGTGCGTTGCCGAGGGCGGCTGCAGTGCGGAGGTCGTGTTGCTGGCCAGCGGGTCGTACGGCACCACATAGGGGCCGAACAGCGCCGCCAGCACGATGACCACCAGCAGCCCGAACGCGAAGGCGGTGACGCGGTTCTCGCCGAGCACGTAGCGGGTGTGCTCGAACATCGAGGCGATTCCCGAGCTGCGCGCCGGGGCGACCGCTGCGGTCGGCTCGGCGGCGATGGGTTCGGTCAGCGGGGCGACAGTGCTCATCCTTCCAACCTCACGCGCGGATCGATCACCCCGTATAGGATGTCGATGATCAGGTTCAGCAGCACGTACATGATCGCCATCGTCAGCACGAAGCCCTGCACCGGCGCGAAATCCGAGGCGATCAGCGCTTCGACCGCGTAGGAGCCGATGCCGGGCCAGGCGAACACTTTCTCCACCAGCACGTTGGCGCCGAGCAGGAAGGAGAACACCATCGACAGCGTGGTGATCACCGGCAGCATGGCGTTGCGAAAGGCGTAGGTGACGATCACGGTGCCGGGCGACAGGCCGGAAGCACGCGCGGTGCGCACGAAGTCGGACGACAGCACCGCCAGCATCGAGGCCCGCGTCATGCGCGCGATCGGCGCCAGCGAGAACACCGCGAGCGTCGCGGACGGCAGGATCAGCTGGCTCAGCGCCGATCGAAACGTTTCGAAGTCGCGCGCGATCAGCGCGTCAATCAGATAGAAGCCGGTCACCGCCGGCGGCGCGGAATAGAACACGTCGAGCCGCCCCAGCGGCGCCGGCGACCAGCCGAGCCGGAAGTAGAACACATAGACCAGCACCAGCCCGGTGAAGAACACCGGCAGCGACACGCCGGCCGTGGTGGTGATGCGGCACAGATGGTCGATCCAGGAGCCGGGCCTGGTGGCGGCCAGAATGCCGAGCGGAATCGCGATCACGATCGAGATGACCAGGCCGAGCAGCGTGAGTTCGGCGGAGGCGGGCAGGCGGTTGCGGATCTCGGTGGCGACCGGCTGGCCGGTGGTCAGCGAATTGCCGAAATCGCCGCGCGCGAGATCGGCGGTGTAGCGGAAGAACTGCTCGACCAGCGGCTTGTCGAGCCCGAGCTGTTTGCGGATCTGCTCGACCGCGACCTTGTCGGCCGCGGGGCCAGCAAAATACGCCGCCGGATCGCCCGGCAGCGCGCGGGTCAGCAGGAACGTCACGATCACCACGCCGATCAGCGACGGGATCGCAAACATCAGCCGCTTGCCGATCATGCTCAGCATGGTGACGTCCTCCTTCTCTCCCACAGGGGAGAGGAGAGACTGCGAGCGTGCAGCCCCTGTCTCGCGCTCCCTCCCCCCCTGTGGGGGAGGGCTGGGGAGGGGGGTGGCGACGAATGCGGTGCGCGTGGCTTACCCCCCTCCCTAACCCTCCCCCGCTTGGGGGGAGGGACCAGGGCCGTGCAGTGGTTGCGGACTGCCATTCTCTGCACTGTACCGATGAGGGGTCGCCGCATCGCTCACCCCTTCGCCAGCGCGCGATAGTCGAGCCGGCGGTGGAACCAGTACTGATAGCCCGAGACGTTCTTCTGCATCGCGACGTTGACGAACGGCTGATACAGCGGAATGCGCGGGATGTCGGTGAAGGCGAGGTCGACGAAGCCCTTGACGTCGCGGTCGTAGGCCGCGGTGTCGCCATTGGCGGCCGCGACGCGGGCGCCGTCGATGAACTTGTCCATCTCCGGCGACTTGTAGCTCATGGTGTTGAACACCGAATTGTTGCCGTGATAGCACCAGTAGAAGAAGTATTCCGGGTAATCGAGCCAGCCCGAGAACACGTTGGTGTAGAGCGGCATTTCCTTCTTGTTCAATTCGGTGCGCCAGTTGGCGCCGGGCACCTTGTTGATGGTGGTGCGGATGCCGATCTGGCCGAGCGCCTCCTGCACCAGGATGCAGAGCGGCTCGTTCACGTTGGCAAAGTTGAGGTCGAACGAGATCGTGGTCTCGAAGCCGTTGGGCAGCCCGGCTTCCGCCAGCAACGCCTTGGCCTTGGCGATGTCGGTGTTGAACTTGGTCGGCTGCGGCCACGCCACCTCGGTGGGCTTGTCGGCCGGCGCGCCGAACATCGGATTGCCGAGGCCGAACAGCACCGCATCCATGATCTTCTGATACGGAATCGCATAGGCCACCGCCTGGCGCACCTTCGGATTGTCGAACGGCGGCTTGGTGACGTTCATGCCGATATACTGGATGCCGTTGGAGAACGGCAGCGACACGACGTTGAGCTTGCCGTTCGCCTTCATCTCTTGGAAATCCTTGAACGGCAGTTCGTAGGAGATGTCGGCGTCGCCGCGCTCCAGCAGCGCGCGGCGGTTGCCGGCCTGCGGCACCATGCGCCAAATCACGCGCTTGATCTTCGGCATCGGGCCACCGACCCACTCGTCGTTGCGCTCCATGATGACTTCTGTGCCGGCGGTCCACTTTGCCACCTTGTAGGCGCCGGAGCCCGCGGTCTGCTGCTTGGTGTATTCCAGGCCCCACGGATCCTTCTCGCTGGCGTTCTTCTTCACCAGTTCGGAGTTCACCACGCAGGGCACGATCACCGCGAGGTCGGGGATCGTCAGCTTGTCCTTGGTGAGGAAATCGACCCGCACGGTGTGATCGTCGACGATGACGAATTGTTCGGGCTTCTTCAGCGAGCCGGCGCTCATCTGGAAGGTCGGGAAGCCGCCGACCGACACCGAGCGGTCGAGCGACCACTTGACGTCCTTCGCGGTGACCGGCGTGCCGTCGTGGAATTTGGCCTTCTTCTTCAGCTTGAACGTCACCGACATGTCGCCGACATTCATGTCCTCGGCGAGTTCGGGCTTGAACTTGTCGCGGTCGTAATAGGGCACGCCGCCGGGGCCGGACTTCATCTCGTGGCTGATCAGCCGGTCGTAGCAATTCCAGGAGACTTCATAGCCCGGCACGTTGGTGCCGATGCCGTGGATGTCGAGGTTGTTCGGTCCGCCTTCGGACACGATCAGCAGCGTCTCGGAGCGCGCGTCGGCCTTGGCGGCCGACCAGATCGCCGGCGCCGGCACCATCGCGGTGGCTGCTACTCCCGACACGGATTTCAGAAAATCGCGACGCTTCATCTGGCGCTCCAAAGGCACGAGGGATCGGCTTTCGGAAATCGATTGTCGCAAGCTTCGTGCCAATTGCTCCAAAGACTCGGGCAGCGGAATAACCTGCTGTGCCGCAGCGGGATTCGGTCCGACGCTGCATTTCACGCATGACAGCGAGGCTCGGTCTATTGCATACAAAGCCGTCGGATTCGCCTAAATAAACGGCAATTTGTCTGTGCGGGTCCGGGGGCGCCCCTGGCCCGGGCGATCTGCTGCGCCAAGCGGCGGCCTCGTTCTTTTCGGTGTGGATATCGCGCCACAGGCAAGATTGAATGGCGCGAGGCGCGCTACAGGCATAGGCTCGCGGTGATCAGGTCGGTTCAGGGAGGTGGCGATGAAACAGCTTCTGCACTGCCGTGCCATGGAGTCGATGTGTCGCCGTCGTGCGGCGGCCGATGCGGTGCATCGGGAGGACTGGCTGCGCCAGGCCGAGGACTGGCAGGATCTCGCGGTGCGCGAGATCGCCCTGCACTTCCGCGAATGCAATGCCAGCGACCGGATCGGTCCCGAGCAGGCGCTGATCGCTTAGTCACATTGTCGGCAGGTAGCAGCGCATCACGCTCCCCTGCCTGTGATGTGTTGCCCGCCGCGACGGCGCCTTTGCTGCCGCTACGCGTTCGCATCGGCCCGGCTTGGCGGCCGCAAGTGCCGTCTTTCGGGCTGTCCCTGCGGCCAGCCTTCGACCTGTCGTGCAGGCATCGCGCGCCCCGTGGCGCGTGCATCGGCGGATCAAGTACGCGGGCGTAGCTCCGGCCGGACGGCTGATTTCAAGCAAGAATCAATTGCTGCAATGGGCTTAGGCAATTTTTAAGCCGCCCCGCGTAGGGTTGCTCCAGTGAGTTGTGTGTTGAGAGTTTGTGAGTACGCCATGACAGAACCCCACCGCCCGAGGGTCAAATACGTCATCGGGCCCGACGGTAGTCCGTTAACGATTGCGGACCTTCCCGCGCCCGGCACCAAACGGTGGGTGATCCGCCGCAAGGCCGAGGTCGTCGCAGCCGTCCGCGGCGGTCTTCTGTCCCTCGAGGAAGCCTGCAGCCGTTACACCCTGACCGTGGACGAATTCCTCTCCTGGCAGTTCTCGATCGACCAGCATGGCCTTGCCGGCCTGCGCACCACCCGAATTCAGCAATACCGCCAGTAAGGCGCGTCCGACCTCAGTGTCGCCTCCGAAAGCCGGTTTCCCTCGCGGGATGCCGGCTTTCGGCGTTTCGGCGTTCACTCTATGGCAGCCGCGTTAAGGCGGCGTTAAGCGGCGTTAACCATATCGAAACCATAGCATGGGCAATAATTGCCTAGTCGGCTGGTGGGGGCCGAATCCGAGGGCTGGTTCGGTGCAGGGTTTGGTGAGTTTCCTGAAAGGGCTGGGCGCCGCGCGCCTGATGGCAATGGTTGCGGTGACGGCCGCCCTGATCGGGTTCTTCGCCTTCGTCATCATGCGCGTGACCACGCCGCAGATGACGACGCTGTTCACCGATCTCAGCGTCGAGGACTCCTCCAGCATCATCAAGGACCTCGAGCGCCAGGCGATCCCGTTCGAGCTGCGCAATGACGGCGCCATCATCATGGTGCCGAAGGACAAGGTCACCCGGCTGAGGATGAAGCTCGCCGAGGGCGGGCTGCCGAAAGGCGGCGGCGTCGGCTACGAGATCTTCGACAAGTCGGACGCGCTCGGCACCACCAGCTTCGTCCAGAACATCAATCATCTGCGCGCGCTGGAAGGCGAACTGGCCCGCACCATCCGGGCGATCGACCGCATCCAGTCGGCCCGCGTGCATCTGGTGCTGCCAGAGCGGCCGCTGTTTTCGCGCGAGACCCCGGAGCCGTCGGCCTCGATCGTCGTGCGGGTGCGCGGCGCGCTCGAGGCCGCGCAGGTCCGCGCCATCCGCCACGTCGTCGCCTCCGCGGTCAACGGGCTGAAGCCGCAGCGGGTGTCGATCGTCGACGAGGCCGGCCAGCTGCTCGCCGACGGCGCCGCCGATCCGAGCCAGGACGGCGCCACCGGCGACGAGCGCCGCGCCGGCTTCGAGAAACGGATGCGCAGCCAGGTCGAGGCGATCGTCTCCTCGGTGGTCGGCGCCGGCCGCGCCCGGGTGCAGCTCACCGCCGACTTCGACTACAACAAGGTCACGCAGACCTCGGACCGCTACGATCCGGAAGGCCGCGTGCTGCGCTCCAGCCAGTCGCGCGAGGAAACCTCCGCGACCGCCGGCGCCAATGACGGCCAGGTCACGGTCGCCAACGAACTGCCCGGCAATCCGGCGCAGGCGGCGCCCGCGGTCGCCCGCGACCAGAGCAAGAAGACCGAGGAGACCAACAACTACGAGATCTCCCGCACCACCAAGACCGAGATCACCGAGGCCGGACGCGTCAACCGCATCTCGGTCGCGGTGCTGGTCGACGGCATCTACGGCAAGTCCGAGAAGGGCGAGCTGCTGTACCAGGAGCGCAGCAAGGACGAGCTCGACCGCATTGCCGCGCTGGTGCGCTCGGCGATCGGCTTCGACCAGAAGCGCGGCGACCAGGTCGAGATCGTCAATCTGCGTTTCGCCGAAGCGCCGGCGGTGATCCCGACCGCCGAAAGCGGCGGGCTGTTCGGCATGATGCAGTTCACCAAGGACGACGTGATGTATGCGATCGAGCTCGGCGTCATGCTGCTGCTCGGCCTCGTCGTGCTGTTCATGGTGATCCGGCCGCTGGTCCGCCGCGTTCTGGCATCCGATGCCGTGACGGCCGCGATCGGCGGCGCGCTGCCGGCGCTGACCAGCAGCGCTCCCGCCGCGCCGGCGGCTGCCGCGGAAGCGCCGAGCCAGAACCTCGTCCCCGCACTTGCGCCGGGGCAGGGCATCGACGTCGCCCATGTGCAGGGCCAGGTCCATGCCCAGTCGGTGCACCGGGTCGGCCAGCTCGCCGACCGCAATCCCAACGAAACCGCAGCCATTGTCCGTCAATGGCTGAACGAGCCGGCGTGAGCGATAGATGGCCGTCCCGCAGACCACCAGCAATGACAGCACGGATATCGCCAGCGTCGTCGCGACCCTGGCGAGCCGGCAGGGCAGCCGACCGGCCGGCAAGCCGCTGAGCGGGCCGAAGCGCGCCGCGATCCTGATGCTGGCGCTCGGCGAGCAATATGGCGGAAAGGTCTGGAGCCTGCTGGACGACGACGAGGTCCGCGAATTGTCGCTGGTGATGTCCAATCTCGGCACCATCCAGGCCGACGTGGTCGAGGACCTGCTGCTGGAATTCGTCTCGCGGATGTCGGCGTCGGGCGCGCTGATGGGCAATTTCGACGCCACCGAACGGCTGCTCAACCAGTATCTGCCGGCCGACCGCGTCACCGGCATCATGGACGAAATCCGCGGCCCCGCCGGCCGCAACATGTGGGAGAAGCTCTCCAACGTGCAGGAAGAGGTGCTGGCGAACTACCTCAAGAACGAATACCCGCAGACCACCGCCGTGGTGTTGTCGAAGCTGAAATCCGAGCACGCCGCGCGCGTGCTGGCGATCCTGCCGGAAGACATGGCGCTCGACGTCATCGGCCGCATGCTGAAGATGGAAGCGGTGCAAAAGGAAGTGATCGAGAGCGTCGAGCGCACGCTGCGCACCGAGTTCATGTCGAACCTGTCGCAGACCCGCCGCCGCGACGCGCATGAAGTGATGGCGGAAATCTTCAACAATTTCGACCGGCAGACCGAGACCCGCTTCATCACCTCGCTGGAGGAGGAGAACCGCGAGGCGGCCGAGCGCATCAAGGCTTTGATGTTCACCTTCGACGACCTCGTCAAGCTCGACGCCGGCTCGGCGCAGACCCTGATGCGCAATGTCGACAAGGACAAGCTCGGCATCGCGCTGAAGAGCGCCAACGAGGAAGTGCGCGGCTTCTTCCTCGGCAACATGTCGTCGCGCGCCGGCAAGATGCTGCTCGACGACATGGCGGCGCTCGGGCCGGTGCGGCTGCGCGACGTCGACGAGGCGCAGGCGCTGCTGGTCAACCTCGCCAAGGACCTCGCCGCCAAGGGCGAGATCGTGCTGACCAAGAACCGTGCCGACGACGAGCTGGTGTACTGATGGGCGCCCCGGCAAAATTCCTGTTCGACCTCGACTTCTCGGTGCCCGACCGGGCCCGCGAGAAGGCCCCGTCGGCCGCCGAGATCGCCGACATGGTGGCGGCGGCGGAAGCGCGCGGCTATCGCAACGGCGTCGAGGCCGGCCAGCGCGAGGCCAAGGCGGAAAGCGACCGCCGCGCCGCGATGGCGATGCAGGAGATCGGCAACGCGATCCGCGCCATCGCCGCAGGCTTCGACGGCATCGAGGCGCGGATCGAGACCGAGGCGATCGATGTCGCCGTGGCGGTGGCGCGAAAACTGTGCGGCGAGCTGATCGCCGCCGAGCCGCTGGCCGAGATCACCGCGCTGGTCGGCGATTGCTTCCGCCAGCTGGTCTCGGCGCCGCACCTCGTGGTGCGGATCAATGACGGCCTGTACGATGCCGCGCGCGCGCAGATCGAGCTGATGGCGAAGCAGGGCGGCTTCGAGGGCCGGCTCGTCATTCTCGCCGAGCCGGACATCGGCGGCGGCGACTGCAGGATCGAATGGGCCGACGGCGGCGTCGTGCTGGAGCGCGCCGCGATCGAATCGAAGATCACCGAACTGGTGGCACGCTACATGGCGTCGCGCAGCCAGACCACCATTCCAAGGCGATGAGGACGAACCGATGAGCGACATTGACGGCCACGTGCCGCTGCCCGATCTCAACGCCGCGGAGGCGCCGCCGCTCGGCGACATCGGCTATCACGACGACGAGCAGGTCTCGCGCGTCGCCGCCGATCTGGAAGCCGTGTTCGACGTGCCGGTGCAGGTCTCGGCGGTGCTCGGCCGCTCCAAGATGGATGTCGGCGAACTGCTGAAGCTCGCGCCCGGCACGGTGCTCGAACTCGACCGAAGGGTGGGCGAGGCGATCGACATCTACGTCAACAACCGGCTGGTCGCGCGCGGCGAGGTGGTGCTGGTCGAGGACAAGCTCGGCGTCACCATGACGGAAATCATCAAGGCGGATCGCGCCTAACTATTTGTTCGGGCCGCGACGCGGCAGAAGACAGGAGCAACCCATGCGGCTTCTCATCGTTGGCACCCTGAAGGGGCAGCTTACCACCGCGACCAAGATCGCGATGGACAACGGCGCCTCCGTGACCCACGCGGAAAACCTCGACCAGGCGATGCGGGTGCTGCGCGGCGGCAAGGGCGCCGACCTGCTGCTGGTCGACGTCGCGCTCGACATCCGCGACCTGGTGATGCGGCTCGAGGCTGAGCATATCCACGTGCCGATCGTCGCCTGCGGCATCGCCACCGATGCCCGCGCCGCCGTCGCCGCGATCCACGCCGGCGCCAAGGAGTACATCCCGCTGCCGCCCGATCCGGAGCTGATCGCCGCGGTGCTGGCGGCGGTCGCCAATGATTCCCGCGAGCTGGTGTATCGCGACGAGGCGATGGCGAAGGTGGTGAAGCTGGCGCAGCAGATCGCCGGCTCGGATGCCTCGGTGATGGTCACCGGCGAATCCGGCACCGGCAAGGAGGTGCTGGCGCGCTACGTGCATTCCCGCTCGAACCGCGCCAAGCGGCCGTTCATCAGCATCAACTGCGCGGCGATCCCTGAGCACCTGCTGGAGTCCGAACTGTTCGGCCACGAGAAGGGCGCCTTCACCGGCGCGGTGGCGCGCCGCATCGGCAAGTTCGAGGAAGCCACCGGCGGCACCCTGCTGCTTGACGAGATCTCCGAGATGGACGTGCGGCTGCAATCGAAGCTGCTGCGCGCGATCCAGGAGCGGGTGATCGACCGGGTCGGCGGCACCCGCCCGGTGCCGGTCGACATCCGCATCATCGCCACCTCGAACCGCAATCTGGCGGACGCGGTGCGCGAGGGGCACTTCCGCGAGGACCTGCTGTTCCGGCTCAACGTCGTCAACCTGAAGATTCCGCCGCTGCGCGAGCGGCCGGCCGACATCCTCGAACTGGCGCAGCATTTCGTCCGCAAATATGCCGAGGCCAACGGCGTGCCGGTGCGGCCGGTGTCGGCCGAGGCGCGCCGCGTGCTGACGTCCAGCCGCTGGCAGGGCAACGTCCGCGAGCTGGAAAACACCATGCACCGCGCGGTACTGATGGCGGTCGGCGACGAGATCGGCGCCGAGGCGATCCTGTCACCGGACGGCGACCGGCTCGATCTGGTGAAGACCCCGCCGGCGGTGGCACACGCCACGCTGGCGGCCGAGCAGGTGACCCGCGCGCTGGTCGGCCGCACCGTCGCCGACGTCGAGCGCGATCTCATTCTGGAGACGCTGAAGCACTGCCTGGGCAACCGCACCCATGCGGCGAACATTCTGGGAATCTCGATCCGCACGCTGCGCAACAAGCTCAACGAATATTCCGACGGCGGCCTGCCGATCACCCCGGCCGGCTCAGGCGAATACCGCGCATTCGTCGCGACGGCGTAGCGTCGCCGAGGCACGAGCGGAGAAGCGCGTGTCCCGGGCGCGATGCGGCATTCTTCATGCCGCTTCGCTGAACCGGGACCCCGGTTTCTTCTCCGACGCCGCAAACAACCGGGGCCCCGGCTTGGCAGCGCACCACGCCGCAAGAGCGGCGCGTTGCGCAGCATCCGGGGCACGAAAGTGTTGGGCGACGCAGGCACCGCGCCCACGTTTAACCGCTCACGAATATTCCGGCGCGTCCTGCTTGCGGAAGATCTTGATCGGTTCGCCGGGCGTCACCTCCCGCGTGGTCAGCACGGCGTAGAGATACAGCGCCAGATAGCCGACCGCGACGGCGCCGATCGCATAGAATGCCCACATCCCCAGTCGCTTCATCGCACCGTCCATCGTCGCCCGTCCGCGCGACATTGGAACGGGGAATGCGTCGGCCGCAAGGCCGCAGGTGCGGCTGCGGCGCTTGCGCACGGCGCGCGAACGGCTAGCGTGGCGGCGAATCGCGGTCGCCGCGACATCACGCACCCGGACCCCCATGCCGACCTTTACCCCGCATCAGGACGCCGCGCTGAAAGCCGTCGCCGACTGGCTCAAGGCCAGGCCCGGCCGGAACGGCACGCCGCCGGTGTTCCGGCTGTTCGGCTATGCGGGCACCGGCAAGACCACGCTGGCGCGGCACATCGCCGACGGCGTCGACGGCGAGGTCAAGTTCGCCGCCTTCACCGGCAAGGCGGCGCTGGTGATGCGCAACAAGGGCTGCGACGGCGCCTCCACCATCCATTCGCTGATCTACCGCGCGCGTGAGTCGGGCGTCGAGCAGCCGAGCTTCGAATTGTGGGACGACGCGCCGGCCTCGAAAGCCAAACTGATCGTGATCGACGAATGCTCGATGGTCGATGCCGAACTCGGCCGCGACCTGATGTCGTTCGAATGCCCGCTGCTGGTGCTCGGCGACCCGGCGCAGTTGCCGCCGATCCAGGGCGGCGGCTTCTTCACCGATTGCGAACCCGACGTGATGCTGACCGAAGTGCATCGCCAGGCGCAGGACGATCCGATCGTGCGGATGTCGATGGACGTGCGCGAAGGCCGCGACCTCGACATCGGCCGCTATGGCGAGAGCCAGGTGGTGTCGCGCGACGAACTCGATCCGCAGCGCGTGATGCAGGCCGACCAGGTGCTGGTCGGCCGCAACGCCACGCGGCGCGCCTACAACACGCGCTTCCGCAAGCGGCTCGACATCGAGGACCCGCTGCCGGTGGCCGGCGACAAGCTGGTCTGCCTGCGCAACAACCGCAAGAAGGCGCTGTTCAACGGCGGGCTGTGGCGGGTCAAGGCGCGCGCTGCCTCGAAATCGCAGATCATCACCATGCGGCTGTCACCCGACGAGGATTTTGGGAGCAAAGTGACGAAGGTCTCAGTGCGCGCTGACTGCTTCGGCGGTGCCATCGAGGAGATCCCGTGGGAGCAGCGCAAGCCCTATGACGAGTTCGACTACGGCTACGTGCTGACCGTGCACAAGTCGCAGGGCTCGCAATGGGACGACGTGGTGCTGTTCGACGAAAGCTTCGCATTCCAGGAATCGCGCGCGCGCTGGCTCTACACCGGCATCACACGGGCAGCAAAGCGGCTCAGCATCGTGATTTGATGCTGTGCCTCAACGTCCCCGCATCGGCAGCGCGCTTCCTCTCCCCGCCGGGGAGAGGGCTGGGGTGAGGGGCAACGCCCTCTCGATAGGCTCGTTCTCCCTCACCCGGCTGCCTCCGCTGCGCGGTGGTAGTCGACCTCTCCCCGGCGGGGAGAGGTCGACTCCGCTTCGGCTGGGTCAGGGATGATTCGTTAAAGCGCCGGCCGCGCGACGAACGTCATGCGTGCCGCGTTGTGCCCGATGTTGCGCGGCGCGCGGGCCGCGGTAAATCCGGCGGCGGCGAGCTTGGCAATCATTTCGGGCTCGCTGTAGCGCTGCAGGCCGATCCGCGTGCGCAGTTGCCGGTAGTCTGACAGCGCGGTGCGCGCCAGCCCGTAGACCGCGTCCATGAAGAAGCCGTGCTTCAGCCCGAAGCGCAGCAGCGCCGCGACGTCCGTCACCATTCCAACATTCGGCTGCAGGATGTCGCCGACGACCAGTCTGCCACTTGGCTTGAGCAATCGGCGTACCACCGCGAATCCGGTGTCGAGCTCCTCCGGCGTCATGTATTGCGCCACCGAATTCATCACCGCGAGATCGACCGAGGCCGGGGTCATGTTGCGCAGATCGTCCAGCGAGCGAACCCGGATTTTCAGGTTCTGCGCGAAGCGGGCGATCAGCCGGCCGCGCACGCCCGGGGCCGGCTCGGCCAAGATCAGCTTGTCGCAGGCATCGGCCACCCGGCCTGCCGACAGCGCCTCGCCGCAGGCGTAGTCCAGAACGGTCCAGCCTGGATCGGCGATGTAGCCGATGATGTCCTGCGCGATGGTTTCGAAGTGAACGTCACGATGAAGCCGGCTCGCATAGATGGTGTGCGTCGAATCATAATAGTCGATCCAGTCGTCCATCTGTCGCGTAACCCTTCGCCAACCCTGTCGAAACTTGCCGGCTCGCTGCGTTGTCAAAAACCACGCCGCGGCCGCCGCACACCTGTGGTTCCGACCCCGGAACCCCTATATCGCTGTGACGTTAGCGGTCTAGACTGTTTCACAAGACGGGGGAACCGCTTCGCACCCCGAACGGTCGACGATTTACAACAGGAAGGCACCATCGTGAGCAAAACCCCCAAGTCAGGCAAAGCCAAAACCGCCGCCGAACTCGATACCCCGACCGATCTGGCGCCCGAGGCGGTCGAGACCATTTCCGGCCTGCTCAATACGCTGCTGGCCGACGCCTTCGCGCTCTACATGAAGACCAAGAATTTCCACTGGCACGTCAGCGGCCGGCATTTCCGCGACTACCATCTGCTGCTCGACGAGCAGGCCGCGCAGATCTTCGCCACCACCGACGAACTGGCCGAGCGGGTCCGCAAGATCGGCGGCACCACCCTGCGCTCGATCGGCTCGATCGCCCGCGCCCAGACCATCGAGGACAATGACGAGACCTACGTGCCGCCGCGCGAGATGCTGCGCGAGCTGATGGACGACAACAAGCATGTCGCCGCGGCGATGCGCAAGGCGCACGAGAAGATCGACGAACTCGGCGACGTCGCCAGCGCCAGCCTGCTGGAGAACTTCATCGACGAAACCGAGCGCCGCACCTGGTTCCTGTTCGAAGCCAGCCGCCCCGAAGGCGGCAACGAGGCGTAGTTACCAACATTGCCGTCATGGCCGGGCTTGTCCCGGCCATCCGCCTTCGCTGCCTCCGAGACGTGGTGAAGACGTGGCTGCCCGGCACAAGGCCGGGCATGACGCGTCTCGCGCGGTTATGATTTAAATCGCTGTTGAAGCGCCTAAGCCGCCCACAACCGCAGCATCGGGCCGTCTGCGCCATACACCGGATCGCGTTGCGGCAGCGCCACCTTCGGAATGCTCTGGAGCGCCGCGCGATAATTGTCCGGCGTCGGCCGGCTGATCTGCATTGCGGGGCCGGGCGGGTAGGCGCCGATCACCATGAAGTCATGGCTGGAAAACACCTTCTTGTGGCCGGTGCCGGCCGGAAGAATGGCGACGTCGCCCGGCATCAGCTCGACCGCCTCGCCGCTCTCGCCGCCGAACAGCACCAGCCCGCGGCCGCGCGCCACGCCGAGCACTTCATGCACGTTGGCGTGGTAGTGCTGGTAGTTGTAGATGCCGTCGCGCCACATGTCGCCCCAGCCGTTCGACGCGAACAGATCCTCGATGGCCTTTTCCGGCTGGCCATGGGCGACGTTGACCGCGTGCTTGTAGATCAGCAGCGGCAGCGGGCTGTTGGGAATCAGTCCGTCATCCTCGAACGTCAGGCTGATCGGTCGGACCTGTTCGCGCGTGATCGACATGGGTGCTCCGGGATTTGCTACCCGAAACAACCGCAGCCCGCGGATCAGGTTCCGCTGGGAAGCGGGAATACCAGGCAGGTGGTGGTGGCATGCGCCAGCAACCGGCCATTGGCATCGGTGATACGCGCTTCCGCGGTCGCCACCTGACGGCCGACATTCAGCGTGCGGCCTTCGGAGCGCACCTGACCGGTGTCCTTGGTCATGCCGCGCACGAACGACACCTTGAATTCCAGCGTGGTGAATCCGGTGCCCGGCGGCAGCGAACTATGCACCGCCAGTCCCATCACCGAATCCAGCATGGTGGCCGCATACCCGCCATGCACGCCGCCGAGCGGATTGATGTGCTGCGCCGACGGCGTCGACAGCATGACGACGATTCCGGGCTCCGCGATGCTGGCGTGGTCGAGCCCCACCAGCTGCATCATCGGCGGCGCCGGCAATTCGTTGGCGAACATCGCGCGGACGAATTCGAAACCCGACATCGTCGCCAGCGTCGCGACCGGCGTGACACCGAAATGGGTGGGCGGGTTGTGGTCGTCCATGACGCGGCTGCCGGTTGATTGCGATGACGGGCATCATATCAAGGAAGACGTGCGCTGCGCCACTCGGATTTTCCTCGTCATTCCGGGGCGTGAGGCCGCAGGCCGAAACGAACCCGGAATCCTGCGCCGGGTGCCGGCGGGCGATGTACGCGATCGCGAGATTCCGGGTTCATGTCGCCGCTGCGCGGCTCATGCCCCGGAATGACGAAGACAAGGGCCGTCCCGGAATGACAGCGCCGACGACTACGCGCTCTTCTTCGCGCGCATCAGGTCGGCGAAGCGCTGGAACAGGTAGTGCGAATCGCGCGGGCCGGGCGAGCCTTCGGGGTGGTACTGCACCGAGAACACCGGGCGGTCGTCGAGCGCCAGCCCGCAATTCGAATTGTCGAACAGCGAGATGTGGGTCTGCCGCACATTGTCCGGCAGCGTGGTCTGGTCCACCGCAAAACCGTGATTCATCGAGGTGATCTCGACCTTGCCGGTGGTGAGGTCCTTGACCGGATGATTGGCGCCGTGATGGCCCTGATGCATCTTCTGGGTCTTGCCGCCGAGCGCGAGGCCGAGCATCTGGTGGCCGAGGCAGATGCCGAAGGTCGGCGTGCCCGAGGCGACCACGTCCCTGATCACCGGCACCGCATAGGCGCCGGTCGCAGCCGGATCGCCCGGGCCGTTCGACAGGAACACGCCGTCCGGCTTCATCGCGAGGATGTCTTCGGAGGACGTGGTCGCCGGCACCACGGTGACCTTGCAGCCCTGGCCTGCCAGCAGCCGCAGGATGTTGCGCTTGATGCCGTAGTCGATCGCCACCACGTTGAATTCGAACTTGTCCTGGCGGCCAAATCCCTTGTCCCATTCCCAGGGCGTCTCGTCCCAGGTGAAGCGCTGGCCCGAGGTGACCATCGGCACCAGGTCCATGCCCTCGAGACCGGGCCACTCGCGGGCCTCTTCCTTCAGCGCGTGCATGTCGAAGCTGCCGGCGCGGGAATGCGAGATCACCGCGTTCGGCATGCCCTTGCTGCGCACCAAAGCGGTCAGCGCGCGGGTGTCGATGCCGCTGATGCCGATGATGCCGCGCGCCTTCAGCCAGGCGTCGAAATGGCGCGAGGAGCGGTAGTTCGAGGGATCGGTGACCGCCGAACGCAGGATGACGCCGCGCGCACCCGGCGTCGCCGCCATGTTGATGGTCTCGATGTCCTCGTCATTGGTGCCGACATTGCCGATATGCGGAAACGTGAAGGTGATCAGCTGTCCGGCATAGGAGGGGTCGGTGAGGATCTCCTCATAGCCCGTCATCGCGGTGTTGAAGCAGACTTCGCCGACCGCGGAGCCTTCCGCGCCGAGGCCGAAGCCCTCCAGCACGGTGCCGTCGGCCAGCACGAGGAGCGCGGTCGGTTTGTGGTCCGGCCAGGCTGGATTGTTCTGGGATGTCGTCATGAGCGCACTCCATAGTCTGCCGGGGGCCTGCCGTCAAAGCCGCCCGGGCCGCGGCGTTCCGCAAAGCCGGCCGAATTGACACGGCGCGTCAGGGATTTAGTGTCCGCGCCGCCGCACGCGGCCGATTTGCCAAAATTTTGATCTCAGCGGGGGGCTACGCCATGACCGATCGCGACAACACCGTGCCGATTCTGCTGATCCCGGGGCTGGGCGGCTCGCCGCGGATCTATGCGCCCGTGGTGCCGGCGCTGTGGGCCCATGGCCCGGTGACGGTCGCCAACCACATCCGCGACGACAGCATGGGCGCGATCGCCCGCCGGATTCTCGCCGAAGCGCCGCCGCGTTTCGCGCTGGCCGGGCATTCGATGGGCGGCTACATCGCCTTCGAGATCATCCGGCAGGCGCCGGAGCGGGTGGCGAAGCTGGCGCTGATCAACACCCAGGCGCGGCCGGACACGCCGGAGGCGATGGAGCGCCGCCGCGGCCAGATCGCCGGCATCGAGGCCGGCCGCTACGAGGCCGCGATCGACGCGCTGTATCCGGGCTTCGTGCATCCGTCGCGCAAGGACGACGCCGAGCTGCGCCGCGTCGTGCACGGCATGGCGATGGATGTCGGCCCCAAGGCATTCGCGCGCCAGCTGGTGGCGGTGATGGGCCGCGCCGATTCGCGCCCCACGCTGGCGCAGATCGCCTGCCCGACCCTGGTGCTGACCGGCGACGAGGACAACACCATCCCCAACGCGCTGTCGAAGGAGATGGCCGACGGCATTCCCGGCGCCAGGCTCGTCATCATTCCGGAGTGCGGGCACCTGCCGCAGATCGAGCGCCCGCGCGAGACCATCGACGCGCTGCTGGGCTGGCTGCGCGGCTGAGTTGTCCCGCCACCGCCAAGCGCCTACATCAGGCGGCTATTGAAGGATCGAAACCATGCTGCGAGACGACATCAACAACGCCGTCAAGGATGCGATGCGGGCCAAGGACGAGCGCAAGCTCTCGACCCTGCGCATGATGAACTCGACGATCAAGAACGCCGACATCGAGGCGCGCGGGCAGGGCAAGCCGCCGCTCGGCGACGGCGACCTGCTGAGCGTGTTCCAGAAGATGATCAAGCAGCGCCAGGAATCGGTCGAGCTCTACGACAAGGGCGGCCGCGCCGAACTCGCCGACCAGGAGCGCGCCGAGATCGCGATCATCTCCGCCTATCTGCCGCAGCAGATGTCGGAAGACGATGTGAAGTCCGCGATCGCCGCCACCATCGCCGACACCGGCGCCGCCGGCATCAAGGACATGGGCAAGGTGATCGCCGCGCTGAAGGCGAAGTACGCCGGCCAGATGGATTTCGGCAAGGCCAGCGGGATGGTGAAGGCGGCGCTGACGGGGTAGGCGACGCGGCGTGCCAGACGTGTTGCCAAGTGCCCACGTTCGTCATTCCGGGCGTAAGCCGAAGGCGCACGAACCCGGAATCTCGCTACGGGCGGTGAGTCCGCATCGCGCATGGCAATCGGCGCAAGATTCCGGGTTCGCGCGCAGCTTGCGCTGCGCCCGTCCCGGAATGACGGGAGTTGTCTTCGTCATTCCGGGGCGTAAGCCGAAGGCGCACGAACCCGGAATCTTGCCGCGCGCAGTGCTTCGCATCGCCGCGCGGCAATCGGCACAAGATTCCGGGTTCGCGTGCAGCTTGCGCTGCGCCCGTCCCGGAATGACGAGACGAAAGGGAGGCATCGATGCTCACCGAGACCTCGGACTACGAGGCGCTGGTCCGCGACTTCCGCTGGGACATCCCCGCGCGCTTCAACATCGCCACCGCGGCCTGCGACCGCCACGCCGACGGCAGCGGCCGTCTCGCGCTGATCTATATCGACGAGCACGGCGCCGTCACCCGCAAGTCGTTCGACGAGATCGCGTCGCTGTCGCGCCGCTTCGCCAATGTGCTGCGCGCCGATGGCCTTGCGCGCGGCGACCGCGTTGCGGTGTTTCTCTCGCAGTCGGTCGAGCTGCCGATCGTGCATCTGGCCGCGTTCCGCTCCGGCCTGGTTTCGGTGCCGCTGTTCACGCTGTTCGGCGAGGACGCGCTGGAATTCCGCCTCGCCAATTCCGGCGCCAAGGCCGTCGTCACCGACGAAAGCGGCTACGCCAAGCTGCAGAAAATCCGCGACCGCCTGCCGGAGCTGAAGCACGTCTACGTCACCTCGGGCGACGCCGCCGGCGCACCAACGTTCTGGTCGGCGGTCGACGCCGCATCGGACGACTTCGAGACCGTCGACACCTCCTGCGACGATCCCGCGATCATCATCTATACCTCCGGCACCACCGGAAATCCGAAGGGCGCATTGCACGCGCATCGCGTGCTGCTCGGTCATCTGCCGAATGTCGAGATGGTGCACGACTTCTTCCCGAAGCCGGGCGACGTGTACTGGACGCCGGCCGACTGGGCCTGGATCGGCGGGCTGTTCGACGCGCTGTTTCCGGCCTGGTATCACGGCGTGCCGGTGGTCGGCCATCGCGCGAAGAAGTTCGAACCGCAGGCCGCGATGCAGCTGATGGCGGACCACAAGGTGCGCTGCGTGTTCCTGCCGCCGACCGCGCTGAAACTGATGCGGCAGGCCGGCGTGACGCATCCGGGCGTCCGGCTGCGCAGCATCCTGACCGGCGGCGAGTCGCTCGGCGGCGAATTGCTGGACTGGGTGCGCGCCACCTTCGGCATCGACGCCCACGAGATCTACGGCCAGACCGAATGCAATCTGGTGATCGGCAACACCACAAGACTGTTTCCGATCCGGCCGGGCTCGATGGGCCGGCCGACGCCGGGCTTCGATGTCCGCATCGTGGACGAGCAGGGCAACGAGCTGCCGCGCGGCACCCGCGGCATCGTCGGCGTGCGGCAGCCGAACCCGTGCACCATGATCGAATACTGGAAGAACCCGGAAGCGACCGCGAAGAAATTCGCCGGCGAGTTTCTTCTGACCGGCGATCTCGGCATCGAGGATGACGACGGTTACTTCTGGTACGTGAGCCGCGAGGACGACGTCATCACCTCGGCCGGCTACCGCATCGGCCCCTCCGAGATCGAGCACACGCTGCTGAAGCATCCCGCCGTCGCCTTCGCCGCGGTGGTCGGCATTCCCGACCCGATCCGCACCGAGGCGATCAAGGCCTGGATCGTGCTGCGGCCGGGCTATGCCGGCGGCGACGCGCTGGCGCGCGAGATCCAGGATTTCGTCAAGGTGCAACTCGCCGCCCACGAATATCCGCGCCACGTGCAGTTCGCCGACAGCCTGCCGATGACGGCGACCGGCAAGGTGCTGCGCCGCGAGCTGCGCGCGCTGGGGTAGGCTGCGCCATTGCCAGGCTCGCCCCGGCAATCCATCCAGTCGTCATTCCGGGGCATGCACGGCGTAGCCGCGCAATGAACCCGGAATCGCGAGATCGGATGCAGTGCCTCCCATCTCGGGATTCCGGGTTCGTTTCGGCCTTCGGCCTCACGCCCCGGAATGACGGTGCAAAGTAGTTCCTGTCATTCCGGGGCATGCGCGGCGTAGCCGCGCAATGAACCCGGAATCGCGAGGTCGGATGCAGTACCTCTCATCTCGGGATTCCGGGCTCGTTCGGCCTTCGGCCTCACGCCCCGGAATGACGGTGCAAAGTAGTTCCTGTCATTCCGGGGCATGCGCGGCGTAGCCGCGCATGCCCCGGAATCTCGAGGTCGGATGCATTGCCTCTCACCCGGGATTCTGGATTGTTCGGCCTGCGGTCACGCCCCGGAATGACGGGGTGCGGAAGTGCCTTGACGCACATCAACGCGCAGCCTCCCGATCTCAAGTTACTTGCGCTGCAAACCCGCAGGGGAGGGCACGATGGACACGGTCTCCGGCAAGGTCGATCCGGTGGTGCGGCGCATCGCGGTGGCGGATGTCGCCGAGGCGCTGGTGCTGGGGCTGCGCGACTTCCAGGCGGCGCCGCTGTTCGGCCTGGTATTCGGCTCGTTTTACGCGCTGGGCGGCATCGTCATCGTGCTGAGCCTGACGGCGTTCGGCGTGGCCTATCTGGCCTATCCGCTGGCGGCGGGCTTCGCGCTGCTCGGCCCGTTCGTCGCGGTGGGGCTCTACGAGGTCAGCCGGCAGCGCGAGGCCGGGCAGAAGCCGTCGCTGACCGCGGTGTGGTCGGCGGTGACCGGCCGCAGCGAGATCGGCTGGATGGCGTTCGTCACGCTGTTCGTCTTCATCGTCTGGATGTACCAGGTGCGGCTGCTGATCGCGTTGCTGCTCGGCCTGAACGCCTCGTTCGCCAGCCTGGAGCAGTTCATCACGGTGGTGCTGACCACCAATGCCGGGCTGATGTTTCTGGCGATCGGCAATCTGGTCGGCGCTGTGCTGTCGGTGGTGCTGTTCTCGCTGACCGTGGTGTCGTTCCCGCTGCTGCTCGACCGCGACGTTGATTTCGTCACCGCGATGATCACCAGCGTGCGCGCGGTGGCGATGAGTCCGTTGCCGATGCTGGGCTGGGCGGCGCTTATCGTGGTGCTGCTGGCGGTGTCGGTGCTGCCGTATTTCCTCGGGCTGATCGTCACGCTGCCGGTGCTTGGCCACGCCAGCTGGCACCTCTACCGCCGCGTCGTCGCGCCAGCGTAAATTCCCGCCGCCGTCATTCCGGGGCATTCGCGGCGTAGCCGTGCAATGAACCCGGAATCTCGCCGCTTGTGCTGGCCGCAAGATTCCGGGTTCGTGCGCCTTCGGCTTACGCCCCGGAATGACGAAGACAAACGCCGCCGTCATGCCGCGTGCCGGCTTACATCGGCACCTTGACGCCCATCGCCTTCAGCGCCGCGAGCATCCGCAGCGGCGGCTGCATCGCGATGGCCGGCGCGCGGCCGGTTTCCAGCAGGCTCTTCAGGCCGGACAGAATCGCCGGCCAGCCTTCGCGGCCGCCGGACAGGATGTCCTCGCTGTGCGGCCGTTCGTTGGCCTCGGTCAGCGTGAGCTTAACCGCCTCGCCGGCCGGTTCGATCTCATAGGTCACCAGCGTTTCGCCGAGCGCGTCGACCAATCCGTCCCACGCGACGTTAAACGTCATGCTGAGCTTGCGCGGCGGATCCCAGGCGAACACCTCGCCCTCGATATGCACCGCGCCGTCGGGCATCCGCACCACGAAGCGCCCGCCGACCCGCGGCTCGAATTCGACGGCCAGGCCGAAAAAATACTGCCGCGAAAACTCCGCCGAGGTAAGCGCCTGCCAGACCTGCTCCGGCGCGGCGGCGATGTAGATGGCATAGACCGTCTGCGGCACGAAGCGGCCGGGATCGAGGTTACTCATCACGCTCCTCCAGTTGTCGTTTCATCGCGCTGAGCGCGGCGAGCCGGCCGCGCTCGAATTTCCTGATCCAGCGTTCGCCGATCTGATGGATCGGCACCGGGTTGAGATAGTGCAGCTTCTCGCGGCCGTGCCTGCGCGCCATGACCAGGTTGGCGGCCTCCAGAACCGCCAGATGCTTGGCAACGGCCTGCCGCGTCATCGCCAGGCCGTCGCAGAGCTCGCCGAGCGTCTGGCCGTTGCGCGCGTGCAGCCGGTCCAGCAGCGACCGCCGCGATGCATCCGCCAGCGCCCTGAAGACCTCGTCCATCGATGGACAATATGCAACCAGATGGTTGCCTGTCAAATCTTTGCTGGCCGCCGGCGCGGTGCTAGTGATGACCTCGATCGTAGGAGGCCGTCCGATGTCGCTGCAGCTCTATCTCGCCTTTGTGGTTGCCTGCATCGCGCTGGCGCTGATTCCGGGGCCGAACGTCACGCTGGTGATCGCCAGCGGGCTGCGCTACGGCACCCGCGCCGCGCTGATCACCATCGCCGGCACGCAGGCGGGCCTGGCGATCGTGATCGGCATCGTGGCGCTCGGCCTCACGACGTTGATGGCCACCATGGGCTACTGGTTCGACTGGGTGCGCTTCGCCGGTGCGGCCTATCTGGTCTGGCTCGGCATCAGGATGATCCGCGCGCCGATCGAGGGGCTCGACGCCACGGCGCCGCCGCGCGGCGGGTTCTTCCTGCAGGGCATCGTGGTGCTGCTCAGCAACCCGAAGGTGCTGGTGTTCTTCGGCGCCTTCATCCCGCAATTCGTCGACCTGGAGAAGGATCATTTCATCCAGGTCGCGGTGCTCGGCCTGACCTTCATGGTGATCGCGGGGCTGACCGATGTGATCTACGCGCTGCTGGCGGGCCGCGCGCGGAAATTCTTCTCGGCGCGACGCACCCGGCAATTGTCGCGCGTCTCCGGCGGCTTCATGATCGGCGGCGGCATCTGGCTGGCGCTGACCCGGGCGCGGTGAGGTTCCGCCTGCTCAAGCGTTGCCATGACCAACTCAACTCGTCATGGCCGGGCTCGTCCCGGCCATCCACGTCCCTGACTTGCCGCTCTGCTAAGGCGTGGATGCCCGGGACAAGCCCGGGCATGACGAACGAGAGGCCAAGTCCTGCAGCCTAGCGAGCTAAGCCGGTAGCAGCCGCTGCGCCCTCAACGCTGCCTCGATCTCACCAAACGCCTTCGCCAGCCGCGCGGCCCATTCGATCTGCCCGGCTTCCTCGGCGATCAGGTCCTGCCGGATCTCGAGGCCGGTGTTGATCAGGCCGCGGCGCTCGCCGTGCACGGGGATGGTGTAGTCGGTGAGGTCGTCGGCCGCGTAGGGCTCGTTGTCGCCGACCACCAGATCGCTTTGCGCGCGCAGCGCGGCCAGCAACAGCGGCGGCAGCGTGGTGTCGTGCTGATACAGCGTGCCGATGTGCCAGGGCCGCGCCACGCCGGCATAGACCGGCGTGAAGGAGTGCAGCGACACCAGCAGAGTCGGCTGGCCGACTCGCAGCCGCTCGTCGATCACCGCGTCGATCCGCGCGTGATAAGGATTGAAGATCAGCCGCCGCCGCTCCGCCGCAGCCTCCGCGGTCAGCCCCTGATTGCCGGGCACGATGGTGGCCTCGCTGATCAGCGGGATCGAGCTCGACGCCTCGGGCGGCCGGTTGCAGTCGACCACCAGCCGCGAATAGCGCTGCGCCACCAGATGCGCGCCAAGCGCGTCCGACAGCCGCTCGGCGACGCCGGCGATGCCGATGTCCCAGGCGATGTGCCGGGTCAGTTCGGTTTCGGGCAGGCCGAGATCGCCAAGTTCGCGCGGAATCAGCCGGCCGTAATGATCGCAGGCCAGCAGGAATGGCGACCGACCATCGCCATTGCGTTCCAGGACGGGAACATCTGTGGCTCCGAAACGTAATGTCCCTCCGGGGACAGTCTCTCCGGCCATTTTCCCCTCAATGCCTAGCGAAGCAGCAGTCCGACCTCGCATTCAGCAGGACGGGCCGTCGAAATCGCGGAAATTACGATATAATGACAACGATGCCCGTGCTGACGATTCATCACAAGACCGAATATCGCTACGCCCGGCCGGTCGGATTTGGCGAGCACCGCATCATGCTGCGGCCGCGCGACAGCCACGATCTGCGGATGCTGACCGGCGATCTCGAGATCACGCCGCCGCCGACCTCGCTGCGCTGGATCCACGACGTGTTCGGCAACAGCGTGGCGATCGCCAGTTTCGACCAGCGCGCCACCACGCTGACGATCTCGAACACGGCCACCGTCGAGCATTCGCCGATGGCGGAGTTTGCGCTCACCCCCGAAGACGACGCCTACTACTATCCGTTTCTCTATGGCGACGAGGAATTCTCCGACCTGACGCAGTTCATCACGCCGCAATATGGCGATCCGGATGGCGAATTGTCGGCGTGGGCGCGCAACTATCTCGACCCCAGCGGCCGGACCGCGACCTTCGACATCCTCAGCGGCATGACGCATGGCATCCGACGCGACTTCTCCTATCGCAAGCGCCACGCCCAGGGCACCCAGCATCCGCTCGATACGTTGCAGACCGGCTCCGGCACCTGCCGCGATTTTGCGCTCTTGATGATCGAGGCGCTGCGCCGGCTGGGAATCGCCGCGCGCTTCGTGTCCGGCTATCTGTTCGTGCATGGCGACCACGAGCACGGCTATGTCGGCGGCGGCTCGACCCATGCCTGGGTGCAGGTCTATCTGCCGGACGCCGGCTGGATCGAGTTCGATCCGACCAACGGCATCATCGGCAGCCGCGATCTGATCCGGGTCGCGGTGGCGCGCGATCCGCGTCAGGCGATTCCGCTGCACGGCAGCTATTTCGGCGGCGCCGACGCCTTTCTCGGCATGGATGTGAATATCAGGGTCGTGTCGGCCGGCGAAGCGGCAAAGGGGTAGATCATGGACATCAAGGTCGGATTCGAGCTGGGCTATGCGGCGTTCAACCCGACGCCGATGGTGATCATGCTGAGCATTCACCCGTCGCGGCGCAACGACATCATCGGCGAGGAGGTCATCGTCACCGAGCCGGACGTGCCGATCAAGTTCTACAGCGACAGTTTCGGCAACATCTGCGGCCGGCTGATCGCGCCGGCCGGCGGCATCACGCTGCGCGGCAGCGCGCTGGTGCGCGACAGCGGCCAGCCGGATCTGTACGATCCGACCGCCAGGCAGATGCCGATCGAGGAACTGCCGGACGACGTGCTGCTCTATCTGATGGCGAGCCGCTATTGCGAGACCGACAAGCTGACCGACGTGGCGTGGTCGCTGTTCGGCAACACCGAGCCCGGCTGGGCGCGCGTCGCGGCGATCTGCACCTTCGTGCACAACCACGTCACCTTCGGCTACGCCCATGCGCATCACATGAAATCGGCGCACGACGTCTACGAGCAGGGCACCGGCGTGTGCCGCGACTTCGCCCATCTCGCGCTGACCTTCTGCCGCTGCATGAACATCCCGGCGCGCTACGTCACCGGCTACATGGGCGACATCGGCATCCCGGTCGATCCCAACCCGATGGATTTTTCCGGCTGGTTCGAGGTCTATCTGTCGGGCCGCTGGTACACCTTCGACGCCCGCCACAACAAGCCGCGCATCGGCCGCATCCTGATGGGCACCGGCCGCGACGCCGCCGACGTCGCGCTGACGACGAGCTTCGGCCGGATGGATCTGGTGAAGTTCGTGGTGATCAGCGACGAGGTAGTGGCGGCGTAAGCTTCGTGTCGCGTTCATGCATCCTCGTTATTCCGGGGCGTGAGGCCGCAGGCCGAACGAACCCGGAATCTCGCGACACGGAGTCCTGCGCGAGATTCCGGGTTCATGTCGCGCTACGCGCTCATGCCCCGGAATGACGGCTGAGAGGCCAGTGATACGATGCTCGATCTGCTCTTCGTCTACGGCACGTTGATGCGCGGCCACGCCAATCCGATGTCGAAGCTCCTGTCCGAGCGCGCCGACTATCTCGGCCCCGCACGCTGCCAGGGCCGCATCTATCGCATCGCGCATTATCCCGGCCTGCTGTTATCCGACGATTCCGCCGACATCGTCCACGGCGAATTGTTCCGCATGCCCGACCCTGTCGCGTTGCTGCCGGTGCTCGACGACTACGAGCAATGCGGTCCCGATTTCCCAGAACCCACCGGCTACCTCCGCCGCCCGCTGCCGGTCACGCTGGACGACGGCAGCGTGGTCGAAGCCTGGACTTATATCTTCAACCGCCGGGTGAAGGAATCGACACGGATTGCGTCCGGACGGTTTGAAGTTGAGTAGGCTGCATCGCGTCGCTTTCTGCCGTCATTCCGGGGCGCGGTCGGCGCGAGCCGAACGCGAACCCGGAATCCACAGATTGAACTCACCGGCTCCGATCGCGAGAGTCCGGGTTCATGTCGCGCTGACGCGGCTCATGCCCCGGAATGACAACGATGGAGACGTCAACGACGGCCCAAGCCGCGCGACGCTACCCGATGCCCCGTTGCAATCTCACCTCGACTTCGCGCTCGACGTAGCTCCATTCCTCAGTCCCGCGCAGCATCCCCAGCAGATCGCCGAACGCCGCTTCATGCTCCGGTGCAAATTCGAACCAGGTCAGGAAATCGAACGGCTCTCCCAGATCGCGCGAATGATAGGGCTGCCGCGCAATCGCCGGCAGATATTTTATGCTGCCGGCGATGTGGCGCGACTTGGCTTCGAAGATGTGCCGCCGCTCGTCCTGCGTCAGCTCCCACCAGGCCGCCGATTTCCGGATCGGGATCAGCGCCGCGCGGGTCGCCTCCAGCCGGCCGAGCCCGGCCTGAACCGCGGTCAGCCGGATCTTCTCGGGCCGTTCGACATAGCGCACATTGCTGGCGAATCCCGACAACTGCCAGGCGGGCGGCGTTGTCGCGTGATGCATCTGGTTCGCCGTGTCGCGGACCGCGATCGACAAATGCGCACGCGTTTCCAACGTCGGGCCGGCGACGGCCGTGATCGAAGCCACCGACCAGGCGCCTTGGTGGGCAGCAGTGAAGGTCGTAATCATCGCGCCATCGAAACCCGGCTGCGAGTCAAACTCAACCAAAGATCGAGATCACTATGCTGGTTTTTTCGGCTTCGACTTCTGCGTCATGTAGAACCGCAGCACCGCATTGATCCGCCGCTGATAGCCGTCGCCGTCCTTCTTGAAGTAGGCGAGGACGTCCTCGTCGACCCGGATGGAGATCGCCTGCTTCTTGGGGGGAGCGACCAGCACCGCATCGTCCCAGTCAAAATCGAACGGAACAGCATCCGGGTCGTTGCGCACCGCCTCTTCGATCTGTTCGTCGGTCAGCGCAGCGACAGCAGCCCAGTCAGTCGTGCCGCGGATCGGAGCGTCTCTGGACACGACTATAATATTCTCGTCGCTCGTCCCGCCGCGCGCGCCTTGCGGAGATGAAATGGCAGATCGCGTTGTTGAGTGTGCACGCGACGGCGACTTCCTGCCCTTCGAGGTAGCCGAAGATTTGATATCTGACTTCGCCATAGCGATCCGATCGTCGTATGAAAGTGTATCCGTCGAGGATGGCCCTCACGTCCTCGAAATCGATCGCGTGAACCGCCTTGTTCTTCGCCTGTTTGGCAGGATCCCAGCTGAAGTTGCGAACGCCCTGAAAAAGTCGCTGCAAGTCCTCCGTCACGCCGGTTGCCCCTGAGACCGCAACTCGCAATGCCGCTCTGAACAGCGCGTTCAGAATCACTCGACCAAAGGAGCGTATATACGATTGTATGCTCGCTAGTCAAGCAACACCTGTGAATAGCGGCGACAACCCCGAAGCCCGTCGATTTTCCGCCGCCGCACCCTATATCCATGATCGGTTGCCCGGCCGCCGCCGGTCGCCGCCCGAGTCCCACGCACCCCATGCGCTTCACGCCGCAATTCCTCGACGAACTGAAAGCCCGGCTTCCGGTGTCGGATGTCGTCGGGCGGCGCGTGAAGCTGAAGAAGGCGGGGCGGGAGTGGAAGGGGCTGTCGCCATTCCAGCAGGAGAAGTCGCCGTCGTTCTTCGTCAATGACGAGAAACAGGCCTGGTTCGACTTCTCCTCCGGCAAGAACGGTTCGATCTTCGATTTCATCATGCTGACCGACGGGGTGGATTTCCCCGAAGCGGTCGAGCGGCTGGCGGCGATGGCCGGGCTGGCGCTGCCGGCGGCGACGCCGGATGCCGCGCGCCATGCCGAGCGCCGCCGCACGCTGTACGACGTGATGGAATTGGCCGCGCAGTATTTCGCCGACACGCTGGCGTCGCGCGCCGGAGCGCGGGCGCGGGGCTATCTCGCCGACCGGGCGATGACGCCCTCCACCCAGGTGAAATTCCGAATCGGCTACGCCACCAATGAGCGCTTCGCGCTGAAGGAGCATCTCGGCAAGGCGGGCATTCCGGTGCAGGACATGGTCGAGGCCGGGCTCCTGATCGCCGGCGACGACATTCCGGTGCCGTATGACCGCTTCCGCGACCGCGTGATGTTTCCGATCACCGACATCCGCGGCCGGGTGATCGCCTTCGGCGGTCGCGCGCTGGAGAAGGACGTCGCGGCGAAGTACCTGAACTCGCCGGAAACCCCGCTGTTTCACAAGGGCGACAATCTCTACAATTTCGCCTCAGCGCGAAAGGCCGCGCATGACGGCGCGGCGCTGGTGGTGGTCGAAGGCTATGTCGACGTCATCGCCATGGTGGGCGCCGGCTTTGCCGCCAGCGTGGCGCCGCTCGGCACCGCGCTGACCGAGAATCAGCTGGCGATGCTGTGGAAGATGGCGGACGAGCCGATCCTCTGTTTCGACGGCGACAAGGCCGGCCAGAAGGCGGCGTACCGCGCTGCCGAGATGGCGCTGCCGCATCTGGTCCCCGGCAAGAGCCTCCGTTTCGCGCTGCTGCCGGAAGGGCAGGACCCCGACGACCTCGCCCGCTCCGGCGGGCGGCTGGCGATCGAGGAGGTGATCGGCGCCGCGCGCGGGCTGGCCGACCTGATCTGGTCGCGCGAGATCGAGGGCGGCACCTTCGCCACCCCGGAGCGTCGTGCTGCGCTGGAGGCCCGGATCAACGTGCTCGCCGGCGGCATCCGCGACGAGGTGGTGCGCCGCTATTACCGGCAGGATCTCACCGAGCGACTGCGCGCGGCGTTCGCGCCGGCCGGCGGCTATGGCGGCCGCGGCGGGGGATTTGGCAAGCCGGGCTTCGGCGGGGCAGGGTTCGGCGGCGGGGCAGGCCGCGGCTTCGGCGCCCGCGGCAGCTTCACGCCCGGCGCCGCCGGTCGCTTCGAGCCGCGCCGCGGGGCTTCGGCCGGCACCCAGACCATCAACCGGCAGCCCTACCAGATCGCCAGCCCGGACCTCGCCCGCAGCCCGATCATGCGCGGCCAGCGCAGCGCGCTGTCGCGCCGCGAGGCCTTGATCCTGCAGTCGCTGATCAACCACCCCTGGCTGCTGCACGACCACCTCGAGGAGGTCGCGGCGCTCGAACTGGCGCATCCGGAGGCGCACCGGCTGCGCGCCGGCATCATCGCCGCCTTCGCCAGCGACCATCACCATGGCGAGTCGGCCGAGCCCGGCGAGAAAATGCGCGCCGATCTGGTCAAGGCCGGATTGTCCGAACAACTCCAGCGGGTTGAGAGCGCCAACACCACTCGTGACGTGTGGGGCGCGCAGCCCGGCGCCGCGCCGGAGGACGTTCTTGCGACCTGGCGGCAGCTGGTTGCCTTGCATCGTCAGTCGCACTCCTTACTTAGAGAACTGAAAGATGCCGAACTGGCGCTGGGCGAGGACGGCAGCGAGGCCAACAATTCCTGGCTCAACGACGTCAAGGCGCGGCTGGCGGAGGTCGACGGCACCGAGGCGCTGATCGAGGGATTTGGCGATTCGTCGGGCCGGTTGCAGCGCAGCGTCTGACGCGAATGCTGCGGATTGCGCCTCGCGGAACCGCAAAAAGACTCGCCAAACCTCGGATTTGGCTGCAGAAAAACAGGGTTAAGCGAGAGTTAAGGGCCTGCGGACTAGAACGACGAAACCAGCGAGATCATGTCGGGGTGGCGATGTCATGCGCCGCCCTTTCCGCGTCAAGATCGGTGGAAGATTAAACGGGCGCGGAAACGCACCCCGCGTGAGCGCGTTTCAGGAGCATTGAATGGCCAGCAAGGCAAAGACGCTGCAGGTGAAGGACAAGGATCGCGACGACAAGGTTGCCGATGCGCCGGAGAAGGATTCCCCCGACGCGCCCTCGCCGTTGCTCGACCTGTCCGACGCCGCCGTCAAGAAGATGATCAAGCAGGCCAAGAAGCGCGGCTTCGTGACCTTCGATCAGCTCAACGACGTCTTGCCGTCCGACACCACCTCGCCCGAGCAGATTGAGGATATCATGTCGATGCTCTCCGATATGGGCATCAACGTGTCGGAATCCGACGACGCCGATTCCGACGAGGAAGAGGCCAAGGAAGAGGCCGAGGAGGAGCCCGACAACGAACTGGTCGAGGTCACCGCCAAGGCGGTCACCGAAACCAAGAAGTCCGAGCCCGGCGAGCGCACCGACGATCCCGTCCGCATGTATCTGCGCGAGATGGGCACCGTCGAGCTGTTGTCGCGCGAAGGCGAAATCGCCATCGCCAAGCGGATCGAGGCCGGCCGCGAGGCGATGATCGCCGGGCTGTGCGAAAGCCCGCTGACGTTCCAGGCCATCATCATCTGGCGCGATGAGTTGAACGAGGGAAAGATCTTCCTGCGCGACATCATCGACCTCGAGGCCACCTATGCGGGCCCCGACGCCAAGAACAACATGAACCCCGCGCTGATCGCGCCGCCGGCCGCCGCCGATGGCGAAGCCGCGGCGCCCGCGCATGTCGCACCGCCGGCCGCGCCGCCGTCGGCGACGCCGTTCCGCGCCGCGCCGCCGCGCGCCGAGCCGGCGGCTGAGCCCGCCGCCGAGCCGTCCGATGACGGCGACGACGACGAGTTCGAGAACCAGATGTCGCTCGCCGCCATCGAGGCCGAGCTGAAGCCGAAGGTGGTGGAGACCTTCGACAAGATCGCCGAGAACTACAAGAAGCTGCGCCGCCTGCAGGAGCAGGACATCGCCAACCAGATGCAGAACGAGCAGCTGACGCCGTCGCAGGAGCGCAAGTACAAGAAGCTCAAGGACGAGATCATCGTCGAGGTGAAGTCGCTGCGGCTGAACCAGGCGCGTATCGATTCGCTGGTCGAGCAGCTCTACGACATCAACAAGCGGCTGGTGTCGTTCGAGGGCCGGCTGCTGCGGCTCGGCGACAGCCACGGCGTGGCGCGCGAAGACTTCCTGCGCAACTACCAGGGCTCGGAGCTCGATCCGCGCTGGCTCAACCGCGTCTCGAAACTGTCCGCCAAGGGCTGGAAGAATTTCGTTCACCACGAGAAGGACCGCATCAAGGAGCTGCGCGGCGAGATCCAGCAGCTCGCGGCGCTGACCGGGCTCGAGATCGGCGAATTCCGCAAGATCGTGCACGGCGTGCAGAAGGGCGAGCGCGAAGCGCGCCAGGCCAAGAAGGAGATGGTCGAGGCGAATTTGCGTCTCGTCATCTCGATCGCCAAGAAATACACCAACCGCGGCCTGCAGTTCCTCGACCTGATTCAGGAAGGCAACATCGGCCTGATGAAGGCGGTCGACAAGTTCGAGTACCGCCGCGGCTACAAGTTCTCGACCTATGCGACGTGGTGGATCCGCCAGGCGATCACCCGCTCGATCGCCGACCAGGCCCGCACCATTCGTATTCCCGTGCACATGATCGAGACCATCAACAAGATCGTGCGCACTTCGCGGCAGATGCTGAACGAGATCGGCCGCGAACCCACTCCCGAGGAGTTGGCCGAGAAGCTGGGTATGCCGCTGGAGAAGGTGCGCAAGGTCCTGAAGATCGCCAAGGAGCCGCTGTCGCTGGAAACGCCGGTCGGTGACGAGGAGGATTCGCATCTCGGCGATTTCATCGAGGACAAGAACGCGATCCTGCCGATCGACGCCGCGATCCAGAGCAATCTGCGCGAGACCACGACCCGCGTGCTGGCCTCGCTGACGCCGCGCGAGGAGCGCGTGCTGCGCATGCGCTTCGGCATCGGCATGAACACCGACCACACCTTGGAAGAAGTCGGCCAGCAGTTTTCGGTGACCCGCGAGCGCATCCGCCAGATCGAAGCCAAGGCGCTGCGCAAGCTGAAGCACCCGAGCCGCAGCCGCAAGCTGCGGTCGTTCCTGGATAACTGAGTGTAGGGCGGGTTATCGGCGCCGAAGGCGTAACCCGCCGCCCCGCGGCTGGCGGATGACGCTGCGCTCCGCCCTACGTCCCTGGATAACTCATCGGCATCTGAGGCGCCCAATGCCTCCGTCATTCCGGGGCGCGTGAGCGCAGCTCACGCGAACCCGGAATCTCGCGGCAGGTTCGGGCGCTCGTCGTCGGCGCGGGATTCCAGGTTCGCGCGCAGCTTCGCTGCGCCCGCCCCGGAATGGCGGCGCAAAAGCGGAAGCATCACCGGTGCGCTTGCGACGCTGCCACGAATGCCGCGAGCGCTCGCCTCAATCCTTCAAATTCGTCAGCCTTGGGCGCCAGATGCCGAGGATGACGTTGGCGGTGGCGACGGCGAGCAGCACCCAGAGCGGGCCCTGTCCGGCGCCGGCTGCGGCCAGCGTGGCGGGATCGACCTCGCCGGCCAGCGCGCGGGCGCTCAGCTCGGCCTGCTCCTGCAGCGGGCCGACGATGCCGACCAGGCTGCCTTCGAAGATCAGCACGCCGGTGACCAGCTTGGCCCAGGCCCAGCCGGCATTGTGGAAGCCGCGATGGACCGCCATCGCCAGCAGCCCGCCGATCAAAGTGAGCCCCATCGAGGGCAGCAGGATCCAGGTGGCGATGTCGCCCATCGCGCCGCGCACCGCCGCGTAGGGCGAAAGCGCGGCCGGCGCCGGCAGCGCCATCAGCAGCACCAGCAGGCACGCCATCGCCCCCATCAGCCCGATCGCCCCGAGCGTGTGCATGAATTTCATCAGGCGTCGCATGGCGGACCGTGGCGCGGATCGAGGCGGCGCAATGCTAGCCGCTGCCGAACTAAGCGGCAAGCAGCGCACGTCACGGCATATGCAGGGGCGCGCGGCATCGGCGGCGCGCCCCTCTCCCCGGTGGGCAGAGGGTCGGGGTGAGGGGGCACCGTCTTATCGACAGGCGCCCAGCCCCCGCACCCGACTGCCTCCGCTCCGCGGCGGCAGTCGACCTCTCCCCGGCGGGGAGAGGTGAAGAAACGTCAGTTGGGGAGAGGTGAGAACGGGCAACTACTCGCCCTCCACAAACGCCCTGAATGCCTCCGCGTAGTCCGGGTGCCAGCGCGACAGCGCCGGCCTGCCTTCGATGATGTCGCCGATCGCCCAGGCCATGCGCTTCTCATCCAGCGCGCGGGGGACGTCGTTGTCGGGGCACAGGATGTAGAAATCGCCGGCCGCCAGCGATTGCAGCATGAACGCCACGGTCTCGTCCGGCGTCCAGGCCGCCGCCGGCTTCTCGGTGCGGTCGCCGGCGGTCAGCCCGGTGAACACGAAGCCGGGGATCAGGAGATGCGCGGTGATGGCGCAGCCCGGCGTGTTGCGCAGCTCGTGCGCCAGCGCCTCGGTGAAGGCTTTCACCCCGGCCTTGCTGACATTGTAGGCCGGGTTGCCGGGCGGCGTGGTGATGCCCTGCTTGGAGCCGGTGTTGATGATCAGCCCGGGTCGGCGGCGCGCGATCATGTCGGGCGCGAAGGTCTGGGTGCCGTTGACGACGCCCCACAGATTGACGCCGATCAGCCGCTCCCAGGTGTCGGGCGGCCCGAGCGTCGTGGTGGCCGGCTGGATGCCGGCATTGTTCATCAGCATGTCGACGCCGCCGAACCGCGCGCGCACCGCCTCGGCGAGCTGCTCCAGCGCGGCGCGGTCGGCGACGTCGGCGGCGTGGCTCATGATGTCGGCGCCGGGCACCGCCTGCTCCAGCAGCGCGGCGGCGCGCGCCAGCGGCTCGCCGCCGAGATCGGCGATGCAGACCTTCATGCCGCGCCGCACGAACGCCTTCGCCGCCGCAAAGCCGATTCCCGACGCGCCGCCGGTGATCACCGCGACGGCGCCGGGCGCGAGGGCAGGGTGGCTGTCGCCTTGGGACTCGCGGGGCGGGTTGCTCGACATGGTGCTTTCCTTGTTCTGGCTGCAGACCGCGCCAACGCGCGTTGCGGTATCGGGTTGCGTCGGCGGTACTGCCGGGCGGTCTTGCCGCCCCGCCGCCACAGCCCTAGCCTCGCCGCTGTTTTCAACGACGACAACGATTTTCAGGACGAGATATCATGACCAGGGTTTTCAAGTTCGATGCCAGGTCACAGGCGACGCTGAATGTGGACAATGTCGACGACGGCGCCGGCATCTTCGTCGACGACGTCAAGAAGGTGCAGGTCGACATGGGCAAGTCCGGCTCGCTCAAGCTCGGCATGGTGAAGGGCCTCGCGCATCAGGTCCGCTTCGAATTGTGGAACGTCACCGGCGGCTCGTATCACGGCCTGTTCCGGATTTCCGGCAAGGTCAACGGCAAGGAGACCGAGGTGTATTACTACGGCCCGATGGGCGAGTCCGGGCCCACCGCGGTGGCCTGGCAGGAATCCTTCTCGCTGGAGTGCCTCTGAGCGAACGCCACGCGGCGTGAACCTCGCTGCATGCCAGCAGCGCCTCATCCGTCATGGCCGGGCGCGTCCCGGCCATCCACTGTGCGCCGCGTGCGACCCTCGCCCGCCGCACTCCTGCCAGAAAGCCCGCGATGCCCCACGGCCATTTGCTGACCCCGCTGCCGCCGCGCGGCGCGGACGAAATCCTCGACACGCTGCTCGCGCGCGACGGCGTCCGCGTCGAGCGCATCGTCTCGTTCGGGCAGGCGACACCGGAGGGCGTCTGGTACGATCAGCCCGAGCACGAAATGGTCGTGCTGCTGCAGGGCGCCGCCACGCTGCGCATCGCAGGCGAGGCCGGCGCCGCCGACGAAATTCTGCACCTCACCCCCGGCGCCTGGGCCGACCTCCCCGCCCACCGCCGCCACCGCGTCGACGCGACGCAGGCCGAGCCGCCGACGGTGTGGCTCGCGGTGTGGTGGGGGAAGTAGTCTGTAGCCCGGATGAAGCGAAGCGAAATCCGGGACAGCGGCGCGGCGACTCGTGAAAACCCGGATTTCGCTCCGCTCCATCCGGGCTACGGTCGCAACTACGATCGCAACTACGATCGCAACGGAGTAGCCCGGATGAAGCGAAGCGCAATCCGGGATCAACCTCACCGCTCGCCAAAGCTTCCATCGTCCACGACATCACTTTCACCCCAGTCCGCCGGCAGTATTCCAGCGCGAACGTAGCGGTGCAGCGAAGAATGCGCCCAGTCAGCTGGCGCTCCGACTAGTCGATGCTTCACCGGATTGTAGTGGATGTAATCCGCGCACCGCTCGAAATCCCGTTCGTCGCGAATCGTATGTTCCCAATAGCGCCGCTGCCACAGCGCGAACTCGCCGTTGCCCGCGCGAGGGATGGCAATGCCCTTCGCCGCCACGCCGCGCGTAAACGCCGCCTTGATCGCCTTCCATCGCCCCGGAAAATCCGCGTCGCCCGCGGGCAATGTCAGGATCGCATGCAGATGATCGGGCAGAACGACGATGGCGTCGATGGCGAAGGGCTTTTGCGCGCGAGCCTGGCGAAATGCGGCACGCAGGATATCGATATGGTCGGTTAGTGCGGACGATTGCCGGTCGGCCAGCGTGACCGTGAAGAAGAAGGTGCCGCCGGGCAGGTGGTTGCGTCGGTAGTTGACCATTACGGACTAGCCTAACGGCTCGTAGCCCGGATGGAGCGAAGCGCAATCCGGGAGTACGTCTTAAAATTCTTATCCTGCGATTGATTTAGCGTAGTTATCGAATAAGGCCGAACAAACAAGTCTATTTTCAATACGGAAAAGCATGCTTCGGAGTCCACGCTCGATCGGGGCTCATTACTACGAGTGTTCTGCCAAGCGTAGCGCAGTCCCATGGTCTTATTCCGGTCTCTTGTCGGTATCCCCGGATTTCGCTTCGTTTCATCCGGGCTACAAGTAACTGCCCCTTGACACCCCACCCATCTAGGACTATATTCCCTTTCATCCCGTCCCACCAAGGGGCGTGTCGCGATCGTCACGGACGCGGGGCGGGTGCGGTGGACGCGGCAGCGTCGGGCGCGAGGGTGGCGGCAGGGCGGGCGCCTCGTACAGAGGGCCTGTGAGACGTCATCCGGACGCTGACGACGACGCTGTGCGGTGCGGGCCGGGGCGGAGATGCGCCCCACTTGCATCGCCTTGCGCGGCGGCCCAGGGCGTGTGGTCCCTTTGCGCCCCTCGGGGCGCGATGGGGTGGAGGGTTTCGCGGCGGCCGACCGGCCCCGCGAAAACACTCTCAGCTCCAGGTGACGAATAAACCGTCGGGGAGAGCAAGACACAAGCCGCTCAACTCCATCGCGTGCGGAACGCCGGGTGTCCCGGCGCAGCCGTGGTGACTACGCTCGTGTGCTACTACAACTTTGCACACGAGGCTGCGGGTGCCGTCGGGCGCCCGGCGTTCCGCGCGCCCTCTTCGGGGGGCGGGGAGGGACTGCCGCACACCCCGGGCGCAAACGCGCCGCGGGATCGCGGAGCCGTGGGCGGACGCAAGACCAGCGTCGCGCGCTCCGCCGGCCCATTTGCGAGATGGGCCGCGGGTGCTACCAAGGCCCACCGCCCGCGCTGCCCACTGAGTCCGCATGAAAAACGACGCGCTGCTCGCCCGCATCACCGCCTTCTGCCGCCAGGCCGAAATGGCGGAGACCACCTTCGGCCGCCACGCCGTCAATGACGGCAAGCTGGTGCACCGGCTGCGCGAGGGCAAGCGCATCACCACCGACACGCTGGAGCGGATCGACGGCTTCATCGCCGCGGCCGTCGGCCTGCCGGCGCCGCGGCCGCAGCCGCCGGTGGAGCGGCGCGACCCGCGCGGCAATTTCCGCTTCTTCGAGAACCGCCAGAAATACCTGCTGTTCGTCCACACCTGCAGCGAGAAGCGGGTGATCGCCGACCGCGTGGTGCTGGAGCTGGGCTCCATCCATCCGCGGCCGCCGGCGCTGCGGCTGTTCGACGCCGGCTGCGGCGACGGCACCGTGCTGGCGCGGGTGCTGCGCGCGATGCATGTGCGCTTTCCCCACATGCCGTTCTACGTCGCCGGCAAGGAGCTGAGCCTCGAGGACGTCCGGCTGACCTTGGAGAAGGTGCCGGACCGGCTGTTCGAGCACGGCGCCTCGGTGTTCGTGCTGACCAACATGTACTACGCCGAGGCGCCGTGGCTGACGCCGGCCTCGGCCGCCGCCGCGGCGGCGATGATCTGGCACGAGGTGCCGTTGCGCGGCGCCTCGGCCGGCGAGTTCGAGGCGCAGATCGCCGAACTGGGGCCGTTTCTCGAGGAGAACTGGCGCGCCAGCGTCAGCAGGACCACCGGCATGCCGATCTACGAGCGGCCGGTCGCCATCGTGATCTATCGCGAGGACCACCGCTTCCTGCTCGATTCGGTGATCCCGCGGGCCGGCCGCAGCGAGGCCAATTTCGACCTGATCATCGCCTCGCAGCCCTACCGGGCGAAATCCTCGGTCGGGTTCCGCGCCAAGAAAATCATCGCGCCGCTGGCCCGCGCGCTGCGCGCCGGCGGCCGGTTGATCGGAATCCACTCCCACGGCCACGATCCGGGGCTCGAAATCGTGCAATCGGTGCTGCCGGGAGAAAATCCTTTCGCGGTGAGCCGCCACGAGCTGCTGCGCGAGGTCAAATACGAGCTGGGGGCAGCCGGCCGGGACCTCAACTTTAACGCCTATTCGGATAGCCGATCGATCTTCCGTTATGATATGGAAGCGCTGCCAAACGAGGTCACCGGATCGATCGGCACATCCACCGCCTTTGCAGCCTGGAACGCGGCGGTGTATGTGGCGCAGATCGAGGATGACCGGCTCACCGAAATGACGTCGAGCGGTCGCTATCTCGATGCCACCAGAGAGGTTCTGCGCAAGCACAGCGGGCTCTGGTTCTACGACGAATCCTACGTCATCTCGCGTCGCCGGGACTGACATTTCAGGACAACATATTGAAGGGACCGCCGGCAGAGGCGGCAAAGGGGTTGGTTGATGCGCGCGTCTTATCAGTTCACGAGTGAGTCGGTGTCCGAGGGTCATCCCGACAAGGTCTGCGACCGGATCTCCGACGAGATCGTCGACCTGTTCTTCCGCGAGGGCCCGAAGGCCGGCATCGACCCCTGGGCGATCCGCGCCGCCTGCGAGACGCTGGCCACCACCAACAAGGTGGTGATCGCTGGCGAGACCCGCGGCCCCGCCTCGGTCACCAACGAGCACATCGAGCACGTGGTGCGCGAGGCCATCAAGGACATCGGCTACGAGCAGGACGGCTTCCACTGGAAGAACTGCGACATCGACATCCTGCTGCACGAGCAGTCCGCCGACATCGCGCAGGGCGTCGACGCGCTGCAGCCCGGCACCAACAAGGAAGAGGGCGCCGGCGACCAGGGCATCATGTTCGGCTACGCCACCAGCGAGACCGCCGACCTGATGCCGGCGCCGATCTTCTACGCCCACAAGATCCTGCGGCTGATCTCGGAAGCCCGCCACTCCGGCCGCGAGAAGGTGCTGGGTCCGGATTCCAAGAGCCAGGTCACCGTGCAGTACGAGAACGGCAAGCCGGTCGGCGTCACCCAGATCGTGGTGTCGCACCAGCATCTAGTCGAGGATATGACCTCGCAGCAGGTCCGCGACTGCGTCGAGCCCTATGTGCGCGAGGCATTGCCGCAGGGCTGGATCACCGACAAGACGGTGTGGCACGTCAACCCGACCGGAAAATTCTTCATCGGCGGTCCCGACGGCGACGCCGGTCTGACCGGCCGCAAGATCATCGTCGACACCTACGGCGGCGCGGCCCCGCATGGCGGCGGCGCGTTCTCCGGCAAGGATCCGACCAAGGTGGACCGTTCGGCCGCCTACGCCTCGCGCTACCTCGCCAAGAACGTGGTCGCCGCCGGCCTCGCCGAGCGCTGCACGTTGCAGCTGTCCTACGCCATCGGCGTGGCGCGGCCGCTGTCGATCTACATCGACACCCACGGCACCGGGAAGGTCAGCGAAGCGCAACTCGAGAAGGCCGTCGCCGACGTGATGGACCTCACCCCGCGCGGCATCCGCATGCATCTCGACCTCAACAAGCCGATCTACGCCCGCACCGCCGCCTACGGCCATTTCGGCCGCACCCCGGACAATGAGGGCGGCTTCTCGTGGGAAAAGACCGACCTCGCCGACGCGCTGAAGCGCGCGGTTTAAGAAAAAGCCGTGCACTCCACCTCTCCCCGCGTGCGGGGAGAGGTCGACCAACTGAGCGAAGCGAAGGCGGTCGGGTGAGGGGGCGCCTCCCGGGTGATTATTCGCGGAGACGCCCCCTCACCCCAACCCTCTCCCCGCGCGCGGGGAGAGGGAGCGCCGCCGCCACAAAGCGTCCGATTTCGTTTCGTATTGATTGTCCGAATTGACTCGTCAGGAACAACACATGACCGCCACCGCCAAGCAGCCGACCTTCACCGACTACATCGTCAAGGACATCAGCCTCGCGCCGTTCGGCCGCAAGGAAATCTCGATCGCCGAGACCGAGATGCCCGGCCTGATGGCGACCCGCGAGGAATACGGCCCCAAGCAGGTGCTGAAAGGCGCCCGCATTGCCGGCTCGCTGCACATGACGATCCAGACCGCGGTGCTGATCGAGACGCTGGCCGCGCTCGGCGCCGACATCCGCTGGGTGTCGTGCAACATCTACTCGACGCAGGACCACGCCGCCGCCGCGATCGCCGCCGCCGGCATCCCGGTGTTCGCCATCAAGGGCGAGTCGCTCACCGAATACTGGGACTACACCGCAAAGCTGTTCGACTGGCACGGCGGCGGCCATCCCAACATGATCCTCGACGACGGCGGCGACGCCACCATGTACGTCCACCTCGGCCTGAAGGCCGAGAACGGCGACACCGCGTTCCTCGACAAGCCGGAATCGGAAGAAGAGGAAGTCTTCTTCGCGCTGCTCAAGAAGCAGCTCAAGGAGAAGCCGAAGGGCTACTTCAAGGCGATCGCCGAAAGCATCAAGGGCGTCTCGGAAGAGACCACCACGGGCGTGCATCGCCTGTACGACATGCAGAAGGCCGGCACGCTGCTATGGCCCGCCATCAACGTCAACGACTCGGTGACCAAGTCGAAGTTCGACAATCTCTATGGCTGCCGTGAATCGCTGGTCGACGGCATCCGCCGCGGCACCGACGTGATGATGTCCGGCAAGGTCGCGATGGTCGCCGGCTTCGGCGACGTCGGCAAGGGCTCGGCCGCCTCGCTGCGGCAGGCCGGCTGCCGCGTGATGGTGTCGGAAGTCGATCCGATCTGCGCGCTGCAGGCGGCGATGGAGGGCTACCAAGTCGTCACCATGGAAGACGCGGCGCCGATCGCCGACATCTTCGTCACCGCCACCGGCAACAAGGACATCATCACCATCGAGCACATGCGCGCGATGAAGGATCGCGCCATCGTCTGCAACATCGGCCACTTCGACAACGAGATCCAGATCGCGCATCTGAAGAACCTGAAGTGGGACAACATCAAGCCGCAGGTCGACGAGATCACCTTCCCGGACGGCAAGCGCATGATCCTGCTGTCGGAAGGCCGCCTGGTGAATCTCGGCAACGCGATGGGTCATCCGAGCTTCGTGATGTCGGCGTCGTTCACCAACCAGACGCTGGCGCAGATCGAGTTGTGGGCCAACAACAAGGACGGCAAGTACAAGAAGGAAGTCTACGTGCTGCCGAAGTCGCTCGACGAGAAGGTCGCCATGCTGCATCTCGCCAAGATCGGCGTGAACCTGACCAAGCTGCGTCCCGACCAGGCCAGCTACATCGGCGTCAAGCCAGAAGGCCCGTTCAAGAGCGATCACTACCGCTACTGATAGCAAAGGCTGTCATCGCTGGCTCGACCCGGCCATCCATCAAACGAAAAGCCCCGGAGCGATCCGGGGCTTTTTGTCTGGGTGCGCGGTTCGGAACGGCAAGCCGATCGAGTTCTGCGAATTTTTCGACGCCGCGCACCCGCCGCCGCGGTGTCTTCGAAAGTGATCTACGATGCAGCGGTCGCCGGCTCTGGCATCGTCACCCGGTTCTTCACGCTCGGGCGCTCCTGCATCTTTATCCACCAGGCCCGAAGCGCGTCGCACTCCGCCGGGATCGGCAATTTGACGAGATCTGCAAAGATCAACCCGCCGATCAACGTGATGTCGGCCATCGAGAAGACATCGCTGGCGATGAACGGCCGCTCCTGAAGGATCGTATCGAAGTAGTGCATGCCCTTCAGCGCCTTGTCGCGCTGGCGCAAACCCCATTCGGCGTTCTGGTAGACCTCGACATCTGGGCCGAGCCCCGGCGTGGCATGGTGGAAATATACGCTGACGGCGTCGAGCAGCTCCAGTTCGGCGCGCTTGTTCATCATGTGGATCATGCCCTTTTCACGCGGCGTCGTGCCGGTGAGGGTCGGGTGGCCGTCGAGCGCGTCGAGATATTGGGTGATCGCCGTGCATTCGCTGATGTAGGTGCCGTCGTCGAGTTCGAGCACCGGCAGCGTGCCCGAATAGTTTCTGGCGAGATGCTCGGGCTGCTTGTGTTCGCCTTTCCGGAGATTGACCGAGACGAACCGAACAGATGATCGCAACTTCTTTTCCGCCAGCGCGATACGAACGCGTGCCGGATAGGGGCCGGTGGCCCAATCATAGATTTGCATCATAGGAAAGCGCCCTATCTATCAGTTGGTAGGTGATTTTCGCCTTCCATTGGCATTTGTCAATGCCTATCTATCACTTGGTAGGTTTGGTTCGGGGCGTTGAAATGACCGAGAATGCGAAGGAAGCGATCCTGTCGGCGGCACGCCAGACGGCGCAGGCTCACGGCTATGGCGGCCTGAACTTCCGCGAACTTGCAGCCGAGGTCGGCATCAAGGCGGCAAGCATCTATCACCATTTCCCCAGCAAGGCCGATCTCGGCGCCGCGGTTGCCAAGCGTTACTGGCAGGACACGGCGGTTGCCCTCGACGCGCTGCTGACGGAGTCCGATCCGTCCGGGGCGTTGCGTCGATATCCGGAAACGTTTCGGCGTGCGCTCGAGCGCGACAATCGCATGTGTCTCGCCAGCTTCATGGCCGCAGAAGCGGATGACCTGCCCGATCCGGTGAAGAGCGAGGTCCGGGCGTTTGCGGACGTCAACGTGGCATGGCTGCAAAAGGTGCTGGTGGCCGCTGGGATTGTCGGCGCGGCGGATGGCGAGGCGAGGGCACGCGCGATCTTCGCCGCGATCGCCGGCGCGCAGCTGCTGGCGAGGAGTCGTTCGGATATCGCGCTGTATGATGCGCTGATCGAAACCTACCGCAAGGCCGGCCTGCTGCCCGAGTAGTCAGCGAGATGTGCGGCGCAGGACGCAGAGGCGCTGCGATGGGGCGCGCATCGCCGGCATCTGCCGCACGTCCTACGCCGCCGACGAGATCGACTGCAGGAACACGTCGATCTCTTCCTGCAGCCGCGAGGTGGAGTCGGACAATTGCTTGGCGGATGACAGCAGCTGGCTGGAGGCGGCGCCGGTCTGGTTGGCGCCCTGGCTGACCTCGGCGATGGTGCCGGCGACCTGCGAGGTGCCGGCGGCGGTGCGCTGGATGTTGCCGGAGATTTCCTGCGTCGCGGCGCCCTGCTGCTCGATCGCGGACGAGATCGTGGTGGTGATTTCGGAAATCTGACCGATCGTCGCGCTGATCATCTTGATCGAGCCGACCGCCTCCTGGGTGGCCGACTGCATGCCGGCGATTTGGACGCCGATATCGTCGGTGGCCTTGGCGGTCTGCGCCGCCAGCGCCTTGACCTCCTGCGCCACCACGGCGAAGCCGCGGCCGGCGTCGCCGGCGCGGGCGGCTTCGATGGTGGCGTTGAGCGCCAGCAAATTGGTCTGCTCGGCCACCGAAGTGATCAGCTTGATGACGTCGCCGATCCGGGTCGCGGCGTCCGACAGCGCGTTGATGCGGGCGTTGGTCTGATCGGCCTGCTGAACCGCGCTGGCGGCGATGCGATTGGAGTCCTGCACCTGCTGCGAGATCTGCGCCACCGAGATCGCCAGTTCCTCGGTCGCCGAGGCCACCGACTGCACGTTGTTGGACGCATCCTCGGACGCGTTCGACACCACGGCGGCCAGCCGTGTGGTGGTGTTGGCGTTGTCGCTGAGCGCGCGGGCGGTGGCTTCGAGTTCGCCGGACGCCACCGACAGGGAGGAGATGATGGTGCGGAAACGGCCGCCCGCCTCGGTCACCGATTCCTTGCGCGCGTTGCGCATCGAATTGACGTGGAAGGCGACGGCCATGTCGCCGTCGAGCATCAGCACCTTGCCCACCGCCGCCAGCAGCAACGCCTTGCGGTCGCGCGAGTCGCGCGACGCGCGGCCGAAGCGCGGCGCCGGTTCGCGCAGGATCGTCTGCCGAAGCTGCTCGAACAGGAACATCGTCCGGCAGCCGGCGTACCATTGCGGCGCGATGCCGCCGCGCTGATTGAGTTCGCAGATGCGCGTCGCGGAGGCCTGGTAGTCGGCGCCGAAATCACCGGCGCCGATCAGATCCCAGTGCCGCAACTGGACCCGGAGCGCCTCCTGCATCAGGCCGGAATCGCGAAACATCAGGCAGGCCGGATCGTGGCTGCGGATCGTGTCGTAGAAGCGCACCAGAATGTCGGGCATGCAGCGCGCGAACACCGGCCGCAATTCGGCCAGCGCGCCACGCATGGCGTCGTCGACCTGAATGAGGTCGATACGGATCGCATTCCAGTTCGGCGTCATCGGTCGGCTCCGGCAGGGACATTTGCCGGAGATGGTAAGCGCTTATGGTTAATGGAGAGGAAACCGCTCCGTAGAATTACGCGGCCGTGCGCGCGCTGGCCGGCTGCCCGATCGCAAACTGCAGGCTGCCGATGCCATCGACGCCGCAGGCGATCTGGTCGCCGGGCGCCAGCGCGGCGACGCCGGCCGGGGTGCCGGTCATGATGATGTCCCCGGCGCCGACCGCGGTCTGCAGCGACAGCTTGGCGATGATCTCCGCCACGTTCCAGATCATCTGCGACAGGTCGCCGGTCTGACGCTCGGTGCCGTTGACCGACAGCCAGATCCGGCCGCTGGCGGGATGGCCGATCTCCGAGGCCGGGCGCAGCGCGCCGCAGGCCGCGGACTGGTCGAATGATTTGCCGATCTCCCACGGCTGCTCTTTTTTACGAGATACGGTCTGCAGGTCGCGGCGGGTGAGATCGACGCCGACGCCGTAGCCCCAGACGTGATCCAGCGCCGTCTCGGCCGGGATATTGAGGCCGCCGCTCTTCAGCGCGACCACCAGTTCAACCTCGTGCTGCATGTCCTTGGTCAACGTCGGGTAGGGAATGGTGACGCCGTCGGGCGAGATCATGTCGGCGTGCTTGGCGAAGAAGAACGGCGGCTGGCGCTCGTCATTGCCGAGTTCGCGGATGTGCTCAAGGTAGTTGCGGCCGACGCACCAGATCCGGCGGACCGGGAACGTCTTGCTGTCGCCCTGTACGGCGAGCGCTGGCTGGGGCAGGGCGGGAATCACGTAGTCGGCGCTCATGAATGCTCTCACAAAAGGAGGGAGGGATTTAAAACTAGGCCGGCGCGTCGAGCGGCGCCAAGGGTGCGGCGTGCCGCTGCTGCAGCCGGAAGAACGAGGCGTAGCGGCCGCTGCGCCGGATCAGGTCGTCATGGCGACCGCGTTCGACGAGCTCGCCGCCCTCGATCACCAGAATGGCGTCGGCATGCATGATGGTATGGAGGCGGTGCGCGATCACGATCGTGGTGCGGCCCTTGCAGAGGTGCTCGATCGCCTCCTGGACCAGCCGCTCGGACTCCGAATCCAGCGCCGCAGTGGCCTCGTCGAGCAGGATGATGGGGGCGTTCTTCACCAGCGCGCGGGCGATCGCGACGCGCTGGCGCTGGCCGCCGGACAATTGCGCGCCATGCTCGCCGACCGGGGTGTCGTAGCCGCGTGGGAATGCCATGATGAAATCATGCGCGCAGGCCGCCTTGGCCGCGGCCATGATCTCGTCATCGGTCGCGCCGGCCCTGCCGAACGCGATGTTGTTGCGGATGCTATCGCGGAACAGATAGACGTCCTGTCCGACATATGCGGTCTGTTGCCGCAGCGAATGGCGCGACACCGCGGCGATCGACTGGCCGTCGATCGTGATGTCGCCGGATTGCAGTTCGTAGAGCCGCAGCAGCAGCGCCAGCACGGTGGATTTGCCGCCGCCGGACGGGCCGACCAGCGCGGTCACCTTGCCCGGCTCGGCGACGAAGCTCAGCGCCTTCAGCACCGGCTCGCCGGGCCGATAGGCGAAGCCGACCTCGCGGAGTTCGACGCGCGCTTCGGTGAGTTGCAGCGCCGGCTTGGCGCTGTCGTCTGGCTCGCTCGCCGGGCTGTCGACGATCTCCAGCAGCATCTTCGCGCCGATCAGGCTGCTGTTCAGTTCGATGTTCAGCCGCGCCAGCCGCTTGGCGGGCTCATAGGCAAGCAGGAACGCGGTGAGGAAGGAAAAGAACTGGCCCGGCGTCGCGCCCATCGCGACCACGCGATAGCCGCCATACATCAGCGACCCGGCGATCGCGAAACCGCCGAGCGTTTCCATCAGCGGGCTGGAGCGGTTCGACACCCGCGCCATCTTGTTGGCGTTGGCTTCGACCGCGTCGATGCTGGCGTCGATCCGCGCGCGCATGGTCTGTTCGAGTGTGAACGCCTTGACGGTGCGGATGCCCTGCAGCGATTCCTGCATGATCTCGAGAATGTCGGCGTTGCCGGTGAACTGGTTCTGCGCGAGCCCCTTGATCCGGCGCACCAGCTTGCGCAGCACCAGCATCGCCGGCGGCACCACCAGCAGGCCGAACAGCGCCATGAACGGATCCTGCACAACCATCACGGTGACCAGCCCGATCAGCATCAATAGATCGCGGCCGACCGCGTTGATCAGCAGGCTCAGCACGTCGGCGATCGAATCGGCGCCGGCCGTCATCCGCGCCAGAAATTCCGAGGAATGCCGCTGCGAGAAGAAGCCGATGTTCTCGGTCATCAGCTTGGCGAACAGCCGGCGCTGGTTGTTGGCGAGGATCGCGTTGCGGATCTTGGTCAGGATCACCGAATGCGCGTAGGTGGCCGCTCCCTTCAGCGTGAAGATCACGATGATGACCAGCGAAATGGTGATGATGCCGCGCAGGTTGCGGTCCACATAGGCCTGGTTGATGACCTCGCCGAGCAGATAGGCCGACAGCGCGGTGGCCGCGGCGGCGACCGCCATCAGCGCGAAGGCGAGCAGATAGCGGCGCCAGTAGCGCGCACCCTGTTCCATCACGAGGCGACGGATCAGCCGCGCCGCGCCATAGGGATCGTCGGTGATTTTGCGGGGAGGCTTGGTCATCCGCGGTCCATTGACGGCTCAGGCTGGCGCCTGCGCGTCAGGGGTAGCATGCGAAACGTCCGCCTCATTGCCCCCAATGGCCGGGTTTTTCAAGCCAAAACGGCTCCGGCGGTCAGCCGCCGGGCCGCCGATCAGGCAGAGCGAGCCTGCTGCTGAAGGCCCTCGCGTTCGCGACTGAGTTTCTCCTCCCAGGCGAGCGCATGGGCCGCAATGACGTCGAGGTCGTCATAGTGCGGCGTCCAGTCCAGCGTTGCGCGGATCCGGCGGGTGTCGGCGATCATCGTCATGATGTCGCCCGGGCGGCGCTCGCCGACCTGCACGGCGAAATTGCGGCCCGAGACGCGGCGAACCGCCTCGATCGTCTCCAGCACCGAATAGCCGCGGCCATACCCACAATTCAACGTGATCGGTCCGCCGCCCTGGCGCAGATAGGACAACGCCGCGCGATGCGCCTGGGCCAGATCGCTGACATGGATGAAGTCGCGGATGCAGCTGCCGTCCGGCGTCGGATAGTCGGTGCCGAACACGTCGATCTTGGCGCGTTGCCCGGTGGCGGCTTCCACCGCGATCTTCAGCAGATGGGTGGCGCCGACGGTGGCAAGGCCGATGCGTGCCAGTGGATCGGCGCCGGCGACGTTGAAGTAGCGCAGCACCACGTAGCTCATGCCATGGGCGGCGGCGACGTCGTTGAGCATGATCTCGGTCATCAGCTTGGACGAGCCGTAAGGCGACATCGGCCGGGTTGGCGCCTCCTCCGGCACCGGCATCACATCGGGATTGCCATAGACGGCGGCTGTCGACGAGAAGATGAAGCGCTTGACGCCGCACTTGACGGCCGCGTTCAGCAGGCTTCGCGTGGTCATCGTATTGTTGCGGTAGTAAGCGAGCGGGTCGCGCATCGAATCCGGCACGACAACGGAGCCGGCGAAATGGATGATGGAGTCCACGCCGTGCGCGGCGATCACACCCTCGACCAGGTTTTCGTCCGCCGCATCGCCGATGAACAGCGGCACGCCGTCAGGCAGGAAGGCGGAGAAGCCGGTCGACAGATTGTCGATCACCACCACGCTCTCGCCGGCCTCGACCAGCGCCAGCACCATGTGACTTCCGATATAGCCGGCGCCGCCGGTGACGAGCACGGTCATGAGGGTGTCTCCCTGAAAGGCATACGCGGCGCGCGAACGATGCGCGCGAGCAATTTCGCGAAGCATGGCGGAAAACGGTGGACTTGCCGTTTAGCGGGCGGACCATTGGCCGGATTTGCACCGCGCGGGCGCGGGAATCGACATTATGGTTGCCAAACTGTAACGAGGGCCGAATCTTTCAGCCTCTGGCCTCGATGACCGGCATTCTCTTCATCAAGACATCGTCGCTCGGCGACGTGGTGCACCAGATGCCGGCAGTGACCGATGCGTCGCGGCAGCAGTCCGGCCTGCGCATCGTGTGGGTGGTCGAGGAGGCTTTTGCGCCACTGGCTGCGCTGCATCCGTCCGTCACCGAGGTGATTCCGGTGGCGACGCGGCGCTGGCGTTCGCAATTGCTGCGCGGCTCGACGTGGCAGGAAATTCTCGCCTTCCGGGCGCGCCTGCGCCGCGACCGGTTCGACAAGGTGATCGACACGCAGGGGCTGCTTCGCTCGGCGGCGATCGCGAAACTCGCCCGCGGCGAGCGCCATGGCTACGATGCGGCGAGCATTCGGGAGCCGGCCGCGGCATGGCTTTACGACGTCCGGCATGCCGTCCCGCGCGATCTTCATGCGGTGGCGCGCAACCGGCTGCTGACGGGGCGGGCGCTCGGCTATCAGCCTTCGCCTCAGATCGACTATGGTCTCGTGCCGCCGCCACTCACCGATGCCGCGCGCTACGCGGTGCTGCTCCATGGTACGTCGCGAACCGCCAAGGAGTGGCCCGAAGCCGACTGGATCGCGATCGGACAATGGCTGCGGCGGCGCGGACTGGATGTGGTGCTGCCCTGGGGCACCGACGTCGAGCGGCTGCGCAGCGAGCGGCTTGCCGCGGCCATTCCTGACAGTCGCATCCTGCCGAAGCAGCGGCTCGACGCGACGGCAAGGGAGATCGGCAATGCGGCGCTCGTGGTCGGTGTGGACACGGGGCTGCTGCACCTCGCCGCCGGCTACCGCGTCCCGCTGCTGGGGATCTATCTGGCCACTGACCCGGCGCTGACCGGCCCACGCGGCGCGGGTCCGATGCAGGTGCTTGGAGGCAAAGGCGCCGCGCCATCGTCGGCACACGCGATCGCCGCCATTGAGCAGTTGCTCGACTAATCGCCTTGCTGATCCTGCAGCAGCCGAGCCACGAACGCATCGAGATCCCCGCCGGAAAACAGATAGCCGGCGATGCCCGCGGCTTTGGCCGCGTCGAGATCGGTCTGGCGGTCGCCGATCAGGAAGCTGCGGGTCTTTTCCACCGGCCATGTCGCCATCAAGTCGAGGAGCATGCCCGGCTTCGGCTTGCGGTTCTCGCTGTCCTGCCGATAGGCGGCGACGCTGGCCTCGGGATGATAGGGGCAGAAGCGGATGTCATCGATCAGCGCCTGCTGCGCGGCCAGTTCGGCGCGCATCCAGCCATGCAGCGCATCGACATCGCTTTCCGAAAACAGCCCGCGCGCGACGCCGGACTGATTCGACACCACGAACACGTAGTAGCCGGCCGCGTTGAGCCGCCGGATCGCCGACCCGACGCCAGACATCCATCGAATGCGGTCGCGCGTGCCGATGTAATGATCGTCGTGATTGATCACGCCGTCGCGGTCGAGAAACGCCGCCGGCCGCAGCGCCGTCGTCAAGGCGCCACCGCCAGCCCGACCGAGCCGAGCGCCTGCAGCGCGGCGCCGGTGACGTCATCGACCGGAATGTCGCGCATGCAGCGGTGGTGCAGCATCCGGCAGGTCGGCTTGTGGCAGGGCCGGCAGGGCACATCGGTCTTGGTCTCGATCACGGCGGTGATCGGATTGAGCGGGGCATAATGCCAGGCGCTGGTCGGGCCGAAAATGCCGATGGTCGGCGTGCCGATCGCGCCGGAGACGTGCAGCAGGCCGGAATCGTTGGAAATCACGAGGTCGGCGGCGGCCAGCGCCAGGATGCCGTTGCGCAGATCGGTGCCGGTGACGTCGCGGGCGCGGGGCCCGGCGGCGGCGACAATCTCGCGGGCCTGCGCGGATTCGCCGGGGCCGCCGACGATCCAGACGTTAAGGCCGCGGTCGGTCAGCGCGCGGGCCGCCTCGGCATAGTAGCTCCAGCGCTTCGACGGCCCCACGGCCCCAGGCGCCAACGCGACGGCGGTGCCGGCGGGCAGGCCGCTGGCCTGGCGCCAGGCGGCAATCTCGGCGGGTGGAATCTGCAGTTGCGGCTCCGGCCAGTCGAGCGGCAGTTCGGGCAGCGGCGGCAGGGCCAGCGCGGCGCAGCGGTCGACCATCCGCGGCAGCGCCTTTTCGCCCCAGCGCCAGTCGTTGAGCAGGCCGAAGCGCGCCTCGCCGACGAAGCCGGTGCGGGTCGGGATGCCGGCGAGGAACGGCGCCAGGGCGGATTTCCAGGTGCGCGGCATCATCAGCGCGTCGCCATAGCCCTCGGCGCGCAACCGGGCTGCCAGGGCGCGCTGCTGGCCGATCGCCAGCTTGCCGCGCGGCAGGTCGCTGACGATTCCTTTTCGGACGCCGGGCATATAGTCGAGCAGCGGGGCACACAGGGATGTGCTCAACACGTCCACCGGCCGGTTGGGCCAGCGGTCCTTCAGCACCCGGACGACCGTATGGCAGCGGACAAAGTCGCCGATCCACATATACGGAACCAGCAGCACGGGCCTGTCGTCGGCCCGCTCGCCCGATCGAGATCGATCCAGATCCGTTAACAATGAGGCGTAATTCATTTTATCCGCCAGGCGGGACGTCGGCGCCCCAGGCTGGCGTCCGCATGAGCCGGTTAACGCCTGTCGCCGTCGCCGTCCACCGGCTTTTTGGGTCGGCCATTTCACCACATTGCCGGGTTCAAGTTGCCTGCCGGAGCGGACTGGGGCAAAGGTGGCCCGCAAATCACGACAGGACCGTCATGCTGCTGGTGACCGGAGGGGCCGGATTTATCGGATCGAATCTGGTGGCTGCGCTGAACGATGCCGGCCGCACCGATGTCGTGGTGTGCGACGTCCTCGGTCACGACGGCAAATGGCGGAACCTGGCCAAGCGTCAGCTGGCCGACATCGTCCCGCCTGCCGAACTCATGACCTGGCTCTCCGGCCGCAAGCTCGACGCCGTGCTGCATCTCGGCGCGATCTCCGAGACCACGGCAACCGACGGCGACCTCGTCATCGAAACCAATTTCCGGCTGTCGATGCGGCTGCTGGACTGGTGTACGCAGACCGGCACGCCTTTCATCTACGCCTCGTCGGCCTCGACCTATGGCGACGGCGACCAGGGGTTCGACGATGACCCGTCGCAGGCGGCGCTGAAGGCGCTGCGGCCGATGAATCTCTACGGCTGGAGCAAGCACCTGTTCGACCTCGCGGTGGTCGATCGCGCGACGCGCGGCGAGAAGCTGCCGCCGCAATGGGCCGGGCTGAAATTCTTCAACGTGTTCGGCCCCAATGAATATCACAAGGGCGGCATGATGAGCGTGCTCGCCAAGCGGTTCGACGACATCAAGGCCGGCCGCGTCGTGCAATTGTTCAAATCGCATCGCGACGGCATCGCCGACGGCGACCAGCGCCGCGACTTCATCTATGTCGACGACGTGGTGCGGGTGATGATGTGGCTGCTGGCGTCGCCAGCGGTCAGCGGCCTCTACAATGTCGGGACCGGTGAGGCGCGCAGCTTTCGCGAATTGATCGTTGCCGCCTATGCGGCTCTCGGTACGGCCCCGAATATCGAGTACATCGACATGCCGCCGCAGATTCGCGGCAGCTACCAGTATTTCACCGAGAGCAAGGGTGATCGGCTGCGCGCCGCTGGCTATAATGGCGGCTTCACGCCGCTCGAAGACGCCGTCGGCCACTATGTCGGCAATTTCCTTGATAGCGCCGATCGATTCCGGTGACCGCGCCGCATGGATACAGGTTCTGATGTTCGATTTTGATGTCCTCGCACAGGCGATGGTCCGCCAGACGGTGCTCTGCGTCGGCGACCTGATGCTGGACGAATTCGTCTATGGCGAGGTGTCGCGGATTTCGCCGGAGGCGCCTGCGCCGGTGATCGCCGTTCAGCGCAGCGAAACCAATGTCGGCGGCGCCGGCAACGTCGCGCGCAACATCGCCGCGCTTGGCGCGCGCTGCGTTTTTGCAGGGCTGGTCGGCGACGACGAAGCGGGGCGGACGCTCGCCGCGGAATTGGCGAAAGACGACGCGATCGAACCGCTGCTGGTGGTCGATCCGTCGCGGCCGACCACGCGCAAGGTGCGCTTCGTGTCGGAGCATTTTTCCACTCACATGCTGCGGGCCGACTGGGAAGTCGCCGTCCCGGCATCGCCTGCGACCGAACAGCAGCTGATCGACGCGATCCTGCCGCAGCTGTCACGCGCCGACATCGTGTTGCTGTCCGACTACGCCAAGGGCGTGCTGACCCCGGTGCTGATCCGTGCGGTGATCGAGGCCGCCAAGGCGATCGGCAAGCGGGTGATCGTCGATCCGAAGAGCGCAAACTTCGCAATCTATCGTGGCGCCAGCCTGCTGACGCCGAACCGCAAGGAATTTGCCGAGGCGACCCGCAGCCGTGCCGACAGCGAGGCGGAGATCGCGCGCGCCGCGCAGGACGCCATCGCGCTGGCCGATTGCGAGGCGATGCTGGTGACGCAGAGCGAACACGGCATGACGCTGGTGCCGCGCGGCGGCGACCCGATCCATGTTCCGGCAATGCCGGTCAAGGTGCGCGACGTCTCCGGTGCCGGCGATACCGTGGCGGCGGTGCTGGCCGTTGTGCTGGCTGCAGGAGCCGACTGGGATACGGCGCTGCGCTGTGCCAACGCGGCGGCCGCCGTGGCGGTCGGCAAGAAGGGCACCGCGACCGTCACCAGCAGCGAGCTGCGGCGCAAGATCCTGCCGCATGCTTTCCTTGCGGCCGAGGAAAAGATCGTCGGCGCGCCGGAAGCGCTTGAGGCGCAACTGGCAGAATGGCGCGCCGAGGGGCTGCGGGTCGGCTTCACCAATGGCTGCTTCGACATTCTGCATCCCGGCCACGTCAAGGTGCTGACGGCGGCGCGCGGCGCCTGCGACCGGCTGATCGTCGGCCTCAACAGCGATGCGTCAGTGAAGCGCCTGAAGGGCGAGGGCCGCCCGGTGCAGGACGAGCGAGCCCGCGCCGAGGTTTTGGCGGCCCTCGAGGCGGTCGATCTGGTGGTCATCTTCGGCGAGGACACGCCGCTCGACCTCATCACCCGGATTCGGCCGAGCGTTCTGGTCAAGGGTGGAGACTACACCCGCGAGCAGGTGGTCGGGCACGAGATCGTCGCGGCGTTCGGCGGCGACGTCGTGCTGGTCGACATCATGCCCGGTCACAGCACCACGTCGCTGGTCGCCCGCGCCAGGGCGGGCCAGTCATGAGCCACTGCTTTTCTGAAGGGGCATCGCGATGATGACCCGCATCCGCTCCTTCACCTGGCGCAACTGGCTGATCGCGATTCACGACGCCGGCGTCACCGCGCTCGCGGTGGTGTTCAGCTTCGTGCTGCGGTTCGACGGCGAGAACCTGATGGAGCGGCTGCCGCTGCTCCTGAAGATCCTGCCCTATTTCATCGTCTTCAGCTTCTTCGTCTGCTACGCGTTCCAGCTCACCACCACGAAGTGGCGCTTCATTTCGTTTCCCGACCTGCTGAACATCCTGCGCGCGGCCAGCGTGCTCAGCATTGCGCTGCTGGTGCTGGACTACATATTCCTGGCGCCGAACGTGTACGGCACCTTCTTCCTCGGCAAGACCACGATCATCATCTACTGGTTCCTGCAGGTCGCGTTCCTCAGCGGCTCGCGGCTGGCCTACCGCTATTTCCGCTATACCCGGACCCGCAACCAGGCGCGCGCGATGAACGCTGCGCCGACCCTGTTGGTCGGCCGCGCGGCGGATGCCGAGGTTTTTCTGCGCGGCGTCGAGAGCGGCGCGGTCAAGAATCTATGGCCGGTCGGCATTCTCTCGCCGGCGATGTCCGACCGCGGCCAGACCATTCGCGGCATCCCGGTGCTCGGCGGCATCGACGACCTGTCCAATGTGGTCGATGATTTCGCTTCGCGCGACAAGGCGATCAAGCGCCTCGTGATGATGCCGACCGCCTTCGTCCCCGACGCCCAGCCGGAAACCGTGCTGATGCGCGCGCAGAAGCTGGGCCTCGCGGTCAGCCGGCTGCCGTCGCTCGAGGAAAGCCGCGACCGGCCGCGGCTGGCGCCGGTGGCGGTCGAAGACCTGCTGCTGCGGCCCAGCGTCACGATCGACTACGAACGGCTCGAATCCTACCTCAGGGACAAGTCGATCGTCGTCACCGGCGGCGGCGGCTCGATCGGGTTCGAAATCTGTGACCGCGTCACCACCTTCGGTGCCGGCCGGCTGCTGATCATCGAGAACTCCGAGCCGGCGCTGCATGCGGCGATGGAGCGGCTGTCGGTCAAGATCACAAACACCAGGCTCGACGGCCACATCGCCGACATCCGCGACCGCGAACGGATCATGCAGCTGCTCGGTGACTTCAAGCCGGACATCATATTCCACGCTGCCGCCCTCAAGCATGTGCCGATCCTGGAGCGCGACTGGGAGGAAAGCGTCAAGACCAACATCTTCGGCTCGGTCAACGTCGCCGACGCCGCGGTCGCCGCCGGCGCCGAGGCGATGGTGATGATCTCCACCGACAAGGCGATCGAGCCGGTGTCGATGCTGGGCCTCACCAAGCGATTCGCCGAGATGTACTGCCAGGCGCTCGATCGGGATTTGACCGGGAGCAACGACAAGCCCGCGATGCGGTTGATCTCAGTGCGGTTCGGCAATGTGCTGGCATCGAACGGTTCGGTGGTGCCGAAATTCAAGGCACAGATCGACGCCGGCGGTCCGGTCACCGTCACGCATCCCGACATGGTGCGCTACTTCATGACCATTCGCGAAGCCTGCGATCTGGTCATCACCGCAGCAACCCACGCGCTCAACTCGAAGCATTCGGATGCGTCGGTCTATGTGCTGAGCATGGGGCAGCCGGTGAAAATCGTCGATCTTGCCGAACGCATGATCCGGCTGTCCGGGCTGCAGCCCGGCTACGACATCGAGATCGTTTTCACCGGCGTGCGGCCGGGCGAGCGGCTGAACGAGATCCTGTTCGCCAAACAGGAACCCTCCAGCGAAATTGGTATCGCCGGCATCGTCGCAGCGCGTCCCAACGAATTACCGCTCGAGACGCTCAAAATTTGGCTGGGTGAATTGGAGACGGCGATCGCGTCGCGCGAACATGGCGTTGTCGTTGCGACGCTAAAAAACGCCGTGCCGGAGTACAAGCCCGACGCGCCGTAGCTACCGCTGCAGAGTGGAAAATCTTCGCAGCACCATGGTGACGGCGGCGGCGCCGAGCACGAGCAGCACGATATCGGCGACGCTGGACGCCAGCGCGACAGATAGCGCCGCGAGGATCGCCAGTCCAACATTCAGCGCCGCGACGTGGCCCACCACCTCGATCACTCGAAATCCGTTGTCGGTGGCGAGCTGGTAGTAGTGCGAGCGGTGCGCCTGCCAGACTTTTTCGCGCTTCACCGCGCGGCGCAGCAGGGTCACCGTCGCGTCCGCCAGATAGTACAAAGGCAGCAGCAATGCCGCCGCGAGATGCTGCCGCGCTGCCAGCTCCAGCAGGCACCAGCCCAGCAGCAGGCCGATCGGCAGGCTGCCGACGTCGCCGAGAAACACCTTCGCCACCGGCCGATTGAACGGCGCGAAGCCCAGCATCGCTCCGCACAGCGCCGCGGCAATCATAGTGGCGGAGGCCGGCAGTCCGCCCACCAGGCCGAGCAGCACCAATGCGGAGGTGACCGGCACGACCTCGGCCACCGTCATCCAGTCGAGCCCGTCCATGAAGTTGACGAGATTGACGAACCACAGGCCCGCCAGCAGCAGCACGGCGCGCTCCAGCCAGAGCGGCACCGCCGGCAGCAGTTGAAAGCCGGCAGGCAACGCGGAGAGCACGATGCCGATGGTCAGGGCCTGCAGCCCCAGCCGCGCCAGCACCGGCATCGGCCTGATATCGTCGGCAGCGCCGACCAGCGCGATCAGCAGCGTCGCAGCGAACAGCGCGACCGGCAACGCGGCCGCGCCGGGGCCCGCGAGGATGACGAGTCCGGCGACGATCAGCGTCGCGGCGATCACCGCGACGCCGGCGCCCTGCGGCGTCGGCAGCCGATGCGACGAGCGCGCATTCGGCCGCGCCAGCGCGTAGCGCATTAGCAACGGCCGCAACGCAAAGGTCAGCGCGGCGGACACCGCTGCCGCGCCGATCAGGGTGATGAGCGCGGTGAAGAGATCGACAGCGGGCATGAGGCGCTCGGGGCTGAAATCACGCCCTTGCTATGGATTCGTCGGCGATCTGGCAAGCTCGCGAGCAGTGATGAAATTCAAGGCCTTGCGGCATCCGCGCCGCGATGTCTAAACAGGCCCGTCGAGGCTGGCGCTGCAGCGTGGCCGGGCCGGGGGCAGCATGTCGGATCGCGCAATACTGGTCACGGGGGCGGCGGGCTTCATCGGCTTCCATGTCGCCCGAGCCCTGCTGGCGTCGGGACGCGAGGTGGTCGGGCTGGACAGCCTCAATGCTTATTATGACCCGGCGCTTAAGCAGGCCCGACTGGACATTTTGCAGGGCGAGCCCGGCTTCCGCTTCGTAAAGGCGGACCTCGCCGACCGGGCGGCGATACGGACGCTGTTTGCAGAGCACCGCTTCCCTGTCGTGATCCATCTCGCCGCGCAGGCCGGCGTGCGCCATTCGATCGACCATCCGCATGATTATGCCGACGCCAATCTCGAAGGCTTCGTGAACGTGCTGGAGGGCTGCCGCCACAACGGGTGTGGGCACCTGCTGTTTGCGTCGTCCTCGTCGGTTTACGGCACCAATACCAAGCTGCCGTTCTCCGTCGACGACCGTACCGATCACCCGATCAGCCTCTACGCTGCCTCGAAGAAGGCCAACGAGGTGATGGCCCATGCCTACAGCCACCTCTACCGGCTGCCGACAACCGGCCTGCGGTTCTTCACGGTCTACGGCCCCTGGGGACGGCCCGACATGGCCATCTTCCTGTTCACCAGGGCGATCCTCGACGGCGTCCCGATCAAGCTGTTCAACCACGGCCGGATGCGACGGGATTTCACCTACATTGACGACGTCACGCGGGTGATGGTGCGGCTGATCGATCACGTGCCATCCGCGGATGCGGGGCGGGCCCCGGCGAGGATCTTCAATGTCGGAAACCACCGCCCGGAAGAATTGATGCATGTCGTCGAGGTGTTGGAGCGGGCCCTCGGCCGCTCCGCTGCGAAGCAGCTGTTGCCCATGCAGCCCGGTGATGTTCCGGAGACGTTTGCCGACGTCGACGACCTGATTCGCGAGGTCGGCTTTCGCCCGGACACGCCGATCGAGGATGGGATTGGCGGCTTCGTCAATTGGTATCAGGACTATTACGGGGCGTCCGGCGGTATGCCCTCGCATTCCGCAGGAAGCGGAACCGGTTTGTAATTCTTTGAATCAAAACGTGTTTGGATCGTGCGCACGGTGTTCGCCACGATTGTGGCGACGTGGTAGGAGAGGGCTGCGCCGGGACCAGCCCGGCAGGGGATTTCGAGGTTCGGTATGGGTTCCAGGGGATTTGAGCTGGCCAAGGCCAGCACGCTGCGGATCGGCGTGATCGGCGCCGGCGTTATGGGCACCAACCACGCCCGTGTCCTGGCCGGACTGCCGGGCATCACGCTGGTGGGGATCGTCGACCCGCTGCCCGAGCACCGCACCCGCGCGATCGAGCATATCGGCTGCAAGACGTTCGAGACCGTGGACGAACTGATCGCGGCCGGTATCGACGCGGTGACGATCGCGGCCCCGACCCATCTGCATCACGAGATCGCGCTGACCTGCATCGCCAAGGGTATCAACGTCTTGGTCGAGAAGCCGATCGCGTCGACCGTGCAGGAAGGCCAGGAGATTGTCGCCGCGGCGCGCCGCGCCGGCGTCACGTTGATGGTCGGCCATGTCGAGCGCTTCAATCCGGCCGTTGCCGCGATCAAGAAGGCGATCGAGGGCGAGGACATCCTGTCGATCGCGATCACGCGGGTCGGACCGTTTCCGCCGCGGATGTCGAATGTCGGCGTGGTGATCGATCTTGCCGTGCACGATATCGACCTGATCCGCTGGTTCACCGAATCGGAGATCATCGACGTGCAGCCGCAGCTCTCGAGCGCGGTGGCCGAGCGCGAAGATATCGCGCTGCTACAGTTCCGTACTGCTTCAGGCGTTCTGGCCCACATCAACACCAACTGGCTGACGCCGTTCAAGGCCCGCAACGTGACCGTGGCGACGCGCGGCAAATACGTGCAGGGCGATCTGCTCACGCGCCAGGTGACCGAGTGCTTCGGCTTCAAGCCAGACGGCAGCTATTCGATGCGGCACCTGCCGGTCGGGCACGACGAGCCGCTGCGTGCCGAACTGATCGCCTTCATCAGTGCGGTGCGACAGGGCCATGTCCCGGCCGTGACCGGCGAACAGGGCGTCGCCAGCCTCGAAATCGCCATCCAGTGCCTGCAAGCACCGACGCAACCTGCCGCCGCAGCGGCCCGCAAGGGCGCACTCCGGGTCGCCGGCTGACCTGCTTGCCCGGTCGTCTTCGATCATGGTCCGGTCGACGTGACGGGGCTGTGTTGCCTGCCCTATAGAATCAGCAAGGCCCCATGAACCAGCATCTGCGCCAAGAGCCACTTCCTTTCATCGATATCGGCGCCCAGCGCCGCCGGATCGGCAGCGCGATCGACGAGGCGGTGACGCGGGTGCTGACGCACTGCCAGTTCATCAACGGGCCTGAAGTCACGCAGCTCGAGGCTGCGCTGGCAGCGTATACCGGCGCGAAGCATGTGGTGAGCTGCTCCAGCGGCACCGATGCGTTGCTGATGGTGCTGATGGCCAGGGGCGTCGGCCGTGGCGACGCCGTGATCTGCCCGACCTTCACCTTCTGCGCCACCGGCGAGGCCGTGGCGCTGGCCGGCGCGACGCCGGTGTTCGTCGACGTCGACGCCGACACGTTCAACATGACCGCCGAAACGCTGAAGGCCGGCATCGCCACCGCTAAACGCCTGGGCCTGACGCCGAAAGCGGTGATCCCGGTCGACCTGTTCGGCCAGAGCGCGGATCAAGCGGCGCTGGCGGCCGTTGCAGATGACGCCGGCCTGTTCATTCTCGACGACGCCGCGCAGGCGCTCGGCGCCAGCTACCAGGGCCGCCGGCTCGGCACCTTCGGCCTTGCCACCGCGACCAGCTTCTTTCCCGCAAAACCGCTCGGCTGCTACGGCGACGGCGGCGCCATCTTCACCGATGACGATGAACTCGCCGATACGCTGCGCAGCATCCGCGTGCACGGCCAGGGTAGCGATAAATACGACAATGTCCGCTTCGGCCTGACGGCGCGGCTCGACACCATCCAGGCGGCGATCCTGCTCGAGAAGCTGAAGATCTTCGACGACGAGATCGCGGCGCGCCAAACCGCCGCCGAACGTTATGCGCGCGGTCTCGGCAATCTCGTCACGGTGCCGCAACTCGCGCCGGGCTGTTCGTCGGTGTGGGCGCAATACACCATCCGGCTGCCGCAGGGCGTCGATCGCGACGGCTTTGCAGCGGCGCTGAAGGCGCAAGGCGTGCCGACGGCGATCTACTACGTAAAATCCCTGCACCAGCAGACCGCGTATCGCGACTTCCCGGCCGCCGACGGCGGGCTTCCGGTTAGCGAGCAATTGTCGCGCGACGTCATCAGCCTGCCGATGCACGCCTATCTCGACGAGGCGGCCCAGCAGCGTGTGATCGAAGCTGTCCGCAGCGCGCTGACCTAGCAGCTTTAAACACCGTCATTCCGGGGCGTGCGAGCGAAGCTCGCAACGAACCCGGAATCTCGCGGCGATTGCCGAGCGGCAAGATTCCGGGTTCGTTCGCCTCCGGCTCACGCCCCGGAATGACAAACTCGCTGATGACGTTCTCCAAATCACCATTTGGCCGCGCCGCGGCATGCTGTAGAAGCGGCTGATGCTGAAGCGCATTTTCACCGTCGGCGGCTTTACCCTGCTCTCGCGGCTGACGGGCTTTGCGCGCGACATCATGCTGGCTGCGATCCTCGGCGCCGGGCCGATCGCCGACGCCTTCTTCGTCGCACTGCGGCTGCCGAATCATTTCCGCGCGATTTTTGCCGAGGGCGCGTTCAACGCTGCCTTCGTGCCGGCCTACGCCCACGCGATGGGCGCGCAGGGGCAGGGTCCCGCCGCGGCGCGGCTGTTCGCCAGCCGCATTTTCACGCTGCTGTTCCTGTCGCAGGTGATCCTGCTGATCGTCGCCTGGGTGTTCATGCCGCAGGCGATCCGCCTGCTGGCGCCGGGCTTCAGCGACGATCCCGAGCGCCGCCAACTCGCGATCGAGCTGACGCGAATCACCTTTCCCTATCTGCTGCTGATCACGCTGGTCACGCTGTATGGCGGCATGCTCAACGTCATGCACCGCTTCGCGGCCGCCGCGGCGGCACCGGTGTTTCTCAACCTGTCGATGATGATGACGCTGGCGCTCGCCGCGTTCTTTCCAACGGCCGGTCATGCCGCCGCCTGGGGCGTGCTGATCGCCGGCTTCCTCGAGTTCTTCCTGCTCGCGCAGGACGCCGCCCGGCAGGGCATCCTGCCGAAATTCGCCCGTCCGAAGCTCGATGCCGACGTCCGCCGCTTCTTCCGCGCGCTGGGGCCGGCGACGTTGGGCTCAATGGGCACCCAGGTGGCGATGTTCGCCGACACCATCATCGCGACCTTCCTCGCCGCCGGCGCGATCTCGGCGCTATACTACGCCGACCGGCTCAATCAATTGCCGATTGGCGTGATCGGCATCGCGATCGGCACCGTGCTGCTGCCCGAGATGTCGCGTCAGTTGACGGCGGGTGATGCCACCGGTGCCAAGGCGTCGCAGCGCCGCGCCTTCGAATTCACACTGCTGTTCTCGGTGCCTTTCATGGCGGCGTTCCTCACCGTGCCGGACGTCATCATGCGCGCGATGTTTGCGCGCGGCGCGTTCACGGCCGCGGATGCTGCCGCAGCCGGCGCAACCTTGTCGGCCTATGCGCTGGGGCTCATTCCGTTCGTGCTGATCCGCAGCGCGGTCGCGCCGTTCTACGCGCGTCAGGACACCGCGACGCCGGTGAAGGCCTCGCTGATCGGACTCGCCGTCAATGTCGGCCTCAAGCTGCTGCTGATGGGGTCGCTGGCGCAGGTCGGTCTCGCGCTGGCGACGGCGGCGGGCGCGTGGATCAACCTGTTGCTGGTGATGTTCTTCGCCGTCCGCGCCGGCTATCTCGAATTCGAGCGGGCCTTTGTAATTGCTCTCTTGAAGTTCGTTGCGATCGGCCTTGTCCTTGCTGCTGTGTTGTGGGGCACGGCGCGGCTCGCGACCGCGCAGTTCGCACACCTGGCGGCGCTACGCGACGAGGCCACTCTGGTCGCGCTGATCGCCGTCGGCGCGGTGGTCTACGCCGCCGCCATCCTGCTGTTGTTCGGCCCACGCTGGCTGAAGGGGCTGGTGCGGGGTTAGTAGTTCCGCCTCGTCATTCCGGGGCGTAAGCCGAAGGCGCACGAACCCGGAATCTCGCAAAACGACACGCGACGATGATTGGCGCGGGATTCCGGGTTCATGTCGCCGCTGCGCGGCTCATGCCCCGGAATGACAGCCGATTGGATGCTCACGCCCCGCGGGTGCTCTCCACCATGTTCATGACATCCGCATAGACCCGCACTATCGGCGCGACGAACTTGTGCGAGGCGCTCTTCGAGACGATGGTGTCGTGCAGCACCAGATGGTCGATGCCGGTGTTGATGAAGCAATTCATCGCATCGCGCGGGGTTTCCACGATCGGCTCGCCCTTGATGTTGAACGAGGTGTTGATCAGCACCGGCACGCCGGTCAGCGCGTCGAACTCCTTCAGCAGCCGGTACAGCACCGGATTGGTCAGTTCGGACACCGTTTGCACGCGCGCAGTGCCGTCGACATGCACCACCGACGGAATTTTGTCGCGCCACTCGGGAGCGACTTCTTTCGCCATCAGCATGAACGGCGAATCGCCCTTGCCGAGAAAGATCTCGTCGGCGCGTTCCTCCAGCACGATCGGCGCGAACGGCCGGAACGGCTGCCGATGCTTGACCCGTGCGTTCAAAATATCCTTCATCTCAGGCGTTCGCGGGTCGGCGATCAGGCTGCGGTTACCGAGCGCGCGCGGCCCGAATTCCGAGCCGCCCTGGAACCAGCCGATCACCTTTTGGTCCGCCAGCAGCTTTGCGACATCGCGGCAGACATCGTCGCTGCGCACCGCTGTGGTCTGGATGCGCGTCAGAAATCGCTGCGTGGCCTCGTCGATGTCGCGGTCGAGATAGCGACGGCCGATGAAGGAATGGGTCATCTCGAAGCTGCGCGGCTTGTTCTGGATCGCATGCAGGCCGTAATAGGCGCAGCCGATCGCAATGCCGTCATCGCCGGCCGCAGGCTGGATCCAGACGTTTTCGAAGCCGGCCTCGCGCGCCAGCCGGCCGTTGGCCACGCAGTTCAGCGCCACGCCGCCGGCGATGACGAGGTTCCTGGCGCCGGTGGTCTCGCGCAGCCAGCGCGCACGCGCCAGCAGCACGCGCTCGGTGTCGTCCTGCACGCGCCAGGCGAGATCCTCCCAATGCCGCATCGACTCGTTTTTTTCCCATTTGCCGGGACGATCCATGATGTAGGGCTGGTTATACTCGGCGGTCCAACGCGGCACCGACAGCTTGTTGTCCTCGATCTGCATCAGCGGCTTGATCGCGTTGTGACGGCCGTAGGGTGCCAGCCCCATCAACTCGCCGCACTTGTTCCAGTCGCCGAACACGTAGCTTGAGGCGCGGCTGTACAGCGCGCCGAGGCCCGGCATGTTGTAGAACTCGTCGCTGAGGAAGCCGCGGTCCGGCTCCATGAACACCTTCTTCAGGCATTCCAGCTTGGTGCCGCTGAAGGTGTAGTAGCTCTCCGACTCGCGTGCCAGCGGCGAGGCATCATCGCCGGGAAACGGCTCCTGCACGTCTGAGCGGTAGCTGCCGACGCCGTCCACGATCATCACGGCGCCCTCGTCGAACGGCGACACCGCGAATGCGCTGTAGGCATGCGCGAGGTGGTGCGAGATCGTCACGACCTTGTCGGCGTGGGTACGAAACCATGGATGCTTCGCCGCCTCGTCGCGCTCGTAGTCCGGAAGAAAACCCGGCATGTCCTGATAGATCAGCCGGTCTTCCATTTCCTCGACCGGCAGGATGTAGCAATTGCGAACCACCAGATCGACGTCGTTCAGCGTGATGCCCTCGGTGTTGAGGCAGTAGTCGATCACCTCCTTGTAGAAGCCGCTGGCGTGCTTCTCGCGCGTGATCCGCTCCTTGGCGATGCCGACCACGATGGCGCCGTCGCGCAGCAGGCAGGCGCTGACGTCGTGGTCGTAGGTATTGAGGCCGAGGACGTAGCTATGCTTCTGGGACATGAGGGACTTTTCTGAGAGGGAAGGAAACACAATGTCTTATGCGGGCCGCCGGAAAAGCCAAAAAATACCCAAGTTCCCGTGTTGATCGGTCCGGTACCGGTAACGCTTTGGCAAGCAATCATGGTTACCAAATGGTCAAGACTTTGTGGAGAAATCAACGTGAGCGCAGATCAGGCCGACAGCACTAACATCAGCGATCACGCGGTCAAGGCCGGGTCGGACGCGACGGCTTCCTCTGGACCCACCGGCGAGGCCCATGTCGAGGCGCCGAACCTTGCGCCGGAGCACGGCGCGAGTGCCGAGCCAGTCGCGGCCGCTGCGCCGACACCCGAGCAGCCGAAGGCCGAGGCTCCGAAGCCTGAGGCCCCGAAGGCCAGCGCGCCGCGCGAGCCCGGCAAGATCATGGTGATGTCGCCGGCCCGCGGCGAGACCTGGAACGACGAGCGGATCGACCGCGAGGAGCCGCAGGCCCAGAAGGCGGGCGTGTTCGGCAAGCGCAGGGTTGCGGCGCTGACCGCCGTGGTGGCGCTGGCGGCGATCTTCGGCGCGGTGGGCGGTGCAGTTGCGACGGCCGGCCTCGGCTATCTGAGCCGTAGCGCGGCACCGGCACCAACCATCGAATCCAAGGTGTTTGAAGAAACGGTCCAGCGGCTCGAGACCGAGCTCGCGGCTCTGAAAGGCAGCGTCGAGGCATCCGCCAAGGCGGGCGCGAGCCAGACCGGCAAGCTGGCCGACCGGATCGAGAAGGTCGAAAAGGCTCAGGCCGAGCCGCTGGCGCGCATCGCCAAGCTGAGCGACAGCGTCGAGAAACTGCGTTCGGCGCCGCCGCCAGCCGCTCCGGCCGCCGTCGCCGCCGCGCCGGCCACGCCACGCGAGACCACGGCGTCGGTCCCGCAGGCCGCGGCAGCGCCGAAGCCGGAAGTGAATCGTCTGCCGACGGTGAACGGCTGGGTGCTTCGCGAAGTCGCGGACGGCGGAGCAGTGATCTCCGGCCGCACCGGCACTTACGAGGTCTATGCAGGCGATCCGATCCCGGGGCTCGGGCGCGTGGACGCCATCCGCAAGCAGGACGGCCGCTGGGTCGTCGTCACCAGCCGCGGCCTGATCGTCGAACGCTGAAGCCTGCACCTGCCGGCAAGACATGCCGCGGGGCTTGGGCTAGCCTGACGGCGCCGTCCGACGAAGGACGGCGCTGACGGGATTTTCTTGTGCGACGGCTGATCTGCCTTCTCCTTGTGTTCTGCGCCGTGTCGTTGCCATGCGCGGCCGGCGCGGCCGAGTCGGCCCTTGCCATCACTGGCCCCGAAACGCTCCGCGTGCTGGAGGCCGGCGGCGGCAGCCATATCGGGCTTTCGCTCGGCCGCATGATCGATCCGGCCGGGGCCGCGGCGACATCGAACGATGCGCTGTTTGCCTTGCCGTCGATGCGCGCGGTGCGGCCTGCGATCGATGCCGATTACGATCGCTATGTGGCCGACTGGCGTCGGCGTCAGCCAAAACTCGCGGCAGGCATCGGACCGCCGAACGGGCTGCAACTATTCGATCGCGCCTTGCTGTATTCCGATCGATCGCGCTTGGCGCTCGCCGGCATCGTCAACCGCATGGACCGCGCCTACATCGATCCGGATCGCTGTGGCGAGATCCGGCTGATCTATCGGCTGCAGCGCGGCGGCGAGGGCGAGGCCGTGGTGCGGCTGCCGATGACGCTGACCGTGGTACTGACAGCCGGGAAGGATGCCGACCGAGGTTGCGCCGGGATTGCGCAGCGCTGGCTCGCGACGGACGTTTCGGCCAGCGACCCCGAGCAGGCGCGGCGGCTGACGGCGCCGGACGGACCGCTTGCCGACCTCGCGCCGGAGCAGGTCGATCGCATCGAGATCAACCTGCAGATTGCGCACATCGCCAAAGCGCCGGACCGCCCGTTCCGGACCGAGTATCTGCTGAAACAATTCCGCCTCGATCGCGCGACGCGGGTGTTCGTGGAATCGAAGCTGGAAAACCAGGTCGACCGCGATGCGTTGCTGGCCAGCGCAGCGCTGCGTCGCGAATTCAAGACGTGGTTGCTGCAACCGCAGCGGCTTGCAGACCTCGATCGCGGGACCATCCTGGTCCCGGACAAATTCCTGGCGTCTGCGGCGATCGCGACGACTCCCGCCGGCTTCGAACGCTCGTCGCTGCAGCCGGCCTACGGCCTCGTGGCCCCAGCCCCGGGCAAGCCGGCTATCGAAACGTCGGACGTGGTCCGCGCGTTGAAAATCGCGGCCAGTAACGGCAGCGCGTTTGAAAACATCCGCTCGCCGGCCGGCTTCGAGCGCCGCCTCAACGACATCGCCTGCTCGGGCTGTCACCAGACCCGGGGCATCGGCGGCTTTCATTTCCCGGGTGTGGCGAGCGCCGGCCCGGGCGCCGTCTCGGGGTCGCCGCTGTTCACCGGCGATCAGTTTCGCCGCCGCGACATCGTCACCGCAATGGGCGAGGGTAGGGCACCGGATTTCTCTCGCGGCTTCGCCGACCGTCCGCAACTGCGCGGCAGCACGGCGCTGCTCGGCACCTCGGCCTATGACGGCTGGGGCGCGCATTGCTACCAGCTGCGGGCGAAGCCGGCGGCCAACGATGCGAGCTTCCGGGTGTGGACCTGCGCGGAAGGACTTGCATGCAAGCCGACGGACAGGTCGCGCTTCGGCATGTGCTTCGTGAAGTAAGCGCGGATCGTCTTTACGCTACCGCCCCCGACGCCCGCAGCCGCGCCACCTCGGCCTCATCGAATCCTGCGCCGCGCAGAATCTCGTCGCTGTGCTGGCCGATCTCCGGCGGATGGCGCGGTCGGGTCTTCTGCGTGCCGTCGATCCAGATCGGGCTGTTGATGGTCAGCATGGTGTCGTTCTCGAACGGCACCAGCACGTCGTTGTCGAGCATCTGCTGGTCGGTCGGGACGTCGTCGAGGATGCCGACCACCCCGAACACCAGGCCGTTGCCGTCGAGCGCCTTGCGCCACTCGGCGAGGTCCCGCGTGGCGAAAATTTCGTCGAAGATCCCGATCAACTCCACCGACCGCGCATGGCGATCCGGCTTGGTGGCAAAGCGCGGATCGTCGATGAGATCGTCGCGGCCGAGGCATCGGCACAGCGTCGCCCATTGCCGTTCCTCGGCGAGCAGCGACAGGATGATCCAGCGCCCGTCGCGGCAGCGATAATGGTTGGTCACCGCGTTGAGCGCGTGTTCGCGCGACTTGCGTTCCTGAAATTCGGCGCCGCACAGCTTGGCCTGCGCCAGCACGCTGGAGGCCCACATGCCGTTTGCCATCAGGTTCGACTTCACCTGGCTACCCTTGCCGGTGCGCTCGCGGCGATACAGCGCGGTGACGATGGCGCCGAACAAGGCCATGGCGCAGGGGTGGTCGCCCATGCCGGCGACCGAGCGCGCCGGCGTAGTGTCGGCATCGGCGCGGACCAGGTCCATCAGCCCGGAACGCGCCCACCAGGCGTTGCTGTCGAAGCCCGGCTTGTTGGCTTCCTCGCCACGGTCGCCGTAACCGGTGAAGCAGGCATAGATCAGCCGGTCGTTCAGCGGCGCCAGATCCTTGTAGGCAATGCCGAGACGTTCGCGCACCGCAGGCGGGAAGTTCGTGATGAAGACGTCGGCTTCGGCAACCAGCCTGCGCAGCACCGCCTTGCCCTCGGGCTTGGCCAGATCAAGCGCCAGGCTGCGCTTGTTGCGGGCCTCCAGCATCCAGGCGTAATTGTGCTCGCTTTTCGGGTAGCCCGGCAGGTTCGGCAGGTTGCGGTAGGGATCGCCGGCGCCGGGCGGCTCGATCTTGATCACGTCGGCGCCGAAATCCGACAGCACCGTCGCCGCTGCAGGCGCCGCAATGAAGCTGGCGCAGTCCAGCACCTTGAGGCCTGCGAAAATCCCGTCGTCCATGCCAGTTCGCTCCCGTGACGTTTATTGTTGTTCGCAGCGTATCAGACCGCGCTTGGCAACGCGATGCAACCTCATTTGGCGTTACTCGTCCGTTTCCGAGAGCAGCGCGGCGTTGCCACCCGAGGCGGCGGTGTTGACGCTCACGGTCTGTTCGGTCGCGAAGCGCGGCAGATAGTGCGGACCGCCCGCTTTCGGGCCGGTGCCCGCTAGCCCGGCGCCGCCGAACGGCTGCACGCCGACCACGGCGCCGATCATGTTGCGGTTCACATAGACGTTGCCGACGCCGAGCGCCGCCACCGCGCGCGCAACGGTCTCCTCGATCCGGGAGTGGATACCGAAAGTGAGACCATAGCCGCTGCGGGCGATGTCGGCCAAAACGTCGTCGAGTGCGTCCGCCTTGTAGCGAATGACGTGGAGGATGGGACCGAATACCTCTTCGGTGAGTTGCGTTGCATTGCCCAACTCGAAGACATGCGGCGCGACGAACAAGCCGTCCGGCGCGACGCCCGCATAGTGTACCCGCGCCGTCTGCGTCATCCGTGCGATATGCGCGTCGAGCTTCTGCTTGGCATCGCTGTCGATCACCGGCCCGATCTGTGTCGCGGGATCGCGCGGGTCGCCGATCCGCAATTCGCGGGCGCTGCCGACGATCATCTCGATCATGCGGTCGGCGACGTCGTCCTGCACGCACAGCAATCGCAGTGCCGAGCAGCGCTGGCCGGCCGAGCGGAAGGCGGAGGTGACGACGTCGTCGGCGACCTGCTCGGGCAGCGCGGTGGCGTCCACGACCATCGCGTTGATGCCGCCGGTCTCCGCGATCAGCGGCACGATCGGCCCGTCCTTCGCGGCCAGCGCGCGATTGATCGCGCGCGCGACTTCGAACGAGCCGGTGAATACCACGCCGCCGATTGCTGGATGCCGCGTCAACGCCGCGCCGGTCTCGCCGTCGCCGGGAACAAGATGCAGCGCCGAACGAGAGATGCCCGCCTCGTGAAGAAGCCGCACCGCCTCCGCGGCGATCAGCGGCGTCTGCTCGGCCGGTTTGGCGACCACCGTATTGCCCGCCATCAGCGCGGCCGCGATCTGCCCGACGAAAATTGCGAGCGGGAAATTCCACGGCGAGATCGCCACGAATACGCCACGGCCGCGCAGCGATAGCGTATTGCTCTCGCCGGTCGGCCCCGGCATCAGTTGCGGGGCAGCGAAAAGCCTTATGCCCTCCGCTGCATAGTAGCGGCAGAAATCGATCGCCTCGCGCAGCTCGGCGACCGCGTCGTCCAGCGTCTTGCCGCCCTCCCGTTGCAACAGCGCGATCAGCCGTGGCTGGTGCTGCTGCAACAATTCGGCAGCGCGATCGAGTGCGGCAGCGCGTGTTGCAGCCGCCATGGCGCTCCAAGCGGAAAATCCGTCGCGGGCTGCAAGGACTGCCGCATCTGCATCGGCCGGCGTGGCGTCGATCACGCTGCCGATGACCGCGCGATCGATCGGGCTCACCGCCGCACGGGATGCACCCTGGATCGGCTTGCCGCCGATCAGCGGCTCGGCCGTCGCCGGGCTTTTGGCGGCCGCCGCCGCGGCAACCAGTTGCTGCAGGGCCGTCCGATCGCCGAACTCCACGCCGCGGGAGTTTTCGCGCGCGGGCTGAAACAGGTCGCGCGGCAGAGGCAGTCTCGGATGCCGGGCGTGCTGCGGCGCACCGACGATCTCCGCAGGACGTCTCAGCAGGTCGGACACCGGCACCGCGTCATCCGCAGCGAGCGCGACGAAGGAGGTGTTGGCGCCGTTTTCCAGCAGTCGGCGCACGAGATAGGCCAGCAGGTCGCGGTGGCTGCCGACCGGGGCGTAGATACGGCAGGGCAGGTCCGGCCGATCGATCGCGAGCCGTGCGTACAGAGCCTCGCCCATGCCATGCAGCCGCTGGAATTCAAACCCGCCGGTACCGGCAAGTTCGGCGATCGTCGCCACGGTCAGCGCGTTGTGTGTCGCGAATTGCGGATAGAGCCGCGGCCGCAGCGCGAGCAACTGTCGTGCACAGGCGAGGTAGTTGAGATCGGTCATCGCCTTGCGGGTGAACACCGGATAGTCGTCAAGCCCGCGCTCTTGCGCGCGCTTGATCTCGGTGTCCCAATAGGCGCCCTTCACCAGCCGCACCATCAGCCGTCTATCGTATCGGCGCGCCAATCCGTCGATGTGATCGATCACCGCGCCGGCGCGCCTCTGATAGGCCTGGATCGCGAGGCCGAAGCCATCCCAGCCGGCAAGCCCGGGATCGGGCAGCACCGCGTCGACCACGTCGAGCGACAGCTCGAGCCGGTCCGCTTCCTCGGCGTCGACCGTGAAATTCAGCTGATGCGCGCGGGCGCGCAGCGCCAGGTCGCGCAGTCGTGGCACCAGTTCGCTCATCACCCGTGCGCGGCTCAGCGCCTCGAAGCGCGGATGAAGTGCGGAGAGCTTCACCGATATGCCCGGACGCTCCGGAAGTCGTTGATGTCCGGCCGATCGCCCGATCGCCTCGATGGCCGCCGCATAGGAATCGAAATAGCGCGATGCATCCGCAGCGGTGCGGGCGCCTTCGCCCAGCATGTCGTAGGAATGGCGCACGCCGCGCGCGGCAAGCGGCCGGGCGCGGTCGAGGGCGGCCTCGATGGTTTCGCCGAGCACGAAATGGCTCCCCATCAGCCGCATCGCCTGCTTGGTGGCGGCGCGTACCGCGGGCGCGCCGAGCCGCTTGGTCAGCCGTCCGATGATGCCTTGCGGCGTGTCGCCGGCCTGCACGACGCGCGCCGAAAGGCCGAGCGCCCAGGCCGAAGCATTGACCAGCAGCGCGCCGGATTTCGTTTCGTGGTGGACGAAGTCACCGTGGCCGAGCCGGTCCTCGATGAAGCGGTCGGCGGTGTCGGCGTCGGGCACGCGCAGCAGCGCCTCGGCCAGCACCATCAGCGCCAGGCCTTCCTTGGTCGACAGCGCGAACTCCGCGAGCACCTGCTCGATGCCGCCGAGCCGGTCGTTGCCGGCGCGGATCGCTTCGATCAGCAATGTCGCGGTGCGATCGATGCGCGCGTTCTGCGCGGCATCGAGCGCCGCCGACTGCAGCAGTTCGGCTGCCAGCACCTCGTCGTCGGCGGCGTAGGGCGCCACAAAAAGCGGAAGATCGTTGTCCGGCATCGCATCTCCTGCGCAAGGCTACCGTGCGATTCGCCGCTGCTCCACCGTCAATTCGGCGCAGGCGTGTGCCGAATGGGCAACGCTGGCACGCATTCCGGTGCCGCATAGGGCGGCAAAGATTGGCGCTTTAAGACCGCTGCGCTAGATTGCCGACACTGGTTGTCAGCAGGATGGCGGACGTGGCGGAGCAGGCGGGACGAAGTTCATCGGGAGCGATTAGCGGCGCGCTTGTGCTGGCGGCGATGCTGCTGTGCCTGACGCCGGCGGCGCGCGCCGCCGAGATCAGCGCCGCGGTGTCAGAGCTCTACACCTCGGTGTCGATCTTCCCGCCATCGGCGAATTCGATGACGGTGTGCTACGGCTTCGTCTGCCGGCGGCGCCATACGCTCGACTTCACGCCGGCGGACCGGCGGGCGCTGACACAGATCATGTCGTCCGGCAAGGCGTCGGCGGCCGCCGAGCGCGCGGCTCTGCAGAAGGTCGTGGTGTGGTTCGATCGTCGCGTCGGTCCGGTGCTCGGCACAGACAAGCGGATCGCGCGCGCCGATTTCCGTTACTTCGACGACAAGCACAATTTCGATTGCTGGGACACCACGCGCAACACCACGAGCTTGCTGCTGGTGCTGCAGCAATGGGGCCTCTTGAAGTATCACGCCATCGGCAACCCGCGCTATCGCGGCAACGTGCTGGTGCTGCAGACGCCCCACAACACCGCGGTGGTCGTCGAGCGCGCGACCGGCGTCGAATGGGTGGTCGATCCCTGGACCCGCGCCTATGCGCAGGCGCCCGAGGTGATGCCGGTGCCGCAATGGGTCAAGCTGGACTGATTGATCGACAGTGCGGCGCAGCGGCCGGCAAAAAAATCGATGACCGCGTGGGACGCTGGTCATCGCAATCAAAAAGGTCAGTTTCTGCAAAACGCCACCCCCGGATCTGAATCCGAGGGCGGGCTTCTAAACGATCGTGCCGATCAAACCTTGAGGTTTTCGGCCGAGGTCTTGCCGCGGTTGGCGACTTCCTCGTATTCAACCGTCTGTCCTTCGTTGAGCGAAGAAAGGCCCGCCTTCTCAACCGCCGAAATATGCACGAACACGTCCTTGCCACCATTGCTGGGCTGGATAAATCCGAAGCCCTTGGTCGCGTTGAACCACTTCACAGTACCTTTAGCCATCACGTCGTCTCCGCGGGATTAAAATAACAAGTCACCAAGTCGGTCCCCGCAAACCGGCTTTTCCGACACGCACACGTTACGCGTTATCGGCGGCGCTTGATAGCTTAAACAATGGCCGCAAATTGCCGCAAACGGCTCGGAAACGGTTCCGAGTGATCACTTTTGACCGGTTCCGGACAGTGAAGCTCGGCAAAACGGCGCGGCGCGCGGTGTCCTGGTCGAAGATTCGCGCGGCGAAGTTGCTATCCGGCGAGACGCTCGTCGAGGTCAGCAAGGTCGCGCGCGTGGACGATCGCGCGCACATTCATGGCCTCCACGCGACCCCGGATTGCGATCTGTTGTGTGGGCAACATATCGGCCGGCAGGCCGGCAGTTTCGCGCACCTCGTCGGAGATCACCACTTCGCATCCCATCGTTTTCGTGACGTCCTGCAGCCGTGCGGCGACGTTGACCGGGTCCCCGAGCGCGGTGAACACCATGTGGTCGCGAAAGCCGATATCGCCCACGATCACTTCTCCGCCATGAATACCGATGCCGAACCGCAACGGCTCGCGCAGGTCGTTGGCAAGAAAGGCATTGAGCGCCCCGATGTTGGCGGCGATCAGCGCGGCGGCGCGCAGCGCCTGGCGGCACGCGTTTTCCGGATCGCAATCGAGCCCGAACAGCGCCAGTTGTCCGTCGCCGATGAACTGGTTGGGCTGCCCGCCGCAATCGAGCACGGCCTCCGCCACCGCACCGTGAAAGCGGTTGACGATGAACACGGTGTCGAACGGCAGCCGGGTTTCGGCCAAAGTGGTCGAGCCGCGCATGTCGACGAACAGGCTGACGAGATAGCGTTCCTGCCCGCTGCGGCTCGACGCACCGCGGAGCAACGCGGTGGTGGTTTGCGGGGGAAAGATCCGCACGAAACTGAGATCGCTGACCGGGCGAAGCTGGCAAGCCAGCCGGATCGCAGGGTCGTCGCCACAACCGACCCGGTTCAGCACGAAGGCTTCGCGGTTTGACGGCGCGGGTAAGGTGCGGCAATCGCCGACCACGCGGATCCTGCAGGTTGAGCAGCGCGCGCGGCCGCCGCAGACGCTGGCATGCGGGATGTTGAAGCGGAGGCTGGCCTCGAGCACGCTCAGGCCCTTCGGCACGCGGATCGACGTGTCGCTGCCATAAGACAATCGCACCATGCCGCGGCGGCGCTCGTTCAGCATCCGCGCGCCACGCGCGGCCAGCACGAGCGCCAGAAGGCCCAGATATCCGATCGTCGAATAGTCGACCACGCGATCGATCGTCGCGGAGTCAACCCGCGGGCCTGGCTTCTTCGGGCCAAGGTTTTCGGCGCGCCATTGCGGCGACGCGCCGAGCTGGGTGACGATGCGCCCGCTTTGATACAGGCCGAGCAGCGCCAGTGTCGGGATCAGCACGGCAGCCGCCAGCAAATAGGGTGCCGCGTGCTGGTAGAATGCGCGCAATCGCAGCCAGAAGTACAATCCGATGCAGCCGTGGATCCAGGCCACCAGGATCACCAGATACATCAGCCAGCCGCGCAGCGGCGCCCACACCCAGTAGTAATAGAGCGCCTGCGGATAGAGCTGCTGATGCTCGTACACCGATTGCCCCATCCGTGTCCCGACCACATGATTGACGAGGAGGAGGGGGATGCTGAGACCCAGCACGAGCTGCAGCGGCTCGATCGCCTTCCAGCGGAATTGCCGGCGATCGTACAGCGCCCACAGGCCCAGTCCGGCATGGACGGTGGCGGAGGCATAGAACAGAACGGCCACCGGCAGGAACTGCCAGAGCAGGATGTGGTAGTCGAGCCCCCACGCCATCGCCTCCAGCGAGATATTGCCCAGCGCGTGGTTGAGGAAATGGCTGATCAGATAGCTGAACAGCACCAGCCCGCAGAACAGCCGCAGCTGCCGTGCACTGACGCCGCGCACGGTGTCGCGCAGTCGCGTGACGCTCGTCGGCAGGGTTGGCGCCAGCGCCTCGATTGATCGCGCCGCCGGCGCCGGAGTGGTGTCCAAAGCCCTGACTCCAGATCGTTTCCAGTCCGTCATTTGGTTTCGCGCGAAGGACGAGCCCCGGAATGACGGCTTGGTACGGGATGTTAGTTGCGGTGGGCCATCGATGCCAGTGGGCGCGAAACGCTCACAGCTCGGCGTCTCGCTTGCGCACGAGGTTCTTGGCGAGGTCGCTCAGGGCGGGACGGGGCAGGGCGGTGAAGGGGAGCGGACGGGTGAGGTCGATTGCGGCGAGGCCGAGCCGTGCGGTCAGCATGCCGTTGAGCACGCCTTCGCCGAGCTTGGCGGACAGTTTCGAGGCGATGCCGTGGCCCAGCACCTGCGACACCATGCTGTCCCCAATGCCGACACCACCGGTGATCGCCAGATGCACCACCACCTGACGCAGCAGCCGGAGCATGCCGATCGCGCCGGGCCGGCCGCCATAGAGCCGCGCCAGTTGCCGCACCATGCGCACCGACACCACGAGAACGAACAGGACGTCCACCAGCGCGCGCGGGCTGATTGCGGTGACGACGGACACGCGCTGCGCGGCGGTCGACACCAGCGCGCGCGCCTCCTTGTCGAGCGGCGTCAGCAGTTCGCGTTCGGCGAGCTTGATGAGGTCGGCGCCGTCGATGATGTCGTCGATATGCTTCGTCACCGCCGCGCGGGCGCGCGCCAGTTGCGGGTTCTGCTGCTCGAGCTTCAGCAGTTCCTGGATGATGGCGCGCGCCTCGGCGCGATCGTCGCTGGTGATCACCGCGAGCGCACGCAGGTGCAGCTTCTCGATCATCGCCATCCGCGACAGGCTGATCGCCTCCCGCCCGACGATCACCGCCAGCGCAACCGCAGCGATCGCTGCCAGCACCAGGCCGATGCCGCCGAGCAGCGCGCTCTGCGCGAACAGCCCTTCCACCAGATGCGTCACCCACAGCCCGAGCGCCAGCGTCACCAGACCGCCGGCGGCGCTCCAGAATGTCGCGGCCCAGCGGATGCCCTTGCGCGGCACCACGCTGGGCTCCTCCAGCAGCACCGGCAGCGCGGGTTCGGTCTCGGGGGTGATCCGCACCTTGCCCCGAAGATGCGGTGGCAGGCCGTCCTGAGCCTGACGGGCCGGATCGTCGGCGTCGAGCATCACCACGCCGGGGTCGTTCAGCCGGAAGGTGGCCGGACGACGGTTGGGAGGCCGCTCGTTCATTGCAGTCTGTCTCCGATGAGGAACTGGAGCGCGCGGTCGAGGCGGATATGAGGCAATGCCGGGCCTTCGGGCTCGCTGCTGGTCAGCCGCGGCGGGCGGAATCGCAGGAAGCGGAAGTCGGCGCTTCCGGCATCGCCGGCGGCGAGCCCGCGGAACGCGCCCTTGCCGCTGAAGAGATCTTTCAGGTCGCTTGGCAGGTCGCCGGGGAAGGTCGCGACTTCGGTCTCGCCGTCGAAGCGTTCGTCGCCCGAGGTCTCCCCTGCGAGTGGCGTGCCCACGATGGCGGGCAGCCGGTCGCCGCCGTTCTGCACCTGCGCCTCCCGGGTGGCGCGCACCGCCGCCAGTGCCACGACGTCGACCGTCGCGCCGGCGAACTCCGCCTGCTTAGCCGCACGCTCGACAAGGCGGCGGAGGATGGCCTCCAGCCGGTCGTGGTTGGAGTGGTGTAGATGATCGGCCTTGGTGGCAGCAAACAGGATGCGGTCGATGCGCGGGCGGAACAGCGAACTCAGCAGCGTGCTGCGGCCGATCCGGTAGCAGTCGAGAATGCCGGCCAGCGCCGCCTCGAGGTCCTGCAGCGCCTCCGGCCCGGCATTGAAGGCCGACAGCGCGTCGGCCAGCACGATCTGGCGGTCGAGCCGCGAGAAGTGGTCGCGGAAGAACGGGCGCACCACGACGTCCTTGTAAGCCTCGAAACGCCGCTGGTTCATCGCCCAGAGCGAGCCGCTGGGCGGCGGTCCGTCTTGCACGTCGAGCGGCGCGAAGGTCAGCGCCGGCGAATTCGCGAGATTGCCCGGCATCAGGAAGCGGCCGGGCGGCAGCAGGCTCATGGCGAATTGCTCGTCGCGGCAGTCGCGGAGATAGCGGGTGAACAGCCGCGCGGCCGTCAGCGTCGCCTGCTCGTTCGCCGGCCCGCTCGGATCGAGCGTGGCCAGGTGGGCGTGAAACGCGCCGGCGACGCGGGCGCGGGGGTCCTGCCGCGACAGCGCCAGGCTTTCCACCGACCACTGCTCATAGGTCTTGTTCAGCAGCGGCAGGTCGAGCAGCCACTCGCCGGGATAGTCGACGATATCGAGCGTCAGGCTCCTCGCCGCGCCGTTTTGTCGCTGGTAGTCGATCACCAGCCGCAGCTCGCTGATATCCACCGTGGATTGCGGCCACATGCGCTGCTCGATCAGGGTGGCGAGGTGGGTCTCGTAGTCGAACCGCGGCACGGCATCGTCGGGCTGCGGCGCCAGTCGCGCCCCGGCAATCCGGCCGCTCGCCATCGATTCGAAGATCGGCAACCGGCCGCCGCGGATCAGGCTGTGCACCAGCGCGGTGATGAACACGGTCTTGCCGGCGCGCGACAAACCCGTGACCCCGAGCCGGATGGTCGGGTGCAGCAGATTGTCGCCGAAATCCCGCAGCGCGCGGGCGGAAAGGCGCGCCTCCTCGAAGATGTTTGGTAAACGGATTGGCATTGCTCGGTCAGGCTGGATCGAATGGAGGGTCACGGGGTTGTAACCCGGCACGGCTAGGATTTGGGCGAAAATCAAGCCTCAGCTTTGCCGCGTTTTCCCGACACATGGCTGCGCTTGTTCGTGCAGACCCAGGCTGCGAGTGCTCATGATGAATCCCGTCACTGCGAAATGTTCCGGATCGGGCGGCTTCGCGCCGGTGCCGGCGCGTGACGGTGCCGGCCGATGACGGTGTTCAAGCTGAAGCAGATGCCGCCGCATCCGCCCCAGCCCTCCGCGGGCAGCATCCGCTGGCATTACGACCGCGCCGAACTGATCGCCGACGGCATCGTGCATGGCGTCGGCGTCGGCTTCGGGCTGATCGCGGTCACGGCCTTGATCGTGCTCGCCGCCGTGTTCGCCTCGCCGGCCCAGATCGTGGCGGTCTCGATCTACGCGGCCGGGCTGCTGGCAATGCTGGGTGTTTCGGCCGCCTATAATCTGTGGCCGGTGTCGCCGCGCAAATGGTGGCTGCGGCGGTTCGATCACTCGGCGATCTACGTCCTGATCGCCGCGACCTACACGCCGTTCATCACGCAGATCAACGACTGGGTGTTCGCCGCAGCGCTGCTCGCCGGCGTGTGGGGCGTCGCATTCGCCGGCATCTATCTCAAACTGTTCAAGCCGGGCCGCTTCGACCGTCTGTCCGTCGGGCTGTATCTGGCGCTCGGGTGGAGCGGGCTGCTGGCCTATGAGGCCGGCATCGAATCGATCCCGACCACAGCGCTGTGGTTCATCGCCGCCGGCGGCCTGCTCTACACGCTGGGCGTGGTGTTTCACGCCTGGCGCAGCCTGCGTTTCCAGAACGCGATCTGGCACGGTTTCGTGCTGCTCGGCGCCGCCTGCCACTATACCGCCGTGCTGGATCTGGTATTGACCTGACAAGGTCGATCCAGGGAGGCAAGGCATGCAGGTGAGCGGCAAGGTCGTGGTTGTCACCGGAGGCGCCAACGGCATCGGCCAGGCGCTGTGCGAGGCCTTCCACGCCGCCGGCGCCGCCAAGGTCGTCGTCGTCGATCTCGACCTTGCCCGGGCCGAAGCTGTCGCTGCCGCCATCGACGGCGCCGCCTTCAAATGCGACGTCGGCGTCGAGGCCGACATCAAGCACGTCATCGACGAGACCGAGCGGCTTTACGGGCCGATCGCGCTGTTCTGTTCCAACGCCGGCATCGGCGGCGGCTTCGATCCGATGTCCGACAATGCCGGCGGCAGTTCGGACGAGCCGTGGGCAAAAAGCTGGGCGATCCATGTGATGGCGCATGTCTACGCCGCGCGTCACCTGATCCCGCTGATGAAGGCCCGCGGCGGCGGGTATTTCCTCAACACGATTTCTGCCGCCGGTCTGCTGTCGCAGGTCGGCAGCCCGGCCTATTCGACGACCAAGCATGCTGCCGTGGGATTCGCGGAAAACCTCGCGATCTCGCATCGCGCCCACGGCATCAAGGTCTCGATCCTGTGCCCGCAGGGCGTCGACACCAACATGCTGCGCTCGATCCCCAAAGGCCCGCAATCCGGCGACGGCGATCTGACCCCGGAGCAGGTCGCGGCCGACGCGCTGGCCGGCATCGCGCAGGAGACCTTTTTGATTTTGCCGCACCCGCAGGTGATCGACTACATGCGCAAGAAGACCGAGAACTACGATCGCTGGATCGGCGGCATGGCGAAAATCCAGGCCAGGATGCGTGAGGAGTTCGGCGCGAAGGCCGGGTAGGCCGAACGCTCGAATGCGCAAAGCAGATTTGGACATGGAATGACTGGGACTGGTGCGACGACATTGCCGGCCGTTTCGATCGTGACTGAACTCACCGGTTGGATGGCTGAGCAATCGCTGCCGCTGTGGTCCGGAGCCGGCTGGGACAGCGCAACAGGCGGTTTCATCGAACGGCTCGACCGCGAGGGGCGCGCCGATCTGGCGGCGCCGCGCCGGGTGCGGGTGCAGGCGCGGCAGATTTATTCGTTCGCCAAGGCGGCGAAGCTGGGCTGGTATCCGCAGGGCCGCGCGATCGCGCAGAAGGGGCTGGACTACCTGCTGCAAAAGGCCAAGGCCCCGGACGGGCGGCCGGGCTATGTGCATACGCTGTCGCCCGATGGCAGCGTGCTGAACCCGCTGCGTGACACCTACGATCATGCCTTCGTGCTGCTTGCCCTGTCCCATCTCTACGATCTCGATCAGGACGCGCAGGTGCTGGCGGAAATCCATTCGCTGGTCGGCTTTCTCGACGCCAGCCTGCGCTCGCCGCATGGCGGTCTGGCCGAGGGACTGCCGGCGACGCTGCCGCGCCGGCAGAACCCGCAGATGCATATGTTCGAGGCGATGCTTGCAGCCTTCGAGGCGACGCATGAGCCGCAGTTTCTCACCCGGGCGGGCGAATTGTTCGGTCTGTTCGCGGCCAACCTGTATGACCAGCGCAGGCAGGTTCTGGGCGAGTATTTCGAGGAGGACTGGTCGTCGATCCAGCCGGTCTGCGTGGAGCCGGGACATCAGGCCGAATGGGTCTGGCTGCTCAAAGCATTCGAGCGCCTTTCGGGATGTCCGACCGCGCGCTTCCGCTCCGGGCTGCTGACCTCGGCGCTGCGCTATCGCGATCCCGCGACCGACTGCCTCGTCGACGAGGGCAATGTGGACGGGATGATCACCCGGCCGAGCCGCCGCTGCTGGCCGCAGACCGAGATTGCGAAAGCCTGGCTGGCGCAGGCCGAGAGCGGCGAGGCGGGCGCGGCCGACGAGGCCCGCCAGGCCCTGCAGCGGTTGCAGCGGCACTATCTCGATCATCCGGTGCGCGGCGGCTGGTACGACCAGTTCGATGGCGAGGGGCGGTCAATGGTCGACTGGATTCCGGCCTCGTCGCTTTACCACGTGCTCTGCGCGATCGCGGAAGCCGAACGCGTCCTGGCGGATTGAAGCGGCGGGGCCGGGGCTAGAGCCAGCGCTTGCGCCGCTTGAAGCTCTTGAGATTTTTGAAGCTCTTGCGCTGGTCGCCTGCGCCGCCGAGGTAGAACTCCTTGACGTCCTCGTTGTCGCGCAGCTGATCGGCGCTTCCGTCGAGCACGACCTTGCCCTGCTCCATGATGTAGCCGTGGCTGGCCACCGACAGCGCGGCGCGGGCGTTCTGCTCGACCAGCAGGATGGTGACGCCGAGGTCGCGATTGATGCGGCGGATGATGGAAAACACCTCCTTCACCAGCAGCGGCGACAGTCCCATCGACGGCTCGTCCATCAGGATCATTTTCGGCCGGGCCATAAGCGCGCGGCCGATTGCCAGCATCTGTTGCTCGCCGCCGGAGAGGTAGCCGGCAAGGCCGGTGCGCTCCTTCAGCCGCGGGAAATAGTCGAACACCATGTCGATATCGGAGCCGATCTCGTTGTCACTGCGGGTGAAGGCGCCGAGCCGCAGATTCTCCAGCGAAGTCATGTCGGAGATGATGCGGCGGCCTTCCATCACCTGAAAGATGCCGCGCCGCACGATCTTGTCGGGATCGATGCCGTCGATCCGCTCGCCGTTGAACAGGATCTCGCCGCGCGTCACCTCGCCGTCTTCGGTCTTCAGCAGGCCGGAGATCGCCTTCAGCGTGGTCGACTTGCCGGCGCCATTGGCGCCGAGCAGCGCCACGATGGCGCCCTTGGGCACCTCGATCGACAGCCCGCGCAGCACCAGGATGACGTCGTCATAGACGACCTCGATGTTCTTGACGCTCAGCAGCGGCGCCGCCACGGCAGCGGCGGCAGGCGGATCGACCTTGGCTTGCAGCGTCGTTTGCACAGGGATGCTCCAGTGTGTCTCCCTCCCCGCGAAGGGGAGGGAGCGTTCGGCCGTCGAGCTTACCAGCCCAGCCATTCCGGCTTGCGCGGCAGGTCGATGGTCTTGACCTTTTCCAGTTTCACCGCGCCGCTCTTGATCAGGTCGGCGACAGGTGCATCGGTCGCGCCGGCGACGTTCATGCGATAGAGGTCGACCTTCAGCGTGCCGCGATGGTCCTTGTCGGTCCAGGTCGAGGCGTTGCAGACGCCTTCCATGCCCGCCGGCACCCAATCCTTCTTCTGGTAGAAGCCGGTTTTGACGTTAGGGCCATTGGCGCCGCCGTTCTTGCCGGCCCAGTCGATCGCTTCCTTCAGATACAGCGCGGTGCAAACTCCGGCGATGTAGTGCACCGGGCGATAGGCTGTGCCCGCGGCATCCGACATCTTGGAAATCTCCATCACCGTCTTCATGCCGGGCGCATCGGCGCCCCAGGCCACCGCGGTGCGCAGCGGGAACACCACGCCATTGGCGGCGTCGCCGGCGGCCTTGGCGGCGTTTTCGTCCATGCCCCAGACATTGCCCATGAACTGCACGTCGGCGCCGGCAGTCTTGCAGGCCTTCAGCACCGAGATGTTGGAGCCTGCGGTGTTGCCCAGATAGGCGTAGTTGGCGCCCGAGCTCTTCAGGGTCAGGCACTGCGCGCTGTAGTCGCCCGGCGTCAGCGCGAACTGCACCGCCGGCAGCACGTCGAAGCCGAGTTCCTTGGCGAGCGTTTCACCGGCTTCCTTCGGCGCGTTCGGGTAGGGGTGGTTGGCGCCCATATGGACGTATTTCGGCTTGCCGGGCTTGCCCTTGGTCTTCCAGTCCTCGGCCGCCCAGGTCAGCATGCCGCGCAGCGCATCCGAATAGCTCGGGCCGTAGAAGAAATTATACGGCGCGGCCTTGGCCTTGCCGCCGGCGCCGGTCGGGTCCGCCAGCGCGCCGGCATAGGAGCCGGAGATGTAGGGAATCTTGTCGTCGGCGATGAAGCCGGTCAGCGCCTCGGTGTCCGCGGTGCCCCAGCCGACGATCGAGGCGACCTTGTCGCCGCCCGACCACTTCTTGTATTGCGCCACGGCGCGCGGCACCTGGTAGCCGTAGTCGACGGTGTCGACGTTGAACTTGCCGCCGTTCTTGTTGAGCCAGGCGAAGGTGTCGGCGACGCCCTGGCCGAACGGCGTTCCGACGTCTGACGTTGCGCCGGAGTAATCGGCGAGATGGCCGATCGAAACCTGCGCCTGTGCGGTGGCCACGCTGCCGCCGAGCAGCACGGCGAGTGATACGGTGCCGAGTAGGGACTTCATCGTCATGGTGGTCTCCTCCTTGAAAGGCTTTTCTTGGTTGAACCGTCTCGTCAATGCGAGAACGGGTAGAGTTTCCAGTAGGTCTTGATCTGCCGCCAGCGATGCGCGAGGCCGTCCGGCTCGAAGATCAGAAATATGATGATGATCACGCCAATCGCGGTCTCGCGCAAGAACGCGATGTTGTTCTTGAGACCGAGGAAGACATCGATCGGGCTGCCACGCAGCGCCACGCTCAGCCACTCCATCGATTCCGGCAGCAGCACCATGAAGGCCGTCCCCATCAAGGTGCCCATCACCGAGCCGACGCCGCCGATGATGACCATCGCGAGGAAAATGATCGAGCGGTCGATGCCGAATCCCTCGTTGGAGACCACCTGGTTGTAATGCGCATACAGCGCGCCGCCGACGCCGGCAAAGAATGCCGCGAGCCCGAACGACAGCGTGCGGTATTTAGTGAGGTTGATGCCCATGATCTCGGCCGAGAGATAATGGTCGCGCACCGCGATCAACGCGCGTCCGTCGCGGCTGCGCAGCAGGTTGGTCACCAGCAGATAGCAGACCACCACATAGGCCAGCACGACGTAAAAGTACTGTTTGTCGCCGCGCAGCGCGTAACCGAAGATCGAAAACGACTTGGCGCTGGCCGGCACCGAGCCGCCGGTGAACCATTCGGCGCGGCCGAAGAAGTCCAGCAGAATGTACTGCGCCGCCAGCGTCGCGATGACGAGGTAGAGCCCCTTGAGCCGCGCCGCCGGCATGCCGAAGATCAGCCCGACCATCGCGGTGATGACGCCGGCCAGCGGGATCGCAAAGAACACCGGAATCGGAAATTTGTTCGAGATATAGGCCGAGGTGAAGGCGCCGAAGCCGAAGAACGCCGCGTGACCGATCGAGATCTGCCCGGTGAAGCCCACCAGGATGTTGAGGCCGAGCGCGGCGATGCTGAAGATGCCGATCTGGATCAAAATGCTCAGCCAGTACTGGCTCAGCACCATCGGCGCGAAGCAGATCAGGATCACGCCCGCAATCGCGAAATTGCGGCTGGTGGCGGTCGGGAAGATCGTGGTGTCGGCGCCGTAGCTGGTGCGGAAGTCGCCGGCGGGGATCAGGGTCTGGCTGGCCATGGTCTGTCTACACCCGCTCGATGTCTTTGGTGCCGAACAGGCCATAGGGCTTGATCATCAGCACGATGATCAGCACGTAGAACGGCGCGATCTCGTAAAGATTGCCCCAGTGCAGATATTCGGCGTCGAGGAAATGCGCGAAGTTCTCCAGCAGCCCGATGATGATGCCGCCGACCACCGCGCCGCCGATCGAGTCGAGCCCGCCGAGGATCACCGCCGGAAACACCTTGATGCCGTAGCCGGCCAGCCCCGCCGAGACGCCGTTGACCACCGCCACCACCACGCCGGCGACCGCCGAGACGGTGGCTGAGATCGCCCAGGCCATCGCGAACACGCTCTTCACCGAAATGCCAAGCGACTGCGCGACCTGCTGGTTGAACGCGGTAGCCCGCATTGCCAGGCCATATTTCGAGACCTTGAAGAACCACGCCATGCCGATCATCATCAGGGCCGAGACGATCAGGCTCATCAGGTAAACGCTCTGCAACTGCAGGCCGAATATGTTGATGATCTGGGTATCGAAGATCTGCGGGAACGGCTGCAGATTGACTCCGAAGATCCACTTCATCACCGCGGAAAACGTCATCGACAGCGCGATCGTCACCATGATCACCGACATGATGGGTTCGCCAATCATCGGCCGCAGCACCACGATCTGGATGCAGATGCCGAAGATGAACATGAACACCAGCGTGATCGGCATGCCGAGCCAGAACGGGATCTGGTACTTGGTCAACAGCGCCCAGCACACCCAGGCGCCGACCAGCAGGAGTTCGCCCTGCGCGAAATTCACCACCTGCGTCGCCTTGTAGATCAGCACAAACGACATCGCCACCACGCCATACAGCGTGCCGACCACCAGGCCGTTGACCAGAAGCTGGATGAGAAGCTGGGTGTTCATGCGGCGAAACCTTCGGCGATCCGGCGAGCATCAAGGTCGGAAATGTAGCACCGGCTTTCAGCCGTCATGCCCGGGCTTGTCCCGGGCATCCACGTCTTGGCGGCACAGAGGTCGTGGATGGCCGGGACAAGCCCGGCCATGACGATGGTCCCATTTCCGTTCATTCCGCCGCCTCCATCGCCCGGTCGCGCGCGAGGTCGACGACCTTCAGCGTGGTGCGGATGCGCTGGGTGGTGCCGTCCTGGAACTTGATTACGGTGTCGACCGGGATGTCTGCAGCGCCGCCATAGATGGCGTCGATGATGTCGGCATATTTCTCGTTGATGACGCTGCGGCGGACCTTTCGGGTGCGCGTCAGTTCGCCGTCGTCGGCGTCGAGCTCCTTGTAGAGCAGCAGGAATTTGGCGATCCGCTGCGCCGGCGGCAGCGTGGCGTTGACCGCCTCGACCTCTTTGCGCAGCAGCGCATAGACCTCGGGCCGCGAGGCGAGGTCGGTATAGGTGGTGAAGGAAATGCGCTTCTTCTCTGCCCATTTCGAGATGATCGAGAAGCGGATGCAGATCATCGCCGCCAGCACGTCGCGGCCGGCGCCGAGCACTACCGTCTCGGCGATGTAGGGCGAGAATTTCAGCTTGTTCTCGATGTATTGCGGCGAGAAGCGCTCGCCATGCGCGGTCTCCGCCAGATCCTTGATGCGGTCGATCACCACGAGCTGCTTGTTGTCGTTGAAGTAGCCGGCGTCGCCGGAATGCATCCAGCCGTCGCGCATGTCGGCGGCGGAGGCTTCCGGGCTCTTGTAGTAGCCGAGAAACATGTTGGGGTGGCGGACCACGATCTCGCCGACGCCGTGAACATCCGGATTCTCGATGTTGATCTGGATGTCGTCGGCCATCGCCACGCCGGTGGTGTCGGGATCGACCTCGCCGTCGCGGTGCAGGGTGAAGGCGCCGAGCAATTCGGTCTGACCGTACAGGGTGCGCAGCGGCACGCCCATCGCGCGGAAGAACTTGAAGGTGTCCGGTCCCAGCGCCGCGCCGCCGGTGGCGGCGGAGCGCAGCCGGGTGAAGCCGAGCCGGTCGCGCAGCGCGCGGAACAGGATCGCGTCCGCCAGCGTCGAGTGTTTGCCCTGCGCCAGCGCCGCGAGACCGGACTTCATGCCGAGCTCATACAGCGACTGCTTGAGCGGCGAGGCGTCCATGACGCGCGCGCGAACGTCGGCGGCGATCGACTCCCAAACCCGCGGCGCAAACAGCACGAAGGTCGGTGCGATTTCGCGGAAGTCGTGCATCATCGTGTCGGGCTGCTCGACGAAGTTGACTTTCATCCGGCACAGCAGCCCTTTGCCGAGCGCATAGACCTGCTCCATGATCCAGGGCAGCGGCAGCACGGAGACGTATTCGTCGTCCGGTCCCTTCGGATCGAAGGCGAGATAGGCAGCGCAATGCCGCAGCACGCGGCCGCTCGCCAGCATCGCCAGCTTGGGGTGCGCGGTGGTGCCCGACGTGGTGCACAGAATCGAGACGTCCTCGCCTTGGGTGGCGTCGACCAGCCGGTCGTAGAAATCCGGCTCGCGGGCGGCGCGGGCGCGGCCCATCTCGGCGAGTTTTGCCGCATCCAGCAGGCGCGGATCGTCATATTTGCGCATGCCCCGTGGGTCGCAGAACACGATGTGCTTGAGATGCGGCACCCGATCGCCGAGCGCCAGGATCTTGTCGACCTGCTCCTCGTCCTCGGCGAACACCAGCCGCGCCTCGCCGTAGCTCAGCAGATACGCCGCCTCGTCGTCCAGCACGTCGCGGTACAGGCCGAGGCTCATCGCGCCGATCGCGTGCGCGGCGATCTCGGCAGCGACCCAGTCCGGACGATTGTCGCCGATGATGCCGATCACGTCGCCGCGGCCAAGCCCCAGTTCCACCATGCCGAGCGCGAAGTCGCGCACGCGGTTCTGGTAGTCGTCCCAGGTGAAGACCTTCCACAGCCCGAAATCCTTCTCGCGCAACGCGATGGCGGCGCCGTGCTCGCGGGCGTTGAGCCGTAACAGTTTCGGGTAGGTATCGGCCTGCGCGACGCGGCCGGCATAATCCATCATGCCGCGGTCTCCGCCGGCCTGTCGTCGGGATCGACCAGCTCCTCGTCCTCTTCGCCGAGATAGGCTTTCTTGACGTGCGGATCGGCCAGCACCGCCTCCGGATTGCCCTCGGCGATCTTGCGGCCGAAATCCAGCACCATGACGCGATGGGAGATGTCCATCACCACACCCATGTCGTGCTCGATCATCATCACGGTCATGCCGAACTCCTCGTTGAGGTCGACGATGTAACGGGCCATGTCCTCCTTCTCTTCGAAGTTCATGCCGGCCATCGGCTCGTCGAGCAGGATCAGTTTGGGCTCCAGCGCCATCGCGCGGGCCAGCTCGACGCGCTTGCGCAGGCCGTAGGGCAGGGTGCCGGCAGTCGCCTTGCGCACGCTCTGCAGGTCGAGGAAGTCGATGATCTCCTCGACCTTTCGGCGGTGCTCCAATTCCTCCTTGCGCGCGCCGGTCAGCCAGTACAGCGAGCCGGTGATGAAGTTGTTCTTCAGCAGGTGGTGGCGGCCGACCATGATGTTGTCGAGCACGCTCATGTGGTGGAACAGCGCGAGGTTCTGGAAGGTACGGCCGATCCCGAGGCCGGCCCGCGCATTGGGCTTGAGGCCGGTGATGTCCTGGCCGCGATAGAACAGCCGGCCTTCGGTGGGGCTGTATCGGCCGGAGATGCAGTTGACGATCGAGGTCTTGCCGGCGCCGTTCGGGCCGATGATGGAAAACAGCTCGCCGTCATTCACGGCAAAGCTGACCTCGGTCAGCGCGCGAACGCCGCCAAAACGCAGGGATACGTCGCGCACTTCCAATGCGTGGTCCAAGCGGTTCCTCCGTCGCGGCGCCTTCGGCGCTCCGTGTTTTCGGTCGGCTGGGCCAACCGGGTGACCAGTTTATACCGGTTCGCGACCCCACCCTATTCGACTAACGGCAGGGGGACCAGTCTCGGAGTGCGAAGCCAACAACCGTTGTGGCCGATATGGCCAGGCTTCGCCCCGAGACCGGCGACGACGCCGCAGCGGTGTGGCGGCATGCCGCGGCTGCCGTCAAGTGCCGGGTTCATTGGGCTACCGCCGGCGCGGGCCGCCGCCGCGCAAATCCTCGCTGTGGCGGCCGAGCCGCCCCGTCCCGGCGAGGTGTTTCCCACAGCACTGCGCCGGCAGTCACAGAGTTACACGCGGCGTTCAGACCTTCTTTCGGCCAACTCCTTGCTGTACGACCTGTTTCAGTCCCATGCGGCAACCGGCGAACGCAAGCTGCAGGCAGATCTGTTGACGCGTCCGGAACGCACTGCGATGCATCGGGCAGAACCCATGAACTGGACTTTCGTGTCCGATGTCGGACCCTGGCAGACTTATCACCTCGGTGATGAGGCGATGCTGGAAGCCAATATCGAGCTGTTCCGATCCATCGACCCGGCGGCAAATCTGATCGTCGTCTCCGCCGATCCCGCCTTCACTGCCGCGGAATACAAGGTTGAGGCCGTCCCCCGGCTGGGATTCGACCGCTGTGGTTCCGACGAGGAGGCGCAGTCCCTGCTGCGCGGCCTGGACCCGGCGGGGCTGCAGGTTGCGTCGACGCCGCCGGCGTTCCTGCGGCTGACCAGTGCGTCCGAAGGACTGGTGATTTCGGGCGGCGGAAACCTCAACAGCACCTGGCCACAGTTCATTTATGAGCGGCTGGCGTTCTGTCGCCGCGCCGCCGCGCACAACCTGCCGATCATCGTGCTCGGCCAGACCGTCGGCCCGAGTCTCGCCGGGCCGCACCGGGAGATGGTGGCGGAAATACTGCAGTCGGCATGGTGGGTCGGAGTGAGGGATGCGGCATCCTATGAGATTTGCCTGCGGCTCGGCGTACCGATCGAACGACTGTCGTACCAGATCGATGACGCTGCTTTTATCGAGGGCGCGGTGCCGGAGACGGCGTTGCCATTCCCGCTGTCCGACCCCTGGATCGGCGTGACCGTCCACCCGTTGGCGGATCCGGCTTCCGACGCCGAAATCTTCGACCAGTTGGCGGAACAACTTGCCGCCATCGCATCCGCCACCGCCGCACATCTGGTGTTCATCTCTCACGCGGCCGCGTCGCTGGAGGTTGGAGCGCCGTGGTCCGACCAGCAGATTGGCTACGCCCTTGCCGCGAGAATGCACAGCGTGCCGTTGCACGTCCTGCCGCTGATGCGGAGCCGGCAAACGGCCGCCCTGACCCGCCGCGCCGCCATGATCATCAGTACACGCTATCACCCGCTGGTGTTCGGCGTTGCGGCAGGAATTCCCGCGATAGGTCTTTGGACCGACCGCTACACCATGGTAAAACTGATCGGCGTGGCGGCCCATTATCAGCGCGAGCAGGATGTCTTGCCGATCGCCGACGTCGCCACTGGCCGCCTGGCCCGACTGGCCGGTTCGCTCTGGCGCAACAGCGACCAGCGCGCTGCTTCCGGGCAGGCCGAAAGCCGTCGGGCCTCCGAACACCTTCGTGTGCAGCAACTGGAACGCCTGGTGACCGGAAGGGCGCCGGTGGTGCCGCCGCAACCCGACGGCTTGCTGCGTGACCTCGCGGTCAGCCTCCGTCAGTTCGAGATCCATCAGGTGCCGGACGACTTGCGTCCGCCGGCATATGATGAGACCGTCGCCTATGCGTTGTCCCTGAAAGCCGAGACCGAGAGGCTTTCGAACTTGCTGGCGCAGGCCGCCGTGGAGTACCAGCAGGTCAGCCAGTCGCGGAGCGAAGCGATCGATTATGCCGTCGATCTCGAAGCAAATCTGAAGGCGCTGTCCGCCAATCTGAAGGAAGCGGCAAGTTACGCGGCCAGCGTGGAGCAGGCCCGCGACGATCTCTCCGCCAGTCTCGTGGGAGCTGCCGCCTATGCGGAGTCGCTGAAGCGGTCCCGGGACGATCTGGAGAAGCAAGCAATGTCTGCCATCGCGCGACTGAGGGAAAACGGAAGCTGATCGCTTTTTCCATCGTCCGGGTGTCGAGATCCAACAGGGAGCCCACGTTATGCTGACCGAAACGCAATGGCAGGATTTTTGGCGTGACGGCTATATGAACCTCGGCCAGGTGCTGGCGCCGGAGCAAGTCTCCGCGCTGCAACAGCGCGCCGACGACATTGCGCTCGGGCACGTCGTCAATCCGCATGTGCAGATGCAACTCGACACCGGCGGCGAGTACACGGCTTTGCCGGCCGCGGTGAAGCGGTTCGACGAGGGGACCGCGCTGTACCGGAAGATCCAGGGACTGGAAAACGACGACCTGTTCCTGGCGCTGATCCAGACGCCGGTGTTCAAGGAGGCATGCGCGGAGATTTACGGCCGGCATTCTCCGGTCTCGATCTTCCGCGCGATGATCATGAACAAGCCGGCCGGGCAGGGCACCCATCTGCCGTGGCATCAGGATGGCGGATATGTCTGGCAACTCGACCGGGACCCCCGCGTCACGATCTGGGTGGCGCTCGATCCCGCAACCCGGGACAATGGCTGCATGGAAGCGGTGCGCGGCTCGCATCGTCTCGGCCTGCTCAGTCTGTACGGCAGCACGGTCGCCGAAGACATGGTCAAGCAGCATTGCGGCCCGGACAAGATCGTGACGCTCGAGGTGCCGTCCGGACATGCAATCATGATCCACAACTGGCTGATCCACCGCTCCGGGGTCAATCCCTCGTCGATCCCGCGCCGGGCGTTCACGATGTGCTGCATGGACGCGCGGACGCGTGGCATCCTCACCGGGGATTACTTTCCGACGGTCTATGGCGATTTCGCGCCGGAGCCCTATCCGTTCCTTCAGCATCTGGAGAACGAGCGTGCGTTCTACCGCGACGCCGCCGCAGAGGCGCAACGCTACGCGGAAAGCCTTCGCGATGAACTGGCCCATCTGCGGGCTTCGCGCGATGCCGCAACCGAATATGCCGAGAGCCTGTTAAACGAGGTCGAACAGCTGCGTCGATCGCGTCTCGACGTGGAGAACTACGCCAAGAGCCTTGAAGCACAAATTCGCGGCAGCGCGACACCGGATCTGGTCAGTTAGCCCGCCGGTTTCGATCGGACGGGCTACCCCTTACACTTCGAGCCATTCCTTGCGGACGGTGTCGTTGGCCTTCAATTCGGCGGGAGTGCCTTCGAACACGATCCGGCCGTGGCCCATGACGTAGACCCGGTGCGAGATGCGCAGCGCGATCGACAGCTTCTGCTCGACTAGCAGGATGGCGACGCCGCGGTTGGCGATCTCTGCGATCAGATCGCCAACCTGCTGCACGATGATCGGTGCGAGACCCTCGGTCGGCTCGTCGATCATGACCAGTTCAGGGTCGCCCATCAGCGTGCGGCAGATCGTCAGCATCTGCTTTTCGCCGCCCGACAGCACGCCTGCGGCAGTGTCGGCGCGCGCGGCGAGGTTGGGGAACATGCCGAGCATGTCGTCGAGCCGCCACTTGCCCGGATGCTTGGGGTTTTTGACGCCGAGCATCAGATTCTGGCGCACCGTCAGGCCGGGGAAGATGTCGCGATGCTCTGGCACGTAGCCCAATCCGAGATGCGCGATCTTGTAGCTCGGCAGGCCGGCGATGTTCTCGCCCTTGAAGGTGATGGTGCCCTGCGGCGGCACCTCGCCCATGATCGCCTTCACCGTGGTGGAGCGGCCGACGCCGTTGCGGCCCAGCAGGCTGACCACCTCGCCGGCGCCGATATGCATATCAACGCCTTGAAGAATATGGCTCTTTCCGTAATAGGCGTGGAGATCCTGGACCTGAAGCATCACGCCGCCTCCTCGCCCAGATAGGCTTCGCGAACCTTGGCATTGCCGCGGATTTCCTGTGGCGGCCCCGAGGCGATGATCTGGCCGTACACCAGCACGGAAATCTTGTCGGCGAGCCCGAACACCACGCTCATGTCGTGTTCGACGATCAGCAAGGTGCGGCCCTCGGTGAGCCGGCGGATCAGCGCCACCGCGCGCTCGGTCTCGGCGTGGCTCATGCCGGCGGTCGGTTCGTCGAGCAGGATGACGTCGGCGCCGCCGGCGATGGTGATGCCGATCTCCAGCGCGCGCTGCTCGGCGTAAGTGAGCAGTCCGGCGGGCACGTCGCGGCGCGAGGTCAGATGGATGTCCTCGAGGATCCGCGCGGTGCGCTCGCGCACCTCGGGGAGATTGTCGATGTTCTTCCAGAACGCGTAGCGCTGGCCGGTCGCCCACAGCACGGCGCAGCGCAGGTTTTCCCACACCGTCATGTTGGCGAAAACGTTGGTGACCTGGAACGAGCGCGACAGGCCGCGGCGGTTGATCTGGTACGGCGGCAGGCCGGAGATCACCTCGTCGCGCAGCAGGATGCTGCCGACAGTGGGCATCATGTAGCCGGAGATCAGATTGAACAGCGTCGACTTGCCGGCGCCGTTCGGGCCGATCAGCGCGTGCCGCTCGCCCTGCGCGACCTTGAGGTCGACGTTCTGGATCACCTTGGTGAGGCCGAAGCTTTTTTCGACGCCGCGCAGTTCGATGGCGTTGCTCATGCCGCAAGTCCTTTGGCGCGGGCCGCGCTCAGCGCTTCGTCCCAGGCGAGTGCGACGCGGCGCCAACTCATGCGCGCCAGCACGAAGCCGACCACGACCAGCACCAGCGCGACGCCCCAGGTGATCGGGCTCGACGCGTTGAACGGGATGCCGAACGCGCGGATGTTGGGGTCGTTGTTGGGGTTGACGGTGTGGTGAACGGTGCTCTCGATCATCAGCATCAGGCCGATCATCAGCGCCAGCGTCGGCAGGATGGCGATCAGATAGCTCGGGATCACCTTGCTTAGCGTCCCGCCGCGGATCAGCGGACGGTGCATCATCAGCAGGCCGGTGATGCCGCCCGGCGCGAACATCACCACCGCGATGAAGATCAGGCCGAAATACAGCTGCCAGACATGGGTAAAATCGCTGAGGCCGAGCGACAGGAAGGTGACGAAGATCGCACCGACGATCGGGCCGATGAAGAAACCGATCCCGCCGATATAGGCGGCAAACAGCACCGTGCCGGACTGCACCGCGCCCAAATAGGCGGAGTTCGCGATCTCGAAATTGATCGCCGCCAGCGCGCCGGCGATGCCGGCGAAGAAGCCGGCGAAGCAGAACGCCAGATAGCGGATGACATGGGGATCATAGCCGACGAACTGCACGCGCTCCGGGTTGTCGCGCACGGCGTTGCACATCCGGCCGAGCGGGGTACGGGTCAGCGCATACATGGCGATCACCGCGATCAGGGTCCACGCCGCGACCAGGAAATACATCTGGATCTGCGGACCGAAGCTCCAGTCGAAGATCCGGAACACCCGGGTGCGGTTGGCCGAGATGCCGGCTTCGCCGCCGAAGAAGGTGCGCAGGATCAGCGACGACGACGCCACGAGTTCGGCGAGGCCGAGCGAGATCATCGCGAACGCCGTGCCGCTGCGTTTGGTCTGCACCCAGCCGAGCAGGGCGGCGATCGCGAGCCCGGTGACGCCGCCGATCAGCGGCACCAGCGGCAGCGGGATCGGCCATTTGTTGGCGCTGATCATGTTGATGGCGTGAATCGCCAGAAAGCCGCCGAGGCCATAATACACCGCGTGGCCGAACGACAGCATGCCGGTCTGGCCGAGCAGGATGTTGTAGGACAGCGCGAAGATGATCGAGATGCCGATCAGGCTGAAGGTCGTCAGCGACCCGCCGGATGAGAAGATCCGCGGCAGCAGCAGCAGGGCCACGGCGGCGCCGATCCAGATTCCGTAGAACTTCAGATTGTCGGCGAACGCCGGGCGTGGCGGCGCGACGCGTGCAGTGATGTCGGTCATGTCTCGCGTGTCCCCAGCAATCCCATCGGCCGGAAGATGAGGATCAGTACCAGCAGCAGATAGGGCATGATCGGTGCGATCTGGGCAATGGTGACGCTCCAGATGTCCGACAGCCAGGTCGATGACCAGTCTGGGCTCAACGGACCGAAGGCGCCGGCCAGCGAGCCGTCCATCGAGACCGCGAAGGTCTGCACCAGCCCGATCAGCAGCGACGCCGCGAAGGCGCCGGGCAGCGAGCCGAGCCCGCCGACCACCACGACGACGAACAGGATCGGCCCGAGCAGCCCGGCCATGTTGGATTGCGTCACCAGGGCGGGCCCGGCGATGACACCGGCGACGGCGGCGAGCGCGGTGCCGACGCCGAACACCAGCATGAAGATCCGCCCGACATTGTGGCCGAGATGGCCGACCATGTGCGGATGGGTCAGCGCCGCCTGCACGATCAGTCCGATGCGGGTCTTCTTCAACGCGACCAGCAGGCCGATGAAGATCACGATCGACACCACGAGCATGAACATCTTGAAAGCGGGGTAATTGGTCGAGAAGATCGTGAAAGCGGGAAAATCGAGCACCGCAGGGACGCGATAATCCACCGGGGTCTTGCCCCAGATGATCTGCACCACCTCCTCGATGGCGAAGGCGAGGCCGAAGGTGAACAACAACTCGGCGACGTGGCCGTTCTTGTGAACGTGCCGCAGCCCGTAACGCTCGACCGCAGCGCCGATTGCGCCGGCCAGCAAGGGTGCGAACAGCAGCGCCGGCCAGAATCCGAACCAGCGGCTGATCTGGAAGCCGAAGAAAGCGCCGAGCATGTAGAAGCTGGCATGGGCGAAATTGAGCACGCCGAGCATGCTGAAGATCACCGTCAGGCCGCTGGCCATCAGGAACAGCAGCATGCCGTACAGCACGCCGTTCAGGGTCGATATGACGATCAGTTCAAGCATGATGATCCCGAGGCGTATACGAGGCTACGGCTTCGTCATGGCCGGGCTTGTCCCGGCCATCCACGTCTGTTCCGTCGAAAGGCCTCAAGTCGTGGATGCCCGGGACAAGCCCGGGCATGACCGGAGCAAGGTTATCGGATCAGTCGCGGACCGCAGGGCGAGCACAGCCTCCTCGTCACAGGAGGAGGCTGTGATGTTGCCGGCTTACTTCGGCCGTTCCATCTTGCAGGTGGTCGGCAGAACGGTCTGCGGGGTATCCACCTTGGCCACGAGTTTCCAGCCCCAGCCGGTTTTCTCGTCGTCGAACGGCTCCTTCTCGGTGCGCTCGCCGAACGAGGAGATATAGATCGGCTGGAAGAACTGGTGATCGTCCTTGCGCATGTAGCCCTTGCCGCCGTTGAATACCTCGATCTCCATGCCCTCGAGAGCGGCTGCAACCTTAACCGGATCGAGCGACTTGGCCTTCTCGGCTGCAGCCGCGAACATCCGCATCTCGTTCACTGCGCGCGGATACCAGACGCTGAAGTCGAGCTTGGCACGGAACGCTTTCTCGAAGTCCTGCGACGGCTTGTGGTCCACATTGGCGAAGCCTTCGGTGATCTGGAAGACCTGGTGATTGAGGCCGGTCTGCTTGATCGCGGTCGGGCCGCCGCTGCCGCCGGCGTAGTAGGTGTACCAGTTGACCTTCAGCCCGGCGTCGGCGGATGCCTTCAGCAGCAGCGCGATGTCCTGGCCCCAGTTGCCGGTGACGACGGAATCCGCACCGGAGGCCTTGATCTTCGCGACGTACGGCGCGAAGTCGCTGATCTTCAGCAGCGGATGCAGCTCATCGCCGACGATTTCGATGTCGGAGCGCTTGGTCTTGAGCATCGCGCGGGCCTGGGTCCGGACCGACTGTCCGAACGAGTAGTCCTGGTTGATCAGGTACACCTTCTTGATGGCGGGCGTATCCTTCATGTAGTTGGTCAGCGCTTCCATCTTGATGTCGGAATTGGCGTCCCAGCGGAAATGCCAGAAGCTGCACTTCTCGTTGGTGAGGACCGGATCGACCGCGGCGTAGTTGAAGTACAGGACTTCCTTGCCGGGGTTGCGTTCGTTGAACTTGGTGATGAAGTCGGTGAGCGCGCCCGCGACCGACGAACCGTTGCCCTGCGTGATGTAACGCACGCCGGAATCGATCGCCTTCTGCGCCTGGATCAGGCTTTCCTGCGGATTTGTCTTGTTGTCGAGGCCGACGATCTCGACCTTCTTGCCGAGAATGCCGCCCTTGGCGTTCAACTCCTCAGCCATGAACTGGAAGGTCTTGAGACCGCCTTCGCCGACGCTGGCGCCACCGCCGGACAGCGGATCGATGTAGCCGATCTTCACCGTCTCCTGCGCCATCGCCTGGCCGAACATCGGCAGCGCCAGCGCGGCAGCCAATACGAGTCTTCGCATCGTGTCTTCTCCCTGAGTTTAGTTTTCTTCGATCTTGGTCGAGGGTCTTAATGCGAGACTGGTCGGGTTTTCAACCCAATTGTTGCCGCGCATCATTAAATCGATTGTGGTCCAAGGTCGCACTAGCTGCAAGCCCACAACTTCATCGTTTCGCTTGGCCTTTGTCCGATGCTTAATCCTGTTGCAGGCGCGGTGCGCGGGCGGCTTTGGCCGGCAGTTTCTTGGCTTCTGCGGACTGGCCGATCACGCCCGCCGCCTGCAGATCCGCGATGGCCGGGTCGCCGAGGCCGAGCAGGTCGCGCAGGATCTCTTCGTTGTGCTGGCCCAGGGTTGGCGCCGGACGCTCGATCCTTGCCGGCAGTGCCGCGTCCCCCTCGCGATAGGCTACGGACGGGAGCAGGTGCGGCCCCATGAACGGCCGCACCACCGGCTGCCAATGCCCGATGCTGGTCAGGTGTGGATCGCCGGGCAGATCCATCGGCAGCTTCGCGACACCTGCAGCGATGCCGGCCTCCTGCAGGGTGACCATCGCGAGGTCGGGCCGCACCGTCACGGTCCACTGCCGCACGGCGATCTCGATGCGGTCCTCATTGGCGCGTCGCCCGTCGACCGAGGCGAGCGATGAGTCGTCGCCGAGGTCGGGTCGTCGCATGACATCGCACAAGGCCCGCCAGTGCGCGTCGGTCTGCACGGCGAGCGTGATCCACTGGTCGTCGCCGAGGCAGGGAAAACAGCCATGCGGCACGAAGCGCGGATGACGGTTGCCGATCCGCGGCGCGATGGTACCGGTCGCCGACTGTTCAATAATGAACGGCGCCAGCATCGGCAGCATGCATTCGACCTGAGCCAGATCGATGTGCTGGCCCTCACCGGTGGCCTTCTGATGCGTGAGCCCCAGCAGCAGCGCTGCGGCGGCGTTGAGCCCGCCGACCGGATCGCCGAGCGCCGCATGCAGCATCGTCGGTGGGTCGCCGTCGCGCCCGTTGACGGACGGCAGACCGGACGCCTGTTCCAGGGTCGAGCCATAGGCGCGCACGCCGCTCCACGGGCCGGTCATGCCGAAGGCTGGCATCGTCACCACCACCAGGCGGGGATTGATCGCGCGCATCGCCGCGGCGTCGAGTCCGAGCCGCGGCAGCACATCGGCCGCATAGTTGTCGATGACGGCGTCGGCGTCCTGCAGCAACTGCTTCAGCAGACCCACGCCGTCTGGCGTCGTCAGGTCGAGCGTGATGCCCCGCTTGTTGCGGTTCATGTACTGGAACCAGTAGGTCTTCTCGTAGGTCCGTTCCGGATGATATGGGCCGCGCGGATCGGTGCCGCGAAACCAGTCGGGGTACTGGCAGGATTCCACCTTGATGATATCGGCGCCGAGGTCACCCATCTGCCGAGTCGCGCTGGGACCGGCCCAGCCCATCGTCAGATCGACGATGCGGATGCCATGCAACGGCAAGGCGTCGTCCGCATCGGCTGCGCGGGTCGCTAGGCGCTGACGCGGCACCAGAGTCTCTCCGTCATGCTCGCCGGCCAGCGGGGCGCGGCCGTTCGGCTTGCATGGCGAGCCGGTCAGATGCTGCGGTAGGACCGGCGCCTCGAAGGACGCCTGGCCGATCTCGACCGGCGCAAACGTGCCGCGGTCGCGGAACACCTGCTGCGTCAGCAGCTGCGCCATGTCCGGCACCACGGCGAGTGGCAGCCGCAGTGCGATGCTGGCCTCGAACCACTCCGTGGCGGTCTTCTGCATCAGCACTGGTTTGATGATGCCGTTCAGCTCATCGGCGTGAATGAAGCGGTCGACGGTGGCGGTGTAGCGCGGGTCGGGGCCGAGCTCGGGCAATCCGATCATCGTGCAGAACGCCTGCCATTGCGCCGGGGTTACGACGGTGACGCCGAGCCAGCCATCCTTGGTCTCGTAGTTGCCGACCGGAAAACCGCGGCCGAAGCGGTTGAGCCCGATCCGCGGCCGCGTGTAGCCGGCTTCCAGCGCCAGCGCGGTGTCAAATTCGCTGACCTGCAGCAGCGCGCCGAGCATGCTGACGGCGTAGCGCCGCGCACCGGCGGTCTCGCGCGCGAACAGGCCGGCCAGTGTCGGAATGAAAGCGGTGAGGCCGGCGAAGATTGCGGTCTGGCCATCGCGCGGCAGCACCGGCGGGCCCTCGGCGGGGCCGACCAGCTTCACCAGCCCGGCAAGGCTACGGCCCACCGACTCGGTCGCCGCGTAGTCGCGATAGGGGCCATGTTCGCCGAACCACGACAGCGCCGTGATGGCAAGGCCGGGCTGCGATCGACGCAGCTCGTCATGCGTCAGCAGCGAGTCCCGCAGCGAGGCAAACGGCCGCGCGTCGAGCAGCACGTCGCAATCCGCCAGCATGGTTAGGACCCGTGCGACGTCGGCGGGATCGTCGAGATCGGCGGTAACGCTGCGCTTGTTGGTGTTGAGCCAGGCGAAGCTGCCGCTTTCCATGCGGCCGCCGCCAATGTCGATCAACGGGGGATGCCGTCGTCCGTCATCGCCCTGCGGTGGCTCGACCTTGATGACCTCGGCGCCGAAATCCGAGAACAGCTTGCCGCAATATGCGAGCGCGTCGCCTGATCCGATTTCCATCACGCGCAATTTCGCCAACGGCCAATCCGGCATGTCCACCCCGATGCGTTTTGTTGATCTGCATGTTGTCGAGCGGGACGTGGGCGTCAAGTCGGCGGGGTCATTGCGACGGACCGCGGCGCGGACTTACCGAGTGCAGTCGCCATCGCGCTGATCAGCGGCTTCATGAAGAAGGCGTCGTTGGCAGGGTAGATGTCGGTGCGCAGTCCATGCGCCGTCAGTTCGTCGGACACCACCGGCCCGACCGACGCGATCGGCGTTCGATCCAGGCCGGCGCGCAGCCGGTCCTCGCAGCGATGTGCCTCGGCGACTTCGATCAGCCGGCGTACCTGGCCGGAACTGGTCAGCGCGATGGCATCGACGCGACCGCTGGCCATTTCATCGATCGCGGTGACGATGTTGGTATCGGCGGCCTGCGCGTCATAGACGTAAGGCAGCACCGGATCGACCTCGGCGCCCCGCGCGGTGATCGCATCGATCAGCGCGGTGTGGTCCTTGTCGGGATAAAGCTGCAGGCCGAGCCGCCGGCCGGCGAGATCGACGCGCCCGAGCAAATCCGCGACGCCCTCCGAGGTCGGCACGTCGGTCACGACGCTGGCCTCGAGCCCGATCTCGCGCAGCGCCCGGCCGGGCTTCGGGCCGCGCGCAAAGGTGCGCGCCTCGCCGACCGCCGCGATGAACTCGTCCCCAATGCCGGCATGCCGCGCCAGCTTGACCAGCCGCCGCAGGCCTTCGCCGGTCATCAGCACCAGGTCGTCGCACGGCTGCGCGATGAATCGTCTGATCCAGGCCTCGACCGGCGCCGGGTCCGGCGCGTCGTGGATGGTGAACATCGGACATTGCAGCACGTCGGCGCCTTGCTCCGACAACAGCCGGGAGAACTGCGCTTCCTCGCGCGTCTCCAGAATCAGAATGCGGTAGCCCTGCAGTCGTCCGACCATCATGAATCCCGTGATTGGCGTTGATCGCCAGCCGTGCGATTGATCTTGCCGCCCGCGCCGACCCGGCGCAAGGCGTCGATATCGTTCCGCCCACCATCACGGCTCCAAGGTTGCATATGCCCCATCATCAATTCGTGCTGACCCTGTCCTGTCCCGACCGGCCCGGCATCGTCTCGGCGGTCTCGACCTATCTGTTCGATAAAGGTCAGAACATCCTCGACGCGCAGCAGTTCGACGACGTCGAGAGCGGCCGCTTCTTCATGCGCGTGGTGTTCAACGCCAGCCGCGCGCCGGTGGCCCTGCAGGACCTGCGGGCGGGTTTCGGCGACGTTGCCGCGCGATTTGCGATGGGCTGGCAGATGCGCGACCGCGACAGCCGGCGCCGGGTCATGTTGCTGGTGTCGAAGTCCGACCACTGCCTCGTCGACATCCTGTATCGCTGGCGGACCGGCGAACTGGAGATGATTCCGACCGCGATCGTCTCCAACCATCCGCGCGACACCTTCAGCAGTCTCGATTTCGGAGAGATCCCGTTCTACCACCTGCCGGTGACCAGGGAAACGCGACGCGAGCAGGAGGTCGCGATCTCCGGGCTGGTGGCGCAGACCAAGACCGACCTGGTGGTGCTGGCGCGCTACATGCAGATCCTGTCGGACGAGATGTCCGGCCGGCTTGCAGGGCGTTGCATCAACATCCACCATTCCTTCCTGCCCGGCTTCAAGGGCGCGCGTCCGTATCACCAGGCGCATGAGCGCGGCGTCAAACTGATCGGCGCGACCGCGCATTACGTCACCAGCGATCTCGACGAAGGCCCGATCATCGACCAGGACGTCGAGCGCATCAGCCATCGCGATTCGGCGGAGGATCTCGTTCGCAAGGGTCGCGACATCGAACGCCGCGTGCTGGCCCGCGCGATGCGCTATCATCTCGAGGACCGCGTGATCCTCAACGGCCGCAAGACCGTGGTGTTCATGGATTGAGCAGCCGTCATTCCGGGGCGTGAGGGCGAAGCCCGAAACGAACCCGGAATCTCGCTGCAAGCACACGCTGCAAGATTCCGGGTCCATCGCGCCGCTACGCGGCGCATGCCCCGGAATGACGGAGCGGGTGGGGACGTTGCCAAGTCTCTCGATCGTCATTCCGCGGCGTATGCCGAAGGCGCACGAACTGGTTCTCGAAGCGAATTCACGGCCTGGTGCGAAACACCACAAGATGCGACATCGCGAAATTCACCGCGAAGCTGACGCCGATCGCGATCAGTTTAGCAAACAGCACCGGCATGACATTCGACAGCACCACGAGCGTGGTGGTGTTGGCGATGACGCCGAGAACGCCGCTTCCGACGAAGCGCAGATAGTCCTTCGGCTTCAGCACACGGCCGGATTCGACCCTGAACGTGATCATGGTGTTCAGAACGTAGGAGGACGACACCGCGACCATCCAGGCCAGCACGTTGGCGGGCACCAGCGGCAGGTCGAACACCTGATAGGCGAGCGCGAACACGCCGAGATCGACGAAGGTGTTGCCCAGGCCGATCACGGCGAAGCTGCCCATTTTCGAAACGAGCGGGCGGCTCAGCCAGGCCGGGAGCAGGCGTTGGAGTGGGAGATTCATAGGCGTCGATGACCTTGACCGAGAACGTCCGCTGATAACAGGATTGGCTGGCCGCGTCCGGTCAAATGCCGGTGGCACCCATGCATCTGCCGGCTAGCGGACCGGCAGTTTTGCCACCAGTTCACGCAGCTTGGCGCGGGGAATGTTGAGGCCGGCCAGCTTCCAGTCGAGCCACTCCCGGTGCAATTCGATTTCCGCGACGTCGTCGGGCGCGGACGCGGCGCTGACCCGGATCGCCAGCGTCGAGGGACTGACGAATCTGAACCGCCCGATGTTGGACAGGTAGCCGGTGCTCACTTCGCCCAGCGACGGCAGGCCGGTGATGGTTGCGCCGTCGTCGGGCGTGACAATCCCGTTTTTCAGCATCACGGTGACGTTGTCCGCCGTCAGCAGTTTTCCGACAAAGGCATCGACGACGCTGGCGCCGTAGGTCTGCGCCAGCAAGCGCTCCGCAGGACGGACCGTGCGGGTCTCGCCGGCGCGCGCCAGATAGGCCGCGACGATCTGCTCGCTCAGAGAGCGTTTCAGCGCAGGCAGATCGGTGCGTGCCAGCACGGCGGCGCCGTCGCCGCCGTGTGCGGCCATGGCGAGCCCAGACAACGCCACCGCTGCCGAACCCAGCCAGAGCAGAGCCAATGTCAGGAGCGTCGCGACGACCGCGATCAGCCAGCGCATCAAACGGCCACGCTCATTCGGCAGGCCCGAGTGCGGACGGGTTGGCCTTTTCGGCCGCCTCTCGCTCGGCGGGCGGCAGGGTGCGGCGGCGGTCCATTTCCTTCATGTAGGCGTCGTATCTGGCGCTTCCGGGCCGCGGCGGTGCGTTAGCCGGCAAACCTCCGGCAATCTGGGGGATATAGTCTCCCATCCCGGCAGAGACCTTTTCATTGATGGTCCCGCAGCCGCTGAGGCAGCCGACCACGATCGCCGCGCACAGCACGCGCGCCGCCGAATTGGCGACACGCTGGGCGCCTGTCGACGACTGCGCTCGGGCAAGGGGCCCAAAGGGCACGAAAACGGACATCAAACCTCATTTGGTAACAAAATACCGCTGCTCGATCAGGGTGGCGTGGGCTTGCAGCCGACCTAGCATTCAAAACTTGGTATTTCCTTGTCCTGCCGGGCCGGCGCCTGCTGCCTGATCCGGATTGACATTCCGACATGAGTGGGTTGGCTTGCATCGCCACGTCGCAAGAACCGGATTACGCGGTTTAACGGCAACCATGGGGGGAAATCATGTTCAGGGGCAACACAATCATCGGTCGGGCGGCCTGCGTCGCCATCGCCGCGGCGTTCGCCGCGCCGGCGGTCGCGCAGGAGACGGTGAAGATCGGCCTGATCCTGCCGATGACCGGCGGGCAGGCGTCGACCGGCAAGCAGATCGACAACGCGGTCAAGCTCTATCAGCAGCAGAATGGCGACACCGTCGCCGGCAAGAAGGTCGAGGTCATCGTCAAGGACGACGCCACCGTGCCGGACAACTCCAAGCGGCTGGCGCAGGAACTGATCGTCAACGACAAGGTCAACGTCATCGCCGGCTTCGGCATCACGCCCTCGGCGCTCGCCGCAGCGCCGCTGGCAACCCAGGGCAAGGTGCCGCTGGTGGTCATGGCCGCCGGCACCTCGATCATCACCGAGCGCTCGCCCTATATCGTGCGCACCTCGTTCACGCTGGCGCAGTCCTCCACCATCATCGGCGACTGGGCCGCCAAGAACGGCATCAAGAAGGTGGCGACGCTGACCTCCGACTACGCGCCGGGCAACGACGCGCTGGCCTCGTTCAAGGAGCGCTTCACCGCGGGCGGCGGCGAGATTGTCGAGGAGGTCAAGGTGCCGCTGGCGAGTCCCGACTTCGCGCCGTTCCTGCAGCGCATGAAGGATTCCAAGCCCGATGCGGTGTTCGTGTTCGTGCCGGCCGGGCAGGGCGGCACCTTCATGAAGCAATATGCCGAGCGCGGCCTCGACAAGACCGGCATCAAGGTGATCGGCCCCGGCGACGTGATGGACGACGACCTGCTGAACGGCATGGGTGACGCGGCGCTCGGCGCCGTCACCGCGCACCTGTATTCGGCGGCGCATCCCTCCGCCAAGAACAAGGAGTTTGTCGCGGCCTACAAGAAGGCGTTCGGCACCCGTCCGGGCTTCATGGCGGTTGGCGGGTATGACGGCATCCATCTGATCTACGAGGCGCTGAAGAAGACCGGCGGCAAGGCCGACGGCGATTCGCTGATCGCGGCGATGAAGGGCCTCGCCTGGGAAAGCCCGCGCGGCCCGATCTCGATCGACCCCGAGACCCGCGACATCGTGCAGAACATCTACATCCGCAAGGTCGAGAAGGTGGACGGCGAATTGTACAACATCGAGTTCGCGACCTTCGAGGCGGTCAAGGATCCGGGCAAGACGAAGAAGTAGATGGTGTCCCGGGCGCGATGCGGCATGCTTATGCCGCTTTCGCAGAACGGGGACCGCACCGTCATCGTTTCGGTACGGCCCCGGATCAGCAGTGCAGCACGCCGCAAGGGCGGCGTGCTGCACAGCATCCGGGGCACATCACCGCGATGTCGATACCTCTCCACGTCATGCCCGGGCTTGTCCCGGGCATCCACGTCTTGAACGCAAAGGCGTGGACGGCCGGAACAAGTCCGGCATGACAAACTCAGGCTGTGTGCCCTACCGTAACTCGCGCTGCCAACCTTCGGATCCGATTCCCGCATGACCGTTCTCACCATCCTGTTCGATGGCGTCGCCTATGGCATGTTGCTGTTCGTGCTGGCGTGCGGGCTGGCGGTGACGCTCGGGCTGATGAACTTCGTCAATCTCGCCCACGGCGCCTTCGCGATGGCCGGCGGCTACATCTGCGCCATTCTGGTCAACCGCGCCGGCTGGCCGTTCTTCGCAGCATTGCCGCTGGCCTTCGTCGGCAGCGCGCTGATCGGCGCGGTGATGGAGCGCTCGCTGTACCGGCATCTCTACGCCCGCTCGCATCTCGACCAGGTGCTGTTCACCATCGGCCTCGTCTTCATGGCGGTGGCGGGCGTCGATTATGTGATGGGCTCGACACAGGTGTTCATCCAGCTGCCCGACTATCTGCAGGGCCAGATCAACGTGTTCGGCGTCGGCGTCGGGCGTTACCGGCTGATGATCATCGTGATCTGCGGATTGCTGACGGCGGCGCTGCAGCTGACCTTGGCGAAGACGAGATTCGGCAGCCGGCTGCGCGCCGCGGTCGACGATCCGCGCGCCGCCTCGGGGCTCGGCATCAACGTGCCGCAGGTGTTCGCGCTGACCTTCGCATTCGGCTGCGGCCTTGCCGGGCTCGGCGGTGCGCTCGGCGCCGAGATCCTCGGGCTCGATCCGCACTTCCCGCTGAAATTCATGATCTACTTCCTGATCGTGGTCACGGTCGGCGGCTCGTCCTCGATCACCGGACCGTTCCTCGCCTCGCTGCTGCTCGGCATCGGCGATGTCGCCGGCAAATACTACGTGCCCAAGCTCGGCGCCTTCGTGATCTACACCATGATGATCGTGATCCTGATCTGGCGCCCCAACGGCCTGTTCGGCCGCACGGCGGCCCGATGAGCGCGCCGGCCAGTGCGGACATCGGCCTGCACGCGATGGCGCGTGCGCGCTGGCATTGGGGCGAGGCCGCGTTCTGGCTGCTGGCGCTGAGCGCGATCTGGCTGTTTCCGAACCGCTACCTCATCCTCACCGAGATCGCCTGGCTGGCGCTGTTCGCGCTGTCGCTCGACCTGATCCTCGGCTATGCGGGCATCGTCTCGCTGGGCCACGCCGCGTTCTTCGGCGTCGGCGCCTATGCCGCCGGTCTGCTGGCGGTGCACGGCATCATCACCGAGCCGGTGCTGGCGCTGCTGGTCGCCGGCTGCGCGGCGATGCTGCTCGGCTTCGTCACCAGCTTTCTGGTGATCCGCGGCGTCGACCTGACGCGGCTGATGGTGACGCTGGGCATCGCGCTGCTGCTGCGCGAACTGGCCAACCGCTTCTCCAACATCACCGGCGGCTTCGACGGGCTGCAGGGCATCGAAATGCAGCCGGTGCTCGGGCTGTTCGCCTTCGACATGTTCGGCAAGACCGGCTTCATCTACTGCCTCACGGTGCTGTTCGTGCTGTTCCTGCTGGCGCGGCGGATCGTGCATTCGCCGTTCGGGCTTTCCTTGCGCGCGATCCGCAACAATCCGCTGCGGGCCTCCGCGATCGGCATTCCGGTGAACCGCCGGCTGATCGCGATCTACACCGTGGCGGCATTCTATGCCGGCATCGCCGGCGCGCTGTTCACCCAGTCCAACGCGCTTGCGACGCTCGACGTGTTCTCGTTCGAGCGCTCGGCTGACCTGATGCTGGTGCTGGTGCTGGGCGGCACCGGCTATCTGTACGGCGGACTGATCGGCGCGGTGGCGTTGAAGCTGCTGCAGGAGTTCTTCTCGACCCTGACGCCGCAATACTGGCAGTTCTGGATCGGCCTGGTGCTGGTGGTGATCGTGCTGATCGGCCGCGACCGTCTGCATTACGCCGCGCTGTGGCTGCCGCGCCGGATCGACGCGCTGGTGCGGCGGGCCTGGCCGGCGACGGCGAAGCGCGAGGCGTCATGACGCCGGCGCTGGAAACCATCGGCCTGGAAAAACGGTTCGGCGGACTCACCGTCACCAGCAACCTGTCGCTCAGAATCGCGCCCGGCGCGCGCCACGCACTGATCGGCCCGAACGGCGCCGGCAAGACCACGGTGATCAATCTCCTGACCGGCGTGCTGAAGCCCGATGCCGGGCGCGTGCTGCTGCAGGGCGAGGACATCACCGGCCTGCCGGTGCATCGTCGCGTGCTGCGCGGGCTGTCGCGCACCTTCCAGATCAACCAGCTCTACGCCGATCTCACGCCGCTCGAAACCATCGGCCTCGCTGCCTCGGAACGGCTCGGCCACGGCGCCGACTGGTGGCGCCGGATGGGCACGCGTACCGATGTGAATGACGAGATCGCCGAGACGCTGTCGCGCTTCCACCTGCTCGACGTCATGAACGCGCCGACCGGTACGTTGCCCTACGGCAAGCAGCGGCTGCTGGAGATCGCGGTGGCGATCGCAACAAAACCGAAAGTCCTGCTGCTCGACGAACCGGCAGCCGGCGTGCCGGAAAGCGAGCGCCACGACATTCTGTCGGCGGTCGCCCACCTGCCGCGCGACGTCACCGTGCTGCTCATCGAGCACGACATGGATCTGGTGTTCTCCTTCGCCGACCGCATCTCGGTGCTGGTCGCGGGCGCGATGCTGGTCGAAGGCCCGCCCGACGAGGTGGCCCGCGATCCGCGGGTCAAGGCGGTGTATCTCGGCGAGGGCGCCCATGGCTGAACTGTTCGCGATCGAGCGTCTGCGCGCCGGCTATGGCGAGGCCGTGGTGGTGCCGGACATGTCGCTGCGGATCGCGGAGGGCGAGGTGCTGGCGCTGCTCGGCCGCAACGGCACCGGCAAGACCACGCTGATCAACTCGATCGTCGGCGTTACCCGCCGGTTCGGCGGCAGCATCCGGCTCGGCGGCACCGACATCACCGCGCTGCGCGCCGACCAGCGCGCTCGCGCCGGGATCGGCTGGGTGCCGCAGGAGCGCAACATCTTCCGCTCTTTGACAGTGGAAGAGAACATGACCGCGGTGGCGCAGCCCGGGCCGTGGACGGTCGACAAAATCTACCGGATGTTTCCGCGGCTGGAGGAGCGCAAGCGCAATTTCGGCAATCAATTGTCCGGCGGCGAGCAGCAGATGCTGGCGATCGGCCGCGCCCTGACGCTCAATCCGAAACTGCTGCTGCTGGACGAGCCGACCGAGGGGCTGGCACCGATCATCGTCGAGGAACTGCTGGCGGCGCTCGGCAGCATCACCCGCGCCGGCGGCGTCTGCGCCATCATCGTCGAACAGAATGCCCAAAAAATCCTCGGGCTGGCCGACCGCGCCGTGATATTGGAGCGCGGCACCATCGTCCACGACGCGCCCAGCGCCGATCTCAAAGCCGACCCTGCCGTGCTGGAACGCCTGCTCGGCGTCGCCGGCGCAGCGGCAACAACGAACTAGATCCTCGGGAGTGAAGACCATGCAGAGAACCAGAGCCCCTTTCCGCGCCGACGAAGTCGGCAGCCTGCTGCGGCCGCAGTCGATCAAGGAGGCCCGCGCCAGGCTCGAGAAGGGCGAGATCAGCGCCGACGATCTGCGCAAGGTCGAGGATTCCGAGATCGAGAAGGTGGTGCACAAGCAGGCCGCGATCGGGCTCAAGCTCGCCACCGACGGCGAATTCCGCCGCTCCTGGTGGCATTTCGATTTCCTCGCGCATCTCACCGGCTGCGAACTCTATCATCCCGACACCGGCATCCAGTTCACCGGCATCCAGACCCGCAACGACGCCGTCCGCGTCATCGGCAAGCTGGATTTCCCGGCCGACCATCCGATGCTGGCGCATTTCAAGTTCCTGAAGTCGCATTGCGACAAGGCCGGCGTGACGCCGAAGATGACGATCCCGTCGCCCGCCGTGCTGCACTTCCGCGGCGGCCGCAAGGCGATCTCCAAGGAGGTCTATCCGGACATCGAGGTGTTCTTCGAGGATCTGGCCAAGACCTATCGCAAGGCGGTGAAGGCGTTCTACGACGCCGGCTGCCGCTATCTGCAGCTCGATGACACCGTCTGGGCCTATCTGTGCTCCGAGGCCGAACTGCAGAAGGTGCGCGACCGCGGCGAGGACGCGGACAATCTGCAGCAGATCTATTCCCGCATCATCAACTACGCGATCGCCGAGCGGCCGTCCGACATGGTGATCACCACCCATGTCTGCCGCGGCAATTTCCGCTCGACATGGATTTCGTCCGGCGGCTACGAGCCGGTCGCGGAGACCCTGCTCGCCGGCACCAATTACGACGGCTACTTTCTGGAATACGATTCCGACCGCGCCGGCGGCTTCGAGCCGCTGCGCTTCCTGCCGAAGGGCAACAAGGTGGTCGTGGTCGGCGTCATCACCTCGAAGGTCGGCGAGCTGGAGAGCAAGGACGCGATCAAGCAGCGCCTCGAGGAGGCCGCCAGGTTCGCGCCGCTGGAGCAGCTGGCGCTGTCGCCGCAATGCGGCTTCGCCTCGACCGAAGAGGGCAACATCCTCTCCGAAGACGAGCAGTGGGCCAAGCTGAAGCTCGCCGTCGATGTCGCCAATGAGGTCTGGGGCAAGTAGCGCCTTGCAGCAGGCGAGCGCGATGCGTGCGCTTGCCGCCGTCCTGCTCGCCGTCGCCGCGCTTGCAGGCGCGCCGTCGCACGCCCGGGCGCAGGCCGATTTCCTGCTAGGCGACTGGCAGCAGCTCTCCAGTAATGCCGGGCTGTGCCCCACCTGCCAGATCAGCTTCAGCCAGAGCGGCGGGGCGCTGACCGTCACCGCAAACAATGGCTGGTCCGCGCGGGTGGGCGAGCGGCCACGGTCCGGCGTGGTCGCTGCCAGCGGCAGCGGCGGCTGGCAGGCCGGTGGTGGGCGGCTCGCCGGCAAGACCTTCGACATCGACCTCGAGCTCCGCGGCGACCGGATCTACATGTCGATGCGGATCGACACCGGCGGCCGGCCGTGGATCGTCCGTGCGATCTACGGCCGCGCCTGGCTCGGCTCCTGAGCCGCAGGGTCAGACTTCCTTAGCGAACCATCCTTATCATCGCGGGGCACAAGCCTAACGATCGGTTAAGGACGCTTCGATGCCCGCATCGCCCGAGTTGAAGCGCCCGCTGCGCGGCGATCTCGCCAGCATGGCGAAGGCGCTCGGCGAGTTCGCCGCGGGCGAGTTCGCGCAGGTCGATGCAGCCCGGCTGCGGGTCGCAGTGCTGGTGCCCTGTTTCAACGAACACGCCGCGATCGCCAGCGTCATTGCCGACTTCCGCGCCGCACTGCCTGACGCGCAGATCTACGTCTATGATAACAACTCGACGGACGGCACGGCTGAGGTGGCGCGCGAGGCCGGCGCCGAAGTGCGTTACGAGCGCCGGCAGGGCAAGGGCCATGTGGTGCGGCGGATGTTCGCCGACATCGACGCCGATATTTACGTGCTGGTCGATGGCGACGCCACATACGATGCGGCCAGCGCGCCGCGCATGATCGCCGCATTGCTCGACGAGCACCTCGACATGGTGGTCGGCTTCCGGGTCGACCAGGCCCGCGCCGCCTATCGCCCCGGTCACCGGATCGGCAACAGGATGCTCACCGGCGTGCTGGGCACCGTGTTCGGCCAGGCGTTTCGCGACGTGCTGTCCGGCTACCGGGTGTTCTCGCGGCGCTTCGTCAAGACCTTTCCGGTGCTGTCGGACGGCTTCGAGATCGAGACCGAGCTCAGCGTCCACGCGCTGGAACTGTCGATGCCGGTCGCCGAGATCGAAACGCCGTATTTCGAGCGGCCGCAGGGATCGTTCAGCAAGCTCTCCACCTGGCGCGACGGCTTCCGGATTCTTGGCTCCATTGTCAGGCTGTACCGCGCGGAAAAGCCGCTGCGCTTTTTCGGCCTGATCGCGATCGTCCTGACCTTGCTGGCGATCGGCCTCGCGGTGCCGGTGGCGGTGACCTTTCTGGAAACCGGGCTGGTGCCGCGCTTGCCGACCGCGGTGCTGGCGACCGGGCTGATGATCGTCGCGGTGCTGGCGGCATCGGTGGGGCTGGTGCTCGACACCGTGACGCGCGGCCGGCGCGAAATGAAGCTTTTGGCCTATCTGTCGCACCCTGGCGCCGGCGCGGCGCGGGATTCCTGACCTCGGCTTCGCCGTTTTGCCATCATCGGCAGGCTTGATCGGCGTCCCGCCGCATCTTCATGCTATGCTCATCGTTTCGCATCGACGATTTCCTTTAGGAACCCCATCCCATGCTCAGGCTCGCCACCATCGCCGCTGCGCTGCTCGTCTCGGTCTCCGCCCACGCGGCGCAATGCGGCGGCGACTTTCAGACCTTCGTGTCGAACATGTCGCGCGAGGCCGCGGCGCAGGGCGTTTCGCGGGCGGTGATCGACCAGGCGCTCGGCGGTGTGACGCAGGATCCCGCGGTGCTGGCGTTCGACCGGCGCCAGCGTGGCACCTTCAACAAGACGTTCGAGCAATACGTCTCCACCCGGGTCGGTGCGCAGCGGATCAAGTCCGGCAAGCTGATGCTGCAGCGTCATGCCTCGCTGCTGTCGCGGATCGAGCGGCAGTTCGGCGTGCCGCCGGAAATCATCGTCGCGATCTGGGGGCTGGAATCCGATTTCGGCAAGGGCGACATCGGCAAGATGCCGGTGGTGCGCACGCTGGCGACCATGGCGCATGACTGCCGCCGCACCGAGCTGTTCCAGGGCGAACTGCTGGCGGCGCTGAAAATCGTGCAGCGCGGCGACCTGCCGCTGCGGGACATGGTCGGGGCGTTTGCCGGCGAACTCGGCCAGACCCAGTTCCTGCCGTCGTCCTACATCAAATACGGCGTCGACTATGACGGCAACGGTCACGTCGACCTGCGCCACAGCATTCCCGACGTACTGGCCTCGACCGCCAACCTGCTGAAGACCGCCGGCTGGCGCGCCGGCCAGCCCTACGGCGAAGGCACCGCCAATTTCGAGGCGATGCGCGAATGGAACCGGGCGACCATCTACCGCAAGACCATCGGCTACTTCGCCGACCGTCTGGCGGGCGGTTAGTCCGCGCCCGCTTCGTCATTAGCGCTTCGTCAGCTGCGAGATTCCGGGTTCGTTTCTGGCTTCGCCCTCACGCCCCGGAATGACGGTTACTATTAGCGCACCCATGCCTCTCGTTCGTCATGCCCGGGCTTGTCCCGGGCATCCACGACTTGACTGCATCAAAGGCGTGGATGGCCGGGACGAGCCCGGCCATGACGACTGATGGACCGCGCCTCGCACGGCGCAGGCTGTGCCCTCGCACACCGCCGCCGCCCCGTCATTCCGGGGCATGCGCCGCGCAGCGGCCCGATGAACCCGGAATCTCGCAGCGTGCACAGTGTCCCAGGATTCCGGATTCGTGCGCCTTCGGCTTACGCCCCGGAATGACGATTACCAGAGCCGTTGATCAGCCGAGTTCAGCTGCCCGACACCGCGCGGACGACCTTCTTGATCTTGTCGGCGCTGAACGACTGGCCGCCGATCGACAGCAGCGGCGGCGATTGCGACAGGTCGGCGGAGTCCACGACGCCGAGGATTTCGGTGTTGACCGCCACCGTCTGGCCGGAGGAATCCTTGGCGGTCGCCGAAATGGTGTAGTTGCCGTCGGGCCATTGCGTGCCGTCGCTGCCGCGGCCGTCCCAGACGAAGGACTGATGCTCGCCGGCGCTCAGCGCGTAGTCGCCTGAAAAAACCGTCTGGCCGGTGGAATTGCTGATGCTGACGCTGACCGTCGAGGGCTTGTTGACTCCGAGCGACCATGCGGCGACCCCGCCCGACAGCGCGGTGGTGGAGCCATCGACCACCGCCGTGGCACCGACGAAATTCAGCGCCTGGCTGGCCTGCGCTGTGGTCTGCAGTTTGACCAGTGAGGCCAGCTGATCGTTCGAGCGCAGCTGCTGCTCGACGCCGGCGAACTGCACCAGCTGCTGGGTGAACTGGTTGGTGTCGAGCGGATCCAGCGGATTCTGGTTCTGCAGCTGGGTCGTCAGCAGCGTCAGGAAGGTCTGGAAGTTATTCGCCAGCCCCGTGGAATTGGCCGTCTCCTTGTCGGGTGTCGGCGTGTCGGAGGGTTTGCCTGGCGCCGATACGATCGGCTTCGGAAGCGTTGCGTCGATTGCCATGAGTGCTGCCCCTAAACCCTGATGTCCACGCCGCTGGCTGTTCCCAGCATCCGCCCATAACTCCGCCCGACGATCGGCGCCGGGACGATCTCCTGATCGCCGAGGACCAGCCGCTGCGCATGCTGCGGGCGCTGCTGCTCGCCATTGTTCTGTCCGGACTGGTCACGCAGGCTGAATTGCAGCCCGCCGCCGTCGCCGGATTTCAGCCCGGCATCGTCCAGCGCGCGCTGCAGCTGCGGCGCGTCCTGCCGCAGCATCGCCAGCGTCTCCGGCTTCTCGACCGTCAGATGCGACGTGACCCGGCCGTGCTTGTCGATGTCGATGCGCACGTCGATGCGGCCAAGCTCCGCGGGATCGAGCCTGATCTCAAACCGGCTGGCGCCGCCCTGCGCCATCGCCGCGATTTCCATTGCGACCGCCTGCGTCGGGACCGGCGCGCCGGTGGCGACCGCGACGCTGATATGCGGCGCTGGCGCAGGTGCGGCGATGTGCTGGTGCGGCTGGAGCGGTGGCGACATCATCTGGTCGGCGCCGGCGGCCGCCACCGTGACCTGAGCGGCAACGTCGCGCTGGGCGGGCGACGCTGTCGGCGATGCCGGCGCGCTGGCAGAGTCGGCGGCCGGTGCGCCATCACTCCCAGGGCCGGCCTTGGGATCGACGGCGGCTCCGGCCGGGCCGTTTGCCGTCGCAGCGACAGGCTGCGGCGCAGAGGTTTCGGTCTGGCCTGAAGCCGACGAGGCGGCCGGCCCGGAGAGCGAGGCGTTCGAATCCGTTGCGGCGGGTTTGGTCGTTTCCTTCGCAGGCTTGCCGGAGACAAGCGCCGCGGCGGCGGCAAGTTCGGGGCTGACATCCGGCGTGACGCCGGGCTGGCCTTCAGCGGCGCCGGCTTCGGCAGTCCCGGTAGGCGGCGTCGAGGTGGGCTGCATGGCGGTCATGACGACCGGCGCGACAGCGGCCGGGGCGGTTCCGGTTGCCGGTGCCGGGGATGTCGGCGCGACGGTGGTGGTCGCCGCTACCGGGACAGCGACGACGGGAACCGGCGGCGTTGCCAGAGCCGCGGGATCGGTTGCCTCTCCGGTCTCGCCTGTCGGTTCAGTCGCCGCGTCTGCGGGTTTGGTCGCAATCTCGGAGGCCACTGCGGGGTTTGGGATGGCGACGGCGTCGGATGCTACCTCGGGCGACGATATCGCATCGACGGGTGCATCCTCGGTCTGGATATTCGTCTGGGCAGTATCGCGTGTGCGGGCATCGCTGGCCGCGTCGACGGAACGTTCATCGGCTCGGCTGCGTTCGTTCGACGGCGTGGCGGCGCGATCGTCGGTGCGACGGGCCTGCGCACGATCGGGCGCCGGAGCGGCCGGCTGCTCCGGCGGCGCGCTGCTGTCGACCAGAGCCCCGAAATGATCCGGCGCCGCGCGCTCCTGCCGTGCGGAGGATCGCGCAGGCGGTGAGGGCGGGCTTGCAGCCATATCGGGCGGAGCGATGAACACGGGCGGCCTTTCGACAAATTCCGTCCCTTCATCAGCAAGGACCAGGCCAGCCAACACCCGGCAATAATATTCAACAAATTTAAACACTTAGCTTAATTGACCGGCCGCGTGCCGCGACGTCGCTACCGCGCGCTTTCTGCCCGGCGGCAAGTTTTGCCGCTGCCGGGGCGCAAATCCGGGGTCCGCGATTGCCTCGCAGGGGTGCGGACTATATGTAAGGACATGTCGAGGCAGGGCGCGGCTCGGCCGCCCGAACCGTATGTCGAACGGCGCGCCCGCCGTCGCAAGAATGACCGCAGCAATGCTCAACAGTCTGGATCTGCCGGGACGTCCGCAGGATACCCGCATCGTCGTCGCCATGTCGGGCGGCGTCGACTCGTCCGTGACCGCGGCGCTGCTGAAGTCGCATGGCTACGACGTCGTCGGGATCACCCTGCAGCTGTACGACCATGGCGCGGCCACCCATCGCAAGGGGGCCTGCTGCGCCGGGCAGGACATTCACGACGCCCGCAACGTCGCCGAACGGATCGGCATTCCGCACTACGTGCTGGATTACGAAAGCCGGTTCCGCGAGTCGGTGATCGACCGTTTCGCCGACAGCTACGCCTCGGGCGAGACGCCCGTGCCGTGCATCGAATGCAACCGCTCGATCAAGTTTCGCGACCTGCTCGCCACCGCGCGCGAGCTCGGCGCCGCGGCGCTCGCCACCGGCCATTACGTGGCGTCGCGCCGCATGACGGACGGCTCGCGCGCGCTGATCTGCGCCCGGGATGCCGACCGCGACCAGAGCTACTTCCTGTTTGCGACCACCGGCGATCAGCTCGACTATCTACGCTTTCCGCTCGGCGACATGACCAAGCCGCAGACCCGCGAACTGGCGCACAGCTTCGGCCTGTCGGTTGCCGACAAGCACGACAGCCAGGACATCTGCTTCGTCCCGACCGGCCGCTACACCGACATCGTCGAACGCCTGAAGCCCAACGCGACCGAACCCGGCGACATCGTCGACCTCGAGGGCCGCGTGCTCGGCCGGCATCCCGGCATCATGCACTTCACCGTCGGCCAGCGCCGCGGGCTCGGCATCGCCGCCAAGGCGCCGCTGTTCGTGGTGCGGCTCGACGCCGTCACCCGCCGCGTCGTGGTCGGCCCGCGCGAGGCGCTGCGGATGGACCGCATCGTGCTGCGCGACGTCAACTGGATCGGCGACGGCGGCATCGACAGCGCGGTTGGCGACGGCCTCGAACTGTTCGTCCGGGTGCGCTCCACCCGCGCGCCGCAGCCGGCCTGGCTGCGCGCGATCGATGGCGGTTATCAGGTTGAGCTGGTGGCCGGCGAGGAAGGCGTGTCGCCGGGGCAGGCGTGCGTGTTCTACGATGCGCCGTCGGGGCAGGCGCGCGTGCTGGGCGGCGGCTTCATCAAGAGCGCGGCGACCAAGACCGACGATCGCGCAAGGGGGGCGTCAGGCCGGCAGGCGTTACTTGCCGGGTTGCGCGAATAGCAAGAGGCCGGGGCAGGGAATGGCGAACGACATCGACCGCGCAGGGGTCGCAAAGGCCTATGCGCGATGGGCGCCGGTCTACGACATGGTGTTCGGAAAGGTGTTCGACAGCGGCCGGCAGTCGACCATTGCGGTTGCGGATGCGATCGGCGGGCGCGTGCTCGACGTCGGTGTCGGCACCGGGCTGTCGCTGTCGGACTATTCGCCGACCACGCGGCTGTGCGGCGTCGATATCTCCGAGCCGATGCTGCGCAAGGCGCAGGAGCGGGTGCGTGCGCTGAAGCTGCACAATGTCGACGTGTTGGCGGTGATGGACGCCAAGCAGCTGGCGTTTCCCGACGATCATTTCGACGCCGTCGTGGCGCAATATGTCATCACCGCGGTGCCCGATCCGGAAGCCACGCTGGATGACTTCATCCGCGTGCTGAAGCCGGGCGGCGAACTCATTCTGGTCAACCACATCGGCGCCGAGAGCGGCGCGCGGAAGGCGTTCGAGCTGGCGTTTGCGCCGCTGGCGCGGCGGCTGGGCTGGCGGCCGGAATTCCCCTGGGCGCGGCTGGTCGACTGGGCCGCGCGCCATGGCGGCGTGACCCTCACGGAGCGCCGGCCGATGCCGCCGATGGGGCATTTCTCGCTGATCCGCTATCGCAAGGCCTGATGCCGGGACGTCGCGCTGGAACCATGCAGCGGTCCGCCGGTTGATTCCCTATGCGACATCACCTTGCACCCTTGCTGATCGCCCTTACGCTGGCTGCCAGCCCCGCATTCGCCCAGGCGCCGCCAGCGGTCGCGGCTCCGCCGCCAGCCGTGCCGTCGCCACCCGTGACATCCGCGACGAACTGCACGCCGACCCAGGCGGCGCCGTCGCAGGGCACCATCAACACGCCGACGACCGGGCAGGGCGGCGAACAGCTGACCGACAAGCTGGCCCGCTCCGACGGCGTGCTGTGTCCGCCGGCGGGCGTCGACCCGGACATCCGAGTTCCTGCGCCATCAACCGGCTCCAACATGCCGGTGATTCCGCCACAGGGCAGCTCTGGCAGCGATTCATCGATGCGACCAAAATAGCTGCGAGTGCGGAGCTTTGCTGCCGCGGGCATTGCTTGACATAGCGTTGACCCGCTTCTTATATGCCGCGCGTTCGCAAACCGCGGCTCTGGCCCGGATGTGGGTGCCGTGGCGGGGTAGCTCAGCTGGTTAGAGCACGGGAATCATAATCCTGGGGTCGGGGGTTCGAGTCCCTCTCCCGCTACCATTTGGTCCCGGGTGGACCGGACGACAATCGTGATGATTGTCCTGATGGCAACTTTCAATTCGCCTGCCCGCAGGGCAACGGGGATGGCGGCCCGTGAGAGCCGCCACCCGGTTACATCGACGAGCGCATGCGCTTCTTGCGCATCATGCTCTTCGACATCTTCTTTTTCTTCATCATCATGGGCTTCTGCATTCGATCGTTCTGCATTCCCATGCCTTGGTTGCGCATGCCCTGCTGGTTGGACATGCCGCCGCCTGTTCCGCCACTCATGCCGGCGCCGCCCATCTGGGCAGAGGCGAACGTGGTGGAGAGCGCAAGCGCGCAAGCAGTAGCGATCAGCAAATTCTTCATCGACTATCCTTTTCTGAAATCGGCAATTCCAGTCGTGTGACTGTCACCGCGCAGCAGAAAATACGTGCCGTCGATGTTGTCGTTTCAGGAATATCCATCTATTTATTTTCACGAGTTTGGTCAAAATTGCTCAAGCACGATGTGAAAATCGTGCATGTCCGACACGGCAGTTTGCACGTGCCGCTTCCATTCAGTCAGCTACATCGCCAGTTACCACTTTGCTCAGAACATGCCATGAGCGGGATCGTCCTGCGTCGCCGTCAGGTGTCGCGCTCTTTGGGAATGGAGGCTGTCTTGCGTGAGAGTTTTAACCGCGTCTTGCTCGTGGTGATCGCGGTGTTGCTGGCCGTGATCGCGCTGCAGCCCTATGTCACCCGCACGCTCGCTCCGGCGGTGCCGCCGCCGGTGGTGCCGCGCGCCGATCTCGCCGCCGGAGAAAAGACCACCATCGAGATTTTCCAGCGGGTGTCGCCCTCCGTGGTGCAGGTCGTCAGCGTTCCGAACGAGACCGACGGTCGCGCCATGCTGCAGCAGGATGACGACGGCAGCGGCGGCGGGGGCGGCGGACAATCCGGCACCGGCTTCGTCTGGGACGCGGCCGGGCATGTGGTCACCAACAATCATGTCGTCGAGGGTGTCCGCGCGGTGGCGGTGCGACTGGCGAGCGGGCAGGTCGTCCCGGCCGAGGTCGTCGGCCGTGCGCCGAATTACGATCTCGCGGTGCTGCGGCTGCGTGGTGGCGCCCAGCTTCCGGCCGCGGTTGCGATCGGCAAGTCCGCCGATCTGCAGGTCGGCCAGGCGGCATTCGCGATCGGCAATCCGTTTGGCTTGGACCAGTCGCTCACCACCGGCGTGATCAGCGCGCTGAAGCGCCGGCTGCCGACGGCCGGCGGACGTGAATTGACCGACGTGGTACAGACCGACGCGGCGATCAACCCCGGCAATTCCGGCGGCCCGCTGCTCGACTCGGCCGGCCGGGTGATCGGCGTCAACACCGCGATCTTCTCGCCCTCGGGCACCAATGCCGGCATCGGCTTTGCGATCCCGATCGACTCGGTGAGCCGCGTGGTGCCGGCGCTGATCCGGGATGGACGGGTGCCGACGCCGGGGATCGGCATCGTCGCGGCCGACGAGGCGCTGGCGACGCGGCTCGGCGTGCACGGCGTGATCGTGGTGCGCACCACGCCCGGCTCGCCCGCCGCACGCGCGGGACTGCGCGGCGTCAACATGAACACCGGCGAACTCGGCGACGTGATCGTCGGCGTCAACGGCAAGCCGGTGCGCCGGCTCGCCGATCTGACCGCCGAACTCGAAGTGCGCGGCGTCGGCAAATCGGTCGACATCGAACTGCAGCGCGCCGGTCGCAACGACCGGATCACCATGAACGTCGCCGACATCACGCCGCGCCAGTAGACACGCTGCGACCGGATGGCTCCGCAAAACTACGGGGTGCAGGTCGCTTCGATGAACCGCTGATTCATCCTGCCTGGAGCGGACGGCTCGTCCGCAACGATCGGGGTCGCCGACTTAACGCGCGATTAGTTGCTCACGACCTAACCAGCGATGCGAGAGATGCGCGCCTCACACGACGCGCGCATCGATGATCCCTGGCGTTGGAGTTGTGAATGAGCAAGCGTTCGAACAGATTGTTTCCCGCGGTGCTGGCTGCGGCGGTCGCGGCGGCCTTCGGCGCCGCGCCGGCCAAGGCGCAGTCCGAGCCGGCCTGCGCCGCGCTCACCATCACGGGCCACCCGTCCTATCCGCCGGTCGCCTGGGCCGAGAAGGGCGCCATTGTGGGCGCCGCGCCGGCGCTGGTCAGCACGATCGCCGGCAAGCTGGGCGTCAAGAACGTGACGTCGAAGGATTTCGGCTCGTGGGACGCCGCCCAGGCGGCGGCGCGCAGCGGGCAGGCCGACGTGATCTTCGGCATCTACAAGACCGACGCGCGCGCGCAATATCTCGACTACGTCGAGCCGCCCTTCATGAGCGATCCGGTCTCGGTGGTGGTGCGCAAGGGCGCCGGTTTTGCCTTCGCCGAATGGAGTGACCTGAAGAACCGCAAGGGCGTCACCAACAAGGGCGAGAGCTACGGCGACGCATTCGATGGTTACATGACGAAGGAACTCACGGTGGTCCGCGCCGAAGGCGTCGACAAGGCGTTCGCGTCGCTGGTGTCCGGCGGCGCCGACTACATGATCATCGGCCTCTATCCCGGTCGCGACGAAGCCCGCAAGCTGAAGCTGACCGACAAGGTCGAGTTCCTGCCGAAGGAATTGACGTCGGCCGGCATGTACGTCGCGTTCTCGAAGCAGTCGAAATGCGGTGCGCTGCACGCCGGTTTCGCCTCGGGCATCAAGGCGGCGGTCGATGGCGGCGGGATGCCGCCTCTGTTGCAGGCCGCCGACAAGAAGCTCGGCTACTAAGCGCGAGGGCGGGGAGGGCCGTTGGCGCTCCCCGTCCTCAGGCCGGATGCCGCGGACGCGTTGCCGTGCGGCGCGTGGCGGCTGCGATCAGGACCACAAGCGTCGCAAGCCAGACCATTCTGGCGCCGTAGCGATCATGCGGGCCCGACAGCACCCCGCACAGCACGGCATTGCCGAGCAGTGCGAGCATCACAGTCGCGGCCAGCATCGCGATTTCGTCGAACGTCCCGCGCCACGCGGCGCCGACCAGGATGCCGAGCAGCGCCAGCATCGACGCCAGCGCCACCGGGACGTGGATCAGATTGATCGTCGAGAAATCGAATTCCCAATGCTGCTGCCGCGCCGCGCGCACGGCCGGCACCTGCTGCGGCAGGTAGCGCTCGATGATGCCGTAGGTGTGGGCGAGGTAGTTGTGCGAACCCTCGCCGGTTGCGACCGACACCAGCTGGGTGGCGGTCGCCCGGGCTGCGGCAGCCAGCTGCTGACCGGGATAGGCCAGCAATGCCCGCCCGGTGATCGTGGCCATCTCGTCGCCCAAGCCGTTGAAACGGCCGAGATCATTGAACACGCTCTTGCCCCAGAGGAAATCATCGCCGGTGGCGGGGAGCGCATCGCGGTGCGGGCAGAGTTTGTAGCTTTCCGTCGCGCAGTGATCGTCGAGGTAGCGCTTGACCAGGCCATCCTGCAGCATGCGGCCGAACGCGACGCCGGTGCCGCCGGGGGTCCAGGCCAGCCGGCCCGACAGCGCCAGATTGGCGGCGAGCAGCATCGCTGCGCTGATGACGATGGCGAGCCCGCCAAGCGCCAGCCCGCGCCACGGCAGCCGCTGGCCGAGCCATGGCTTCATGAGCAGCCCGGCGAGCCCGAGCGCGCACATCACGCCGAGCGTCGCGCTGTGGGTCGAGCCGGCAAACGCGGCAAACAGCACCAGCAGCACGGTTTCCAGCGCCGAGAACCGTGCGCCGTGCACCATCATCTGATACAGCGCCAGTACGGCGAGCCCGGCAAAGATGTCGGTGAGCAGCATGCTGGTGAGAACCGGCAGCGCGGTGGTCAGGCACAGCGCCGCGACCACCACAACGATCTGCAGCGGCCGCGACAAACCGAACAGTCGCAACAGGGCCGGTACGAGCCACAGCACCGCAAAGGCCTGGGCTAGAAGATTGAGCCAGAAATAGCTCGGCTCGCCGAGATGCAGGTAGATGCCGTAACTGCTCGACCGGCTGGGCACGAGATAGCCCTCGTACCACCGCGCCAGGTATCCGCCGGTATCATATTGCAACAGCGGATAGCCGTTCCAAAGCGCCGGTGCCACCAACAGCAGGGGCAGGGCAATAGCGGCCACGATCGCCTGCCATGGCGTCGCGCGCGCATTCAGGGCTTCGCTGGAAATGGAGGGGCTCCCACGGTTCGGGCCCCGATAACACGGCCGAACTGTCTGTGAAAGACGGGATATCGGCGATGACGACGGCTTCGGAGCCGGCGACCCGACCAGCGCCGCTAGCCGTGCACCCCGCGCTCGGCTTCCGCGATCTTGCGCAGCAAGCCCTTGCGAGCCTCGCGCCGATTGGGAAACGGTTTGCCGAGCTTGCGCGCACGATTCTGTACCGAACCGACGGTGCGCTTGAAGATCACCGACGCGCGCGCCGCCGAGCAGCCGCTGTCGATCAGCTCGATCAGCCGCTGGCTGTCCTCGTCGCTCCAGCTGGTGCAGTTACGCATGCCGGTAAACCTAGCGAGCCAAATTGGACTGTCTGCCCGTTTTGCGACATTTCGCCGGTGCCAAGCGCCAGTTTCGCGTTGGTCATTTGGTCGCGCTCTTGCTTAGGGTCGACTGGCACCGAGATCTCGGGAGAGCCGCTGCGGAGGCAGAAGTCCGGTCCACGCCGAGAAATATTCCGGGCCTGGCCGTTTCTGACGGGACGCGCGACCAGTTCGGGCATAATGTCGGATTCCCGACACTGCGAAAAAATTAATTGGAACATTAGTTCATTCAATTACTTGATCCCGCTCTCCCGAGGGCCCTGTATGTCTGAGTTTTACGTGAAGCCGGTCGTTCTCGTTGTCGAGGACGAGGTATTGCTGCGTATGAACGCGGTCGACATGATCGAGGCAGCTGGCTTTGTCGTGCTCGAGGCGTCCAACGCAGACGAAGCGATCGAGATCCTCGAGTCCCGGCACGATGTGCGGGTTATGTTCACCGACATTCAGCTCGGCGGGTCGATGGATGGTCTGAAGCTGGCCGCTGCCGTTCGCGGGCGCTGGCCGCCGATCAAGATCGTGGCCACGTCCGGGCACGTCAACGTGCAGGCGAACGACCTGCCGGACGGCGGCCGGTTTCTTCCTAAGCCCTACAGCTCGTCGCAGATCGCCGCCACGCTGCGCGAAATGGTCGCTTCCGAGAAGTGACTAATACCGCTGCGCGCGTGCCGTGCGGAATCATGTCCTAAAATTAATGCTTTGCAACGCCGCTGCGCTATTCTCGCGCCGCTCCCGAAACCTCACTTATAGGTGAGTGTTGAGCTGGGTGAGCGTTGCAATGAAACGTCTGGCGATCATCGTTCTGGGTTTGGTCGTTCTCGCGACTGGAGGCTACTTCGCCTACAGCAAGTGGGCGATCCGGCATGCCGACCTGATGATGGTCGACAATGAGCGGCACCGCGTGATCGCGGTCGCGCTCGCCGTGAGCAGGGGCGCAGAGATGCGCGCGCGCGCCGGGATGCTCAAACTGCCGGTCGCCATCATCAGCCATGGCAACACCGTGAAAAACACCGAGTACTCGTTCCTGGCGAACCTGCTCGCCGCGCGCGGCTACCTGGTCGCAAGCATCCAGCACGACCTGCCGACCGACAAGCCGCTGGTAACCCAGGACGGCTCGCTCTATGTCGGCCGCCTCAATATCTATGAGCGGGGCATGCAGAACATCTTCTTCGTAATTTCGGAGCTGAAGAAGCTGGAGCCGAACGCCGATTACGACCAGTTGACGCTGGCCGGCCATTCCAATGGCGGCGACATCTCAATGTTCTTTGCCCAGCAGCATCCCGAGCTGGTCCGGCGCGTCGTCACGCTGGACAACCTGCGGGTGCCGTTCGTGACGTCGGGCGCCAAGATTTTGTCGTTCCGCTCGCGCGACTGGAAGCCGGATCCGGGCGTGGTGCCCGATGCCGAGGAAGCCAAGCGTGCAGGCATCGACATCGTGCGGACCGATGGTTCGCATACCGACATGAGCGACCGCGGGCCCGACAGCCTGAAGCTGCGGATCCAGCAGACGCTGGATAAATTCCTGAATGATGATGACTCCAGCAGCCTCGGGCCGGTGAAGTCTCGACCGCTGGCGGTGGATCCGCGGGCGATGGGGCCGTAGCTGCGGTGGCACCGATATTGTCGGATTTCCGACAATTATTTTGCACAAAATTTTAGAGGCTTTGGGCGGAGCCTGCTGCGTAGCAGGGCTATCCGGGCGCTGCTGCGTATTTGCCCCAGTTTCCATAAGACCGTAACCGGACAGACAAATCGGTTCCCGCCTTCCTATAAAATGATTGTCCGCGGAGCGCCCACTCGGAGCGCCTTCCCACCCCTGCGGTATGAGGCCCGACCGACCGGGCGGAAGATCGCATTGTCTGCATTCAACTATGGTCAAGCCTTGGACAACAATCTCCTAGCGGCTCTACCCCGCGCCGATTTTGAACTCCTTTCCCCGCATCTCAGCAGTACTACGCTGGCACAAGGTCTCGTGCTGGTGGAACCCGGCGACGAGTTCGAGAGCATTTTCTTCCCGCACAACGGAATGCTTTCGCTGCTCGCCGTGATGAAGGACGGCAAGGCGATCGAGACCGCCACCGTCGGGCGCGAGGGCGTCGTGGGTGCGATGGCGGGATTCGGCATCTACCGGTCGATGGTCCGCGTCGAGGTGCAGATGCCGCTCACGCTGAGCAAGATTTCCGCGACCCAGTTCCGCAAGGCGGCTAACGCCAGTGAATCGATCCGCTCGATGAGCATTCAGTTCAACGAGGTGCTGTTGTCGCATGCACGGCTGACGGCGGCTTGCAATGCCCTGCATCTGGTCGAGGCACGGTTCTGCCGCTGGCTGCTGCAATGCGCCGACCGCGCCGGGGGAGACGTCGTAAACCTGACCCAGGAGCTTCTCGCCGAGATGCTCGGGGTCCGCCGCACCTCGGTCACCGAGGTCGCCACCCGGATGCAGAGCGCCGGAATCATCACCTATTCGCGGGGCGTGATCCGGATCCTGAACCGGCCGGCGCTGCAGAAGATCTCCTGCGAATGCTACCAGACCCTGATCGACCAGACCGAGATGCTGGCGGTCTGAACTGGACTTCCTGTTTGCTCCCGACGCATATCGTCACCACGGCGCGGCCGTGCGATGGTGCGGCATGCTGACGGAACAGGGAGTGCGATATGGCTGCGGACGTGAACCCGCTGGCCGGCCAGTTGGTCGAGCCGTCGATGCTGATCAACGTGCCGCGGCTGGTGACGGCGTATTTTTCCGGCAAGCCCGACCCCGCGATCGCCGCGCAGCGCGTCGCCTTCGGCACCTCGGGACATCGCGGTTCCGCCTTCAACAATGCCTTCAACGAGGCCCATATCGTCGCCATCAGCCAGGCGCTGTGCGACCATCGCCATGCCAAGGGTCTGACCGGCCCGCTGTTCGTCGGCATTGACACCCACGCTCTCGCCGAACCGGCGCTGGCCAGCGCGCTCGAAGTGTTCGCGGCCAACGACATCACCGTGATGATCGACGAGCGCGACGGCTACACGCCCACGCCGGTGATCTCGCATGCGATCCTAGCCTACAACCGCGGCCGCGAATCGGGTTTCGCCGACGGCGTGGTGATCACGCCGTCGCACAATCCGCCGGAGGATGGCGGGTTCAAGTACAATCCCCCGAACGGCGGACCCGCCGACACCGACATCACCGCGGCGATCGAGCGCGCCGCCAATGGGATGCTGGCGGACGGGCTGCGTGGCGTGAAGCGGGTGTCCTACGAGCGAGCGCGCAAATCACCCAACACCCACCGCCACGACTACATCGGCCCCTACGTCGCCGATCTCGGCAATGTCGTCGACATGGCGGCGATCCGCGACGCCGGGGTGAAGATCGGCATCGATCCGCTCGGCGGCGCCGCGGTGCATTACTGGCAGCCGATTATCGAGCGCTACGGCATCGACGCCACCATCGTCAGCGACGCGATCGATCCCACCTTCCGCTTCATGACCCTGGACTGGGACGGCAAGGTGCGAATGGACTGCTCCTCGCCCTATGCGATGGCCCGGCTGATCGGCATGCGCGACCGCTTCGACGTCGCCTTCGCCAACGACACCGACGCCGATCGCCATGGCATCGTCTCGCGCTCCGGCGGGCTGATGAACCCCAACCACTACCTCGCGGTGGCGATCTCCTACCTGTTCCAGAACCGGCCGAACTGGCGCCCCGACAGCGCGATCGGCAAGACCATCGTGTCCAGCGCGCTGATCGACCGCGTCGCCGGCCAGATCGGGCGAAAGGTGGTCGAGACCCCGGTCGGCTTCAAATGGTTCGTCGACGGCCTGGGCGACGGCTCGTTCGGCTTCGCCGGCGAGGAGAGCGCCGGCGCCTCGTTCCTGCGTACCGACGGCACCGTCTGGACCACCGACAAGGACGGGCTGATCCTCGGCCTGCTGGCGGCGGAAATCACCGCGCGCAGCAACCGCGATCCCGGCGAGATGTACGACAACCTCACCGCCGAGCTCGGCGCGCCGTTCTACGAGCGGATCGATGCCGCGGCGTCCGCAGAGCAGAAAAGCCTGCTGAAATCGCTGTCGCCCGAGAAGCTGGCGATGACCGATCTCGGCGGCGAGCCGGTGCGCGCCACGCTGGGTACGGCGCCCGGCAACGGCCAGCCGTTTGGCGGAATCAAGGTGGTGACCGACAACGGCTGGTTCGCGGCGCGGCCCTCCGGTACGGAGGACGTCTACAAGATCTATGCGGAGAGTTTCGTCAGCCAGGCCCACCTGCGGCAGATCCAGCAGGAGGCGCAGGCGGCGCTAGCTACGGTGTTCGCCGCGGGCTGATTCATCGCGGCCGAAGTCCGGCGTCCGCGATTCGCCGAAAAACTTTTTGGCCGCGCGGCGGGTCATTTATCGCAATCAAGTCCGGCTCACGACATGGTGACTCGGGAACTTTGGCGTGAAAACAAGCACATAGGCGATCTGTGACATTGCGCCGCCGCGCGGATTTGTTGTGCTGCACCATTTATCAATTAACGTCTGTTCATCAGATGATCTTAATTTGACGGCACTGGTCGGCGCGGGGCGCTGACCAGACAAGCCTGCGTCCGGATCGGGTTCAGGCGGAATGCAATGAGGAATACGGAATGATACGGCGATTGACGAAGTTTGGCTTCACGGCAGCGGCCCTGGTCCTGCTGGCACCGGTCCTGGCCGGCTGCGACGAGCCGCGTTCGGCCAATGCCAATGCCGTGGCGCCGGAACCCCCGGAAGTCACGGTCGTCACCATCAAGCCGCAGGCCCGCTCGATCGTACGCGAACTGCCGGGCCGCATTGCGCCGACCCGGGTCGCGGACGTCCGACCCCGGGTGTCCGGCATCATCTTGAAGCGCATGTTCACGCAGGGTAGCGAGGTGAAGGCCGGCGACCCGCTCTATCAGATCGACCCGCGCCCGTTCGAGGTCGAACTGCAGGCCGCCGAGGCGGCGCTCGACAAGGCGCAGGCACAGGCCGAGCAGGCCAATCTGCAGGCCGGCAGGATCGGCAGCCTGACCCGGACCCAGGCCGCCTCGCAGGCCCAGAACGAGACCGCGATCAGCAATGCCAAGCAGGCCGACGCCGAAGTCGCCGCGCGCGAGGCCGACGTGGCCCGCGCCAAGCTGAACCTGGAATACGCCACCATCCGCGCGCCGATCGACGGCACCATCGGTGCGGCGCTGGTCAGCGAAGGTGCGCTGGTGGTGCAGAACGACCCGACCAGCCTCGCCACCATCCAACAGCTCGATCATGTCTATGCCGACTTCACCCAGCCGGTCGCCGAGATGAACCGGCTGCGGCGCGCGTTCAGCAGCGGCGATCTCGACCAGATCGCACCCGACGCCGTCCGCACCCGTTTGGTTGTCGACGATGGCAGCCTGTTCCCGCTGCCGGGCAAGCTTTTGTTCTCCGACGCCCGGGTCGACGCCTACACCGGCCAGGTCACGCTGCGCAGCGAGTTCAAGAACCCCAGCCGCGAATTGCTGCCGGGCATGTATGTTCGCGTCCAGATCGAACAGGGCATCGATTCCGACGCGCTCGCGGTGCCGCAGCAGGCCATCCAGCGCAATTCCGGCGGCGGTGCCGAAGTGTTCGTGGTCAAGGACGACAACCGCATCGCGGTCCAGGCCGTGCGCACCGGGACGCTGCAGGACGGCCACTGGCTGGTGCTCGAGGGGCTGAAGCCCGGCGAGAAGGTCGTGATCGAGGGTTTCCAGAAGTTCGCCGCCGGCGACACTGTGGTGCCGATGCCGCAAGATCAGCAGCGTGCCACGACCACCGGCACGGCCACGTCCAACACGGTCAGCGTGTCGCAGTCCTCGCGCTAAGCCCGCCATCATTTCGGCGGACGCTGACGTCAGACCGACGATAGATAGGGTAAGGCCGGATTGCTGAAGCAGTCCGGTCAGACCCATGATCCCAAGCGAGGCAACCCTCGCCGCGGCCGGCTCCAATCCAGACCGGCGCATCCTCACAGATGCCTTGGCGCGCCAACCGACCAGGAAGCTTCGGGCCAGCCATGGCGTCATTCTTTATCGACCGGCCGATTTTCGCCTGGGTCATTGCTCTTTTCATCTGCCTCATTGGCGCCATCTCGATCCCGTTCCTGCCGATCGCGCAGTATCCGATCATCGCGCCGCCTTCGATCTCGATATCGACGAGCTATCCGGGCGCATCTCCGGAAAATCTCTACAACAGCGTCACACGGCTGATCGAAGAAGAACTGAATGGCGCCCGCGGCATTCTGAATTTCGAATCAACCTCGGATTCGCTGGGCGCCGTCGAAATCATCGCCAACTTCGTACCCGGCACAGATTCCAGCCTGGCATCGGTCGAAGTGCAGAACCGTATCAAACGGGTGGAGCCACGCCTTCCGCGCGCGGTGCTGCAACAGGGCATCCTGGTCGAGGAAGCCTCCAGCGCCGTGCTGCAGATCATCACGCTGCGATCGACCGACGGCAGCCTCGATGAAGTCGGTCTCGGCGACTACATGATCCGCAACGTGCTCGGCGAGATCCGCCGCATTCCCGGCGTCGGCCGCGCCACGCTGTACTCCACCGAACGTTCGCTGCGGGTCTGGGTCGATCCCACAAAGCTGGTCGGCTACAGCCTGACTGCCGACGACGTGACCAACGCTATCACCGCGCAGAATGCCCAGGTCTCTTCGGGCAGTGTCGGCGCTGAACCCAGCACGCCAAGCCAGTCCGTCTCCGCGCTGGTGCTGGTCAAGGGCCAGCTCAGCTCGCCCGATGAGTTCGGCGCCATCGTGCTGCGCGCCAATCCCGACGGCTCGACGGTGCGGCTGCGCGACGTCGCACGGATCGAGGTCGGCGGCCTCAGCTATCAGTTCACCACCCGCCTGAACGGCGAACCCACGGCCGGTCTGTCGGTGCTGATGTCGCCGACCGGCAACGCGCTCGCAACTGCCAGCGCCGTCGAGGCCAAGATGAAGGAGCTGTCACGCTTCTTCCCTGCCAACATCGCCTATGACATTCCCTACAACATCACGCCGGTGGTCGAAGCCTCGATCCAGAAGGTGCTGATGACCTTGGCTGAGGCCGTGGTGCTGGTGTTCGTCGTGATGTTCCTGTTCCTGCAGAACATCCGCTACACCATCATTCCCACGCTGGTGGTGCCGGTCGCACTGCTCGGCACCTGTATCTCGCTGCTGTTGTTCGGCTACTCGATCAACATGTTGACGTTGTTCGGCATGGTGCTGGCGATCGGTATTCTGGTCGACGACGCCATCGTCGTGGTGGAAAACGTCGAACGCATCATGGCGGAGGAGGGGCTTCCACCAAAGGAAGCGACCCGCAAGGCGATGTCGCAAATCACCAGCGCCATTATCGGCATCACCCTGGTGCTGGTCGCGGTGTTCGTGCCGATGGCGTTTTTCCCGGGCTCGGTCGGCATCATCTACCGGCAGTTCTCGGTGACGATGGTGTCGGCGATCGGCTTCTCGGCGTTGCTGGCGCTGTCGCTGACGCCGGCTCTGTGCGGCACGCTCCTGAAACCGATCGCGCCCGGCCACGAGCAGAAGAAGGGCGTGTTCGGCTGGTTCAATCGCAAGCTCGACAACGTCAAGGATCGATACACCAGCACCGTCGGCTGGAGCCTGAAGCGTACCGGACGGCTGATGGCGATCTACGCCATCCTGCTGCTCGGGCTCGGCTGGGCGTTCGTGCGGCTGCCGGGCGGCTTCCTGCCGATCGACGACCAGGGCTTCATCACCGTCGACGTGCAGACGCCGTCGGACTCCTCCTACAACCGCACCGAGGCCGTGGTGAAAAAGGTCGAGGAGTATCTCAAGGCGCGTGATGGCATCGAGAACGTGACCTTCCTGACCGGCTTCAGCTTTCTCGGCCAGGGCATGAATACCGCCCAGGCGTTCGTCACATTGAAGGATTGGTCCGATCGCGGCGCCAACGACAGCTCTGCGGCGATCGTCGACGATACCAACAGGGCGCTGTCCTCGGCCCGCGACGCCAAGGTCTCGGCGCTGCAGCCGCCGCCGATCGACAACCTCGGCAATTCGTCCGGCTTCAGCTTCCGGCTGCAGGACCGCGGCCAGAAAGGTTACGAGGCGCTGATCCAGGCCAGCGATCAATTGATCGCCGCCGCCAACCGCAGCCCGATCCTGCAGAAGGTTTACGTCGAGGGCCTGCCGCCGGCGCCGCAGGTCAACCTGATGATCGACCGGGAAAAGGCCAGCGCCTTCGGCGTCACCTTTGCGGACATCAACAACACCATCTCGACCAATCTCGGTTCGAACTACGTCAACGACTTCCCCAACCGCGGCCGCATGCAGCGCGTGATCGTGCAGAGCGAGACCGCGAGCCGGATGAACGCCAACGACATCCTGGCCTACAACGTCAAGAATTCGCGCGGGCAGCTGGTGCCGTTCTCGTCGTTCGCCACGGTCGAATGGGCCAAGGGGCCGACCCAGGTGGTCGGCTTCAACTACTACCCCGCGGTCCGCATCAGCGGCGAGGCGCGCCCGGGCTTCACCAGCGGCGACGCCATCGCCGAGATGGAGCGGCTGACCGGCGAACTGCCACGCGGCTTCGGCTACGACTGGACCGGCCAGTCGCTGCAGGAAAAGCTTTCGGGCTCACAGGCACCGTTCATCCTCGGCCTGTCGGCGCTCATGGTGTTCCTGTGTCTCGCCGCGCTGTACGAAAGCTGGACCATCCCGCTCGCGGTGCTTATGACGGTGCCGCTCGGTATCGTCGGTGCCGTGGTGGCAGCGATGCTGCGCGGACTGCCGAACGACGTGTACTTCACGGTGGCGCTGGTCACTATCATCGGGCTCGCGGCGAAGGACGCGATCCTGATCGTGGAGTTTGCCAAGGAACTCAGGGCGCACGGCAAGACGCTGACGCAGGCCACGCTCGAAGCATGCCATCTGCGCTTCCGGCCGATCCTGATGACGGGTCTGGCGTTCTGCTGCGGCGTGCTGCCGATGGCGATCGCCACCGGCGCCGGCGGCAAGAGCCAGCAGGCGCTCGGCACAACGGTGATGGGCGGCATGATCGCCGTCGTGATCCTGGCGCTGCTGATGGTGCCGGTGCTGTTCGTCTCGGTGCAGCGGCTGTTCGCCCGCGACAAGTCGGACGATGCGGTGGCGGAGCCCGTGGTCGAAGGACCACCGGCGCCGGGCGCCCAGCCAAAGCCGGCGCATTAACCGTCGCACGATCAGGTTGACGTCAACCTGATCGTTTGTCTGCTACCAGACAGCTAACACCGCGTGTAGTCGTGATCGGCTATACGTCCGCGTGTTTTCTGGAACCAATGCAAATCTGCTCCGTTGGGCCTGCAAGTGAGCAGAGCAGCCCATTCCGCATTTCATATTTCGAACGGAGCACCCATGACCCAGGACCAACCCATCAGCTGGCTGATGTTCTTCACGCTGGCGGCTGGCGTCGTCATCATCGGCGGCGCCTTTCTGCAGTTCATTCGCTCGCGCAGCAATCGCGAGATCGCTTCCGACACCTTGACCGGCGACGGCCGTGGCCGTGGCGCCGCCGCCGACGGCGCGCTGCCGGAGCTCGCGGCGCTGACCGTGTTCGCCTTCATCGCGATGGGCCTGCTGACCGCCGGCTTCAACAGCAAGTCGACCGCCGAGACCGCGCAGAAGCCCGGCCCGGTCGGCAGCACGGCCTCGAACCCGGCAACCCCGGCGTCCAGCACGGGAAACCGTACTGTCACCACCCAGTCCACGCAGGGCACCCCCGACGCGACCCCCGGCAATCCGAATGCCAATGCCGCCACCACCGGCACGGCCGGCAACAACGCCGGCATGGCGCAGCCCGCCGGCTCGCAGAACGACCAGAAGGTCTATCAGCCCGCCAATCCGGCGCCCGATCTCCGCGCCGCCCCGACCGGCTCCGACACCGGCGTCGGCGCCTCGCCGGGCAACACCGGCACCCAGACCAAGTAATCGCGCACCTTGCGCATTGAGCAATACGAAACGGGGGCCGTGCAGCCCCCGTTTTCTTGTGCGTACAATAGCAATCGATTCAAAGTCGTCATGGCCGGGCTTGTCCCGGCCAACCACACCTGAAGCTGCATGCAAGACGTGGATGCCCGGGACAAGCCCGGGCATGACGAACGACACGACAAGCAGTGAGCCCGGTAGCCTCTACGAATGCGCCGCCTCATAGGCCGCCTTCTGCGCTTCCATCATCGCGATCTTCTGCTGCAGCTGGCTGCGATGCGTCGTCAGCATGGTCGCGATCTCGGCGGGAGGGGGGTCCTTCAGCGCGTCGTCGTACTTGCCAACGTTGCGCTTCTCGCCGTCGATCAGCCCCGGCAGCACGCTGCCATCGAGCCCGTCGAACAGCGATCGGACGTTCATGATGGTGCGGTGGATGACGCTCATAAACGAGCCATCCTCGTCCGGCGTCTCGCCGGCCTTGGTGAGCTGCTCGGCCAGATCGGCGGCGTGGTGATCGTGCAGCGCGATCATGTCGCGAAACAGCGGCGTCATGCCCTTGCCCTCGGCGTCCTCCAGGGCTTCCTCGTAGCCGGCGCGGGCGTCCACGGCGCTGGTGTGCAGGGTCTTCAGATGATCCAGAGTGTCGGTGCTCAAGTGATCCTCCCATGCGTTCGCTGCGCCTGTGCGCAGGCCTTTGTGATAACAGGAGGACATGACAGCGGTTCCGGCCCGGCGGCAAATCAGCGCTGCTCGCCATCGCCGGGCTCGAGACCGTAGGGTTTCACCAGCGCCCAGACATGAGCCGGGATCATGTTCTTCATCCGCTGCGGAAACTGCCGGCGCAGATGCAGCACGGTTTCCACTGCCTTCATCTCGACCCTGGCGCGGGCGAACTCCAGCCCGCGCGGGCCGATCTTCGGCATCAGCCAGCCGACGATCGGCCGCAGCCAGTTCGGCATGCTGCGCAGCGGCAGGCCGCCGGCCGCCAGCTCGACGTTCTGCAGAAAACCTTTGACCGGCCCGGCGCGCTTGCCGGCGCTGCCGGGCTCGCTCAACCTGGCCTCGTCGCCGAGCAGCGCCAGCAACTCCGCGCCGCGATCGTTGCGCACCAGCAGCCACTGCTCGCCTTCGCCGCCCATATAGCCGACGGTGATGTCCGCCAGCGTGTTGGTGTAATCGACGCAGGTGCGGCAGGTGATCGGGAAAAAGTCCGGGCGCAGTTTCGAGATCGGCAGTTGCAGGAACGGCACCTCCCTGACGCGGCCGTCATCGTATCGAAGTTCGACGTGATAGTCGGCGCGGAATTCCAGATAGGTGATGCTGTCCGGCTTGTCCGACAACAGGTCGAGGAATTCGTGGAAGGCCTCGGTGGTGGTGTTGTCGGAGCAGGGCGTGCCGATCACATAGAGCCGCTCGAAGCCGAGCTTGCGCTCCAGCGCGCGCAGCGCGTGGACCTGGCACGGGATGCCGATCACCGCGAGCCGCGTGTAGCCCATTGTCCGCGCCGGTTCGAGCAGCGCCAGCAACGGCGCGTAGCCCATCCGCATGCCGCGGCATTGCGCCATGCCCTCGGGCTTCGTCACCAGCACCGGCACCGGCTTCCACTTGTCATGGGGATGCTGCGTCATGGTCAGCACCGCATCGACCGCGCCGGTCTCCAGCAGCCGCTCGGCGATCCGCGTGGTGATGCCGGTCCATTGCGCGTCCGGGCGCGGCGGCGTCAGCGCGGCGCGCACCATGCGCTGATAGGGCCCGAAGAAGTGTTCGTCCGGCCTGGCCGGATCGCGCACGCGGCCATGGACCCGCGCCTCAAGCGCCGGATAGTCCGGCTTGATGAACTGGCACGCCTCGCCGCACTGCTTCGGATCCGCCATCCGCGACACGCCGCAGTCGGTGCACAGATCGCGTTGCGCCGCAGCCGCAACGGGCGACGCCCAGACTGCAGCCGAAGGATCGCTGACGTTCACCACAGCCGCGTCCCGGGAGCACCCTTGAACGGGCCGACGATCGCCGAGGTGATCCAGCCGCCGTAGAAATCGCCCTGCTGCGGCTGCACGCGTTCGTCCCCGACGAAGCAGTCGTCAACCCGCGACGCGTAGAAGGCCAGACAGCCTGCGATCGGCGCAAAGGCCGGCGTCGGCTGCGGATAGCTCCATGCCGCCTTGTCGGAGACCTTGCCGCCGACATCCAGCGACCAGTAGCGCGCATGGCCCTTCCATTCGCACCACGACTGGCCGGGCGCCTCGCGCAGGATTTGCTGCGCGATGTCGGCGAACGGGATGTAGTTCACCGGCGGATGGCTGGTCTCGAGCACGCGATAGCCGGCGGTGCTGTCCGCGATGGTCTCGCCGTTGAACGTCACCCGCAGCCTTGCCGCGACCGGCTCGAGTTTCGGCGGGCGCGGATAGTCCCACACCGATTCCTGTCCGGGCAGGGGCTCGACACGCTGGGGCTTGAACATCGGGCCATCCATCCTGTGCGTCGCAAGCAGATCAATAAAACGCCAGCCTTGCAACGGCGAGGTCGACGTCGAATTCGCGGCCGATCGCCACCAGCCCGATCCGGCGCAAGCGCGTGACGTCGAGCGGCGTTTCGATCCGGTGCGGCGCGAAATGCGCGAACGGCACCACAATGGTCTGCCATGTCGGCGAGGCGACAAAGCTCTGCCGGTAGGATTGCTGCGGCCGCGTGACATCGGCACTGCGCAGATGCACGCCGTAGTGCTGGCCGTTGCCCCGCACGTCGATCGCCACGCCGCTGCAGTCGCTGGCGTCGATGGTTTCGCCGTCGGGCGACAGATCGAGCGCGATCTGTACGAAGCCGCCATTGTTGTCGGTCGACACGCGGCCCTGCATCCGCACCGCAGCGCGGCCGTCCACGGTTTGCTCGGCCATGTCGCCGGTCGACACGCCGCCCATCACCGCATCGCTTACGAATCTCCATTGCCGGCTGCCGTTGCCGGGCCACAAATGTATCGTCATCGAACCACCATCGGGAATGTCACTGCGATTGCCCACGCGAACAGCGCGGCGTTGGCCAACGCGCCGGGCAGCGGATGGTTCGTGGCCTTGTAGCTCCAGTGGCTGATCAGCCCGAACGCCACGAACAGCAAAAGAATTGCCGGCACGATGATGATCAGGAAGAACAGTTTCTGCAGGTTGAGCGCCACCGCGACCGACAGCGACAGCAGGAAGCAGAACGTCGCCAGGCTATAGGCGCCGCGCCGCGGCTGTGCACCGTGCGCCAGCCATTCGACGGCGACGAAATACGGCACGGTGCCGCAGGCGATCGCCGCGATCAGCGGGATGCGCTCCGGGATCGGCAGGAAGGAGAAGGCGTACGCATCAACCGGCAGGCCGAAGGCGATAATGTTGTAGGCGCCGATGGCGATTGTGGCGACGATGACGGCGGTCCATTTCGTTCTGGGATTCACCACCGTCTCAGCCGTCATGCCCGGGCTTGTCCCGGGCATCCACGCCTGCTCTGCGGCCTCACGACGTGGATGGCCGGAACGAGTCTGGCCATGACGAACGAGGGGGAGGTGAATGCTACCCAGCAGCCACAACGCGACACCCGTCAGCACGCCGTACAGCATGAAATGCAGCATCAGATAGTCGCCGAGCAGGATCGGCAGGAACGCGGTCGGCATCTTCCACAGCATCAGCGGCGTCAGCAATGCCGGTCCGAAGGTCGCGGCGAGCAGCGGCTTCCAGCGCAGGCTGGCGCCGACCGGCCGCGCGGCGGCGCGCGGCAGCAGCGCTGACAGCGGCCAGGCCAGCGCGATCAGGCCGGCGAACAACAGGCCGAGCCAGCGTCCGCGCCGGTCGATGTAGCCCTCGGCGCTGCGGCCGAACACCTGGTTCATCCACTGCAGTGTCGCGCGCAGCCCGTCCTGGCCGTACAGCACGCCGATATGCTCGACGCCGGACGACAGCACCAGTTTTCGCGCGGTGCCGTCCTTGACGTCGCCGTAGCTTTGCCCGGCCACGGCACCGCCGCCGGCAACCTGGTTGACGAGGCGCAATCCCTCGTCGACCAGCACCTGCGGCTCCAGGGCGCCGACCACGACGAGCAGGTTGCGCGGCAGCGTGGCCGTGGCTTCCTTGGAGAACACCGATACCGCCACGGTGGCGGCGACATCCGGATGCGCCACGCCGTAGCGCACGACGATGTCGGACGCCATCGAATGACCGAGCACCGCGAGTCGCCCGTCGCTGCCGGGGACGGTCTTGGCGTCGTCCGCAACGCGGCCGAGTTCGGCGAGCAGTTGCGCGGTGATGCCGAGCCCCTCATTGACGTCGCCGCGCATCGGGAGGGGATTGCGGCCGTGGCCGAGGAAATCGAACGTCACCGCGACATAGCCGTTGCGCGCGAGGGTCTCGGCGAAGGGCTGCATCAATTGCTGCGAGCCGGCGAAGCCGTGCGCGATCACGACGGCGGGCGCGGGCGCATCGCCGGCCGGGCGGTAGACGGTGACGGGTGTGGTGCCGATCGTCGTGCGCGTGATGCGCAGGCCGTCGGTGCCGGCACGCAATTGCCACAGGCCGGTCGCGATGGCGAGAAGCGCCAGCGCTGCGACGACGAGGCATGCAATCGATCGCGTCATCCGCGTTCGCCGCCGACATGCCGCGGCTCATCATCACGCAGCCTGCTCCCTCCCCCCTCGTGGGGGAGGGTTGGGGAGGGTGGCAGCCCCGAACTCTGTGCTCGCGGCTCCCCCTCCCTGGCCCTCCCCCACGCAGGGGGAGGGGACCGGGAGGTCGTGCGATGGCTGCGACCCACCATCACTCCTCGTCCGCGATGTGGCGGCGGCGGATGTTGCGCACGGTCAGCCAGATCGACAGCGCAGCGACCGGCACGAACAGCGCGGTGATCACGCTGGGTTCGATGGTGATTTTTCCGCTGTCATGCGCGGCCTTCACCAGATAGCTGAACAGCCCGACCACGTAGTAGGTGATCGCCGCGGTCGACAGCCCTTCCACCGTGGCCTGCAGCCGCAATTGCAGCCGGGTCCGCGCGTTCATCGATTTCAGCAGATCCTGGTTCTGCTGCTCCAGCTCGACGTCGACGCGGGTGCGCAGCAGGTTGGCGGCGCGCGCCAGCTTCAGCGAGAGGCTGGCCTGCCGCTCCTCGATGGTGACGCAGGTGCGCAGCGCGGGCTTCATGCGGCGCGCCAGGAACGAGGTCCAGGTCGGCAGCCCGCCCACCTTGCGCTCGCCGATGGTCTGCAGCCGCTGCTGCACGATTTCCTCATAGGCGCGGGTGGCGCCGAACCGGAACAGGCTGGCGGCCGAACCCGCCTCGACGCCGGCGGCGAGCGCGGTGAGTTCGGCCAGCAGCCGGTGATTGCCGGCGAGGTCGCCGGCGCTGCGCATTTCCTCGGTGACTTCCGCGAGGCGGCGCTCGGAGCTGGCCAGCGACGGCGCCAGCTGCTGCGCGACCGGCAGGCCGAGCAGCGCCAAGGTGCGATAGGTCTCGATCTCGATCACCCGCTGCACCAGCGCGCCGGCGCGCTCTGCCGGCATGCCGCGATCGGTGACGAGAATGCGCACGAAGCCGGACGGACCGGGCTGGAAGTCGGTGGCATACAGTGCTGCGCCGTCGGAGTTTTCCGCAACCGCCAGGCTGGCGCGGTCGAACAGGTTGGCCGGATCGGTACGCGGCGGATCGTCGGCCAACAGATGCAGGTCGACCGCCACCAGCAGCGGTCCGGGCTGCGGCACCAGCCGCATCGGCGCGGCCAGCGAGGCCGCGTCGGGGTGAAACGGCACGCCGGCGGGGTCGGATCGCATTTCCCAGGTGTAGGTGGTGAATTCCGAATGCTGCTCCCAGCGCAGCACCGTTGTGCCGAACGGCACGCGATGATGCTTCTCGCCGGCCGGCGGCGGCTTCAGCCCGCGCGCCACGCAGAATTTTTCGAGATTGGCGCGGTCGGCCTGCGCCAGCGGGCCCGAGGTGTCGAACGCGAAATGAATCAGCCGCGACGGCAACGCAATGGCGGTGAACGGCCGCGCATGGATTTCGCCGAGCACGGCTGCGCGCAGCGGATGCGGCACCAGCCGCGATCCCTCGCCATCGCCAATCAGAACCTCGGCCGCCATGGTCGTCCCAATCCCCATCGCCGCTTGGCGTGCATCGTCGAATTGCGTCATGCATAGCGCAGGTCTGCGGGGCGACGCCACCCATTGTGTAAACTCATGCATACGGTTGCAATGTTACACGCACTGGACATAAGCTTCGCAAGGGAGGCCGGGCCGCATGTCGGTTCGCGCACGTTCGTAATGGAGTCGGGGTTGGCAGTTTCAATGCGGATCGGCACGCGCAAGAGCACCATGGCGCTCGCGCAGACCGAAGACATCGCCCGGCAACTGACCGCGGCGTCGCCCGACCTCAACGTCGAGATCGTCAAGTTCGAAACCGTCGGTGACAGCGACCAGGTCGGCAAGCTGCTGCCGCATGGCGGCAAGGGCGGTGCCTTCGTCGCCGAGATCCGCGCCGCGGTGATCGCCGGCTCCCTGCAGGCGGCGATGCATTCGCTGAAGGACATGCCGGGCAACGAGGACACGCCGGGACTGGTGATCGGCGCCACGCTGGCGCGCGATCCGCCGACCGACGCGCTGGTGCTGCGCCCCGGACTGACGCTCGACGAGCTGCGCGCCTCGCGTGGCAAGGGGCTGACGATCGGCACCAATGCGGTGCGGCGCGCGGCCTATGCGCGGCGGCTGTTTCCCGAAATCGAGGTGATCCACTTTCGCGGCGCGGCTGACACCCGCGTGCGCAAGCTCGACAATGCCGAGAAGCAGCGACTGCCGGACGGCGGAGCGGTCGGCCCGGCCGACGCGCTGATCATGGCGCGCTCCGGGCTTGAGCGGGTCGGTCTCGCCGATCGCATCGTGCATGATTTCACCGCCCACGAGATGCTGCCGGCGGCAGGGCAGGGCATCGTCGCAGTGGAATGCGCGGCGAACGACTGGCGGACCCGCAGCTACCTGTCGCTGATCGACGATCCCGCGGCGCGCTTGTGCTGCGACGGCGAGCGCGAGGTGCTGTGGGTGCTGAACGGCCACTGCAATTCGCCGATCGCGGCGTTCTCCACCATCAGCGGATCGCAGATGACGCTCACCGCGTCGGTGCTCGACCTGCAGGGCGGCCAGTTCATCGAGACCTCGCGTGTCGGCCCGGCCGACCGGCCGCGCGAACTCGGCCGCGCAGTCGGGCTCGACCTGCTCGACAAGGGCGCCGCCGCGATCATCGAACGCACGCGGCCGGAGTAGTCCAGATGGCGAGCGTGTTTCCCTTTTCCGCGATCGTCGGCCAGGACGAGATGAAGCTGGCGCTCTTGATCGCTGCGGTCGATCCCAAGGTCGGCGGCGTGCTGGCGTTCGGCGATCGCGGCGCCGGCAAGTCGACCGCGGTGCGCGCGCTGGCGGCGTTGCTGCCGAAGATGAAGGTGGTCGCGGGCTGCCGCTACAATTGCGACCCCGACCTGCCGAAGCAATATTGTGAGGAATGCCGCGCCCGCGAGGCGCAGGGCAGGATCAAGGCGGTGCAGGTGCCGGTGCCGGTGGTCGACCTGCCGCTCGGCGCCACCGAGGACCGCGTGGTCGGCGCGCTCGATCTGGAGCGCGCGCTGGCGCATGGCGAGAAGGCGTTCGAGCCCGGCCTGCTGGCGCGCGCACATCGCGGCTTCCTCTACATCGACGAAGCCAATCTGCTCGAGGATCATCTGGTCGATCTGCTGCTCGACGTCGCCGCCTCCGGCGAGAACGTAGTCGAGCGCGAGGGCCTGTCGATCCGCCACCCGGCGCGCTTCGTGCTGGTCGGCACCGGCAACCCGGAGGAGGGCGAGTTGCGGCCGCAGCTGCTGGACCGCTTCGGCCTGTCGGTCGAGGTGAAGACGCCCGACAATCTCGCCGACCGCATCGAGGTCGTGCGTCGCCGCGACGCGTTCGAGACCGACGCAGCGGCGTTTCTCGAGCGCTGGTCGAAGGACGAAGCCAAGCTGCGCAAGAAGATCACTGCCGCGCGCGAGCGACTGCCCGAGGTCGCGGTGCCGGACGCTGCGCTGGAGCGCGCCACGAAGCTCTGCATGGCGCTCGGCACCGACGGGCTGCGCGGCGAACTCACCTTGATGCGCGCCGCGCGCGCGCTGGCCGCGCTCGACAGCGTCAAGGCGGTCGGCGATGCGCAGTTGAAGCGGATCGCGCCGCCGGCGCTGCGGCACCGGCTGCGGCGCAACCCGCTGGACGACGCCGGCTCCAGCGTCCGCGTCGATCGCGCCATCGCCGACGTGCTGGGATGAACGCCGCGCTGGCATGGGCCGATGCGGCGGCCGCGGCGCAACTGTTCGCGGTCGATCCGGCCGGCACCGGTGTCTTGTTGCGCGCCCGCGTCGGCCCAGTGCGCGAGACCTGGCTGGCGATGCTGCGCGGCGCGCTGCCGCCGGGCGAGCCGCTAAAGCATCTGCCGCTGCATATCGCGGACGGCCGGCTGCTCGGCGGGCTCGACCTCAACGCGACCTTGCTGGCCGGCCGCCCGATTGCCGAGCGCGGCCTGCTGGCCGAGGTCGATGGCGGCGTGTTGATTCTCGCGATGGCGGAGCGGATGCCGTCATCGACAACGGTCCACGTCACCGCCGCGATGGACGCGCACGAGACGCGCGTCGAACGCGACGGCCTGTCGCTGCGGCTGCCGGCGCGGTTCGGCGTGGTGGCGCTCGATGAGGGGCTGGAGGATGAGTTCGCACCGGCTGCGTTGCGCGACCGGCTGGCGTTTCACCTCGATCTCGATGCGTTCGGCCAACGCGATGCCGAGCCCTTCGAGATCGATCCCGCCGACATCGCCGCGGCGCGCGCGCGGCTCTCGACGCTGCGCATCGACGACGCGCAGGTCGCGGCGATCTGCACCGCGGCAGCCGCGCTCGGCATCGCCTCGCTGCGCGCGCCGCTGCTGGCGATCCGCGCCGCCCGCGCTGCCGCGGCGCTGAGTGGCCACGATGCGATCGGGCAGGACGACATCGCGCTCGCGGCCAGACTGGTGCTGGCGCCGCGCGCGACGATCTTCCCGCAGGCCGAACCGCAGCCGGACGAAGCCGAGCAGCCGCCGGAGCCGCCGCCGCCGGACGACAACAGCGACGTCGAGCAGGATCAGGAGCCGCCGCCGCAGGATATCGACCGCGCGCTCGACGAGGTCATCCTCGCCGCGGTCGAGGCCGCCATCCCGCCGGGGGTGCTGGCGGCGCTGCGCGCCTCGCAGGGCCGCGCGCGTTCGCGTTCGGCCGGTAAGGCGGGCGCATTGCAGAAGTCGAACAAGCGAGGTCGTCCCGCCGGCGTGCTGCGCGGCGATCTGCGCGCCGGCGCCAAGCTCAACGTGATCGAAACGCTCCGTGCCGCCGCGCCGTGGCAGCCGCTGCGGCGCCGCGAGGCAGCCGCCAAGGCCGTGCCAACCGGCTCGCCGAATATCATCATCCGCAAGGACGATTTCCGCATCGCGCGCTTCAAGCAGCGCAGCGAGACCATCACCATCTTCGTGGTCGATGCGTCGGGCTCGGCGGCGCTGCATCGGTTGGCGGAAGCCAAGGGCGCGGTCGAATTGCTGCTGGCGGATTGCTACGTCCGCCGCGACCAGGTGGCCATGATCGCGTTTCGCGGCGCGATCGCCGAACTGCTGCTGCCGCCGACCCGTTCGCTGGCGCGCGCCAAGCGCAGCCTCGCAGGGCTGCCGGGCGGCGGCGGCACGCCGCTCGCCGCCGGGCTCGACGCCGCCTACCTTTTGGCCGACCAGATCCGCCGCAAGGGCCAGACCCCCACGGTGATCGTGTTGACCGACGGCCGCGCCAATATCGCCCGCGACGGCGCGCCGGGCCGGCCGAAGGCCGAGCAGGACGCGATGGCCGCGGCGCGGCAGCTGCGCGGCGCCGGCATCAACGCCGTGCTGGTCGACATGTCGCCGCGGCCGGGGCCGCTGGCCGAGCAGGTGGCCAAGGAGATGGGCGCGCGCTATCTGCCGCTGCCGCATGCCGACGCCAACGTGCTGTCGCAGGCAGTGCTGGCCAGCACGCGCGCCGCTTGATCGTCGATATTTTGCGCGCGACGGAACCAGGACTCCCGCAACGCCTTGTCATGGACTCGCGTCGTTTTGCGCGTTCCCTACCAAATTCAGGACCAGTCATGCATCGGTGGATCGTCGTCGTCGGATTGCTCGCTTTTGCTCAGCCGGCGCTCGCCGCACCGGTAACGCCCGACGCCATCAACACCGCGGATTTCACCGGCAAGATTCCCGACGAGGAGAAAATTTCGCCGCTGGCGGTGAAGGTCCAGGTGCTGCTCGACCGCGCGCATTTCTCGCCGGGCGAGATCGACGGCCGGTTCGGCGACAATGTCGAGAAGGCGCTGCTGGCCTATGCGGAGGCCAACAGCCTGCCGGCCGGCAAGGCGCTGACGCCAGAGATCTGGTCGAAGCTGATCGGCAATGCCGGCGAGCCGATGGTGGTGTCCTACACGATCACCGAGGCGGATGTGGCAGGGCCTTACCTCGAGAAGGTGCCGTCAAGGATGGACGACATGAAGGATCTCAAGAAGCTCGGCTATGGCAGCCTGAAGGAGGCCCTCGCGGAGCGCTTCCACATGAGCCAGGCGCTGCTGTCCGAACTGAATCCCGGCCAGAAATTCACCACCGCGGGCGACGTGATCAACGTGCTCGGCATCACGCCGGTCGTTGCGCCGTCGAAGGAAGCGCTGAAGGAAGCCTCCAAGGACGCACCGAAGCCGAAGGACAAGAAGGCCGGCAAGGATGCCAAAAAGGATTCGAAGAAGGACGCGAAGGCTGACGCGAAGACAGATGCGCCGACCGTCGAATCGCTGCTGGCCGCCGACATGACGAAGGCCGCCCGGCTGGAGGTCGACAAGGACCGCCAGACCGTCAAGGCCTTCGCCGCCGACGGCTCGCTGCTGGCGTTCTATCCCGCCAGCGTCGGCAGTGACGAGAAGCCGACGCCGTCGGGAACGCTTAAGGTGATGTCGATCAGCGCCGATCCGCACTATCGCTACGACCCGAAATACAAGTTCAAGACCGTGAAGTCGACCGAGCCCTTCACCATCAAGCCCGGCCCGAACAATCCGGTCGGCGCAATGTGGATCGCGCTGTCGGAGAAAAGCTACGGCATCCACGGCACGGCCGAGCCGTCCCGCGTCAGCAAGAGCGAATCGCACGGCTGCATCCGCCTGACCAATTGGGACGTGCTGCGCCTCGGCCATCTGGTCCGGAAGGGCGTCGAGGTGGTGTTCGTCGAACCGAAGAAACAGGCCTCGAAGTAATCACTCGCCGATGAACGTCGGGCTTACTTGCCTCGCGCCGTCTTGGCGTAGCGCAGGTGCAATGCGCAGTTGCAACCCGGCGCATGCGTCGCGATGTCGTTGGCGGGTTCCGGCACCGGCTTGGCTACCGGCATCGCGGCGTTGACGGCCCGCTGCTGCGCGGATTGCTGCTGGCTCGGGATGTAGTTCAGCACCGGCGCCAGCCAGCGCTCGGCCTCCGCCACGCTCCAGCCTTTTCGCGCGGCGTAGTCCTCGACCTGGTCGCGCTCGATCTTGCCGACGCCGAAATAGGCGCTCTCCGGATGGCCGAAATACAGCCCCGACACCGACGAGCCCGGCCACATCGCATAGCTTTCGGTCAGCTTCACGCCGGCGGTGTTCTCCGCGTCGAGCAGCCGAAACAGCGTCGCTTTCTCGGTGTGGTCGGGCTGCGCCGGATAGCCCGGTGCCGGGCGGATGCCCTTGTACTTCTCGAGGATCAGATCGTCCGGCGACAGCGCCTCGTCCGGCGCGGTGCCCCAGAATTCGGTGCGGACGCGCTGATGCATCCGCTCGGCAAAAGCCTCGGCGAGGCGATCGGCCAGAGCCTTGCACAGGATTGACGAGTAGTCGTCATTGGCGTTCTTGAAACGGTCGGCGATGATGTCCTCGCCGATCCCGGCGGTGACCACGAAGGCGCCGATGTAGTCCGGAATGCCGGACGCGCCGGGCGCGATGAAATCCGACAGCGCGGTGTTGAAACGGCCCTCGCGCTTGTCGAGCTGCTGGCGCAGCGTGTGGAACGTCGCGATCTCGCTGCCGCGGCTCTCGTCGGCATACACCCGGATGTCGTCGCCCTCGGCATTGGCGGGCCAGAACCCGATCGTCGCCTTCGCCGTGAACCACTTCTCGTCGACGATCAGCTTCAGCATGGTCTGCGCGTCGGCGAACAGTGAGGTGGCGACCTCTCCGACCACCGGGTCCTTCAGAATCGCCGGATAGCGCCCGGTCAACTCCCAGGTCTGGAAGAACGGCGTCCAGTCGATGTAGTCCGCGAGCTCCTTCAGCGAGTAGTCGCTGAAGGTCTTGGTGCCGAAGAATGTCGGTTTCACCGGCGGCGTTTTCGCGAAGTCGATCATGGCGGCGTTGGTGCGGGCATCCGCCAGCTTCAGCCGCTTCTTGTCGGCCTGGGCGCGGAAATGCGCCGCGGAAATCTTGGCATAGTCGGCGCGGATCTCCGCCGCATAGGCGTCGCGGCGATCCTCCGACAGCAGCGACGAAGCCACGCCGACCGCGCGGCTGGCGTCGTTGACATGCACCACCGGACCGCCCGCGTAGTTCGGGTCGATCTTCACCGCGGTGTGCACCCGGCTCGTCGTCGCGCCGCCGATCAGCAGCGGCATGGTGAGGCCCTGGCGCTGCATCTCGGAGGCCAGAAAGCTCATCTCGTCGAGCGACGGCGTGATCAGGCCGCTGAGCCCGATGATGTCGGCGTTCTCGGCCTTCGCCGTCTCGATGATCTTCGACGCCGGCACCATGACGCCGAGGTCGATCACCTCGAAATTGTTGCACTGGAGCACGATGCCGACGATGTTCTTGCCGATGTCGTGGACGTCGCCCTTGACGGTGGCGAGCACGATCTTGCCGGCGTTCTTGCGGCCGTCGCCAGCTATGCCGGCGGCGAGATTGTCGGCCTTCTCCTGCTCCATGAAAGGCATCAGGTAGGCCACCGCCTGCTTCATCACGCGGGCGGACTTCACCACCTGCGGGAGAAACATCTTGCCGTCGCCGAACAGGTCGCCGACGATGTTCATGCCCGCCATCAGCGGACCCTCGATGACATGCAGCGGCCGCTCGACGGTGAGCCGCGCTTCCTCTGTATCGGCGTCGATATATTCGGTGATGCCGTGCACCAGCGCGTGCGACAGCCGCTTTTCGACCGGCCAGTCGCGCCACGCGAGATCCTGCTCCTTCACCTGCTTGCCCTGGCCGCGATATTTCTCGGCGAGCGCGAGCAGGCGCTCGGACGCGCCGGGATCGCGGTTGAGGATCACGTCCTCGCAGGTCTGGCGCAGTTCGGGATCGATGTCGTCATAGACGATCATCTGCCCGGCATTGACGATGCCCATGTCCATGCCGGCCTTGATGGCGTGATACAGGAACACCGAATGCATCGCCTCGCGCACCGGCTCGTTGCCGCGGAACGAGAACGACAGGTTCGAGACGCCGCCGGAGATATGCGCGTGCGGCAGGTTCTGCCGGATCCAGCGCGTCGCCTCGATGAAGTCGACGCCGTAATTGTTGTGCTCTTCAAGGCCGGTGGCGATCGCGAAGATGTTCGGATCGAAGATGATGTCTTCCGGCGGAAAGCCGAGCTGATCGACCAGAATGCGATAGGCACGCTCGCAGATCTCGGTCTTGCGCGCGAAGGTGTCGGCCTGACCCTGCTCGTCGAACGCCATCACCACGACCGCTGCGCCGTGACGCCGCGCGATCTTCGCCTCGTGGATGAACTTCGCTTCGCCTTCCTTCATCGAGATCGAATTGACCACCGGCTTGCCCTGCACGCATTTCAGGCCGGCCTCGATCACGTTGAACTTCGATGAGTCGACCATCACCGGTACGCGGGCGATGTCGGGCTCGGCGGCGACGAGGTTGAGGAACGTCACCATCGCGGCTTCGGAATCGAGCAGCCCCTCGTCCATGTTGACGTCGATGATCTGCGCGCCGTTCTCGACCTGGTCGCGCGCCACCTGCAGCGCGGCGTTGAAATCGCCGGCGGTGACCAGCTTGCGGAATTTCGCCGAGCCCGTGACGTTGGTGCGCTCGCCGACGTTGACGAAGGGAATCTGCGCGGTGAGTTCGAACGGCTCGAGCCCGCTCAAGCGTAGCCGCGGCTCGATCTCCGGCACGATGCGCGGCTTGTGCGGTGCCACTGCCGCGGCGATCGCGGCGATGTGGTCCGGCGTGGTGCCGCAGCAGCCGCCGACGATGTTGACGAGGCCGGCCTGCGCGAACTCGCCGATCAGCCGCGCCATGTAGTCGGGGCTCTCGTCGTATTGGCCGAACTCGTTGGGCAGGCCGGCATTCGGATAGGCGCAGACCAGCGTGTCGGCGACGCGGCCGATGTCCACGATGTGGGCGCGCAAATCTTCCGCGCCGAGCGCGCAGTTGAAGCCGATGGTGACCGGGGCGGCGTGGCGCACCGAATTCCAGAACGCCTCGGGCAGTTGGCCGGACAGCAGCCGGCCGGATTTGTCGGTGATGGTGCCCGACACCATCACCGGCACGTCGATGCCGCGCGCCTCGGCGATCTCGGCAATCGCGTAGAGCGCCGCCTTGGCGTTCAGCGTGTCGAAGATGGTTTCGAGCAGCAGGATGTCGGCGCCGCCGTCGAGCAGGCCGTTGATCTGCTGGGCATAGGCGATGCGCAAATCGTCGAAGGTGACGGCGCGGAAGCCCGGCGAGGAGACGTCCGGCGAGATCGAGGCGGTACGGTTGGTCGGGCCGATCGCGCCGGCGACGAAGCGCGGCCTGCCGTCCTCGGCGGTGACGGTGATGGCGGCGTTGCGCGCCAGCCGGGCGCCTTCGCGGCTCATTTCATAAGCGATATCGGCGAGGTCGTAATCGGCCTGCGCGATCGAGGTCGAGGAGAACGTGTTGGTGGCGACGATGTCGGCGCCGGCGCGCAAATAGGCGGCGTGGATGTCCTCGATCGCCTGCGGCTGGGTCAGGATCAGCAGGTCGTTGTTGCCGCGCAGGTCGCGGTGAAAGTCCTTGTAGCGCTCGCCGCGAAACGCCGCCTCGTCGAACTCCAGCGCCTGGATCATGGTGCCCATCGCGCCGTCGAGCACAAGAATGCGCTCGCGCGCAGCGGCGAGCAGGGCGGTGCGCGTGGATGAAGTGGTCAGGGAAGTCGTCATATCAACATACTCAGCGGGACTCCCTCTCCCCACCGGGGAGAGGGTTGGGGTGAGGGGCCTCAAACGCCGGCTCAAGCGTCAAAACAATTGTCTCCAATACGCCGCCAATATTAGCCAGCACGTCATTGTTCCAGAACCGCAGCACCAGATAACCCGCTGCAGACAGCACTTCGGTCCGCGCAGCGTCGTGCTCGCGCTGCTCGACGTGTTGTCCACCGTCGAGTTCAACAACAAGCCGGGCTTCAGCACAGCAAAAGTCGACGATGTACTTGTCGATCGGAAACTGGCGTCTGAATTTCCAACCTTGAAGCTGACGATTGCGGAGGTGTTGCCAGAGCAGGCTCTCCGCTTGCGTCGGTTCGCGTCGTAGGCGTTTTGCGAGCGGGGTGTGGGCGTTTCGCGTGATCATTGGCGGTGGTGCCCCCTCACCCCAACCCTCTCCCCGGTGGGGAGAGGGGGCGCGTAGTGCATGTGGCAATGTCAATAGCAAACTCGAATCCAAATTCACGCCGCCTTCCTTGCGGCGTTGGGGCGGATGCCGAGGAGGTGGCAGATCGCGAAGACGAGGTCGGCGCGGTTCATGGTGTAGAAGTGGAAGGTGTCGACGCCGTGCTTGGCGAGCTTCTGCACCTGGCCGGCGGCGACCGCGGCGGCGACCAGCTTGCGCGTGTCGGCGTCATCGTCGAGGCCGTCGAACTTTTCCGCCAGCCAGTCCGGCACCGTGGTGCCGGCGCGGGTGACGAAATTGCGCGCCTGCTTGAAATTATGCATCGGCATAATGCCGGGCAGGATCGGAATGTCGATGCCGCGCGCGCGGACCTTGTCGAGGTAGCGGAAGTACAGATCGTTGTCGAAGAACACCTGGGTGATGGCGCGGGTGGCGCCGGCGTCGACCTTGGCCTGCAACGTATCGATGTCGGCGTCGAAATCGGGGCTCTCGGGATGCTTTTCCGGATAGGCCGAGACGGTGACGTCGATGTCCGGATAACGCCGCTTGATGCTGGCAACCAGATCGGCTGAGGTCTGGTAGCCGTCCGGATGCGCGACATAGGGTGTGCCGATCCCGGTGGTCGGGTCGCCGCGCAGCGCCACGATGTGGCGGACGCCGACCTCGTGATAGCGCGCCACCACTTCGTCGATGTCGCGCTTCGGCGCGTTGACGCAGGTGAGGTGGGCGGCCGGGGTGAGGCCGGTCTCGCCGAGGATGCGGGCGATGGTCGAATGGGTGCGCTCGCGGGTCGAGCCGCCGGCGCCGTAGGTCACCGACACGAAATTCGGGGTCAGCGGCGCAAGGCGGGTGATGGTGTCCCACAGGCTGCGCTCCATCTCCTCGGTCTTGGGCGGAAAGAACTCGAAGGAGATCGCCGGCGTCTTGCCAGAGCCGAGATGGGGCAGGGTGGCCGCGTCGCTCATGTCGCCAACTCCGTGGCCGGCTTCATCCAATTTCAGCCGGGTGCAATGCAACGCAAAATACTATGCGTGACCGGCTCTTACCAGCCCACATGATATGGGAATTGGCCCACTTTGCGAAATCAGAAGGAGAATTTTGCCGCCGCTTTTCAGGAGTGGGCAAAGTGCCATATGGGCCTGAGCCTCGGAAATTCAACGAAAATGGCCTTTTCGATAGGCTGCCTATCCGAGTTGCTCTGCTTCAGGCTTCGGGCGTGCGTGGATGGTCAGGCCGAGCACAATTTCTGCCCACAGTTTCAGGTTGCGCGGCCAGCGGCGCTGATGTGCCGGGAGGCACTTTGACCGCGCAGCGGACGGCATTACCTTGCCGGCATGATCCCCTTGTCCGTTCTCGACCTGTCCGTCGTCACCACCGGCGCGCCGCCCGCCCAGGCGCTGCGCAACAGCATCGATCTCGCCCGCCACGTCGATGGCCTCGGCTATGTGCGTTACTGGCTGGCGGAGCACCACAATCTGGCGTCGGTCGCGAGCCCGGCGCCGGACATCATGATCGGCCAGATCGCCGCCGTTACCCAGAACATTCGGGTCGGCTCGGGCGGCGTGATGCTGCCGAACCATGCGCCGCTGGTGGTCGCCGAGCGCTTCAAGATGCTGGAGGCACTGTTTCCCGGCCGGATCGATCTCGGGCTCGGCCGCGCGCCCGGCACCGACGGCGCGACCGCGCATGCGCTGCGCAGCCGGCTCGACCGCCGCGAGGGCGACGATTTCCTCGAGCGGCTGCAGGAGCTGATGCTGTGGGAAACCCGCGGCTGGCCCGCCGGCCATCCCTACAACAACGTCGTGGCGATGCCGGACGATGCGCCGCTGCCGCCGATCTGGCTGCTCGGCTCCAGTGACTACAGTTCGGAACTGGCCGCGCAGGTCGGCATGGGCTTCGCCTTCGCCCATCATTTTGCATCTTACGACGCGATCGCGGCGCTGACGCACTACCGCAGCCGCTTCGAAGCTTCGCGCTGGCGCAGCAAGCCACACGGCATCCTCGCCGTCGCCGCGGTCGTGGCCGAGACCGACGCGGAGGCCGAACGCCTGGCGACATCGATGGACCTCAACCGGCTGCGCCGCGACCGCGGCGAGTATCTGCCGCTGCCGAGCGTCGAGGAGGCGACGGCCTATCCCTACACCGACCGCGACCGCGCGCTGATCGCGCGCAACCGTCAGAGGCTGTTCGTCGGCAGCCCGGCCACCGTTCTGGCGATGCTGCAGCCGATGATCAGCGCCAGCGGCGCCGACGAGCTGATGATCATCACCGCGGTGTACGATCACGAGGCGCGCAAGCGGTCCTACAGCCTGCTGGCGGACGCGTTCGGCCTCGGCAAGCAGGCGGCCGCCTAGGGCCCGATGTCGGGCCAGGAGCTGTCCGAGCGTCCTCGGTTGTTCGATTGCTCCTGACGAAAGGCATGTTGAGATGCTCTACGCGATCCTGGCCTATCATGTGGAAGAGATTGTCACGTCGTGGACGCCCGAAGAGGACGCGGCGGTGATGGCGGGCCTTTTCGGCGTTCATGACAAGCTCTACGAGGACGGCCGGCTTGGCCCCTCCGCGCGGCTCGGTAACACCGCGGGGGCTTTCACGCTGCGCGGCCCGGGCAAGGGCGTGGTGATCGACGGTCCCTTCGCCGAGACCAAGGAGCAGCTGCTCGGCTTCTACGTCATCGATTGCGCCGACCGCGACGCCGCCATCGACATCGCGCGCGACCTGCGGAAGGCCAATCCGACCGCAGTGTATGAGTTGCGTCCGGTGCAGCTGTATCTGCCCGGCGTGGCCTTCCCCGAAACGGCGGCGGATTAGCGGCTACAAGCGCTGCGGCTGGTACTCGCTGCCTCTCCGCGTCATGCCCGGGCTTGTCCCGGGCATCCACGACTTGATGCGCAGAGACGTGGATGGCCGGGACAAGCCCGGCCATGACGGACTACTTCATCGCATCGAGCGTCATGGCATTTTCCAGCGCGGCGCCGAGCACGGTGTTGTCGAACATGCACCAGACCGGAATCCCCAATGCGCGGCTGGCGTCGAGGCGCTGCTTGAGGGCGGCCAGCGCATCGGCGTCGTAGGCGGAGTAGTACATTCGCGGCGAGCCGTGCCAGCGGTAGTATGCCAGCCCCGGCCATCCGCCTGGTTCGCCCGCGCCCTCGACCGGCGCGGGATCGGCGGCGACGCGCGCCACCTCATGCGCTTTGAGCCATTTGCCGGCTTCGGCGGTGAACCACCCCGGATGCCGCGGCTCCAGCACGACCGGGCCATCGATGGCGGCGCGTAGCTCGGCGAAGAAGCGTCGAGCAATCTTCTTGTCGAAATCCAGCTTCGGCGGCAGTTGCACCAGCAGCACGCCGAGCTTGCTGCCGAGCCCGGTGACTTCACCGGCGAAGCGCGCGAGCGCCGCTTCGCATTCAACCAGTCGCTGCTCGTGCGTGATGGTCTTCGGCAGCTTCACCGCAAAGAGAAAATTATCGGGCGTCGATGCGGCCCATCGCTCATAGGTCTTGCGCTGGTGCGGCCGGTGAAACGAGGAGTTGATCTCGACCGCATTGAAGACGCGCGCATAGCGTTGGAGATGCGTGCCGCCCGGCGGCACCTGCACCGTGCGCGACGACACGTTCCAGCCGGCGGTGCCGATCCGCAGCGGCTGCATCGCCATCAGGCGTCTTGTTCGCCGAAGGTGTCGCGGAACGGATGCGCCGGATAGACGCCGACGATGCGGAATTCGCGCGAGAAGAATTTCAATTCCTCCAGCGCGAAGGCAAGGTTGCGGTCGTCGGGATGGCCGTCGACGTCGGCATAGAACTGGGTTGCGAAGAACTCGCCGTCGACCATGTAGCTTTCCAGCTTGGTCATGTTGACGCCGTTGGTGGCGAAGCCGCCCAGCGCCTTGTAGAGCGCGGCGGGCAGGTTGCGCACGCGAAACACGAAGCTGGTGACCAGCGGTCCGGAGCCCTGCGCGGCCCAGCGCTCGCCGCGGGCGAGCACCACGAAGCGCGTGGTGTTGTGGGTCTCGTCCTCGATGTTTTCGGCGAGAATATCGAGGCCGTAGATCTCGGCGGCCAGCTTTGAGGCGATCGACGCGCAACTCGGGTCGCCGCGTTCGGCAACGATCCTTGCCGAACCCGCGGTGTCGCCGGAGACGATCGGGCGGATGCCGAGCTTGCGGATGATGCGACGGCACTGGCCGAGCGCATGGACATGGCTCTCCACCGTCCTGATGCCGTCGAGCGTCGCGCCGCGCGGCGCCATCAATTGGTGATTGATCGGCAGAAACCATTCGCCGACGATGAACAGCCCGGACTGCGGCAGCAGGTGGTGGATGTCGGCGACGCGGCCGGCGAGGGAATTCTCGATCGGGATCATGCCGAGGTCGGCCTCGCCCGACGAGATCGCCGCCAGCGCGTCCTCGAAGGTGGCGCAGGGCAAAGGCTCGGCGTCCGGATAGGCGCCGGCGATCGCGATGTGGGAATTGGCGCCGGGCTCGCCCTGGAATGCGATTTTCAATGGGATTGTCACTGGACTTGTCATGCCGCCTTTTAGCAACCGCTCAGCTTTTCGCCAGTAGCCGGCGCGCGGTTTCGAGGTCCGCCGGGGTATCGACGCCGCGCGGCACGGTGTCGACGATGGTCACGTCGATCCGCATTCCGGCCTCCAGCGCGCGCAGTTGCTCGAGCTTCTCGCGCTGCTCGAGCGGCGAGGGCGGCAGCGCGACGAAGCGCTCCAGCGCCGCGCGGCGGTAGGCATAGAGCCCGATATGGTGGTAGCGCGGCCCGTCGCCCCACGGCGCGGTGGCGCGGGTGAAGTACAGCGCGCGCAATCGCTGGCCGCCGACCGGGGAGCCGATCACCTTCACCACGTTGGGGTTGGTGCTCTCTTCATCGGTATGGATCTCCGCCGCCAGCGTGGCGATGTCGACCGCGGGATCGGCCAGCGGCGCCAGCACCGCGCCGATCTGGTCGGACGCGATCGTCGGAAAGTCGCCCTGCAGGTTGATCACGGTCTCGACCTGCCGGTCCGGATCGAGGCTTTCGAGCGCCTCGAAGATGCGGTCGGAGCCGGACGGATGGTCGGCCCGCGTCATCACCGCCTCGCCGCCCTGCGCGCGCACCGCCGCGGCGATGTCCGGCGTATCGGTGGCCACCGCGACGCGGCCGATCCCGGCCGCCTCGGCCCGCCGCAGCACATGGACGATCATCGGCAGGCCGGCGATGTCGAGCAGCGGCTTGCCGGGCAGGCGCGTCGCCGCCATCCGCGCGGGAATCAGGACCAGGGTCTGGCTGGCGGAATTGCTCATCTGGCTAAGATCCGGACACCGTCTGCAACGTAAAAGGTCACCGCCAAAGCCGTTGAAAACCGGGCCGTTTCTTGAGGCGCTGCGTAAAATCGTCGCCGCTATATACGGGTTGCCAGAGCAGGGGCAAACCGTTATCTCCACCCAGTCAATATCGCACTGCGCAAGCCGATCAGCCGCCGCTCTTGGCCAGTCGAGCGCCTTACCGTCCGGAGCCTTGGACCGAAAATGGACTCCTTCGAACTCAACAAGATTGTCGGCGCCGTTCTCGCCACCTGCCTGTTCCTGCTGTGCGCCAACATCACCGCCGGGGCGATCTTCGCGCCGACCAAGATCGAAAAGCCCGGCTACGACATTGCCGTGAAGGAGGCCGCACCGGCCGGACCTGCTGAAGCCGCCACACCGGATGAGCCGATCGAGAAGCTGCTGCAGACCGCCTCGATCGAGAAGGGCGCCGCCGCCGCCAAGAAGTGCGCCTCCTGCCACACCTTCGAGAAGGGTGGCCCGAACCGGGTCGGCCCGAACCTTTACGGCGTGGTCAACGACCATGTCGGCGAAGGCCGCGGCGGCTTCAATTTCTCCGCCGCCATGAAAGCCAAGGGCGGCGAATGGACGTTCGAAGCCCTCGACAAGTTCCTCGCCAGTCCGAAGGGCTACATTCCCGGCACCGCGATGGCCTTCGCCGGCATCTCGCGCGCGGCGGAGCGCGCCGACCTGATCGCCTATCTGGCCAGCATGGCGGATACTCCGGTGCCGCTGCCGACCGCGGCGAAATAATCGACCGCGGGTTTGCGTGACGCGGCTGGCCGGGATCACCGGCCGGCCCAAAGCATAGGGACGTTTCGCCGCAACGGCCGGCCATGACCAAATGATAACCTTCGGAACCGTGGTACGGTCGAATCCTCGCCTTATATTGCGCCTTAGTTGACGGTGCATCCGGTCCGAACAGGAAATCAGCCTTGGCCTCCACCCGACGACGCTTCCTGCAAAGTGCAGCCTTCGCCGCCGCGGCTCCCGCACTCGGTTCTCTCGCCGGCCTGGCTCCTGCCGCGGCACAGCCGGCCGCCTCTGAAATGCCGTGGCGCCATGCGTTGTCGCTGTTCGGCGCGGTGAAATATCCCGCCGGCTTCAAGCGGTTCGACTACGTCAATCCGGAAGCGCCGAAGGGCGGCCAGGTCCGGCAGATCGTGGTCGGCACCTTCGACAATTTCAACATGGTGGTCGCCGGCGTGAAGGGCGCGATCGCTGCCCCGGTGCCGCTGATCTACGAGGCGCTCGCCACCGCGTCGCTCGACGAGGTCTCGACCGAATACGGCCTGCTGGCCGAGGCGGTCAGCCATCCGGACGATTTCGCCTGGGTCACCTACCGACTGCGGCCGGACGCGAAATGGCACGACGGCAAGCCGGTGACGGTCGACGACGTGATGTTCTCGCTGGAGGCCTTCAAGACCCACCACCCGTTCTATTCGGCCTATTACCGGCACGTCGTGAAGGCCGAGAAGGTCGGTGAGCGCGAGGTGAAGTTCACCTTCGACGCGCCGGGCAACCGCGAACTGCCGCAGATCCTCGGCCAGCTCACCGTGCTGCCGAAGCACTGGTGGGAGGGCACCGACAGCGCCGGCCGCAAGCGCGACATCTCGGCGACCACGCTGGAGCCGCCGCTCGGCAGCGGTCCCTACCGCATCAAGGATTTTGTGGCCGGCCGCACCGTGACGCTGGAGCGCGTCAAGGACCATTGGGCTAAGGACCTCAACGTCTATGTCGGGCGCAACAATTTCGACGAGCTGCGCTACGAGTATTTCCGCGACTCGACGGTGGCGATCGAGGCGTTCAAGGGCGACCAGGTCGACTGGCGCACCGAGAACAGCGCCAAGGACTGGGCCACCGCCTATGATTTTCCCGCCGTCAACGACAAGCGCGTGATCCTCGAGGAATTCCCGAACCGTTCCTCCGGCATCATGCAGTGCTTCGCCTTCAACATCCGCCGCGAGAAGTTCGCCGATCCGCGGGTGCGCCGCGCGCTCGGCTACGCGTTCGACTTCGAGGAGATGAACAAGCAGTTCTTCTACGGCCAGTACAAGCGCATCTCGAGCTACTTCGACGGCACCGAGCTGGCGTCGTCCGGCCTGCCGCAGGGCAAGGAGCTGGAGATCCTCGAAACCGTCCGCGGCCAGGTGCCGCCCGAGGTGTTCACCACCGCCTACGCCAATCCGACAGGTGGCAGTTCGGAGGCCACGCGCGAGAATTTGCGCGAGGCGATCCGGCTCTTGAAGGAGGCCGGCTACGAGATCCGCGACCGCAAGCTGGTCGACGCCAAGACCGGCGCGCCGTTCACGCTGGAGTTGCTCGGCGAGAGTCCCGCCTTCGAGCGCGTCTTCCTGTTCCTGAAGCCGCCGCTGGAGCGGCTCGGCATTGCCGTCAGCGTCCGCACCATCGATCCGACGCAGTACGAGAACCGGCTGCGCAGCTGGGACTTCGACGTCGTGGTGCAGTCCTGGGGGCAGTCGCTGTCGCCGGGCAACGAGCAGCGCGAATACTGGGGATCGCAGGCCGCCGACATGGCCGGCTCGCGCAACGTGGTCGGCATCAAGAACCCGGCGATCGACAAGCTGATCGAGCGGGTGATCTTCTCCACCGGCCGGGACGATCTGATCGCCGCCACCAAGGCGCTGGATCGGGTGCTGCTGTGGAATTACTACGTCATTCCGCAGTGGAATTATCCGAAGGTGCGCACCGCGCGCTGGGACCGTTTCGGCCGGCCGGCGGAATTGCCGGCCTACGGCACTTCCGGATTTCCGGCGATCTGGTGGTATGATGCCGAGAAAGCCGCCAAGACCGGCCGGCGTTCTTGAGGAGTGTCCCGCGCATGCCGCTGCTCGATCGCCGCCACGTGCTGGGGCTCGGCGCCGGCGGCGTCGCTGCTCTCGGGCTGCGGGATGTGCGGACGATTGCAGCCGCGGCCGAGCAGGAGCGCCATGGCCTGTCGGCGTTCGGCGAACTGAAATATGGCGCGGGCTTTGCAAACTTCGACTATGTCAGGCCCGATGCGCCGAAGGGCGGCGCCTTTACCCAGATCGTCGGCGCCGGTGGCTCGACCTTCAATTCGCTCAATGCCTTCATCCTGAAAGGCGACCCGGCCAACAGCATGGGGCTGACCTTCGCCTCGCTGATGGCGCGCGCGCTGGACGAGCCGGACGCCGTGTATCTGTTCGCCGCCGACCGCCTTACGGTGTCCGATGACGGCACCCAGTTCCGCTTCCGGCTGCGGCCCGGAATCACCTTCCAGGACGGATCGCCGATCACGGCAGCCGATGTGGTGTTCTCGCTCACCGTGCTGAAGGAGAAGGGTCACCCGGCGTTCTCGTCGATGATGACCGACCTCAACGGCATCGAGGCCGTGGACGACCGCAACGTGCTGCTGCGGTTTGCGCCGACGCGGGGACTGGACGCGCCGCCGGTGGTGGCGACCATGCCGATCTTCTCCGCGACGTACTACGCGACGCGACCGTTCGACGAGACCTCGCTGGAAGCGCCGCTCGGCTCCGGGCCGTATCGCGTGTCGAGGTTCGAGCAGGGCCGCTACGTCGAATTCGAAAGGGTCAAGGACTGGTGGGGCAGCGACCTGCCGGTCGCGCGCGGCATCAACAATTTCGACGTGGTGCGCGACGAGTACTATCGCGACCGCGAGGTCGGTTTCGAGGCGTTCGCCGGCAAGAACTACCTGTTCCGCGAGGAGTTCACCTCGCGGGTGTGGGCCACGCGGTACGACTTCCCGGCGCTGCGCGAGGGGCGCGTCAAGCGCCGGGTGATTCCCGACGAGCGGCCGTCCGGCGCGCAGGGCTGGCTGCTCAACACGCGCCGCGACAAGTTCAAGGATAGCCGGGTGCGCGAGGCGATGGCGATCGCGTTCGACTTCGAATGGACCAACGCAAACCTGATGTACGGCGCCTATGAGCGCACCCATTCGGTCTTCCAGAACTCCGACATGATGGCGAAGGGCGAGCCGTCGGCGGCCGAGGTCGCGCTTCTGGAGCCGTATCGCGATCGCGTACAGGCCGAGGTGTTCGGCCCGGCCTGGACGCCGCCGGTGAGCGACGGCTCGGGGCAGGACCGCAAGCTGCTGCGCGCCGCCGGGGAGTTGCTCAACGCCTCCGGCTGGACCGTGAAGGATGGCCGCCGCGTCAACGCCAAGGGCGAGCCGTTCACCGCGGAATTCCTGCTCGATGAACGGACCTTCCAGCCGCACCACGCCACGTTCACAAAAAACCTTGCCGTGCTCGGGATCGATGCCCGCATCCGGCTGGTCGATCCGTCGCAGGGGGAGGCGCGGCTGAAGGATTTCGATTTCGACATCGCGATTTCGCGGTTCATCTTCCCGCAGATTCCCGGCACCGCGCTGAAGGTGTATTTCTCCAGCGCCTTCGCCGACACCAAGGGGTCGCGCAATCTGGCCGGCATCGCCGACCCGGTGGTCGACGCGCTGGTCGACAAGGCGATCGCCGCACGATCGCAAGAGACCTTAATCACCGCCTGCCGGGCGCTCGATCGCGTCCTGCGGTCGGGCCGCTACTGGATTCCGCACTGGAACAAGGCCTCGTTCTGGATCGCCTACTGGGATCAGTTTGGCTATCCTGACACCAAGCCGCGGTTCGCGCGTGGCGTTCCGGAGACCTGGTGGGCCGACGCTTCGAAAACGGCTGGCGCCGAACCGGCGAAACAGCCATGAGCGCCTATATCGCCCGCCGCATCCTGCTGATGATCCCGACCTTGCTGGGCATCCTGTTCGTGTCCTTCGTGGTGGTGCAGTTCGCGCCGGGCGGGCCGGTCGAGCGGGTGATCGCGCAACTGTCCGGTTCGGATACCGGCGCCTCCCGCGTCACCGGCTCGTCGGGCGGCGATTTCGGCGCGCGCAGCCAGGTCGGCGCTTCGGCCGACGCGGTCAATTCAAAATATCGCGGCGCGCAGGGCCTCGATCCGGATTTCGTCAAGAGCCTGGAGCGGCAGTTCGGCTTCGACAAGCCGGCACATGAGCGCTTCGCGCTGATGCTGTGGAATTTCGCGCGGTTCGATTTCGGCAAGAGCTACTTCCGCGATGTCAGCGTGCTGCAGCTGATCAAGGAGAAGCTGCCGGTCTCGATGTCGCTCGGCATCTGGATGCTGCTGCTGACCTACCTGATCTCGATCCCGCTCGGCATCCGCAAGGCGGTGCAGGACGGCAGCAAATTCGACACCTGGACCTCGGCGGTCATCATTGTCGGCTTCGCGATCCCGGGCTTCCTGTTCGCGATCCTGCTGATCATCCTGTTCTCGGGCGGTTCGTTCTTCAGCATCTTCCCGCTGCGCGGCCTGACATCCGACGGCTGGGCGGATTTCCCGTGGTACTGGAAGATCATCGACTATTTCTGGCATCTGACGCTGCCGCTGATCTCGATGGCGCTCGGCGCCTTCGCCACCATGACCTTGCTGACCAAGAATTCGTTCCTCGACGAGATCCGCAAGCAATACGTCATGACCGCACGCGCCAAGGGCTGCAACGAACGCCAGGTGCTGTACAACCACATCTTCCGCAACGCCATGCTGATCGTGATCGCCGGGTTCCCGGGCGCCTTCATCGGCGCGTTCTTCTCGGGATCGCTGCTGATCGAGACGATCTTTTCGCTGGACGGGCTCGGGCTGCTCGGCTTCGAGAGCGTGCTGAACCGCGACTATCCGGTGGTGTTCGGGACGCTGTTTATCTTTTCGCTGGTGGGGCTGGTGGTCAATCTGCTGTCCGACCTGGCCTATATGTGGATCGATCCGCGGATCGATTTCGAGGCGCGCAACGTCTGATGAACATCACCGCCCCCGTGCCCGTCGAAACCACCACCAAGATGCCGCTCGGCGAGGCCGTGCCGCCGTCGCGACATCCGCTGCGGATCTCGCCGCTGAACAAGCGCCGCTGGCAGAACTTCAAGGCCAACCGCCGCGGCTACTGGTCGTTCTGGATCTTCCTGCTGCTGTTCTTCGTTTCGCTGTTCGCCGAACTGATCGCCAACGACCGGCCGTTCCTGATCAAGTTCGACGGCAAGCTGTATTTCCCGGCCTTCGTCAGCTATTCCGAGACCACCTTCGGCGGCGATTTCGAGACCGCCGCGGATTATCGCGATCCCTATCTGCAGAAGCTGATCGCGGAGAAGAACGGGACGGTGCTGTGGCCGCTGATCCGTTATTCCTATTCCACGCACAACCTCGATCTGCCGACCCCGGCGCCCTCGAAGCCGACCTGGATGCTCACCGAGGCGCAGTGCAAGACGGTAGTCGAGAAGAAGGGACTGAACGGCTGCCGCGACCTCGAATACAACTGGCTCGGCACCGACGACCAGGGCCGCGACGTGGTGGCGCGGCTGATCTACGGGTTTCGGATTTCCGTGCTGTTCGGGCTCAGCCTGACGATCATCTCGTCGGTGATCGGCATTGCCGCCGGCGGGGTGCAGGGCTATTTCGGCGGCTGGGTCGATCTGATGTTCCAGCGCTTCATCGAGATCTGGAGCGCGATCCCCTCGTTGTATCTGCTGCTGATCCTGTCGTCGGTGCTGGTGCCGGGTTTCTTCGTGCTGCTGGGAATACTTCTGCTGTTCTCCTGGGTGTCGCTGGTCGGCCTGGTGCGCGCCGAATTCCTGCGGGGCCGCAATTTCGAATACATCATGGCCGCGCGCGCGCTCGGCGTCTCCAATGCGCGCATCATGGTCCGACATCTCTTGCCGAACGCGATGGTCGCCACCATGACCTTCCTGCCGTTCATCGTGTCGTCCTCGGTGATGACGCTGACTGCACTCGACTTCCTCGGATTCGGCCTGCCGCCCGGCTCGCCATCGCTCGGCGAATTGCTGTCGCAGGGCAAGTCCAACGTCCAGGCGCCATGGCTCGGCCTCACCGGCTTCTTCGCGGTGGCCGTCATGCTGTCGCTGCTGATCTTCATCGGCGAAGGCGTCCGCGACGCCTTCGATCCGCGCAAGACGTTCAGGTAGCGGTGTGGTAGGGTTCCGGGCAGGAGCAAGGCCATGAACAAGATCGTGAAGGACTATCCGGTCGATCGATTGCCCGACGATCTGCGTGAGGGCTTGCCTCCGCATGGGTCAGTCGAAATCGAGTTCAGGCTAAGGAGCCTGCGAGAACCACGCGTGGCTCTTGCGCCGCTGGCAGGATCCGTTCCCAATATCCATGGAAACAATGAGGAAGTCGTCGCCTATATTAGAGAACTGCGCGAAGATCGCTGATGTGGGAGCGGCTCAAGGGGCGGTCGGTCTATCTTGATTCGAATATAATCATCTACGCGATCGAACAGGGCAGTCGATGGTCGTCAGTCACCGAGAAATTGCTGATGGCAATCGATGCGGGCGGGTTGCAGGCCGTGACGTCGGAATTGACGATGGCAGAAGTCTTGCCGAAACCGATCTCGCTCAACAACCCGGACTATCTCGGCAAGTATGAGCTCGTGTTCTCGCCGTCGAACGGGAACGTGACGATGCCGGTGAGCCGCGACATTCTTTTGGCATCATGTCATATGCAAGCCCAGATGAGGATCAAGCCGATGGATGCCATTCACGTCGCGACCGCGAAAGCGGCGGGGTGCCAGTTCTTCCTGACTGAAGACGAGCGCCTCGGCCGCTCGATGGTCGGCGACGTGAAATGGCTTCAACTATCCGAGCTCGCCTGATGGACGTGCTCAACCAGCCGCTGCTCGATGTCCGGGACCTCTCGGTGGCGTTCCACAATGCGGGTAACACCACCGTTGCGGTCGACCGTGTGTCGTTCGAGATCAGGCGCGGGCAGTGCGTGGCGCTGGTCGGCGAGTCCGGGTCGGGCAAATCCGTCAGCGCGCTGTCGGTGCTGCGGCTGCTGAACTATCCGACTGCGTCGCATCCCTCCGGCAACATCCACTTCAAAGGCCGCGAGCTGCTCACGCTGTCCGAGAACGACATGCGCGACATCCGCGGCAACGACATCTCGATCATCTTTCAGGAGCCGATGACCTCGCTCAATCCGCTGCATACCATCGGCGCGCAGATCGCCGAGATTCTGCAGTTGCATGGCGGGGTGCGCGGCGGAGATGCAAAAGCACGAACGCTCGAACTGCTGACCCAGGTCGGCATCCCGGAGCCGGAAACGCGGCTCGGCAGCTATCCGCATCAATTGTCCGGCGGCCAGCGGCAGCGCGTGATGATCGCCATGGCGCTCGCCAACGAGCCGGACCTGCTGATCGCGGACGAGCCGACCACCGCGCTCGATGTCACCGTGCAGGCGCAGATCCTGACGCTGCTGGCGGACATCCGCGCGCGGCAGGGCATGAGCCTGCTGTTCATCACCCATGATCTCGGCATCGTGCGGCGGATCGCCGACGTGGTTTGCGTCATGAAGAGCGGCAAGATCGTCGAGCAGGGGCCGGTCGAGCAGGTGTTCACCTCGCCGCAGCACCCCTACACACGCGCGTTGCTGGCCGCAGAGCCGAAGCCTGATCCCGCGCCGCCGCGGCCGGATGCGCCCGTGGTCATGTCGACCAGCGACCTCAAGGTCTGGTTTCCGATCAAGCGCGGGCTGCTGCGCAAGACCGTCGGCCACATCAAGGCCGTCGACGGCGTCAGCGTCGCGGTGCGCAAGGGCGAGACGCTCGGCGTGGTCGGCGAATCCGGATCGGGCAAGACCACGCTGGGGCTGGCGCTGCTGCGGCTGATCTCGTCGGACGGTCCGATCGTGTTTCTCGGCAAGGACATTCAGGGCCTGCAGTTCAAGGAGATGCGGCCGATCCGGCGCGACATGCAGATCGTGTTCCAGGATCCGTTCGGCGCGCTCAGCCCGCGCATGTCGGTGGGAGACATCGTCGCCGAAGGACTGGCCGTGCATCAGCCCGATCTGTCAGAGGAGGCGCGCGAGGCACGCGTCGTGCGCGCGCTGCAGGATGTCGGGCTCGATCCGGCGACGCGTTTCCGCTACCCGCACGAATTCTCCGGCGGCCAGCGCCAGCGCATCTCGATCGCCCGCGCCGCGGTGCTGGAGCCCAACTTCGTCGTGCTGGACGAGCCGACCAGTGCGCTCGACATGCTGTTTCAGGCGCAGATGGTCGACCTGCTGCGCGAGCTGCAGCGCAAACGCGACCTGACCTACATGTTCATCTCGCACGACCTGCGCGTCGTCGCATCGCTGGCCAGCCATCTGATCGTGATGCGTCACGGCAAGGTGGTCGAGGAGGGCGTCGCCGCGGATCTGTTCAAGAATCCGCAGACCGACTACACGCGTGCGCTGTTCACCGCGGCGTTCCGGCTCGAGACCGCGCCGGGCGCGGCAACGCCTTAGCCTCATGAGCGATCCCGAAGATCCACCAGCGATTGCAGACGGCGTCGCGCAGGTGAAGGTGTCGTCGCTGTCGCCGATCGGCCACGGCTACATGCCCTACGAGCGATACGACATCGCAATCGAGCGCGACGGCGAGCCGCCGCTGCGGCAGCGGCGGGACGTGCTGCGCGCCAGCCGGGTTGCGGCCGTGCTGGTGCTGGACCTCGCGCGCGACCACGTGGTGCTGATCCGGCAGTTCCGGTTGCCGGCGCATCTTGCCACCGGCCGCGGCGACCTCGTCGAGATTGTCGCCGGGCGAGTCGAGCCGGACGAAGCGGCGATCGACGCGGCCTCCCGCGAATGCGTCGAGGAGATCGGCCTTGCGCCGCAGCGGCTCGTGGAGCTCTACAGCGTGCTGTCGACGCCCGGGGTGATGGACGAATACGTCACCTTCTTCCTCGGCTTCGTCGATTCCAGCCGGTTGCCGTTGCGCGGCGGCGTCAGCGACGAGACCGAAGACACGCGCCCCTTCGCGGCGCCGATCGACGCCGCGCTGGCCGCGCTGGAGCGCGGCAGCGTCGCCAACGCGCTGCTGGTCAGCGCGCTGCAATGGCTGGCGCTGCACCGCCATCGGCTGCAGGACTATTTCGATCGGGCGAATTCGCAAATCATCCCGGCGGACGACTAGTCGCGCTTCCTCCGGTGGATAATTCTGGCGCACGCGCTAACATTGGGTGGCGACACAGCGACGACGATACGGCATTCGAGACGGGGGTAGCGATGCTGGACTCAACGAATGCGACCCGCATGCGGGCCGCAGCGGCCATCAGTGCAACGCTGCTATTCGCCACGCCGGCGCTCGCCCACGTCAAATGGTTCGCACCGTTCATCGTCGGCGCTCCTCCGCAACCCATCGGCGAAACGTTGGGGGACCGATGGTTCTGGTTCGGCATTCTGCTGGTCGTCTTATTCTTCGTCGCTGCGCGGCTGCTGGAACGCGGGCCTTACGGCGATCGGCTGATGGACCTGCTCGATCGTCTCACCACGCCGCTCTGGCTCCGGCTGGACGACTACATCCGTGCCATCGTTGCAGCCTTCTTCGTGGCGCTGTTTGCGATCGGCGGCATCTATCTCACGCCGGATCTGAAGACCCCGGCCGAATGGGTGTCATGGTTTCAGCTGGCGCTCGCGGCGGCGATCTTCTCGCGAAAGACCATGCCGCTGGCCGGCATCGGCATCATCTGCCTTTGGCTGCTGGCGCTGCGCGACTACGATCTGTTCCACCTGTTCGACTATCTGGCGCTGGGGATCGGCGTCGCCGGCTATCTGATCGTCGAGCCGTCCGGCCGCGAGAATTGGCGTGCGCATCGGTTCGAGATCCTGCGCTGGGGGCTGGCGATCGCGCTGATGTGGTCGAGTCTCGAAAAATTCGCCTATCCCGAATGGTTCTACCCGCTGGTAATCGAGAAGCCGTTTCTGACCTTCGGAATGCCGCGCGATGCCTTCATTCCGATGGCCGGTGTCGCCGAATTCACCATGGGATTCGGCCTGATCTGGACGCCGCTGATCCGTCGCCTGTCGGCGATCGCCTTGTTCGTCATTTTTACGTCGGCAGTCTGGCCGTTCGGGCGGATCGATCTGATCGGCCATGGTCTGATCATGGCGATCCTGTTGGCCGTGGTGGCCGACCACAGCCGGGAAACGCATTTCCTGTCGGCGTTCAAGTTGAAGGTGCGGAACATTCCGGTCGGGATCGCGGCGGCGCTGCTGCTGTTCACGAGCAGCTATTGGGGCATGCATCTGATTGCCTATGGACCCGAAGGCCATGTCGGACCGGTGACCGGCGAACGCGCGACGCATTCGCACAATCCGGAATACCCGCACGGCCCGGTGGCCCCGGGCGGGATCGGCGCGCCGCCGAACCGCGACACCGCGCCCGCCGTCAAGTGAGGCGCTTGATGGCGGTCGGTTCGCTTCCCGTGGTCTTGATGCGCGCGATGGCTTCCGCGGTGTTTTCGATGGCCGTAGCCATGTGGTGCGCATTGGCGTGGACGATGGTGCTAGCATCGCGCACGATCGCGACATGGCCTTTCCAGAACAGCAGGTCGCCGCGCTCAAGCTCTTGCGATTCGGCCTCCGACAAAGCGCGGCCGATGCTGGCTTCCTGCATATCGCTGTCGCGCGGACAGCCGATGCCGCAGGCGTTGAGCGCCACCTGCACCAGGCCCGAGCAGTCGATGCCGAGGCTGGTCTTGCCGCCCCACAGGTAGGGCGTACCGATGAAACGTTCGGCGACCACGACGTAATCGGATTCCATCACATCGATCGCGCCGACGTGTTGCTTCGGCAGGTATTGACCCGCTGACGTGACGGCGAAGCTGCCGTCGAAGCGCGCCACCGCGATCCGCGCGCCGAGCGAAAGCGTGTCGACCGGGGGCAGTTTGATCGACGGGCCTGGAAACGCATAGGTGCGGAGCGCCGTGACCTTGTGGGTCGGCGCCGGGCCGGGTCGGTACAGCGCGAGATCGGGCAGCCACCCGACGTAACCGTCGCCGTTCAACTGGCCCCAGGCCCAGCCTTCACCGTCGCGGTCATAGATCGTGACGCGCTCGCCTTTCAGCGCCTGGGTGTCGAGCATCGCACCGGAGAACGGCTCGCGGCGGACCGGGGCAACGCCATCGGTGATCTCGAATTCCTCTCCGGCGACGAAGCGTGCCGCCTCGACATGGCCTTCGAGATATTTTGCAGCGAGGTCGGGCCGCGCCGGGGTCAGTCGCGGGTCACGCATAGCGCTGGCTCAGCAGTGCGAAGATCGCACGCGCGGCCTGGCACTCGCCGCCTTCCGGGCGACCCGGTTTTGCGGAGGGCGTCCAGCCGTAGATGTCGACGTGCAGCCAGTTGGTCTCGGGCTCGACAAAGCGTTGCAGGAACAGCGCGCAGGTGATCGAGCCGGCGAAGCCGCCGGAGGGCGCGTTGTTGATGTTCGCGGTCTTGGAGTCGAGCCACTTATCGTAGGGCGGCCAGAGCGGCATGCGCCACAGCGGATCGTGCTGCTCGGCGGCGCAGCGCGCCAGGTCCAGCGCGAGTTGATCGTCCGGCGTGTAGAACGGCGGCAGGTCGGGGCCGAGCGCCACGCGCGCAGCGCCGGTGAGCGTGCCGAGGTCGATCAGCAGATCGGGCTTTTCCTCGTCGGCATAGGCCAGCGCGTCGGCCAGCACCAGACGACCTTCCGCGTCGGTGTTGCCGATCTCGACGGTCGGCCCCTTGCGCGAGGCAAAGATGTCGAGCGGCCGCATGGCGTTGCCGGCCACCGCGTTCTCCACCGCGGGTATCAGCACGCGAAGCCGCACCTTCAGCTTCGCGTCCATCACCATGAGGGCGAGCGCCAGGACGTTGGCTGCACCGCCCATGTCCTTCTTCATGATCAGCATGCCGCTCGACGGCTTCAGATCGAGTCCGCCGGTGTCGAAGCAGACGCCCTTGCCGACCAGCGTCACCTTCGGATGCGCTGGGTTACCCCATGTCAGGTCGATCAGCCGCGGCGCGCGGGTCGAAGCCATGCCGACGGCATGGATCAGCGGAAAATTCTTGGCGAGCAGATCCTCACCTACGATGCAGTCGAAGCTGGCGCCGAACCGCTCGGCGAGCTGCTGCGCGATCCGCGCGAGTTCGTCCGGTCCCATGGCGTTTGCGGGGGTGTTGATGAGATCGCGCGCCAGCGCCGTGGCCTCTGCGGCGCGTTCGATTGCCGCGACATCGACGCCGTCCGGCGGCACCAGACGCACCGCAGGCGCGTTCGCCTTGCGGTAGCGGTTGAAGCGATAGCAGCCGAGTGCGAAGGCCAGCGCGGCGAGGCTGGTGTCGTGCGGGGCATTGGCGAAGCGATACAATCCGGGCGGCAGAAGGCCGGGCAGCGAACCGGGGCGGAACGGATCGCGCCAGCGCGCGGCGGCATCCTCCAGCCCGAACAGGATATGGCCGATCGCGCCATCGGCGGCGGGCAGCGCCAGGTACTGCCCGGACTTGGCCGTGTAGTCGCTGGCGGCCGCAAATTGCCGGGCCGGCGCGGGCAGGGCGGAGAGGACGCTGTCGCGCGTCGCTTTCGTCACGAAGTGGATCGGAATTGCGGCGTCCGCCGGTCCGGTCTCGAAGATCGATGGCATGGGGGTCGGTCTCATTGCTGCGGCGGCTGGATTAACCCGGCATTAGGGTTAACGGACTATTGCTGGGGCGTCCGCCTGATCTCATCGCCAGTGATTGCGAGTACAGTGCCATGCGTCAGCAGTCTTGTCTTGCGCGGTTTCCCCGCCGATTGGCCGCTCCGGCCGCCATGTTGATCGCCGTCGCGCTGGGCGGCTGCCAGACCACGCCGATGGCCGGCATCACCGGCGCGCTCGGCGGCAAGTCATCCGCGAAGGCTGCGGAGGCCGACCCCAGGCAGCAGGCGGAACTGTGGGGCGACCGCTACCGCTCCAATCCCAAGGACGCGCAGGCCGCACTGCGCTATGCGCAGGCGCTGCGGGCCACCGGGCAGCGCGCGCAGGCCGTGGCCATGCTCGAGCAGGCCACGATCCACAATCCGTCCGACAAGGCGCTGATGGCCGCCTATGGCCGCGCGCTGGCCGACAATGGCAATTCGCAAAAGGCGTTCGATACGCTGTCGCGCGCGCATACCCCGGACAACCCGGACTGGCGTATCCTGTCGGTGCAGGGCACCACTTTGGACCAGCTCGGCCGTCACGACGATGCGCGGCGCTATTACGCCAGCGCACTGAAGATCGCGCCCGAGGAGCCCTCCGTGCTTTCCAATCTCGGGATGTCCTATGTGCTGACCAAGGATCTGGCGAAGGCCGAAGCCACCCTTCGCCGCGCCGATGCCGGGCGCGGCGCCGACTCGCGGGTGCGGCAGAATCTGGCGCTGGTGGTCGGCCTGCAAGGCCGCTTCGGCGAAGCCGAGAGCATCGTCAGCGCAGACCTGCCGCCCGACGAGGCCGCGGCCAATGTCGCCTATCTGAAAGAGATGCTGAACCGCAAGGACCGGCCGCGGATCGGCGCGCGCGACCCGATGGACGCGCAGGGGCGGTCCTGAACAGGACGCCATCCGAAATTCCACTCGCGTAAAAGTCTCCAAGCTGCCGCGGGCTTTGTCGTGGACGCGTCATGGCCGGGCTTGGCCCGGCCATCCATTGTCTTGCGAAGAAGATGGGTCACCGGGTCAAGCCCGTTGACGACAACGGTCGTTGCTGCGGCACGTCACGTTGCTTGTCCCGGGCATCCACATCTATGGCGGCATGAAAACCGTGGATGGCCGGGACCAGCCCGGCCATGACGAACTAACACGTTATGCGCGCCGCTGACGCGGCTCACTGCATCGCAGCGACCTTGATGCCGGTCGGGCCGAGAATGACGACGAACAGCACCGGCAGGAAGAACAGGATCATCGGCACGGTCAGCTTCGGCGGCAGCGCCGCGGCTTTCTTCTCGGCCTCGTTCATGCGCATGTCGCGGTTCTCCTGCGCCATCACGCGCAGGCTCTGGCCGAGCGGGGTGCCGTAGCGTTCCGACTGCTGCAGCGCCAGGCAGACCGACTTGACGCCTTCCAGCCCGGTGCGTTTGGCGAGGTTCTCGTAGGCGATTTTGCGGTCCTGCAGATAGGACAGTTCCGCCGTGGTCAGCGTGAATTCCTCGGCCAGCGGAATCGACTGCGACCCGATCTCGACCGAGACCTTGCGGAACGCGACTTCGATCGACATGCCGGACTCGACGCAGATCAGCAGCAGATCCAGCGCGTCCGGAAAGGCGCGTCGGATCGAAAGCTGGCGCTTGGTGATGGCGTTTTTGAGGAACAGCATCGGCGCCTGCAGGCCGAGATAAGCGGCGCCGATGCACAGGCCGATCTTGATCGGCGTCGATTGCTGCATGTTGGACAGCACGAAGACGTAGACCACCGCCGACGCCAGAAACACGATCGGCGTCACCATGCGAAAGAACAGGAAAGTGATGTAGGGCGCGTGTCCGCGGTAGCCGGCCATCACCAGCTTGTCGCGGGCGGCTTCCTGAGCCAGCCATTTGCCGAGGTTGAAGTCGTCCACCACCTTGGAGACGATCTGCTTGGGCGCCTGCCGCAACGACACCCGCTCGGCCTTCGACAGCCGGTCGCGCTCGCGCTGACGCAACCGCTCGCGCTCGCTGGCAACCGCCTTCATGCGCTTGGCGAGATTCTCGCCGGCAAACAGCGGCATGATCAACGTATAGGCGGTGGCGCTCGCAGCGATCGCAGCCAGCAGCATCGTCATGAAGCGCGGGTCGCGCATTTTCTCGATCAGAAAATCAATCATGCGTCACCGTCAGAAGTCGAAATTGATCATCTTCTTCATCACCAGGATGCCGATCGTCATCCAGACCACGCAGCCGGCCAGCATCAATTGACCGGTCGGGTGGGTCCACAGCAGCGAGATGTAGTCGGGCGTCGTGATGTAGACCAGAAACATGACGATCGGCGGCAGTGATCCGATGATGGCGGCGGAGGCCTTGGCCTCCATCGACATCGCCTGGATCTTCTCCGCCATTTTCCGGCGGTCGCGCAGCACCTTCGACAGGTTGCCCAGCGCCTCCGCGAGATTGCCGCCGGACTTCTGCTGGATGGCGATCACGATGCCGAAGAAGTTCGCTTCCGGCAGCGGCATCCGCTCGTAGAGCCGGACGCAGGCATCGCCCAGCGGCATGCCGATCGCCTGGGTCTCGATGATCGCCATGAACTCGCCCCTGAGCGGCTCCGGCGCGTCGGCCGCAACCACCTTGATGGACTCGAACAGCGGCAGACCCGCCTTGATGCCGCGGACGATGACGTCGACCGCGTCGGGCAATGCCTTCAGGAACTTCTTTTCGCGACGCTTCTTCAGATAGTTGAGAACCCAGCGCGGCAGGCCGAAGCCGCCTGCAAAGGCGAGGCCGATAGCGCCGAGCAGGCTGCCGCTGGCCAGCAGGCCGATCCCGAAAAAGACAACGCCGAGCACGATGGAGACGATCATGAACTGCTTTGGCGACCAGGCCACTCCGGCCTGCGTCAGCCGAATGTTCATCGGCACTTTTTTCTGCTTCTGGCTGCGCGCCTCGATTTCCTTGAGCGAGCCTTCGACCTGCTCGCGACGCGATCGCTGCGTGCGGTCGACCTGGCGGGAGGCGGGCTCCGGGCGCGCCACGGCGGCACGGCGCTGCAGCGCGGTCTTCTCGCCCGACAGCATCGGATAGAGAAACACCCAGGCCAGCCCGCCGACGGCGGTGGCGGCCATGAAGGCCATCGCCAGCGTTTGCATCTGCATCGGTACGCTCCCTAGACGTCGACGACGACTTCGGCGGCGTCCAGCGCCGCCGCGAGCCGCTTTTCCTCGCCGTAGTAGCGGGCGCGCTCCCAGAACCGCGGACGGCCGATTCCGGTCGAGCGGTGGCGCCCGATGATGTGTCCGTTGGCGTCCTCGCCCACCATGTCGTACACGAACAGGTCCTGGGTGATGATGGTGTCGCCTTCCATTCCCATCACTTCGGTGATGTGGGTGATGCGGCGCGAGCCGTCGCGCAGGCGGGCTGCCTGGATCACGACGTCGATCGACGCGCAGATCATCTCGCGGATGGTGCGCGACGGCAGCGAGAAGCCGCCCATCGTGATCATGGATTCGCAGCGCGACAGCGCCTCGCGCGGATTGTTGGCGTGCAGCGTGCCCATCGAGCCGTCATGGCCGGTGTTCATCGCCTGCAGCAGATCGAACGCTTCGGGTCCGCGGACTTCGCCGACGATGATGCGCTCGGGCCGCATGCGCAGGCAGTTGCGCACCAGTTCGCGCATCGTCACCTGGCCCTCGCCCTCGATATTTGGCGGGCGGGTTTCCAGACGGACGACGTGCGGCTGCTGCAGCTGCAGTTCGGCGGCGTCTTCGCAGGTGATCACGCGTTCTTCGTCGTCGATGTAGTTGGTCAGGCAGTTCAGCAGCGTGGTCTTGCCGGAGCCGGTGCCGCCGGAGATCAGCACGTTGGCGCGGCAGCGGCCGATGATCTGCAGGATGGTGGCGCCTTCCGGCGTGATCGCGCCGAACTTGACCAGCTGGTCGAGCGTCAGCTTGTCCTTCTTGAATTTGCGGATGGTCAGCGCGGGGCCGTCGATCGCCAGGGGCGGCACGATGGCATTGACGCGGCTGCCGTCGGCGAGGCGGGCGTCGCAGATCGGCGAGGATTCGTCGACGCGGCGGCCGACCTGGCTGACGATGCGCTGGCAGATGTTCAACAGCTGCTGATTGTCGCGAAACCGGATGCCGGTGCGCTGGATCCGGCCGGCGACTTCAATGAACACCGTGCCGGCGCCGTTGACCATGATGTCGGAGATGTCGTCCCGCGACAGCAGCGGCTCGAGCGGGCCGTAGCCCAGAACGTCGTTGCAGATGTCGTCGAGCAGTTCTTCCTGCTCGGCGATCGACATCACGATGTTCTTGATCGCGATGATCTCGTTGACGATGTCGCGGATTTCCTCGCGCGCGGATTCGCCGTCGAGCTTGGCGAGCTGCGCCAGGTCGATCGCCTCGATCAGCGCGCCAAAGATCGTCGCCTTGACCTGATAGTAGGTGTCGGAGCGTCGGGCCTCGATCGCCTGCGCCGCAGGCGTGGCCCGGGCCGGTGCGAGCGGAGGCGAACTGACGGAGGCGGGCGCGAGGTCGGGGGCGCGCGCGGCGAGGTCCGGCGCGGCGGCCGGCCTTGGCCGCACCTCGTTGTCTGCTCCGCTGCGCTTACCAAACACGACGATACTCCACGCGACACATCACTTTGCCAGCAGTTTCTCGAGAAACGGCGAGAGGAATGAACCCTTGGGCTTCTTGGTTTCGCCGCGCCCGGTAAGCCTTTGCGCGATCTGCAGGAACATGTCCGTGGTGCGGTGGTTCGCGGCGATCTCGGCAATCATCTGCCCGTTGTTGGCGGCCGCCCCGAAAATCTGCGGATCGAACGGGATGCTGACGATCGGCTGGCTCTCGATCGCCTTGGCGAACTCGCTCGCGTTGATCTCCGGCCGCTTCGGCACCCCGACCTGGTTGAGGCAGTACAGCGGCGGCCGGTCGTTCGGACGCGAGGCCTTCAGCAGATCGTACATGTTCTTGGTGTTGCGCAGATTGGCCAGATCCGGCGAGGCCACGATCAGGATGTCGTCGGCGCCGATCAGCGCCCGCCTGGTCCAGCCCGACCATTGGTGCGGGACATCGAGAACGATGCAGGGCATCGTCGATCGCAGCGTATCGAAAATGGAATCGAACGCCTCCGCGCCGAAATCATAGACCCGCTCCAGCGTCGCCGGCGCCGCCAGCAGGCTGAGATGGTCGGTGCATTTCGACAGCAGGCGGTCGATGAAGGCGGTATCGACGCGGTCCGGCGAGAACACGGCGTCCGCGATGCCCTGCGGCGGATCCTGATTGTAGTCGAGACCTGCGGTGCCGAACGCCAGATCGAGGTCGGCGACCACCGAATCCAGTGAAAGGTCACGCGCGATGGCCCAGGCGACATTGTGGGCGATCGTCGAGGCGCCGACGCCGCCCTTGGCGCCGACCACGGCGATGATGCGGCCGACCGCCTTGGCCTCCGGGGCAGAAAACAGCCCGCAGATAGAGCGGACCACGTCGATCGGCTGGACCGGCGCAATGACGTAGTCGCTGACGCCGCGTCGCACCAGTTCGCGGTACAGGGTGACGTCGTTGACCTTGCCGATCACGATCACCCGCGTGCCGGCGTCGCACACCGTCGCCAGATGATCGAGCCCGGCGAGAATGTCACTGCGCGGATCGGTCTCGAGGATGATGACGTTCGGCGTCGGCGCCGTCCGGTAGGCTTCCGTGGCTGCCGCCATGCCGCCCATCTGGATCTTGAGATGGGCCTTGCCCAGCCGGCGATCCTCGCCGGCGGCCTGCACCGCGGCCGCGGTTTCGACGGATTCGCAGAAGGCCTGGACCGAGACCCGCGGCGACGGAGCGATATGCTCGTCCGCGACCACCGGGGGCGGGGAGGCCTGATCGTCTGAGGCTTGGCGTGCGTAGCTGATCATTTGCCGACTTCACTGATTCCGCCCCGATCGGTCGGGGGCACCATTTTCCGATAGGTATCGTAAGTGGTCGCACGGCGCGCGTTGTAGGCCGGGGTCTCGGGCCGCGGCTGCACGAGATCGGACGGGTTGTCGACCATCGCGGCGAGGTTGCGCTGGTTGGCGCAGCCGAGATTCCAGTAGGGCTTGTTGTCGAGGTAGCCCTTGTTGTTGATCGACGGCCCGAGGTCGTCGGGCCACAATCCGCAGGGTCCGGCGGTTGCGGCGATCCTCGGATAGGTCAGGCGGATCGCTGCGAACTGGCGCGGATCGTTGGGTCGGAAATTCCGCACCGTCACGGCATGTGCCGGCACGCCATGGGCGGCCAGCGCGGCGCGGATCTCGCGCAGCGTATCGACCGCGGCGCGGGCATTGGTGGTGTCCTGGGGCACCTCGGCGATGATTCCGGCGGTGCCTTCGCGCAGCCAGCCCTGCGCCAGATCGCTGACGTCGGCGCGCTGAACCGCCGTCAGCCCTCCGCGTCCGTTGCCGACAAACACCGTCACGGTCCGGTCGGCCTCGGTGATCGCGATCGGATGACGCTGACGATAGTCGTTGGGAATCGAGGCGGTGGTCACCACCTCCGGATTGGAATGCATGCAGCCACCCAGCGCGATCGACAGGCCGAGCAGCGCGCTCCCCATGCCCAGGCTGCGGCGAACGGCGGCGGTTCGTGTACGTGTCATCAAAGTGGTCCTCGTCCCGCCTCAGTCAGTAATAAAGCCGTAGGTGCCGCGATAATTCCGTGCCGGCTCGGTGCGACCGGGCACGCCGTAGATGCGATTGATGCTGCCCAGCAGGCCCGACTGCGGGTCGGATGCATCGGCAAAGCCGTCATCCGGCCGCGACAGGTCCTTCTGCGCCACCGCGCGCACCACATACGGCGTCACCAGAACCATCAGTTCGGTCTGGCGGTTGACGTAATCGCGGCTGCGGAACATCGTGCCTAGCACCGGCAGTTGCGCCATGCCGGGCAGACCGTTGATCGCCTGCTTGGTCTGTTCCTGGATCAGCCCGGCCATCGCCAGCGAGCCGCCGGACGGAATCTCCAGCGTGCTCTCGACGCGGCGGGTCTTGATGGACGGCACGGCGAAGCCGTTGATCAGGATGGCATTGTCGCCGGAGACTTCCGACACCTCGGTCATCACCTTCAGGCTGATGCGGCCTTCGGTCATGACCACCGGTGTGAAGTTGAGCAGAATACCGAACTTCTTGAAGGTGACGGACGGCGTGCAGACGCCGCCGGTGCAGGTGACGCCGCTCGGCACCGGAAATTCGCCGCCCGCGAGGAAGGTTGCGGGCTCGCCCGAGATCGCGGTCAGATTCGGCTCGGCCAAGGTGCGGACAATGCCGGCACGCTCCATCGCCCGTACCGTCGCGGTCACCGACGGCACGGCGCCGCCGAACGACGCCGTGGTGGCGTTGTTCGCCGACAGCGCACCGTTGTTCGCGGTGAAAGGGTTGACGTTGTTGAAGTTCACGACGGCGGTGCCGTAGTTGAGATTGGCGCTGAGATCGACGCCGAGCTGCTTGATGATGTCGCGCTGCACCTCCGCGACGGTGATCCGCAGCATCACCTGGTCGCGACCGCGCACCGCGATGCTGTTGACGACCTTGTCCGGGCTGCCGGTGAGGCGGGTCGCCAGATCGGTGGCCTGCTGCGCCTCAATCGCGGTGGCGACCGAGCCGGTCAGCATCACGCCTTCGCCAAGCCCCTCGACCTGGATGACGCCGTTCGGGATCGCCTGCTTCAGCGCGGCGCGGATGCCGTTGAGATCGCGGGTCACCGCGATGTCGTAAGCAGCAATCTGCTGGCCGGCGGAATCGAAGAACACGATGTTGGTCTGGCCGACGCCGGCGCCGATGATATAGGCGCGGTTGGCAGAGCGCACCACGGCATTGGCGATCTTCGGATTGGCAACCAGAACGTCCTTGATGTCGCGCGGCAGGTCGATCACCACCGACTTGTCGATGCCGAGTGCGAGGAAGCGGGCGTTCATCTGGCCGGTGGCGGCGGCCGACCCGGCACGATAATCGCTGGCCGACACCGGCGCTGCCGCCGGGACAAGCAGCAGCGCGGCTGCTGCGGCAAACGACAACGCGCGAACCGCGAGATTCGGTCGTGAGCGGTGAGCGGTACGCGTCATGTCGTGTCCTCTGGTCACTTCTGTGTCGTCGTCGTCGTCGGCACGCCGAAGCGGACCACATTGACGCTGTCGCGCTTGTTGCTGCGCTCGTCGGTGTTGATGTCGGCGGCGTTGGCGTCGGCGAGGCTGCGCAGCGCCAGCGACAGCGTGCCGCTCTGCCGCGCGCGGGCGAGGCTCTCGGACTGTTCGGGCTTCAACTCCAGCGTCGCGGTCTTGCCGACGACGACCTTCTGGCCGTCCTTCTCCTCGATGGTCTGGTCGATCGCCAGGACGCGGATGTTGCCGAGTATGATTTCCGAATTGACAAGATCCGCCGCGCCGTTGCGGTCGGGGTTCTTCTCGCGCTTGGACAGGATGACGTCGACCCGGTCGTTGGGCAGGATGAAGCCGCCGGCGCCGGTCTCCGGTGAAATTTCGGTCGAGACGGCGCGCATGCCGGTGGGCAGGATCGCAGCCATGAAGCCGGAGCCATCGGCCTTGACCAGCTTGCCGTCGCGGATCGGCTCGCCGGCGATGAAGGGCGAGCGCGCGATCGAGCCGGCGATCTGGGTGGCGGCGTCGGGCCGTTCGCTGCGGCGGATGAAATTGTTGCTGGCGGTCGCCGCCGGCCAGGTCTGCCACTGGACATCGTCCGGGCGCACCGGCTGGCCGAGCGGAATGTCTCCCTTGGCGACCAGCACGTCGACGGTCGGAAGCTGGACAACGGGAGCCACCGGTGCCGGATCTGAGCCGCTCGCCAGATACGCAGCCAGGCCGCCGGCGCCGATTGCGATGGTCAGCACGATGATGCGTGCGGTGTTCATACGCGTCACTTTCCACATTACACTGCGACGCACTCGTCGCTGCGATGGGAGTTGACCAGCTATTCGTCAAAGCATGGTTAATGAGGCGTATCTAAATCGCCGCTACACCGGATTAGGCCGGCTCAGGGGGCGATGAATCGGGCCAGATCGACGGCGCGGATCCATTGGGTCTGCGGATAGACCGCCAGCGCCCCGACCGCGAGGGCGATGCCGTAGGGAATGCCGCTCTGCTTGTCGTGAAGCCGCTGCAGCCATTGCTGACCGCCAAGCGCATAGGGAAGGGGCCATTGGCGAAACTGCAGCAACAGCAGGGTCAGCGCGCCGCCGAACAGCGAGGCGTAGAGCAGGTATTCCAGCAAATGGGCAAAGCCGAACCACAGGGCCGCGGCTGACACGACCTTGGCATCGCCGCCGCCGACCCAGCCCATCGCGAAGCAGCCGAAGGCGACCACCAGCACGACCATCCCGGCGGCGAGGTGCAGCATGACCTGCTGCAGCGGCATGCCGGTCAGCGCCGCCAGCACCAGGAAGCCACCCGCCAGCATCAGCGACACGCGGTTGGAGATCGTCATCGTGAACAGGTCGCTGGCCGCAGCGAACGCCATCAGCGCCGGAAACAGCATCAGCCGAAGAAAATCGACGATCATTGGCACGGACCAGAACGGGGGCGGAACACGCGCGTCACGCTAGCCGGCAGATGTAAATAATCGGGAAAGGATTGCTAAAGGAAGGACGCGAGCCGGATCGCCAGTGTGGCAATCGCCAGCAGCAGGACCGCGCACACCAGACCGGCCGCGGTGTTCTCTATGACGGCGTCTGCGGCGCGCGCGCGCGTCACCGCGGCAGTCAACTCGAGCAATGTCATGATACGGGCGCCGGCCGGAGACGTTGCGGGCAGCAAAAAGGGCCTCGAATCCCGAGGCCCTTGATGCATCTGTCGGCTTCGACAGCTTACTTGGTGGTCTTCAGGTCGGTGCTGATATTGGTGAACGCGGTGTTCAGCTTGGTGCCGATACCGTTCACAACAGCGATGATCGCGAGCGCGATGCCGGCGGCAATCAGACCGTATTCGATAGCGGTGGCGCCGGACTCGTCCTTCACGAAACGCGCAACGATATTCTTCATCAGGGTAACTCCATGTGTACACGTGGCTTCGAACTACTTGTTGGTCGCTCCGGCGTTCTCAGCACCGTGACCATGGCGTGAACCCTAGGTGCGGGAAATTGCAGCGCAGTTAATTCGATTGCGGAAAGACCGGCCCATCGGCCACTTCTTTCGTACAGTGAATTTGAAGTTAAGCTTATGTCCGGCATTTTACGGAGGCATTTCTACGGCCTACGCGCCCTCGCAACGCATCCTCTCGACGCAATCGAGTCGCGACCCGGGTTTTCCAACCGCAGCTGTTTGCAGTTCCTTCATGATTTGTTGTCAATTTCGTTTGGTCGGGCGCCGGCTGAGCTGCGTATTGGCTTTTGCCGGCTCGTCGCCCCGGAGTATCCCATGTCCCGTTCCCCTGTTTGCGCCCATCCGCTTTCTTCGATCTGGTGCCGTTCCCTCCTGCTTGGCGTGCTGCTGCTGCCGGTCAATGCCGCGGCGGAGATCGTGACCGATGCCATCCAGGTCAATGTCGATCAGGCCAAGCTGATCAAGCTGCCCGAGCGAATTGCGACGCTGGTGGTCGGCAATCCGCTCATCGCGGACGTCGCCATGCAGGCAGGCGGCGTGATGGTGGTGACCGGGAAGGGCTATGGCGCCACCAACGTCATCGCGATGGACCGCAAGGGCGAGGTGCTGATCGATCGCGTCATCAACGTCGAGGGACCGAGCGACAAGGTCGTCACGATCTATCGCGGCGTTGACCGCGAATCCTACAGCTGCATGCCGGTCTGCCAGCGCCGGGTTACGCTCGGCGACGCCGAAGGCTACTTCAAGTCGACGATGGATCAGGCGGGCAGCCTCAACAACCAGGCCACCGGGGCATCGGGCACTCGGGGCAATTGATCCCGCACGGCCGCCTCTGGCGCGTCACCCTCGCGAAGGTGCATCGCGCACCACGCCAATGATGGTTGCCGGGCGGTTAACACGACCGGGCATCCTTTATCGATCGCGGGCAACACTTCCACAATTAGTTTGATCTAGGCTCACCGCATCGAGCCAGAAAGTTCGCCGATGCGCTTGTCCATCTCATTCCTCACCGCCCGGGTGCGCGACCGAGCGCGAGACTTCTCACGTGATCGCAAGGGATCCGCCGCCATCGAATTCGCGGTGGTGGCCCCGCTGTTCTTGGCGCTGCTGTTTGCGATCATTGAAAGCGCCCTGGTATTCTTTGCGGGCCAGGTGCTGGAGACCGCGGTGCAGGATTCGGCGCGGAAGATTCTGACCGGCCAGGCCCAGAATGCGAATTTCTCCGCAGCCCAGTTCAAGACCGAACTGTGCGGCCGGATCTCCGCGTTGCTGGATTGCCCTGGCGGCGTCTCCATCGACGTGCAGAGCTATCCTTCGTTCAGCAGTGTCGAGATCACCAATCCGGTCGACAGCGGCAACAATTTCGTTCCCCCGGCGCGCTACGTCCCGGGCGGAGCCGGCGACATCGTCGTGGTCCGCGCGTTCTATCAATGGCAGCTGTACGTCACCGGTCTCGGCTATGACATTTCCAACCTCAGCGGCGGAAAGCGGCTGCTGTCGGCCACGACGGCGTTCCGCAACGAGCCCTATTAGGACCGGTGATCATGTCGCTGTCAGCATCGTGGGTCCGGTTCAGCTCAGCGGCAGCCGAGTTGCGCGACGACATCAGCGGTATCGCCGCCACTGAATTTGCCGTCATCCTGCCGCTGATGCTGGTGATGTTCTTCGGCACCGTGGAGGTGTCGTCCGCGATCGCCGTAAACCGCAAGGTCACGCTGGTGGCACGCACGCTGTCGGACCTGACATCGCAATCCGACGTCGTCACGGATAGCGATCTGCGGAATTTCTTCGCCGCGAGTTACGGGATCCTCACGCCATATTCTGCGGTTCCGATCCAGTCCACGATCACCCAGATCTACGTCAACAATTCGAACGTCGCAAAGGTGCAGTGGAGCAAGTCGGCGACGGTTTCGATCGTCGCCAACAAGGCGACCGCGACGCTGACGACATCGCCGAGGACCCAGGGCCAGGTCATCACGCTTCCTGCGGCGCTCGCGACGGCCGACACCTACCTGATCATGAGCGAGTCGAGCTACCTCTACACGCCGTCGGTCGGATACGTGCTGGGGCAGGCCGGGGTGACGCTGGCCGACAAGTCTTACACCCGGCCGCGGCAGTCGACCTGCGTGCGCTATGGCACGACGCTCTGCACGACCTTCTGAGCCGACATATTCCGAACGACCGACCAAAAGAAAAAGGCCGCGCACTGGGCGCGGCCTTTCTCGTCTTGTCGTGAATTCGCAGCGCGCGCTGTCGGAATTCGATTAGCCTGCGGCGCGCAGATTGTCGGCCGAGGACTTGCCAGAACGACGATCGGCAACGATTTCGTAGCTGATCTTCTGGCCTTCACGCAGAGTGCCAAGGCCGGCACGCTCGACCGCGCTGATGTGCACGAACACGTCGTTGCCGCCGTCGTCCGGCTGAATGAAGCCGAAGCCCTTGGTCGCGTTAAACCACTTCACAGTTCCCATGCTCACGGGGGTAGTCCCTTCTCAAGATAGATATAGTCGTAGCCCACCAAAGATGGGCTGGTGAGATCGAATTTTTGGAAGGGTCGTCAGCGTCTAAACCGGCTGTACCGGTGGATAGCTAATGTCGTCCGGCCGAAAATCGATTAGTCGATATTATGCGAAGCCAGCTTTCAAGACAATCCTGACGTGCGCGATTTTTTAACGCGTGTCAGGTAGCCGCGAAGACCGGCGCCCGCGCTCGCTTTGCGAGCAGCGCGGGCGATCGTGTGTAGTGAGCCGACGCTTACCTGCGGCGGAATTGACCTCGCGGCGGTGCACCACGGGGCGGTCCGCCGCCCGGCCGTTCGTCCTTGTGGCGGAAGATCAGCCGGCCTTTTTCCAGATCGTAAGGCGACATCTCGATCGTGACGCGGTCGCCCGCCAGTGTCTTGATGCGGTTCTTCTTCATTTTGCCTGCGGTGTAGGCAACGATCTCGTGGCCCGCATCCAGCTGCACGCGGTAGCGTGCATCCGGGAGGATTTCGGTGACCAGTCCTTCGAACTGGATCAGCTCTTCTTTAGCCATGGGTATCTCCAGATCGGTCGAGCGTTAGCGTGGGCGGTTGTTGCGATTGGGCGTAGTGTTCGGCCGGCTTTCGCGATGCAAAAACGCAACGCCCTGCATGCCTTCCGCCTTGGCGGCGGGGGCGGCGGCGCGAACCGGCTCGCTGCGACCACCCTCATGACGAGGCGCCTGCGACCCGGAATTGCCACCATTATGGCGGCGATGACGCGCGCCGTTGGAGCTCGGTGCGCCGGCATTGCTGCGGGGCGAGCGGCCCTGCGGCGCGCCGCGTCCGCCACGACCCTGCGACGGCGGCGGGCCGACATCGTTGCGTCCCGGGGTGCGGCGGTCTTCCTTGGGCAGCGAAACCCGGATCAGCTTCTCGATGTCGCGCAGGAACGCCAGCTCCTCGCCGGCCACCAGCGAGATAGCGACGCCCTCGGCGCCGGCCCGCGCGGTGCGGCCGATGCGGTGGACGTAGGTCTCGGGGATGTTCGGCAGGTCGAAGTTCACCACGTGGGTGATGCCGTCGACATCGATGCCGCGGGCGGCGATGTCGGTGGCGACCAGCGTGCGGATTTCGCCGGTGCGGAACGCCGCGAGCACGCGCTCGCGATGGTTCTGCGACTTGTTGCCGTGGATCGCGTCGGCGGTAATGCCGGCGCGGGCGAGACCCTTCACGACCTTGTCGGCGCCGTGCTTGGTGCGGGTGAAGATCAGCGCGCGGTTGACGTCTTCCTGCTTGAGGATCTGCGCCAGGATGGTCGGCTTGGCGGAGTGGTCGACCTGGATGATGCGTTGCGCAATGCGCTCCACGGTCGATGCGACCGGCGTCACGGCGACGCGGGCCGGGTCCTTGAGCATCTGCTCGGCGAGATCGGCGATATCCTTCGGCATGGTGGCCGAGAAGAACAGCGTCTGACGCTTGATCGGCAGCTTGGCTACGATTTTGCGGATGTCGTTGATGAAGCCCATGTCGAGCATGCGGTCGGCTTCGTCGAGCACGAGAAACTCGACCGAGCCGAGCTTCAGTCCGTTGCTCTGCACGAGGTCAAGCAGGCGGCCCGGTGTCGCGACCAGGACGTCGACGCCCTGCATGATCGAACGCACCTGGCGGCCCATCGGCACGCCGCCGATCGCCAGCGCCGAGGTCAGCTTGATGTGCCGGCCGTAGGCGTTGAAGCTCTCGAGGATCTGCCCGGAGAGTTCGCGGGTCGGGCTCAGCACCAGCACGCGGCAGGTCTTGGGCTGCGGCTTGATGCGGTTCTCCATCAGGCGATGAAGGATCGGGAGCGCGAAGGACGCGGTCTTGCCGGTGCCGGTCTGGGCGATGCCGATGACGTCACGGCCGGTGATCGCGATCGGAATGGTCTGCGCCTGGATCGGCGTTGGGGTGGTGTAGTTCTCTTCGACAAGCGCACGAGAAATGGGATCGGCCAGGCCGAAATCCTGAAATGAGGTCAAAAGGTTTCTTTCCATCATGAAAGCTAGCGCCCGGCGTTGATGGCCAGGAGCGCGCGAGGGGTGTCTGGAGACACCCGCGTGTCTGGGGCGTCGGTTTTGGTTGGCTGAAGGGGCAAGCCAGAAACCGTTGGACGGGATCAGAACACGCGGCTCGCAGAGACCTGATGATTCTCAAGGTCGTGCGGATGATATGGAACACGAACGGGGCGCTTTCAAGATGAATCGTCGCCGGACGGCGATCAAAGCGCGGGCAACCGGCGCGAGATTGCGCCGGTGCGACACGGATGCGACTAGGTAGAATAGCGCATGCCTGCCGTCGAATTAGGCAAATTGAGCGGAATTGCCTAATCGCTGGTGCCTATAAATTGATCTGATTGGCTACCGCACGCATTTCGGATTTTCGAAATTCGCGTTTAGTTCCATTCGGTTGGCAAATAATCGGGCAATGGCACGCTTCTTGCGATTCCTGCTGCACCGCAGGCGGCCGTGGGGCCGCAAAAAATCTGCGTCTTGCGTCAGGGAGATGACACCTCATGCTTAATGGATTGAAACAGATGACCGCGGCAACGCTGACCCGCCGGCGCATGCTCGCGGCCGGTGCTGGCCTGGCCTTGGGCCTGACCGCATTCGGCACCGCGCAGGCGCAGGAGACCATCAAGGTCGGCGTGCTGCATTCGCTGTCCGGCACCATGGCGATCAGCGAGACCACGCTGAAGGACACCGTGCTGTTCATGATCGACGAGCAGAACAAGAAGGGCGGCGTGCTCGGCAAGAAGCTCGAGGCCGTGGTGGTCGACCCGGCGTCGAACTGGCCGCTGTTTGCCGAAAAGGCCCGCGAACTGATCACCAAGGACAAGGTCGCGGTGGTGTTCGGCTGCTGGACCTCGGTGTCGCGCAAGTCGGTTCTGCCGGTGTTCAAGGAGCTGAACTCGATCCTGTTCTATCCGGTGCAGTACGAAGGCGAGGAGAGCGAGCGTAACGTGTTCTACACCGGCGCCGCGCCGAACCAGCAGGCGATCCCGGCGGTGGACTACCTCGCCAAGGAAGAGAAGGTGCAGCGCTGGGTGCTGGCCGGCACCGACTATGTCTATCCGCGCACCACCAACAAGATTCTCGAGGCCTATCTGAAGTCGAAGGGCGTCAAGGCCGAAGACATCATGATCAACTACACGCCGTTCGGCCATTCCGACTGGCAGACCATCGTCGCCGACATCAAGAAGTTCGGCTCGGCCGGTAAGAAGACCGCGGTGGTCTCCACCATCAACGGCGACGCCAACGTGCCGTTCTACAAGGAACTCGGCAACCAGGGCATCAAGGCCACCGACATTCCGGTGGTGGCGTTCTCGGTCGGCGAGGAAGAACTCGCCGGCATCGACACCAAGCCGCTGCTCGGCCACCTCGCCGCCTGGAACTACTTCCAGTCGATCAAGGATCCGAAGAACGCCGAATTCATCAAGGCGTGGCAGACCTTTACCAAGAACCCCAAGCGCGTGACCAACGACCCGATGGAAGCCACCGTGATCGGCTTCGAGATGTGGGTGAAGGCGGTCGAGAAGGCCAAGTCGGTCGAGGCCGACAAGGTGATCGACGCGCTGCCGGGCACCAAGGCCGCCAACCTGACCGGCGGCATGTCGGAAATGCTGCCGAACCATCACATCACCAAGCCGGTGTTCATCGGCGAGATCAAGGGTGACGGCCAGTTCGACGTGGTCTGGAAGACTCCGGGCCTGGTGGCCGGTGACGCCTGGTCCAAGGAGCTCGAAGGCTCCAAGGACCTGGTCGGCGACTGGGTGACGCTGAAGTGCGGCAACTACAACACCGTCACCAAGAAGTGCGGCGGCCAGGGCTCTTAATAACGGCTCCTGATCGCAGGTCGCTGACGCTGCATGCGCGTCAGCTCTGACGAACCCGAAGACGGCGGCGATGTCCGCCGCCGTCTTGCCTCTGTCGGCCGGGGAATTCCATTGCTTGCCAATCTGATTGATGGATGCCGCGCCATCGCGCTGGCCACGCTGATCCTGTTTGCGTCGAGCGTGGCCGTGCTGGCCGGACCGTTTGAAGACGCGGTCGCGCAGTTTGCCAATGATTCATTCGCCGACACCGAGGCCGCGATCGGCGCGCTCGCCAGCGGCGGCAACGCGCGCGCGGCCGACGTGATCGGCGCGCTGCAGGATGGCCGGCTGCTCGCCGATCCCGCAACGAAGCAGGTTTTGATCAGGCAGCCCGACGGCAAGGTTGTCGACGCCGCCACCGGCGCGCCGGTCGCCGCTGCACCGACCTCCGCGTCGGCGGTGCGCCTCAACAACCGGCTGCGCCGGGTCGTCGACGCCGCGATGGGCGGCCTGACGCTGCTGGCGCCGGACGTCAACCGGCGCATCCAGGCCGCGCAGTCGGTGTTCAAGACGCACGACGCGGCGATGCTGCCGCTGGTGGACACCGCGCTCGCCAAGGAAACCAACGCGGCCGCCAGGCGCGCCTTCAACGAGGCCCGCGCCGCGATCCTGCTGTTCAAGCCGGATGCCACCGATACCGAAAAGCTCGAAGCCATCGCCACCATTACGGCGCGGGGCGATCAGGAGGCTTTGGCGCTGCTCACCGGACTGACCGGCGAACAAAGCGCGGCGGTGAAGAGCGGCGCCGCCGCCGCCAAGGCGGCGATCGAGCGCAATCTCACGCTGTGGTCGGTGGCGCAGAACGCCTGGTACGGGTTGTCGCTCGGCTCGGTGCTGCTGCTCGCCGCGATCGGCCTCGCCATCACCTTCGGGGTGATGGGTGTCATCAACATGGCGCATGGCGAGATGGTGATGATCGGCGCCTACGTCACCTTCGTGGTGCAGGAAACCATTCGCACCAGCTATCCGGCGCTGTTCGACTATTCGCTGCTGATGGCGGTGCCGCTGGCGTTTCTGGTCGCCGGCGCGATCGGCGTGGTGATCGAGCGCGGCGTCATCCGCTTTCTTTACGGCCGTCCGCTCGAAACCCTGCTGGCGACCTGGGGCCTGTCGCTGGTGCTGCAGCAGGCGGTCCGCACCATGTTCGGTCCGACCAATCGCGAGGTCGGCAATCCGAGCTGGATGTCCGGCGCCTTCGAACTTGGCCAGATCACCATCACCTACAACCGGCTGTGGATCCTGTGCTTCACGCTGGCGGTGTTCGTCATCCTGCTGGCGATGCTGCGCTACACCAGCCTTGGTCTCGAAATGCGCGCGGTGACGCAGAACCGCCGGATGGCGGCGTCGATGGGCATCGCGACCTCGCGGGTTGACGCGCTGACCTTCGGGCTCGGCTCCGGCATCGCCGGGATTGCCGGCGTGGCGCTGTCGCAGATCGACAACGTCTCGCCGAATCTGGGCCAGAGCTACATCATCGACAGCTTCATGGTGGTGGTGTTCGGCGGCGTCGGCAATCTGTGGGGCACCTTGGTCGGCGCCTTCACGCTCGGCATCGCCAACAAGTTCCTCGAGCCGGTGGCCGGCGCAGTGCTCGGCAAGATCGCCATCCTGGTGCTGATCATCCTGTTCATCCAGAAACGCCCGCGCGGCCTGTTCGCGCTGAAGGGCCGGGCGATCGAGGCATGAGCAAGGTGGCACCGACTCGCGTCGCGGGAAGCCTTCACCTCTCCCCACCGGGGAGAGGTCGCGCCGTAGGCGCGGGTGAGGGGGGACTAACGTCCATTATGATCGCCCGGCCCCCCTCACCCCAACCCTCTCCCCGGTGGGGAGAGGGGGCGCGCTCTGCCGTCCGTGGGAGTCGGCCATGACCCCGCACATCCTCACCCGCTCGCTGGACCGCAGCGCGACCGTTTTCCTCGTCATCGTCGCCGCGGTCGGGATCCTGCTGCCGCTGTCCAACCTGCTGTTTCCGCCGGGCTCGCTGCTGCACGTGCCCACCTACCTGATCTCTCTGTTCGGCAAATATGTCTGCTACGCGCTGCTGGCGCTGTCGATCGACCTGATCTGGGGCTATTGCGGCATTCTTTCGCTCGGCCACGGCGCGTTCTTCGCGCTCGGCGGCTACGCGATGGGGATGTATCTGATGCGGCAGATCGGCAGCCGCGGCGTCTACGCCAATCCGGTGCTGCCGGACTTCATGGTGTTCCTGAACTACAAGGAGCTGCCGTGGTACTGGTACGGCTTCGACATGTTCTGGTTCGCGGCCTTGATGGTGCTGCTGGTGCCGGGCCTGCTGGCGTTCGGCTTCGGCTGGCTGGCGTTCCGCTCGCGCGTCACCGGCGTCTATCTGTCGATCATCACGCAGGCGATGACCTACGCGCTGCTGCTCGCCTTCTTCCGCAACGATTTCGGTTTCGGCGGCAACAATGGCCTGACCGACTTCAAGGACATTCTCGGCTTCAACGTGCAGGCCGACGGCACCCGCGCCGCGCTGTTCGCGCTGAGCTGTCTGGCGCTGGCGATCGGCTTCCTGATCTGCCGCGCGGTGGTGACGTCGAAACTCGGCAAGGTGCTGATCGCGATCCGCGACGCCGAATCCCGCACCCGGTTCCTCGGCTACCGCGTCGAATCCTACAAGCTTTTCGTGTTCACGCTGTCGGCCTGCATGGCCGGCGTCGCCGGCGCGCTGTACGTGCCGCAGGTCGGCATCATCAATCCGGGCGAATTCGCGCCGGGCAATTCGATCGAGGCGGTGATCTGGGTCGCGGTGGGCGGCCGCGGCACGCTGGTCGGCGCGGCGCTCGGCGCGATTGTGGTGAACTACGCCAAGACCGTGTTCACCTCCGGCCCGCTGGCGCCGTACTGGCTGTTCATGCTGGGCGCGCTGTTCATCCTGGTGACCCTGCTGCTGCCGAAGGGCATCATCGGCACCTTCAACGCCTGGTGGGAGCCGCGCAGGGCGAAGCGTGACACCGCGGTGGCGGAGAGCGCCGCGGCCGAGGACGGCGTCGGCAAGCCGCTGGCGGAGGAGGTGCGATGAGCGCAACCGAAGGCCGCGCCACCCCGACCATGCTGTATCTCGACGGCGTGCACGTCTCGTTCGACGGCTTCCACGCCATCAACAATCTGTCGCTGACGCTGGAGCCCGGCGAGATGCGCGCCATCATCGGCCCGAATGGCGCCGGCAAGACCACCATGATGGACATCATCACCGGCAAGACCAAGCCGGACAAGGGCGAGGTGCTGTTCGACGGCTCGATCGACCTGACCCGGCTCGATGAGACCGAGATCGCCACGCTCGGCATCGGCCGCAAATTCCAGAAGCCGACGGTGTTCGAGAGCCAGACCATCGGCGACAATCTGCTGCTGGCGTTGAACGTCGACCACCGCGTCCGCGGCACGCTGTTCTGGCGCGAAACGAAGGACGAGACCGACCGCATCGAGCGCGTGCTTGAAACCATCCGCCTGACCGACGCGCGCGATCGGCTCGCCGGCTCGCTGTCGCACGGCCAGAAGCAGTGGCTGGAGATCGGCATGCTGCTGGCGCAGGATCCGAAACTGCTGCTGGTCGACGAGCCGGTGGCGGGCATGACCGACGTCGAGACGCACCAGACCGCCGAACTGCTGAAGGAGATCAACCGCGACAACAAGACGGTCGTGGTGGTCGAGCACGACATGACCTTCGTGCGCGAGCTCGGCGTCAAGGTGACGTGCCTGCACGAAGGCACCGTGCTGGCCGAGGGCACCATCGACCAGGTGTCGGAGAACGATCGCGTCGTCGAAGTGTATCTGGGGCGATGATGGCAGCGAGCGCGCCACACATACAACGTCATGCCCGGCCTTGTGCCGGGCATCCACATCTTGATGCAAGGAAGGCGTGGATGGCCGGGACGAGCCCGGCCATGACGGCGTTGAAAGTCGAAGGCTCGGAGAGTCCTGCATGCTGACCGTCGACAACATCAGTCTGTATTACGGCGCGGCGCAGGCGTTGCGCGGGGTGTCGCTGACCGCCGAGCCGGGCAAGGTGACCTGCGTGCTGGGCCGCAACGGCGTCGGCAAGACCAGCCTGCTGCGGGCGATGGTCGGCCAGCAGGCGATCGCGTCCGGCTCCATCACCTTCGACGGCAACGACATCTCGGCGCTGAAACCCTATGAGCGGGCGCGCCGCGGCATCTCCTTCGTGCCGCAGGGCCGCGAGATCTTTCCGCTGCTCACCGTGGAGGAAAACCTGCGCACCGGCTTCGCGCCGCTGAAGCGCGCCGACCGCACCATCCCGGACGACGTGTTCTCGCTGTTCCCGGTGCTGCAGTCGATGCTGGGGCGGCGCGGCGGCGATCTGTCCGGCGGCCAGCAGCAGCAGCTGGCGATCGGCCGCGCGCTGGTGATGCGGCCGAAGCTGCTGCTGCTCGACGAGCCGACCGAGGGCATCCAGCCCTCGATCATCAAGGACATCGGCCGGGCAATCTCCTATCTGCGCAGCCTCGGGAGCATCGCCATCGTGCTGGTCGAACAATATCTCGACTTCGCCTGCGAGCTCGGCGACAATTTCGCCGTGATGGATCGCGGCGCGGTGAAGTTTTCCTGCGATCGAAGCACGCTCGATCCCGCCGAAATCAGTCGCGCAATGGCGCTGTAACGATTGGTAGCAACATGTCGGAGCGTCTGAGTTCATCGTCACCTCTCCCATGGGGAGAGGTCGGCGCGAAGCGCCGGGTGAGGGGGTACGCCCTCTCGATAATCCGTACCCCCTCTCCCCACGGGAGAGGGAGCGCGCTGCCGTCCGCGCGATGCTGCGGCAAGATCTGAAAGTGGCTCAAGCAATTCGATCGCCGGAGGCCTCCGCCGTGTTCGCCGGCAACCGTGCGCGCGGGGCGGTGAAGTTCGACGTGCGGCTGCAGGACGGCGTCACGCGGCGCGGGCGGCTGCACGAATCCGGCTCGCTGCGGGTGCGGTTTCCGTCGCCGGAAGCCGACGGCCTCTCGGCGGTGTTCGTCAACACCGCGGGCGGCATCGCCGGCGGCGATCGTTTCGACATCGACATCGCGGCCGGCGAGGGCGCGAGCGTCACCGTGACGACGGCCGCGGCGGAAAAGATCTACCGGTCGCACGGGCCGGATGCCGAAGTGAACATCACGCTGCGCGCCGAGGCCGGCGCGCACCTGTCCTGGCTGCCGCAGGAGACCATCCTGTTCGACCAGGCGCGCGTTTCGCGTCGGATCGAGATCGATCTCGCCGACGACGCCTCGCTGCTGTTGTGCGAGATCGTGGTGTTCGGCCGGGCCGCCATGGGCGAGCGGATGCTGCGCGGCGGCCTCATCGACCGCTGGCGGCTGCGCCGTGGCGGCCGACTGGTGTTTGCGGAGACGGTGCGGCTCGGCGGCGACATCGGCGCAAAGCTAAGCCAGCCCGCGGTGGCAAATGGCGGGGTTGCGATCGGCACGGCGCTGATCGTACCGGGCGACGAAGCGCTGGTCGACAGGATCCGCGACGCATCGGCTACGTTCGGCGGCGAGGTCGGTATCTCGTGCTGGAATGGATTTGCAATGGCGCGGTTCTGTGCCCAAGATGCGTCACGGCTGCGCGCCGACATGATGACGGTGCTCGGCCTTGCCAGCGGCAAGGCGCTGCCGCGGCTGTGGCTGAGTTAGGATTTCTGGATTTGCTCGGGTTGTTTGCATGAATCTGTCTCCCCGTGAAAAGGACAAGCTGCTGATCTCGATGGCGGCGATGGTGGCGCGGCGGCGGCTCGAGCGCGGCGTCAAGCTCAATCACCCCGAGGCGATCGCGATCATTTCCGATTTCATCGTCGAGGGCGCCCGCGACGGCCGCACCGTCGCCGAGCTGATGCAGGCCGGCGCCGAGGTCATCACCCGCGCCCAGTGCATGGACGGCATCGCCGAGATGATTCACGACATCCAGGTCGAGGCGACGTTCCCCGATGGCACCAAGCTGGTGACGGTGCATGAGCCGATCCGGTAAACTTTCGTCATGCCCGGGCTTGTCCCGGGCATCCACGACTTCGCGGCCTCCAAGACGTGGATGGCCGGAACAAGTCCGGCCATGACGCCGATCAAGTTGTAAGGCTCCAAAATGATCCCCGGCGAACTCTTCATCCAGGACGGCGACATCGAACTCAACGCCGGCCGCGACACCTTGACCCTCACCGTCGCCAACACCGGCGACCGGCCGATCCAGGTCGGCTCGCACTACCATTTCTTCGAGACCAACCCGGCGCTGCAATTCGAGCGCAGCAAGGCGCGCGGCATGCGGCTCGACATCGCCGCCGGCACCGCTGTGCGCTTCGAGCCCGGCCAGACCCGCGACGTGAAGCTGGTCGCGCTGGCCGGCAAGCGCGAGGTTTATGGTTTTCGCGGCGACGTGATGGGGAAGCTCTGATGCGCGGAGGCGACCATGACGCAGTGGGATCGGATCGAGGTCGGGCTGGTGCTGCAGGGCGGCGGTGCGCTGGGCGCCTATGAGTGGGGCGCCATCGAGGCGCTGTACGCCGTGATGGATGAACTCGCCGCCGTGCGACCGGTCGTGCTCAAGGCGGTGACCGGCGTCTCGATCGGCGCCATCAATGGCGCGTGCATCGTCGGCTCGGCCGATCGCGCCGACGCGCTGCGACGGCTGGAGGCGCTGTGGCGCGACCTGCAGCTCGAGGCGCCGTTCCGGCGCGACCTCGAATTCGGCTGGCCCGGCCTGTCCGGCTTTGCGCCGGCGCGCGATCTGTCGTTGTTCGGCCTGCCGGGCTTCTATCGACCGCGACCGGACTTCTGGAACTACCAGCGCTGGACCAGCCTTTACGACACCAGCCCGCTCTATGCGACGCTGAACAAGCACATCGATTTCGACGCGATCGCCCGCAGCGACACCACGCTGGTGGTCACCGCCGTTAACGTCGTCGACGGCGACTTGAAGCGCTTTCGCAATCGGGCCGACGACGGCGCGTCGCAGGCCGACGAGGTGGTCCCGTTCGCGCCGGAGCATGTGGTCGCCAGCGGCAGCCTTGCGCCGCAGTTTCCCTGGACCGAAAGCGGCGGGCAGCACTATTGGGACGGCGGCATCGTCGACAACACGCCGATCGGCGACGCGCTCGGGGCGTTTTCGGACGACGATCGGGTGTATCGTCTCGTGGTGGTGATGAACCTGTTTCCGCTCCGCATCGAAAAACTACCCGACAATCTCCTCGCGGTGAACGAACGCGTCCAGGAGCTACGATACGGCAACCGGCTCCGTCAGGATCAGACAGCGGCCAAAACCGTCAACAAACTGGTGCGCGCCATCGATGCGCTGCGCAGCCAGCTGGAGCAAGCCAACATCCCTATCAACAGCGACATCGCCGGCGTGGTGGCGAAGGCAAAATCGTTCAAGATCGCCAACACCGTTCAGATCGAGCTCCGCGACAGCGACAGCCTGAACGAGGACTCCAGCGCCGCGCGAGATTTCTCGCCGGAGACGATCGCGCGGCGGCGCCGGATCGGACGCGAAAGCGCCAGCAAGAGCCTGCGCGCTGCGCTCCAGGACGACAAATTGATTGCTGCGGTGGGCCAGCACGTCGACGCGTGACGGAGTCGGCGGCGCGTCCCTTTCAGGGGTGGCTCCCGATTGAATGTGATCGATGTAAGGCGTATTATTCGGAGTAAGGAGGTCGTCGAATGTCTTACAAGGCGAATGTGACGCTCAGCAGCAAAGGTCAATTGACGCTGCCCGCGGCGCTGCGGAAGCTTTGGAAGCTGAAGACCGGCGACCGCATCGACATCGAATTCTCTGATGACGGCCATGCGACGCTGTCGAGGAAGCTGCAGCGCCGCATCCTGGAAAGCCGCAAAGACCTGCCGCCGCTTTCGCTGGGCCGGCCGCTGACCCAGAAGGACATCGATCAGGCCATCGCGGCCGAGATGGCGGATCAGGAAATCCGGATCAGAAAACGGGGCGCGGCGTGATCGGATTGGACACCAATATCGTTCTGCGCATCTTCGACGTTTCGGAAGCTGCGCAGTCGGCAGCGGTCGAAAGGTTGCTGGAAGGCGCGGAGAACGACGGCAACTTCCTGCTCAATCCCATCGTGCTCTCCGAATTCGCCTGGACGCTGCAGCGAACCTACAAGGCGCCGCGCGGCGTGATCGCGGACCACATCGAAAGACTGCTGCAATCTCCGGATTTCATCGTGCCGTTCCTGGATGAAGCCGCCGATGCTGTCCGCCGCTATCGTCAAGGGCCGGGCGGATTTGCCGACTACTTTCTCGCCGCGATCAATCGATCGCTGGGCTGCGCGTCGACAGTCACGTTCGACCAGGAAGCCGCCGAGGATTGCGAACTCTTCTCCTTATTGAAGGCCTGATGCCATGCCCGTCAAAATCCGCCGTTCCGTCTATGCCGACATGTTCGGCCCCACCACCGGCGACAGGGTGCGGCTGGCCGACACCGATCTGATCATCGAGGTGGAAAAGGACTTCACCACCTATGGCGAGGAGGTGAAGTTCGGCGGCGGCAAGGTGATCCGCGACGGCATGGGGCAGTCGCAGGTGACCAACGCGCAGGGCGCCGCCGACACGGTGATCACCAACGCGCTGATCGTCGACCACTGGGGCATCGTCAAGGCCGACGTCGCCATCAAGCAGGGTTACATCGCCGCGATCGGCAAGGCCGGCAATCCGGACATCCAGCCCGGCGTCGATATCATCATCGGGCCCGGCACGGATATCATCGCGGGCGAGGGCAAGATCCTCACCGCCGGTGGCTTCGACAGCCACATCCATTTCATCTGCCCGCAGCAGATCGAGCACGCGCTGATGAGCGGCGTCACCTCGATGCTGGGCGGCGGCACCGGCCCGTCGCACGGCACCTTCGCCACCACCTGCACGCCGGGGCCGTGGCACATCGCGCGGATGATCCAGTCGTTCGACGCGTTCCCGGTCAACCTCGGCATTTCCGGCAAGGGCAACGCCTCGCAGCCCGCCGCGCTGGTCGAGATGATCAATGCGGGGGCCTGCGCGCTGAAGCTGCACGAGGACTGGGGCACCACGCCGGCCGCGATCGACAACTGCCTGACGGTGGCGGACGATCACGACGTCCAGGTGATGATCCATTCCGATACGCTGAACGAGTCCGGCTTCGTCGAGGACACCATCAAGGCGTTCAAGGGCCGCACCATCCACGCCTTCCACACCGAAGGCGCCGGCGGCGGCCATGCGCCGGACATCATCAAGGTCGCTGGCCTGAAGAACGTGCTGCCGTCGTCGACCAACCCGACCCGGCCGTTCACCCGCAACACCATCGACGAGCATCTCGACATGCTGATGGTGTGCCACCACCTCGATCCGTCGATCGCCGAAGATCTCGCCTTTGCCGAAAGCCGCATCCGCAAGGAGACCATCGCGGCGGAGGACATCCTGCACGATCTCGGCGCGCTGTCGATGATGTCGTCGGACAGCCAGGCGATGGGACGGCTCGGCGAGGTGATCATCCGCACCTGGCAGACCGCCGACAAGATGAAGAAGCAGCGCGGATCGTTGCCGCAGGACAAGGGCAACAACGACAATTTCCGCGTCAAGCGCTACATCGCCAAATACACCATCAATCCCGCGATCGCGCACGGCGTGTCGAAGCTGATCGGCTCGGTGGAGAAGGGCAAGCTCGCCGATCTGGTGCTTTGGTCGCCGGCGTTCTTCGGCGTCAAGCCGGATCTCGTGGTGAAGGGCGGCTCGATCGTCGCGGCGCCGATGGGCGACCCCAATGCGTCGATCCCGACCCCGCAGCCGGTGCACTACCAGCCGATGTTCGCCGCCTATGGCAAGTCGCTGACGGCATCCTCGGTGGTGTTTGCCTCGCAGGCGGCGGTGGCGTCCGGTCTGGCGAAGAGCCTCGGCATCGACAAGACGCTATACGCGGTGGAGAACACCCGCGGCGGCATTTCGAAGAAAAGCATGATTCACAACGACGCCACGCCGGACATCGAGGTCGATCCCGAAACCTACGAGGTCCGCGCCGACGGCGAATTGCTGACCTGCGCCCCCGCCGAGGTGCTGCCGATGGCGCAGCGCTATTTCATGTATTGAGGGGGATCTGCGCCCCGGATGCTGCGCAGCGCGCCGCCCTTGCGGCGTGGTGCGCTGCTGATCCGGGGCCGTACCGCCATGCTGCCGCCGATACGGTCCCGGCTCTGCGCAGCGGCATCAAGAATGCCGCAGCGCGTCCGGGACAAGAAAACAATCGCTTCAAACCTGTCCGCCCAGCCACTATGGTCCGCCCGGCATTGAAGCCACAACAAGAAGACCGGGAGGATACCGTGATCTACGTCATCGCCACATTGACCATCAAGCCAGAGACCCGTGCCACGCTGATCGATGCCGCCAAGACGGTGATGGAGACGACGCGGCAGGAGAAGGGCTGCCTGCTCTACGATCTGCACGAGAGCGTCAGCGACCCCGCGCGCCTGGTGTTCGTCGAGCAATGGGACTCGATGGACGATCTGATGGCGCATGGCGCGGCGGAGCACATGAAACCGTGGCGCCGGGTCGTGAAGGACTGCATGGCGGCGCCGACCAAGATCGAGATCATCACGCCCGAGAAGGTCGACGTTCGCTAGCCGACGAAAGAGCAAAGCATGATCCGCGCGACGGAAGTCAGGGGCCAGCAGGACTGGCGATCGGCGACGGCGGCCGACAGCGTCGTGCTGGATTTCGACGACCGTCATCGCCGCCGCATGGCGATGAGCGGCACGCGCGGGCTGCAATTCCTGCTCGACCTCGACGTCGCCGTCGCCCTGCGAGGCGGCGACGCGCTGGTGCTGGATGATGGCCGGCTGGTCGAGGTCGTTGCCGCGCCGGAGCCGCTGGTGGAAATCCGCAGCCCCGATCCGGCGCATCTGGTGCGCGTGGCCTGGCACCTCGGCAACCGCCATCTGCCGACCCAGATCGTCGGCAAGGGCCTGCGGATCCGGCGCGACCACGTCATCGAGGCGATGGTGACCGGCCTCGGCGCCCGCATCCTCGAACTCGAGGCGCCGTTCGATCCGGAAGGCGGCGCCTATGCGCCCGCGTCGGCGGCGTCGCATGCCGGACATGGCCACGATCACGCCGCGCACGGCCACGTCCACGACGAACATTGCGGCCATGATCATCACGACCACGACCATCACGGCCATTCCCACGCGCATGACCACAAATAGTCCGCCGCCGGCCGGGCTGTCCGGCGACGAAGGCGCGGCGCTGTACCGGCTGATGACCTGGCTGTCGCCGGCCTTTCCGGTTGGTGCGTTCTCCTATTCCAGCGGCATCGAATGGGCCGTCGAGGCCGGCGACATCCGCGACGCCGCGACGCTGCGCGACTGGCTGGCCGCGATGCTGAGCGACGGCGCGGGATTCTGCGACGGCGTGTTCCTTGCGCACGCCTATCGCGCGGCCGCCGCGCAGGACGATGCGACGCTGGCACAGGTCGCCGAACTGGCGGCGGCCTTCGTGCCGTCGCGCGAGCGCCAGCTCGAGACCACGACGCAGGGCCGCGCCTTTGTGGAGATCGCGCGTTCCGCGTGGAACAGCGACGGCCTCGATGCCTTGCTGGCGGGCTGCGGCAGCGTCATCGTCTATCCGGTCGCGGTCGGTGTGCTCGGCGCGGCTCACGCCATTCCGCTCGCGTCGACGATGCACGCCTTCCTGCATGCGGTGGTGTCCAACTGGATCTCGGCCGGCGCGCGGCTGGTGCCGCTGGGGCAGACCGACAGCCAGCGCCTGCTGGCGTCGCTGGAAACCGTGGTCGTCGAGACCGGCACGCGCGCGCTGGCCGCCTCGCTCGACGATCTCGGCAGCGCCACCTTCCGCGCCGACCTCGCCGGCATGCGCCACGAGACGCAATATACGCGGCTGTTTCGCTCGTAGGCAGATGCGACGTCATGGCCGGGCTCGCCCCGGCCATTCACGCCTTCGATCCCGCCAAGGCTGGATGCCCGGCACAAGCCCCGGCATGACGGCATCGTGGTGCTATCGACACGTCCGGCGCAGACGTGGCACTCTCATCCGCAACAACAAAGCCGTCGGGAGAACGCCATGAGAAGCTTTCAGGTCACCGCATTCAACGAACCGTTGCAGGAAACCAACCGGCCGGCGCCCGAGCTCACCGGCACGCAGGTGCAGATCAAGGTGAAAGCCGCCGGCATCTGTCACAGCGATCTGCATCTGTGGGAGGGCGGCTACGAACTCGGCCACGGACGCAAGCCGTTGTCCTTGAAAGACCGGGGCGTGTCGCTGCCGCTGACGATGGGGCACGAGACCGTCGGCGAGGTGATTGCGCTCGGTCCGGACGCATCGGGCATCGCGATCGGCGATGTCGCGCTGGTGTATCCCTGGATCGGCTGCGGCAAATGCGAGGTGTGTCTCGGCGGCGACGAGAACATGTGTCTCAAGCCACGCTTTCTCGGCGTGTATTGCGATGGCGGCTATGCCGACGAGATGACGGTGCCGCATCCGCGCTATCTGCTGAGCCTGAAGGGGCTCGATCCGGTGACGGCGGCGCCGTATGCGTGCTCGGGCGTCACAACCTACAGCGCGATCAAGAAGGTCGAGAGCGCGCTCGGCTCTCCGATCGTGATTTTCGGCGCCGGCGGCCTCGGCCTGATGGCGCTGTCGCTGCTCAAGGCGATGGGCGGCAAGGGAGCGATCGTGGTCGACATCGATCCGCGCAAGCGCGAGGCGGCGATCGAAGCCGGCGCGCTGGCGGCGGTGGATGGCGCCGCGCCCGATGCGCTCGAAAAACTCGCGGCTGCCGCGGGCGGGCCGATCCGCGCGGCGATCGATCTGGTCGGCAACGCGCAAACCGCGCAACTGGGCTTCGATTGTCTCACCAAGGGCGGCAAGCTGGTGATCGTCGGCCTGTTCGGCGGCGGCGCGCCGTGGGCGCTGCCGCTGATTCCGATCAAGGCGATAACCATCCAGGGAAGCTATGTCGGCAATCTGCGCGAGACGCAGGAACTGCTCGATCTGGTCCGCAGCCATAACATCGCGCCGATCCCGGTGACGCCGCTGCCGTTCGCCAAGGCGAACGATGCGCTGCGCGATCTGCAGAAGGGCAAGCTGGTCGGCCGCGCGGTGCTGACGCCGTGAGCGGAACGATCAGCGCGAGCTGAAATTAGTCCGGGCCAACCCAGGGAGGACTCCATGGCTCGAAAAACATCCAAGGCAGCGAGCGCCAAGGTCGCGCGCGCAACGAAGAAACGCAAGGCCGGCAAGCTGAAGAGCGGCTCCGGCGACAAGGTGACGAGCCGCAAGCAGGCGATCGCCATTGGATTGTCGGAGGCGCGCGCCGAGGGCAAGAAGGTAGCGAAGAAGCCAGGCAAGAAGGCCGCCAAGAAAACTTCCAAGAAAGCTTCCAAGAAAGCTCCCAAGAAGAAGACTGTGAGCAAGACGTCGAAAAAGTCCCGCGCGACGAAGAAGACCGGCAGCAAGGCGGCCGGCAAGAAGAAAGCATCGAAGCGGAAGTAGGCGGATCGGCCTACTTCGTCTGCAGGTTCGCCTTCAGAAGGTGATCCTGGCATTCCTCGATCTTGCCCTGCGACAAGGTCTGCCTGGCGGCTGCGATTTCGGTCGTGGCCGTCGTCTTTTGCGGACCGTCCTTCATCGCCAACACCTTCTTGTCGGTCACGTCGATCAGCGCCGCGCTGCATTCCGGCTTCTGCAGCGGGGTCTGCGCAACGGCGTGCGGCGACGCCGCGATCGTCGCCAGCAGAATCAAGGAGGAGTACAAGAGGGGATGCGACATGATCAGCTGGCCTTGCGGTGGCGGGCGGAAGAGCGGCCCGATTTCTTGGTGGCGCGACGTGAGGCGGGCGCGCGGCCGGCGGCGCCGCGGCCGGTGGATTTCTCCGCCGTCTTGCCCTTGAGGCTCTGTTTCAGCGCGTCCATCAGGCTGATGACGTTGCCGGATTTCTCCTCCGGTTCGGCGACCTTGATGGGCTTGCCGGCGGCCTTGCGCTTGACCAGCGCCTTCAGCGCGGTCTCGTAATCGTCCTTGAATTTGCTCGGGTCGAAATGCGCCGCCTTGCTGTCGAGGATGTGCGAGGCCAGTTCGATCATGTCCTTCGAGATCTTCGGGTTCTTGATCCGCTCGAAATAGTCGTCGGCCTCGCGCAATTCGTAAGGGTAGCGCAGCGTGGTGCCGAGCAGTCCCTTGCCGAGCGGCTCGATGGCGATGATGTGCTCGCGGTTGGTCAGCACGATGCGGGCCAGCGCGACGCGGTCCTTGTCCTTCATCGCATCGCGGATCACCGCGAATGCGTCGATCCCGGCCTTGCCGTCGGGCGCGATGTAATAGGGGTTGTTGAGGTAGCGCTTGTCGATCTCGTCGGCCGGCACGAAGCTGTCGATGTCGATGGTGTGCGTGCTCTCGATCTGGACCGCCTCGAGTTCGTCCTTTTCGATCTCGATGAACTTGCCCTTCGAGATTTCGTAGCCGCGGCTCTTCTGCTCCTTCTCAACGATGTCGCCGGTCTCGGCGTCGACCATCTGCTGCTTCAGCCGGTTGCCGGTCTCGCTGTTGATCATGTGGAAGCGCGTCTTCTCGACGCTGGTGGAGGCCGGGTAGAGCAGCACCGGGCAGGACACCAGCGACAGCTTCAGAGAGCCTTTCCAGTAGGCGCGGGGGGCGGGCATCGATGGCTCCAGACTGATCTTGAATATCCGCGGGCAATGCACCGGGTGTGCCGCCCCGCGAATCCGGAACCTCAACGGCACGTATAGGTTTTGGTTCCGGGCCGTGTCATCATCCTGTTGTCATTGGAATTCCGGTTAGGACAATCCTCGTGGCGTCGAACAACCTGACCCTCTATCGCAAGAAGCGCGACTTCGAAAAGACCGCCGAGCCGAGCGGTGAAGCCAAGGTGGCGCCATCGAAGCGACGCCGCTTCGTGATCCAGAAGCACGACGCGACGCGGCTGCACTACGATCTCCGGCTTGAATTCGACGGCGTGTTCAAGTCGTGGGCGGTGACGCGCGGACCGTCGCTCGACCCGGCCGACAAGCGGCTTGCCGTCGAGGTGGAGGACCATCCGCTCGACTACGGAGACTTCGAGGGGACCATTCCCGCCGGGCAATATGGCGGCGGCACCGTGCAGCTCTGGGATCGCGGCTATTGGGAATCCGAGGACCCCGAACGCGGTTTCAAGAAGGGCGACCTGAAGTTCACGCTGGAGGGCGAGAAGCTGCACGGCAGCTGGGTGCTGGTGCGGATGCGGCACGATCGCAACGGCGGCAAGCGCACCAACTGGCTGCTAATCAAACACCGCGACGAATACGTCAAGGAAGGTGCTGACAACACCATTCTCGACGGCGACGCCTCGGTGGCGTCCGGCCGGACGATGGCGCAGATCGCCGCCGGCAAGGGCCGGGCGCCGAAGCCCTTCATGCTCGCGAAGGCGTCCAAGACCAAGGCCGACGCGGTGTGGAATTCCAATCGCGGCAGTGCCGCAGATGCGCGGGCCGAAGCCAAGGGCGAGGCGAAGCCGGCCGCCAAAAAATCTGCGCCGAAAAAGCCGGCATCCAGGACAACCGCCAGGCCTGCGCGCGGCAAGAAGGCCGCGATGCCGGACTTCGTCGCACCCGAGCTGTGCGTCTCGGTCGATCGCCCGCCATCGGCGGATGGCTGGGCGCACGAGATCAAGTTCGACGGCTATCGCGTGCAGTTGCGGGTCGAGGATGGCGAGGCGGTGCTGCGCACCCGCAAGGGACTGGACTGGACCGCGAAATTCCAGGCCATCGCCGACGAGGCTGCAGGGCTGCCGGACTGCATCATCGACAGCGAGATCGTCGCGCTCAACAGCGAGGGCCATCCGGATTTCGCCGCGCTGCAGGCGGCGCTGTCGGACGGCAAGACCGACCGATTGATCTGCTTCGTGTTCGATTTGCTGTTTGCGGACGGGGAAGACCTGCGTGGCCTGCCGCTCGGCGACCGCAAGCAGCGGTTGAAGGATCTGCTGGCGAAGGCGCGCGGCCGCCGCAAGGAGGGGCTGATCCGCTACGTCGAGCATTTCGAGACCGGCGGCGATGCGATCCTGCAGTCGGCCTGCAGGATGTCGCTGGAAGGCATCGTCTCGAAAAAGCTCGGCGCGCCGTATCGCTCGGGGCGGTCGGAAAACTGGACCAAGGCCAAATGTCGCGCCGGGCACGAGGTGGTGATCGGCGGCTGGAAGAGCAATGGCGGGCAGTTTCGCTCGCTGATGGTCGGCGTCAATCGTGACGATCATCTGGCCTATGTGGGAATCGTCGGCACCGGCTTCGGCCGCGATACGGTAAAGCGCATCATGCCGGCGCTGAAGGCCGCGGCCGCCAAGGACAGCCCGTTCGGCGGCAAGGAGGCGCCGCGCAAATCCAAGGACGTGCACTGGCTGAAACCCGAACTGGTCGCCGAGATCGAGTTCGCTGGCTTCACCGGCGCCGGCATGGTGCGGCAGGCGGCGTTCAAGGGACTGCGCGACGACAAGCCCGCGGACGAGGTCGAAGCCGAACTTCCGGTGCTGACCGACATCGCCGAGCCAAAGCCAAAGGCGACCAGTCGGAAGGCGTCCTCGTCCAAGGCGAAGCCAACGGCCAAATCGGCCGTGCGAAAATCCGGCGGCAAGCGCGAGGTGATGGGCGTCGTGCTGTCGAAACCCGACAAGGAGCTGTGGCCCGACAATGGCGACGGCGCGGTGACGAAACTCGATCTCGCGGAATATTTCGAAGCCGTCGGCGACTGGATGATCGGCCACCTCAAGGGCCGGCCTTGCTCGATCGTCCGTGCGCCGGACGGCATCGACGGCCAGCAGTTCTTCCAGCGCCACGCGATGCCCGGCACCTCGAACCTGCTCGAGCTGGTCACCGTGTCAGGCGACCGCAAGCCCTATCTGCAGATCGATCGCGTCGAAGGTCTCGCGGCGGTGGCGCAGATCGGCGGTCTGGAAATGCATCCGTGGAATTGCGCGCCGGACCAGCCCGACGTGCCCGGACGCCTGGTGTTCGATCTCGATCCGTCTCCGGGACTCGCCTTCAGCGACGTGATTACCGCCGCCCTCGAGATGCGCGATCGCCTCACCGCATTGGGGATGGAAAGCTTCTGCAAGACCACCGGCGGCAAGGGACTCCATGTGGTGACGCCGCTGCGTCCCGGCGCGAAGGACAATGTCAGCTGGAAAGAGGCCAAGGCGTTTGCGCAGAGCGTCTGCCAGCAGATGGCGAATGACAGCCCGGACAAGTATTTGCTGAACATGTCGAAGAAACTGCGCGAGGGAAAGATCTTCCTCGACTATCTGCGCAACGATCGCATGTCGACCGCGGTGGCCGTGCTGTCGCCGCGCGCGAGACCGGGCGCGACGGTATCGATGCCACTGACCTGGAGCCAGGTCCGCAACAGTCTCGAGCCGACCCGATACACCGTCCGGACGGTGCCGGGCCTGTTGAAGAAAACCAAAGCATGGGCCGACTACGACAAGTCGGCAGTCCCGCTGAAGGCGGCGATCAAAAAGCTCGCCTCCAGCGGGAACTGATCGTCTTACAGTTTGCCGAGCAACAGGAGGATCAGCAGGATCACGATCACCAGACCCAGACCGCCGCCGCCGTAGTAACCGGTACCGTAGAACGGTCCGCCGCCGATGCCGCTGAAGCCGCCAAGCAACGCGATGATCAAGATGATCAGGATGATCGTACCGATTGACATAGTTCTCTCCTCAACCCGACGGTTTGCAACCAATGCACCGTCTCCAACGACCATGAAAACGTGTTGGAACCGGGATGGTTCCCGATGTTGAACTTTCCGCCTCGCGCTGTCCCCTGTTATTTCGGGACTGCGGCCTTACATGAAGATCAGCAGCACAGATCTCGTAGAGGACGCATCCATGTCGACTCCCCTGGTCGTTTCGATTCCCCACCAGCTTGGCCGTGAAGAGGCCGCGCGTCGGCTGAAGACTGGCCTCGGCCGCGCCGCGGAGAGCATCCCGGTGTTGAAGGTCGATGAGGAACGCTGGGAGGCGGATCGCCTGAATTTCCGCGTGCGCGCAATGGGGCAGGCGGCGTCGGGTCGCGTCGATGTCGCCGACGATCACGTCCGGGTTGAAGTCACGCTGCCGTGGCTGCTGCAGAAATTCGCAGAGGCGGCGCAGGTCGCGATCCGCAAGCGTGGCCACCTGCTGCTCGAGAAGAAGACCTGACGCCTGCTGTATGTTGCTGTGCAACAAGAGCTTTTTGGAGCGTCTCGCCGTCCGTTAACCTTGCGTTAACCGTTCTCTGGAAAGCTTGGACTTGCGGAGGAGGGAACCGATCCCGAGATCGGCACAACGACCGCCAAGCCGTCCGGCTGATAGCTCCCGGGCGGCTTTGTCGTTTGCGTCTCAGCTCGTCCGCGCCTTGCGCGCCCGCGGGCCTGGCGACACGCCGTGAAACACGGCTTTCACGACAGCGACCGGGAGCGGGCCGAGCAGGCTGGCGACCTGCAGCTCCGTCCCTTCGACACCCTCGATCGTGTAGTCCTTCGCAACGATGGTGGCATCGAACCCCGCGAAGTCGGGCCAGCGGCGGCCTTCCTGCGTCAGTGACGCGAAGCCCTTGGTGACCACGACGATGACGGCATCACGATCCAGCCGGCGCACGAAGGCGAGCACATGGTCGCGGTGCTGGCCGCTGACCTCCAGCGCCTCGTAGTCGCCGCGGGCAAATACGTCGGGCAGTTCGTTGCGAAGCTTCAGCAGCTGCCGCGTCCAGGCGAGCTTGACGCGACCATCCACCCAGCCGTCCGACAGTGCCGGCCAGTCGGGATCGGACAGCGTATCGAGTGCCTTCGCACGCGCCTTGAAATCGACGGGGCGGCGGTTGTCCGGATCGACCAGCGAAAAGTCCCAGTATTCGGTGCCCTGATAGAAATCCGGCACGCCCGGCACGGTCGCCTTCAGGGTCACCTGGCTCAGCGCGTTCAGCGCGCCGAGCAGCGATACCCGCTGCACCCACGATTCCATCGATTCGATGAAGGGTCCCGACAGCGCAGGGTCGAGAATCCGCGCGATGAAGGTCTTCAGGCCGTATTCATAGGCGTTGTTCGGATTGAGCCAGCTGGTGCCCTGCTTGCCCTCACGCGCCGCCTTCAGCGCGTAGGCCTGCATCCGCTCCACGAAATCCTTGTCGGGTTGCAGCGGCCATGAGCCGAGCAGCGCCTGGTACAGCATGTATTCGAAGGAGGCCGACGGCGCGCGCATTTCGCCGTCGATGACGAGATGCGGCGCGTTGAGGATCTTCCACTTGCCGACCGCGCTGGCCCATTCGCCGGCGAGTTCGGGCAATGCGAGCAGACGCGCGCGCGCATCCTCGCCGCGCTTGGTGTCGTGCGTCGCGGTCGCCGTCATGCCGTGCGGCCAGTCGCGGGCGCGGGACTTCATCAGCGCGTGGAAGGTGCCGGGCGCCATCGCATCGGCCGCCGGATCGCCGCCGACCTCGTTCAGCGCCAGCAGGCGGTGGTAGCGATAGAACGCCGTGTCCTCGAGCGACTTCGCCATGGTCGGTCCGGTGAACTGCTGGACCTTCAACGCGAAACGACGGATCCGCGGCTTGCCATGCGCGGCGCGGCCGGGCTTGATCAGGTCGAGCGTCAGCGCGTCGCGCAGGAAGTCGAAGATGCCTTCGTCGGCGCCGAACCATTCCGCGCGCGCCTTCTCGATGGTGCGCGAAATCAGCGCGCGATCCGGCGCGGCCGAGCCCGCCGACGTCAGATACGTGCGGTACACCGGGAAGTGCAGCACGTAGAGTTCGAACGCCTGCCGCAGACTGTCGGCGGAGAAATCGCGCGTCGAATAATGGCCGCCGGCGATGCGCGCCAGCAGCCGGGTCAGCACGGTGAATTCGCTGAGCAGCAGGGTTTCGAGCACCCGGCGCTTGGCTTCCTTCAGGATCGGATCGAATTTCGGCGACACATTGCTGGCCTGGCGCCAGACCTCGTCGAGCGCCTTCAGCCCGTCGCCATGGATCAGCGCCTGGGTGATGGCGTTCAGCCACTCGTAGCCCGTGGTGCCATGGACGCCGGTGAAGCGCGTCAGCGGCTCGCCTTCGCCGAGGATCTTCTCGATCACGGTGTAGAACGGCGTGGTCGCGTCGCCGCGGGCGTCCTGCACCAGCCGCTTCAGCCGCTGGAAGTACTGCGCCGGGTCGCGCAATCCGTCGATGTGATCGAGCCGCAGGCCCTGCAGCTTGCCTTCGGTGATCAGTTTCTTCACCAACTGATGCAGCGCGTCGAACGTGCCCGGATCCTCGACCCGCAATCCGGCCAGCGTGTTGACGTCGAAGAAGCGGCGATAATTGATCTCGCTGGACGCCAGCCGCCAATGGCCGAGCTTGTAGTGCTGGCGCTCGAGCAGGTTGTGCAGCGCCTGGATCTGCGCCGGCCGGCCGTCGCCTGCGCGATAGGCGTCGAGGCCGCGCGCAATGATGTCGGCGCTGCCGTCGATGTCCTTCAGCTCGGCCTTGAATGCCGGCGCTTCGCTGCGATCGGGATGCCGCAGCCCCTTGTAGCGCGAGGCGAGTTCGAGGATGCGCTTGCCAGCGGGCTGCTCGGCCGCGTCGGCCTCCTTGACCACGGTGCGCAGGATCTCGCTGTAGCGCTCCGGCGCAATCGGCAGCCGATGTTCGAAATACCATGCCGAGAAGCTGCCCTCGGCTGCGTCGTAGCGCAGCTCGATGTCGCCGCCTTCCAGCGCCTGTCCATACGACGTGCCGATGATCGGCAGCAGCACGCCGCCGCGCGCGCGGAACGGCACCATGTCCCAGTCGATGTCGAACGACACCGCGTGCGGCGAAGCAGGGCCCCATTCCAGCACGTCGAGCCACCACGGATTGTCGGCGAAGTGTACGCCCACATGGTTCGGCACGAAATCGAGGATCAACCCGATGTCGTTCTCCTTGAGGGCCGCGCTCAGCCGCTCGAAACCCTCTTCGCCGCCGAGCTCCGGGTTGAGCTTGGTGTGGTCGACGATGTCGTAGCCGTGGGTGCTTCCCTTGCGCGCTTTCAGGAACGGCGACGCATAGAGATGGCTGATACCCAGCGACTTTAGATAGGGGACGATGGCGGCTGCCGCGTCGAAGTTGAAGTCAGCGGTCAGCTGAATGCGATAGGTGGCCGTCGGAATGGCTGGGGGCATCAGAACTCTTCAATTCGCCAGGAGACCGCCCAGGGCGGGACGGTGTCACTGAAATCGCCGCCCCACAGAATCGTTCCGTTCGATGCCTTGGTGACGGCCGGGATGGATTGATCGGACAGGTTCGCCGTCAGCCGCAGCATTTCGCCTGCGCCGGTCGGCCAGTTCGCCTGCAGAAGCGTGCCGGCAACGGAGGCATCGCCGAACCGCGCCTGCGCCAGCCGCGGCATGATTTCGCGGCGGCGGAGACTTAGCAACGTTGTCACCAGCGCCAGTCGACGCTGCCCCGTGGGACTGTCGCTCTCCTGCCAGTCGAGCACCGCCGCACGGAAGGTGGCGACATCGATCGGATCGGGAATGTCGTCACCGAACTTTTCGTAGGCGCCGGCGAATTCGCGGCGGCGGCCATTGCGGACCGCCGTCGCCAGATCGCCTTCGAACTCGCAGAAGAACGGAAACGGCGCGGTCGATGCCCATTGCTCGCCCTGGAACATCATCGGGACGGCCGGCGCGAGCAGGGTAATGGCCAGCACGGCCTCGATGGCGGCGGCCGGCGCGAGCCGGTCGATCCGCTCGCCGAGCGGGCGGTTGCCGATCTGGTCATGGTTCTGCAGGAAGTTCACGAAGGCGGTCGGCGGCAGCGCGCCGCTCGGCTCGCCGCGCGGCGTGCCCTCGCGATGCGGCGAAGGCTCGCCCTGATAGGCAAAGCCGGATTTCAGCGCGCGGGCGATCTGCTGCAGCGGGGCCGATGCAAAGTCCGAATAGTAGCCGGCCTTCTCGCCGGTCAGGAACACATGCCAGGCGTGGTGGTAGTCGTCGTTCCACTGCGCGCGATATTGTCCCGCCGGCGGATCCTTCACCGGGTCGAGCAGCGTGGCGCGGTTGTCGTCGTTCTCCAGCACCAGATGGATATGCCGCCCGGTCGCCGCGGCGAACTCGCCCACGGCGCGGCTGAGATCGTGCAGCATCGGGATCTCGCCCTGCTCGGGAATCGCGTGGACCGCGTCGAGCCTTAATCCGTCGAAGCGATACTCCCGCAGCCAGTACAGCGCGTTCTCGATGGCGAAGGCGCGCACCTGCGGCAGGCGGTAGTTGATGGCGCTGCCCCACGGCGTATGCGCGTCGGTGAAGAAGTCCGGCGCATAGCGGCCGAGGTAGTTTCCCTCCGGGCCGAAGTGATTGTAGACGACGTCGAGAAACACCATCAGCCCGCGCAGATGCGCCTCGTCGATCAGCGTCTTCAGATCCTCCGGCCGCCCGAAGGCGCCGTCCGGCGCGTACCACAGCACGCCGTCATAGCCCCAATTGTGCCCGCCCGGAAAATCCGCCAGCGGCATCAGTTCGAGCGCGGTGAATCCGGTCGCGACCAGCTGGTCGAGCTTGTCGATCATGGCGATGTAGCTGCCCTGCGGCGTGAAGGTGCCGACATGGGTCTCGATCAATACGGTTTCGCTCCACGGCCGCCCGCGCCAGTCCTGTGCGCGCCACTGATAGGCGTGGTGGTCGATCAGTTCGCTCGGGCCGGTGACGTCGTCCGGCTGGAACGCCGAAGCGGGGTCAGGAACGTCGATGTCGTCGTCGATCCGAAAACGATAGCGCGTCCCGGCCTTGAGTCCCGGAATCTCGATCGCGTACCAGCCGTCGTCCATGCGCTGCATGGCGTGCGGCTTGTCGAGCAGCAGATCGACCCGCTTCGCGGCCGGTGCCCAGAGCCCGAACGATGCGCCGTCGGAGGTGGCGTGCGCGCCGAAATGCGGAGTCATTCGGAGCCTGCAAAGGCAAGTACCGAACGCGGCGGCGCGGTGGTCGTGGCACCTGCGGCGAAGGCGTTGGCCGAGACGCTGTCGGACGTGGTGTCGAACAACTGGTGCCAACGCGGATATTCGGGGAGTTTCGGCATCGTGAAGGCGATGGCCTCGGGGGCTGAATTGAGAACGATGAAAATCGGCGCGGCGCCCGGCTGCGATGCGCTGAGGACGTAGGACAGGAAGCGTCCGTCCGGAAACGCCCAGTCCTGGCCGGTCATCTCTTCGGCGGCCGGCGTCAGCCACAGCACGCCATAGCTGCCGTCGGCGCGGCGCCCGTCGACCCAGCGCCGCGAGCGCAACTGCGGGAAGCGCGTGCGGATTTCCGCAAGCTGGCCGACGAAGTCGGTCAGGTCATCCTGTTCGCTGTTGAGGCCGTCCCAGCCGACCCAGCCGACTTCATTGTCCTGGCAATAGGCGTTGTTGTTGCCGTTCTGCGTGTTGCCGACTTCGTCGCCGGCCAGGATCAGCGGCACGCCCTGCGCCAGCATCAGGCAGGCCAGCTGGTTCTTGCGCAGCTGGCGGCGCAGCGCGTTGATCTTCGGATCGTCGGTCGGTCCCTCGACGCCGCAATTGTTGCTCAGATTGTCGCTGGAGCCGTCGCGGTTGTCTTCGCCGTTGGCGAGGTTGTGCTTCTCGTTGTAGCTGAACAGATCGGCCAGCGTGAAACCGTCATGCACCGTGACGTGGTTGATGCTCGCGCGCGGGCTGCGGCCGTCATGGTTGAAGATGTCCGACGAGCCGGTCATCCGGCTCGAGACTTCGCCGATCAGGCTGCCTTCGCCGCTCCAGTAGCGCCGCATCGCGCTTCGGTAGCGGTCGTTCCATTCCGACCATTGCGACGGAAAGCCGCCGACCTGATAGCCACCCATGCCGAGATCCCACGGCTCGGCGACCATCTTGACGCCGGCCAGAACCGGATCCTGACGGATTGCCGTGAAGAACCCGGCGTTGCGATCGTAGCCCTGCGGCCCGCGCGCAAGCTCGGTGGCAAGATCGAAACGGAAGCCGTCGACGTGGCAAACCTCGACCCAGTAGCGCAGCGAATCCATCACCATCTGCAACACGCGCGGATGCGTGAGATTGACGGAGCTGCCGCATCCGGTGAAGTCGTCGTAATAGCGCGGATTGTCCGGCATCAGCCAGTAGTAGGACGCGTTGTCGATGCCGCGGAATGACAGCGTCGGGCCAAGATGGTTGCCCTCGGCGGTGTGGTTGTAGACCACGTCGAGCATCACCTCGATGCCGGCGTCGTGCAGCCGCGCCACAGTGGTGCGGAACGAGTCCAGCGGATTGTCCTGCGCGTAGCGGGCCTCGGGCGCGAAGAACGACAGCGTGTTGTAGCCCCAGTAGTTGACCAGCTTCTTTTCGACCAGGGTGCGGTCGTCGACGAAGCCGTGCATCGGGAGCAGCTCGATGGTCGTGACGCCGAGCCGCTTCAGGTGCTGGATCATCGCCGGCGACGACAACCCCGCATAGGTGCCGCGGAGCCCCGGCGGCACATCCTCCCGCAGCTGCGTCAGGCCTTTGACATGCGCCTCGTAGATGATGGTGTCTTCCCACGGAATATTGGGGCGCGGTTCGCGCGTGCCGCCATAGGCATCGTCGACCACGACGGCCTTCGGCATGCCGCGCGCATTGTCGCGACGGTCGAAAGACAGGTCTTCGCGCGGACTGCCGGTGCGATAGGCGAAATGCGCGTCACTCCACACCAGGCGGCCGAACTGTCGCTTGGCGTAGGGGTCGAGCAGCAGCTTGTGGGCGTTGAAACGGTGGCCGCGCTCGGGGTCATAGGGACCGTGGACGCGATAGCCGTAGAGCTGCCCGGGCGACACGTCGTTGAGATAGCCGTGCCAGACGTCCTCGCTGCGCTCCGGCAGCTCGATCCGCTCCAGCTCGCGGCGGCCCTGGCCGTCGAACAGGCACAACTCGACCTTCTGCGCGTTCGCGGAGAACAGCGCAAAATTGGTGCCCCGGCCGTCCCAGGTCGCCCCGAGCCGAGCCGGGGATCCGGCGGACAGTCGCATGGTCAGGAGCCGGGCGTCAGGAAGATGACGGCCATCGGCGGTACCGTCAGGCTGAGCTCCGGTATCAGCCCCTCGAGCGTATGGACCTCGCCGGAATTGCCGACATTGCTGCCGCCATAGATTCCGGCGTCGGAATTGAATACCTCGTGCCAGCGGCCGGGGAAGGGCACCCGCACCTTGTAGTCGTGATAGACGTTGGGCGAGAAGTTGGCGATCACCAGGCAGCGGTCGCGCGGCGCGTTGCCCTTCCGCATCCAGGCGAACACATTGCGGTCGCCGTCATTGGTGACGAGCCATTCGAAGCCGTAGGGATCGCAGTCGAGCTCGTGCAGCGCCGGCATGTCGCGATAGGCGCGGTTGAGGTCGCGCACCAGCGCCTGGATGCCGGCATATTTCGGCTGCTCGAGCAGATGCCAGTCGAGCGAACGGTCGTGATTCCACTCGCGCTCCTGGGCAAACTCGCAGCCCATGAACATCAGCTTCTTGCCGGGATGCGCGAACATGAAGGAGTAGTATGCGCGCAGATTGGCGAAACGCTGCCAGTCGTCGCCCGGCATTCGTCCGATCAGCGACTTCTTGCCGTGCACGACTTCGTCATGCGACAGCGGCAGGATGAAGTTCTCCGAATAGGCGTATTGCAGGCCGAACAGGATGTTGTTGTGGTGATATTTCCGATTGATCGGATCCTCGCTCATGTAGTTGAGCGTGTCGTGCATCCAGCCCATGTTCCACTTGTAGCCGAAACCGAGGCCGCCATATTCGACCGGGCGCGAGACCTGCGGCCAGGCGGTGGATTCCTCCGCCGCCGTGGTGGCGTTCGGGAAGCGGGCGAACACGTCGGTGTTGAAGCGCCGCAGGAAATCGATCGCCTCGAGATTTTCGCGGCCGCCATATTTGTTCGGGATCCAGCCGCCGGCCGGACGGCTGTAGTCGAGATACAGCATTGACGCGACCGCATCGACGCGCAGCCCGTCGACGCCGTAACGCTCCATCCAGAACGTCGCGTTCGCGGCCAGGAAATTGACCACTTCGGTGCGGCCGTAATTGTAAATCAGCGTGCCCCAGTCCATATGGCGGCCCTGCAGCGGATTGGCGTGCTCGTACAGCGCGGTGCCGTCGAACATGCCGAGACCGTGCGGATCGTCGGGGAAGTGGCCCGGCACCCAGTCCAGCAACACGCCGAGGCCCTCGGCGTGGCAGGCATCGACCAGCGCACAGAAATCTTCCGGCGTGCCGAAGCGGCTGGTCGGCGCATAGAGGCCGGTCGGCTGGTAGCCCCAGGAGCCGTCGAACGGATGCTCGTTGATCGGCAGGAACTCGATGTGGGTGAAGCCCAGATCGCGCGCATAGGCCGGCAAGGTGTCGGCGAGGTCGCGATAGCTCAGCCACTGGTTGTCGCCCTGGCGTCGCCACGAGCCGAGATGCACCTCGTAGATCGACATCGGCTTGTTCAGCGCGTTGATCGCGGCCGGCGCCGGACGCGGCTGCGGCAGCCGGGACTGATCGACCACGATCGACGCCGAACTCGGACGCAGCTCCGCGGCGAACGCCATCGGGTCGGCCTTGAGCGGCAGCTGCTCGCCCTGCGGTCCGATGATGCTGAACTTGTAGTGGTCGCCGGCGATCGAGCCGGGCACGAACAATTCCCAATAGCCGTTGCCGCGCACCCGCATCGGGTGGCGCCTGGCGTCCCAGAAATTGAAATCGCCGACCACGCTGACCCGCCGCGCATTCGGCGCGAACACCACGAAGGCCACGCCGGCGACGCCTTCCAGCGTCGTCGGATGGGCGCCGAGCTTGTCGTACAGCCGGTGATGCGTGCCTTCGCCGAGCAGATAGAGATCGAAGTCGCTGAGGATCGGCGGGAAGCGGTAGGGATCGTCGAGGTCGACGGTGCGGTCGCCGAACCGCGCGCGCAGCGAGTAGCGGGTCGAGCCGTTCGGCAACGAGCCGGCGAACAGGCCGGCGTCGTGGATGCGCTCCAGCGTCGCGGTTTCGCCGTGCTCGCCGACGGCGTCGACGCTCCAGGCCTCCGGCAGGAAGGCGCGCACCACCGTGCGGTCGTTCTCGCGGTGCGGACCGAGGTAATGGAAGGGGTCCGAATGACGGCCTTCAACGATGGCGTAGGCTTCTTCGGGCAGAGTGGCGGTCATGAGACCTCCCCGGTGTACTGAGACAGGATGCGGAGCGTGCCCGTCACCGGCACGCGAAGCCAATCCGGACGATGCGCGAGTTCGTAGTCGATCTCGTAGAAGGCTTTTTCCAGCAGGAAGAAGTTGAGAACGGCATCCGCGGCCGCGGGATCGGACGGCCACAGCCGGGTGTCCGTCATGGTCTCGCGATAGGCGTCGAGGAACGCAGCGGTGGACCGGCTGCGCCAACCTTCGAGCGCCGCCGCGAGCTTGCCGAGTTCGTCGGGGCCGACCTTGAGGGTGCGGTCCAGCGCGGCGGTTGCCGCGTAGTCGATCGAGCGGATCAGACCGGCGACGTCGCGGGCCGCCGGCGCCTTGCGGCGACGCTCCTCCAGAGATCGGCGCGGCTCGCCCTCGAAGTCGATGATGAAGACGTCGTCCTTGACGATCAGCATCTGCCCGAGATGGAAGTCCCCGTGATGGCGGATGTTCATGCCGCCGGCATCGGCGCCGACCAGCCCGGATAGCCGGTCACGCATGGCCGCATACTGCGTCAGCAGCTGTTCGATCAGCGGCCGGTCGGCCTCCTTCACGGCGTCGCGGCGCGTCTTCAGCGCCTCGACGACACGGTCCGCCCGCGCGACGATCTCGCCGGCCCACAACTGGATGTCGTCGGCCGAAGTCGGCTCCGGCGCAAAGTCAGGCACGTCGTCGCGGCTGGCGAGCGCCATGTGCATTTCCGCAACGCGGCGTCCGGTCTGCGTCATGTAGAGCAGGTATGGGGTCTGCTCTTCGGCATCGCCTGACGTTTCGGAATTGGACAGCAGCCGCAACTCCTCGACATAGCGGTCGAGATTGGCGGCCATCACGGTCCAGGCGTCGCCCTGATTCTGGACGAACTCGTGGACGATCGCGATGGCGCTGCGCTGCTCGCCTTCGACCAGTTCGACGCTGCCGAGCACGGCCGGCGCAAAGGCGAAGCCGGTTTCGGTCAGGAAGCGGCCGACCTCGACCTCGGGGTTCAGTCCAGCCTGCAGCTTGCGATAGATCTTGACGACGTAGTCCTCGCCGACCAGCGCGGTGCTGTTGGACTGTTCGGTCTCGACTGCACGCACTTGCGTGATCGGCTTCGGCGGAGCCTCGAGAAACTTCGCGGTCGGCTTGAACTCGAGCCTGGCATCGCCTTCGCTCGACACCACCTGCTTGCGCAGATTGTCCAGCAGCATGGTGATGAAGCCGGGGTCGGTCGCGATGTCGAGCAGCGTGCCTTCGCGCGCGCCCTGGCGCACGGCCGCGAACGCGCGGGGGTTGTAGCGTTCGCGATCGAAGCGCACCCAGTCGATCCGCATCGGCAGAACGTAGCGGTTGGTGGCGCCGTGCTGGGTGGTCTCGAAGAATGCCAGCCACGGCCGGTCCTCGTCATTGCCGAACGGCACGGCCGAGGTCACGCGCGGATTGATCGCGCGGGCGGAGCGCTCCGGGTACCAGCGCGTGCGCGACAGGTAGGAGGGCAGCACGTCGCGTTCGAACACGCCGCGGGTGCGTCCCAGCGACATCCAGGTGGCGCCGACCGGCACCACCAGCGTCTCGAACTCCGGCACCGCTTCCGGCGACACGTTCTTCGACACTTCCGGCTCCCGCAGCAGGAACCAGTAGAACCCGTAGGGCGCCAGCGTGATCATGTAGGGCAGTTCGCCGATCGGCGGGAAGCTGGTGCGGCCCAGCATCTCCAGCGGCACGCGATCCTTCCACGCCGACAGATCGAGTTCGGTGGCCTGTGCCGAGCGCGACAGATTGGCGACGCAGAGGATCACCTCGTCGCCATACTGGCGGACGTACGACAGCACCGACCGATTGGCCGGGCGGATGAAAGTCATGGTGCCGCGGCCGAACGCCAGCGTCGACTTGCGCACCGAGATCAGCCGCTTGGTCGCGCTCAGCAGCGACGACAGGCTGCGCGATTGCGCCTCGACGTTGACCGACTCGTAGCCATAGACGGGGTCCATGATGGTCGGCGCATAGAGCCGCGCGGGGTCGGCGCGCGAGAAGCCGCCATTGCGGTCCGGCGTCCACTGCATCGGGGTGCGCACGCCATTGCGGTCGCCGAGATAGATGTTGTCGCCCATCCCGATCTCGTCGCCGTAATAGATAATCGGCGTGCCGGGAAACGACAGCAGCATCGAGTTCATCAGCTCGATCTTGCGGCGGTCATTGTCCATCAGCGGCGCAAGCCGGCGGCGGATGCCGACATTGATGCGGGCGCGCGGATCGTTGGCGTAGGTCGACCACAGATAGTCGCGCTCGACGTCGGTGACCATTTCGAGCGTCAGCTCGTCATGGTTGCGCAAGAACATCGCCCACTGGCAGTCGAACGGAATGTCCGGCGTCTGGCGCAGGATGTCGGTGATCGGAAACCGATCCTCCTGGGCGATCGCCATGTAGATCCGCGGCATCAGCGGGAAGTGGTAGGCCATCTGACATTCGTCGCTCTGGCCGAAATATTCCTGCACGTCCTCGGGCCATTGATTGGCCTCGGCGAGCAGCACCTTGCCGGGCGCGTAGGCGTCGAGCTCCGCGCGCAGCCGCTTGATGACCGCGTGGGTCTCCGGCAGGTTCTCATTGTTGGTGCCGTCGCGTTCGCACAGATAGGGAATCGCATCCAGCCGGAAGCCGTCGACGCCGGTGTCGAGCCAGCGCTTCATCACCTGGATGACGGCCGAGACGACGCGCGGATTGTCGAAGTTGAGATCCGGCTGATGCGAGAAGAAGCGATGCCAGTAATAGGCCTTGGCCTCGCCGTCCCACGCCCAGTTGGATTTCTCGGTGTCGGTGAAGATGATCCGCGTGCCGTCGTATTTCTTGTCGGTGTCGCTCCAGACGTACCAGTCGCGGGCCGACGAGCCCTTCGGGCTGCGGCGGGCGCGCTTGAACCACTGATGCTGGTCGGAGGTGTGGTTGATGACGAGCTCGGTGATCACCCGCAGCCCGCGCCGCTTCGCCTCGACGATGAAGCGCTTGAAGTCCTTCATAGTGCCGTAAGGCTCGTGGATCGAGCCGTAGTCGCCGATGTCGTAGCCGTCGTCGCGGCCGGGCGAGGGATAGAACGGCATCAGCCACAGCGTGTTGACGCCGAGCTCCTGCAGATAGTCCAGCTTCTCGGTGAGGCCGACGAAATCGCCGATGCCGTCGCCGTTGCTGTCCGCGAACGCCTTGACGTGCAGCTGGTAGATGATGGCGTCCTTGTACCACAGCCCGTCAGGCGCGGTGGTTGACGGCGACGCGGTGGCTTTGTCGATCTTGGGCAAAACGTTCATGGCTGATCCTCTCACGCCAGGCAGCGGAAGAGCAGCGCGGGCTCGCGTTGCGGGTCGATTCGCAGGTTCAGGCCGCCCCATTCGACGGGATAGCGCTCGCCGGTAATCACGTTTTCGACCGCCACGACATTGCGCGACTCGCCACCCACCTCGACCCTTACATCGCCGAGCGGAAGCCAGATTTCGTGCAGATCGCGCGACAAGGCAATCGCCGCGACCACGGTCTCGCTGCGATCCACCGATTGCTTGACGAAGCCGATGACATTGTCGTCGTTGACCGGAATGAAGCGGAGGTTGCTGGTCTGCTGCAGGGCAGGACTGCTGCGCCGCGCCCGGTTGAGGTCGCGGATGTAGGGCTTCAGGTTGCCCGGCTGATCCCAGTCGCGGACCTTGATCTCGTATTTCTCGGAGTTGATGTACTCCTCCTTGCCTGGAATGGCGTCATGCTCGAACAATTCGAACCCATTATAGATGCCGTATGTTGACGACAGCGTGGCGGCCAGCATCAGCCGCGCCTTGAACATCCACGCTTCGCCGCTCTGCAGGTGATAGGGCAGAATGTCCGGCGTGCTGACGAAGAAATTCGGCCGGTAATATTCGCGCTCGGGATATCCGGTCAGCTCGTTGAGATACTGCTCGATTTCCCACTTCTGGGTACGCCACGTGAAATAGGTATAGCTCTGCGTATAGCCGAGCTTGGCGAGACCCTTCATCAGCTTCGGGCGCGTGAAGGCTTCGGCGAGGAAGATCACGTCCGGATGCCGCGACTGGATCTCGTGGATCACCCATTCCCAGAACCGCAGCGGCTTGGTGTGCGGATTGTCGATGCGGAAGATCTTCACGCCCTGGTCGATCCAGAACAGGAAGACGTCGCGCAGCGCGTTCCAGAGCGAGCCGGCGTCGTCGCAGGTGAAGTCCGGGTTGACGATGTCCTCGTACTTCTTCGGCGGATTCTCCGCGAACTTCATCGTGCCGTCGGGCCGCCGCTTGAACCAATCCGGATGCTGTTGAAGCCACGGGTGATCGGGCGAACACTGCACGGCGATGTCGAGCGCGACTTCGATGTCGACCAGCTTGCAGGCCTCGACGAAGGCGCGGAAATCCTCGAGCGTGCCGAGTTCGGGATGCACGGCGTCGTGCCCGCCGGCCTCGTTGCCGATCGCATAGAAGCTGCCGGGATCGTCGGGACCGGCGGTCAACGAATTGTTGCGGCCCTTGCGGTTCTTCACGCCTATCGGGTGGATCGGCGTGAAGTACACCACGTCAAATCCCATCGCCGCGACATCCGGCAGCCGCGCGATGCAATCGCGGAACGTGCCGTGCACGCCCGGCGTCTTGCCCTGGCTGCGCGGCACCATCTCGTACCACGCGCCATTGCGCGCCCGTTCGCGGTCGATCATCAGCGGGAGCAGGGCGGATCGGGTGAGATCGGAGCGGTGCTGGCCTTCGGCCATTGCGTTGGCCAGTTCCGGCGCCAGCAGCGGCGCAATCTCGCCGCTCAGCAGATATTGCTCGCAGTGCCGCTGGATCGTCGCGGTGGCATCCAGTCCGCCGGCCTGCGCCTTGGTCAGCAGACCGGCACCCTCAAGCGCGTCCAGGGTCAGATCCTGCCCGGCCTTCTGCTTCAGTTCGGTGCCGTGTCGCCAGGTGGCGAACTCGTCGGTCCAGGCCTCGATCGCGTAGACGTAGCGGCCGGGGCGATCCGGCGTGAACGTGCCGGTCCAGCGGTCGTTGACGACATGCGTCATCGGCGCGCGCTGCCAGTCACGGTCCTGCTCGAGCCGCCATACCACTGCGGCGGCCGTGACTTCATGGCCGTCGCGAAAAATGTCGGCTGAAACTTCAATGGGCTCGGCGGCGATGCGCTTGATGGGGAAGCGGCCGCCGTCAATGATCGGAATGATATCTTCGATGTGGAATGCACCGCGTGCAGCGGCGCTCTCGACGCTCTGAGTCGTTTTGTTCACTGTGATGCCAGTTTTCTAGGATTGTCGTCCCATCGTCGCTTGAACAGCAATGACAGCCTCGACATATACAAAGCCGCAATCGGGTCATAGTTCCGCGGAACCCACTCTACGCCGAGACGTTGGACACGACTATCCTCTTATTGAATTTGACATATTCGCGACGGCCGACTTTGTCGCGTGCAAACAGCGTGCCTAATGGACCTCTTTCAGAAAGCTGCCGAGCTCGGCATCCAGACCGAGTTCTTCGACGGCCAGGGCCGTCCCCACACCACCGATTCCGTCGCGCTGAAGATCATTCTGGACGCCATGCCGGTCCGGACCCCGCATCGTTTCCTGGGCGGCCCGGTCGTGTGCCATGCCGGCCAGGAGACGCAGACTGAACTGGCCGGCGAGCCCGCCTTTCCGCTGACGTGGAGCATACGCGACGGCGAACGCGTTGTGGCTGAAGGACTATCCGAACAGCGCGTCGTAACTTGGCCGTCCGATCTGCCGGTCGGCAGCTATCGCGTCGATCTGACGGATGCCGCGCTGCTGACCGAGGACGCGCCCTTCATCTCGGCGCCCGGCAAGGCCTTCGCGGGTGATTTCGAACGCTCCTGGCTGCTGGCCGTGCAATTGTACGGCGTCCGGTCCGACCGCAATTGGGGAATCGGCGACTTCACCGACCTCAGCGCGCTCATCGAGCTCGCCGCCACGCTCGGCGCCGATGGTGTCGGACTGAACCCGTTGCATGTGCTGTTCGATGACCGCCCGACGGACTGCAGTCCGTATTCCCCAAACAGCCGGCTGTTTCTCAATCCGCTCTATATCGATGTCGATCGTCTGCCTGAAAGCGTGCGGCCGGCAGAGCCCGAACGGCTCGCCTCGCTGCGCGGCGGCGATACCGTCGACTACGGCGCCGTCGCCGCACTGAAATGGCCGGCGCTGCGCGCGGCGTTCGACAACTTCATCGCGCTACCGGATGCCGCGCGTCAGGCGAGCTTCGATAAATTCCGCAAGGATCAGGGCGCGCTGCTGTTGCGCTTCGCCGGGTTCGAGGTGCTGCGTCACAAGTTCAACCGGCCCTGGTGGGATTGGCCGGATGAGTGGCAACATGCCGACGATGCACGCCTTGCGCAATTGCGCGACAGCGAGGACGGCCGCGAGATCGCGTTCGTGGAATACGTTCAATGGTGCGCGGACCAGCAGCTCGCGGAGTGTCAGGCGCTGACAGACCGACTCGGGATGCGCGTCGGACTGTATCTCGACGTCGCGGTCGGCGTGCAGACCGATGGCTTCGACGCCTGGAACGAGCAGGTCGCGATCTCGCGGCATCTCGGCGTCGGCGCGCCGCCCGATCCGCTGAATTCGGCGGGCCAGAACTGGGGCCTCGCCGGCTTCAACGCCGCCGGCCTCGAGATGACGTCCTTCGCGCCGTTCCGCGACATGCTGCGCGCCTCGATGCGCCACGCCGGCGCGATCCGGCTCGACCATGTCCTCGGACTGAAGCGGCTCTATCTGGTGCCGCACGGTTTTGCCGCCAACAACGGCGTCTATGTGCAGATGCCGTTCGAGGCGCTGCTGGCCGTCACCGCGCAGGAGAGCGTGGCCAATCGTTGCGTGGTGATCGGCGAGGATCTCGGGACCGTTCCGGAGGGATTCCGCGACGCATTGGCGCAATGGGGCATTTGGTCATATCGCGTGATGATGTTCGAGCGCGATTATCACAGCGGCGTCTTCTTCGGCGTCGATCACTACATGCCGGACGCGCTGGTGACCTTCAACACCCATGACCTCGCGACCTATGCCGGCTGGCGCAGCGGCGCCGACCTGCGTTTCAAGCGCTCGGTCGGCATGGACCCCGGCGAAAGCGACGAGTCGCGCTGGCACGCCATCGATAGGCTGCGCGACCAGTTGCGCCAGCAGGGCATCGAGCAGGACGACTTTCCCGCCGTCATCCGCTTCCTGAGCCGCACGCGGTCGCGCCTGATGGCGGTGGCGCTGGAGGACCTGCTCGGCGTCGTCGACCAGCCCAACATCCCCGGCACCGTGGACGAGCATCCGAACTGGCGTCGCCGTCTTCCCGTCCAGGTCGATGCCATCGCCGGCGCCTGCAATCCGGACCTGCTGCGCGACGCGATCGGCGAGCGCGCGCATCGGCGGCCGTAGACCTTGCCCGGCACGATCGAAGACTACGCCCTGATCGGCGATTGCGAGACGGCGGCGCTGGTCGGCCGCAATGGTTCGATCGACTGGCTGTGCTGGCCGTCATTCGACTCGGCGGCGTGCTTTGCGGCTCTGCTCGGCAGCTCCAAGCACGGACGCTGGCTGATCGCGGCTGCGGAGGATGCCAAGGTGACGCGGCGCTATCGCGGCGACTCGCTGATCCTGGAGACCACGTTCGAGACCGCCGACGGCGCCGTGACGCTGATCGACTTCATGCCGCCGCGCGGCACCGCGTCCGACGTGGTCCGCATGGTGCGCGGCGATCGCGGCCGGGTGCGGATGTCGATGGAATTGGTGATCCGCTTCGGCTTCGGCATCGACATGCCCTGGGTCAAGCAGACCGAGGACGGCTCTTTGCTGGCGATCTGCGGTCCCGACATGACGGTGCTGCGCACGCCGGTGAAAACCCATGGCGAGGATTTCACCACGGTCGCCGAGTTCGACGTCGGCGCCGGCGAGACCGTGCCCTTCGTGCTGACTTACGGCCCGTCGCATCTGCCGGTGCCGAACCGCATCGACCCGGACGACGCGCTGCGCGACGCCGAGGAATTCTGGGCCGAATGGTCGGCGCGCTGCAGCTGCCAGGGCGCGCACCGCGAGGTGGTGATGCGCTCGCTGATCGTGCTGAAGGCGCTGACCTATGCGCCGAGTGGCGGCATCGTCGCGGCGCCGACCACGTCGCTGCCCGAGAAACTGGGCGGCGCGCGCAACTGGGACTACCGGTTCTGCTGGGTGCGCGACGCCACCTTTACGCTGCTGGCGCTGATGAACAGCGGCTACACCGACGAAGCGCTGGCCTGGCACCATTGGCTGCTGCGCTCGGTCGCCGGCACCCCGGCCAGCATGCAGATCATGTACGGCATCATGGGCGAGCGCCGGCTGGCCGAATGGGAGGCCGACTGGCTGCCCGGCTATGAGGGCGCGCTGCCGGTGCGGATCGGCAACGCGGCGCACGATCAGCTGCAGATCGACGTCTATGGCGAACTGATCGATGCGTTGTATCAGGCACGAACCGCCCAGCTCGATCTGGGCGAAGACTCCTGGGCGATGGAATGCGCCGTGCTGACCCATCTCGAGAGCATCTGGGACCAGCCGGACAGCGGCATCTGGGAGCGTCGCGGGCCGGGCAAGCACTATGTCTCGTCCAAGGTGATGGCCTGGGTGGCGTTCGACCGCGGCATCAAGAGCGCCGAACGCTTCGGCCTCGACGCGCCGCTCGATCGCTGGCGCGCGCTGCGCGATACGATTCACCGCGACGTCTGCGAGAAGGGCTTCGATCCGGACCAGAACGCCTTTGTCGAGGCGTATGGCCTGACGACGCTGGACGCCAGCATCCTGCTGCTGCCCGAAGTCGGCTTCCTGCCGGCCAGCGACCCGCGGGTGCAGGGCACGCTGCGGGCGGTCGAGCGCGAGCTGATGCGCGACGGCTTCGTACTGCGGCACGATCCGCGCGAGGTCACCCGCGAGACCCAGCCGATCGAGGGCGCGTTCCTGGCCTGCAGCCTGTGGCTCGCCGACGCCTATCTGCTGTGCGGTGAAATCGGCAAGGCGCGGGAGCTGTTCGACCGGGTCGTCGGCGTCGCCAACGATGTCGGGCTGCTGGCCGAGATGTACGACTCCATTGCCAAGCGGCAGGCCGGAAATTTCCCGCAGGCGCTGACCCACATCGCGCTGATCAACACCGCGCAAAACCTCGCGGCCGCCGAAGCCCCGGTCGGCAAGCCCGCCATTCAGCGGTCGAAATGATCTGCGGCGCGCCTTGTCAGTCGCGCCGGCCGGAACTTAAGATCGTGCGGCTCATTCCCCCCGCGCGGCGACGCCGCCTGACAGGATCGCGGACATTATGATCGATTGGGCCGCGCTGTTCGTTCCGCAGAATGCGATCGCGGAGACCATGATCCGCGGCACGCTGATCTATCTGCTGCTGTTTCTGGTGCTGCGCTTCTTCATGAACCGGCAGGCCGGCGCGGTCGGCATCCCGGACATTCTGGTAATCGTGCTGATCGTCGAGGCGACCACCGACGCGCTCGGCAAGAACGAGTCGATCGCCGACACCGCGATCCTGATCTTCACGATCACGTTCTGGAGCTTCAGCATTCAGTGGATCTGCTACCACGTCCCGGCGCTTGAATTCCTGATTGCCTCGCCGAAAGTCAAGCTGATCGAGAACGGCAAGATCCTGCGCCGCAACATGCGCCGCGAGCTGGTCACCGACGAGGAATTGATGTCGCTGCTGCGGACGCAAGGGGTCGACGATCCCAGGGACGTCAAGTCGGCCTATATCGAAGGCAGCGGCGACATCAGCGTGATCCGCAACGACGACGGCGACACCTCGCCGGGACGCAAGGGCGCCGACGCTGCGATGTAGGCTTTGGATAGCTTCTTCGTTAATTGAGTCGCATGAGGTCGAGTTTTCACCTCTCCCCGCGCGCGGGGAGAGGGAGCGCGACGCCGGTGCCTCAGCTAAGCGTCCGCATTTCGCTTTAGGATGTAGTCCATCGCTTTTGCGAATCCGTCCTCGGCGTTGCTCGCCGTGACATGGGCGGCGCGTTGCTTGACGTCGTCGGTGGCGTTGCCCATCGCGATCGCCAGGCCGGCGACGGCGAACATCGCCAGGTCGTTGCGCATGTCGCCGATCACGGCGATCTGCCCGGTCGGGATGTTCAACTGCCGGCTCATCTCGGTGACGAAGGTGCCCTTGTCCTGGCCGGGCGGGGTGATGTCGAGGTAGTAGGCCTGCGAGCGGACGGCGAGTGCATCCGCCCCCAGCGCGGCCTGCATCGCCGTTTCGCAGCGCGCCAGCAGGTCGGCGTCCGGACTCGCGCCGACGATCTTGCAGGCACGCGCCAAAAACGGCGTGAAGTCGGCAACGACCACCGGATCCGCCGCGATGGTCTTGCGCTCGTGCGGCACGTATTTGCCGTCGTCGCGCAGGATCATCCATTGCTCATTGGTGAACAGCCAGGCGTCCACGCCGTACTGCGCCAGCAGGTCGAGCGCGCGCCTGACGGCGGCCTCGGGGATCAGATGCTGGGTCACCACCTTGAAATCCGGCGTCACCACCGAGCTGCCGTTGAACGGACCCATCGGCAGCGCCAGCGCCAGCGGCTCGACCAGCATCCGCATGCCGATCGGCGGGCGGCTGCTGGTGATGGTGAATTTGATGCCGGCCTCGCCCAGCCGCGCCACCGCGGCGCGGGCGGCGTCGGTGAGCTGCTTGTCCTTGGTCAGCAACGTCCCGTCGACGTCGGAGATCACCATGGCGATGCGGCTCATCGGGATCGTCCTGTCTGTTGTGCAGGCAAGTCCAGCTGCCCGACGATGCTTGCGACGATGACGTCGACCGGTGCGTCAATGTTTGCGACGATCGGTCGTTCCTCTACGCCCGGTGGTTCGAGCGTTGCGAACTGGCTGTCGAGCAGGCCGGGCGGCATGAAGTGATCCTTGCGCGCACGCATCCGAGCAGCGATCAGCGCTTGCGAGCCTTCCAGATACACGATCCGCACGTCGCTCCGGCCATGCACCAGAATGTCGCGATAGGCCCGCTTCAGCGCCGAGCAGGCGAACACCGCGCGCTCGCCCCGATCGCAGGTCTGATCGATCGCGTCGGCAATGGCTTGCAGCCAGGGCCTGCGGTCGGCGTCGGTCAACGGCTGCCCGGCGCTCATCTTCGCGACATTGCTCGGCGGATGAAAATCGTCGCCGTCCCGATAGGCCCAGCCCAGACGTTCGGCAAGCCGCTCCGCAATGGTGCTCTTGCCCGAGCCGGAGACGCCCATCACGACCAGCGCGCTGGGTTGGGCAGGGGTGTCAGTGGCCATCGGACGGGTCCGGCATCGCCGCGCGGTCGAGCAGCCAGACGGTTTCGCCGTTCGACCGGGCACGGCCGGCGGGCAGGGGCTCGCCGGACAGCACCCGCGTCGCCATCGCGCGCTTGTCGGCGCCTGCCACCAGAAACAGCATCTCGCGGCACGAGGCCAGCGTCGGCAAGGTCAGCGTTACCCGCGGCACCAACGGCGCGACGTTGGCGTGGTCGACGCCGACCACCCAGCGCTGCGTCTCCTCCAGCGCCGGCGCGCCGGGAAACAGCGAGGCGGTGTGGCCGTCCGGCCCCATGCCCATCAGCACCAGGTCGAACAGCGGCCGCTGCTCATCGAGCGCATCGGCGCCATAGAATGATTGCAGCTCGGCTTGGTAGCGAAGCGCCGCCGCGTCAGGATCAGCAGCGTCAGTCGGGATCGGATGAATATTCGCCGCCGGCGCGCGGGCGTCGAGCACGGCGCGGCGCGCGGCCGCCATGTTGTTCAGTTTGTCGTCCGCCGGCACGAAGCGCTCGTCGCCGATGAACCAGTGCACCCGATCCCACGGGATCGCGTCGCCGAGTTTACCGGCGAGCAGGGCAAACAATCGAGTCGGGCCCGAGCCACCGGTGAGGCAGATCGCCGGTCGCCCCGGCTGCGCCGCGATCCGCGCCATCAGCCGCGCCGCAGCCGCCCGGGCCAGTTCGTCCGGATCGGCGACGGTGACGATGCTGCGGGCTGCGCGGGCCATCAGGTCGGCGTTCGCCAATGGCGGCCGTCGCGTTCCAGCAGCGCGTCGGCATCGGCCGGGCCGTCGCTGCCGGCCTTGTAGCGTTGCAGCCCCTTGGCGCCGGCCTTTTTCCACGCGTCGAGAAACGGCTGCACCGCCTGCCAGCCGGCCTCGACGCCGTCGGCGCGCTGGAACAGGATGTTGTCGCCGATCATGCAATCGTGGATCAGCGTCTCGTAGCCGGTGGACGGCGCGACCTTGAAGTAATCCTTGTACTTGAACGTCATCTCGACGCCGTCGATGTTGATGGCGGGGCCAGGGACCTTGGTGTTGAACTGCAGCGCGATGCTTTCCACCGGCTCGATCCCGATCACCAGATAGTTCTGCGACAATTCCTGCACCGGCGTGCAGCGGAACATCGCGAACGGCGCCTGCTTGAACTTGATCGCCACCTCGGTTCGCTTGCCGGCCAGCGCCTTGCCGGTGCGCAGGTAGAACGGCACGCCGGCCCAGCGCCAGTTGTCGATCGTCAGCTTCAGCGCGGCGTAGGTTTCGGTGGTGCTGTCGGGCGCGACGTCCTTGCTGGCGAGGTAGTCCTCGATCTCGGTGTCGCCGATCCGGCCGGCAGTGTATTGGCCGCGCACCGAATTCTTCAGCGCCTCGGCCTCGGTCTGCAGCTGGATCGCCTGCAGCACGTCGGCCTTGGCGGTGCGCACCGCGTGCGCATTGAAATGCGCCGGCGGCTCCATCGCCACCAGCGACAGCAACTGGAACAGATGGTTCGGCACCATGTCGCGCAGCGCGCCGGTGGCGTCGTAGAAACTGCCGCGGTGGCCGACGCCGAGCTTCTCGCTGACGGTGATCTGGACGTGGTCGATATGATCGCGATTCCAGATCGGCTCGAACATGCCGTTGGCGAAGCGCAGCACCAGGATGTTCTGCACCGTCTCCTTGCCGAGATAATGATCGATCCGGTAGAGGTCGTGCTCCGGCACGATCTTCAGCAGCTCGTCGTTCAGCGCCTTGGCCGACGCGAGGTCGGTGCCGAACGGCTTCTCAACCACCAGCCGCCGCCAGGCGCCGTCGGCGACGCTCAGCAGGCCGCTGCGTCCGAGCTCCTTGCTGATCGGCGCAAAGGCATCGGGCGGCGTCGCCAGGTAGAACAGCCTGTTGCCGCCGGTGTTGCGGTTGGCCTCGAGCTTTTCCAGCCGCTCGCGCAGGCGATCGAACGAGGCGGGGTCGCCGGGATCGGCGCTGATCGCCGTCACGCAATGCAGCAGCTGCTCGGCGATCGTGTCGTCGACCGGCCGCGTCGCGAATTTGCGCAGGCCCTTCATCAGGCTCTCGCGCAGATCCTCACTCGACATCTCCTTGCGGGTGATGCCGACCACGCAGAACGTCTTGGGCAGCAGATTGGCTTCGGCGAGATTGTACAATGCCGGGATCACCAGCCGGTGGGTGAGGTCGCCGGTGACGCCGAAAATCACGAAGGCATAGCCCTCGGTCTTTACGGGCTCTTCGTTGGTCGACGTCATGCGCGATCGGCTTTCGGCTTGAGGATTTCCGGCGCGGCCTGATGAACAGGGTCCGGGTGCTGTTGCGGCTCCTTGTGGCCGCCGAAACCGGCGCGCATCGCGGAGAGCATCTTGTCCGCAAAGGTGTGCTGCTGCCGCGAGCGGAAGCGGGCGAACAGCGCCGCCGTCAAAACCTCCGCCGGCACCGCTTCGTCGATCGCCGCGTTGATGGTCCAGCGGCCTTCGCCGGAATCCTCGACGAAACCGGAATACTCGCTGAGCGTCGCATTGTCGGCGAGCGCGGAGGAGGTCAGGTCGAGCAGCCATGACGGGATCACGCTGCCGCGGCGCCAGACCTCGGCGATGTCCGGAAGATCGAGCTCGAAGCGATGCTCGCTCGGCAACGCGTCGGCGTTGGCGTTCTTGAGGATGTCGAAGCCCTCGGCATAGGCCTGCATCAGCCCGTATTCGATGCCGTTGTGGATCATCTTGACGAAGTGTCCGGCGCCGATCGGGCCGGCATGAATGTAGCCCTGTTCGATGCGCGGATCGCGGCCGTCGCGGCCCGGCGTGCGCGGGATGTCGCCGATGCCGGGCGCCAGGGTGGCGAAGATCGGATCGAGGTGATCGACGATGGCCTTGTCGCCGCCGATCATCATGCAATAGCCGCGGTCGATGCCCCAGACGCCGCCGCTGGTGCCGACATCGACGTAGTTCAGCTTGTTCTCGCGCAGCGCCTTGCCGCGGCGGATGTCGTCCTGCCAGAACGTGTTGCCGCCATCGATGATGATGTCGCCCGGCGAGAGCAGCCTGCCCAGCGTCTCGATCGTGGTCTCGGTGATCTTGCCGGCCGGCAGCATCACCCACACCGCGCGCGGCGTGTCCATCTTCCGCACCAGCTCTTCCAGTCCGCCGGCGCCGATTGCGCCGTCGGCGACCAGCGCCGCGACGGCCTTCGGGTCGCGATCATAGACCACGCTGGTGTGGCCGTTGTTCATGAGCCGCCGGACGATGTTGCCGCCCATCCGTCCCAGGCCGATCATGCCAAGCTGCATCGCGCGGTCCTTATGGTTGTGAGATCATGCAGGAGTGACGAGAGTCTAACTGAGCGCCTTGCTGACGGCGGAGCCCAGCGTCGCCAGGCCCGCCGCAAGATCGCCCTTGATGTGCACGCGCAACGCGCGGCGGTTGCGCTCGGTCAGCACGTCGAAGTCGCCCCGGGCCTGCGCGGCCTTGATGATTCCGAAGCTCGCCGTCTGCCCGGGCACCGGAAGATCGGCGCTGTCATCGGCCGTGATCTGCAGGAACACCCCGCTGTTGGGCCCGCCCTTGTAGGCCTGCCCGGTGGAGTGCAGGAAGCGCGGGCCGAATTCGGCGCAGGTGGCGACATGTCGCTGGTCGCGGATCGCCATCCGCATCTGCTGCAGGGCGTCGATGTGCGCGTGATCGCGCTCGATATAGGCGAGCAGGGCGACGTAGTCGCCGCTGCCGGCGCGGCCGAGATGCGCCTTCAGCCAGGAGTTGAGATCGCCGTCGGCGCCGGCCTTGCGCAACGCCGATGCGTTCGCCTCGTCGGTGAAGAGATCGATCTCGCCAAGCGAGGTCACCGGCTGCTCCGGCGGCAACGCGCCGGACTTTTCAAACGCGCCGGTCAGTTCGCGGGTCTTGATCTTCGCCGCCTCGACGTCCGGCTGGTTGAACGGGTTGATACCAAGCACCGAACCCGCCACCGCGGTGGCGACCTCGAAGCGGAAGAACTCCTGGCCGATATGGTCGGCGGATTTCAGCTCGATCCGCACCACCGGGTGTCCGGCCTTCTCGAGCGCCGTCAGCTTCGCGTCATGCGCCGCATCGGCGTGATCGGCCGTGCGCAAGTCGATGAAGAAGCGGTCGCTGCCATAGACCGCCGGCTCGCCGAGCGTTTCGCCGTCGATCGGGATCAGCCCGTGCCCGTCCTTGCCGGTCGACTCGGCGATCAGCTGTTCGGCCCACGCACCGAAATCCGCGATTGCCGGCGACGAGAAGATCGTCACCTTGTCGCGGCCGTCACGGCCGGCGAGACCCATCGCCAGCCCGAGCTGCACGCCGGGATTTTCCGACGGCGGCGCGTCCGGTCCGCAGGAGCGCACCATGATGGCGGCGAGGTCGAGGAATTTCGCGAGATCGATTCCGGCCGCGGCGGCCGGCACCAGCCCGAACGGCGACAGCACCGAATAGCGTCCCCCGATGGTCGGATCGCCATGGAAGATGCGCGCGAATTTCTGCTTGGTCGCGACCTTCTCCATCGACGAGCCGGGATCGGTCACGGCGACGAAGTGATCGCCGGCCTTGTCGGCGCCGACCGTCTCAACGACGCGCGCGAAGAAGTAGTCCTTCATCGCGTTCGGCTCGGTGGTCCCGCCGGACTTGCTGGAGACGATGAACAACGTCTTCGAAAGATCGAGCGCCTTGTCCAGCGCCCGCACCTGCGCGGGATCTGTGGAGTCCAGAATGCGAAGTTTCGGGAAGCCCGGCACTTGTGCGAAGGTTTCAGCCAGCACTTCCGGCCCGAGACTGGAGCCGCCCATGCCGAGCACCACCGCGTCAGCGAAACCCTGCTGCTTCACCCAGGCGGCGAACTCCTGATAGGCGCCGAGCTTGTCGGTCCCGGTCGCGACGCTGGTCAGCCAGCCGAGCCATTTGTCCTCGTCGGTGCCGGTCCAGACCGATTTGTCGAGCTGCCACAGCCGCCGGATCGCGCCAGACGTTCGCCACTGCTCTGTCACATCTTTGACGGATTTCGCCAGCGCGTCGCCGAGGCTCATTTTCTGATGGTCGATCATGGACTTGAGCACGACGGCGCGCTTGTAGGCTACCGCGCCCAGCAGCTTGTCGGCGGCGTCGGCAAACGTCTTGACGCCCTCGGTGACGAGTTGCTTGGTGATGTCGGCAAGCGAGATGCCGGCGCGCTCCAGGTCGGCAAGCTGCGCGCGCGCATCGTCGACATTTTCTTCCAGGCTGTCGCGCAATTCGCCGTGGTCGCGGAAGGCATCCAGCGTGGCCGGCGGCACGGTGTTGACGGTGTCGGGACCAATCAGCTCTTCGACATACAGCGTGTCGCGATAGGCCTTGTCTTTGGTGCCGGTGGACGCCCACAGCAGCCGCTGCGGCCGCGCGCCCTTGGCCTGCAAGGCAGTCCAGCGCGCGCCGGTGAACAGCTTCTTGTAGTCCTGATAGGCCAGCTTGGCGTTGGCGATCGCGATCTTGCCCTTCAGCGCCGCGAGCCGCGCCTTTTCGGTCGGATCGTTGGCCTTCGCAATCTTCTCGTCGAGTTGCTTGTCCACGGCGCTGTCGATCCGGCTGACGAAGAAGCTCGCGACGCTGGCCACCTTGGACGGATCGCCGCCGCCTTTGACGAACGCTTCAAGCCCGGCGAGATAGGCCTCCGCGACCTGCACGTACACGGCCTGGGAAAACAGCAACGTCACGTTGATGCTGATGCCCTTCGAAATCAGATGCTGGATCGCCGGCAGGCCTTCGGCCGTGCCGGGCACCTTGACCATCAGGTTGTCGCGCTTGACCTGACTCCAGAGTCGCTCGGCTTCCGCGATCGTTCCTTTGGTATCGAGCGCCAGATAGGGCGACACCTCGAGACTGACGAACCCATCGCCGCCCTTGTTGGCATCGAACACCGGCCGCAACACGTCGGCTGCGTGCTGAATGTCCTCGACTGCCAGCGCTTCGTAGAGCTCGATGATCGGCCGGTCGCCCTCGGTCAGGGCCTGCTTGATCGCCCCGTCATATTCGTCGGACGATCCGATCGCCTTCTCGAAGATCGACGGATTGGACGTCACGCCCTTCACGCCGTCCTGGTCGATCAGCTTCTTCAGATCACCATCTGCGATGAAGCCGCGCGCGAGGAAATCGAGCCAGACGGCCTGGCCGTGTTTTTCGAGAGCTTTGACCGGGTTCATGATGCCTTGTTCTGTTCGATAAATTGATTGCCGGGCCGAATGTCCGGCGGGACGCCGACCCTTGTCAACATAGGCACGGCCGCCAGCAGTGCCACTGCTCTTACGTATGATTGGCCAACCGGTTCCCGCAATCGGAAACGCACGGTGGGACGCTAGTCATCGCATGTGACAGAGGTGTCTCGGCGTCAGGGCAGGCGGCGCGAAGCCACCTCGGCGATGGCCTTCATCACAGCATCGCGAACCCCGGGATCGTACAGCGAGTGCCCGGCGCCTTCCACGACACGGACCTGCGCGTCCGGCCAGGCCGCCGCCAGCGCGTGCGACGTCGCAGGCGGGCACAACAGATCGAAGCGGCCTTGCACGATGAGCCCGGGGATGCCGGCCAGCCGCCCGGCCTCGGCCATCAACTGGTTCGGCCGCATGAAACAGTCATGCGCGAAATAGTGCGCCTCCATCGCGGGCGTCGCGGGCAGCGGCCGCGACGATCGCAGCGCCGCAAGGTCGAGACGGGTGCGATTGGGCGCGTGCTCGGACAGGATCCGTTCGGTGTCGCCCCAGGCGCGGATTGCGGGTCCGTGGACCGCCGGATCGGGATCCAGAATGCGATGCCAATAGGGCTCCAGAGGTCGATCCCGTTGATCGGGCGGCAGGATGCTCAGGAAATCATCGTTGAGGCCGGGATAGAACCGCGGCAGCACGTCCAGAAACGCCGCGTCCAGTTCCGCGCGGGTGCCGAGAAACGTCGCGCGCAGCACGATGCCGCTGACCCGATGCGGAAACGCCTCCGCATAGGCCAGCGCCAATGTCGCGCCCCAGGATCCGCCGACGATCATCCAGCGCTCGAAGCCGAACGTCTCGCGGATCGTTTCCAGGTCCGCGATCAGATGCGGGAGCGTGTTGGCCTCACGGCGGCCCTTCGGCGTGCTGCGGCCGGCGCCGCGCTGGTCGAACAGCACTGCGTGAAACCGCTCCGGATCGAACAGCCGGCGGTGGTCGGGCTGGCAGCCGCTGCCCGGGCCGCCGTGCAGATAGACCGCGGCGATGGCGCCGGGCCGTCCGACGCTCTCGACGTAAATCTCGTGACCATCGCCGACCGGCAGATGGCGTGCCGTCAACGGGGCGAAACGATCGCCGCCCGGATGCGGCCTGGAGTCGGCTTCTGGTGCCATGCGCCGTGTTATCCGGAAACGGCTCATTTTGCGAGCGGGCGATTGCAACCGCAAAGGGTTGCGGAACGGCCGACCGCACCTCACCTTGTCCGGTATAAACGGGACACGCAGCATGCCGCGATATTATTTCAGCACCCGGATCGGCGACGAACTGATCCTCGACCCCGAGGGCGAGGACCTGCGCGATCCCGATCACGCCTGGGAAATCGCACGCATCACGATCCGCCAGATCCTGCAGGACGAGGGCGCCGAGCCGAACTTGCTGCGGGCCGTGCTCGAGGTGTCCGACGAGGCCGGCGAGATCGTGCTGGAATTTCCGTTCAGCGAAGCGGTGATCGACCTGCCCGGGACGCCGCCGACCACGCATTGACCAGTCCGCCCGCGGCGCTGAATGGTTGGCGCAGCCAACCGGCTTGCGGTAAACAGCCCCCGACGCCGCGCAAGACAGCGACCGGGGGAGCGATCATGCAGGACATCTGGCGACTTCCGGCTGCGGAACTGGCGGCTCAAATCCGCTCCCGCAAGGTGTCGGCGCGCGAAGCGGCAGTTGCGGCGCTGGCGCGCCTCGACGCCGTCAACCCCGCGATCAACGCGGTGGTGGATTTCCGGCCGGACGAGGTGCTGGCACAGGCCGACGCGGTCGATGCCGCGTTGCGCGACGGGGCCGATTCCGGTCCGCTCGCGGGCGTTCCGGTCACCGTCAAGATCAACATCGACCTTCAGGGCTTCGCCACCACCAACGGCGTCGGGTTGCAGAAGGATCTGATCGCCCGCGACAACAGTCCGGTGGTCGACAATCTGCGCAAGGCCGGCGCGGTCATTCTCGGCCACACCAACGCGCCCGCCTTCTCCTTCCGCTGGTTCACCAACAACCTGCTGCACGGCCACACCAGAAACCCGCGCGATCCCGCTCTCACGCCGGGCGGCTCCTCCGGCGGCGCGGCCGCGGCGGTTGCGGCGGGGATCGGGCACCTGGCGCACGGCACCGATATTGCCGGCTCGATCCGCTTTCCGGCCTATGCCTGCGGCGCGCACGGCCTGCGGCCGACATTGGGCCGCGTGGCCGCCTACAACGCGTCATCGCCGGAGCGACCGATCGGGCCGCAGATCACCGCGGTGTCGGGCCCGATCGGACGGACCATCGGAGACCTGCGGATCGGACTACAGGTGATGGCAGGGCCCGACCCGCGCGATCCGTGGTGGGTGCCGGCGCCGCTCGAGGGCCCGGCCGTCGCCCGGTGCGCGGCGCTTTGCGTCGCGCCGGACGGGCTCGATGTCGCGCCGGAGGTGAGGGAGGCGGTGGCCGACGCCGGGCGGCGGCTGGAGCGGGCTGGTTGGACCGTCGAAGAGGTCGCATGCCCGCCGCTGCGCGAGGCCGCCGAACTGCAGACCAAACTCTGGCTCGCCGACGGCTACGCCGGCATGCTGGCGAATGCCGAGCGCGAGGGCGACCCGGGCGCGCTGGCCTGCCTGCGCGGCAATTTCGGCAATGTGCAGAACTTCGATGTGACGGCGTTCTCCGCGCTGCTGACACGGCGCGCGACTTTGGTACGCGAGTGGATGCTCTTTTTCGCCCGCTATCCGGTGTTGCTGATGCCGGTTTGCGGCGAACTGCCGTTCGCGGACGATCTCGACCTGCGCGACGAGGCGTCGTTCACGCGCGTCTGGCGGGCGCAGATGCCGCAGATCGGAATCCCCTTCGTCGGCATGCCGGCGCTGACGGTGTCGACCGGGCTGGTCGGCCGCGCGCCGGTCGGCGTGCAGATCGTGGCGGGGCGCTACCGCGAGGATCTGTGCCTGCTGGCCGGCGAGGCGATCGAGGCCGGCGGCACGCCGGTGTCGCCGATCGATCCGGTACAGGCGTAGGCAATGACCTCGATCTACGACTTTTCAGCGCGCACGCTGGCTGGCGCGGAACTGTCGCTGAAGCAGTTTGAGGGACAGGTGCTGCTGATCGTCAACACCGCCAGCGCCTGCGGTTTCACGCCTCAATATGAAGGTCTGGAGGCGTTGCAGGAGAAGCTCGGACCGCGCGGTTTCTCGGTTCTGGGCTTCCCCTGCAACCAGTTCGGAAAGCAGGAGCCCGGCGACGCCGCGCAGATCGACGCGTTCTGCGCGAACAATTACCACGTCAGTTTTCCGATGTTCGACAAGATCGATGTCAACGGCAGCAACGCACACCCGCTCTACAGATATCTCAAGGACGAAAAACGTGGTCTGCTGGGTGCGTCGATCAAATGGAATTTCACCAAATTTCTGGTGGATCGAAGCGGCCGCGTCGTCTCGCGCCACGCGCCGACCACCAAACCCGAAGCGCTGACGAAAGACATCGAAGCGCTGCTGACCTGAAGGACCAAGCCATGACCGAATTGCCCGACCGGCTCTCCAACGATCCCGCGAGCCCCTACTACAACGAAGAGATCCTGGCGCTCGACGTCGGGATCAAGTTCAAGGGTGCGGAAAAGACCAACGTCGCCGAATATTGCGTCAGCGAAGGCTGGATCCGCGTGACCGCCGGGAACGCCAAGGACCGCTTCGGCAATCCGCTGACCATCAAGGTGGTGGGCCCCGTGGAGCCTTACATCCGCGGCAAGGATTAGCTAGGATCGAGGCCGGAATCGCAGCGTCAGAGAGCTTGCAATGAACGATCCGGCCCGGGTGATCGGCTTCGTCAACGCCGCCCACTTCATCGATCACTATGCCATGCTGATCTTCGCCGCCGCGGTGGTGGTGATGGGTCCGGAGCTCGGGCTTGGCTATTCCGAACTGCTGCCCTATGCGACGCAGGCCTTCATCGCGTTCGGCGCGGGCTCGCTGCTGACCGGCTGGCTCGGCGATCGCTGGAGCCGGCGCCACATGATGGCGATCTATTTCTTCGGCATCGGCGCCTCGATGATTGCGGTGGGTCTGGTGCAGACGCCGTGGCAACTCGGCGCGGCGCTGCTGGCGATCGGCCTGTTCGCGTCCATCTACCATCCGGTCGGCACCGCGATGCTGGTGTCCTACGCCGACAAGCTCGGCCGATCGATGGGCGTCAACGGCGTGTTCGGCAACCTCGGCGTTGCCTCGTCGGCGCTGGCAACCGGCGTGATCGCGCAGTTTCTCGGTTGGCGCTATGCGTTCATCGTGCCTGGCATCGTAACACTGATGTTCGGTGTCGCCTTCATGCGGATGGTGACGCATGAAGACCGCAGCGGCCACAAGCAGGCTGCGGCGCAGGCCCGGGTCGCCAAGCGGGACATGTGGCGGGTGATCCTGGCGCTGCTGATCGTCGTGATCGCGATCTCCACGACCTTCAACGCAATCACTGTCGCGTTGCCGAAACTGTTTGCCGAACGCTTGGCGGACCTGACCGCCAGCCCGGCGCTGCTCGGGCTGATCGCCGCCGGCGTCTACGTGTTCGGCGCGATGACGCAATACACCGTCGGGCAACTGATCGACCGCCATTCGCTGAAGGCCGTCAGCCTGCCACTGGCGCTGGTGCTGGCGCCGAGTCTGTATTTCGCGGCCACGCTGTCCAACGGGCCGCTGATCCTGCTGTCGATCCTGATCGTGATGGCGACCTTCGGCCAGATCACCGTCAACGACGCCATCGTCGGCAAGTACACCACCGAGCGATGGCGGTCGCGCGCCTATGCGGTGCGCTATTTCGTCGGCTTCACCGCGGCCGGGGCTTCGGTGGCGCTGGTTGCGTTCCTGCACGCGCAGGGCGGCTTCGTCACCATGCTGCAGGCGTTCGGGGCGCTGTGTCTGCTGGTGATCGTCGCCGCACTGGTGCTGCCGCCTGAAATTCAAGCGGCAGAAGCGTCGAAGCCCGCGCTCGACGAGGCTGCAAAAGCGGCCTGATCACCTCACGAATTGACGTGAACGAAGTCCCGCAGCAGCGGGTAGATTTCGTTGTTCCAGCGGCGGCCGCTGAACACGCCGTAATGGCCGACGCCGGCCTGCATGTGATGCACCTTGCGATAGGTCCGGACGCCGGTGCAGAGATCCTGCGCCGCCAGCGTCTGGCCTATCGAGCAGATGTCGTCCTTTTCGCCCTCGACCGTCATCAGCCCCATGCGCTTCACCGCGCCGAGGTTCACCGGCCGGTCGTAATGCATCAGCTTGCCTTGCGGCAGCAGGTGTTCCTGAAACACGTCGCGCACGGTTTCGATGTAGAATTCGGCCGGCAGGTCCATCACCGCGAAGTACTCGTCATAGAACGTCTTGATGGTTTCGGCCTTTTCGGTCTCGCCCTTGGCGAGATGGTCCATCAGGTCGACATGCGATTTGACGTGGCGCTCGAGATTCATCGAGACGAAGGCGGTGAGCTGGATGAAGCCCGGATAGACCTGGCGGAACGCACCCTTGCATTGGAACGGCACGTAGTTGATCAGATTGTCCTGAAACCACTTGATCGGCTTGCTCTTGGCGAATTCGTTGACCTTGGTGGGCAGGATCCGCGTATCGATCGGCCCCGCCATCAGGGTGAGGCTGGCCGGCCGCGCCGGGTGGTTGTCCTCCGACATGATCGCCGCCGCTGCCAGCGCCGACACCGACGGCTGGCAGATCGCCACCATGTGCGAGCGCGGACCCAGCACGTTGAGAAACCGGATCAGGTGATCGGTGTAGTCGGACAGGCCGAATGCCCCGGCGCTGAGCGGAATATCCCGCGGATTGTGCCAGTCGGTGATGTAGACGTCGTGGTCCTGCAGCAGGGTCTGCACCGTGCCGCGCAGCAGGGTGGCGAAGTGGCCGGACATTGGCGCCACCAGCAGCATCTTGGGCTGCTCGGGTGAATTCTCTTTCTTGAAATGCAGCAGCGATCCGAACGGTGTGGCGAACACCACCTCTTCGGTGACGGGCAGTTCCTGATTGCCGACCATGACCGGTTTGATGCTATAGGCCGGACGATGATAGGTCAGCGATGTCCGCGAGATCAGCTCGAGCGCAGCGGCGAGCCGACCGAACAGCTTCTCGGATACACCGGCCGGAATCAGGTTGAGGTACTTCAGTGCCGATGCAGCGCCGCCCCGAAATGGCGCCGTCATGTCCATGTGGTTCTGGTAGGCCTGATACATCATCGACATCATCCGTGCGCATCCCCCGGTCGCTTCGCACATGCAATATCGAAGCCATAAGTAAGTCAAATGCAGCTTGGACTTTGGCACATGGTTTGCTGCTGGACTGTCGGGAGACCTGCGCGATGAGCGCATTCGCCTAAACAATAGGCAGTTCGCAGGCGTCTGGCGCCAGCGGATGCGCCGGTCTGGAGGACGCCGTGAGCAAAGCCACACTGACGATCAGCAGCAAGAACTACTCGTCCTGGTCGTTGCGCGGCTGGCTGCTGACCAAATTTTCCGGGCTGGACTTCGAGGAAATCGTCACGGCGCCGGACGATGCCGCTGCACGCGCGGAAATCCTGCTGCTGTCGTCGTCGATCCTGGTGCCGTGCCTGCGCCACGACGGCGCGGTGGTATGGGATACGCTGGCCATCGCGGAATATCTCAACGAGATCAGGCCGGACGCCGGGCTTCTGCCGGCCGACCGGATCGACCGCGCGCATTGCCGTTCGATCTGCGGCGAGATCCATTCCGGCTTCACGACATTGCGGGCGTCGTTGCCGGTCAACCTCAAGGGACACTTTCCGGGCTTCAAGATCTGGTCGCGTGCGCAGGCCGATATTGACCGGGTCTGCATCATCTGGCGCGAGTGCCTGAAGGCGTCCGGCGGGCCATTCCTGTTCGGCAAGCGCAGCATGGCGGACGCGATGTATGCGCCCGTGGTCACGCGTTTCATGACCTATGACGTCAAGCTCGATCAGCAGCTCACGGCCTATGCGCAACTGATCATGGGACTGCCGGAAATGCAGGAATGGATCGAAGGCGCCCGCGGCGAACCGGCCGAGATCGAGGAGCTCGAGGTCGAATATTAGGAGCGAGCCTGCCGCGTTACGCGCCAGCGAGTCGCATAGTGACCGCGCAGGTCATGCTCATCTTCTCGTCAGTACGGGCTCCGCAGATCGCTCGATGCGTGAGACAAGCATAGGCAGGCCAGCGCCGACATGCCGGCCATCGCCTTGCGCGATCGACAGGTTTTGCAAAGAGGGCGGACGATCGCCGCCGCTTCACGCCGCTGGCTTGAATTTCGCATAGCAACATCAGTTGCAAGCCGGCCCGCTCCGCGCCGCCAAATAATTAGACGCCTGCGATGAACCGGATTTGCGCCACTCGAGCCCGTGGAGGCCTTCGATGAACCAGCATGCCGTCGTCAGCAAGTTTTCCCACGTCAAGCCAGGGGACACCGAATTCAAGGGCGGTGGCCTGCGCGATTTCTTCCTGTACCGCGACCTCGGCATCGCCGACGCCACCGGAGGGCAAGTGATCTGCCACCTGGTCAAGGCCAATCCGGATCTCCCGCCGGAAGACGGCACCGGCTGGCATCGGCACGACTGCGATTTCCAGATCGTCATCATGACCAAGGGCTGGGCGCGGTTCATGTATGAAGACAAGCCGACCCTGGTGTCCGCCGGCGACGTGGTTCATCAGCGGCCGGGCATCGTGCACTATCTGTACGATTACTCGCCGGACATGGAGTATCTCGAGATCGTCAGCCCGGCCGACTTCAAGACCGTCGACATGCCCGCGGCCACGCCGAATGTGCCGCCGGTGACGCCCTGGACCTGAGCCCGACGTACCGCGTGGATTGATTAGCGTATGAACGTCTTCGCGTTGCGGACGGATCATCTCCGCCGCGACGCGGTTGGCTGGCTTGGTGGCTTTCGCGACGAGCAGGGGCGTTGGCCGCAGGCTCATATGCGTTAACGGTTGATACTCGCTTTGGGAGCACTGGGCCAGAACGGCGCCGCTGCATTTAGTGTCCGCCGTGGGATCGTCATCCAGATGCAGGGCGTGAACATCGAGAACAGCGGCCGACGTCCGATTCGGACGCGTTTCGTTCCGGCCGCGTTCCAAACGTTAAGCCGGCCCCTGTGCATCGTCGCATTCCGGCACAGCGTTACCAGCGCGGCAGGCGCCAGCCGACCACCCGGGCGTCGACAGCGCTGCCGGTCTCGGCGTTGCGCCATTCGCCGTCGACCATCCGGCAATCGAACGGCAGCTGGTAGGTGCCGCTGTGATCCTCGCACAGCACCTGGACGATCTGATCGGGCTCCGGATCGCCATTGCCGTTGAACTCGGCCAGTCGCCTCTCGCGCGTTGCCATCGATAGGCACTCCTGTTGCAGATGCGGACCTTACCGCCCCGGTTGCGCAGGGCCGTCGCGTGTCGTCGCAATTCCAGCGACGGAATGAGGTTTATGGATGTTGCTCTGTGCGGCTTTGGCCAGCCGCCGGCGAAAAGCGCGGTCGCGCTTCAAGTGCCATTCGCGGCTCATGGCGTCGCGCCGCGCAGTGAACCGCTCGCAATGCAGCAGCACCCAGACCCGGCCGCGCGTGCTGCGTGCGCCGATGCCGGCATTGTGCTGCGCCAGCCGGCGTTCGAGGTCGAGCGTCCAGCCGACGTAGGTCAAATAGCGGCCGTTGGCGGCGCAGCCCAGCACATAGACGAAGCAGGTTTCCATCGCGCGAGTCTTTCACGGAACGCCCGGATCGGCAATCGCGGGCGGCAACAGCCGTTGACAGCCCGCAGCCGAGGCCGCTTGGTTGCGGGTCAACGACTTGAGGAAAACGTCATGAACAGCCACACGGCGATGATATCTGCAGCATGGGTCGCGCTCCTGTTGTCCAGCCCCGCCGCGCAGGCCCAGGACGTGCCCGGCATTGAGATCTGCACCGTCGAAAAGACCATGGAGCGGCGGACCTCGTGCCTGCAAAGCAACGTCAACTTCCTGCAGGCGAGCCTCGGTAAGCTCAGCCAGGACCAGCAGCGTAAGCTCGACGCGGCCAACCGGCAGATCGAGGCGCTGAAGACGGCGCTTGTGACGCTGCAGAAGACGGTGGACGATCTGCAGGCCAAGCAGCCTCCGGCCCCGCCCGCGCCGGCCGCGAAGGACGCGACACCGGCAAAATAACGGCAACGCAATACCGTCTGCTTGGCAAGCGCGGACACCTTGCCTAACATCGCGGATCACAATCGTGCGGGGCTTAAACCCGCCGCACCGTCAGGGAGACTTCATGTCCAGCGTCCGCGTCCTTGCCACCGATCTCGCATTTCCCGAAGGCCCCGTGGTGATGCCGGACGGCTCGGTCATCCTCGTCGAGATCAGGGCGCAGCAGGTGACACGGGTCTGGCCCGATGGCCGCAAGGAGGTCGTGGCGAAAATTCCCGGCGGCCCGAACGGCGCCGCGATCGGACCGGATGGAAAGCTCTACCTCTGCAACAATGGCGGCTTCAGCTGGATCGCCTCGCGCGGCACGATGATGCCGGGTGCGCCCGAGCCGCACGAATATATCGGCGGCTCGATCCAGCGCCTCGACCTCGCCACCGGCAAGCTCGAAACGCTGTTCGACCGCTGCGGCGAACATCCGCTGAAAGGGCCGAACGATCTGGTGTTCGACAAGCATGGCGGGCTGTGGTTCACCGATCTCGGCAAGCGTCGTGCCCGCGATCTCGATGTCGGCGCGGTCTATTACATCAAGCCCGGCATGACCGAGATGACCGAGCAGGTGTTCGGGATGCTGCCGCTGAACGGTATCGGTCTATCTCCGGACGAGGGCAGGATGTACGCCGCCGAAACGCCGACCGCGCGGCTGTGGGCCTTCGACATCTCGGCGCCCGGCGAGGTCAAGCCGCGCGACGTGATCTACCGCGGCGAGCGCGGCAAGCCGATCGCCGGCCTCGGCGGTTACCAGATGTTCGATTCGCTGGCAGTCGAAGCCTCAGGCAATGTCTGCGTCGCGACGCTGATCTCCGGCTGCATCTCGGTGATCGCGCCGGACGGCACGGTGGTCGAGCAGGTGCCGACCAGCGACCGCGTCACCACCAACATCGCGTTTGGCGGCCCGGAGCTGAAGACCGCCTATATTACGTTGTCCGGCAAGGGCGAACTGATTGCGATGGACTGGCCGCGCGGCGGTCTGCCATTGAACTTCCTCAACACATGATCCGGACCGACAATGCCCTGGCTTGAGCCTGTCACCCTCAGCGGCCCTCACGCGACCCTGGAGCCGCTGTCGCCGCAACACCGCGACGACCTGATCGAGGCGGTGCGCGACGGCGAACTGTGGCGGTTGTGGTACACGGCGATCCCGTCGCCCGAAACGATGGAGGGCGAGATCGCGCGGCGGCTCGGTCTGAAGAACAGCGGCGCGATGCTGCCGTTCACCGTGCGCGACGCCGATGGCAGGATCGCCGGGATGACGACATACATGAACGTCGACGCGGCCAATCGCCGTGTCGAGATCGGCTCCACCTGGTACGCCAAGCGGGCGCAACGCACCGGCCTCAACACGCAGTGCAAGTTGCTGTTGCTCGGCCACGCTTTCGAGGCGCTGGACTGCATCGCAGTGGAGTTCCGCACGCATTTCTTCAATCATCAGTCGCGGCGCGGCATCGAGCGGCTCGGCGCGAAGCAGGACGGCATCCTGCGCAATCACCAGATCGCGCCGAACGGAACGCTGCGCGACACCGTGGTTTACAGCATCACGCAAGCCGAGTGGCCGACGGTGAAGGCGCATCTGACCTATCAACTGGATGAGCGCCGGCGATGACGCGCCGTCTGCGCAGCCGCTTGTCCGCCCCATCGCGAGCCCATCGATGAGAAAACCGGTGGTCGGCATCATTGCCAACGCGCATTTCATCGAGCAGCGCTTCTACGTGCAGGGCGTCGGCAACCGGATCCTGACAGCGGTCGCCGACGTCGCCAATGCGTTGCCGTTGATGTTCGGCGGCGCCCGGAACATGACCGACATCGATGCCTTGCTCGATTCGGTGGACGGCATCCTGCTGACCGGCAGCCGCTCCAACGTGCACCCGTCGCGCTACGGCATCGCGGCGGACACGCGCTATGAGCCGTTCGACGATGAGCGGGACGACATCGCGATGTCCCTGATCGAGATCTGCGTCGACCGCGGCGTGCCGCTGTTCGGGATTTGCCGCGGCCTGCAGGAGATGAACGTTGCGTTTGGCGGATCGCTGCATCCGGAAATCCGTGAACTGCCGGGCCGCATGAACCACCGCATGCCGCGCATCGAAACCGGCGAGATCCACCCTGATCCGGCGGTCGTATTCGCCGACCGCCACGATGTCGCGTTGCGCGCTGGTGGGCCGTTCGCCGAGCTGCTGGGATGTGAAACCATCCGGGTCAATTCCCTGCACGGGCAGGGCGTGCTGGACCCCGGCGCGCGGGTCGTGATCGAGGGTGTCGCCGAGGACGGCACCGTCGAGGCCATCAGCATCGCCGACGCGTCGGGCTTTGCGCTCGGCGTGCAATGGCATGCCGAGTACGATCCGCAGACCAATCCGATCAATCGCAAGCTGTTTCAGGCGTTCGGCACGGCGCTGCGGGAGCGCTGCGCGATGCGCTGAGGTCGCACCTCGCCAATCATCGTCGTCTGCGCTCGCGGCAAGTTGATCGCCGCGTGTGCGCCACTGTACCGGAACGTTGTCGGTGACGACCCGTTGGGCTCCCGAAATCCTTCCGGAGCGTATGATGACCGACAGCAACGACAGCACTTTCTCACGCCGCCACGTCATGGGCGCAGCGGGCCTGGGTCTTGCCGCCTCGATGACACCCGCGCTTGCACAGGGCACGAATACGGTAAGGTCTGCGGCCGATGTCGGCCTGCAGGACCCGACTAAGAAATATCCGGCGCCGCCGTTCAAGAACCAGGAACAGCCGTGGCCGGGCCTCGCCGGCAAGATGGACCCGCCGCCGGATCATGGCGAGAAGAGTTACAAGGGCTCCGGCCGTCTGGCGGGCCGCAAGGCGCTGATCACCGGGGGCGATTCCGGCATGGGCCGCGCCGCCGCCATCGCTTATGCGCGCGAGGGCTGTGACGTCGCCATCAACTATCTGCCGGCCGAAGAACCAGACGCCCAGGAAGTCATTGCCTTGATCAAGGCCGAGGGCCGGGTCGGTGTGGCGATTCCCGGCGACCTGCGTGATGAAGCGTTCTGCCGCCGGCTGGTCGACGAGGCCGTGAAAGGTCTCGGCGGTCTCGACATCGTCGTCAACAATGCGGCGCGACAGCAGACCCGGGCGTCGGTGCTGGATATTTCCAACGAAGATTTCGACGCCACGATGAAGACCAACGTCTATGCGCCGTTCTGGATCATCAAGGCGGCGCTGCCGCATCTGAAGCCGGGCGCGTCGATCATTGCGACTTCTTCCGAGCAGGCCGAGAACCCGTCACCCGATTTATTCGACTACGCGCAAACGAAAGCGACGAATACCAACTCCGTCAAATCGCTTGCCAAGCAGCTCGGGCCGAAAGGCATTCGCGTCAACGCGGTGGCACCGGGCCCGGTCTGGACGCCGCTGCAGGTGTCGGGCGGTGCGACGCAGGAGAAGCTGGTGTCGTTCGGCGGCAAGTCCGCGCTCGGCCGACCCGGCCAGCCGGTCGAGCTCGCATCGATCTATGTGCAGCTGGCCGCCAATGATGCCAGCTTCTCGACCGGTCAGGTGTACGGTGCGACCGGCGGCGGCACGCTAGGCTAGAGACGCAGGCGCCGGGCGCGCAGCGCCGCCCGGCGTCTCGTTGATGCGCTAGACCTCGCGCCGGCTGATGAAGGCCAGCCGCTCGAACAGATGGACGTCCTGTTCGTTTTTGAGCAGGGCGCCATGCAGCGGCGGGATCAGCTTGCGCGGGTCACGCTCGCGCAGTGTTTCGGGCGTCATGTCCTCGTTGAGCAGCAGCTTCAGCCAGTCCAGCAATTCCGAGGTCGACGGTTTCTTCTTCAGGCCGGGCACCTCGCGCACCTCGAAAAAGATCCGCATCGCTTCGGCGACCAGCCGCGGCTTGATGCCAGGGAAGTGGACCTCGACGATCTTGTTCATGGTCTCCTGGTCGGGAAACTTGATGTAGTGGAAGAAGCAGCGGCGCAGGAAGGCGTCCGGCAGTTCCTTCTCGTTGTTCGAGGTAATCATCACGATCGGGCGCTTGTCGGCCTTGATGGTCTCGCCGGTCTCGTAGACGAAGAATTCCATGCGATCGAGTTCGAGCAGCAGATCGTTCGGAAACTCGATGTCGGCCTTGTCGATCTCGTCGATCAAGAGCACCGGGCGGGTTTCGTGGGTGAAAGCCTCCCACAATTTGCCGCGCTTGATGTAGTTGCGGATGTCGGACACCCGCGCGTCCCCGAGCTGGCTGTCGCGCAGCCGCGACACCGCGTCATATTCGTAGAGGCCCTGCTGCGCCTTGGTAGTGGACTTGATGTGCCAGGTCAGCAGCGGCGCGCCGAGCGCCTTGGCGACTTCCTCGGCCAGCACCGTCTTGCCGGTGCCGGGCTCGCCCTTCACCAGCAGCGGGCGTTCGAGCACGATGGCGGCGTTGACCGCGATCTTGAGGTCGTCGGTCGCAACGTAGTCCTTGGTGCCGGTGAATTTCATGCCGCATCTGCCCTGTTGGTCTTTGACCTGCGCTGTTCCGCGCCTGGATGTGAAACGGCCGCCCGCGCGGGCGGCCGCCGAAGGATGAATCGAGTCGCTAGGCGCGCCGCACCAGCGACAGGATCACCAGCACGATCACCGCGCCGATCGCCGAGTTGATGATGGCGCGGCCGATGCCGCTGCCGAGATTGACGCCGAGCTGCGGCAGCAGCCAGCCGGCCACCACCGCGCCGATGATGCCGATCACGATGTTGCCGAGCAGGCCAAACCCGCCGCCGCGCACGATCAGCCCGGCCAGCCAGCCCGCAATCGCGCCGACCAGCAGCCAGACCAGAATGGAATCGATCCCCATGACATTCTCCGTTGTCGACCCGCCCTTGCGGACCGCGACGCAACTCTAGTTGAAAAACCACCGCGGTCCAGACTGCGGACCGGGCAGGCGGCTTTTCCCCGGGCGGCTCTTGACGGATGCACGCCTGCCGCGCAACCTAAATCCATGTTCCTGCAATTCTTCACATCGCTGCGCGACGCGCAGGTGCCGGTCACCCTGCGCGAATATCTGACCTTGATGGAGGCGCTCGACGCCGACCTCGCGGGCCAGACCGTCGAGAATTTCTACTACCTGTCGCGCGCGACCCTGGTGAAGGACGAGCGCAATCTCGACAAGTTCGACCGCGTGTTCGGCACCGTGTTCAAGGGGCTGGAGAACCTGCTCGACGCCATGGAGAAGGCCGAGATTCCCGCCGAATGGCTGAAGAAGCTGGCGGAGAAATATCTCACCGAGGAGGAGAAGAAGCAGATCGAGGCGATGGGCTGGGACAAGCTCATGGAGACGCTGAAGAAGCGCCTCGAGGAACAGAAGAAGCGCCACCAGGGCGGCAACAAATGGATCGGCACCGCCGGCACCTCGCCGTTCGGCGCCGAGGGCTACAATCCGGAAGGCGTGCGGATCGGCCAGGAGAAGAGCCGCCACCAGCGCGCGGTCAAGGTCTGGGATCGCCGCGAATTCAAGGATCTCGACGGCAATGTCGAGCTCGGCATCCGCAACATCAAGGTGGCGCTCCGGCGCCTGCGCAAATTCGCCCGCACCGGCGCGCCGGACGAACTCGATCTCGACACCACCATCAAGGAGACCGCCAACCACGGCTACCTCGACGTCCACATGCGGCCCGAGCGGCGCAACGCGGTCAAGGTGCTGGTGTTCTTCGACATCGGCGGCTCGATGGATTCCCACGTTGCCCAGGTCGAGGAGCTGTTCTCGGCGGCAAAGGCCGAGTTCAAGCACATGGAGTATTTTTACTTCCACAACTGCCTCTATGAGGGCGTGTGGAAGCAGAACCGCCGTCGCTTCACCGACCGCACGCCGACCTGGGACGTGCTGCACAAGTACCCGCACGACTACAAGGTGGTGTTCGTCGGCGACGCGTCGATGAGTCCCTATGAGATCGTGGTGCCCGGCGGCTCGGTGGAGCACGTCAACGAGGAGGCCGGGTCGGTCTGGCTGGAGCGCGTGACGCGGACCTATCCGCATGCGGTGTGGCTCAACCCGGTGGCGCAGCGGCACTGGGACTATTCCGAGTCGACCACGATCATCCGTCGTCTGTTCTCCGAGCGGATGTTCCCGCTGACGCTCGAAGGTCTCGAAGGCGCGATGAAGGAACTGGTGCGATAGTCGCACTACACAGAGCCACCGGGTTGACCGTCATTCCGGGGCGGGAGCAGCGCAAGCTGCGAGCGAACCCGGAATCCATAACCCCTGGCCGAACTGGTTTCGGTCAAGCTGCCGAGCTTAAGCGGCTGCGGAGTATGGATTCCGGGCCTGCGCCCCAAGCGGGGCGCATCCCGGAATGACGAGCCAAACCATCTGACGAGGAGCGAATGATCGCATGCCCCAGACCATCACCCGCGGCATCAAGGCGATGATCGACGAGGCCAACGCGCAGATCGAAACGCTTAGCGCGGCCGATGTGATCGCGCTGCACCAGAGCGGCGCCGCCAGCGACATCGTCATCGTCGATATCCGCGACCCGCGCGAGATCGAGCGCGAGGGACGGATTCCGGGCGCGTTCTCCTGCACCCGCGGCATGCTGGAGTTCTGGATCGATCCGGACAGTCCCTACGCCAAGCCGGTGTTTCAGGGCGACAAGAAGTTCATCTTCCACTGCGCCGGCGGGCTGCGCTCCGCGCTGGCGGCGAAGACCGCGCAGGACATGGGGCTGAAGCCGGTCGCGCACATCGCCGGCGGGTTCGGCGCCTGGCGCGAGGCCGGCGGCCCGGTCGAAAAACTCGAGCTTAGGGCGAAGTGATAGCACGCACTGTCGCACGCGGGCTTGACCCGCGTGCCCATCCTCTTCGAAAAGGATGGATCACCGGGTCAAGCCCGGTGATGACGAGTCATAAAGAGGCAATTCACAATGACATCGCATGACGATCCGCTGGTCTCCACCGAGTGGCTTGCCGCGCATTTGAATGATCCACGTATCAAGATCCTCGACGCGACATTCAAGCTGCCCGGCGTGACGCCGCTGCCGATCGAGGATTATCGCGCCGCGCATATTCCGGGCGCGGTGTTCTTCGATGTCGATGCCGTGTCCGATCACGGCTCGTCGCTGCCGCATATGTTTCCGGACGAGGTCGGCTTTGTGAAGCAGATCGGCGCCCTTGGCGTCTCCAACGCCGACACCGTGGTGATCTACGACGCCGGCGGCTGGGTCGCCGCGCCGCGGGCGTGGTGGATGTTCCTCGCATTCGGCCACACGGCGGTGAAAGTGCTGGACGGCGGGCTGCAGAAGTGGCGCGCCGAAGGCCGCGCCGTCGAGAGCGGCGACGTCACGCCGGCGGCTGCGACATTCAAGGCGACGTTCGATCCGGCATTCGTGCGCAGCAAGGACGCGATGGTCGCCAACCTTTCAAGCCAGGCCGAACAGGTGATCGATGCGCGCCCGACGCCGCGCTTCGAGGGCGCCGTCCCCGAACCGCGGCCCGGTCTGCGTGCCGGCCATATTCCCGGCAGCCGGAGCGTGCCGTATGGCCAGTTGTTCGATGCGTCGACCGGCGCGATGAAGCCGCTCGACGAGTTGCGCAGTGCATTCGCGAAAGCCTCGGTCGATCTCGACAGGCCGATCGTCACATCGTGCGGCTCTGGCGTATCGGCGGGCGTGCTGACCCTGGCGTTGTACCGCCTCGGCGTGCGCGGCACCGCGCTCTACGACGGCTCCTGGGCGGAGTGGGGCGCGGCAGACGGCCCGCCGGTCGCGACGGGCCCGGCCTGACCTCAGCTTCCGAACGGGGTGCCGAACGGAGGCGCGCCGAATGGATTGGCCGGTGTTTGCGGCGCCTGACGCACCACACGGGGGCGCGGGGCCGGCTTGCGGCGCTTGACGACGACTCGTTTCGCCACGGCTCGCTTCGCGGTGACCTGCGCACGCATGGCCGGTTTGGGCGTTGGCAGGGGGACCACTGTCAGGGCCGGCGGTGCATCGTCGCCAACAGCCGCGATCGATGCCGTCGACTCGGGAGCAGGCGGCTCGACCACCTCCCATGCGCGGGGCACCGGCACGGCCGCCGGCTCGCTCGGCGCCGCGGCGACGTCGATGCCCTGTGAAGGCATATGCTGCGCGGCGTCGGGCAGGGTGGCCGGCGTGGACACCTCGAGATCGATTGCGGGGGCAACAGGCTCGGCCGGCGTTGGCGCAACCGCGGCGACCGGTTCTGGAGCGGTCTCCGGCGGAGGCGGGACAACCGCCGTTTCGACCGGTTGGGGCGGCTCGGAAACGGTGGCGACGTCGACAGGGCTGGCTTCGACCGCAGGCGGGGTGATCGTTTCAGGTGCCGGCGCTGGCACCTCCGGCTTGACGGGCGGCGCGGCCGCGATCACCTCGTCGCTGACGGCGGGTCCCGGTACAGCCTGGACAGGCGCAACGGCTTGCTCTTGGGGCGTTGCGGCCGGCGCTTCGAGCCGCAGCATGGCCAGCGTCGGGAGCGCGGCTTCGTTCGGACGGCCGGCTCCTAGCAGCGGGCGCAGCGACGGCAGGCTGGCGAATTTCTCGTGCGACGCACGCAGCAATGCCGCCGCCCCCAGCCCGAAAATCACCAGCGAGACGGACAGCACGGCAGCCGCGCAGACGAGACGGAATCCGGGAAGCATCAGACCTGTTCCACCTTCGCCGGACGAGCGCGAAGAGACGTGAGCATCGGTAAACGCGGCGGCACGCAAGCATCGAGACTGATCCGGCAGCGGCGAGCCGCGAATCATGCCGACCAGATTATCGCAACGCACGACGCGTTGGACAAAATACCGCTGTGCCCGGTCCGATGCAGACTGCGCGAGAATGTCGCCCCAGATCGTCGATTTGGGTCTCGCGAGCCCAAAAGCCGTACTGCATTGGGCTCAAGCGTTTACGCGACCCGCGATCGAAGCGCAGGTCCGCCACAATATCTCCGAAATGGGCCCTAAGGTGTTCCGACTGTCTTGAATGCGCCGTGTTCGTCAGTCATCTGGCGTTAACGATCCGGTGTCGTCTTCGGTTTAGACAAGAGCAATGATGATCAAAAGCATTCTGACGATTTTCGCGACCGTCGCCGTTGGCGCCGCAGGCACCTCGTTGGCGGTGGCGCAGGGCTATCCCGCGACGCCGGGCTCATACGCGACCGCGCCCTATCCGCCGGACACCCGTCGCGGCAGCGCGATGGATGCGGTGCCGGATTTCGACGATCTCGAAGACGACCCGCGGGCCCCCGGTTCGGTAGCGCTTCCCGCGCCCGGTCCGGTGATGTCGCCCGATGATCCGCGCTATGGCCGCCTGCTTGGCGCGCCGCCGGTCTATTCCGATCGTGGTCCGCAGGGCCCGGTGATGTCGCCGGACGACCCGCGTTACGGCCGCCCGGCCGGACCGCCGCCGGTGATCTATTCGGATCGTCCCGGCCAGCCAGCCTATTCCGATCGCGGCGATCCGCGCGGCTATCCGAACGAAGACCCCCGCTCGCTGCGCCCGCCCGGCGTGGTCGGAGCCACCGGTTCGGTGCCGCCGCAGCCCCAGGCCGGTGCCGATGGCCGGCCGATGGTGCTGTCCGCGCTGCCCCCCGAGGAGCAGCCGGAGGCTGACGTTCCGGTTCAGCTGCCCCCGCATCTGCGCAAGCAGGAGGTCGCTTTCGCGACTAAGGAGCCGCCCGGCACGCTGGTCATCGATACGCCGAACACGCATCTCTATTACGTGCTGGGTGGCGGTCGTGCGATCCGCTACGGGGTTCGCGTCGGTCGCGACGGCTTCACCTGGAACGGCGCGCAGAAGGTCTCCCGCAAGGCGGAATGGCCGGATTGGCATCCGCCTGCCGAAATGATCGAGCGCCAGCCCTATCTGCCGCGCTTCATGGCCGGCGGCCCGGGCAACCCGATGGGCGCACGGGCGATGTATCTCGGCTCCACCTTGTACCGCATCCACGGCACCAACCAGCCATCGACGATCGGCAAGTTCGTCTCCTCGGGCTGCATCGGCATGCTCAACGAGGACGTCGCCGACCTGTTCGACCGCGTCAAGGTGGGCACCCGTGTCGTTGTGCTGCCGGCCAGTGCTTCGGCCGCAACCGCTGCCGCGCAGCAGATCACGCCGCCGGCCCAGTCGTCGCAGGGTCCGGTGCAGGCGATGAATACCGTGCCGGGGACGCAACCCGCCAGCGTCCCGCCGCTGCCGGCGCCCGTGACGATCCGCTAAAGACGCTTTCGTCTTCGACCCTGTGCGCCAAGATCTTGTCGCACAGGGTCTCTTCCGCTGCGTCTAGGGACGTTTGGCGGGCGCGTCGTCGCAGGCCCGCCGCGCCGGCGACGCGCGAAGCCTTCCTATTCGATCACCGGTCGTCAGCGAGGCTTTGCGTTGCCGTGCTTGGCACGCCAGGCCGGCCCAGGGCCACGCATGTAGTGCTGCTCGGGCCGATATGGCGCGAAGGCGGACACGAAGAACTGCCGCCAGAACTCGCGGATCTCGTGGCGCAGGCCGGGCGTGCGCTCGGTCTGCCGCGTTTCGGAATCGGTGGTCGGTTGGACGCTGGCGATCGGAATGGCCATGGCAATGGTCCTGGGAGGCCGACGCGGCGCGGTGGCCGCGATACGCAAAACTGGCTCTCGCTGGCCAGTGTTGGCCGAACTCGTTAAAAAGCCGTTCGAATTGTCCGGATCTGTCGCGGCCCGGTGATGCTACGGGCGCAAGGCGCTGTCCGGGTTGCCCTTTGCCGGACGCCTCGCTACATCAGCGGCAGCAAAATCCCCCGCGCACGACGTTTCAAGGAACACGAATGGCCCGCCAGTTCGTCTATTTCATGCAGGGTCTCTCCAAGACCTATCCCGGCCGCAAGGTGCTGGATAACGTCCATCTGTCGTTCTATCCGGACGCCAAGATCGGCGTGCTGGGCGTCAACGGCTCCGGCAAATCGACCCTGCTGCGGATCATGGCCGGCCTCGACAAGGAATATAACGGCGAGGCCTGGGTCGCCGAAGGCGCCCGCGTCGGTTACCTCGAGCAGGAGCCGCAACTCGATCCCACCAAGACTGTCCGTGAAAACGTGATGATGGGCGTCGCCAAGCAGAAGGCGATCATGGATCGCTACAACGAACTGGCGATGAACTACTCCGACGAGACCGCCGACGAGATGACCAAGCTGCAGGACGAGATCGAGGCACAGGGCCTGTGGGATCTCGACAGCAAGGTCGACCAGGCGATGGACGCGCTGCGCTGCCCGCCGGACGACGCCGACGTCACCAAGCTGTCGGGCGGCGAGCGCCGCCGCGTCGCCCTGTGCAAGCTGCTGCTCGACCAGCCCGAACTGCTGCTGCTCGACGAGCCGACCAACCATCTCGACGCCGAATCCGTGTCATGGCTGGAAGGCCATCTGCGCAATTATCCGGGCGCCATCCTGATTGTCACCCATGACCGCTACTTCCTCGACAACGTGACCTCCTGGATTCTCGAGCTCGACCGCGGCAAGGGCATTCCCTACGAGGGCAACTACACCAAATGGCTGTCGCAGAAGCAGAAGCGGCTGGCGCAGGAAGGCCGCGAGGACGCCGCGCATCAGCGCACGCTGGATCGCGAAAAGGAATGGATCTCGGCCTCGCCGAAGGCACGCCAGGCCAAGTCCAAGGCGCGCTACCAGCGCTATGAAGAGCTGCTGCAGAAGGCCGGCGAGAAGCAGACGCAGACCGCGCAGATCACCATTCCGGTCGCCGAGCGGCTCGGCCAGAACGTGGTCGACGTCGAGGGCCTCAGTAAGAGTTTTGGCGATCGCATCCTGATCGACAACCTCACCTTCAAGCTGCCGCCCGGCGGCATCGTCGGCGTGATCGGCCCGAACGGCGCCGGCAAAACCACGCTGTTCCGGATGATCACCAAGCAGGAGCAGCCCGACTCGGGCACCATCACCGTCGGCGAGACGGTGCATCTGGGCTATGTCGACCAGTCGCGCGACAGCCTCGACCCCAACAAGAACGTCTGGGAAGAAATTTCGGGCGGCAACGAACTGATCCTGCTCGGCAAGCGCGAGGTCAATTCGCGCGGCTACTGCTCGTCATTCAATTTCAAGGGCGGTGACCAGCAGAAGAAGGTCGGCTCGCTGTCCGGCGGCGAGCGCAACCGCGTGCATCTCGCCAAGATGCTGAAATCCGGCGCCAACGTGCTTCTGCTCGACGAACCGACCAACGACCTCGACGTCGATACGCTGCGCGCGCTGGAAGAGGCGCTGGAGGATTTCGCCGGCTGCGCCGTGATCATCAGCCATGACCGCTGGTTCCTCGACCGCATCGCCACGCACATCCTCGCCTTTGAGGACGAAAGCCACGTCGAGTGGTTCGAGGGCAACTTCCAGGACTACGAGAAGGACAAGATGCGGCGGCTGGGGCAGGACTCGATCGTGCCGCACCGGGCGAAGTACAAGAAGCTGACGCGATAGGCCGGCTGCTGGTACGTGGCCGCGCTCTGCCGCCGCGTGACGAAGGGATTGACGTAGTTCCTCGGCGCGAACGATATTTCCCGATCCGGAGTAGTTGATCGGGTCAATGGACCATCCTGGCCGCGCAACTGGTCGAAAATTCGCGCTGCGGATCGGGATCCGTGCGGGCCTGTTCGTCTTCGTGATGTTTGGTATCCCGTTGGCGCTCTACGCCCTGGATCAAGTCTGGGGCGAGGACGACGTCACGGTGCGGGAAGCGATCCGGGTCACGACGGCCACTGAGGCCGGCATGATCATTTATCTGAGCTTCTTGATCTCGCTGATCAGTCCTTGCTGGCGGCGCTTGAAAGAGCTTGGGCTCCCTGGCTTCGGAAGCCTCCTGGTCGTCTTCTTGATGCTGGCCGACCTGCCATTTTTCATGGCGGGCCGGAGTGAGGCCAGCTTTGGCGCTTCGTTCAGCACCGTCGACGGTCCTGTACCATTCTACTTGCTTGCCGCGCTTGTCCTGGTTGCAGGCATGGCGGCGCTGCGTTCGCCGATCGCCGGTCAAGGCGTAGATAGCCGCTTCGGTTTCGCAGGCCGCGCGGTTGTGCTGTTATCCGTTCTGATGTCGCTGGACGTCGTTTTCAAGATTGCATTGGCGAACTGGATGTCCGTCGAAACCGACAATCTGGGGCAGGAAGACGCTCCGTCCGAGATATTCCTGTTCGTCATTCGACACGCCATTTGGGCGTGGTCATTGAGCCCGCTTGTCTTTGTTGCGCTGACCGGCGCGACCGCGTGGTGCGTGGCTCGATCGCGACGAGCCTCCCTCTCGTCGGGCAACTGAGCCGGCCATGCCTTGTCTTGCGATCCTCAAGACCTTGGCATAATTCCCCACCGGTAGCTGGAGCAGGATCCGACCGATGACCGACTGGAGCGCCGAGCAGTATCTCAAATTCGAGGATGAGCGGACGCGGCCGGCGCGGGATCTGCTGGCGCAGATTCCGCTGGCGGCGCCGGGCAAGGTGGTCGATCTCGGTTGCGGTCCCGGCAATTCGACCGAGCTTCTGGTCAGGCGCTGGCCGGACGCATCGGTGGTCGGCATCGACACATCCGCCGACATGCTGCGGCAGGCGCGGGAGCGGTTGCCGGGCCGAAAGTTCGTCGAGGCCAATATCGCGCATTGGGCGCCGTCGGCGGGCACCGACGTCATCTTTGCCAACGCGGTGTTTCAATGGGTGCCGGATCACATCAGGCACCTCGGACGGCTGATCGGCGGGCTCGCGCAGGGCGGCGCGCTGGCGGTCCAGATGCCGGACAATCTCGACGAGCCGACCCACATCATGATGCGCGAGGTGGCGTTCCAGGAGCCGTGGCGCGCGCAGCTGGCGAAGGCTGCCGAACTGCGCGACGTGCTGCCGAAGGCAGGCGTCTATTACGACGCGCTGCGGCCGCTGTGCAGCCGGCTGGAGATCTGGCACACCGTCTACAATCACGCGCTGGACGATGCCGGCCAGATCGTCGAATGGGTCAAGGGCACAGGGCTGCGGCCGTTTGTCGAGCCGCTGGATCTGCCTGCGCGCAAGGCCTATCTGGCCGCCTACACCGCGCGGATCGCCGCCGCCTATCCGCCGCAGGCCGACGGCAAGGTGCTGCTGCGCTTTCCGAGGCTGTTCATCGTCGCGGTGAAGTGAGACAACTCCAAACGAATCGATGCGGTTAAACGTCGCTGCCTCGGGCCTCGACAGCGTCCGACGCCCGCCACACTTGACTGCCACTTCGCCATTCCCCACCGGAGCCCGCCGCGCATGTCCATGACGCCTGAAACACCCCTGCCGCCGAAGGGCGTCAAACTGAGCCCGATCGCGATGCTGATCTTCGGCTCGCGCTGGCTGCAGCTGCCGCTCTATGTCGGGCTGATCGTGGCGCAATGCGTCTATGTCGTGCTGTTCATCAAGGAGCTGTGGCACCTGTTCAACCACGCTTTCGACTTCACCGAGCAGCAGATCATGCTGGCCGTGCTGGGGCTGATCGACGTGGTGATGATCTCCAACCTGCTGGTGATGGTGATCGTCGGCGGCTACGAGACCTTCGTGTCGCGGCTGAACCTGCGCGGGCATCCGGACGAACCCGAATGGCTCAGCCACGTCAATGCCAGCGTGCTGAAGATCAAGCTGGCGATGGCGATCATCGGCATCTCCTCGATCCACCTGCTGCGCACCTTCATCGAGGCCGGCGCACTGGGGTCCGAGCGCACCAGCAACTACACCGAGACGGGCGTGATGTGGCAGACCATCATCCACACCATCTTCATCCTCTCGGCGATCGGCATCGCGTTTGTCGACAAGCTGTCGAACGACGCCACCGAAGCGGCCAAGCGCGCCGCGCATTGAGGCGACCCTACATGCGTATCACGGTCGCCCTTGCATTGCTGCTGCTCGCGCTGATGGCGCCGCAACACGGCCGGGCGGCCGATGCGGGGTTCGATCGTTTCATTGCTTCGCTGTGGCCGGAAGCGCAGCAGGCGGGCGTCTCGCGCGCAACCTTCGAGAGGGAGACGCGCGGGCTCGAGCCGGACTACAAACTGCCCGACCTGCTGCTGCCCGGACGGCCGGCCACCGGTGCGCCGTCGCAGGCGGAATTCGTCCAGGTGCCGGCGGACTACGTCAAGGAAGCCTCGATCGCGCGGCTTGCCGCCCATGGCCAGAAGCTGATGCAGCAGCATCGCGCGACGCTGACCGCGATCGAAAAGCAGTTCGGCGTGCCGGCCAGCGTGGTGCTGGCGATCTGGGGCCGCGAAACCGATTACGGCCGGCACCGGCTGCCCTATGACGCCGTCCGGGTGATGGCGACCCAGGCCTATGTGGGCCGCCGTAAGGAGCAGTACCGGCTCGAATTTATCGCCGCGCTGAAACTGCTGAGCGAGGGCGTTGTGACGCGCAAGGACCTTCGCGCGTCGTGGGCCGGCGCGACCGGTCTGACGCAGTTTCTCCCCACCGAACTCGACAAGCACGGCGTCGACTTCGACGGTGACGGTCGGCGCGATATCTGGAATTCGGTGCCGGATGCCTTGGCCTCCGCCGCGCAGCAGCTGGTGAACAAGGGCTGGCAGCCCGGTCTGCGCTGGGCCTATGAGGTGCGTGCGCCGGCGAGCACCGATTGTTCGCAGGGCGTCCCCGAAGTCACCAAGCCGATTTCCGAATGGATTCGGCTGGGCTTCGTGCCGGTGCGCGGTCAGCGGCTCAGCGCCGCCGAACAGGCCGAGCCTGCCTCACTTCTGCAACCGGAAGGCAGCTATGGTCCGGCGTTTCTCACCACGAAGAACTACTTCGTCATCAAGCAGTACAATTTCTCCGACCTTTATGTGCTGTTCGTCGGCCATCTCGCTGACCGCATCGTCGACTCCAAGCCTTTCGCGACGCCATGGGCTGCGACGACGCAGTTGCGCAGCGCCGACGTCGAGGCGATGCAGCGGCACCTCACGCGCATCGGACTCTATGCCGACAAGGTCGACGGCAAGGCCGGCATGCAGACCCGCGCCGCGCTCGGCAAGTATCAGAAGTCGGCCGGCCTGAAGCTGGACTGCTGGCCGAGCGACGCCGTGCTGCGCGCGCTCAGCGCGGCGAAGTAGCCCCGCGGTCGACCTGGAGCCCGGATGGAGCGCAGCGCAATCCGGGGCCGCATCCGACACCACACGATCCCGGATTTCGCTTCGCCGCATCCGGGCTACGAAACCGCGGCAGCAAAAAGCCCGGCGGAAACCGCCGGGCTTTTGTAGCGTCGGATGATCGTTCGGTCAGATCAATCGCAGACTTCGACCGGGCGGGTGCGCCAGACACCGCGATACTCGTCCCAGACGCGCTGGCGGACGACGCGGCACAGCGGCGGCTCTTCGACATAGACCGGGGCGGGGGCATAGCCATAGGCCGGGCGGCTGGCGGCAATCGCGCCGCCGAGCAGGGCGCCGCCGATCAGACCGCCGGCGACGCCGGCTGCGATGCGGCCACCATCCGCCTTCGCGCTCGGCGCGGCGGTCACCAGCGAGCCCGCAACGGTCGCGATCGCGAGCAGGGCGGAAATGGTCTTCTTCATTGTAGCTATCTCCTGAAGAGCGCCGGGGGCGCCGGTGATTGAGTGGACGAGGGCTCAGACGACTGAAAACTCGAAGTAAAAGACCGCAGAAGCGTCAACGTGGCGTAAACGTCGCATGTGAGTGATCCGCAAAGATGGTTTTTTCGGGCCACAACTCCGTGAAAGGTTCCGCCAAAACGGGCGGCGCACGAAAATTTATCCGCAGACCCGAACGCTGCGCATCCGCCAGCCGAAGCCATCCCAGAATCGCTGCTGCTGCCAGAAGCAGCCGGGTTGGTCGACCACATAGCCGGGACCGCCATAATAGGCCGGGCGTCCGTAGTAGCGGTAGCCTGGGCCGTAATAGCCGGGTCCGTAATAGCCCGGCGCTGCCAGCGCACCGCCGACGATCGCGCCGCCGAGCAGCCCAGCGGCAACGCCGGCGGCGACCCCGCGCTGCGCCTGCGCCGGAGCTGGCGCGGCCACTGCGGACACTGCCAAAGCGGCGACCGCCGCGATCGCCAAAATCTTGCTGTTCATGGCTTCACCTCGTCCCAAGGCCGAACTGCCGGCTTGCAAGGGGCAGGGTATCGAGCGGGTTTTGAACGATCCATGAATGCCGCGGCCGCAGGACCTTCACAATCTGGCGACCAGATTCACCCTGCGAGACGCAGATTGGAATAGCTTAAAAAGCGGGGTTTTCCTTTTGCATTGAGCCTCGGCGGCCAATATCCATAGGGCAGGGCTAAAGCAAAGTTGGACATCGTCTTCCATGATCGTCTGTTCCTGTAACGTGTTTACCGACCACGATGTTCGAAGCGCGGTTTGTCCCAAAGGCGGAATGGCCCGTACCACCGGTGAGGTCTATGGCTGCCTCGGTTGCAGCGCACAGTGCGGCCGCTGTGCCCGCACCATCCGCAAGATCATGACCGAAGCACTCGGCACCGAGGCGCTCAGCACGGCGAGCATCAGCGGCGGTTGCGGCGCGAGCTGCACCGAAGACCACGCCCACATCGTCGAACAGGCCGCCTGAGCGGTCGGCTCCGCCTTCGCGATCCCGCCCTCCTGACATTCCATCGACCTTTCGAGCCCGGCCGGCTCACGATTCGGGTATCGATATCGTTTCGGCTTGTCGGCGCTTTCCAAACAGTCTAGAACCATTCTAAATTCCAATCTCGGGATTCTAGGAAGGCTCGGCCGATTGGCAGGGCAACAGGAGCTGTGATGAAGGGCGACCCAAAGGTTATCGACTATCTCAATCGCGGGCTGCGGAGCGAGTTGACGGCCATCAGCCAGTACTGGCTGCACTACCGGCTGCTGGACAATTGGGGCCTCAAGGACCTCGGCAAGCAGTGGCGCAAGGAATCCATCGAGGAGATGAACCACGCCGACAAGCTGATCGACCGGATCATCTTCCTGGACGGCTTCCCGAACCTGCAGGTGCTGGATCCGCTCCGGATCGGCCAGAACGTCAAGGAAGTGCTGGAAGCCGACCTCGCCGCCGAAATCGGCGCCCGGGCGCTCTACCAGGAAGCGGCCACCCATTGCCGCAATGTCGGGGATTACGTGTCGAAGGACCTGTTCGAGGAGTTGATGAAGGACGAGGAGCACCACATCGATTTCCTCGAGACCCAGATCGACCTGGCGAACCGGATCGGCATCGAACTGTACCAGTCGACCCGCCTCGGCGAACTGGAGTAGCCGCAGACCGCGCCGGACGCTCCGATCAGGACGTCCGGCGCGGTGGCGGCCCGAGCGGACAGTCCGCAAAGGCCGCCTCGATCGCCGGTCCCGCGCCATCGACGCGGAATTCCGCACTGGTGCGGCCGGCATTGAGCGAGCGGATCCGCAGGTACAGCACGCTCGATCCGGCGAGATCGCCGACGAATTGCGTCACCGTTGGCCTGTCCTCGATCACCATCACCCGGTAGCCGGGCAGTACGCGTGACTCCACCCCGTCGCGCCCCGGCTTGGCATCGAAGCGATAGCCGAGCTCGGTATTGCGGGTCGAGCCGATCCGGAAGTTGAAGACGAACCGGACGATCGGCTGGCCCTCGAAGCAGGTGAGCTGCAGCGAAGCCGGCCGGGGAAACAGTTCTTTCGAGTGCGAGCTGTTCGAGGTGATGACTGTCGCACCCGCGACAGGTGCGCCGGTCACCCGATCGATCGAGCGGTCGATCTTCCAGGCGCCGGACGCTTCCAGCGCACCGACCGCCACCGTGGGATCGCGCGTCGCGCACCCGCCCAGCACTGCCGCAACGATGACCAACGCCACCCGACGCACGACACGCTCCCCAGCCCGGCGCAAATCTGCAACCACAGCGCGAGTAGTGCAAGTGTTTTGTTGTCTCCGCTTAGGACCTCTGGCCTAGAGCTGCGTGCGGAAGCGGGCCTCGACCTCCTGCTGCGTTTCCGGATCGCCGAGGCTGGTCTGATCGACGATGATCTGGCTGATGCTGGGCAGCTCGCTGCGCGCCACCTGCGCGTCCGCCGACCACAGCCGCGCCCGCATCAGTGCCTTGCCGCAGTGGAAATATGCTTCGGTGACTGCGATCCGCAGCACCGCGCGGGGCGGCTTGCCGAATTCCTCCATCGACGCCAGCAGCGCCGGGTCGGCCGATAATTTGCCGTGGCCGGAGACCCGCAACGTGTCGTCAAAACCCGGCACGAAGAAGATCAGCTGCAGCGCGCCGCCCCCCTCGGTGATGTTGCGGAAGCTGTCGATCCGATTGTTGCCGCTGCGGTCGGGCAGCAGCAAGTCGTTCGGGCCGGTGACCGTCACAAAGCCAGGATTGCCGCCGCGCGGCGACGCATCGACGCCGCCCTTCGCATCGGCGGTCGCCAGCACGCAGAACGGCGACAGCGAGATGAACTTTGCGGCGTGCTTGTCGATCGAGGGCCGCGCCTTGGCGACGACGCGCTGCGTCGGTTCCGGGTAGATGCTGCGAAGATCGGCGGCGTCGATTTCGGTCAATGAATCGCTCCCTGATACGCGCGGACGGTAACACGGCGACGCGCGTGAGCAAGCTCAGCGTGGGGACCTTCGCCACGGCCAATCGATCACTCCGGCACTGAACAAGGCGGCCCAGATGATCACCGGCTGAAATGCCAGCCGCGGGCCGTGATACCACCAGCTCGACGGCAGGCCGGCGATCTCGATGCCGTCAAAGGCGTGCTTGATATTCGCCGGCCAGACGCACAGGGCGTACACCGCGAATGCGACGCCGGCCCACCAGCGCAGCGGCCGGGTGACGAGTGCAACCGCACCCGCGATCTCGCAGATGCCGGTGATCCATATCAGTTGCGGCGCGAACGGGACCCAGGACGGCGTGATCGCCAGCAGGCTCTGCGGCGCTATCAGATGCGCGACGCCGGCGGCTGCAAAAAGGGCCGCCAGCAGCCACCGGATGATGGCGCGCGTTCGCGGAAAGCCTTGAATTGCCGGGTCAGCCAGCGCTCAGGCCTTGTCGACGATATCAGTCGTCGGCCGGTCGTCGCCGCGCGCGGTCTCCTCGTGCCAGACGCCTTTTTCGTCCTCGTACTGGATCACCTCGGTGGTGCCGGGAACGCGCTGCTCGGCAGCGGCGCGCTTCGCTGCAGCGCTTGCGGCCTCATGCGTAGGGAAGGGCTCGGAAAACACGTCGCCGACCTTGTAGGCCCATCCGCCATCGTGTTCGACAATCACATAGGTCACATTGGTCATGAAAAGCTCGTTTCTGATCTGCTCGCCTGGATTGCCGATGCGGCGTCGCGATCAACGCGGCCGCCCAGATGATGTTCCGGAACCTACAATAGGACGGCGGACAGCAAACGCAAAGCAGGTTCCCGGCACCTTGCGTCCAGATGATCCGTCACTAGCATCGGGACGACCATAGGAGGAAGCTATGTGCCGCAACATCAGGACGCTGTTCAATTTCGACCCGCCCGCCACCGAGGCCGAGATAGAGGCGTCGGCGCTGCAATTCGTCCGCAAGCTGTCGGGCTTCAACACGCCGTCGCGCGCCAATGAGGTCGCGTTCGATCGCGCCGTTGCCGATGTCGCCGCCGTGGCGCGCACGTTGCTCGGATCGCTGCAGACCCAGGCTCCGCCGCGCGATCGCGAGACCGAAGCAGAGAAGGCGCGCGAGCGATCGAGAGCGCGGTTCGGGTAGCGCCCTCAGCAGGTGAAGGTGCAGTTCTGCGCCGGGCCGTAGCAGGTCCAGCCGCGCATGTTGGTCCTCTGGCTGCCGTACCACGTGCCGGCGCCGGTGGAGCAGGTGGGTGGGATTTTCTGCCAGATGCCCAATAGCTTCGCCCCCGCCTGATACAGGCACTGGAATTCGCCGTCGGTGTCGAACGAGGTCGAGTACAGTGGCAATGCCAGCGGATTCGGCGGAAAGAAATTCGGCAGCATCAGCCAGTCGGATGGGATGCTGACATTGCCGGTGGCCATTTCGAGGCTGGCCGGACAGGACATCGTTGCGGCCTGCGCGCTGCCGGGAAGTACAAGCGCTGTCAGCAACGCCCAGAATGCCAGTCTGCATCGTCGCATGTTGTCCTCCCCCAAGGCTGCAACGCAACTACGCGGCAGACTGGAACAAGCGCGATGCGGGAGTCAATCCGGTTGCGGCCGCTGATTAGTCCGGCGCCGGCGTCAGGCCGACGCCTGTGACTGTGCGTCTGTGGTCTCGCCGCGATCGGTCTGCTGCGCCGAGTCGCCATTGGCCATCGGGCGCGGCTTGCGGCTCGAGACCCGGAACAGCGTGTGCACCGTGTTGCCGACCGTCGCGCAGCCGCCGCGCATGTTGGGCAGGATCAGGGTTGCTTCGCTCATCGTCGCTCTCCATCGTTGTGATGTCGGGACAATGTGCATCGAATTGAATCGTTGCCGGTGACGCGCCGTTATGGTTGAGCGGACGTTAACGCTCCGCCTACGGCACCGGCGTGACGTCCTTGACGCCGTCGGCGCCCATGTAGACGCCGAGCAGCCGCATCGGCTTGTCGCCGGTGTTGGTGCCGACATGCGGCACGTCCATCGCCTCGATCAGCGAGTCGCCCTGCTTGTAAAGGCGCTTGCCATGCGGACCGTAATCGACGGTGAGTTCGCCTTCGAGGATGTAGGCATAGAGCGGCACCGCATGCGTGTGGCGGATGGTGCGCTGGCCCGGCGCCAGCGTCACGATCGACGCGGTGACATGCGCGTCGCCGGCCGGATATCTGATCTTCTCGCCGAGGATCGTGGTGCCGGTCGACAGCAGCGGTACCGCCGGATAGCTCGGCGCCTCGTGCGCGGCGGCGGGCAAGCACAGCGTGCAGGCGAAGAGCGCGGATGCGATCGGATGGCGGAGCATGGCTGGGCCTTTCGGGCTGGGTCTGCAGGTGGGCCAGCTTGCCCGCGGCGCCATGTAAGGACGGTTGACGTTGCTGCGGCCGCCACGCGGCATCATCGCGCATGGTTGGACCGCGGTTAATACCGCAGCGGTCGTCGCGCAGGATCGGGAACGAAGTTCCATCCAGACGCTTCCCTCGTTCGGTGTCGCGTTTCGCTGCGCCGGGAATTCGGAGGAATCGATGGGTCTGGAATTTGGCGGCATTCTCGGTCTGGTCATTCTGGTGGCGGACATCTGGGCGATCTACAAGATCATCACCGGCGGCGGCTCGACCGGCTCCAAGCTGCTGTGGGTGCTGGTGATCCTGTTGCTCCCGGTGCTCGGCCTGCTGATCTGGCTGATTGCCGGACGGCGCTAGCCGCGGCCTGCCGCGTCGCATCAGCGACGCGGTTCGCCGTCCTCCGGATGGCCATGCCTGGCGATGATGGCATGGGTCTCGGAAATCTCGCGCGTCAGCACGATCGTCAGCACGACGCGGATCGCCACGATGGCCGCCAGCACGCCGACCGTGCTCCAATCGGGATGGAGCACGGTCGTGATGAGGTCGGCGCCGATGAAGATGTCCAGCGCCAGCAGCAGATGCACGCCAAGCCGCTCGCGGATCGACGACGCCCGCACGAACAGATGCGACGAATGCTGTACGGTGCGGAGCCGGACGAACCTGAACGCCGCTTCCGCCACGCCCCAGATGACGATCACCGCGCCGAGTCCGCTGATCAGCAGACGCGACATATCGAGCAGTGTCCGGAGGATCTCGGTCAACGGCATGCCGGTTTGTCCTTGGTGGATGCGGGACCAATGACCAACGCGCCCGACCGTTCCCCGACGCCCGGCTCGCTTGCCACGCATGCCATTGCTGGCTAGAGCAATCCGCAACCGGCAAACCGGATGCGGAGGGCGTTTCATGGGCGGCAAGGTCATCATCGCCGGCGGCGGCATCGGCGGGCTTGCGACCGCGCTGACCCTGCACCAGATCGGCGTGCCCTGCGTGGTCCACGAGGCGTCGCGCGAGATGCGGCCGCTCGGCGTCGGCATCAACCTGCAGCCCAATGCGGTGCGCGAACTCGGCGATCTCGGCATCGGCACGCAGGATCTCGACCGGGTCGGGCTGCCGGCCAAGGAATGGGCGCTGGTCGGGCTCAACGGCAACGACATCTATTCCGAGCCGCGCGGCGAATTGGCCGGCTACAACTGGCCGCAATATGCCGTGCATCGCGGCCGCTTCCACATGCTGCTGTATAACGCGGTGATCGCGCGGCTCGGCGCCGATGCGGTGCGGCTCGGCAGCCGCGTCACCGGCTATCAGAAGACCGCCGACGGCGTCACCGCGCGGATCGAGCGCGCCGACGGCACGGTGAGCGAGGAGCGCGGCGCGCTCTTGATCGGCGCCGACGGCATCCATTCGGCGATCCGTGCCCAGATGCATCCCGGCCAGCCGCCGATCCACTGGGGCGGTGCGCTGATGTGGCGCGGCACCACCTGGGGCAAGCCGATCCGCAGCGGCGCGTCGTTCGTCGGGCTCGGCACCCATCGGCATCGCGTGGTGTTCTACCCGATCTCGCAGCCCGATCCGGCGACCGGGCTGTCGATGATCAACTGGATCGCCGAGGTGACCCTGGACAATTCCGAAGGCTGGAAGCAGCAGGGCTGGTTTCGCCAGGTGGCGACGACGGAGTTCGCGCATCATTTCGACGGCTGGGTGTGGGACTGGCTCGACGTGCCGGCGCTGATCCGCGGCGCCGATGCGGTGTTCGAGAACCCGATGATCGACCGCGACCCGGTGTCGACCTGGCGCGACGGCCCGGTGCTGCTGATCGGTGACGCCGCGCATGCGATGTATCCGACCGGCTCCAATGGCGGCAGCCAGGCCATCATCGACGCGCGCGAGCTCGGCGCCGCGATGGTCGCCCACGGCGCCAATGAGGCGGCGCTCGCCGCGTTCGACGACAAACTCTGCGGCCCGATCTCGCAGCTGATCCTGCGCAACCGCGGCGCCGGCCCGTTCGGCCTGCTCAATCTGGTCGACGAACGCTGCGGCGGCACGTTCGACGACATCGACGATGTGATTCCGCCCGACGAGCGCACCGCCTTCATGGCGAAGTACAAGGCGGCCGCCGGATTTGCGATCGAGACGCTGAACGCGGCGGAGCCGACGATCGCGCCGGGCGCGAAGGTCGGCGAGCCGCTGGGCGTGTGAGCCGACGCGCCCCGACCGGCCGGTAGCAGCGTTCCGCATCGCGCTCACGGCTCGCAGTCGATGCCGTATTTCGCCATGAACGCCGCGCGCTGCGCCGGTGGTTCGCGGGCGATCAGCACGCAGGCCGTGTAGTTGCCGATCGTCCGGCCGTCCTGCCGATACGACCAGTCGGCGATGTCCTTCGTCCTGAAGGCAAGGCGGTCGCCGTATTTCAGCCCGGCGATGTTGCGCGGCTCGTTGACGACGCGGCCGACGAACGTGTCGCCGTCGACCGTGAACGGCCTGATCCACAGAAACTCGCTGTTGTTGCCGCCGAGCGGGACTTGCACCTTCACCGAAAAGTCGCGCTGGTTGTCGTCCGGCCTGTCGGCCCGCGCCAGAAATCCGGCGAGTCCGGCGCGCGCCTTGGCGATCGCCGCGGCCATCTCGGGGTCGTCGTGCGGGGCGCGGGCAATCCCGTCGCGCGCCGCCTTGTCGATCAGCGTCCGGGCGTAGCCCGGCGCGCGGAGAGCAAGACGTGAGACCAGCACCCATACCAACATCGGCGCCTCGCAATCATCATCCCGAGCGTTGCCAACTATCATGTTCATGATATGTTCTTCTTGTCAATATCTGCAACCGGACGCCCGAGGCACCGCCATGATCATCGCCCGACGCTTACTCAAGCTCGCGTCCGAGACCGGTGATACCAACGTCCCGGTCACGATTTCCGCGCCGGAGCCGGACGAGCTCGACTGGATCTGCCGCTTCGAGATCGGCTGGCCTGCGGAGACGCGACATGGCTTTGCCATGGGGGTCGATTCCATGCAGGCGCTGTTACTTGCGCTGCAGATCATCGGCACCGAACTGAACACCAGCGCCGACCATGAGGACGGCCGACTGGCCTGGCTCGAGCCGGGCAGCGGCTACGGCTTTCCGGTGCCGGCCAACGTCCGCTTTCTGCTCCGCGGCGACGATGCGCGATTTTTCTGACGCGCTTCGCAAGGCTGGTTGAGACGTGCGAAAATGATCTCGCGGCGCTGATCGCGTCCGAGCTGTGCGCCCCTCGGGGAGCGAGGGGAGGGGGCGCGCCGCAAGGCGCGATGGGTGGTGGTTCGCGATCGGCAGGGCCGGTCGCGCATCGCCTTGTTGGCGCGCCCACCGCGGCGGTTTTTGGCGTCAGGCCCGTGCTTCCGGGGACAGGCGCGTTGCCGAAGCTTCGCTTCCGGACGGTTTCCCGCCGTTCTCTGCCCCGCGTCCAGCGGTCAAGCCGCAGAGCCCCGTATTAGGCCCGGACGGGTACCCGCCGCCTCCCGGGCGCGTGGCTGCGAACCACGACACGCAGGACGCCGCATCTAACCCGGCTTCGCGCTTGCGCGCTGCGCCGGGCCATCGACCCGGCTGGTTGCCCAGCAAGGCGATCTGTCCCGCTTGTGCGACGCCTCGCGAAGCGCCCCTCACGGACAGGACGGGGCGTAAGTATCATAGGAATATATTCATGTCAAGGGATTGGATGTTCGTAGCGGGTTGGCCGAAGGCGTAACCCGCCGAGCGCCAGCAGTTGCGTCGGGAGGTCGGCGGATGACGCTGCGCTAATCCGCCCTACGGGGATCAGCGAAGCGATATGCGGGGGCTGTCTGTCCCGGATGGCGCTTCGCTCATCCGGGCACCGACGGCGGCGCCAGCGTAACGCCGCCGACCGCGTCAGGCCGGCTTGGTCATCGCGTCGAGCTGGTCGGTCAGCTTCTGCAGCTGCGCTTCCTGATCGGCGATGCGGTCCGCGGTCCGCTCCTCATTGGCCGCGCCCGACTGCGCCGCGGCCTGTTCGGCGAGCTGCCGCAGATTGTCGCGCAGAATGGCGATGCGGTCCTCGATCTCGCTGCGGGACAGGGTGCTGCCGTTGGTCATGATGGGCTCCGTCTTCGGTGTCACATCAGGTTAGCACGGGTTACGGGCAGGGGCCATTTCAAGATATGATAGCGTAGGGCGGATCGCCGCGCCTTTTCCCGGGCGGGTGCTGGTTCTTCACCGCCAACCTGCTCGACCGTCGCCAGACCTTGCTTGTCGACCACGTCGCTGTGCTGCGCGACGCGGTCGCGCGCACCCGCCGCGACTATCCGTTCGCGATCGACGCCTTCGTGGTGCTCCCCGACCACATTCATGCGGTGTGGACCTTGCCGCCGGACGATGCCGATTTCTCCATCCGATGGTGGCTGATCAAGACCCGTTTCACCAAGGCGTTGCCGAAGCAGGAGCGGCTCAGCGCCGTCCGCCAGAGGCGCGCCGAACGCGGCATCTGGCAGCGCCGGTTCTGGGAGCATCTCATTCGCGACGAGGCCGACTACGCGCGCCACATCGACTATTGCATGATCAACCCGGTGAAGCACAAGCTTGTCAGCCGCGTTCAGGACTGGCCATATTCGTCGTTTCATCGCGACGTCCGGCGCGGCGTATATCCGCAAGATTGGGCCGGCGATGCAGATGTGGAGGGAAAGTTCGGCGAAGCGTCGTAGGGCGGGTTAGCCGCAGGCGTAACCCGCCGAGCAGCGGCATCTCGATCGATCGGCGGATTACGCTGCGCTAATCCGCCCTACGGGCTGTCGCTGCATCACCAAGACAGTCGAGGTCCTCGGCAAGCCCGATCAATTTCCTTTGCCGCTGGATGATCTCCATCAACGTCGCCCGAAACGCTTCAGGGCGATCCAGCAGCGCCGCAAGCGCGGCGCTGCTTGCTTTGAGCCGTTGCTGCCAGTCATAACCGTAAGTGGGCCACGCCGCGATGCGTTCGAACAGCGCGCGGCACGTCACGGTGTCTCCCGCCACCCACGATGCCATTGCGGCGTCGTACGCCGGCCAGCCGTCGCGCATCGGGCGTGATAGCAGGTGGCGCTGGAGGTCCGACGGCGTTTTGATGCGATCGCGCATCGCGATCACTTCGCGTGCCGCGACGCCGGCCATCGTTTGGATCAGCGGCGTAAATTGTTCGGCATTTTCGAACGGAATGAAATTAACCGGGCGGTAGCCTTCGCTGTACCCGGGACCGGGGTGCCAGAAATACTGCTTGCCGATATTGAGGTAGCTTCCCTTGCTCCAGCCGCTTGGCTGGAATTCGATCAACATCTCCCAGAAGCGCTGGTCGGAATACCAGACGCGCGACCGCCCCTTGCGCACGCAGCCGAGCGGCGCCAGCGCTGCCTTCGCCGCTGCGGCGATCAGTTTGCCATGCTCGTTCTGCATCGTGCCGCTTTAACGAATTGGTTTGGCCGGTCGATGCGTACTGTCGTTTCAGACAAATGCCCGGGTCAAGCCCGGGCATGACGTTGTGTGTAGCTGAGGCCGTCCCGCCTTACGACAGCGCCTTGTTGCTTTCCTTCACCTTCTCCGCGTCGAGATACAGCTGCTCGCCCATGTCGCGGAACTTTTCGCTCATCTGGGCCATGCCGGCCTTCGCATAGGCTTCGGCGGGCAGGCCGTCCTGCAGCACGCCCGACATGCTCATCCCGACGCCCGCCATCTTGCCGCTGCCGCCGAGGTTGAGCGCCGCCTTCTCGTTGTCGCCGAGGCCGGCGGCGTAGTCGCGGACGTCCTGGGTGATCTTCATCGAGCAGAATTTCGGCCCGCACATCGAGCAGAAATGCGCGACCTTGTGGGCGTCCTTCGGCAGCGTCTCGTCGTGGTAGCTGCGCGCGGTGTCGGGGTCGAGGCCGAGGTTGAACTGGTCTTCCCAGCGGAAGTCGAACCTTGCACGGGACAGCGCGTCGTCGCGCAGCTGCGCGGCGGGGTGGCCCTTGCCGAGATCGGACGCATGCGCGGCGATCTTGTAGGTGATGACGCCGGTCTTGACGTCGTCGCGGTTGGGCAGGCCGAGATGCTCCTTCGGCGTCACGTAGCACAGCATCGCGCAGCCGAACCAGCCGATCATCGCAGCACCAATGCCCGACGTGATGTGATCATAGCCCGGCGCGATGTCCGTGGTCAGCGGCCCGAGCGTGTAGAACGGGGCCTCGCCGCATTCCTTGAGCTGCTTGTCCATGTTGATCTTGATCTTGTGCAGCGGCACGTGGCCGGGGCCCTCGATCATCACCTGGCAGCCCTTGTCCCAGGCGATCTTGGTCAATTCGCCGAGCGTTTCCAGTTCGGCGAACTGCGCGCGGTCGTTGGCGTCGGCGATCGAGCCGGGGCGCAGGCCGTCGCCGAGCGAGAACGACACGTCGTATTTGCGCATCAGGTCGCAGATCTCGTCGAAATGCGTATAGAGGAAGCTCTCCTTGTGATGCGCCAGGCACCACTTCGCCATGATCGAGCCGCCGCGCGAGACGATGCCGGTGACCCGGCTGGCGGTGAGGTGGATGTAGGCCAGCCGCACGCCGGCGTGGATGGTGAAGTAGTCGACGCCCTGTTCGCACTGCTCGATCAGCGTGTCCTTGTAAAGCTCCCAGGTCAGCTTGACCGGGTCGCCGTCGCACTTCTCCAGCGCCTGGTAGATCGGCACGGTGCCGATCGGGATCGGCGCATTACGCAGGATCCATTCGCGGGTGGTGTGGATGTTGCGGCCGGTGGAGAGGTCCATCACGGTGTCGGCGCCCCAGCGGATCGCCCACACCATCTTGTCGACTTCCTCCTCGACCGACGAGGTCACGGCCGAGTTGCCGATATTGGCGTTGATCTTGGTGAGGAAATTGCGGCCGATGATCATCGGCTCGAGTTCGCCGTGGTTGATGTTGCACGGGATGATGGCGCGGCCGCGGGCGATCTCGTCGCGGACGAATTCCGGGGTGACGAAGGCCGGCACCGACGCGCCGAAGGATTCGCCGTCGGCCAACGCCGCCTCGGCGCGCTCGAGCTGTTGTTTGCGGCCGAGGTTTTCGCGCGCGGCGACGTAGATCATCTCCTTGGTGATGATGCCGGCGCGGGCGAATTCCAGCTGGGTGATCATTGGCGGGTGGCCGGGACCGCGCGCATAAGCGATGCCTTGCTGCTCCCTCCCCCCTTGTGGGGGAGGGTTGGGGAGGGGGGTGGCCGCGTGCACAGTGCTTGTGGCCCCCCCTCCCTGGCCCTCCCCCACGAGGGGGGAGGGAACAGAGAGACCGCGCAGCGGCTTGTGATAGGCGGTGAAGGACTTCGCGGCGTGGGCGGCGCCGACATTGCCGTTGTCCTCCGGCTTGACGTCGCGGCCCTGATATTCCTCGACGCCGCCGCGCTCCTTGACCCAGGCGATGCGCGGTCGCGCGAGGCCGGCATTGACGTCGATGGTGACGCTGGAATCGGTGTAGGGGCCGGAGGTGTCGTACACCGGCAGGTTGGGCTCGCCGGCGCCTTGGCTCAGGATGATCTCGCGCAGCGGCACGCGCAGGTCGGGCGCAGCGTCCGGCGCGACATAGATTTTGCGCGAGGAGGGCAGGCCGCCGGTGGTGACGGCGGGGCGCGTGGTCTCGGGGTTGGACCGGATGTTCATGCTATCCTCCTCGTTGTTCTGTTGTCGGGGCAGCTTGGGTGTGTGGCTCAGGCGGTCGGTGAGGTATGGGCCAGCCACGCGCGGACGCGGGCGTCGGGGTCGTCGTTCTGGGTGATGTCGCTGACGACGGCGATGGAGTCGGCGCCGGCCGCGAAGATCTCGTCGGCCTGTTCGAGCTTGATGCCGCCGATCGCCACCAGCGGGATGTTGCCGACGCGCTGCTTCCACTCCGTGATCTTCGGGATGCCCTGCGGTGCGAAGCGCATCGCCTTCAGGGTGGTCGGGAAGATCGGGCCGAGCGCGATGTAGTCCGGCCGCGCGGCGAGCGCGGTCTCCAGTTCGGCGTCGTCATGGGTGGAGAGGCCGAGCGTCAGCCCGGCATTGCGGATCTCGGTGATATCGGCCGCGGCGAAATCCTCCTGGCCGAGATGCAGATGCCGCGCGCCGGCGACGATCGCCGCGCGCCAGTAGTCGTTGACGACGAGCTGGGTATGGGTGCCCTTCACCACCTCGAGCGCGTCGGTGACGAGTTGCAGCGCGGCGCCGTCGTCGAGATCCTTGGCGCGCAATTGAATCGTGCCGACGCCGAGGCCGACCAGGCGCTTCACCCAGGCGACGCTGTCGACGATCGGATAGAAGCGGTCAGGATACGGCATGCCAGAAGGGTGTCCCGATGACTGGGGTGGAGGGGGAGGCGAAGTCGCGGGCGCCCATCAGCCCGGCCTCGTAGGCGGTGCGGCCGGCCTCGACGCCGAGCCGGAACGCGGTCGCCATCGCCACCGGGTCGGCGGCCTTGGCGACTGCGGTGTTGAGCAGCACGGCGTCGTAGCCGAGCTCGAGCGCCTCGGCGGCGTGGCTCGGCGCGCCGAGGCCGGCGTCGACCACCAGAGTGATGTCGGGCAGCCGGTCGCGCAGCAGTTTCAGGGCGTCACGATTGGTGATGCCGCGCGCGCTGCCGATCGGCGACGCCCACGGCATCACCACCTTGCAGCCGGCGTCGACCAGCCGCAGCGCGACGCTCAAATCCTCGGTGCAGTAGGGGAAGACCTCGAAGCCGTCCTTGATCAGTTCGCCCGCAGCTTCGACCAGCCCGACGACGTCGGGCTGCAGGGTGTCGTTGTCGGCGATCACTTCGAGCTTGATCCAGGCGGTGCCGAACAGTTCGCGCGCGAGCTTCGCGGTGGTCACCGCCTCGCGCACGCTGCGGCAGCCGGCGGTGTTGGGCAGCACGGTGACGCCGAGTTCGCGGATCAGCGACCAGAACGCATCGCCGGCCTTGCCGCCCGCCGCCTCGCGGCGCAGCGACACCGTGACGATCTGCGCGCCAGAGGCCTGGATCGATGCCTGCATGATCGCCGGCGACGGATACAGCGCGCTGCCGATCAGCAGCCGCGAGGAAAATTCCTGGCCGTAGAAGTTGACCATCGCTAGCCACCCTGCCGTGGCGTGATGATCTCGATCTCGTCGCCGTTGCTGAGCGCCGTTTCGGACCAGCGGCCGCGGGGGACGACGTCGAGATTGACGGCGACGGCCACGTGCGTGCCCTGATAGTCCAGCTCGGCCAGCAGCGCGTCGACGCGCGACGCCTCGACCTCGCGGTGCTCGCCATTGACGATCACGCGCATCGCATCACCTCGTTGTTGATGGTGCCGCGCTCGACATAGGCCAAGGTCATCTCCGCCAGCGCCGGCGCCAGCAGGAAGCCGTGGCGGTACAGGCCGTTCACCGCGATGCGGCGAGGGCCGAGCGTGATGCGCGGCAGGTTGTCGGCGAAGGCCGGGCGCAGCCCGGCGCCGAATTCGACGATCCGCGCCTCGCCGAAGGCCGGGTGCACCGCATAGGCGGCGCTCAGCAATTCGAGCGCGGAGCGCACGCTGACGCCGTCATCCTCGCTCTCGATCGAGGTGGCGCCGAGCATGAAACGGTTGTTGGCGCGCGGGATGATGTACAACGGCCACCGCGGATGCATCAGCCGCACCGGGCGCGACAACTCGACCTCGGTGGTCTCGATCACGATCATCTCGCCCTTGACGCCGCGCAGCCCCGGCGCGCCGTCGCGCGCGGCGAGACCGCGGCAGTCGACCACCAGGCCGTCGAGACTGTCGGGCTGCTGGGCGGATTCGAACTTGATCGTGCCGCCGGCGGCGACCAGCCGGGCATGCAGTTCGGCCAGAACCAGCCGCGGCTCGACATGCGCCTCGGCAGGGAAGAACAGCCCCTCGCGGAAACGGCCGTCGAGCGCGGGCTCGAGCGCGGCGACGCCGGCGGCGTCGAGCCGGCGGTGGCCGGTGGTCATGGCGGCGAAGCGGTCGAAGTCGGCGCGGTCGCGGCTGTGTGCCACCACCAGCGAGCCGTTGAACGGCGTGTCGGGAAATTCGGCGCGCCACAGATCGAGCGCGTGCAGGCCGAGCTGGCTGATCAGCGGCTCGGAGCCTTCGGCCTCGCAATAGGGCGCCAGCATGCCGCCGGCCCAGTGGCTGGTGGCCTGGACCATCGCCGAATCGCCGCGCTCGTACAGCGTCACGTCGCGGCCGGCGCGCGCCAGCAGCAGCGCGTGCCAGGCGCCCGCGATGCCGGCGCCGATCACCGCGACCGGCGCGTCACCGGGCTGTCGCGCCAATGACGTTATATAAGTCTCTGCGGGCGACGGCCCGCCTGGAGGCGTGGAGTGGTACATCCCTGTCCCTTCGCCGGCATGACCCGGATCAGGTTCAAAGGGTCACCGCGGTCCAGCTGAACTTAGTCGGTCAGCAAGCTAGCGGTATCTCAGCTCCTCGTCGGAGCCCCCCTCGGAACAGCCCTGAATGTAAGCCGATGTGGCCGCGTGTCAACGCGCCGGCGTCAGGGCTTCGCGGTTTCGGGCTTGCTGCCGTGGAAAACCGGAACCGGCGCGGCGTTCGCGGCAACCGGGGCCGCAGGCTTCGGCGCTGCGGCAAGCGCTTCACGCGCGGCGCGATTGCGCTTGGCCGCATAATAATAGCCGCTGGCATAATAGGAGACCGCGCGGTTGTGATCGCCGCGCGCCGCAAGGAACGCGCCGGCGAGATATTTCACCGCATAGGTCATGTTGGTGGCGGGGTCGCGCAGGCCTTCCGCGGTGCCGGTGTAGCCAAGCCCGCGGGCGGTGGCGAGCTTGATCTGCATCAGCCCGATGGTGCCGCCGCGGCCGATCAGATGCGGGCGATAGCCGCTTTCGCGCTTGATGACGCGATGGATCAGCGACTCCGGCACGCCGTGCGCCTCGGCCTGCGCGGCGACCATCGCGTTGTAATCGGGATGCTGCGCGTGCGCGGGAGCAAGAACGGCCGGAGCGACAACAGCGACGCAGGCGAGGCCGAGAACGAGCAGGGACTTCATTGGCATTCCTGGGCGACACGAACACGAGGGACGGATGGTCGGAACTTCGACGCGTTCTGTGCCCGAAATTGGGCTTAAACAAGAACGTGTGGCGTCTCTGCGAATGGAGTTCCATTGAGGTTCCATCCCCGCATGAGCCACCTTCTAGCCTACACACGAAGATGGTGCTCGGCTGCGATGCGGCGCCGTGGTCATCATGCCCGGCCGGCAGGAAATTATTAGTTCGTCAGCGCAGACGAATCGCTTGCCACGCGTTCAGGGTGAATCTGTCGCAGGGATGAATCTGTCGCGACAGATTGTCGTGAAACTTTCGCGACGTGCGACGCGTATTTGCGCACCAAAAAAGTTTCAGGGCATGGAACACCGGGCCGCGTTGGCGGTTGCTTTGGTACCATTCACCTGCACGGAGACGCACAAATGTTCGCAAAAACCATCATGGCTGGCCTGCTCGGTACCTCGATGATCGCCGGCGCGGCGTTCGCTCAGACCGCGACGACCCCGGCTTCGCCGATGAACAACTCGGCCACCACCACCACCACGACGACTGCGGCCGCCCCCAATGCCTACAAGGGTCAGTGGCGTACGTCGAAGCTGATCGGTCTCAACGTTTACAATGCAAACAATGAGAGCCTCGGCGAGATCAACGAGATCCTGGTCGATCAGTCCGGCAAGGTGCAGGCCGTCGTGATCGGCGTCGGCGGCTTCCTCGGCATCGGCGAGCGCAACGTCGCCGTCCCCATGGACAAGGTGAAGTTCGTGAACGAGCCGCGCGCCTCGACCACTGCTGCCAACACCACCGCGACCCGTCCGGTCGGCGCGCCGGCGGCCGGCACCGCGACCACGACGACCACCACGGGCGCTGCGACCGGCACGGCCGCGACCACCACGGCCCGTACCGGCAACGAGTGGTATCCTGACCACGCCGTGTACAATGCCACCAAGGATGAGCTGAAGGCGCTTCCGGAGTTCAAGTACTCCTAATCGCTTCCAGTCTGACCTAACGAACAACCGGGTAGCCCAGTGGCTGCCCGGTTGCTTCGCGTCTGGCTATAGGCCGGGCAGCGCCGTGACGGTCACGTTGATGAGGCCGTTGGCTTCGGCGAACACGCGCAGTGTGGTCGCGTCGAAGGCAACGTTGGTCAGCTTCACGCTGGAAATTTCTGCCGCCACGCGCAGACCAGGCTGATTGTCCTGGTACTCGGCGATCATTGCACCGACGCGCCGTTGCAGGTTCGATGCGAACGGCTTGAGGTCGACTGTTGTTCTGTCGCGCAGCACATTAAGCAGCAGCGGCATCGCGACGCGGGCCGCGGGGCCGAGCAGGCCGAAGGCCGCTTCGGACTCAACCGCGATCTCGGGATTGGTCATGCGCAGCAGCTGTTGCGCGGCGTCGAGTTCGGGCTTTGCCCAGATATGCACCGCGGCGTCGCCGCCGGCGCCGAACCAGCTGCTCTTTTCCTTCGCGCTTACCAGCAGCGAGATCAGCAGCCGATCGCCGGATGCGGCGACCGTGGTGCGCTTGACGGTCACCTCGGCAGCGCCGCTGCCGTCCTGCGGAAACGTCTTGCCGGCGAATTGCGCGTCGACGATGCGGCCGATCTCGGCGATCGGCATGTCGATCGGCAGGGCGATCGACACCCCGGCCGTGTCCGGGGCGACGATGTCGAGCGTGGCCGGGAACGGACATTCGGGCTTGGTCTGTGCTGGCCCGATGCGGGTCTCGGCCTGAATGCCGAGCGTCAGCGTGACGGCGCTCTCGTCGATCTTGGGCGGCGCCGCCATCGCCCGGACCGGGCGCACCTCCAGCCACAGACCCTGCGTCGCGGCGACGCCCTGCAGCGGAATCGAGCGGCACAGCCGGGTCCATTCGCGCCGCGCCGCGCGCTCAAGCGAGCCGTCGTCGCGGATGCGCTGCTGCAGGCCGGCCAGCTGATCGTTCACCGCCTTGTCGAGAAACGGTTTGACCTGACCCTGGACGTTGAGTTTTACCCCGGCCACCGAAACCGCGCTGTCGCCGAGCACGACCTGCGCCGTGAGGTTCGGCTCGATCCGCCAGTTCGGCAGCGGGGTCGGCCGCGCCGACATGCCGATGGTGCCCCTGATGTCGCCATTGGCGCTGAACTGCTTGATGTTGACGCCGATCTGCTTGGCGGCATTGCCGCCGAGCAGTTTGCCGAGCGCATCGCCGACCGCGCCGGCGGCGCCGCCCGACAGCGATCCCTTGACGCTGACCGCGCCGGTCAGCGGGGTGGCCAGCGACAGCGCATTCTGCGCGCCGGTGACTGCGATCGGCCCGCGCGACGCGGTCCAGCCGATGTCGGCGTTCTGCAGGATCTGCGGGATCGGATTGTCGGCCTTGCCGGCGAAGGTGCGCGGCGCGGCGCGCTCCACCACATCGCGGATCGCGGTGAGCGGGATGACGATCGGCACCACCAGGTTCGAGCCGCGCACCGAAGCCAGGGCTGGCAGCGGTGCCAGCGGCGGCGCCTTCACCGCCCGCTGCGGGTACAACACGTCGATCGCCTTCAGGCCACCGACAAACGACACCGCAAGCACCGCGACCGCGATCAGGATGGTTCTCAGCCGCATCGATGCTCCGGATCGGATGGATCAGGAGACCTTACAGGCGAGCCAAACACGGCGCCAGCATGGCGATGCCGGCGCCGTGTGTTGCGAAGGTTGGATTGAAGCCTGGCGGCTCAGCCGCGCTTGCCGGTCGCGTTGTCGGCGCGGCGGTCCATCGGCAGCACGATCACCTTGGTGCCGACATTGACCCGCGAGTAGAGATCGGCGACGTCCTCATTGGTGAGGCGGATGCAGCCGGACGAGACGCGGGTGCCGATGGTGCCCGGCGCGTTGGTGCCGTGGATGCGATAGATCGTGTTGCCGAGATACATCGCGCGGGCGCCGAGCGGATTGCCGGGGCCGCCGGCCATGTAGCGCGGCAGATAGGGCTGGCGCGCGATCATTTCCGCCGGCGGCGTCCAGTTCGGCCACTCCGCCTTCCTGGTGATCGACTGCGTGCCGGACCAGGTGAAGCCGTCGCGGCCCACACCGATGCCGTAGCGCACGGCGCGGCCGTTGCCGAGCACGTAATAGAGATAGGTGTTGGGCGTATCGATCACGATGGTGCCGGGTGCCTCGCGGGTGGCGTAGGACACGATCTGGCGCTTGAAGCGGGCCGGGGTCTCGATCGCCGCGCCGTCGTCCTCGTCGGCCTGCGGCGCCTGCATCTGCGGCGCCTGCTGCTGCTGCATCGGCAGCGGGAAGAACGGAAACAGCGGCAGCGGCGCGGCCTTGGCGGAGCCGGGCAGTGCGGCGGTGCCGATCACCAGCGCGGCCAAAGCGGCGGCGGAGCGGCGTGACATCAATTGTGCGGTGATGCTGAACATTGGTCTATCCCCTGTTTTGAAGTCGCCCTGTGCGCCTTTGCGGCGCTTCGTTGGACAGAGGAATAGCGTGCCGAAGGTTTCGGGATGTTTTCGTCGCGCCGGCAAATTGGTTTCATCACGCGGGAGATTTGTGTCGTGGCCGGGGCCAGCCGTTTGCAGGGTTAACCCAGCACTACTGCGTTGCAGCAATTTGCCGCCAGGCCGCCTAGTGACGGGTCTTGCTGCTCTTCAGGAACGGTCGCCGCGCCGATTCGTGCTTCTCGTAGAGTTCGAGCCAGCGGTGATGCTCGGGGCCGAGCCACGCATCGTCATCGACCAGCGGAGGCACGCCGCTGGCGCTGATCGACGTATCGAGATCGAAGAACTCCGCGGTCTCCTCGGCGGAGAGCCCGATCAGGACGCGATTGCCCTGCGGGTCGATCTGATAATTATCGTCGTCATTGATCATGCCATCAGTTGAGCACCGCGATGGCGGCCGTCAACGCGATGTTGGTCTTAACCTAACCTGTCAACCTTACCGGCCGCGACAATCAGCGGAAAAGCCGCGCGGGCCGGCCGGCGTCAACCGGCCGCGGCGGCGCGGGACGGCTTGGCCGCCTTGCGCGGCGTGCGCGGGCTTTGCGGGCGCAGCCAGTCGGAATTGCGCAACGCATGCGCGACGCAGTCGTGGATATGGGTGTGCAGCAGCCGGCAGGCCTTGTCGGCATCGCGCGCGAGCGCGGCGCCCATCAATTCGCGGTGCTCGACCGCGGCGATCTCGCCGCGAAACACCACGGCCAGCATCTGGTAGCGCAGATACTTGTCATAGACCGCCGAATGCATGTCGAGCAGCACCTGCGAGCCGCAGGCCGAGATCAGCGCGCGGTGAAACTGCCAGTCGCACTGCTTCCAGCCCTCCGCCCGCGAAGTGTCGCCGCCGAGGATGGCGCGCTCCAGCGACGCCAGCTTGTGATGCGCCGACACCACGCGGGCCTCCCAGTCGAGGTCGCCGGCCTGGAACGAGGCCTTGATGGCGTGGCCTTCCAGCAATTCGCGCAATTCGGCGATCTGCTGGAATTCGCCGGCGGAGATCGGCGCGACCTCGAAGCCGCGCTGGCCTTCGGCGACGACGAAACCCTCGGAGCACAGCCGGTTGAGCGTCTCCCGCAGCGTGCTGACGCTGGTGCCGTAGGCCGTGCTCATCTTCTCGAGCTTGAGCTTTCGGCCAGGCTCCAGCTTGCCGAAGATCAGGTCGGTGCGGATCCGCCGGTAGGCGCTATCGCCGACGGTTTCGGGAGGGGAGGTCGCGAGCGATTCCTGCATCCCCCATCCTATTCCGCCTCGATAATCGGCCGTCAACATCTGGTGAAATCTCGAAAATAATTTGGAATGACGATATTATCAAAAATATCGGTTGATTTGCATAATACCATAGATATACCCGTTGCAACTCAGAACAAGCTCACGGGGAGACGTCGGATGCGGATGGGATCAAAATTGATGATGCCGGTTCTTGCCGGTGCAGCGGTGGCGCTGATGTCGGCTGCGCCGGCGTCGAGTCAGGTGCAGGAGCGCACCATCCGCTGGGGTCACCTCAACAACACCGACCATCCGGTCAGCAAGGGCGTGCAGAAATTCACCGAACTGGTCGCCGCCAAGAGCGGCGGCAAGATCAAGGTCCGCGAATTCCCCGCCAACCAGCTCGGCAGCGAGATGCAGCAGCAGTCGGCGCTGCGCGCCGGCACCCAGGAGATGCAGTCGCCGGCGACCACCTCGCTGGTCGGCATCGTCAAGGATTACGGCCTGATCGACTTCCCCTTCATCGTCAGCACGCCGCAGCAGGCCGACGCATTGCTCGACGGCCCTCTCGGCACCGCGCTGCTGGCGAAGCTGCCGGAAAAGGGCCTGGTCGGCCTCGGCTACTGGGACCTCGGCTTCCGCAACGTCACCAACAGCCGCCGTCCGATCACCAGGGGCGAGGATCTCGACGGCATCAAGATCCGTGTGATTCCGAATCCGGTCTATCTGGAGACCTTCAAGGCGTTCAACGCCAACCCGGTGCCGATGAGCTTTTCGGAATTGTACACCGCGCTGGAGACCCGCACCGTCGACGGTCAGGAGAACCCGTTCTCGGTGATCCTGTCCAACAAGTTCTACGAGGTGCAGAAGTATCTCAGCGTCACCAACCATACCTACTCGACCAATATCATTCTGGTGAGCAAGAAGTTCTGGGACGGGCTGTCGGCCGAGGAGCAGAAGATCCTGCAGGACGCCGCCAACGAGGCGCGCGACTATCAGCGCAAGGTCAGCCGCGAGCAGGCGCAGTCGGCGATCAACGACCTCAAGGCCAAGGGCATCCAGGTCAACGAGATCGCGCCCGACGAACTGGCGAAGATGCGGCAGAAAACGCAGCCGATCGCGCAGAAATTCTCGGCCGAGTACGATCCGGCGACCGTGAAGCTGTTCAACGCAGAGCTCGATCGCGTCCACGCGCTGAAGCCGTAAGCCGTCAAGCGCCTCGCCAGACCACCGTCCCGGAGCCCGGCTCACATGCAGCGGATGATCGATGCCGTGTTCTGGGGCATCAAGGCGGTGATGGCGCTGTTGCTGGCCGCCATGGTGGTGCTGGTGTTCGGCAATGTCGTGCTGCGCTACGTGTTCAACTCGGGCATCGCGATTTCCGAAGAGCTGTCGCGCTGGCTGTTCGTCTGGATGGTGTTTCTCGGCGCCGTCGTCGGGCTGCGCGAGCACGCCCATCTCGGCGTCGACAGCCTGATCAGGATGCTGCCGCCGGCCGGCCGCAAGCTCTGCTTCGGCGTCAGCCATGTGCTGATGCTGTACGCCGCCGCGCTGCTGACCGAAGGCTCCTGGAAGCAGGTGATGATCAACGCCGACACCACGGCGCCGGCGTCGGGCCTGTCGCTCGGCCTGTTCTACGCCTCCGGCGTGGTGTTCGGTGTCGCGGCCGGCGTCATCCTGGCCGCCGAGCTATACCTGCTGCTGGCCGGCAAGCTCGATAATCGCGACCTGATCGCAGTCAGCGAGTCCGAGGATCGCCCCGCGGCCGTCGAGGGCGGCCCGAGATGACGATCGCGATCTTTCTAGGTTCGCTGCTGTCGGCGATGGCGATCGGGATGCCGATTGCCTTCGCGTTGATCATCTGCGGCGTCGCGCTGATGACCTATCTGGGCATCTTCGATTCGCAGATCATCGCGCAGAACGTCATCAATGGCGTCGACTCGTTTCCGTTGATGGCGGTGCCGTTCTTCATTCTGGCCGGCGAGGTGATGAACACCGGCGGACTGGCGAAGCGCATCCTGAATTTCGCCATCGCGCTGGTCGGCCATCTGCGCGGCGGGCTCGGCTATGTGGCGATCCTGACCTCGTGCATCCTGGCGTCGCTGTCTGGCTCAGCGGTGGCCGATGCCGCCGCGCTCGGAGCGCTGCTGGTGCCGATGATGGTGGCGGCCGGCCACAGCCGCGCCTCGTCGGCCGGGCTTGTCGCCGCCGGCGGCATCATCGCGCCGGTGATCCCGCCGTCGATCGGCTTCGTGATCTTCGGCGTCGCAGCCGGCGTGTCGATCTCGAAGCTGTTCCTCGCCGGCATCGTGCCCGGACTGATGCTCGGCGTCGGGCTCTGCGCGGCCTGGTGGTGGGTGGTGCGTGCGGAAAACACGATCAGCCCGCCGCGCCAGAGCCTGGCGCAGGTCTGGCGCGCGACGATTGACGGGTTCTGGGCGCTGCTGCTGCCGCTGATCATCATTCTCGGCCTGCGGTTCGGCATCTTCACGCCGACCGAGGCGGCCGTCGTAGTCGCGGTCTATGCGCTGGTCATCTCGATGTTGGTCTATCGCGAGCTGAAACCGTCGCAACTGCCGGGGCTGCTGGTGAACGCCGCGCAGGTCACCGCGATCGTGATGTTTCTGGTGGCGGCGGCGATGGTGTCGTCCTGGCTGATCACGGTCGCCGAAATTTCCAGCCAGATCGTCGACCTGGCGCGGCCGTTCATGGGCAACCAGACGCTGCTGATGATCGTGCTGATGATTATCGTGGTGATCGTCGGCACCGCGCTCGACATGACGCCGACCATCCTCATCCTCACGCCGATCATGATGCCGATCGTGCGCGAGGCCAATATCGATCCGGTGTATTTCGGCGTGCTGTTCATCATCAACAACGCCATCGGGCTGATCACGCCGCCGGTCGGCGCGGTGCTGAACGTGGTCTGCGGCGTGTCGAAGATCAGCATGGACGAATTGATCCGCGGCGTCTGGCCGTTCCTGCTGGCGCAACTCGGCGTGCTGTTCCTGCTGATCCTGTTTCCGGTGCTGGTCACCGTGCCGGCCAAATGGTTCGGCGGCTAATCGAGAGGACTTGCGATGAAGCGCGTGATGATAATCAACGGCCCCAATCTCAATCTGCTGGGCGTGCGCGAGCCGCATATATACGGCACCACCACGCTGGCGCAGATCAAGGACAGCTGCGAGCAGGCGGCAGTCTCGCTCGGCGTTGCGCTCACGTTTCATCAGTCGAACCATGAGGGCGTGATCGTCGACCTAATCCAGTCGGCGCGCGACGAGGCCGACGCCATCATCATTAATCCGGCGGCGTATTCCTTCACGTCGATCGCCATCCTCGACGCCATCAAGGCGTTCGACGGGCCGGTGCTGGAACTGCACGTCTCCAACATCCACGGCCGCGACGAGCATCACCGGCATTCGAAGATTTCGTCGGTGGCGACCGCGGTGATCTGCGGGCTCGGGCCCTACGGCTATGTCGCCGCACTGCATGCCGTCGCGCAGATGAAGTGATGCAGCCACGCGATCATGGTTAACCGAATCTGCTTTTGATGCATTGAAGAGTCATTAAAGAAGTTCGTTGATTGTGCGCGCATGACGCGCGGAGTTTGTTTGTATCTCGTCGGCTCCTTCGTCCTCTTGTCGCTAGTCGGTTGCGGTCGCGGTGCGTTTCAAACCGCCGAGCGCGAACCGTGGCGGGCAGAGGCCGAACGGGCTTGTCTGAAATCCGGCGCGATCAAGGAGACCGCGGAACTGGTCCGGGTCGAACCGATCTCGGGTCCCGGCGTCTGCGGCGCCGAATATCCGCTCAAGGTCGCCGCGCTCGGCGAGAGTTTTTCCAGCCTCGGCTTCGCCAATGATTTGCGGCCGCCCGCCGCAATCGGCGGTGCCGGCCAGCCGCGCTGGCCGGTCAATCCGCCGCCGATGGCGGCCCCGCGGTCCTATCCGGTAGCAGCGCCGCAGCCGCAATATCAGCAGCAGCCGCAATACCAGCCGCAAGCTGGATACGGCGGCGCTTCGAACGCGGGTCCGGTGTCGTTGAATCCGCCGGGCGTCGAGCCCGAAGAGGACGACATCGCGCTGCCGGCCGAGGGCGAAGCGAATTATCCATCATCGAACGGCGCCGGTTATCGGCCGCCGAGCCGCGGTGCCGCGCCATACGACGATCGCTATCAGCGCCAGAGCGTGCCGCAGGAGCAGCCATTGCCGCGGCTCGGGCCGGGGCCCGGCCTGGTGACTGGCTCGGTCGGGCCGGTGGCGATGAAGCCGACCGCGACCCTGGCCTGTCCGATCGTCACGGCGCTCGACCGCTGGCTGGCGGAGGCTGTGCAGCCGGCGGCGATGCGCTGGTTCGGCGTCCGCGTCGTCGAAATCAAGCAGATATCGGCCTATTCCTGCCGCGGCATGAACGGCAATTCGCGCGCGCGGATTTCCGAACACGCCTTCGGCAACGCGCTCGACATCGCCTCCTTCATGCTGGCCGACGGCCGCCGCATCACCGTGAAGGGCGGCTGGAAGGGCATGCCGGAAGAGCAGGGGTTCCTGCGCGAGATTCAGGGTGCCGCGTGCGAGCAGTTCAACACCGTGCTGGCGCCGGGCTCCAACATCTATCACTACGACCACATCCACGTCGACCTGATGCGCCGCACCAGCCGCCGCTCGATCTGCAAGCCGGCCGCGATGTCCGGCGAGGAGATCGCCGCGCTGACCGGCCGGGGCAACGCCTATGCCGGGCGGGCACCGGGCATCACCGGCTCGCTCGGCGCGCGCCGGGCGTCGGTCAACAGGTCGCAGCGCAGCAGCTTTGCGGCCGATGACGAGGACATCGACGCGCACTGATCAGGTTGCGCGAGCGGTGCGGTAGGCGGCGAGGAACATCCGGCTGGCGCTGTCGACCACCTCGGCGATCCGCTTGGCCGATGGCGCCTCGGCGGCCTGCAGGATGAAGGGCAGGAACAGCGACGCCTGGCACATCAGCATGAATTGCGATGCGGCGAGTTCGCAGTCGTCGATCGCCAGGTCGCCGCTTTTGACATGCGCGTCGAGATACGTCGCGAGGCGCTTGATGGTGTTGGCGATCACCCGCTCGTAATAGCGCCGGCCGAGTTCGGGCATCCGCTCGGCGATCGCCATCACGGTGCGTATCGCCGAGCCGCCGCGCGGCCGGCACAGCAACTCGATATAGGCGCGGCCGAAATCCTTCAGCGTGGTCTCGACGTCGCGTTCGAGCGTGAAGTCGAACGACATCATGCCCTGCGCGATGCCCTCCTGCTCGACGATCTCCGCGAACAGCGCGTTCTTGTCGGCGAAGTAGACGTACAGCGTGCCCTTCGACACGCCCGCGGCGCGCGCGATCTCGCCCATGCTGGCGCCGTCGAAGCCCAACTCGAGAAATACCGCGCGGGCGCCGTTGACGATCTGCCGGCGCTTGGCGCTGTCGTCGTCGGCGATCGGCGTGAGGGTATCGGCAGATAGATCGTTCATGCGCTTGACCTGCGGTGGGCGCAGAGGTTCCGCCACCCTATACGACCCTCAAATTAAGTTGACCGAACCGTTCGGTCAATGATACGTTTTGTCACAGTGAACGATGTCGGACGCGGTTCGGGCATTTGCTCGGCGCGTCCGATGAGAGTTGAGGAGGCCGCAATGGCCGGACCGCGCGACCAAGCCGCCCGTATCGTGCGGTCCGAGCCCGAGGCGGATGACTCGCCCGCGCGGGCCCTGCAGGACACCGCCCGTCGCGAGGGCGACGCGCCGTTGGCCAGCCCTGTCGCGGATTCACCGCCAGCCGCCGCGCCGAAATCCGGCAAGCGCAAGTTCGTCCTGATCGGGGTCGGCGCGCTGCTGGCGATCGCGGCGGTGTATTTCGGCGTCAACTACATGCTGGTCGGCCGCTATATGATCAGCACCGACGACGCCTATGTGCGCGCCAACAATTCGACGCTCGGCGCCCGCGTCGCCGGGCACATTGCGCAGATCGTGCCAGGCGACAACGTCGCGGTGCGCGCCGGCGACGTCGTATTCAGGATCGATGACGGCGACTACAGGATCGCGGTCGACGCCGCACGCGCCAAGATCGCCACCCAGCAGGCCACCATCGACCGCATCGGCCGGCAGATCGTCGCGCTGGAAAGCGCGACCGAGCAGGCGAAGGCGCAGACCGTGTCGGCAGAGGCGGCCGCCAAGCGCGCGCAGCTCGATTTCACCCGGCAGGAGGCGCTGAGCACCAAGGGTTTTGCGTCGCGCGCCACCTTCGAGGGCTCGCAGGCCGGGCGCGACCAGGGCGCCGCGTCGGTACAGGCGGCGCAGGCCGCCTATGAGAGCGCGCGCGACAATGTCGAGGTCGCCAAGGCGCAGCAGCAGGAAGCCCGCGCGCAACTGGCCGAACTGCAGAGTTCGCTGGCCAAGGCGGAGCGCGACCTGGCCTTCACTTCGGTGAAGGCGCCGGTCGACGGCATCTTCTCCAACCGCATCGTCAACACCGGCGACTTCATCCAGACCGGCCAGCGGCTTGCCAATATCGTGCCGCTCGACGGCGTGTTCATCGACGCCAACTTCAAGGAAACCCAGCTGCAGCGGCTGAAGCCCGGCCAGAAGGTGCGGATCTCGGTCGACGCCTATGGCGGTCGCGAGGTCGACGGCTTCGTCGAAAGCGTCTCGCCGGCCGCCGGCGCGGTGTTCACCCTGCTGCCGCCCGACAACGCCACCGGCAACTTCACCAAGATCGTTCAGCGCGTGCCGGTTCGCGTGCGCGTGCCGCAGGACCCCGCCGGCGAGAACCTGCTGCGCGCCGGCATGTCGGTCCATGTCAGCGTCGATACCAGATCCCGCGACGGCGCCACGCCGGTCGCCGCAGCCGGGCGATAGCCCCACCGCAGGACGCGCCGATGTCGAGCACGACCACCGCCGCGTCGGGGATCCCGGGGCCGCCCGCAGCCGCATCCGAGCGCATCGCGCCGCGCCGGCTGTTCGCCTTCCTGATCATGGTGTTCGGCATGTTCATGTCGATCCTGGACATCCAGATCGTGTCGGCGTCGCTGGCCGAGATCCAGGCCGGACTCTCGGCCTCGTCCAGCGAAGTCTCGTGGGTGCAGACCTCGTATCTGATCGCCGAGGTGATCGGCATTCCGCTGTCGGGTTTCCTGTCGCGCGCGCTCGGCACCCGGATGCTGTTCGCGATTTCCGCGTCGGGCTTCACCTTCGCCAGCCTGATGTGCGGCTTCACCTCGTCGATCGAGCAGATGATCGTCTGGCGCGCGATCCAGGGTTTCATGGGCGCCGGCATGATCCCGACCGTGTTCGCCTCGGCCTACACGGTGTTCCCGCGCTCGAAATTCCACATCGTCGGCCCGATCATCGGCCTGGTCGCGACCCTGGCGCCGACCATCGGCCCGACGGTCGGCGGCTACATCACCGATCTGATGTCGTGGCACTGGCTGTTCTTCATCAACGTGGTGCCCGGCATCCTCATCACCATCGGCGTGCTGGCGCTGGTGGATTTCGACGAGCCCAATCTCGAACTGCTCGATCATTTCGACTGGTGGGGCCTGCTGTTCATGGCCGGCTTCCTCGGCTCGCTCGAATACGTGCTCGAGGAGGGTGCCCGCAACGACTGGTTCAACGATGACAGCGTGGCGAGCTTCGCGGTGGTGTGCGCGGTCTCGTCGGTGCTGTTCTTCTGGCGCGTGCTCACTGCGAAAGAGCCGATCGTCGACCTCCGCGCCTTCACCAATCGCAATTTCGCGCTCGGCTGCATGTTCTCGTTCTGCGTCGGCATCGGGCTGTACGGCCTGACCTATCTCTATCCGCGCTACCTCGCCGAGATCCGCGGCTACAGTGCGCTGATGATTGGCGAAACCTTGTTCGTCTCCGGCATCGCGATGTTTCTGTCGGCGCCGCTGGTCGGACGGCTGATGCAGAAGATCGACATGCGAATCCTGATCGCGGTCGGTCTCTGGCTGTTCGCAATCGGCACCTGGCAGATGACCTGGATAACGCGCGACTTCGATTTCTACGAGTTGCTGTGGCCGCAGATCTTCCGCGGCGTCGGCATGATGATGGCGATGGTGCCGATCAACAACATCGCGCTCGGCACGCTGACGCCCGACCGCGTCAAGAACGCCTCGGGGCTGTTCAACCTGACGCGCAATCTCGGCGGCGCGCTGGGGCTGGCGCTGATCAACACCGTGCTCGACTATCGCACCGACTTCCACATCACCCGGCTGCACGACAAGGTGACCTGGGGCAACGCCAAGGCGGTCGAGACGCTCGACATGCTGACGCAGAAATTCCAGGGGCTGGGCAACGCCTCGCTGATGGCAATGAAGCAGCTGTCGCAGATCGTGCATCGCCAGGCGGTGGTGATGAGCTTCGGCGATTCGTTCTTCCTGCTGACGCTGTTCTATATCGGCCTCAGCCTGTTCGTGGTGATGCTGAACAAGCCGGCCAACCCTGGGGGCGCGCCGGGAGCGCATTGAGCGCCGAGCGGTCGGGCTCAACCGCGTCGTTGTTCGATCCTGATCAATGGCGACGCTGGGCCCGAGCCGGTTCCAGCGGTGATAAATCGTTCAGGCTGCGGACAAGATTTCCGACCCGCATATTTGTTCGGGACACCCGTCAACACTGAATTAATTCGAATCCATTTTGAATGGGCCGGTTGGCTGATCTGCTCAGCGGGTCAGTAACCTTATTTCGCTCAGCGTCGATCCGTTTGCGGCTTCGCTTCGTATCTCCGCAAAAGGACCGCGTCATGCTCTATGCACTGTCTTGCCTGCCCGCGGCGCACGACCCGCGCTACATGCTGGCGGCCGTGCTGGTGTGCGTGTTCGGGTCATTGCTGTCGATGCGGCTGCTGGCGCGGGTCTGGCGCAACAGCGGAGCCCGGCGCCTCAATCTGCTGTTTCTGTCGGGGCTGGTTGCGGGCGGCACGGTCTGGACCACGCATTTCACCGCGATGCTCGGCTACGGATCGCCGACGGCGCGCGCTTTCGAGCCGTCGCTCACTTTCGTCTCGCTGGCGATCATCGTGACGTTTGCGTGGCTCGGGTTCTTCATCTCGAGCCGCTCGCGCTCCGGCCCAGCCGTTGAATGCGGCGGCGCGGTCTTCGGCTTCGGCATCGCCGCGATGCACTACACCGGCATGGCGGCCTTCCAGGTTTCCGGTTTCCTGATGTGGGACCGCAATCTGGTCGTGCTGTCCGTGGTCTGCGCGATGGCGTTCGGCGCGTTGGCGGCGAACCGTATCGCGCGCCCGATCACCCGCTTCTGCAAATATGGCGGCACCATCTCCATGGTGCTGGCGATCGTCACCCTGCATTTCATCGGCATGGCCGCCGTGACGGTGGTTCCGGTGTCCGGCGCGCAAATTCCGTCGCAGGCGCTGTCCGACGCCTTCCTGCTGGGCAGCGTCATCGCCGGCATCACATTGATCATGGCCATGGCGACCTCGGCCTATGCGATCGACCTGCAGGCGGCGCAGGAGGCGACCGCGAACTACCGCAACCTCGCGCTGCACGATCCGCTGACCGGCCTTCCGAACCGCCACGGCATTGCGCAGCGCCTGAGCGAACTGCTTTCGGGCCGCCGCTACGATACCGCCCGGGTCGTCGTGCTGGCCGTCGATCTCGATCGCTTCAAGGACATCAACGATGCGCACGGCCACGCCGCCGGCGACGCGGTTCTGTCGGCGATTGCCATGCGGATCGGCGCGGCGCTGGAGGACGGAGAGTTTCTGGCCCGCATCGGCGGCGACGAGTTCGTGGCGGTCAAGAACAATGTGTTCGCGCGCGCCGAGGCGATCCGGTTCGCCGAGCGTCTCCGCGATCTGGTGCTCGATCCGGTCAGCTGGGAGCACCGCAGCCTGTCGGTCAGCTGCAGCATCGGCATTGCGACGTTCCCCGAACACGGATTGACCGCGGACGTGCTGTGCGCGCGGGCCGATCTCGCAATGTATCGCGCCAAGAGTCTGGGGCAGGGCAAGATCTGCACCTACGAGCCGTCGATGGACGAAAAGAGCCGCACGCGCGCCGAGATTGCGATCGACCTGAAGCGGGCGCTTTCGTCGAATGAATTCGAACTGTACTACCAGCCCCAGAACGACGTTCTGACCGGCGACATCGTCGGGTTCGAGGCGCTGCTGCGCTGGAATCATCCCGACAAGGGACGCATCGCCCCAAACGATTTCATCCCGCTGGCGGAGGAGACCGGCTTGATCGTCGATATCGGCGACTGGGTGCTGCGAACCGCGTGCGCGACCGCTGCGAGCTGGACGCGGCCCTACCGTGTGGCCGTCAACGTCGCCCCGATGCAGCTCAATCATGACCTGGCGAAGCGCGTCGCCGAGACGTTGCGCGACACCGGACTGGCGCCGGAGCGGCTCGAGATCGAATTGACCGAGAGCGGCATCGTCGCCGACCGCCAGCACGCGCTGCAGGTGGTGCTCGCGCTGAAGGCGCTCGGCGTCACGGTGGCGATGGACGATTTCGGCACCGGCTATTCGTCGCTGTCGACCTTGCAGGCCTTTCCGTTCGACAAGATCAAGGTCGACAAGAGCTTCATCCAGTCGGTCGACACCAGCGCGCATGCGGTCGCGATCATCAAGGCGACGATGGTGCTTGGCCGCAGCCTCAACATCCCCGTGCTGGCCGAGGGCGTCGAGACCGAGCGTCATCTGCAGTTCCTGCGCGATGCAAACTGCGAGAGCGTGCAGGGTTTCCTGTTCGGCAGGCCGATGCCGAGCGACGATGTCGATCGCCTGATCCGCGGTCTGGACGAAGGCGTTGGCCCGGAGCCCGCCGCCAGCCACTCGGCTGTCGCAGCCTGAGACCTGAAGCCGCGATGGCGGTACAAACGGGCGAGGGGCCCGGCGCATCACGCCGGACCCCTCATTCGTAAGTATCAGCCAGCCTGTAAGCCGGGTTCTGGATGGCACCGCCCGCTTGCGCGAACGATACGTGGCGGCCATTCCTCTGGGACGATGTTTGCACATCGCCTCGAGCAACCTACCCGGACGGCGAGCCTGACATGGCCCTGGGGCGTTATCGCTTGCGCGAACGGCCCGCGTTGCCGTCCCTATTCGGTTTTGCTCCCGGTGGGGTTTACCATGCCGCTTCCGTTGCCGGACGCGCGGTGCGCTCTTACCGCACCTTTTCACCCTTACCCGCCGTCGCAGCTTGCGCCGCTTTGGCGCGGCGAGCCCGGGGGCTTGTCGCGCCGCAGCCCGAAGGGCCTAGGCGGGCGGTTCGTTCTCTGTGGCACTGTCCCTGGGGTCGCCCCCGCCGGACGTTATCCGGCACCGTATGTCGATGGAGCCCGGACTTTCCTCCCTCGCAGCCTTTCGACCATAGCGAGAGCGGCCGCCCGGCCGACTGACCGGCATGCCTTGCGGGTTGCCGGGCGCCGCGTCAAGCCGCGGGTCTCAGCGGCTGGCGAGGATCGGTGCGGGCGGTTCGAGTTGGCCGAGCGACTCGTGCAGCGCGCGCAAGGTGGCGAGCGTCGAAAGGTCGGCGATGCCGTCGACCTTCTGCGGCCGGAAGTGCCGCTGGAAGGCGGTGACGACCTGCTGGGTCTGACCGTCGTAGCGGCCGTTCGGCGTGATGCCGTAGCCGTAATCGGCGAGCTTCTGCTGCAGCCACGATACCTCGTCGCCGATGGTGCCGAGCTTCAGAGCCGCGCCGGGCTGGATCGGCGCCGGCGGCACCCAGTGGCCGACGCCGGAATCGGCCAGCGCGTGCCACGGGAATTTTTCGCCGGGGTCCTTCTTGCGCGCCGGCGCGACGTCGGAATGCGCCAGCACGCGTGGCGCCGCCACGCCGCGGCGCAGGATGATGCCGCGGCACAGCGCGATCACCGCCGCGACCTGGCGCAGCGGAAATTCCGGATAGCCCCAGTCGTGCCCGCGGTTGACGATCTCGATGCCGATCGAACTGGAGTTGATGTCCTCCTCGCCGGCCCAGATCGCGGCGCCGGCATGCCAGGCGCGCTTGGCCTCGGGGACGCATTGCAGCACCCGGCCGTCCTCCAGCACGACGTAATGCGCCGAGACCTCGGTGCCGGCGCCGCACAGCCGCGCCAGCGCACCCTCGACGTCGGCCATCCCGGTGTAATGCAGCAGGATCATGTCCGGCACGCGGGCATTGGCGCGCTCGCCGAAATTCGGCGACGGGATGATGTCCGATACGACCGATGAATCCGGCTCGAATGTCTGCATGTCGGCGACGCCCTTGGGGAGCGGGAGGGCACGACGCTTCGTTTCGATACGAGCAGACGCGAACGAACCTGACAACATCCGACAACTCAAACCCGGCAAGACGACGGCAGCCGCAACCCGCTGCCCGGCCTCACTATCCGGCCGCGCGCCAGCCGCCGCAACGACCCTGTGTCACGGTTCGGCCATTTTCTGGGGACTGTGGGGGCGCGGCACCACCTGCGCAGAGGCGGATCGCTGCAATCTGCCGGGGTCACGCAACGGTTTCTTAACGCTAAACGCCGTTACTGAGAGGTGAAGTGCCGAACCGCGGGGAACGGCCGAGGTCTCAATTGTCGCCCATAAGCCCATGGCAATCCATCACAATCCAGGCGAGACGCCGGGCTTGCCAGCGATCGGCGGGCGGCCGGCTGCATTGGCCTGCTACCGCGCGGGCTGGCGCATGACCGAATCCCCCGTCCGCCATATCCCGGTGCTCGGCCGCGAGGCCGTCGACCTGCTGGCGCCGCGCGATGGCGGGGTCTACATCGACGCGACGTTCGGCGCCGGCGGCTATTCGAGGATGATTCTCGACGCCGCCGACAGCCGGGTTATCGGCATCGACCGCGATCGCACCGCGATCGCCGGTGGATTCGAGCTGGTGGAGCAGTCCGACGGCCGGCTGACGCTGGTCGAGGACCGCTTCTCGAACCTTGCCGAGGTCGCCGCGGCGGAGGGCGAGGCGCTGGTCGACGGCGTCGTGATGGACGTCGGCGTCTCCTCGATGCAGCTCGACCAGGCCGCGCGCGGCTTCTCGTTCCGGCAGGACGGGCCGCTCGATATGCGGATGGCGAATTCGGGGCCAACTGCGGGCGAGTTGGTGGCGCGCGCGTCGGAGGAAGATCTCGCCAAGATCATCTACATTTTCGGCGAGGAGCGGCACTCCCGCGCCGTCGCCCGCGCCATCGTCGCCGCCCGCAAGGAGGCGCCGATCGAAACAACGGGTGCGCTCGCCGCGATCATCGGCAAGGTGGTGTGGGCCAAGCCCGGCGAAATCCATCCGGCGACGCGGACGTTCCAGGCGCTGCGGATTTTCATCAACGAAGAGCTCGACGAGTTGCACCTGGCGCTCGCCGCAGCCGAACGCGTGCTGAAGCCGGGCGGGCGGCTGGTGGTGGTGTCGTTTCATTCGCTGGAAGACCGCATCGTCAAGAATTTCCTCGGCGATCGCAGCAGGACCGGCGGCGGCTCGCGGCATCTGCCGGAGCAGGCGCAGTCGGCGCCGAGCTTTTCGCTGCTCACCAAGCGCCCGGTGATCGCCGGCGGCGACGAGGTTGCCGCCAATCCACGCGCCCGTTCGGCCAAGCTGCGCGCGGCCGAGCGAACCGATGCGCCGGCGCATCAGGCGGGTGCGCTGCCGGCGTGGCCGTCGCTGGCCGATGTTATGCGGGGAGGGTGACCGATGCGCATCATCCATTTCCTCGTCATCGGCATGCTGGTGTTCGCGGCGGCCTATGTCTATCGCATCAAGATGGAGTCGACGTCGCGCACCGAGCGGGTGCTGCGGCTGCACGCCGAGGCACGCGAGCAGCGCGACGCGATCGCGCGGCTGCGCGCCGAATGGGCGCAGCTCGACGCGCCGATGCGGCTGCAGGGCCTCGCCGAGCGGCATCTGAAGCTGCGGCCGATCGCGGCCACGCAATTCGATCAGCTGAAGAACCTGCCGGACCGGCCGCCGAGCTTCCTCAAGCCGGGCGATCCCGATCCGATCGGCGCCATGATCGAGAACATCGATCCCGACATCATCACCGGCTCGCTGCCGGCACCTGCGCCGGAGAAAACCGGTGAGTGATCACGCGTTGCCGATCGTCCTCAAGCCGGAGCCGTGGCGGCAGCGGCTGATCCGCACCCTGCTGTACGGCAGCAATGTCGACCGCGCGCTGAAGGCGAAGGCGCGTATCGCTTTCGTGATGCTCGTATTCGCCGCGGTCTATGGCGTGATCGCCATCCGCCTCGTCACCATCGCGGTCACCGACACCCACAATACGCGCCGCGCCGGCGCGTCCGACGCCGTCGCCACCGCGAGGCCGGACCTGGTCGATCGCAGCGGCAGCATTCTCGCGACCGACGTCAAGACCCCGTCGCTGTTCGGCGAGCCGCGGCGCATCATCGACAAGGACGAGGCGATCGAACTGCTGACCGCGACGCTGCCGGACCTCGACACTGCCGAGGTGCGCGAGCGGCTGTCGTCGAAAAAGGGCTTCGCCTGGCTGAAGCGCGAGATCTCGCCGCAGCAGCAGCAGGCGATCCACCGGCTCGGCATTCCCGGAATCGGCTTCCTGCGCGAGAACCGCCGGATCTATCCGTCCGGTCCCGCGGTGTCGCATCTGATCGGTCTCGTCAACATCGACAACCAGGGCATCGCCGGCGTCGAGAAATGGCTCGACAACAATGGCCTCGCCGACCTGCATCGCGCCGGCTTCGCCACCGACCGGCTGCAGAAGCCGGTGGAGCTGTCGATCGACCTGCGCGTGCAGCACGCGCTGCGTGACGAACTGCTGAAGGCCAAGGAGAAGTACAAGGCGAAAGCCGCATCGGGCCTGGTCTCCAACGTCAAGACCGGCGAACTGATCGCGATGGTGTCGCTGCCGGATTTCGACCCCAACAATCCGAAGGAGGTCAACGACCCGGACCGCATCAACCGGCTGACCACCGGCGTCTATGAGATGGGATCGACCTTCAAGACGCTGACCTTGGCGATGGCGCTGGACAGCGGCAAGGCCAATCTCAACACGCTGTATGACGCCCGCGCGCCGCTGCAATATGGCAAATTCCGCATCCGCGACAGCCATCCGATGGGCCGCGCGATGACGCTGGCGGAGGTGTTCACCTATTCGTCGAATATCGGCGCGGCGCGCGCCGCGCTCGGGCAGGGCGTCGAGGCGCACAAGGCGTTCCTGAAGAAGACCGGCCAGCTCGACCGGCTGCGCACCGAACTGCCCGAAAGCGCCATGCCGATCGTGCCGAAGCGCTGGGGCGAACTCAACACCGTGACGATCGCGTTCGGCCACGGCATGGCGGTGGCGCCGCTGCAGGCGGTGATGGGCATCAACGCGATGGTCAATGGCGGCTACCTGATCCAGCCGACCTTCCTCAAGCGCAGCGAGCAGGAGGCGATGGAGATCGCCAAGCGCGTGGTGAAGAAGGATACCAGCGACAAGATCCGTTATCTGATGCGGCTCAATGCCGAGACCGGCACCGCGAAGAAGGCCGAGGCGATCGCCAAGGGCTACTATCTCGGCGGCAAGACCGGCACCTCGGAAAAGGTGGTGGGCGGCCGCTACTCCCGCAAGCAGGTGTTGAACTCGTTCACCGCGATCCTGCCGATGGACAATCCGCAGTTCCAGGTGCTGATCATGCTGGACGAGCCGAAGGCGCTGCCGGAGACCCACGGCTTCATCACCTCGGGCTGGAACGCGGTGCCGACCGGCGGCAATGTGATCGCGCGAATCGCGCCATTGCTGGGATTGTCGCCGCGCTTCGATCTGGCGCCGTCCGACCGCCTCATTCTTGCGGCATCGAAGGTGAATCCGTAGGTCTGCGAGCGGGTTGCGGGAGCCTGTTCGTCACCGCGAGCGACCCGTTTGCGCACCGTGCCGATTGCGTTAAAAGCCGTTGGCTTTTTGCCGCGTTGGCGTCATTGCAATCCCGTGCCGGCCGGACTGGACCACCATGAAACTGCGCGAGCTGTTCAGCGATGAGGCCGGGATCGGCGCCGTCGACGGCGAGATCGCCGTGACCGGTCTCGCCGTGGACAGCCGCGTCGTGAAACCGGGCGACGTGTTCTTCGCGCTGTCCGGGAGCAAGGTCGACGGTTCGCGCTTCGTCGATCAGGCGGTGGCATCCGGCGCGGTCGCGGTGGCGGGTGACCATGCGCCGGCGTCGGTCGGCGTGCCGTTCGTCACCCTGCGCAATCCGCGGCGTTCACTCGCGCTGGCGGCCGCGCGGCTCTATCCGCGCCAGCCGAACACCATCGCCGCCATCACCGGCACCAGCGGCAAGACCTCGGTGGCCGCGTTCCTGCGGCAGATCTGGCAGCGGCTCGGATTTGAATCGGCGAGCATCGGCACCATCGGCCTCGTCTCGCCGAAGCGCACCGTCTACGGCTCGCTGACGACGCCCGATCCGATCGCGCTGCATCGCTCGCTCGACGAGATCGCCGGCGAGGGCGTCACGCATCTGGCGCTGGAGGCGTCGTCGCACGGGCTCGACCAGTTCCGGCTCGACGGCGTGTGCGTCGCCGCCGGCGGCTTCACCAACCTGTCGCGCGATCACATGGACTACCATCCAGACGTCGCGCACTACCTCTCGGCCAAGCTGCGGCTGTTTCTCGATCTCGTCGTCGCCGACGGCGTCGCGGTGATCGCCGCCGATCACGACGTTTCGGCGCAGGTGATCCACGCGGCGCAGTCGCGGCATCTGCGGCTGATCGGCGTCGGCCGCAAGGCCAACGGCGCCGGCGAGGGCATTCGCCTTCTCGACGCGGCCATCGACGGCTTCGCCCAGCGGCTGACCCTGGAGCATCGCGGCGCGCGCCACGAGGTCAGGCTGCCGCTGGTCGGCGAATTCCAGATCGAGAACGCGCTGGTCGCGGCCGGCCTCGCGATCGGCACCGGCGGCGACGCGGCCAGGGTATTTGCAGCGCTCGAACATCTCGAAGGCGCCAAGGGCCGGCTCGAACTGGTCGGCGAAAAAAGCGGCGCGCCGGTGTTCATCGACTACGCGCACAAGCCGGACGCGCTCGCCAAGGCGCTGCAGGCGCTCCGGCCCTATGCGAAGCGAAAGCTGGTGGTGGTGATCGGCGCCGGCGGCGACCGCGACGCCGGCAAGCGGCCGTTGATGGGCGCAATCGCCGCCGAGCAGGCCGATGCGGTGATCGTCACCGACGACAATCCGCGCAGCGAAGCCCCCGCCGCGATCCGCGCGGCGATATTGGCGGCGGCGCCCGGCGCCCGCGAGATCGGCGACCGGGCCGAGGCGATCCGCGTGGCGATCGAGGGCCTCGCGGCCGGCGACGCGTTGCTGATTGCCGGCAAGGGTCACGAGACCGGACAGATCGTCGGCGACCGGGTGCTGCCGTTCAGCGATCACGACGCCGCCGCAGCGGCGCTGACTTCGAGGGTGGCATGAGCACGAAACCTTTATGGACAGCCGACGCGATGGCGGCGGCGATGCGCGCCGAACGCAGCGGCACGCTGCCGGCGGCGATCACCGGCCTGTCGATCGACAGCCGCAGCCTGAAGCCGGGCGACGCTTACTTCGCAATTCTCGGCGACGTCCATGACGGGCATGATTTCGTCGATGCGGCGCTGAAAGCTGGCGCGGCGCTTGCCGTCGTCGCCAAGGCGCAGCGCGACAAGTTTGCGGCCGATGCGCCGCTGCTGATCGTCGACGACGTGCTGGCCGGCCTGGTGCTGCTCGCGCATGCGTCCCGCGCGCGGTTGCAGGCGCAGGTGATCGCGGTGACCGGCTCGGTCGGCAAGACCTCGACCAAGGAAGCGCTGCTGCGCGTGTTGTCGGCGCAGGGCGAGACCCATGCCTCGGTGGCGTCCTTCAACAACCACTGGGGCGTACCGCTGTCGCTGGCGCGCTGCCCCGAGACGGTGCGCTTCGCGGTGTTCGAGATCGGCATGAATCACGCCGGCGAGATCGAGCCGCTGGTGCAGATGGTGCGGCCACATGTGGCGATCATCACCACGGTCGAGCCGGTGCATCTGGAATTCTTCTCCGGCATCGAGGCGATCGCCGACGCCAAGGCGGAGATCTTCGCGGGCCTCGAGACCGGCGGCGCTGCCGTGCTGAACCGCGACAATGCTCAGTTCGCGCGGCTGTCGCGGCAGGCGAAAGCGCGCGGCGTCGCGCGCATCGTGTCGTTCGGCGCCGACGCCAAGGCCGACGCGCGGCTGATCGACGTCTCGCTGCAGCCGGATGCCTCGGCGGTGCATGCCGACATTCTCGGCCACGACGTCACCTACAAGCTCGGCATGCCCGGCCGTCACATGGCGATGAATTCGCTGGCGGTGCTGGCGACCGCACAGATTGCCGGCGCCGATTTGGCGCTCGCCGCGCTGACCCTGTCGCAAGTGCAGCCGGCGGCGGGGCGCGGCGTGCGCCGGACGTTCGAGGTCGAAGGCGGCGAGGCGACCTTGATCGACGAGAGCTACAACGCCAATCCGGCGTCGATGGCGGCCGCATTGAACGTGCTGGGCGCCGCATCGGTCGGCACGCATGGCCGCCGCATCGCGGTGCTGGGCGACATGCTCGAACTGGGCCCGACCGGCGCGGCGCTGCATCGCGGCCTGGCGGACGCGGTCGCCGCCAACGGCATCGACATGGTGTTCTGCTGCGGGCCGTTGATGCGGCATCTGTGGGATGCCCTTTCCTCGGGGCGGCGGGGCGGCTATGCAGAGAATTCGGCCGCGCTCGAATCGCAGCTGGTCGCGGCGATCCGCGCGGGGGACGTCATCATGGTCAAGGGGTCGCTGGGCTCGCGGATGAAAACCATCGTGACCGCGCTCGACACGCGCTTCGCCGGCCCGGCCGCGCGCTCTCCCATCGCGACGTAAGGCGGACAGAATGCTGTACTGGCTGATCGACCTCGCCGCCACGGTGCCGGCCTTCAATGTGTTCCGCTACATCACCTTCCGCACCGGCGGCGCGATGGTCACCGCGGCGCTGTTCGTGTTCATGTGCGGGCCGTGGATCATCGACAATCTGCGGCTGCGGCAGGGCAAAGGCCAGCCGATCCGCGCCGACGGACCGCAATCGCATCTGATCTCGAAGATCGGCACGCCGACGATGGGCGGGCTGATGATCCTGTCGGGCATGGTGGTGGCGACGCTGCTGTGGGCCAACCCGCGTAACCCCTACGTCTGGATCGTGATGGCGGTGACGCTCGGCTTCGGCTTCATCGGCTTCTACGACGACTACCTCAAGGTCACCAAGCAGAGCCACAACGGCTTCTCGGGCCGGACGCGGCTGCTGATCGAGACGTTGATCGCGGTCGCGGCCTGCTACGCGCTGGTGCGGCTCGGCCGCGATCCGCTGTCGAGTTCGCTGGTGATTCCGTTCTTCAAGGACGTGGTGCTGAATCTCGGCTGGTTCTTCGTGATCTTCGCGGCCTTCATCGTGGTCGGCGCCGGCAATGCGGTGAATCTCACCGACGGGCTCGACGGGCTCGCCATCGTGCCGGTGATGATCGCGGCAGCGAGCTTCGGGATGATCTCCTATCTCGCCGGCAACGCCGTGTTCGCCGACTACCTGCAGATCAACTACGTCGCCGGCACCGGTGAACTGGCGGTGCTGTGCGGCGCGGTGCTCGGCGCCGGGCTCGGCTTTTTGTGGTTCAACGCGCCGCCGGCCTCGATCTTCATGGGCGACACCGGCTCGCTGGCGCTGGGCGGCATGCTGGGGTCGATCGCGGTCGCGGTGAAGCACGAGATCGTGCTGGCGGTGATCGGCGGGCTGTTCGTGCTGGAGGCGGTGTCGGTGATCGTGCAGGTGACGTCGTTCAAGCTGACCGGCAAGCGCGTGTTCCGGATGGCGCCGATCCACCATCACTTCGAGCAGAAGGGCTGGACCGAGCCGCAGATCGTGATCCGGTTCTGGATCATCTCGGTGATGCTGGCGCTGGTCGGCCTCTCGACCCTGAAGCTGCGGTGATGCGGCGCCGCGAGGCTCTCTCTTTTTTCCCCTCTCCCCTCGTGGGAGAGGGTGGCGAGCGAAGCTCGCCGGGTGAGGGGGCGCTGGGTCAGTGCTCGGCCGCCCCCCTCATCCGGCACGGGCTGCGCCCGCGCCACCTTCTCCCACGAGGGGAGAAGGCAAGAAGCGGGGCTCCGTTGTGATTCCCGTCACGTCCTTCGCAGGGAAATCGGTTGCGGTGTTCGGGCTCGGCGGGTCGGGGCTGGCGTGCTGCCATGCGCTGCAGGCCGGCGGCGCCAATGTGGTGGCGAGCGACGACAGCATCGACCGGCTGGTGCAGGCGGCGCAGGCCGGCTTCATCACCGCCGGCGATCTGCGCAACGTGTCGTGGGACAATTTCGCGGCCCTGGTACTGACTCCCGGCGTGCCGCTGACCCATCCGGCGCCGCACTGGACCGTGCTGATGGCGCAGGCCGCCGGCATCGAGGTGATCGGCGACATCGAACTGTTCTGCCGCGAACGGCGGCGCCACGCGCCCGACGCGCCGTTCGTCGCCATCACCGGCACCAACGGCAAGAGCACGACCACCGCGCTGATCGCGCATCTGATGCGCGAGGCCGGCCATGACGTGCAGATGGGCGGCAATATCGGCACCGCGATCCTGTCGCTGGAGCCGCCGCGCGCCGGCCGCGTGCACGTGATCGAGATGTCGTCCTACCAGATCGATCTCACACCCTCGCTCGATCCCAGCGTCGGCATCCTGCTCAATGTCAGCGAAGACCACATCGACCGCCACGGCACGCTCGCGCATTACGCGGCGGTGAAGGAGCGATTGATCGCCGGCGTGCAGCCGGGCGGCACCGCGATCGTCGGCGTCGACGACGGGTTCGGCCGCGCCATCGCCGATCGCAACGAACAGGCCGGCCGGCGCGTGGTGCGCATCTCGGTGAAGCAGCCGCTGGCCGACGGCATCACCGTGGTGCACGACGCCATTGTCGCGGCGTCCGGCGGCAGCAGCCGCGAGATCGCGAAGATCGGCGGCATCGGCTCGCTGCGCGGGTCGCACAATGCGCAGAACGCCGCGGCCTCTGCGGCGGCGGGGCTCGCACTCGGCGTCAGCGCCGAGGTGCTGCAGAAAGGGCTGCGCAGCTTCCCGGGACTGGCGCATCGCATGGAGCAGGTCGGCCGTCAGGGCGCGACGCTGTTCGTCAACGACTCCAAGGGCACCAATGCGGACGCCACCGCCAAGGCGCTGGCGTCGTTCAACGACATCTTCTGGATCGCCGGCGGCAAGCCGAAGACCGGCGGCATCGACAGCCTCGCGGAGTTCTTTCCGCGGATCCGCAAGGCGTTCCTGATCGGCGAGGCCGCGCCGGCCTTCGCCAGGACGCTCGAGGGCAGGGTTCCCTACGAGATCAGCGAGACGCTCGACCGCGCGGTCCCCGCCGCGGCCCGCGACGCCGCTGCCGCGGGTCTCGCCGAGCCCGTGGTGCTGCTGTCGCCGGCCTGCGCGTCGTTCGACCAGTACCGCAATTTCGAGATCCGCGGCACCGCGTTCCGCGATCTGGTGTTGGCGCTGCCGGGCTTGAAGCCGGTGGTGTGACGCGACCTGCGTGTCCCGGGCGCGCTGCGGCATTCTTATGCCGCTTCGCAGAACCGGGACCGTACCAACGGCAGCCTACATCGCATTTTCCGTTTCCGTTGGTACGGCCCCGGCTCAGCAGCGCACCACGCCGCAAGCGCGGCGCGCTGCGCTGCGTCCGGGGCACGATGAACTTGCAGGCGTATTGATTTGTCATGGCCGGGCTTGTCCCGGCCATCCACGCCTTCTGGGCGGCCAAGACGTGGATGCCCGGAACAAGTCCGGGCATGACGGACGAGCAAGCGGCGGCGCAAACCGATCGTCAATTGTCCAGGATTCCTTAACCGTCCCGAAACCATGATCGGCCACCAATAGGGGTCACCCTTGCCCGCAGGATGGCCGATGATTTCCCGTGAACAGCGCACCCCGTTCAGCGAATGGTGGTGGACCATCGACAAGCCGCTGCTGGGGGCGATCGTCGCGCTGGCGTTGACCGGGGTGATCCTGTCGCTGGCGGCGTCGCCGCCGGTGGCCACCCGGATCGGGCTCGAGCCGTTCCACTTCTTCAACCGCCACATGCTGTTCCTGCTGCCCGGCTTCATCGTGCTGATCGGCGTCTCGTTCCTGTCGCCGCGGCAGGTCCGGCGCAGCGCGCTGATCGTGTTCGGCGTCAGCATGGCGCTGCTGGTGGCGACCCTGCTGTTCGGCCCCGAGGTGAAGGGCTCGCGGCGCTGGATCACCTTGCTCGGCGTCAACATCCAGGCATCGGAATCCGCCAAGCCGGCCTTCGTGGTGCTGGCGGCGTGGCTGTTCTCGGAATCGGCGCGGCGGCCGGAAATGCCGGCGACCTCGATGGCGCTGGCGCTGCTGCTGTCGCTGGTGACGCTGTTGGTGCTGGCGCCGGATTTCGGCCAGACCATGCTGATCCTGATGGCGTGGGGCGCGCTGTTCTTCATCGCCGGCATGCGGCTGATCTGGGTCGCGGGGCTGGCCGGCGTGGCCGCAGCGGGGCTGTTCACCGCCTATCTGTTCGTGCCGCACGTCGCCGGCCGCATCAAACGCTTCATGGACCCGGCTTCGGGCGACACCTTCCAGGTCGACATGGCGATGGAAGCCTTCAGCAAGGGCGGCTGGTTCGGGCTCGGGCCGGGCGAGGGCGTCGCCAAGCGCAGCCTGCCGGACAGCCATACGGATTTCGTGTTCGCGGTCGGCGCCGAGGAATTCGGCATCATCCTGTGCCTGGCGGTGCTGGGGCTGTTCGCCTTCATCGTGCTACGGACGCTGTCGCGCGCCTATGCCAGCGAGGACCTGTTCGCGCGGTTCGCCGCCTCCGGGCTGGCGATCCTGTTCGGCGTGCAGGCCGCGATCAACATGGCGGTGAACCTGCACCTGATTCCGGCCAAGGGCATGACCCTGCCGTTCATCTCCTATGGCGGCTCGTCGATGATTTCGCTGGCCTACAGCGTCGGCATGATGCTCGCCTTGACGCGGATGCGCCCGCGCACCGAAATCGAGTCCAACGACGCGGCGGTTTCGGCGCGCAGCTACGCCTGAGCCGAACCGGCGGCGGCGATCCGCGTTGGACATCCTTGAACTTGAACTGACGGTCAACACCATGAGCACTGCGCCCCTGATCCTGCTCGCCGCCGGCGGCACCGGCGGACATCTGTTCCCCGCCGAGGCGCTCGGCGTGGTGCTGATGAAGCGCGGCCACCGGGTGCGGCTGGTGACGGATTCCCGCGCGCTGCGCTATGGCGGGCTGTTCTCGATCGACATGCTCGACGTGGTGCCGAGCGCCACCGTGCGCGGCCGCACGCCGTGGTCGCTGGCGCGCACCGCGCTGGTGCTGGCGGCGGGCACCGGCGCCGCGCTCAATCTGATGCGGCGGCTGAAGCCCGCCGCGGTGGTCGGCTTCGGCGGCTATCCGACCTTGCCGCCGCTGATCGCCGCCAAGATGTTCGGCATCCCGACGCTGATCCACGACGCCAATGCGGTGATGGGCCGCGCCAACCGCTTTCTCTCGACCCGGGTCAGCGCGATCGCCACCTCGCTGCCCGGCGTGCTCGACCGCGATCCGGAGCTGAGCGGCAAGGCCACCACCACCGGCACCCCGATGCGCCCCGCCATCCTCGGCGCCGCCGCGGTGCCCTATGCGGCGCCGGCGCCCGGCGGTGCCTTGCGGCTGCTGGTGGTCGGCGGCAGCCAGGGCGCGCGGGTGATGGCGGACATCGTGCCGCCGGCGATCGAACGGCTGAAGCCGGAGCTGCATCGCCGCCTGGTGCTGACCCAGCAGGTGCGCGACGAGGACATGGCGCGGGTCCGCGCCACCTATGAGCGGCTCGGCATCGTCGCCGAGCTGGCGCCGTTCTTCGGCGACCTGCCGGCGCGGCTGGCCTCGAGCCATCTGGTGATCTCGCGCTCCGGCGCCGGCACCGTCGCCGAACTCGGCGCCATCGGCCGGCCCTCGATCCTGGTGCCGCTGCCCGGCGCGCTCGACCAGGACCAGTTCGCCAATGCCGGCGTGCTGCTGCAGGCCGGCGGCGCGTTGCGCATCGTGCAGGACGAATTCACCCCCGATCGGCTCGCCGCCGAGATCGCCGCGCTCGCCGCCGAGCCGGAGCGGCTCGCCGCAATGGCCAGGGCCGCCCGCAGCGTCGGCCGGCTGGACGCCGCCGACCGGCTGGCCGATCTGGTCGGCAAGGTGGCGGGGATTTAGCTGATAACATGGGCGAATCAGGATTTGTCATGGCCGGGCTTGTCCCGGCCATCCACGTCTTGCATGAAGACCCCCAGAGGCCTGGATGGCCGGGACAAGCCCGGCCATCACGCAATCATTGACGAGACCCGCCCATGAGACTTCCCCGCGAGATCGGACCCATCCACTTCGTCGGGATCGGCGGCATCGGCATGAGCGGGATTGCCGAGGTGCTGTGCAATCTCGGCTACACGGTGCAGGGCTCCGACGCCTCGGAGAGCGCCAACGTCAACCGGCTGCGCGACAAGGGCATCGTGATCCATGTCGGCCATGCGGCGGAGAACGTCGCCGGTGCCGACGTGCTGGTGGTGTCGACCGCGATCAAGCGCGACAATCCGGAACTGCTGGCGGCCCGCGCGCAGCGCATCCCGGTGGTGCGTCGCGCCGAAATGCTGGCCGAGCTGATGCGGCTGAAAAGCTGCGTCGCGATCGCCGGCACCCATGGCAAGACCACCACCACCTCGATGGTGGCGGCGCTGCTCGACGCCGGCGATCTTGATCCGACCGTCATCAATGGCGGCATCATCAACGCCTACGGCACCAATGCGCGGCTCGGCGCCGGCGACTGGATGGTGGTGGAGGCCGACGAGAGCGACGGCACCTTCCTCAAGCTGCCGGCCGACGTCGCCATCGTCACCAATGTCGATCCCGAGCACCTCGATCATTTCGGCACCTTCGACGCGGTGCAGGATGCGTTCCGGCACTTCGTCGAGAACGTGCCGTTCTACGGCTTCGCGGTGATGTGCATCGATCATCCGGTGGTGCAGACTTTGGTCGGCAAGATCGAGGACCGCCGCATCATCACCTATGGGGAGAACCCGCAGGCCGACGCGCGGCTGATCGACCTGAAGCCGTCCGGCGGCGGCTCGTCGTTCAAGGTCGCGTTCCGCGACCGCAAGGCCGGCACCTCGCACGAGATCGCCGACCTGATGCTGCCGATGCCGGGCCGGCACAACGCGCTCAACGCCACGGCGGCGATCGCGGTGGCGCATGAGCTGGGGCTGGCCGACGACACCATCCGCCAGGCGCTGGCCGCGTTCGGCGGCGTGCGCCGGCGCTTCACCAAGACCGGCGACTGGAACGGCGTCACCATCATCGACGACTACGGCCACCATCCGGTGGAGATTTCCGCCGTGCTGAAGGCGGCGCGGGATTCCACCAGGGGCAAGGTGATCGCGGTGGTGCAGCCGCATCGCTTCACGCGGCTGCAGTCGCTGTTCGAGGAGTTCTGCACCTGCTTCAACGACGCCGACGCGGTGATCGTCGCCGAGGTCTATCCGGCCGGCGAGGCGCCGATCGCCGGCATCGACCGCGACCACTTCGTGCTCGGCCTGCGCGCCCACGGCCACCGCAACGTCATCCCGCTGCAGGAATCCGCGGCGCTGGCCGGCGTGGTCGCTGGCATCGCCAGGGACGGCGACTACGTGGTCTGCCTCGGCGCCGGCAACATCACGCAATGGGCCTACGCGCTGCCGGGTGAATTGCAGGCACTGGGGTGAGGGCGTTGGCTGGCGTTCGGCGGCGAGGCGTGGATGGCCGGGACAAGCCCGACCATGACGAACTTGAAGGCAGGATTCGGGCTCTCAGCCTGTCATGGCCGGGCTCGTCCCGGCCATCCACGTCTTTACTGCGTGATCAGCGGATAGAGATCATCCCAATCCGGATTGCTGGCCAAGATCGTGCGAACCTTCCATGCCCGCGGCCAGTGCTTGATGGTGTGCTCGCGCTGGATGGCGTCGCGGATGTCATCGAATTGCTCGAAATAAACGAGGCGCTTCAGCCCGTAGCGCTTGGTGAAGCCGTCGACGAAGCCGGACCGATGTTCGTACACGCGGCGTACCAGGTCGCTCGTGACGCCGACATAGAGAATGCCGTTTGGACGGTTGGTCATGAAGTACACATAGCCGCCTGCCATGCCGATAATCTGCAAGACGTGGATGGCCGGGACAAGCCCGGCCATGACGAACTTGAAGGTATGCTTTGCAGCCTGTCATGGCCGGGCTCGTCCCGGCCATCCACGTCTTTGGCGGCGCTGCGATGAGCTTCCCCGACATCACCCCCGACCTGAAAGCCGCGATGCCGGAGTTGCGCGGGCGGATGCTGGCGAATGAGCCGCTGGCGCCGTTGACGTGGTTTCGGGTGGGCGGGCCGGCGCAGGTGTTGTTCACGCCGGCGGATGAGGAGGATCTCGCGTATTTCCTCTCGCGGCTGCCGGGCGACATCGACGTCACCGTGGTCGGCGTCGGCTCCAACCTGATCGTGCGCGACGGCGGCATTGCGGGCGTGGTGATCCGGCTGGGCGCGCGCGGGTTCGGGGCGAGCAGTGCCGAAAGCGAGATCATCACGGCCGGGACCGCGGCGCTGGACAGGCGGGTGGCGGAGACCGCGGCGGCGGCCGGGCTCGGCGGGCTGGAATTCTACTTCGGCATTCCGGGCTCGATCGGCGGCGCGCTGCGGATGAATGCCGGGGCCAATGGCCGCGAGACCAGGGACGTGCTGATCGACGCCGCCGCGATCGGCCGCGACGGCACGCGCCACGTCATCAGCAATGCCGAGATGCAATTCACCTATCGTGCCAACGGCGTCGACCCGTCGCTGATCTTCACGGCGGCGCGGTTCCGCGGCACGCCGGAGTCGGCGGAGGCGATCCGCGCCAAGATGGACGAGGTGCAGGCGCATCGCGAGGCGGCGCAGCCGGTGCGCGAGAAGACCGGCGGCTCGACCTTCAAGAACCCGCCGGGTCATTCGGCCTGGAAGCTGATCGACGCCGCCGGCTGCCGCGGCCTGCGGGTCGGCGGCGCGCAGGTCTCTGAAATGCACTGCAACTTCCTGATCAACACCGGCGACGCCACCGCGCTGGACATCGAGACGCTGGGCGACACCGTGCGGGCCCGCGTCAAGGCTCAGTCAGGAATCGATTTGCACTGGGAGATCAAGCGGATCGGAATCGCGGCTGAGTAATTACTTTACCGCGGTTGGTGGCGATGCCGGCGGCGGCTCGGCCGGCGAATAGGGCAGATAGTCCAGCGTCAGCAGCCGCTCCAGCGGCGCCTGCGAGACCCGGAACACGCCGCCGAACGGATCCTCCTGCAGCGCGATCAGGCCGAGCGCCACGATCGCGCCGGTCGCGAACACCGTCAGCGCGGCCATCATCGCCCGCCGGTTTTCCAGGTGCACCAGCGCCAGCGCCACCAGCGTGATCGCGCCGAGGATCAGCACCGAGACCCATTTCAGATCGTTGGTGCGGTTCGATGTCAGGCTGAGCCGCGTGCTGCGCGCGGTCCCGGCCTTCACCATCGCGGTCAGCATTGCCGCATGGACGGCGGCGCTGGCCTGGCGGGTGACGGCGGGATCGCTGAGCTCGCGCAGCAGGTCATCATAGGCGGCGACGGTCCGCGGCGAGGCGACGCTTCTCGCCGAGGGCCATTCGTCGGTGAGGATCGAGTTGACATAGGCCTTCAGCGCCGCGCGGATGTCGCGCATGTCGATCACCGACGCCACGCTCAGCGCGAAGACGTTCTGCAGCTCGCCGGCCTCGGTCTGCACGGCATGCGACGCCTGGCGATTGCGCTCGCCGACGTCGTAGGCCAGGAAGCTGGTCTGCAGGCTGAACAGCACGGCCATCGTGGCGATGAACGGCGGCACCACGCCGGACAGCGTGGCGATCCGCGCCTTCAGCGGCGACCGGAACACCAGGCCGAACAGCGCCAGCGTCAGGCCGTAATACAGCAGCGCAAGCGTGGCGAAGGTCCCGAAGGTGGGCAGGCTGAGCCAGTAATTGATCATCGTGACGTTCGATCCATCTGGGGAGGGACGAGGGACAATGCCGCGGGCACGTCAGGTGCCGCAGAGTTCGGCGACGAAACCCAGCAGCGGCCGGTTGCGGATCGCGGCCGCCGCGCGCAGCTCGTGCTCGACCCGCGGCGCCACTGCGGCGATGTCGTAAGTGGCGCGCACCGCCTGCGCCGCGGCCTGGCCCATCAGCGCGCGCGCGACCGGATCATGCGCCAGCGCCAGCATGCGCTGCGCCAGCGCGTCGACGTCGCCGACCGGCACGACGTGACCGCTGGTGCCGTCCTGCAGGAATTCGGAAACCAGCCCGACGTCGGTGGCGACGATCGGCAGGCCGCGCGCCATCGCCTCCAGCACGGCGATCGGCCCGGTCTCCTTGCCCGACGACAGCGCGAACACGTCCAGCGCCGCCAGCAGTTTCGGCACGTCGGACTGCACGCCCAGCAGCACCAGGTGCGATGTCACTCCAAGCTGTTCGGCGGTCTGCATCAGCTCGGCAAAATAATCGGCATGCGGCGCGCCTGCGAGCACCAGCTTCACATGTGGTAAAGTCTTCGTCACGATCGCCAGCGCGCGCACCAGATCGATCTGCCGCTTGCGCGGCTGGATGTCGCCGACCGAGCCGATCACCACGGCGTCCGGCGACAGGCCGAGCGCCGCGCGGGCGGCGTGGCGTTCGTCGGCCGCGATGACCGGAAAGGCGGAGGTGTCGATGAAATTCGGAATCATCCGGATGGCCTTCGCCGAGACCCGGTTGACCTTGCGGTGATGCTCGGCGGCGCCCGGCGAGGTGGCGATGACGATGTTGTTGAACCACCAGTGCAGCTGCAGCGACGTCGAATGGGCGGTGGCGACGATCGGCCGGCGGCTGAGGATCCGCGCCAGCATGCCGTAGGTGTGGGCGCTGCTCATATGGGTGTGCAGCACGTCGGGCTGGAAGGCATTGAGCCGTTTCGTGACGCGGATCAGTTCGCCGGGGCTGCGCGAGAACGAGGTCTCGAATTTTTCGGCGCCCTTGATCGCCGGCTGCTGCGCGATCCAGGCGCCGGGCCGATGCAGCAGCAGCACGCGATGGCCGCGCGCCACCAGATAGGGGATCAGCAGCAGGCAATGCACCGCGACGCCGTTGACGCCGGTGCCGGACATCATCATGGCGATGCGCAGCGGTGGGGCGGGATTGACGGTCATGGCCGAAACAGGATCAGAAGGGCGGGGCAGGGCTTTGGACAAGGCGTGACAGGCATCTTCTCCGAATCGACAAAATACACGAAAATCTCCGTCGAAGACTCTGTTCTGATTTTGATTTCATCGTCGCGCGGCGGCAATTGAGGGCATCAGGTGACAACACGCAAGCACGTCGCGGTTCTGCTCGGAGGTTGGTCGTCGGAACGCGAGGTGTCGCTGCGTTCGGGCAAGGCCTGCGCCGACGCGCTGGAGCGGCGCGGCTACCAGGTGTCGCGGATCGACGTCGGCCGCGACGTGGCGAACGTACTGTCGAGCCTCAAGCCCGACGTCGCGCTGGTGATGCTGCATGGCCGGCCCGGCGAGGACGGCACCATCCAGGGCGTGCTGGAGACGCTCGGCATCCCCTACAGCCATTCCGGCGTGCTGGCCTCGGCGCTGGCGATGCAGAAGGATCTGGCCAAGACGGTGATGGCGACCGCCGGCATTCCGGTGGCGCAGGGTCTCACGCTGACCCGCGCCGAGGTCGCGAGGGCGCATGCGATGCCGCCGCCGTATGTCATCAAGCCGGTGGCGGACGGCTCCAGCGTCGGCGTGTTCATCGTCACCGAGGCACACAAGCATCCGCCGCAGGAGCTGTTCCGCGAGGACTGGCCGCATGGCGACCAGCTGCTGGTCGAGCGCTACGTCGCCGGCAAGGAACTGACCTGCGCCGTGGTCAAGGGCGAGCCGACCGGCGTGATCGAGATCGTGCAGACCAACAAATTTTACGATTATGAGGCAAAGTACTCACCGGGCGGATCAAATCACATCCTGCCTGCTCCACTTTTACCTTTTGTTTACCAGGAAGTCCGAAGGTTAACGCTGGCGGCGCATTTGGCGCTCGGCTGCCGGGGCGTTAGCCGGGCGGATTTCCGCTTCGACGATCGCATCGAGGGAACTGGTGGCCTCGTCTGTCTCGAGGTCAACACCCAACCCGGCATGACCGAGACGTCACTTGTGCCAGAGCTCGCAGCGGATGCGGGCGTAACATTTGACGAGCTTGTGCAATGGATGGTGGAGGACGCCTCGCTTGGTCGCTGAGACTGCGCAGGTTCGCGTCTGACCTGGTAGCGGCGTCCATCGGCGTCGGCATCCTGACGCGCGAATGGCTGGAGCGCCGCCGGGCGGCGCAGAAGCTGCGTCCCGCCCCGCGCCCGGTGCCGTCCAACCGCTATCTCGCTCTGCTGGAAAAATACCTGCCGCGCCGCATCGGCGTGGTCGCGACGGTGCTGATCCTGGTCGGCAGCGTCGGCCTCGGCGTGGTCAAGGGCGGCCATCTCGAGGACTTCATCGAAGCCGCCAGCGATGCCCGCAACGCCGTCGCCAACACCGCCGGCTTCCGCATCACCGCGGTCGCGGTCGCCGGCCGCAAGCAACTCACACACGACGAGGTGCTGGCGATCGGCGGCGTCAACGGCCGCTCGTCGCTGCTGTTCCTCGACGCGGTCGCGGTGCGCGAAAAGCTGAAGGCCAATCCGTGGATCGCCGAAGCCAACGTGCTGAAGCTGTATCCCGGCGAATTGCGGATCGACATCACCGAGCGCACTGCCTTCGCGCGCTGGCAGATCAACGGCCGGATCTCGGTGATCGCCGATGACGGCGCGGTGCTGGAGCCCTATGTGGCGCGCCGCTTCGCCACTTTGCCGCTGCTGGTGGGCAAGGGCGCCGACACCCATGGGCGCGACTTCATCGCGCTGCTGGCGAAATATCCGCAGGTCAAATCCGTAACCCGCGCCGCCATTTACGTCGGCGAGCGAAGGTGGAATTTGAGGCTCACCAACGGCCTCGACATCCGCCTTCCGGAGAACGACATCGGCAACGCGCTGGCGTCGCTGACCAAGTACGACGCCGAGGACAAGCTGCTGTCGCGCGACATCGTCGCGGTCGACATGCGGCTGCCCGACCGGCTGACGGTGCGGCTCTCCGAGGACGCCGCCAAGGCGCGCGAAGAGCTGTTCAAGGACAAGAAACCCAAGAAGAAGGCCGGTGACGCGTGAGCCTGGATCGTAACCAGACCCCGAAGACCCGACCGATGCCGCAGAAGCGCACCGCGCTGGTGGCCTCTCTCGACATCGGCACCAGCAAGGTCGCGTGCATGATCGCGCGGCTGAAGCCGTGCCCGCCGAACGACGCGCTGCGCGGCCGCAGCCACGCGGTCGAACTGATCGGCTACAGCCAGATCCAGTCGCGCGGCGTCAAGGCCGGCGCGGTGGTCGATCTGGTCGAGTGCGAACACGCCGTGCGGCAGGCGGTGTCGCTGGCGGAGAAGATGGCGAAGGTGCGGGTCGAGTCCGTGCTGCTGTCGGTCTCGGCCGGCCGGCTGCAGGGCCAACTGATCGAGGCCGCCGCCGATCTGCGCGGCGGGTCGGTGACCGCGGACGATGTCAGCCGCGTCACCAGCGCCGGCATGCGCCACGCCACCGCGCCCGGCCGCACCGTGCTGCACGCGCTGCCGGTCGGCTACACGCTGGACGGCGTGAAAGGCATCCGCGATCCGAAGGGCATGGTGGCGCGCCAGTTCGGCGTCGACATGAATGTCGTCACCGCCGACGCCACTGTGGCGAAGAACGTGATGCTGGTGGTCGAGCGCTGCCATCTCAACGTCGAGGCGATGGCGGCGAGTCCTTATGTCGCAGGGCTGTCGGTGCTGACCGATGACGAGGCCGATCTCGGCGCCGCCGTGATCGAAATGGGCGCCGGAACCACGACAATCTCGATCTATTCCGGCGGACGCTTCGTCCACGCCTCGGGATTTGCGGTCGGCGGGCAACACATCACGATGGATCTCGCGCGCGGCCTCGGTGCATGCATTGCAGATGCCGAGCGAATCAAGACGTTATATGGCACCGTACTGACCGGTGGCTCCGACGCGCGCGAGCTGATGTCGGTGCCGACCGCCGGCGATCACGAGCGGGACGGGCCGCAGGTCATCTCCCGCGCCACGATCGCCAATATCGTTCGGCAGCGCGCCGAGGAGATTTTTGAAATGGTCAGGGACCGGCTTGCCGATTCCCCCTTCGCCGCCGAACCCCGGGCCCGCGTGGTACTGAGCGGCGGCGCTTCGCAGCTCACCGGACTACCCGATCTCGCCAGCCAGATCCTCGGCCGTCCGGTGCGGATCGGCCGTCCGCTCGGCTTCGGCCGTTTGCCGAACGAGGCCAAGAGCGCGTCGTTCGCCGTGCCGACCGGCCTTCTGGTCTATCCGCAATACGCTCACCTCGAACATGTCGAGCCGCGCCATTCGCGGCCGCTGCGGACCGGCACCGACGGTTACTTCGGCAAGGTCGGCCGCTGGCTGCGCGAGGGCTTCTGATGAATCCGACTCCGTTCCGACCCAATTTCTTCCCATCACACGCTCCGGCCTCTGGCCGGAGGCATTCCGAACCAACGCGCGCGTAATCGAGAGGCACCCATGACCATCAATCTCAACGTCCCTGACATTCGCGAGCTGCGGCCCCGGATCACCGTGTTCGGCGTCGGCGGCGCCGGCGGCAACGCCGTCAACAACATGATCACCGCCGGATTGCAGGGCGTGGATTTCGTCGTCGCCAATACCGACGCGCAGGCGCTGACGATGTCGAAGGCGCAGCGCCTGGTGCAGATGGGCACCCAGGCGACGCAGGGCCTCGGCGCCGGCTCGCAGCCGGACGTCGGCGCGGCCGCCGCGCAGGAAGTGATCGACGAGATCCGCGATCATCTGTCGGGCGCCAACATGGTGTTCGTCACCGCCGGCATGGGCGGCGGCACCGGCACCGGTGCCGCTCCGGTGATCGCCCGCACCGCGCGCGAGATGGGCATCCTCACCGTCGGCGTGGTGACCAAGCCGTTCCACTTCGAGGGCCAGCGCCGGATGCGCACCGCGGAGTCCGGCATCGCCGAACTGCACAAGGTGGTCGACACCTTGCTGATCATTCCGAACCAGAACCTGTTCCGGGTCGCCAACGAGAAGACCACCTTCGCCGACGCCTTCGCGATGGCCGACCAGGTGCTGTATTCGGGCGTCGCCTGCATCACCGACCTGATGGTCAAGGAAGGCCTGATCAATCTCGACTTCGCCGACGTCCGCGCCGTGATGCGCGAGATGGGCAAGGCGATGATGGGCACCGGCGAGGCCTCCGGCGAGAAGCGCGCGCTGACTGCCGCCGAAGCCGCGATCGCCAATCCGCTGATCGACGATTCGTCGATGAAGGGGGCGAGGGGGCTTCTGATCTCGATCACCGGCGGCCGTGACCTGACTTTGTTCGAGGTCGACGAAGCCGCCACCCGCATCCGCGAGGAAGTTGATCAGGACGCCAACATCATCGTCGGCGCCACCTTCGACGAATCGCTGGACGGCATCATCCGCGTGTCGGTGGTCGCCACCGGCATCGAGCAGGCGCAGCTCGCGCGCAACGCCGCGGCGGCCGCGGGCATCCCGGCCGATGTCGCGCCGGACAGCCGCCTCGCCGAACTGACCGCGCGGCTGCGTGCCGACAACGCGCGCGCCGTCGCCGACGCGCACGCCCAGGCTCCGGCCCGCGCCGCAGCCGCCCCGGTGCCCGCGCGTGCCCCGGCCAACAACATCGAGCGTGCGGCGCTGGCCGCGATCGCCACCGCCATCGGCACCGACCAGTCGCAGCCCGCGCCGTCGATGCAGCCGGCGTCCTATGGCGACGTCATGGTCCGCCCGATCGCGCAGAAGCCGTCGCTGTTCCCCGAGCAGACCCAGGCCCGGATGGCCGTTGACGAGCCCGCCACCCCGGAGAGCTTCATCCCGCCGGCGCCCGATCGCGCGCCGATGCGCGCGCCGCGGATGCCGAAATTTGAGGATCTCCCGGTCACCGCGCAGAACGAGATCCGCCAGGCCCGCGGCGACCAGGAGGAGGATCATCCGCAGAAGGTTCGGATGTCGCTGCTGCAGCGGCTGGCCAATGTCGGGCTCGGCCGCCGCGACGAGGAGAATGAACCTCCGGTTGCAGCCCGCTCCGCCGGCCCGGTGATGGCGCCGATGCCGCCGCTGCCGGAACGCAAGCCGCAGCGCAGCGTCGCCGAGCAGATGGCCAAGGATCTTCCGGTGTCGGAGTATGCTCGTCGTCCCGCCCCGCAGGGCCTCGACAGCCATGGCCGCCCCGCACCTGTGGCTCCGGCGCCACAGGGAGACGACCATCTTGATATCCCGGCCTTCCTCCGCCGGCAGTCGAACTGACATTCAGTGACTGGATTGTAACAAAGATCCCGGCATTCAGGTGCCGGGATCTTTTTTTCGGCATTTTGCAAATGTCAGATAAGTATTTGATTGTATAAGAAAAATATCGGAAGCCTGCCGGTGCAGCGATGCAACATTCGCCGGGAAAATTTGGTTAAGCGGCGGCGCGAATGCGGCCGATTTGGGTAACAATCGGTAAAAAAGCGTGAGTTGGTGAAGTTTGTGGCAGTGCTATGATTTGCGGGACTTGGGGAACACGAGAAGCGAGTCGCCGGGCAACCGGATCTAGCGAACCTTCTAGTGGTCATCGGTGGGCATTCTACATATGAAATTCGGTCGGCAGACAACGCTTCGCGCACAAGCCACGGTGACGGGCGTCGGCGTCCATTCGGGTCTCCCTGCAACTTTGACGATCGGACCTGCGGATATCGACGCGGGTTTTATTTTTGTCCGCGCCGGCGCTGACGGCGACCGCGAACTGCAGTGCACGGCCGAGGCGGTGATCGCCACCGACTTCGCCACCGTGCTCGGCGATGCCGACGGTCCGATGGTTTCGACCGCCGAGCATGTCCTTGCCGCACTGCGGGGGATGGGGGTCGACAACGCGATCATCGAGATCGACGGTCCCGAAGTGCCGATCATGGACGGCAGCTCCGCCGCCTTCGTCGCCGCGATCGACCAGGCCGGCATCCGTGAACTGTCCGCGCCGCGCCGTTACATCCAGGTTCTGAAGCCGGTCCAGGTGGCGATCGGCGACTCCTTCGGCGAATTGCGCCCCCATGCCGGCGGCTTCCGCGTCGAGGTCGAGATCGATTTCGCCAATCCGGTGATCGGCCGCCAGAATTATACGCTCGACGTCGCCCCCGAGAGCTTCCGCCGCGAAGTCAGCCGCGCCCGCACCTTCGGCTGCATGGCCGATGTCGCCCGGCTGTGGGACATGGGCTTCGCGCTCGGCGCCTCCTTCGAGAATTCGGTGGTGTTCGACGACGACCGCCTGCTCAACACCGAGGGCCTGCGCTATGCCGACGAATGCGCACGCCACAAGGTGCTCGATGCCGTCGGCGACCTGGCGCTGGCCGGCCTGCCGCTGCAGGGCGCCTATCGCTCGGTCCGCGGCGGCCACAAGCTGAACCACGCGGTGCTGACCGCTCTGATGGCCGATCCCAGCGCCTGGCGCGTGGTCGATGCCGAGCCGGCCCGCCGCCCCCGCGGCCACGCCGAAGTCGTCAGCGGAATGGTCGGCGGCATGGTTGCGCCGGCCTATGGTCCGGACGTCTCCTGACATCGCGACCGGCGTTATGCGCCACCACCTTGCATCCGTCGCGCACCGCCTTATTCCCGGCGAAATGCCTGCCTATCCGATTGGTTAGGTGATATTATCAGGCTGCGCGGCCTGCGGTCGCTTGCCCGGAATTGCGAAACGCGTCCGGTCGCGGCATTCACGGGTTGGCGGAGCGGGCATTGCATCACAGGCGTCAGGTTCACAACATGTCGGCACAGCGTTTGGCGCCCGGATCGCGGGACAACTGGCTACGGCGCGGAGGCGGCTTGCACAAACTGCGGCTGGCTGCCGGACTGATCGCGCTGGCGGCGCCGCTCGGCGGCTGCGGCACCGGCGCGCTGTGGGAAAAGTTCGCCGCCAAGGACGAGACCTACGTCGATGAACCGGCGGACAAGCTCTACAATGAGGGCTTGTACCTGATGAACCAGTCGAAGGATCCGAAGGCCGCCGCGAAGAAATTCGAAGAGGTCGACCGGCAGCATCCGTATTCCGACTGGGCGCGCAAATCGCTGCTGATGTCGGCCTATGCCGCCTACGAGAGCGGCGACTACGACACCTCGATCGGCTCCGCGACGCGCTATGTGACGCTGCACCCCGGCAGCCCTGATGCGGCCTATGCGCAGTACCTGATCGCCGCCTCGCATTACGACCAGATCCCGGACATCTCGCGCGACCAGGGCCGCACCGAAAAGGCGATGGCGACGCTCGAGGAGGTGATCCGCAAATATCCCACCTCCGAATATGCCAACAGCGCGCGGAAGAAGCTGGAAGGCGCCCGCGACCAGCTCGCCGGCAAGGAGATGAGCGTCGGGCGCTATTATATGGAGCGCCGCGACTACACCGCCGCGATCAACCGCTACAAGACCGTGGTGACCCGCTACCAGACCACCCGCCACGTCGAGGAAGCGCTGGCGCGGTTGACCGAGTCCTATATGGCGATCGGCATTGTCGGCGAGGCGCAGACCGCCGCCGCCGTGCTGGGCCACAATTTTCCTGACAGCCGCTGGTACAAGGACGCCTATAATCTTGTAAAGTCCGGCGGAGTCGAGCCATCCGAGAACAAGGGGTCTTACATCAGTAAGGCCTTCAGGAAGCTGGGGCTCGGATAGGACTGACCCCGTATGCTGAGCCGCCTGTCGATCCGTGACATCGTCCTGATCGAGCGGCTCGATATCGAGTTCGCCCGCGGGCTGGCCGTGCTGACCGGCGAAACCGGCGCCGGCAAATCGATCCTGCTGGACGCCTTCGCGCTGGCGCTCGGCGGGCGCGGCGACGCCGATCTGGTCCGCCACGGCGTCGAGCAGGGCCAGGTCACCGCCACCTTCGAAATCGGAAGCGATCATCCGGCCGCGGCCATCCTGCGCGCCAACGGGCTCGACGATTCGCCGCCGGCGAAGACCTGCGAGATGATCCTGCGCCGCGTGCAGCTCGCCGATGGCCGCACCCGCGCCTTCATCAACGATTCGGCGGTGAGCGTGCAGACGCTGAAGGCGATCGGCAGCGTGCTGGTCGAGATCCACGGCCAGCACGACGAGCGCGCACTGGTCGACGCCGCCACCCATCGCCGGCTGCTCGACGCCTTCGCCGGGCTCGACAGGGACGTCGCCGCCATCGAGGCGCTGTGGGACGCGCGCCGCGCCGCGCAGCAGGCGCTCGACGCGCACCGCGCCGGGATGGAGCGCGCCGCGCGCGAGGCGGACTATCTGCGCCACGCTTCCGACGAGCTGAAGAAGCTGGCGCCGAAGGAGGGCGAGGAGACCGAACTGGCCGAGCGCCGCACCGGCATGATGCAGGGCGAGAAGATCGCCGGGGATCTGCGCGAGGCGCAGGAGGCGGTCAGCGGCCATCATTCGCCGGTGGCGGCGCTGGCTGCCGCCGTGCGCCGGCTGGAGCGCCGCGCCGGCAGCGCGCCGGCGCTGGTCGAGCCCGCGGTGAAGGCGATCGACGCCGCGATCAACGCGCTGGAGGAGGCCGACCAGCACCTCAGCGCCGCGCTGGTCGCCGCCGATTTCGATCCGCTCGAACTCGAGCGCATCGAGGAGCGGCTGTTCGCGCTGCGCGCCGCGTCGCGCAAATACGCCACGCCGGTCGACGGCCTCGCCGCGCTGGCGGCGAAGCACGCCGCCGACGTCGCGCTGATCGATGCCGGCGCCGACCAGCTCAAGGTGCTGGAAGCCGCCGCGGCGCAGGCCGACGGCCGCTACAGCGCCGCCGCAAGCAAATTGTCAGCCGCGCGAATCAAGTCCGCGGAAAAGCTCAACAAAGCGGTGCAGGGCGAGCTCGCGCCGCTGAAGCTCGACCGCGCCAAATTCATCACCAAGGTGGAGAGCGATCCGGCCGCGCCGGGGCCGCAGGGCATCGACCGTGTCGAATTCTGGGTGCAGACCAATCCGGGCACCAAGCCTGGACCGATGATGAAGGTCGCCTCCGGCGGCGAGCTGTCGCGCTTCCTGCTGGCGCTGAAGGTGGTGCTGTCGGACCGCGGCTCGGCGCCGACCTTGGTGTTCGACGAGATCGACACCGGCGTCGGCGGCGCGGTGGCGGACGCGATCGGCGCGCGGCTGGCGCGGCTCGCCGGCTCGGTGCAGGTGATGGCGGTGACCCACGCCCCGCAGGTCGCCGCCCGCGCCGACCAGCATCTCTTGATCTCCAAGGACGCGCTCGACAAGGGCAAGCGCGTCGCCACCCGCGTCAACGCGCTGCACGCCGACCACCGCCGCGAGGAAATCGCCCGCATGCTGGCGGGCGCCGAGATCACCGCCGAGGCGCGCGCCGCAGCGGACCGGCTGATCAAGGCGGCGGGGTGAAAAAATATCTCGGGATTCCGGGTTCGCTCGCAAGCGCTCGCGCCCCGGAATGACGGGCATTCACGTCATTCCGGGGCGGGCGCAGCGCTAGCTGCGCGCGAACCCGGAATCCCGAGATGATCTACGAACAGATCTCCGCGAAAAGATCATCCCAGTTCGGGTTTGTCTTCACGATCAGATCGACCTTCCAGGACCGACGCCACTTCTTGATTTCCTTCTCTCGCGCAATGGCGGTGAGCGGATCGTCATAGGCCTCGAACCAGACGAGCATCGTGATGTTGTACCGCGCGGTGAATCCCGGGGCGGCCTTGCTGCGATGCTCAAAGACTCGTTTGACCAGATCGCGCGTGATGCCCACGTAGATTGCGCCGTCCCTGCGGCTGGCTAGAATGTAGACGTAATAGGACGTCATCACCCTATCTCCTCCAGATTCCGGGTCTGGTCCCAAGGGGGACCATCCCGGAATGACGAACTTTAGCTTTGATCATGGCCAAGACCGCAGCAAGCAAAACCCCCACCGACCCCGCCAACCTCACCCGCCCGAAAGCCAAGGTCGAGTTGATGCGGCTGCGGCTCGCCATCGAAGGGCACGACAAGGCGTATTACCAGGAGGATGCGCCGAAGGTGTCGGACGCGGACTATGACGCGCTGCGGCGGCGGGTCGAGGCGATCGAGCATAAGTTTCCCGAGCTGGTGACCGGCGACTCGCCGACGCAGAAGGTCGGCGCGGCGCCGGCGCGCGGATTTGCCAAGGTGACCCATGCGGTGCCGATGCTGTCGCTCGGCAACGCGTTTTCCGACGAGGAGGTCGCCGAGTTCCTCAACCGGGTGCGGCGGTTTCTGAAACTGTCCGCCGACGACATGCCGGCGATCGTCGCCGAGCCGAAGATCGACGGGTTGTCACTGTCGCTGCGCTACGAGCACGGCGAACTGGTGCGCGCCGCCACCCGCGGCGACGGTTTCACGGGCGAGGACGTCACCGCCAATGTCCGCACCATCAAGGACATCCCGAACACGCTGAAAGGCCGCAACATCCCCGCCGCCTGCGAGCTGCGCGGCGAGGTGTACATGCTCAAGAGCGATTTCCTCGCGCTCAACAAGCGGCAGGCCGAGGCCGGCGACACCGTGTTCGCCAACCCGCGCAACTCCGCCGCCGGCTCGCTGCGGCAGAAGGACGTCGCCATCACCGCGTCGCGGCCGCTGAAATTCTTCGCCTATGCGTGGGGCGAGATCAGCGAACTGCCGGCCGACACCCAGCACGGCATGCTGCGCTGGCTCGACAAGGCCGGCTTCGTGGTCAACCCGCTGATCACCTTGTGCGCCAGCGTCGAGGACGCGCTCGCCTTCTATCGCAGGATCGGCGAGGAGCGCGCGGCGCTGCCCTACGATATCGACGGCGTGGTCTACAAGGTCGACCGGCTCGACTGGCAGGAGCGGCTCGGCTTCGCCGGCCGCGCGCCGCGTTGGGCCATCGCGCATAAGTTCGCCGCCGAACAGGCCACCACGGTGCTGGCCGGCATCGACATCCAGGTCGGCCGCACCGGCGCGCTGACGCCGGTGGCGCGGCTCACCCCGGTCACGGTCGGCGGCGTGGTGGTGCAGAACGCGACCCTGCACAATGAGGACTACATCAAGGGCATCGGCAATGACGGCCAGCCGATCCGCGACGGCGTCGACATCCGCGTCGGCGACACCGTGACGATCCAGCGTGCCGGCGACGTGATCCCGCAGATCGTCGGCGTGCTGCTCGACAAGCGGCCGAAGAATGCGAAGCCATACGAGTTTCCGCAGACCTGTCCGGTGTGCGGCAGCCACGCGATCCGCGAGGAGGGCGAGGCGGTGCGGCGCTGCACCGGCGCGCTGATCTGTCCGGCGCAGGCGATCGAGCGTCTCAAGCATTTCGTCTCGCGCGCGGCGTTCGACATCGAGGGGCTCGGCGAAAAGCAGGTGCAGCAGTTCTATGAGGACGGGCTGATCATGCATCCCGTCGATATCTTCACGTTGCAGAAGCGCGACGCGCGGGCGGCGAAGAAGATCATCGACCGCGAGGGCTATGGCGCGACCTCGGTGCGCAACCTGTTCGCCGCGATCGACGAGCGCCGTAGCATCGAGCTGCACCGCTTCATCTATGCGCTCGGCATCCGCCATGTCGGCGAGGGCAACGCCAAGCTGCTGGCGCGGCATTACGGCAGCGTCGACGCCTTCCGCACGGCGATGCTGGCGGCGGCCGCGGCGCAGACCGAGGAGGGCAATGCCTCGGAGGCCTATCAGGACCTCAACGACATCGGCGGCGTCGGCGACATCGTGGCGGACGCCGTGGTGGAGTTCTTCGCCGAGCAGCGCAACGTCAAGGCGCTCGACGAACTGCTGGAAGAGATCGAGGTGCGGCCGGCGGAACAGCCGAAGCAGTCGACGCCGGTGTCCGGCAAGACCGTAGTGTTCACCGGCTCGCTGACCAAGTTCACCCGCGACGAGGCCAAGGCCGCGGCCGAGCGGCTCGGCGCCAAGGTGGCGGGCTCGGTGTCGAAGAAGACCAATTATGTGGTGGCCGGTGAGGATGCCGGCTCGAAACTCACCAAGGCGCGCGACCTCGGCGTCGCGGTGCTGACGGAGGATGAGTGGCTGGGGTTGATCGACGGGTAGGTTTCAAACCGCCGTCGTCATTCCGGGGCGCGAGCTTTTGCGAGCGAGCCCGGAACCCATAGCCCCTGACATCAGTCGCGTTGACCGCGGTGCCGTCACGCGCCGCTGCGGTGTATGGATTCCGGGCTCGCGCGAAGACGCGCGCCCCGGAATGACGTGAAGAAATGCCCCGTCATTCCGGGGCATGAGCAGCGAAGCTGCGACATGACCCCGAATCCCGAGATCGCACTCACTGCGTACAATCTCTGGAGTCCGGGTTCGTTCGCCTTCGGCTCACGCCCCGGAATGACGAATGTGGGGCGCGGGCGCGATGCAACGCGCGCTTCACAACAATCCCGGATCCTTCTCCTCGGCCTTCTCCAGCAATTCCTCCGTCGCCACCACGCCGCCGCGGGGGACCAGGAACAGCATCGACGCGGCGCAGGCCAGCGACAGCACCATCAGCGCGATGTTGAGCGGCAGCGGCGTCGCGAAATGGCCGCCGAGCCAGGCGCCGAGCTGCGAGCACAGCGCGCCGAACCCCATCTGCAGGAAGCCCATCACGCCGGACGCGGTGCCGGCGGCCTGCGGGCGGATGCTGATGGCGCCGGCGGCGGAGTTCGACATCACGAAGGCGTTGGCGAAGGTGATCAGCGTGTGGGTGCCGAACAGCCAGACCGGGTTCTGGTTAAAGCCGAGCACGCCCCAAAGGGTGTTGAGCGCGGCACCGGTGAGTTGCAGCGCGAGGCCGAACCAGATCAGCCGCTCGATCGAATGCCGCGGCGCGAACCGCACGCAGCACAGATTGCCGAGCAGATAGGCGAAGCCGGAGGTGGCGAACCACAGCCCGTATTCGGCGCTGGAGCGGCCCATCTGCGTCACCACCACATAGGGCCCGCCGCCGGCGAAGGTGAAGATGATCGACGACGCCAGCACCTGGCACAGCACGTAGCCGATGAAGGCGCGGCTGCCGAACAGGATGCGGACGTCGCCGCGAAAGCCCGGCCCCGGGCCGCTGGCGTAGGTCTTGCGCGTCTCCGGCAGCGCCAGCGCCAGCAGCACGCTGACCGCCACCGCGCCGATCGCGATCGCATAGAATACCGCGTGCAGACCGAAACTGGTCTCCAGCATGCCGCCGAACAGCGGGCTCAGCATCTGCGCCACCATCATCACCGCGATGACCAGGCTGATCATGCCGCCGATGCGGTCGCGGCTGTAGAGATCGCGGATGATGGCGCGGCTGATCACCATGCCGGACGCGCCGCCGAGCGCCTGCAGGAAGCGCGCCGCGATCAGTTGCGGCAGCGTTTCGGCGTAGATGCAGCCGATGCTGGCGAGCACCATCAAGGTCATGCCGCCGAGCAGCACCGGGCGCCGGCCGAAGCGGTCCGACAGCGGCCCCATGATGATCTGCGAGAACGCCAGCCCGACCATGTAGAGCGAGACCGTCATCTGTACGACGGAGATGTCGGCGCCGAAGGTGGTCGCCAGCAGCGGCAGCGACGGCACCAGGATGTACAGCGCGATCGGCGCCGCGCCGGTCATCATCACCAGCAGCAGCAGCATGATCGGCGAGGTGGCGGGATCGTTGTTGCCGGTCGTGCTGGTGATCTGGGCCGTCGTGCTGCTCATGACAAATTCCGAAGCCCGTCATTCCGGGATGCGCGCCCTTGCGCGCAGGCCCGGAATCCATTTCCCCTGGCGTCGGAGGCCATTGTTTCATTGCCGCAACGCAACTGCTGCGGCGTATGGATTCCGGGCTCGCGCGAAGACGCGCGCCCCGGAATGACGGGGGGCGCTAATGCCCCAGCGGCTCGGTGGCGGCGTCGAGCCAGACCCGGGTGGCCTCGTCGAGATGTGGGCGGACTTCGGCGCGGACGCGCGCGTGATAGGCGTTGATCCACGCCAGCTCCTTCTTGCTGATGCGGCGGGGGTCGATCAGCCGGCGGTCGATCGGCGCCAAGGTCAGCGTCTCGAAAGCGTTCATCGGCTTCTCGGCACCGTCGATCCTGGCTTCAACGACGAGCTCGAGATTCTCGATACGGATGCCGAAGGCGTCGGCCTTGTAGTAGCCGGGCTCGTTGGACAGGATCATGCCGCGTTTCAGCGGCGTGGTGCCGATCTTGGAGATCCGCGCCGGGCCTTCGTGAACCGACAGATAGCTGCCGACGCCGTGGCCGGTGCCGTGGTCGAAGTCGATCCCGGCGTGCCACAGGAACTGACGCGCGAAGGCGTCGATCTGCGCGCCGCTGGTGCCGTCGGGAAACACCGCGCGGGCGATCGCGATATGGCCGCGCAGCACGCGGGTGAAGCGGTCGCGCATCTCGTCGGTCGGCTCACCGATCGCGATGGTGCGGGTGACGTCGGTGGTGCCGTCCTCGTATTGCGCGCCGGAATCGATCAGCAGCAGGTCGCCCGGCGCGATCCGCCGGTTGCTCTTGCGGGTGACGCGGTAATGCACGATGGCGCCGTTCGGCCCGGTGCCGGAGATGGTCGGAAACGACACGTCCTTCAGCGCGCCGGTGTCGCGGCGGAAGCTCTCCAGCGCCTCGACGGCGTCGATCTCCGTGAGGTTGCCGGTCGGCGCCTCGCGGTCGATGAAGGCCAGGAAGCGCGCCAGCGCCACCGCGTCGCGGCGGTGCGCGGCGCGCGTGCCGTCGATCTCGGTGGCGTTCTTCACGGCCTTCAGCAGCGCGACCGGATCGTTCCCGCGCAGCGGCTTGCCGCCTTCGGCGACGATCAGCCGGCTCAGCGCGTCGGCGGCGGTGGCGGCGTCGAGCGCGACGGTCGCGCCGCGCCGGGCGAGCGCCGCCAGCGCCGGCGTCAGCGCGTCGGGCTCCGCCACGTCGGCGCTCTGCTCGAGATGGTCGCGCGCGCTGTTGGAGAGTTTGCGCGCGTCGATGAAGATGGTCGGGCGGCCGTCCTTCGGCACCAGCGCATAGGACAAGGGCAGCGGCGTGTGCGAGACGTCGGCGCCGCGGATGTTGAACGTCCAGGCCACCGCGTGGGAATCCGACAGCACCAGCGCGTCGGCGCCGAGCTTGCCGATCTCGCTGCGGATGCGCTCGAGCTTGGCGGCCTCGCTCTCGCCTGAAAAGCGCTCGCCATGCACGGTGACCGCGCCGAGCGGCGGCGCGGGACGCTCGGTCCACACCGCGTCGACCGGGTTGCTGTCGATCGCGACCAGTTCGGCGCCGGCCTTGGCGCAAGCGGCCGCCAGCTTCTCCGCTGCCGCAGAAGTGTGCAGCCACGGATCAAATCCGAGGCGGTCGCCGGGCTGCAGCTCGGCCCCGAGCCAGCTTTCCGGCGGCGGATCGACCAGCGGCGCGATGCTCCAGGCGCGCGGGTCGACCTGCTTGGCGGCCTGCAGGGTGTAGCGGCCGTCGACGAAGACCGCGGCCTTCTGGGTCAGCACGATCGCCAGACCGGCCGAGCCGGTGAAGCCGGTTAGCCAGGCCAGCCGCTCGTCGGCCGGCGGCACGTATTCGTTTTGCTGCTGATCGGCGCGGGGAATCACGAAACCGGTGAGGTGCTGCCGCAGCAGCTCTTCGCGAAATGCCGCGAGCCGCGCGGTCAGCGCGACGCCGTGCTCCGGTTCCTCGAATGTCTGAAAGTGAGCTTCGAACATTGTGGGAATACCCTAGGTTCGGGACTGGACCTTCGCAATCGGCGGCGAAGCATGCCTATGGCATGAGTTATGCTTCGAAATAAGCGTCTGGTGGTGGCTGACGCCAGTATGCGCGCCGGTCAGAGCCAGGAGTGTTTCAACTCAACGATGAGGGGATACACGATGCCTGTGTTTACGTTCGAGAAGATCTCGTCGCCGCAACAACGTCCGCCGAGCGAGCCGGGCGAGAAAAAGCCGGGCGGCGTCATCATCCAGTTGCTGGACCGCATCACCGATGCGCGGACGCGGCGGGCGATGTCCCGCAGCGTGATCGCCCGCAACGAGCGTTTCCCGATCAAGGACCCGAAGTAACCGCCTCACGGCGCCTGCATCAGCAGGCTGCTCCAGCCGTCGATCACCTGCTGCTTCACCAGCACCAGCCCGCGGGCGCGATAGGCCGCGATCACGCTCATCGCCTGATGCGGCAGCAATCCCGACAGGATCACACCGGCGCCGGGCGCCAGATGCGACCGGAGCGGCTTCGCCATCTGCCGCAGCGGGTTGGCGAGGATGTTGGCCAGCACCAGGTCGAACGGCCCCGCCGCCGAAAACTGCGGCGCCGAAAAGCCGGTGGCGCAGATCGCATAGACCAGACCTCCGACTCCGTTGAGTTTCGCATTGTCGCGCGCGACCGCCACCGCCTGCGGGTCGATGTCGCTGGCCATCACGCCACGGCGCAGCGCCTTGGCGGCGGCGATCGCCAGCACGCCGGTGCCGGTGCCGAGGTCGAGCACGCGGCCCGGCGTGCCTTGCTTCAGCACCTCGTCGAGCAGCAGCAGGCAGCCGCGGGTGGTGCCGTGATGGCCGGTGCCGAACGCCAGCGCCGCCTCGATCTCGAGGCCGATCCGGTTCGGCGGAATTTTGGCGCGGTCGTGCTCGCCGTGGACGATGAAGCGGCCGGCATGCACAGGCGCCAGCGCGTCGAGGCTGGCCCGAACCCAGTCCCTGGCTTCGACCGTATCGAACTGCATCGCCGCGGCGGCCTGGTCGTCGGCGGCCAGCGCGACCAGGTCGCGGATCGCCGCCTGGTCGGGCGGGTCGGCGAAGTGCAGGGTGACCGCCCAGCGTCCGTCGGGGTCCTCGAACGCCGCGACGGCGGCCTGGCCGTCGTCAAAGCTTTCGTTAAGCCGATCGACGATATGCTTGGCCTCGGTCTCGCTGCCGGCGGGAAAGCTGGCGCGGCTGGTTTCGGGCGTCGTATTCACTGAAAATCCCAAGCTTTGACGGCGGTTACGGACAGCTTCTCAACAGGCTTATCGACCGGTTAACGAACAGGGTTAACGGCGGCTTATGCAGGGCTTATCGACAGGGTTATCCACATCATCCGCTGCGTGAAGCGAACAGCGATCGGTGGTCGGAGAGAATCGCCCGGGCGGCGTTGTGGCCCGGCGCGCCGGTGACCCCGCCGCCCGGATGGGCGCCCGAGCCGCAATGGTACAAGCCCTTGATCGGACCGCGGTAATCGGCGTGGCCCAGCATCGGCCGGGCGGAGAACAGCTGGTTCAGCGACAGCGCCCCGTGGAAGATGTCGCCACCCAGCAGTCCGAACTCACGTTCCAGATCAAGCGGCGACACTAACTGCCGGCCGATCACGCTGGCGGCGAAGCCCGGGGCGTAGCGGTCGACGGTTGCGATCATCAGGTCGGCGACCTCGCCGCGGTGGTCGTCCCACGACCGGCCGTCCGGCAATTGCGGCGCGACGTGCTGGCAGAACAGGCTGGCGACGTGCTGGCCGGGCGGGCTCAGCGAGTCGTCCAGCGTCGAGGGGATCAGCATTTCCACCACCGGCTCGCGGCTCCAGCCATGCTGCCGGGCGTCCTGCCAGGCGCGGTCCATGTAGGGCAGCGAGGGCGCGATGATGATCCCGGCGGTCAGATGGTCGCCGGGACCGGGCAGGGCGGTGAACGATGGCAATCCGGACAGCGCGACGTTCATCCGGAAGGTGCCGGAGCCGTTGCGCCAGGTTCTGATGCGGTCGAGGAACGGCGGCGGCAGCGCGTCGGCCGGCAGCAGCCTGGTGTAGAGCAGCTTCGGGTTGAGGTTGGACGCCACATAGCGGGCGCGGACGGTGCGGCCGTCATCCAGCGTGACGCCAAGGGCGCGGTCGCGCTCGACGATCACCTCGCGCACGCCGGCGCCGGTCTCGATCTCGGCGCCGTGGCCGCGCGCGGACGCCGCCATCGCCTGGGTGATCGCACCCATGCCGCCGATGGCGTGGCCCCAGACCCCCTTCTTGCCGTTCACTTCGCCGAAGGCGTGGTGCAGCATCACATAAGCCGAGCCGGCCGCGTAGGGGCTGGCGTAATTGCCGACGATGGCGTCGAAGCCGAACAGCGCCTTGACCAGATCGTGCTCGAAACGGTCGTCCAGCATGTCGCCGGCCGACATCGTGAACAGGTCGAGCAGGCTGCGCTGCTGCTCCATCGTCAGGCCGCGCAGCAGGCTGGCGGTTCCAAGCGCGTTCAGCGCTTGCTTGATCGTGCCGATGCCGAACCCCTCGACCAGATTGGGCGGCGCGCGCAGCACGAACTGCCGCAGCACGTCGGCGATCTGTTCCAGCTCGCGCATGAAGCCGTCGACCGCCTCGGCATCGTGCGCGGAGAGTTTCGCGACCGAGGCCCGGGTGCGGCCCTCGCCGGTGAGGAGATACTGGCCGTCCGGCGCGGGCACAAAGTTCTGGGCGCGGCGCTCGACGATGCGCAGGCCGTGCTCGTGCAGCTTCAGGTCGGCGATGATCTTCGGGTTGAGCAGGCTGACGGTGTAGGCCGCGACCGAGTTGCGGAAGCCGGGATGAAACTCCTCGGTCACCGCCGCGCCGCCGACCACGCCGCGGCGCTCGACCACCTTCACGCGCAGTCCGGCCATCGCCAGATAGGCCGCGCAGACAAGGCCGTTGTGGCCCGCTCCGATGATCAGAACGTCAGGGTCCGACATGCGTGGCCTTCGGGGATTGCTGCCTGTCGTGCAGGCCTCACGGGCACGTTATCAAAGACTTGGATGGCCCGCACAAGACCCGTGTGATAGGTCAGGCCGTCGCCTTATCCAGAGGCAGGCCGCGCGACGGTCATCTCGCGAACGCCTGTTTCTCCCGCCGCTTAGCCGTTGCTGCCCGGCCTGGCCGGTCCCAAGCTGGAGCCTTCATGACCTCGTCGACGTCGACTGCTGTCTCACACGAGGCCGCTCCCGCCTGCAACCGGCTGGTGCTGGTGACCTACACCGCCGCGATCTTCACCAGCGCGCTCTTGCTGTTCTCGGTGCAGCCGCTGTTCACCAAGATGGTGCTGCCGCGGCTCGGCGGCTCGCCGGCGGTGTGGTCGGTGGCGATGGTGTTCTTCCAGTCGCTGCTGCTCGGCGGCTACGCCTATGCGCATTACCTGATGCAGCTGCGAAACCGCGTGGTGCCGGTGGTGGTGCATCTGGTGCTGCTGGTGGTGGCGCTGCTGACGCTGCCGCTATCGATCGCGAGCGGCTGGGGCACCCCGCCGGCGAGCGGCTATGCGTTCTGGCTGCTGGCGCTGTTCGCGGTGTCGATCGGCCTGCCGTTCTTCGCGCTCGCCGCCAACAATCCGCTGCTGCAGGCCTGGTTCGTGCGCACCGGCCATCCGCAGGGGCCGGATCCGTATTTCCTCTATGCGTCGTCCAACATCGGCAGTTTTCTCGCGCTGCTGTCCTATCCCGTCCTGCTGGAGCCGATGCTGACGCTGCGCACGCAGAACCTGGTGTGGACCGCCGGCTACGGCGTGCTGATCCTGCTGATCGCCGCCTGCGGCTGGCTGCTGCTGCGCTCGCCGCCGATCGCCTTGCCGCAGCCCGGGGCGGAGCAGGCCGATGCGCCGGCGCCGTCATGGGCGCTGCGGGCGCGCTGGATCTTTCTCGCCGCCGTGCCGTCGGGGCTGCTGATCGCCGTGACCGCGCACATCTCGACCGACGTCGCCGCGGCCCCGCTGCTGTGGGTGCTGCCGCTGTCGCTGTATCTGCTGACCTGGGTGCTGGTATTCCAGTCGCGCCCGCTGCTTCCGCACAAATGGATGCTGGAGCTGCAGCCGGTCGCGATCGCGGTGGTGATCGTGCTGTTGGCCTATACCGGCACGCAGAACCTGATCCTGACGCTTGGCGGGCATCTGCTGGCGTTCTTCATCATCGCGATGGCCTGCCACGGCGAACTGGCGCGCACCCGGCCGGCGGCGAAGCATCTCACCGGCTTCTATGTCGCGCTGTCGTTCGGCGGCATGGTCGGCGGGCTGTTTGCCGGCCTGCTGGCGCCCTATACGTTTTCATGGATCGCGGAATATCCCATCCTGCTGGCGCTGGCGGTGATCTGCCGGCCGACCGGGCCCGAGCCGCATCCGCGCTGGTCGCGCTGGTACTGGCCGTTCCTCGCCGTGCTGGCGCTGGCGCTGATCGCGCCGGCCTACAGCAGCGGCAAGCTGTTCGACTGGATCATCAACAACCGGCTGATCGTGATCGGCGATGTCGCGGTTCTGGCGGCGTTCGTCGCGCTGGCGCTGCGGGTCAACCGCTGGAAGGTGTTCGCGACGGTCGCGCTGGCGCTGGTGCTGCTGCGGGTCTATCCGACCGACGAGGGCCGCGTGGAGACGGTGCGCAGCTTCTTCGGCGTCCACAAGGTCGTGGTGACGCCGAACGGTCAGTACCATGTGCTGATGCACGGCACCACGATCCACGGCGCGCAGAAGTTCAAGAACGACGACGGCACGCCTGTCACCGGCCGGCCGGAATCGATCTCCTATTATCACGACACCGGCGGCATCGGGCAGGGCGTCAAGGCGATCCGCGCGCGCAAGGGTGGTCCGATCAGGGTGGCGGTGATCGGGCTCGGCTCGGGCTCGCTGGTCTGCGCGTCGGAGCCCGGCGAGCAGTGGAAGTATTTCGAGATCGATCAGTCGATGGTCGATACCGCGCGCGACCCGCGATACTTCACCTTCATCCGCGATTGCGATCCGCAATTGCAGACCGTGCTGGGCGATGCGCGGCTGACCTTCGCCAACGAGCCCGACGGCATATACGACCTCATCATCGTCGATGCCTATTCATCGGACGCGATCCCGATCCATCTCGCGACCGAAGAGGCGATGGCGATCTACAAGGCGAAGCTGGCGCCGCAGGGCGCGGTGCTGATGCACGTCTCCAACCGTCACCTCGAGCTTTCCAGCGTGGTGGTCGGCATCGCCGACGCCAACGACCTGAAGAGCTGGGTGTTCAGCGAGGATTCCGGACGCGACGCCGACTACATCTTCTCGACGACGGTGGTGGTGTCGGCGCGCGAGCCCGCCGATGTCGGCAGCATCGCACAATCGAATGTGTGGACGCTGACCGAGGCCGAGGACAATCAGCGGGTCTGGACCGACGATTACTCCAACGTGCTCGGCGCGGTCTGGCGACGGCTGCGAGACGGGGACAATTGACGGAGAGAAGTTCGCCGGCCCGGTGCCGGCATCCCTGCCGTCATCCGGGGCGTGAGCCGCAGGCGAAACGACCCCGGGATCTCGTATGCGGGCGCATCGTCGAGCCGCGAGATTCCGGGTTCGCGCGCAGCTCGCGCTGCGCCCGCCCCGGAATGACGGCTGAGGGTTTCAGTATTCCTGATAATAGCCGCGCGGCGCGTAGCGGGGGGCATATTGCGGCGCATAGACCTGCGGCGCGTAAACCTGCGGCGCGTAGCGGCGTCCGTATTGATCCAGCTGCTGCGGCGGATAGGCCTGCGCATCCTGATAGCGGCGATAGCCGCGCGGGGCGGGGTAGCGCGCCTGTGAGTTGCTGCCGTCGGCCGGATAGATATAGCCGTCGTCGGCGACCTGCGGAGCGATCTGGCGCGGCGCAGCGCGCGGCGCCGCTTCCGTCGGATCGGCGAGCGTGCCGTCATAATCGGTGGCCGGCGCGCGGCGCGCGACCGCGGCGTTGCCGCGCGGCTTCGGATTGCGCGCCAGCGCCACCTGCGAGGAGCCGCTCAGGCTGACCGTGGTGTTCAGCACGCCCTCGGCCTTCACCAGCGTGAACAGCGTCTGCGCATTGGCGCGCGACAGTCGCACGCAGCCATGCGAGGCGGGCGAGCCGAGCCGGTTCACCGAGTCCGTGCCGTGGATGGCGTGGCCGGTCTTGGTGAAGAAGATCGCATGCGGCATCGGCGCTTCGTCGAATTCCTTGGAGTAATGATCCTCCTCAAGCCGGAACGCCTTGAAGTTGCCGTTCGGCGTCTCGTGCGACGGATTTCCCGTCGAGACCGGCCAGCGATAGCGCTCGACGCCGTCGACCGCGACGGTCATCTGCTGGTTGTCCTTGTCGACGGTGATCGCGACCTTGGCTTGGGCGACGCTGGCCATCGCGGAAAACGCAACGGCAGTGAGAACGACAAGAAACGCACGCATCGATATCTGGCCTCCAGGCCTGTCTTTTCGCACCGCCGTCCCCGGCGGTAATATGCGCACGATGAGGCCGAACTTCCAGAGCGTTTTCGTCGCAATATTAACGAAGGCTGCGGCCAATCCACCCAATGCCGTGGGCGGACCGCTGATAGGAACCTATCCTTCACCGCAGCGTTACCCGTGCCCGCGCCGCATTCGGTGTGCCGAAATTCAGAGGACTCTCAGATGAACAATATCAAGACCTCCGCGCTGCCCGAGCGCTCGTCCGCCCGCCTGTGGCTCGCCGCGGCCGCGCTGGCACTCGGCCTGGCTGCGATCCCGCATTTCGCGAACGCCCAGGGTATCGTCGGCGGTGCCCGTGACGGCTCCCGTGAGGGCAGCCGGGTCGGCGGACCGATCGGCGGCGTCGTCGGCGGTGCAGTTGGCGCCGGCGTCGGTGGCGTGGTCGGCGGCGTCAAGGGCGTGCTCGGCGTTCCGGATCGCGGCTACAAGCGCGGCCAGCGCTGCCGCGGCTACTACACCAAGAGCGGCAACTTCCGCTGCTATCGCTGAGTGAGCGGTATTGAATCAGGCGAACGCGGCCCTCGGGGCCGCGTTTTGCGTTGTGTCAGTTCTTCAGCTTGTAGCCGGTCTTGAAAATCCACCACACCGCGGCCATGCAGATCGCCAGGAAGCCCAGCGTGGCGCCGATGCTGATGCCGATGCTGACGTCGGCGATCTCGTAGAAGCTCCAGCGGAAACCGCTGACCAGATAGACCACCGGGTTGAACAGCGCGACGGTCTGCCAGGCCGGCGGCAGCATCGAGATCGAGTAGAAGCTGCCGCCGAGAAACGTCAGCGGCGTGATCACCAGCAGCGGGATCACCTGCAGCTTCTCGAAGCCGTCGGCCCAGATGCCGATGATGAAGCCGAACAGGCTGAACGTTACCGAGGTGAGCACCAGAAACGCCATCATCCACCACGGATGCATGATGTGCAGCGGCACAAACAGCCCGGCGGTGGCCAGGATGATCAGGCCGAGGATGATCGACTTGGTCGCCGCCGCGCCGACATAGCCCAGCACGACTTCGAGATACGACACCGGCGCGGACAGCAGTTCGTAGATCGTGCCGGTGAATTTCGGAAAGTAGATGCCGAACGAGGCGTTGGCGACGCTCTGCGTCAGGATCGACAGCATGATAAGCCCCGGCACGATGAAGGTGCCGTAGCTGACGCCCTCGACGTCGGTGATGCGCGAGCCGATCGCGGCGCCGAACACCACGAAATACAGCGAGGTGGAAATCACCGGCGATACGATGCTCTGCAGCAGCGTGCGCCAAGTGCGCGCCATCTCGAACAGATAGATGGCGCGGACGGCCCGGTAGTTCATGTCACTTCCTCACCAGGCTGACGAAAATCTCTTCCAGCGAGCTCTGCGAGGTGTCGAGATCCTGAAACCTTATGCCGGCCGCGCGGATGTCGCCGAGCAGGCTGGTGATGCCGGTGCGCTCGCTCTGGGTGTCGTAGGTGTAGACCAGTTCGCAGCCGTCGTCGGCCAGCGCGAGCTGATAGTCCGAGAGCTGGGACGGAATGACGTCGAGCCGGTCGGAGAGATAAAGCCTGAGCTGCTTCTTGCCGAGCTTCTGCATCAGCTCGGCCTTGTCCTCGACCAGCACGATCTCGCCATTGCTGATGACGCCGATCCGGTCGGCCATCTCCTCCGCTTCCTCGATATAATGCGTGGTCAGGATGATGGTGACGCCGGAGTCGCGCAAGCGGCGCACCACCTCCCACATGCCCTTGCGCAATTCGACGTCGACGCCGGCGGTCGGCTCGTCGAGAAACAGGACCTGCGGCTCGTGGGACAGCGCCTTGGCAATCATCACCCGGCGCTTCATGCCGCCGGACAGCGTGATGATGTTGCTGTCCTTGCGGTCCCAAAGCGACAGGTCGCGCAGCACCTTCTCAATATGCGCCGGGTTCTTCGGCTTGCCGAACAGTCCGCGGCTGAAGGTGGTGGTGGCCCACACCGACTCGAACGCGTCGGTGTGCAGTTCCTGCGGCACCAGCCCGATCAGCGAGCGCGCCGCGCGATAGTCGTCGACAATGTCGTGGCCGTCGACGGTGATCTTGCCGGAGGTGGCGTTGGCGATGCCGCAGATGAGGCTGATGAGGGTGGTCTTGCCGGCGCCGTTCGGCCCAAGCAGCGCAAAAATCTCGCCGCGCTGGATCTCGAGATTGACGTCGTTCAGCGCCTTGCGGCCGGAGGCATAGGTCTTCGACAGGTGGGAAACGGAGATGATGGGGGCCATGCGGAACAATCACGGGAGAGCGACGGGGCGGGTCGCTGGGTGGCTGAGATAGGGACTGAACGTCGCAGGCACAATGACGCATGAGGAAATCGGTGCGACCGATGTCGCTGCCTATGCGACCCGGTCGGACTTTGTCAGCGCGCGCCGGACGGCTTTAGGTTCCTTCTTGATCACATCGATCAGTGTTCGCGCCGCTCCCGACGGGCGGCGAGTGCCGAGCTCCCATTTTCTTACTGTCCCGACTGCGGTGCCGATCAACGCCGCGAACTCGTCTTGCGACAGCCCAAGCATCAAGCGCGCCTCGCGGGCTTCGGTGTCCGCGGGCTTGACCCGGTGAACGACTGCGCCGGTTTTTTTCCCGGAGGCATAATCGCGAGCCTCAACCAGGCTCGCACGAATGTCGTCGGCCAGGCGACTGCCGCCTCGTTTCACTGACTTGTCCATGCCGCAACGATCTCCTTCACCAGGGATGCCAATTCGCGCTTTTCCTTCGGCAACAAATCGGATTTCTCGTTCTTTGCGTAGAGTGCTAGCAACAGGATTGGAAAGCCCCTGTTGTGAAAGTAGTAGACCACTCGGGCACCGCCCCGCTTGCCGCCGCCGTGGCGCCCGACTCTCAATTTGCGCAATCCGGCGGTGCCAGGAATCACATCGCCGGCCTCAGGCGCATAGGCGATCAGATCAATCACCGCATCGCGCTCATCGGCACTCAGCAGCTCGGTCGCGCGTCGGCGATACCCCGCAAACTCGATCACGGAAACAGGGGCGCTCATAAAGCGTAACTACCCCAAAGGGGCTCATTCGTCAATACAGGCTTCCGCCCCTACACCCGCTCCACGAAACTATCGACCACCTTCTTCTCGCCGGCCTTTTCGAACGCGATGGTGAGTTTGTTGCCGTCGATGCGGATCACGGCGCCGTAGCCGAACTTCTGGTGGAAGACGCGATCCTGCAGCGTGAAACTCGAGGCGGCGTCGGATTTCGCGACGAGTTCGCCCTCGATGGTTATCGCGCTGCGGCTGCGCGAAAAGCCGCTGCCCGGCGCGTCGCTGCGGGAATACGCGAACGGCGAGGCGCTTTCGTTGAAGCCGCCGCCGGCCTGGCCGCCATTATTGCCGCCGCGGGCGCGGTTGGCCTGCGCGCGCTGCCAGCCCGGGGTCGAGTAGCTCGAGCCGAAGGATTCGACGTTATCGAAGCGCGACGGGCCGTAGCCGCCGGAGCCGCCCCAGTTGTTGCCGCCTTTCGACTCGGTGATCTCGACATTGTCGGCCGGCAGCTCGTCGAGAAAGCGCGACGGGATCGAGGTGTTCCAGGTGCCGTGAATCCGGCGGTTGGATGCGAAGTACAACTTTGCCCGACGCCGCGCGCGCGTGATGCCGACATGGGCGAGGCGGCGTTCCTCCTCGAGCCCGGCGCGGCCCTGATCGTCCATCGCGCGCTGGTGCGGAAACAGGCCTTCCTCCCAGCCGGGGAGAAACACGCTGTCGAATTCGAGTCCCTTGGCCGAATGCAGCGTCATCACCGACACCGCGTCGTCGTCGGCGCCGTTGTCGCGGTCCATCACCAGCGAAATGTGCTCGAGGAAGCCCTGCAGGTTCTCGAACTCCTCCATCGAGCGGACCAGCTCCTTGAGGTTCTCAAGGCGCCCGGCGGCGTCGGCGGAGCGGTCCTTCTGCCACATCTCGGTGTAGCCGCTCTCGTCGAGCACGATCTCGGCGAGCTCGGTGTGCGGCACCGTCTCGCGGCGCAGCCGCCAGCGGTCGAAGCTCAGCATCAAATCGCGCAGGCTGCCGCGCGCCTTAGGCTTGAGTTCATCAGTCGCCACCACCATGCGCGCCGCCTCGGACAGCGGGATGCGCTGCTTGCGGGCGATGTCGTGCAGCAGCTGCACGGTGGCGTCGCCGAGGCCGCGCTTCGGCACGTTGACGATGCGCTCGAAAGCGAGATCGTCGGCGGGCGAGTTGATCACGCGCAAATACGCCAATGCGTCGCGGATCTCGGCGCGCTCGTAGAAGCGCGGTCCCCCAATCACGCGGTAGGGCAGGCCGAGCGTGACGAAGCGGTCCTCGAATTCGCGCATCTGGAACGAGGCGCGCACCAGGATGGCGATGTCGTTGAGCTTGTGGCCGTCGCGCTGCAGCTGCTCGATCTCCTCGCCGATGGCGCGGGCCTCCTCCTCGGAATCCCACGCGCCAGTGACGGTGACTTTCTCGCCGTCGACGTCTTCGGTGCGCAAGGTCTTGCCGAGTCGGCCTTCATTGTGCGCGATCAGATGCGACGCGGCGGCCAGGATGTGGCCGGTGGAGCGGTAGTTGCGCTCGAGGCGAATGACCTTGGCGCCGGGGAAGTCGTGCTCGAAGCGCAGGATGTTGTCGACCTCGGCGCCGCGCCAGCCATAGATCGACTGATCGTCGTCGCCGACGCAGCAGATGTTCTTGGGTGGCGAGGAGGCGGCTGCTTGCTTCACCCCTCCCCCGTGGGGAGAGGTCGCTTCGTCGCGCAGCGACGGAGCGGGTGAGGGGATTTCAGACCCAAGTTGTGCCTGGTCCCCCTCACCCGGCGAGCTGCGCTCGCCGACCTCTCCCCGGTGGGGAGAGGTGAGGAAGTCTTCGACCCGGCGCGAGGCCGGTCCGGAGGACGGCGCCTGTGCGAGCAACCGCAGCCAGAGATATTGCGCGACGTTGGTGTCCTGATATTCGTCGACCAGGATGTACTTGAAGCGCTGCTGATACTGCCGCAGCACATCAGGGTGCTCGCGGAACAGCCGGATGTTCTCCAGCAGCAGATCGCCGAAATCGGCGGCGTTGAGGATCTTCAGCCGCTCCTGATAGGCGGCGTAGAGCTTGCCGCCCCTGCCGTTGCCGAACACCGCGGCCTCGCCCGGCGGGACCTGCGATGGCGTCAGGCCGCGATTCTTCCAGCCGTCGATCAGCCCGGCCAGCATGCGTGCCGGCCAACGCTTGTCGTCGATGTTGTCGGCGGCGAGCAGTTGCTTCAGCAGCCGGATCTGGTCGTCGACATCGAGCACGGTGAAATTGGACTTGAGCTGCACCAGTTCGGCATGCACGCGCAATATGCGGCCGCCGATCGAGTGGAAGGTGCCGAGCCACGGCATGCCCTCGACGGTCTGGCCCAGCATCTGGCCGAGCCGCAGCTTCATCTCGCGTGCCGCCTTGTTGGTGAAGGTCACCGAGAGGATTTCGCCGGGGCGGGCGCGGCCCTGGCTGAGGATGTGCGCAATCCGCGAGGTCAGCACCCGGGTTTTGCCGGTGCCGGCGCCGGCCAGCACCAGGACCGGACCTTCCAGCGTCTCCACCGCATCGCGCTGCTCGGGATTGAGCCCGGTGAGGTATTGCGGCGTGGCCTGCGCGCGGGCGCGCGCCGCGATGCCGCCTTCGGCGGGCTGGTAGCCGGGCAGTTCACGGGCGGGCAGCTTGTTCGGTTCAGTCATGCGAATCGTCTTTGCGCCCACGTTGACATCGCGGACTGGCGAAAGGGAGCCTTCTTAGCAGGATATGTGGCCCATATAGGGTGCCGCGCCGCTTCGCGACAGGGTTTTCCCCGCCGCAGCGGCCCGCGGTTCCGTATGCCGCTACCGCGTCTTGGCTGGCATCTCGACGCGACGGCCGATGCCGTCCGGGCGGACCACGCCGGCGTGCAGCCTCGCCACGGTCGCGATCCGCTCGGCGATGTCCTTCGGGAACGGCGCGGTCTTGCGCGCCGCCATGTCCATGTGCAGCGACATGTTCTCCGACGTCGCCGAGACCCAGCCCTCGGTGGCGTGGCGCAGTTCCTGGAAGGTATGGATGCGCTTTTCGTCGGCGGCGACCAGCAGCACCGAGACCTGGGCCGGATCGCCGAGATGGATCTCGCGCAGATAGCGGACGTGGCATTCCGCGGTGAAGGTCGAACCGCCGCGCGCCTTGATGTAGCCTGGCCCGATGCCGAGATGCACCCACAGCTGATCGATGGCGCGGTCGAACAGCACGTTGTAATAGGCCATGTTGAGATGGCCGTTATAGTCGATCCATTGCGGCTCGATCTGCATCACCGTCGACAGGAACGGCGCCGGCAGCGTCTGGAGATCGTCGATGGCGGTTTCGGCATTGGTCATGCGTGCGTCTCTCGGGGCTTCCTCACTTGACCCATTCCGGCTGGTTTGTCACGGTCGCCGCCTTCCGGAGGATATGACGTGGGACTTGCACAACTCAGCCAATTGAAGCGGCCGGAGCCGCAGGCGCTTGCTGCTGCCGTCGAGGCGCTTGCGGCGCGGTTCGGCAACCGGCTGGTGACGTCGCAGGCGGTGCGCGACCAGCATGCGCATACCACGACATGGCTGGCGCCGCAGCCGCCCGATGCGGTGGTGATGGCGCAGGACACCGCCGATATCCAGGACGTGGTGCGGATCTGCGCGGCGAACGGTGTGCCGGTGATCGCGTTCGGCACCGGAACGTCGCTGGAGGGGCAGGTCAATGCGCCGGCCGGCGGCGTCTGCATCGACCTGCGCGACATGAATCAGATCCTGGCGGTGCATGCCGAGGATCTCGACTGCGTGATCCAGCCCGGCGTCACCCGCAAGGCGCTCAACGAGCACCTGCGCGACCAGGGCGTGTTCTTTCCGATCGATCCCGGCGCCGACGCCTCGATCGGCGGCATGGCCTCCACCCGGGCGTCCGGCACCAATGCGGTGCGCTACGGCACCATGCGCGACAACGTGCTGGCGCTGAAAGTGGTGCGCGGCGACGGCGAGATCGTCACCACCGGGACGCGCGCGAAGAAATCATCCGCCGGCTACGATCTCACCCATCTGTTCGTGGGCGCGGAGGGCACGCTCGGCATCATCTCCGAACTGACCATCAAGCTGCGCGGGATTCCGGAGACCATCGCCGCCGCGGCCTGTTCGTTTGCGACCGTGCAGGGCGCCTGCCAGGCCACTATCCTTGCCATCCAGACCGGCATTCCGGTGGCGCGGATCGAGTTGCTGAGCGAAGGCCAGGTCCGCGCCTGCAATGCCTATTCGAAGCTGACGCTGCCGGAGACGCCGCTGCTGCTGCTGGAATTCCACGGCAGCGAGGCCGAGGTCGCCGAGCAGTCGAAGAACTTCTCCGCGATCGCGCGCGACTGCGGCGGCGGCGAGTTCACCTGGACCACGCGTCCGGAGGATCGCACCCGGCTGTGGCAGGCGCGGCATGACGCCTACTGGTCGGTGAAGAGCATCCGCCCCGGCGCCGGCGTGGTGGCGACCGACGTGTGCGTGCCGATCTCCCGGCTGGCCGATTGCGTCGTGGAAACGGAGCAGGACCTCAACAGGCTCGGGCTGCTGGCGCCGATCGTCGGCCATGTCGGCGACGGCAATTTCCATTGCTCGCTGCTCTGCGACGTCAACGATCCCGACGAGATGGCGCGCGGCGAGGAGTTCATGCATCGGCTGGTCGAGCGCGCCCAGGCGATGGGCGGAACCTGCACCGGCGAGCACGGCATCGGGCAAGGCAAGCAGAAATACCTCAAGGCCGAACTCGGCCCGGCGGCGATCGACGCGATGCGGGCGATCAAGCAGGCGCTCGACCCGCAGAACATCTTCAACCCGGGCAAGATCCTGCCGCCGGCATAGGGCCGCGTGGAGCCGCTGTGACTTCGCCACAGTTGGCTCTATATATGGCCCGTCCGGCATCGAATTAGGCCCGGCTCGGCCCGGCATTTGCCCTAGCATCCGCGTGGCGGGCGCGATTCGTTGTCCGCCGGACTGCTGAGGGGAGACCGCGTGCAGACGACGCTGCTCGGCCTGGCCATGGCGCTGATCCTCGCGCTGATCGCCGCCCTGGTCGGACCTTACTTCATCGACTGGAATCAGTTTCGCGCGCAGTTCGAGGCCGAGGCCTCGCGCGTCGCCGGCACGCCGGTGCGCGTCACCGGCGCGCTCGACGCGCGGTTGCTGCCCAACCCGACGCTGCACCTGCGCTCGGTGACGATCGGGCGGGCCGATGGCCCGGGACAGGCCCGCGCCGACAAGCTCGACGTCGAATTCAGCCTCAGCGACCTGATGCGCGGCGAATGGCGCGCCACCGAATTGTCGGTCAACGGCGTGGCGCTGGCGCTCGGGCTCGACAAGCAGGGCCGGATCGATTGGCCAGCATCGGCGGCCTTTGCCAATCTCGGGTCGCTGGCGATCGATCGGTTGTCGGTCACCGGCCGGATCGCGCTGCATGACGAGACCAGCGGCCGCGCCATCGACCTCGACGATATCGCGTTCAGCGGCGACGTCCGCCCCGGCGCTGCTGCGGTGCGCGGCGACGGAAATTTCATGCTGGCCGGCACGCGCTATCCGTTTCGGCTGTCATCGGGACGGACCGCGGATGGCAGCGCGACGCGGCTGCGTCTGACCGTCGATCCTGGCGAACGCGCAATGTCGCTGGACCTCGAGGGCGTCGTCAGCTTCGTCGCGCGGGCGCCGCGGTTCGACGGCTCCATTGCGGTCGCACGGCCGGTGGTCAAGCCGCGTTCCGACGAGGACGTCCCGCCGCCCTGGCGGGTGGTCGCGAAGCTGAAGGCCGATCCGGCGACCGCGCGGTTCGAGCAGATCGATGCGAGCTACGGTCGCGACGACGTGGCACTGAAACTAACCGGAGCCGCCGATCTGTCGCTCGGCGCTTCGCCGAAGCTGCAGGCGGCGCTGGCAGCGAAGCAGCTCGACATCGACCGGCTGCTGCCGCGCGATCCGAATGCGGCGGCGGCGGCCCCCTGGCTGCCGGGACTGCTCGGGCTGCTGTCCGACCTGCCGCCGGCGCCGCTGCCGGCGCAGATCGAGTTGGCCGCCGACAAACTGCTGATCGGTGGCCGTCCGATCCAGAATCTCTCCACGACCTTGCGCAGCGACGCGGGCGCATGGACCGTCGACCGGATGGAGTTGCGCGCGCCGGGCGGGTCGCAGCTGGCGCTTACTAACGGGCTCGCACAGCCGGGCGGATTCAAAGGCTCGGTCGACATCGACTCGGCGGACCCCGATCTGCTCGCTGCCTGGCTGTTCGGCCGCGAGGTCAGCGCGCGACAGCCACGGCCGCTCCGCGCGAGCGGTGATGTCGCCGTTGCCGACGGCAACGTTTCGGTCGAGCGGCTGAAGGCCGAATTCGACGGCGGCACGATGGAAGGCAGGCTCGCGAAGGCCACGCTGCCGAGCGGCGGATCGCGGGTCGATCTCGACCTCAAGGGCGACCGGCTCGACATCGATGCGACGCTCGGCATCGTGCGATCGTTGAGCGGGACCGATTCCGACTGGCCGGAGCAGGGCGCGCTTGCGCTGGATTTCGCTCGCGCGGTGTCAGCCGGGCAGACCTGGCAGCCGCTGGTCGCCAGGCTCGGCTACAGCCCGGCGGCGATCACGCTCGAGCAATTGAAGATCGGCGCCGCCGGCGGATTGCTGGTCGAAGGCGCGGGCGCGTTCGATCGCACCGCTGCCACCGGCAAGCTGTCGCTCAATGCGACGGCTTCGACCCTGCCGCAACTGGCCGCCGCCATCACGCCGGTGGCTCCGGCTGTCGCGACGCGCCTCTCGGCCATGGGTGATGCGGCCGGCGCGGCCCGCATCCGGCTCGCGGTCGATCTCGAGAAGAGCCCGGGCGATACGGAGCGTGCGCGCGCCCGCGCCGTGCTCGGCATCGACGCGCCGCAGCTGAAGGGCGACGCGACCGTCACGGCGACGCCGCTCCAGGCCGCGATCCGCGGCACTGATCTCGACGCGCTGCTGCGCAGCGATGTGCGGCTCGAAACCAAACTGTCGGCTCCGCGCGGCCGGCCGCTGCTGGCCCTGCTCGGGCTCGACAAGGTGCTGGCGGCGGGTGAAGGCGTCGCGCGGTTCGAAGGCTCGGCGAGCGGAGCGTGGAACGGTCCGCTGCGCGTCACCGCAAAGCTGGCTGGCGCGGTCGATGCCGATGTCGATGGCACTGCCAATCCGTGGGCCGCGGCGCCGGTCGCCGACCTCAAGCTGGCCATCCGGCGCGCCAATGTCGCGCCATTGCTCGATCTGCGTCCGGCCGACGCGGCGGCCTGGCCGGTCAGCGTGACGTCGAAGCTGGCGCTCGCTAACGGAAAGCTGAGCCTCAACGACATCGACGGCGCGGTGGCCGGATCGCGGCTGCGCGGGCGGGTGGCGGTGACGCTGGGTGATGAGAACGTCGTGGACGGCGAAGCCGGGCTCGATGCGCTCGACGTCGGCCCCGCACTGCAGCTCGTGCTGGGAGCCGCCGGTCCCGATGGCGCCGCGCCGCTCGGCCGCGGCCTGTTGACGGGCTGGCGCGGGCAGGTGGCGTTTCAGGCGCTGCGCGGCGGTCTGCCGGGCGGCGCGCAGTTGCAGCCGTTCAGCGGCGTGGTGCGCAGCGACGGACGGTCGCTGTCGCTCGATGCGATCAAGGGCAGGATCGGCGGCGGCGACGTCAAGGCCGACCTCAACGCGCGGCCATCGCCCGACGGGCTGGCGCTGTCCGCGAATCTGGAATTTGCCGGAGTCGACGGCACGGCGCTGCGCTATCGCGGGCTGGCGATGCCGGCGGGACGGACCGCGCTGCAATTGACGTTGTCGAGCGCCGGCCGCAGTCCCGCGGCGCTGGCCGGTGCGGTGAACGGCAGCGGCTCGCTTACGATCACCGGCGCCGCCATCTCCGGTCTCGACCCGCGCGCCTTCGATGTTGCGATCCGCGCCGGCGACGGCGCGCAGCCGATCAACGAGACGCGACTGGGCCAGCTGGTCGGGCCGGCGCTGTCGGCCGGCGCACTCAAGGTGGACCAGGCCGAGTTTCCATTCAGCATCCGGGACGGCGCGCTGCGCATCAACGCGACGGCGCTGAAATCCGATGCGGCGAGCGCCATCGTGTCCGGCGGCTACGACCTGCTGGCCGATCAGGCCGATCTGCGCGTCAGCCTCGCATCGAATGCGCCGGGACCCGCGGGCATCCGGCCGGAGATCGTGGTGTTTGCGGTCGGGCCGGCCGACCGGCTGCAACGCACCGTCGATGTCGCGGCGCTGTCGGCCTGGCTGACCGTGCGCCGGATCGACCGCGAGATCGGGAAACTGCAGGCGCTGGAGCGCGAAGAGGCCGCGCCGCCGGCGGCGACCACCGCGATCCCGTCGACACCGCCGCCGGTCGTACCACCTGCCACGCCCTCGACGCCGCCGGTCGCAACCGCGCCGCTTCCGGACCCGAGGCCGACGCCGGCCCCGCCGAGGCCTCCGATCGCTCCTCGACCGCCCGCGCGGGACGCGGTGGCGCCGCTGCCGCCGCCGATCGAAATACGTCCAGCACCGGGCAGTGCCCGGCCGCCACGATCCAACCAGCCGCTGGTGCTGACGCCGCCGCCCTCGAGCCTGCCGCGGACCGCGTTCTAGCGGTCAGTGCGTCGCGACGTTCTCCGGCGATGTCTCGTTGACCGGCTGCATCGCGCGGGACCGGAAGTAGTCCAGCACGAACAGCCGGATCGCCGACGACAAATTGCCGTGCTGGCGGTTGCCGTCGATCTCGCCGACCAGCTCGGACAAGGTCATGTCGCGAAGGTGCGAAATTTCCTTCATGCCGTTCCAGAACGCCTCTTCCAGGCTGACGCTTGTCTTGTGACCCGCGACCACAATCGATCGTTTGACTACCGGCGACTTCATGATGCGTCCTCGCCTTCGATACGATGTTGTTCGAGCAGTTCGTTGGCGCGTTTGGCGCGTGCCTGCTCGGTTGTTCGTTGGGACTTGCTGCGTCCGAATTGCACGCGATTGGCATCGGCTTGCTTTGTGGCCTGCTGCTTCGCGATCCGTTTCTTGACTTTGTTCAAGTTGATCAGTTCAGCCATGATTGCCCCCTCGCACTCACGCGGGCTGTCGCTACGATTCGGAATCTGTGTGCGTTTCGATGACCATCAGGATCGGTTTCCTCCCCGCTGTTAGTTGATGCCTGCGTTCAGGCTGCCGGGTCGAATGGGATACCACGCAGCCATGCCGTCGCGCCAGCTAATCGGTGTACCAAGGTCAGCGGTATGATTTGCATCAATTCCGAGTGTTTCTCGGATGCACGTCTTTTTGGGCGATCAACCGGGATGGGTCATGTTTCCCGGTTTGACGAGCCGGTCGAAATCGTCGGCAGATACGAAGCCCAGCCGGATCGCTTCTTCCTTCAAGGTTGTCCCGTTGGAATGGGCGGATTTGGCGATCTTGGTGGCGTTGTCGTAGCCGATGCTAGGGGCCAGCGCGGTCACCAGCATCAAGGAGCGCTCCATCAATTCCTGAATACGTTTTTCGTCGGCCCTAATACCGACGACGCAATGTTCGGTAAATGACGCTGACACATCCGCAAGTAGTCCGACCGACTGTAACAAGGCGTACGCCATCACCGGCTTGTAGACGTTGAGCTCGAAATGACCCTGGCTTCCGGCAACCGTTATCGTCGTGTGGTTGCCGAATACCTGACAGCATACCATGGTCATCGCTTCGCACTGTGTCGGATTGACCTTTCCGGGCATAATCGACGAGCCGGGTTCGTTTTCCGGGAGGATCAGTTCGCCGAGGCCGGAGCGCGGCCCGGAGCCCAGCAGGCGGATGTCATTGGCGATCTTGAACAGGCCGGTCGCCACCGAATTGATGGCGCCGTGAACGAAGACGTAGGCGTCGTTCGATGCCAGCGCTTCGAACTTGTTCGGCGCGGTGACAAACGGCAGCCCGGTCAGCGCCGCGACGTGCCTTGCGAACCTTTCGGCGAATTCAGGCTTGGCATTCAGTCCGGTGCCGACCGCGGTGCCGCCTTGCGCCAGCGGATACAGATCCTGCAGCGCGGTACGCAGCCGCGCGATGCCGCTCTCGACCTGCGCCGCATAGCCGGAAAATTCCTGGCCGAGCGTCAGCGGCGTGGCGTCCTGGGTATGGGTGCGACCGATCTTGACGATTGAGGCGAACGCCTGCTGCTTGGCGCGCAGCGCGTCGAGCAGGCCCTGCAGCGCGGGGATCAGCGTGTCGGTGATCTGTTGCGCCGCGGCAATGTGCATGGCGGTCGGAAACGAGTCGTTCGACGACTGGCTCATGTTGACGTGGTCGTTAGGATGCACCGGGCTCTTCGCGCCACGGGCGCCGCCCAGCATTTCATTGGCCCGGTTGGCGATCACCTCGTTGAGGTTCATGTTGCTCTGGGTACCGGAGCCGGTCTGCCAGACCACCAGCGGGAAGTGATCGTCGAGCTTGCCGTCGATCACCTCACGGGCGGCCTCGACAATCGCGCGTGTCAGCTTCTCGTCGAGCAATCCGAGTTCGTGATTGGTTTGGGCCGCCGCCAGCTTGACGATGCCGAGCGCCCGGACCAGCGACAGCGGCATGCGGTCCTGGCCGATGCGGAAGTTCTGACGCGAGCGTTCGGTCTGCGCGCCCCAGTAGCGATCAGCGGGGACGTCGATCGGGCCGAAACTGTCGGTCTCGCTGCGGGTGGCCGGGGTCGAGGTGGTGGCTTGGGTCGGGGAGGTCATGGGTCGGTCCGTCGTGAGGCTGCACCGCGCGCCGTCGCGCCGTCCGTCGCCGGTTTATTTTTTGCGGAAGCGATCGAGCCGGACCACCTCGGCGCCCTCGCCGGGCTTGGGCGGTTCGGACTCGGCTTCGGCGGGTGCCGCTGCAGCAGCCGGCGCGGGCAGAGCGGCGGTGGCCGGCTGGTTGTCGGCCTGCGCGACGGCGGCCGCATCGGACGGCTCGAACTGCAAACCGAACTCCACGGAGGGATCGAAGAAGCTCTTGATCGCGCTGAACGGCACCACCAACCGCTCCGGAACGCCGCCGAATGACAGTCCGACCTCGAACCGGTCTTCGGTGACCACCAGATCCCAGAACTGGTGCTGCAGGATGACGGTCATCTCTTCCGGATACTGCGCCAGCAGCCGCGGCGACAGCTTCACACCCGGGGCGGTCGACAGGAAGGTGATGAAGAAATGATGCTCGCCGGGCAGGCCGCGTTCGGCCGCGTCGGTCAGAACGCGCCGCAGCACGCCCCGCAGCGCGTCGCGGGCCAGAACATCGTATCGGATGAGGTCGGTCGCCATCGGTGGGTCTCGTTGTGCTTCAATTGCCAATCGCCATCGGACTTAGGCCCGACTCGCGTCATTGGTTCCATTGTATCCCTGCCGTCATCGAAGGTCAGCAGCGGTTCTCGACCAATACCCTAAATTGCTCGCCCGCCATCCTGCGGTTTCGGAATCACAGCGCAGTGCAGCAGAGGGAAGGCTAGCCGTCGCGCGCTGCGCGCATGGCTGCCGAAAAAGCGGGCGATCCGCTCTCATTTCGGCGCGCCGCTTGTCTGGGTTTTGCTGGCATTGCCAAGAAAATGTCGTTAGGCAAGTTCGGTCACGACGCCGGCATCGATCAAACGAATGGCCGCGACGAACTACGAGCAGGGAGAGCGCGATGAGTGACGTGGCTAACCAGCGGTCAGGCGATTCCCGCCTGCCGGCATGGATCCGCGGCCCGCAGGATTTCTTTGGCGGACTGGCGCTGATTGCCATCGCGCTGTTCGCATTGTGGGCATCGAGCGATCTGCAGGGCATGCAGGGATTCTCGTTCGGCGCCGGCACGGTTCCGCGGATGTTCGGTTTCCTCCTGCTCGGGCTTGGCGTCGCGGTTATGATAATCGGCGTCGTGACCGAGGGGCCGCAGCTGGCGGCCTATGCTTGGCGCGGTCCGCTGTTCGTCAGCCTCGCGATCCTGTCCTTCGCGCTCAGCATCCGTCCGATGGGAATGATCTTCTCGGCCATGTCCAGCTTCATGATCGCGGCGCTCGCGACGCATGAAACAAGATGGAAGGAGGCCATCATCGTCGGTGTTTGCCTGACGACATTCTGCGCGCTGCTGTTTCCTTATGCGCTCGGCCTGCCGCTGCAGATGCTGCCGACATTTATGATTCGCTGAGGGCACCATGGGGGACATCTTCTCAAATCTTTCGCTCGGCTTCGGTGTCGTCTTCCAGATGGTGAACTGGTCGCCGGCGTTTCTCGGCGGGCTGTCAATTCCGATCCCGATGAACATCGTGCTGTGCCTGATCGGCGCATTGGTCGGCACGCTGGTCGGCGTGCTGCCGGGCATCGGCACCATCGCCACGGTGGCCATGTTGCTGCCGATCACCTTCGGTCTGCCGCCGGTCGGCGCGCTGATCATGCTCGCGGGCATCTATTACGGCGCGCAGTACGGCGGATCGACCACCTCGATCCTGGTCAACATCCCCGGCGAGGCCGGTTCGGTGGTGACGGCGCTGGACGGTTTCCAGATGGCCAAGCAGGGCCGTGCCGGCCCGGCGCTGGCGATCGCTGCGATCGGCTCGTTCTTCGCCGGCTGTGTGGCCACGGTGCTGATTGCCGTGCTCGGCGCGCCGCTGACCAAGCTGGCGCTGGCCTTTGGTCCTGCCGAATATTTCTCGCTGATGGTGCTCGGCCTGATCTTCGCGGTGGTGCTGGCAAAGGGCTCGGTGCTGAAGGCGATCGCGATGATCGTGTTCGGGCTGCTGCTGTCGATGGTCGGCTCCGACATCGAAACCGGCGCCTCGCGCATGACCTTTGACATCCCCGAACTCGCCGACGGGCTCGGCTTCGCCACTGTAGCGATGGGGCTGTTCGGCTTTGCCGAGATCATCCGCAACCTCGACGCCGGGGGCGAGAGCGATCGCCAGCTGGTCCAGCAGAAGGTCACCGGGCTGATGCCCACCCGCAAGGACCTGAAGGATTCTGCGCCGGCCATCCTGCGCGGCACGACGCTCGGTTCGATCCTCGGCATTCTGCCGGGCGGCGGCGCGGTGATCGCGTCGTTCGCAGCCTATACGCTGGAAAAGAAGCTCTCGAAGGATCCGTCCCGGTTCGGCCGGGGCGCCATCGAGGGCGTGGCGGCGCCGGAGAGCGCTAACAACGCCGCGGCCCAGACGTCCTTCATTCCGCTGCTGACGCTCGGCATCCCGCCGAACGCGGTGATGGCGCTGATGGTCGGCGCGATGACGATTCACGGCATCGTTCCGGGCCCGCAGGTGATGCAGAAGCAGCCCGAGCTGGTGTGGGGCATGATTGCCTCGATGTGGGTCGGCAATCTGATGCTGCTGATTATCAACCTGCCAATGGTCGGCATCTGGGTCAGGCTGCTGCGCGTACCGTACCGGCTGATGTTCCCGGCGATCGTGGTGTTCTGCGCGATCGGCATTTATTCGGTCAACAACGCGCCGACCGACGTCGTTCTGGCCGGAATCTTCGGACTGATCGGCTATTGGCTGATCAAGCATGATTTCGAGCCGGCGCCGCTGCTGCTCGGCATGGTGCTCGGTCCGCTCATGGAGGAGAACCTGCGCCGCGCGTTGCTGATCTCGCGCGGCGACGCCACGGTGTTCTTCACCCGGCCGGTATCGGCCACCTTGATGGCAATCGCGGCCTTCCTGCTGATCCTCGCGGTGCTGCCATCCCTGCGCAAGAAACGCGACGAGGTGTTCGTCGAGTCCGAGTCCTGATCGCCACCCCTGCGGCGTTGCGCCGCGCTCTGAAACGATTCGGTCCGACGGCACCCGTCGTCGGGCTGATATAACCCGCACGTCCTAACTGGAGAGTATCATGACCATTTTCGATCGCAGCGTTGCGGTCTGCGCCGCCGCCCTTCTGGCCGGCGCCGCGGCCTTCACCGCGCCGGCGCAGGCCCAGACCTATCCGACCCGCAACATCACCATGATCGTGCCGTTCGCGGCCGGCGGCCCGACCGACGTCATCGCGCGGATCGTTACCGCGCACATGGCGCAGACGCTCGGCCAGACCATCATCATCGAGAACGTCGTGGGTGCCGGCGGCACCACGGCCACCACCCGGGCCGCCAAGGCGACCAATGACGGCTACACGCTGATCACCGGCCACATGGGCACCCACGCCGCCGCGGTGCCGCTGTATCCGAAGCTGGCCTATCATCCCGAGAAGGATTTCGAACCGGTCGCGTTGCTTGCCGGCACGCCGATCCTGATCCTGGCACGCAAGGATTTCGAGCCAAAGAACCTGAAGGACTTCGTCACCTATGTGAAAGCCAACACCGCCAAGGTGAACGCGGCGCACGCCGGCGTCGGCTCGGTGTCCTACACCTCCTGCGAACTGCTGAACTCGATCCTCGAGATCAAGCCGACCGGCGTGCCCTTCAACGGCACCGGCCCGGCGATGAACGCGCTGGTCGGCGGCCAGGTCGACTACATGTGCGACCAGATCGTCAACGCCGTTCCGCAGATCAACGGCGGCACCATCAAGACCTACGGCATCGCCACCGCAGAGCGTAACCCGTCGCTGCCGGACGTGCCGACCACGATCGAAGCCGGCCTGCCGGCTTTCCAGGCCCAGGCCTGGAACGCGATCTTTGCGCCCAAGGGCACATCGCCTGAGATCGTCGCCAAGCTGAACGACGCCGTTTCCAAGGCGCTCGACGACGAGAACGTCCGCAAGCGCCTGCTCGATCTCGGCAGCGTGATCCCCAAGAAGGACGAGCGCACCTCGGCCTCGCTGGCCGCGCTGGTGAAGAGCGAAATCGCCAAATGGACCCCGGTGCTGAAGCCGACCACCAACTGACCTTCGTGACGAAAACCGGTTGACGACAGGGCGGGGCGTAAGTCCCGCCCTTGTCGTTTGCGGTGTCAGGGCGCATTTTCCGGCCTCAGATATGAAAGCCGCCGCGACCCGCGTCGCCGGCACGAACCGTCCGGCCAAGCCATGAATCAATATCACGACCTTCTCGAACGCATTCTGGTGGATGGCGCGCAGAAGCACGACCGCACCGGCACCGGCACGCTGTCGGTGTTCGGCCACCAGATGCGGTTCGACCTCGCCGCCGGCTTTCCGATGCTGACGACGAAAAAGCTGCCGCTGAAGTCGATCGTCCACGAACTGCTGTGGTTCCTGAAGGGCGACACCAACATCGGCTATCTCAAGCAGCACGGCGTTTCGATCTGGGACGAATGGGCTGACGCCAATGGCGACCTCGGCCCGGTCTACGGCTCGCAATGGCGCTCATGGCCGGCCGCGGACGGCCGCAGCATCGACCAGATCGCCAATGTCGTCGATATGATCAAGCGCAATCCGGACTCGCGCCGCCTGATCGTGACGGCGTGGAATCCCGCCGAGATCGACAAGATGGCGCTGCCGCCATGTCACTGCCTGTTCCAGTTCTATGTCGCCAATGGCAGGCTGTCCTGCCAGCTCTATCAGCGCTCGGCCGACGTGTTTCTCGGCGTGCCGTTCAATATTGCGTCCTACGCGCTGCTGACGATGATGGTGGCGCAGGTGACGGGGCTGAAGCCCGGCGAGTTCATTCACACGCTCGGCGACGCGCATCTGTATTCCAACCACCTCGACCAGGCCCGGCTGCAACTGACGCGTCCGATGCGCGCGTTGCCGGTGATGACGATCAGCCCGGAGGTGAAAGACATCTTCGGTTTCCGCTACGAGGACTTCACCCTGCAGGGCTACGACCCCCACCCGCACATCAAGGCCGAGGTCGCGGTGTGACGGATGTCGCTGTCGTTCTGATCGTAGCGGTCGCGGAGAACGGCGCGATCGGGGCCGGTGGCGCCATGCCGTGGCGGCTGAAATCGGATCTCAGGCGTTTCCGCGAACTGACCATCGGCAAGCCGGTGCTGATGGGCCGCAAGACGTTTCACTCGATCGGCCGTGCGCTGCCCGGGCGTACCAACATCGTGGTTACCCGGGATCCCGGATTTCGCGCGGCGGGCGTCGTCGTGGTGCCGTCGGTCGGGATCGGACTCGATGTCGCCCGTAGCGATGCGCTGCGGCGTTTTGCCACCGAGATTGCGGTCATCGGCGGCGCGGAGATTTACCGGCAGACCATCGACGTGGCGGACCGCATTGAACTAACCGAGGTCCACGCAAGCCCGCAGGGCGACACGTTTTTCAAGGCAATTGATCCCGCTGCGTGGGAGGAGGTCGCGCGCCGCCGCGTCGCCGCCTCGCCGGAGGACTCGGCCGATTTCTCCTACCTGACCTATCGCCGCAGACTGCCGCCTTAACGATGATTGCATTGACAATTCTGCGTTCGGGCTTAGCTGCCAGAGGCCAGAAGCTGCGTTGTAAGGGCGGTGGCCGTCCCCTATAAAGCCTGCGCAAGTTGCGAGCCGGGTCATTCGACCCGCGCGGAGGAGATCGTTGATGCCGTGGAAGAATCAAGGCGGAGGCCCGTGGGGCTCTGGTCCGAAGGGACCGTGGGGCTCGGGTCCGCAGCAACCGAGCGGCCCCCGGCCGCCGGATCTGGAAGACCTGTTGCGCCGCGGTCAGGACCGGCTGCAACAGATGCTTCCAGGTGGTCATTTCAGCACCATGGGTATCGCACTACTGCTGGTCGCGGCGCTGGCGGTCTGGGGCCTGTCCGGCTTCTTTCGTGTTCAGTCGGAAGAGCTCGGCGTGGTGCTGCGGTTCGGCAAGCATGTCCGCACCGTGCAGCCCGGCCTGAACTACCATCTGCCGTATCCGATCGAGACCGTGTTGCTGCCGAAGGCGCTGCGCGTGTCGACGATCAGCATCGGCATGTCGATCACGCCGGACTCGACGCGGCGCGGCACGACGACCCGCGACGTTCCGGAAGAAAGCCTGATGCTGACCGGCGACGAGAACATCGTCGATGTCGACTTCACCGTGCTGTGGCGTATCGCGCCGGACGGCGTCGGCAACTTCCTGTTCAATATCCAGAACCCGGAAGGCACCGTGAAGGCCGTTGCCGAAAGCGCGATGCGTGAAGTGATCGGCCGATCCAACATCCAGCCGATCCTGACCGGCGCCCGGACCACTATCGAGGCCGGCGTGCAGGAATTGATGCAGAAGACGCTGAACGATTACGGCGCCGGCGTGCTGGTGCAGCAGGTGCAGATGCAGAAGGTCGATCCGCCGTCGCAGGTGATCGACGCGTTCCGCGACGTGCAGGCGGCGCGCGCCGACCTCGAGCGTCTGCAGAACGAAGCGCAGACCTACGCCAACCGTGTCATCCCCGACGCCCGCGGCCGTGCCGCGCAGATCCTGCAGGTCGCCGAAGGCTACAAGGAACAGGCGATCGCCGAGGCACGCGGCCAGAGCGCGCGCTTCGTCAGCGTCTATGACGAGTACCGCAAGGCGCCCGACGTGACCCGTCAGCGCATCTATCTCGAAACCATGGAGCGGATTCTCGGCGGCGCCGAGAAGCTGGTCTATGACGGCGGCAATGGCGGCTCGCAAGGCATTGTGCCGTATCTGCCGCTGAACGAACTGTCGGCGCGTCGAACGCCCGCACCACCGGCGGCCACAGCAGGCCAGCCGCAACCGCAGGGCGGGGGTAACCGATGAAGACCGGTATTGCAGGAATGGTCGCACTGATCCTGGGTCTTGTGATCATCGTCGTGGTGTACGCATCGCTGTTCACCGTGCGTCAGACCGAACAGGTCTTGCTGGTCCGGCTCGGCGAGCCGGTGCGCGTCGTCACCGAACCGGGCTTGCATTTCAAGGCCCCGTTCATCGACAGCGTCATCAGCATCGACAAGCGGATTCTCGACCTGGAAAATCCGTCGCAGGAAGTCATCGCGTCGGATCAGAAGCGTCTCGTGGTCGACGCCTTCGCCCGCTACCGCATCAACGATGCGCTGCGGTTCTACCAGAGCATCGGATCGGTGCAGGCGGCCAACATCCAGCTCGGCACGCTGCTGAACGCGGCGCTGCGCCGCGTGCTGGGTGAGGTCACCTTCATCGAGGTGGTGCGCGACCAGCGCGACGCATTGATGAACCGTATCCGAACCCAGCTCGATCGGGAGGCCGGCAATTACGGCATCACCGTCATCGATGTGCGGATCCGGCGCGCCGATCTGCCTGACCAGAACAGTCAGGCCGTGTATCAGCGGATGCAGACCGAGCGGCAGCGTGAAGCCGCCGAGTTCCGCGCCCAGGGCGGCCAGAAGGCGCAGGAGATCCGTTCCCGCGCCGACCGCGAGGCCACGGTCATCATCGCCGAGGCCAATTCGACGGCCGAGCAGGTGCGTGGTACCGGCGACGCCGAGCGCAACCGGCTGTTCGCCGAGGCCTATGGCAAGGATGCGGAGTTCTTCGCGTTCTATCGGTCGATGTCGGCCTATGAGAACGGTTTGAAGGCCAACGACACCCGGTTTCTGCTGCGACCGGAATCGGACTTCTTCAAGTTCTTCGGCAACCCGTCCGGCCAGTTGCCGGGCCGGCCGGCCGACGCCAACGCTGCCGGGAACGGCGGAAACGGCATTGGCGCTGCCACGCCGACACCGGCTGCACCTCGGCCCTGATACCGGCTGACCGCACGTCCCGCGACCGGGAAGGCCAACGCGATCGCGTTTTGCCTTCCCGGTCGCTCTCATTTAAGGATGTCCGTCGACGAGGCCAGCGGCAGCCCGACACGGCTGCGAGCAGGCCCGTCCGGGAGGAATCAGTCTGATGGGGTCTATTGCGTTCGCCGATTTCCTCATCGGCCTCGGCATTCTGTTCGTTCTTGAAGGCCTGCTGTTCGCTGCCGCGCCCGGCTGGATGCGCAACGCGATGAAAAGCGTGCTGGTCACGCCCGACAATGTCCTGCGCATCGTCGGGATCTGTTCGGCGGTGGCGGGCCTGGTGCTGATCTGGGCGATCAGGCGCTGACCGCGTCAACGCTATCGTGAGCAGAACGGCCGGGTTTTCGCCGGATTCCGCTTGGCGAATGGAGTAGCTTCCATTGCCAGCGCTTGCGCCGGCGCCCGGATCAGGCGCAAACTTGCGCGCGAGTCCCGAACGACTGCAGCCCGCTTCAGGAGATACCTCGACCATGCCCGGTCAGACCCCAGCCCACCGTCCCCGTTTCCGCCCGCTCGTGGCTGCGCTTTGCCTCAGCCTAGCCGGCACGGGCTTCGCCGCACCGGCGCTGGCGCGCGGCCCCGACGGTATCGCCGATGTCGCCGAAAAGGTGATCGATGCTGTCGTCAACATCTCCACCACCCAGAATGTCGAAGCCAAAACCTCGCCCGGCGAAAGCAGTCGCGGCACGCCGCCGCAATTGCCGCCGGGCTCGCCATTCGAGGAGTTCTTCGAGGACTTCTTCAAGAACCGCCGCGGCGGTCCGGGCGGCGACAAGGGCGGCGGCTCGCGCAAGACCAATTCGCTAGGCTCGGGCTTCATCGTCGACACCGCCGGCATCGCCGTGACCAACAATCACGTCATCGCCGACGCCGACGAGATCAACATCATCATGAACGACGGCACCAAGATCAAGGCGGAGCTGGTCGGCGTCGACAAGAAGACCGATCTGGCCGTGCTGAAGTTCAAGCCGCCGGCCAAGCCGCTGGTCGCCGTGAAGTTCGGCGATTCGGACAAGCTGCGGCTCGGCGAATGGGTGATCGCGATCGGCAACCCGTTCTCGCTGGGCGGCTCGGTGACCGCCGGCATCGTCTCGGCGCGCAACCGCGACATCAACACCGGGCCCTACGACAGCTACATCCAGACCGACGCCTCGATCAATCGCGGCAATTCCGGCGGGCCGCTGTTCAACCTCGATGGCGAGGTCGTCGGCGTCAACACGCTGATCATTTCGCCGTCCGGCGGCTCGATCGGCATCGGCTTCGCGGTGCCGTCGAAAACCGTGATCGGCGTGGTGGACTCGCTGCAGAAGTTCGGCGAACTCCGCCGCGGCTGGCTCGGCGTGCGGATCCAGCAGGTCACTGACGAGATCGCCGAGAGCCTCAACATCAAGCCGGCGCGCGGCGCACTGATTGCGGGCGTCGAAGAGAAGGGCCCGGCGAAACCCGCCGGCATCGAGCCCGGCGATGTTGTGATCAAGTTCGACGGCAAGGACATCAAGGAGCCGAAAGATCTGTCGCGCGTCGTGGCCGATACCGCGGTCGGCAAGGCGGTCGAGGTGGTGGTGATCCGCAAGGGCGCCGAAGAGACCAAGACGGTGACGCTCGGTCTGCTCGAAGATGCCGACAAGCCGGTGCAAGCCTCGGCGAAGAGCCAGCCGGAGCCGGAGAAGCCGGTGACGCAGAAGGCGCTTGGCCTCGATCTCGCCGGCCTCAGCAAGGATCTGCGCACCCGCTACAAGATCAAGGACAGCGTCAAGGGCGTGATCGTCACCGGCGTCGACGCCGGCTCCGACGCAGCCGAGAAGCGGCTCAGCGCCGGCGACGTCATCGTCGAGGTCGCGCAGGAAGCGGTCACCAACGCCGCGGACATCAAGAAGCGCGTCGATCAGTTAAAGAAAGACGGCAAGAAGTCCGTGCTGCTTCTGGTGTCGAACGGCGCAGGCGAATTGCGCTTCGTTGCGCTCAGCGTGCAGTAGGCGAGGGCCGCAAATGCGAGCAGCGTTCCCCGGACGCTGCGCAACGCGCTGCTCTTGCCGGGTGGGCGTTGCGTCCTGGTCGTCAAAGCGATGACCGGGTCCCGGTTCTGCGAAGCGGCATAAGAATGCCGCATCGCGCCCGGGACACGAACTACACTCCGTGCTCCGTCATTGCCGGGCTTGACCCGGCAATCCATTCCCTTGGGAGAGTTTGCGAAGAGGATGGATGCCCGGATCAAGTCCGGGCATGACTCAGAAAATTTGGCGGTGCGTTAAGCGGCGGCTTACTGCGCGAGGCGCCGGCGCGCGCTACCTGACAAACTCACTTCGCTTATACCCTTGCGCATACAGCAACGCGGTGAGGTCGCCGAAATCGATGCGGGCGTGGGCGGCGGCGGCGACAGCGGGCTTGGCGTGATACGCCACTCCGAGACCGGCTTCCTGCAGCATCGACAGATCGTTGGCGCCGTCGCCGATTGCCAGCGTGTCGATCGCATCGACGTCGTAGGCCTCGCGCAGCTCCAGCAAGGTCGCCAGTTTGGCGGCGCGGCCGAGGATCGGCTCTCTCACCTCACCGGTGAGCTTGCCGTCGGCCATCAGCAATTCGTTGGCACGGTTGTCGTCGAAGCCGAGCTGCGCCGCCACCGTGCGGGTGAACAGCGTGAAGCCGCCGGAGACCAGGCAGGTATGGCCGCCATGCGCGCGCATGGTCGCGACCAGTTCGCGGCCGCCCGGCGTCAGCGTGATGCGGTCGCGCAGCACCTCGTCGATCACGCTCGAGGACAGCCCTTTCAGAAGCGCGACGCGCTCCCGCAACGCCGGCTCGAATTCGATCTCGCCGCGCATCGCACGCTCGGTGATGGCCGCGACATGATCCTTCAGCCCGGCATAGTCGGCCAGTTCGTCGATGCATTCCTGGCCGATCATGGTGGAATCCATGTCGGCGAGAAAAAGCGACTTGCGCCGTGTCGCGGCAGGCTGCACGACAACGTCGATCGGCAGGTCGCCGCGCGCCGCGCGCAGCCGGTCGGCCAGCACAGTCGCGTCCTCGTCGCTGGCAAAGGCGATGTCGGCGGCGACGCCGTCGCTAAGCCAAGCCGCGTGGTTGGGCGCGGGCAGCACGGCGCTGGCGCCGTCCAGCACGGTGGAATCGAGCGCGGGATCGTCCGGATGACAGATGAGCGTGGCGACGTATGACATGAGTGACAGCGGCCCGATGCGGAAGGCCGTGCTTATCGCAGGGCCGACCGCCAGCGGCAAGTCGGCGCTGGCGCTGGCATTTGCGCAGGCGAACGGCGGCGTGGTGATCAATGCCGATTCGATGCAGGTCTATCGCGACCTGCGGGTGCTGACGGCGCGACCGACGGCAATCGAGGAGGCCCGCGTGCCGCATCGCCTGTACGGCACGGTGGATGCGGCGGTGAATTTTTCCGCCGGGGCTTACATCGAGGCTGCATCCGCCGCGCTGGCAGAGGTGCAAGCCGAGGGCAGGGTGCCGGTGTTCGTCGGCGGCACCGGGCTGTATTTCAAGGCACTCCTGCGCGGGCTGTCGGCGGTGCCGCCGATCGCGCCGGAGATCCGTGAGGCGGTGCGGGCGCGGCTTGCGCGCGACGGCGTGGCGGCGCTGCATGCCGAACTGGCGCGGCACGATCCGGCCTCGGCGGATCGGCTCGCGCCGGCCGATCGCAGCCGCGTCGCGCGGGCACTCGAGGTGGTGCTCGGCACCGGCCGGCCGCTGGCGGATTGGCACCGCGATGGGCTGCCGCCGCTGCTGCCGGAGGGCAGCGTCGTTGCGCTGTTCCTGGCGCCGGAGCGCGACGAACTCTATCGCCGGATCGACGCGCGGTTTGGCGCGATGCTGGCGTCGGGCGCACTCGATGAGGTCGCGGCGCTGGCGGCGCGCAAGCTCGATCCGCTGTTGCCTGCCATGAAAGCGCACGGCGTGCCGGCCCTGATCAGCCATCTGCGCGGCGACCTGTCGTTGGAAGAGGCGGCCGCCACCGGCCGCGCCGATACCCGTCACTACGCCAAGCGACAATTCACCTGGTTCAGGCACCAGCTGCCGGAGTTCGAATGGGTGACCGCGAGCGAGGCGGCTGCGCGGTTGAAGCTGTAGGGCGGCAACCCAAGCGTCCCCAGGCCCCCTGGCTCACCCGCGAGCATGGCAGTCCGGTGAAATCCCGCCTCGCGGCCGGCCGTTGAAGTTGCTATGTTGGGTACGTCGAGAACCGGCACATGCTTGACATCTGCCGTTTCAGCAGTATGTTCCGCGCAACCTTTGGGAAGTCGTCGTCGCACATGCGCAATATTATTACCAAGCTTCTGATCGTCGTCGTACCCGGGCGCACCGCCTTGGGTGGCTGAGGCCATCCACGACAGGCGGTGTGCTCAGGGCCTCTCGGGGCCCTTTTTTGTTGTCCAGATATCGACGTCCGAACTGACCGAAGCCGAAAGAAATCCGGAGCCCATCATGACCGACAAGACCAGCCACGATCCGAACCAGATGACCGGCGCCGCGATGATCGTCCGCGCGCTGATCGATCATGGTGTCGCGCACATCTTCGGCTATCCGGGCGGCGCGGTGCTTCCGATCTATGACGAACTGTTCCAGCAGTCCGAGGTGCAGCACATCCTGGTGCGGCACGAGCAGGGCGCCGGCCACGCCGCCGAGGGCTATGCGCGCTCGACCGGCAAGCCGGGCGTGGTGCTGGTGACCTCCGGCCCCGGCGCCACCAACATGGTGACGCCGCTGTGCGACGCGCTGATGGACTCGATCCCGCTGGTCTGCATCACCGGGCAGGTGCCAACGCATCTGATCGGCAATGACGCGTTCCAGGAATGCGACACGGTGGGCATCACGCGGCCCTGCACCAAGCACAACTGGCTGGTGCGGGACGTCGAGGATCTCGCCAAGGTGCTGCACGAGGCTTTCTATGTGGCCACCTCGGGCCGTCCGGGGCCGGTGGTTGTCGACGTGCCGAAGGACGTGCAGTTCGCGGTCGGCACCTATCATCCGCCGCGTCGCGACGACGTCCACGTCTCCTACACGCCGCGGCTGAAGGGCGATGCCGGCCAGATCCGCAAGGCGGTGGCGCTGCTCGCCTCGGCCAAGCGGCCGGTGATCTATTCCGGCGGCGGCGTGATCAATTCCGGCGACGAGGCGTCGCGCCTGCTGCGCGAGCTGGTGGAGGTCACCGACTTTCCGATCACCTCGACCCTGATGGGGCTCGGCGCGTATCCGGCGTCCGGGAAAAACTGGCTCGGCATGCTCGGCATGCACGGCACCTACGAGGCCAACATGACGATGCATGATTGCGACGTCATGTTGTGCGTCGGTGCGCGCTTCGACGACCGCATTACCGGCCGAACAGATGCGTTCTCGCCGAACTCGAAGAAGATCCACATCGACATCGACCCGTCGTCGATCAACAAGAACATCCGTGTCGATGTGCCGATCATCGGCGACGTCGCCAACGTGCTCGCCGACCTGCTGCAGGTATTCAAGGCCGAGGCGAAGAAGCCCGACATCAAGCCGTGGTGGCAGCAGGTCTCCACCTGGCGCGCCCGCAACTCGCTGGCCTATCAGCGCAACAGCGATATCATCCTGCCGCAATATGCGATCCAGCGGCTGTATGAGGCGTGCCGCGGCCGCGACACCTACATCACCACCGAGGTCGGCCAGCACCAGATGTGGGCGGCGCAGTTCTTCGGCTTCGAGCAGCCGAACCGCTGGATGACCTCCGGTGGTCTGGGCACCATGGGCTACGGCCTGCCGGCCGCGCTCGGCGTCCAGGTCGCGCATCCCGATGCGCTGGTGATCGACATCGGCGGCGACGCCTCGGTGCAGATGACGATGCAGGAGATGTCGACCGCGGTGCAGTACGAGCTGCCGATCAAGATCTTCATCCTCAACAACAACCACATGGGGATGGTGCGGCAGTGGCAGCAGCTGCTGCACGGCAACCGGCTGTCGCATTCCTACTCGGAAGCGATGCCGGACTTCGTCAAGCTGGCGGAAGCCTATGGCGGCGTCGGTTTCCAGGTGTTCAAGCCGGGCGACCTCGACGGCGCGATCGCCGACATGATCAAGGTGAAGAAGCCGGTGCTGTTCGACTGCCGCGTCGCGTCGCTGGAAAACTGCTTCCCGATGATCCCGTCCGGCAAGGCGCATAACGAGATGCTGTTGCCGGACGACGCCAACAATGACGACGACGCAACGGTGACGGCGTTTTCCGGCGGCAAGGCGCTGGTGTGAGGCCCACGGGCCTGCGTTCTCCCTGGCCACACTCACGACGCCATGCGCGGGCTTGACCCGCGCATCCATCCCCTTCGCAACGAGCGGCAGCGACGGGGATGGATGGCCGGGTCAAGCCTGGCAATGACCCTGCGGACCGACAACGACGACGTACTTGGCTTCTATTGCAAACAGAGACATTGAAATGACCCAGCCCGCCTCCGCCTACTTCATGGAAGAGCGCCGCGATCCGAACGAGACCCACACCTTGTCGGTCCTGGTGCAGAACGAGCCCGGCGTGCTGGCGCGCGTGATCGGCCTGTTCTCCGGCCGCGGCTACAACATCGAGAGCCTCACCGTTTCGGAGACCGAGAGCCAGAAGCACCTGTCGCGCATCACCATCGTGACCACCGGAACGCCGATGGTGATCCAGCAGATCAAGCACCAGCTTGACCGCATGGTGCCGGTCTATCGTGTGGTCGACATGACCACCACCGGCCGCTCGATCGAGCGCGAACTGGCGATGGTGAAGCTGCGCGGCACCGGCGACCACCGGGTCGAGGCGCTTCGGCTGGCGGAGGCGTTCCGCGCCCGCGTGATCGACGCCACCATCGAGAGCTTCGTGTTCGAGATCACCGGCAACTCGGCCAAGATCACCCAATTCATCGATCTGATGCGCCCGCTCGGCCTGGTCGAAGTCTCCCGCACCGGCGTCGCCGCCATCGGCCGCGGTCCGGAGGGGATGTGACTGGACGACGGCACGTCACGGATATACATTGTATATCCGTGACGGGAGCGCAGAGATGAAAGTCAAGGTCGCCAAATGGGGCAACAGCCTGGGCGTCCGTCTGCCGAAATCGGCAGCGGAAAGCGCTGGCGTGCGCGCTGGCTCTGAGCTCGATCTGATCGTCGAGGGCAGCGGCTTCAGGCTGCGCGGCGCGGCGAAGACGTCGGCGCAACGGTTGCAGGAGCTGCTGGACCAGATCGATCCGAAAAACGTTCCGGAGATGGTGGATTGGGGTCCGGATCGAGGGTCCGAGATCATTGATGACGATTATTCGCGCGGGCTCATAGTGCCGGGGCCGGACGGGGCGCCGGTGAGGACCGACGGCACCTCGCGCCCGATTGGAGCGACCGATGCCCGTCCACGACGCAGGTGATATCGCTTGGGCCGACCTCGATCCTGTGCGAGGGACTGAGCAAGGCGAGCGACGGCCCGTTCTCGTGATGACGTCGCGCGGGTACAACGAACGTTCGGGACGAGCGATCATTTGCCCGATCACGTCGAGTGCCGGGGATTGGCCATTCAATGTGCGATTGCCGGATGGGCTCAAGACTCAAGGCGTGGTGCTGGTCGATCAGGTGCGTGCGGTCCATCGGACGTCGCGCGTCTTTCGCACCATCGAAAGCGCGCCGGCTCAACTCATGATCGACGTTCGGATGATGCTTGCTACAATTCTCGGAATCGACCTTGCGACAACTCCAGGCCTGTCACGCGATGCGTGACCGCAGCCTCCACCCATGAAGCCCGCCGATATCGCGCTGGCGTTGACCGTCGCTGTGATCTGGGGCCTGGGCTTCGTGTTCACCCGGCTGGCGGTCGCCGAATTGTCGCCGCCGCTGCTGAACCTGATACGGTTCGCACTGTCGGCGCTGCCGTGTCTGTTGCTGCCGCGGCCGAAACTCCCCTGGGCGGTTTGGGTCGGCATCGCGCTGCTGCTGGTTTGGCAGTTCCTGTCGCAGACCTGGGGCATGGCACACGGCGTGCCGGCGGGACTGACCGCGGTGGTGGTACAGAGTCAGGCGCTGTTCACCGTGGCGCTGGCCGCTTTGTTTCTCGATGAGCAGCCGACCCGGGTGCAGGTCATCGGCATCGGCATTGCGACCTGCGGGCTGCTGATGATCTGCTTCACGGTCGGCTACGATTTCTCAATGTTCGCCTTCGCGCTGACGATGACGGCGCCGATCAGCTTCGCGCTGTCGAACCTGCTGCTGCGGCAGGCGCGCGAGGTGCCGATGCTCGACCTGTTCGCCTGGGTCAGCCTCGCCGCGCTGCCGCCGCTGGCGCTCGCGTCCTGGCTGACCGACGGACCGGCGGCGACATGGCAGTCGTTGACGCAGGTGACGCCGGGCGTCATGGCATGCCTGCTGGCGTTGTCGTTCGGCAGCACCACGCTGGGCTACTGGATCTGGGGCAGGCTGCTGCATGCCTATACCGCGGCGCAGGTGGTGCCGTTCGCGCTGCTGGTGCCGTTCATCGGCGCCTTCGCCTCCAGCATGGTGTTTGGCGAGACGTTCGGCGCGCTGCGGCTGTCCGGCATGCTGGTTGTAGTCGCCGGGATTGCCATCATGCTGCTGTTCGGCCGCACCAAGCCGCTGCCGGAAACGGCGTGAGATCGTCCGATGTCGTCGCTGCTCATTGCCTTCATCGTCTTCGCATCCGTCGCGCTGTTCACGCCCGGACCGAACAACATCATGCTGCTGGCCTCCGGGCTGAACTTCGGCGTGCGCCGCACGCTGCCGCATGTCGCCGGCGTCAGCATCGGCTTTGCCATCCTGGTGGCGGCGATGGGGCTGGGGCTCGGCGCGGTGTTCACCAGCTATCCGGTGCTGCAGACCGTGCTGAAATATGCCGGCGCCGCCTATCTGATCTATCTGGCGTTCGCCATCGCCACGTCGGGGCCGGCCCAGCCGGATGCCACGGCGCACCGTCAGCCGCTGTCGTTTCTCGGCGCCGCGCTGTTTCAATGGGTCAACGTCAAAGGCTGGGTGATCGCGATCGGCACCATCAGCGCCTATGGTGCGCTGGCCGACTATCCGTGGAATGTGCTGCTGCAGGCGCTGGTGCTTCTGACCATCGGCACGCTGTCGTCGCTGACCTGGGTGATCTGCGGCAGCGCGCTGCAATCGCTGGTGAAATCGCCGCTCGCCCTGCGGGTTTTCAACGTCACCATGGCGCTGCTCCTGCTGGCCTCGCTGTACCCGGTACTGCGCGATCCATGAGCCGGCCATGCGCCAAAATCACCGCCGCGGGCTTGTTTCGCGGCACCTGCCGCCCTAAAAACCGGCGGCCATTCAAGGGTCGGCGCATCAGCTGATCGCAACACGGACGGGCGGCACGACCGCCACCAACAGAGGGACGACCATGCGGGTTTATTACGATCGCGACGCCGACATCAACCTGATCAAGGGCAAGAAGGTCTGCATCGTGGGCTACGGCAGCCAGGGCCATGCCCACGCGCTGAACCTGAAGGATTCCGGCGTCAAGGACGTCGCGATCGCGCTGCGCAAGGGCTCGGCCTCAGCCAAGAAGGCGGAAGCCGCCGGCTTCAAGGTGATGGAAGTCGCCGAGGCCGCCAAATGGGCCGACGTGATGATGATGCTGACCCCGGACGAACTGCAGGGCGACATCTACCGCGAGCACCTGCACGACAACATGAAGAACGGCGCGGCGCTGTTGTTCGCCCACGGCCTCAACGTGCACTTCAACCTGCTCGACCCACGCGGCGACCTCGACGTGCTGATGATCGCGCCGAAGGGCCCCGGCCACACCGTGCGCTCGGAATACCAGCGCGGCGGCGGCGTGCCCTGCCTGATCGCGATCAGCAAGGATTCGTCCGGCAACGCCCATGACCTCGGCCTCAGCTACGCCTCCGCCATCGGCGGCGGACGTGCCGGCATCATCGAGACCTCGTTCAAGGAAGAGTGCGAGACCGACCTGTTCGGCGAGCAGGTGGTGCTGTGCGGCGGCCTGGTCGAACTGATCAAGGGCGGCTTCGAGACCCTGGTGGAAGCCGGCTACGCGCCGGAGATGGCGTATTTCGAGTGCCTGCACGAAGTGAAGCTGATCGTCGACCTGATCTATGAAGGCGGCATCGCCAACATGAACTACTCGATCTCCAACACCGCCGAATACGGCGAATACGTCACCGGCCCGCGCATCGTCACCAGCGAGACGAAGGCGGAGATGAAGCGCGTGCTGAACGACATTCAGTCCGGCAAGTTCGCCCGCGACTGGATGCTGGAGAACAAGGTCAACCAGACCTCGTTCAAGGCCACCCGCGCCAAGATGGCCGACCACCAGATCGAGGAAGTCGGCGCCAAGCTGCGCGACATGATGCCCTGGATCAAGAAGGGCGCGCTGGTCGACAAGACCAAGAACTGACAGCGAGTACTCTCGCTGCTTTGCGGGAGAAACCCGAGCCGTACGTTGATAACCTCTCCCCGTGCGCGGGGAGAGGTCGCCCAACTGGGCGAAGCGAAGGCGGCCGGGTGAGGGGGCGTTTTCGCGAGTTCTGACTTAGCTGAGACGCCCCCTCATCCCGACCTTCTCCCCGCGCGCGGGGAGAAGGAGCGCGCCTCCGCTGCTGCGCTGCAGCGGATATCGGGCTGCTGATCCACGATTGATCCGCGCCAAATTGCCTCACATCGCTACGCACCGCGCAAGTTCATTGCGGGTTCATGACGGTTTGACTACCGTTTTGTGACACGTCGCGTACCGGCCGCACGGTTTGCCTTCTGGTCTTTGCCAGCACGGGCATCTGACAGTGCCGGGTGATGAGTGCGGACAGCATGTTGCCGCGGGGGGCAGGGAGCGAGCGCGCGGAGACCGGGCTGCGGTTCGGGCTTGCGGCGTTGCGGCGGTCGTCATGGCCAGAACGCGTCAGCGCGGCGCTGACCGTTGCGTTGCATCTGGCCGCGGTGGGCCTGCTCGCCTCGGTCGAATACGGGCCATTTGCGGTCTCGCTGGCGCTGTTGAGCTGGGGACTCCTCAACTTCCTCTTGCTCGCAATATTGCCGCGGCCATCGATCGCCGCGGTGCTGTCACTGGCGTTGCTGGCGGTGCTGATCGTGCTGTCGCAGTTCAAGTTCGGCGTCACGCAATTGACGCTGACCTTTCTCGACTTCCTGCTGATCGACCGCGATACGTTCTCCTTCCTGCATTCGGTCTTCCCCGATCTGCGCGGTCATCTGATCGTCGCGGCCGGTGTCGCGCTGCCGTTGCTGTGGCTGCTGTGGCGCACCGATCCGCTGCGGCTGCGCCGGCCCAACGCGGCGGGTGGGGCAGGGGTCTGCCTGCTCGGCATCGTCGCGCTGTCGGTCGCCAACCCCGAGCAGCCGTGGGAGCCATTTCAGGGCGTCAACCACATTTCGAACCTGGCGCGCTCCGGCGTGGTGTCGGTGTCGCACTTGACCGCGACCGGCTGGATCGAGGCGGATTCGAAAGGCCTGGTGAGTTCGGCGCAGGCCGCGCCGATGACCGAATGCGAGCCCGACGGCAAGCGGCCGAACATCGTCATGGTGCTGGACGAATCCTCGTTCGATATGTCCGCCGTGCCGGGCATCAAGGTGCCCGGCGACTACCGCAATTTCTTCGCCTCGGCCGATGGCCAGCAGCGAAGCTTCGTCGCCGAATCCAGCGGCGGGCCGACCTGGTACACCGAATTCAACGTGCTGACCGGGCTGTCGGTGCGATCGTTCGGCGCGCTGAAATTCTACGTGACACGGATCGCGGCGGGCAAGATTTCGCGTGGACTGCCGCAGGCACTGCAGCGTTGCGGGTATCGGACGTTCTCGCTGTATCCGACTTACGGCAATTTTCTCAGCGCGCGCAGCTTCCAGACATCGCTCGGCGTCGAGCGCTTCATCGACATGGCGGAGATGGGCGTCAGCGAGGACATGCAGCCGGACAGCTTCTACTTCGACCAGGCGCAGCGGCTGATCGCGCGCGAGGCGAAAACGGGTCAGCCGCTGTTCGTCATGGTCTACCTCACCGCCAATCATTTCCCCTGGACCTCGGCCTATCGCCCGGATCTGACGCCGCCAGTCTGGAAGCCGCCGGGCAACAGCGCCGAAGTCGACGAATATCTCCGGCGACAGGCCATGACCGCTGCGGACTATAAGCGGTTCGTCGCGGGGCTGAAGCAGGATCATCCCGACGAGCCCTTCCTGCTGGTGCGTTTCGGCGATCACCAGCCGGCGATCGCGCAGAAGCTGCTGGAGCCGGGGCTGGCGCAGGCGAAGCTGGCCGAGCGCATCATGACTCACGATCCGCGCTACTACGCGACCTATTACGCGATCGACGCGCTGAATTATCAGCCGGCGATGGCGTCGGCGTTGCCGATGCTGGACGCCGCCTATCTGCCGCTGGTAATTCAGGATGCTGCGCGTATTCCGCTCGATCCCTCCTTCGCCGAGCAGAAGAAGATCATGCTCCGCTGCAAGGGGACGTTCTACGCCTGCAAAAACGGGGCCGAGGCCAGCCGGTTCAACCGGCTGCTGCTGGATGCGGGGAACATCAAGAATCTCTGAACGTGCCGTCGCACGCCGCGTGAACGAAACACCCGGCCGCACGTCCCGCGGCCAAGCTTCACAATGAACGGCTCAGCGCCAGCGGCGTCACGTGGCGGGCCGGAGGCGCGGTGCGGTGGCCGGAGGCGGAGTAGGTCTGCGGCGCGTTGCGCTTCTGGATCTCCAGGTTGACGCCGCGCACGATGCCTTCCGACACCGCATGGGCGGTGGCGAGCACCGTGAGATTGACCTGCAGCAGCGCGCGAAACCGGTCGTGCAGGCGCAGCAGGTCGGCGAGCAGATCGGGAGCATGGGCATCGAGGGCGGGCCGGCTTGCCTTCAGCCGCGCGACCGCGGCGAGGTAGCCGTGCGACATCGCGAACTTCTCTTTCTCGAGCGTCGCGGCGTCGCGGACATTGCCGGCGCGGACCAGTTCGGTCTCGCGATCGATCACCACGATGAGCGCGGTCATCTGTGCGATCAGGCCGCTCGCCAGCTCGCGGGCCTGCTGCGGCGTTGATGCCGGGGGAAGGGCGGCGGGCAAGGCTTGCGCGGTCATGTCGGGCTCCTCGTCGCAGCATTGGCCTGCTGCATGATCAGCGTGCGGTACACGTCGCTCGAAATGCCGATGCCGCCGGCCTTTGCGAATGATTTGGAATATTCGTCGGTTAGCATCGAGCGCCACACGCCGGTGCCGGTGGTGTCGCCGAACGGGCCTTCGCCCTTCACGCCGGTGGTCATCTGCGAGAACATCGTGTTGAGAAACATCGCCTCGAAATCGGTGGCCTGCTTCTGCGCCTTCTGCTGGGTCTGCGCCGAGACCTTGGTGAGCGCCTCGGCGAGTTCATGGTCGGGCCGGCCGTTCAGCATCGGCATCAGCGCCTTGGCCGGCATGCTGGCGGCGCTGGTCATGCTGTTGCTCGCATAAAGGCTCGCGCTCATCACATCACCTCGATGTCGGCCTGGATCGCGCCGGCCGCCTTGATCGCCTGCAGGATGCCGATCAGGTCGCGCGGGCCGATGCCGAGGCCGTTGAGGCCGTCGACCAGCTGTTGCAGCGAGACGCCGTCCTTCACCACCGCGAGTTTGCGGCCGTCCTCGGTGACCCCGACCTTGGTGTTGGGCGTCACCACGGTGCGGCCGCGCGACAGCGGGTTGGGCTGGCTGACCTGCGGGCTTTCCGAAATCGAGACCGTGAGGTTGCCTTGCGACACCGCCACGGTGGCCACGCGGACGTCACGCCCCATCACGATGATGCCGCTGCGTTCGTCGATCACGATCTTGGCGACCAGATCCGGCTCGACCTGCAGCTGCTCGATCTCGGTGAGGAAGGCGACGACGTTGCCCTTGAACTCCGCCGGAATGTGGAGCTGCACGGTGGAGGGGTCGACCGGCTCGGCGCTCTTGGCGTTGAGGAAGTCGTTGATCGCCGCGGCGATACGCTTGGCGGTGGTGAAGTCGGCGTTGCGCAGCGCCAGCCGTACGGTCGGGAGCCGGTTCAGCGCGAACTCGATCTCCCGCTCGATAATGGCGCCGTTGGCAATGCGGCCGACCGTCGGCACGCCGCGGGTGATGCTGGCCGCGGCGCCCTCCGCGGAGAACCCGCCGACCGCCACCGAGCCCTGCGCCACCGCATAGACGTTGCCGTCGGCGCCGAGCAGGGGGGTGACGAGCAGGGTACCGCCCATCAGGTTCTTGGCATCGCCGAGCGCGGAGACGGTGACGTCCATCCGGGTGCCCTGGGTGCCGAAGGCGGGCAGGTTGCCGGTGACCATGACCGCAGCGACGTTGCCGGTGCGGATCATGGCGCCGCGGATGTTGACGCCCATGCGCTCCAGCATCGCCTGCAGGGACTGCTTGGTGAAGGGGATGTTGTTGAGCGTGTCGCCGGTGCCATTGAGGCCGACCACGAGGCCGTAGCCGATCAGCTGGTTCTGCCGCACGCCCTCGATGTTGGCGAGATCCTTGATCCGTGACGTGGCGCCCGCGGAGCCGGCCGTCAGCACCAGCGCCAGCAGCGCCGTGCTCCACAGCCTCAGTCGACCCGTCGAAATTCCGAACTGCATCCTCTGCTCCCCGCTGAGGCGATCCAAGGGCCGCGCCGCACTCCCATACGGCTCGCCCGGCATTAACCATGCGAGGTCCGTGCCATCAGGTAAGTCATTGGTATCGTTACGGAACAGAAATGAAGAAGGTTTCGCGGCGCCCCGCATTGCCCGGCGAAACTGCCGTCAGCGGCAGTTTTTGCCGAGTAGTTTACCCGGAATTAACCATAAGGGCGGAGTGTGCGGGCTCGGGTTCCCGCGGGCTGCGGGAGCTGTCCAGCGCGAGATCGTCCCATGCGCATCTATGGCCCCAACGGCACCACACTGAGCACGGCGGCCAGCACGGCACGGCGCGCAGGCTCCAGCAGCTTTTCGCTTCCCGAGCAGGCCGCCGGCACCGAAAGCCGGCCGATCGCGGCCCCGCGGGCCTCCGCCGGGATCGACGCGCTGCTGGCGATGCAGGGCCATGAGGATCCGACGGAGCGCCGCCGTCGCTCGGTGGCGCGCGGCCGCGGCGCGCTCGATGTCCTCGACGATCTCAAGCTGGCGATGCTGACCGGCGGTTTCGATGCCGGCACGGTGGCGCGGCTGCGCACCGCGGCGGCCGATCTGAAATCCTCATCCGGAGATCCCAGACTTGATGCCGTGCTGTCGGAGATCGAACTTCGGGTCGAGGTCGAGCTGGCCAAGGCCGAACGGGTCTGACAGCCGCTTTTTTTCCTGTGCCGAAACCTTGTGCGTTTGCCGCTAATCCTGCGCGTTGACGATATTGTCTGTCACAACCCGCCGCTATATAAGCTGCGGCGCGACCCGATATTTTCCTGCCTTGCGCGAACAAATGGATTGGCCTTGGAAAAGTTGAAAAGCTATCGCCCCTCCGAAAAAGAGCCGTTCATGAACGACCGGCAGCGCGAGTACTTCCGCGACAAGCTGCTGGCCTGGAAGGACGAGATTCTTCGCGAGTCACGCGTCACCCTGCAGACGCTGCAGGAAGAGAACGTCAATCACCCCGATCTCGCCGACCGCGCCTCGTCGGAAACCGACCGCGCCATCGAGCTGCGCGCCCGCGATCGCCAGCGCAAGCTGATCTCCAAGATCGACGCCGCGCTGCAGCGGATCGAGGACAATTCCTACGGCTATTGCGAGGAGACCGGCGAGCCGATCGCGCTGAAGCGGCTCGAAGCCCGCCCGATCGCGACCCTCTCGGTGGAAGCCCAGGAGCGCCACGAAAAACGCGAGAAGGTTTATCGGGACGAATAGGGGGCGAGTGGAACGCGCGCCACCGTTGCATTTGTTCGTTGCCAATGACGGCGTGCCATCCTGCTAGATCGCGTCGCGCAGCGTTACGCGGCTCTCGAGTGCGTCAGCACTCTCCTTCCTCTCGCTGTAGCGGTCGGTCAGATAGTCCGACACGCCCCGCGTCAACAGCGTGAACTTCATCAGTTCTTCGGCGACGTCGACGATGCGGTCATAGTAGGCCGAGGGTTTCATCCGGCCGTGGTCGTCGAACTGTTCGAATGCCTTTGCAACCGACGACTGGTTGGGGATCGTGATCATCCGCATCCAGCGCCCCAGCACGCGCATCTGATTGACCGCGTTGAACGACTGCGACCCACCGCTGACCTGCATGACGGCGAGGGTCTTGCCTTGGGTCGGGCGCACGGCGCCGATGCTGAGCGGAATCCAGTCGATCTGCGCTTTCATGATACCGGTCATCGCGCCATGGCGCTCCGGGCTGCACCAGACCTGACCTTCCGACCACGTGGACAGTTCGCGCAGCTCTGCGACTTTGGGGTGCGTCGCCGCAGCGTCGTCAGGCAAGGGCAGGCCCGACGGATTGAAGATGCGCGTTTCGGCGCCGAGCGCCTCGAGCAGGCGCGCGGTCTCTTCGACTGCGAAGCGGCTGAACGATCGTCCGCGCAGCGAGCCGTAGAGCAGCAGGATGCGCGGCTTGTGTCGTCGCGCATCGCCCGGTCGCAGCAATTCGTCGTCCGGACGCTGGAACGCGGACGGATCGATATTGGGCAGGTCAACCGGCATCGATCACCTCGCCACTCTCTTTCAAGAAGTGTCCGATGTGCGGTCCGGCAGGATAGCCAGCACCGCCTCGGACGGCCGGCACAGCCGCACGCCGAGCGGCGTTGCGACAATCGGGCGGTTGATGAGGATCGGATGCGCCAACATCCGGTCGATCAGCTCGGCTTCCGTCAACGCCGGATCGGCCAGGCCAAGTTCGCTATATGGCGTGCCTTTTTCGCGCAGCAGGTCGCGGGCCGAGATCCCCATCGCCGCGACGAGGTCGACAAGCCTGTCGCGCGATGGCGGCGCTTTCAGATACTCGATCACTTCGGGCTCGACGCCGCTCCGGCGAATCATCGCCAGCGTGTTGCGCGAGGTGCCGCAGTCGGGGTTGTGATAGATGGTGATCGTCACGACCGGGCCTGGACGCTGGCGGCTTCTTCCGGCTGATGCGCGCCGGCTTCGTACCAGCCGCGCGACCGCTGCACGATCTTCACCACCGACAGCATCACCGGGACCTCAACGAGGACGCCGACCACGGTGGCCAGCGCCGCGCCGGAGTTTAACCCGAACAGGCTGATCGCGGCCGCCACCGCCAGCTCGAAGAAGTTGCTGGCACCGATCAATGCGGCCGGCGCCGCGACACACCATGCCACGCCGAACCGGCGGCTGAGCCAGTAGGCAAGGCCCGCGTTGAAATACACCTGCACTAGGATCGGCACCGCGAGCAGTGCGATCACCAGGGGCTGCGCGAGGATCTGTTCGCCCTGGAACCCGAACAGCAGCACCAGCGTGGCGAGCAAGGCCACCAGCGACAGCGGCTGCAGCCGGCTCATGGTGCGGTCGAACGCGCTTTGGCCCGTGCGCAACAGCAGCCGCCGCCAGAGCTGCGCGACGATCACCGGCACGACGATGTACAGCGCCACCGACAGCAGCAGCGTTGCCCACGGCACCGCGATCGACGCCACGCCGAGCAGCAGCCCGACCAGCGGCGCGAACAGGAACACCATCAGCACGTCGTTCAACGCGACCTGGCCGAGCGTGTAGTGCGGCTCGCCGCCGACCAGGTTCGACCACACAAAAACCATCGCGGTGCAGGGCGCCGCGGCCAGCAGGATCAGCCCGGCGATATAGGACTGGATCTGGTCGCCCGGCAGCAGCGGTGCGAACAGGTGGCCGATGAAGAACGTCGCCAGCAGCGCCATCGAGAACGGCTTGACCGCCCAGTTGATGAACAGCGTGACGCCGACGCCCCGCGCATGGGCGGCGACCTTGCCGAGGGCGCTGAAATCGATCTTCAGCAGCATCGGGATGATCATCAGCCAGATCAGCGCCGCGACCGGCAGGTTGACGTTCGCAATCTCGGCGCCGGCGATCACAGCGAAGGCGCCAGGCATCACATGGCCGAGGCCGATGCCGACGATGATGCAGAGTGCGACCCACAGCGTGAGATAGCGTTCGAAGATGTTCATCAGCGGACCAGAGTTCGGGCGAGATCGAGGGACGGACTACGCATGCGCAGTGTCCTTCGTCTTCGGCGGACAGCAAGGCGCGAGGCTTTCAAGCAGCGGCGCGCAGATCTCAGGGCGCCCGCCGCAGCAATCCTGCAGCAGGAAGAGCACCGTCTCCTGCAACGCCGCGAGATTGGTGCGATACACGATCGACCGGCTGCGGCGTTCGGATACGACCAGCCTGGCGCGCGTCAGCACCGCCAGATGCGCCGAGAGCGTGTTCTGCGGCACCGCCAGCTGTCGTGCGAGCTCGCCGGCGGCCAAGCCCACGGGCTCGTGCCTGACCAGCAGCCGGAACGCCTCGAGCCGGGTGGGCTGGGCGAGGGCCGCTAGCGTGAGGATCGCGATTTCAGTTTCCATATATCCGGATGTATGGATATAGCTGTTGTGCGTCAACATGATTGTTGTTCCGACGCGGTCAGCGGGAGCGACCGCCGATCCAAGAGAAAGCCAGCGCATGCGCTCCTTATCCCGCATCGCAACATTGGCTGGCTTTTCGCCGTGCTTTGGCCTATAGCCAGCCCATCTCACTTTCTTCGCCGCCTTGTGCGGCCGCGCAGCATCAGAGCGCGTTTCCTCGGCCCGATGGCTCGAGGCCCTGTTTCTCGTTCGGGCGTTCAGCGCCAGCCAAGGTTTTTGCCGTGACATTTCTGACCAGCAGTCCGCCGCTCGCCCGAGCCCTGGCGGAGCGCAACTACAATGATCCGACGCCGGTGCAGCGCGCCGTGATGGCGGAGGGCGCGGTCGGCCGCGATCTTCTGGTGTCGGCGCAGACCGGCTCCGGCAAGACGGTGGCCTACGGGCTGGCGATGGCCGACCAGCTGCTCGGCGACGCCGAGCGTTTTGCCAAGGCCGGCGCGCCGCTGGCGCTGATCGTGGCGCCGACCCGTGAGCTGGCGCTGCAGGTGCATCGCGAATTGTCATGGCTGTACGAGAAGGCCGGCGCCCGCGTGGTGTCCTGCGTCGGCGGCATGGACCCGCGCGCAGAAATGCGCGAGCTGGCGCAGGGCGCGCATATCGTGGTCGGCACGCCGGGGCGGCTGTGCGACCATCTGCGGCGACATCGGCTCGATGTTTCCGAGCTGAAGGCCGTGGTGCTCGACGAGGCCGACGAGATGCTCGATCTCGGCTTTCGCGAGGACATGGAATTCATTCTCAAGACCACGCCGGCGACGCGCCGCACCTTGCTGTTTTCGGCGACCTTGCCGCGCGGCATCGTGGCACTGGCCAAGACCTGTCAGCAGCAGGCGTTTCGCGTCGAGGTCGAGGGCGACGCCGGCGGCCACGCTGACATCGAGTACCGCGCCATCCGCATCGCGCCGAGCGACGTCGAGCATGCGGTGGTCAACCTGCTGCGGTTCTTCGAGTCGCCGTCCACCATCGTGTTCTGCAACACCCGCAACGCCGTAAAACATCTGCACACCGCGCTGTCGGAGCGCGGCTTCTCGGTGGTGGCGCTGTCCGGCGAACTGACGCAGAACGAACGCACCACCGCGCTGCAGTCGCTGCGCGACGGCCGCGCGCGGGTCTGCGTCGCCACCGACGTGGCGGCGCGCGGCATCGATCTGCCGAACCTCGATCTCGTCATTCATTCCGACCTGCCGAACGACGCCGAAGTGATGCAGCATCGCTCGGGCCGCACCGGGCGGGCCGGGCGCAAGGGCGTCAGCGTGTTGCTGGTGCCGCCGGCGCGGCGCCGTCGCGCGGAGCTGCTGCTGCAACTCGCCGGCATCGAGGCGGTGTGGGGCGCGGCGCCCGGCGCCGATGAAATCAAGGCGCTCGACCAGCAGCGCATGCTGAGCGACGCGCTGTTCGCCGACGCGCCGACCGAAGAGGATCTGGTGCTCGCGCGCGTGCTGCTGGCGCAGCGCTCGGCGGAAGAAATCGCCGCCGCGCTGGCGAAGCTGTACCGCGCGCGGCTGCCCTCGCCGGAGGACATTCTCGACGCGCAGGATCGCGGCCCGCGCGGTCGCGACGACCGCCATGCGGGCAAGGCGCCGCGTCCGGCGCGCGACCTCGAGCGCGGACCCGCGCCGCGCGGCAAGGATTTCGGCAAGGGGCAGGGCAAAGAATTCGGCAAGGGCAAGCCGCAGCGCCAGATGGCCGAAGGCAGCGTGTGGTTTCGCGCCGCGATCGGCCGCAACAAGAACGCCGATGCGCGCTGGCTGCTGCCGATGATCTGCCGCCGCGGCGGTGTCGACAAGCACGACATCGGCGCGATCCGGATTCTCGACAGCAGCACCGAGTTCGAGATCTCGGGCGAGTCGGCGGAGTCCTTCGCCGCGCTGGCGCGGCGTCCGGACAAGGAAGACAACATCCGCATCGAGAAGATCGACGGGCCGTCGCCGGGCGACGCGCCGGAGCGGCCGTCGTTCAAGCCGCGTCGCGACGCAATGGCGGTCGATCCTAGCGGCGCGCGCTTCCAGGAGGCGCCACGCGCCCACAAGCCGCACCGCAAGCCCGATGCGGATGCGCGGCCCGCAAGACCGCATCAGGCCCGACCCGACGCGGCGTCCCGCGACTACTCGCAGGCGTCGAAGAAAAAGTTCAAGAAGAACCGCGGCTGAGCACCGACGCATTATCGGACGCCTGTCCCGCCTCGTGCTTCGCCTCTCATTCGTCATGCCCGGACTTGTTCCGGGCATCCACGGACGCAACCACAGCTCTCATGGTTGATGGATGGCCGGGTCAAGCCCGGCCATGACGTGGTCGGGTGTGGGACGGCAATCGCAAAGCGCCGCGGGGCAGCTATCCAAATTTCATCCCGCCGAATTTCTGTTGCCAAAGCAACTATTGCGTGACACCTTCTCCTGAACGGCGGCGGCACAGACTGCCCGTTCGGGAGGGATGGCGATGGATCGCCTTGATGTGGAGCGGCGCAAAGCCGTTCCGATCGCACGACGATCACGGCTCCGGCTGCTCGGTCACGGCATCCAGATTGCTGTGGATGCGCCGGAGCAGGTCGATCAGCACCTCGCGCTCGTCCTTTTCAAGACATGCCAGCAGGCGGCGTTCGCGTTCGAGCGCGGCGACGATCACCGAATCATGCGTGTCCTGCCCCTTGCGCGTCAGCGATATCGAGTGGCTTCGTGCGTCGCGGTTGTCGTTCTTGATCGCGATCAGGTCGCGCGCCTGCATCGCGGCGAGCGTGCGGCTGACCGGGCCTTTGTCGAAGCCGATGACGTGGCAGATCCGCGACGCGGTGATGCCGGGTTCGATCGCCAGCAGCGACATGATGCGCCATTCGGTGACGTTCACCCCGAACTTGCTTTGATAAAACACGGTCGCGCTGCGCGACAGCTTGTTGGCGATGAAGGTGACGAATGCCGGCACGTAGCGTTCAAGATCGAGCGTCGTCGCCGGCTTAGCAGCGCCGTGCGAAACTGCTTTTTTGCGCGAAGCGGTCGATCCGGGCTTGCTCATTGGCAACAATCTCTCCAACGCGTGACGTCGCGACATAGGGTTACACGCCGAGGTAGTTCAATACAAATCGCCGGACGACCGGTTGTTGGGAGGGTCGCATGATCACATCCAGTCGGGCCGGCGTCGCGCCGCCGTCCAGCGTCTCGTCGCAGATCCCGGTTCTCGACATCGATCCCTTCGCGATTTCGTTTTTCGACGACCCCTATCCGGTGCACGAGACGCTGCGCGAGGCGGGGTCAGTGGTGCGTCTCGACCGGCTCGGCGTCTACGCGGTGGCGCGCTATGCCGAGGTGCACGCCGTGCTGCACGATCCGCTGACGTTCTGTTCCAGCCGCGGCGTTGGCCTGAGCGATTTCGCCAAGGAAACGCCCTGGCGGCCGCCGAGCCTGATTCTCGAGGCGGATCCGCCGGCGCACACCCGCACCCGCGCCGTGCTCAACCGCGTGCTGTCGCCCGCGGTTATGAAGCAGATCCGTGCCGTCTTCGTCGCCGCTGCAGAGACCAAGGTGGACGAGCTGCTGGCCATGGGCAGCTTCGATGCAATTGCCGATCTGGCCGAAGCCTATCCGTTGTCGGTGTTTCCCGATGCGGTGGGCCTGAAGAAGGAGGGGCGCGAGCATCTGCTGCCCTATGCCGGCGTCGTGTTCAACGCCTTCGGGCCGCCGAACGCGTTGCGCCAGGCTGCGATCGAACGCTCGCTGCCGCATCAGGCCTACGTCGCCGAGCAGTGCCAACGCGACAATCTCGATCCGGCCGGGTTCGGCGGCTGTATCCATGCGCGCGTCGATGCCGGCGACATCACCGCGGCGGAGGCGCCGCTGCTGGTGCGCTCGCTGCTGTCGGCCGGAATCGACACCACCGTCAACGGTCTCGGCGCGGCGATCTATTGCCTCGCAAGGTTTCCGGATCAATGGGCGCGGCTGCGCTCCGATCCGAGCCTTGCGCGTAACGCCTTCGAAGAGGCCGTGCGCTTCGAAAGCCCGGTGCAGACCTTCTTCCGCACCACGACACGGCAGGTCGAGATCAGCGGATGCACGATCGGCGAAGGCGAGAAGGTGCTGATGTTTCTGGCCGCCGCCAACCGCGATCCGCGGCGCTGGGACGAGCCGGACCGCTACGACATCACGCGCAAGACCAGCGGCCATGTTGGCTTCGGCTCCGGCATCCACATGTGCGTTGGCCAATTGGTGGCGCGGCTGGAGGGCGAAGCGATGCTCACCGCGCTGGCGCGAAAAGTGTCCAGCATCGAGATCGCCGGACCGGCGAAGCGTCGCTACAACAACACGCTGCGTGGACTGGAAGCGCTCCCCGTCACCATCAAACCGGTTTGAGGTCCATGCCGACAATCACCTTCATCCACCCCGACGATCGGACCCGGCAGGTCGAAGCGGCCATCGGCGAAAGCGCCATGCAGGCCGCGACGCGGAACGGCATCGACGAGATCGTCGCGGAATGCGGTGGCAACGCCATGTGCGCGACCTGCCACGTTTATGTCGACGAGGGCTGGGCCGATCGTCTCGACGCTGTCAGCGACAATGAGGACGCGCTGCTCGACGGCGTCGCCGCGGAGCGGCTGCCGACCAGCCGGCTGTCGTGCCAGATCGAGATACGCCAGGACTTTGACGGGCTGGTGTTGCGCCTGCCGGACCATCAGGTCTGACCAACGCGCGCCGACGACGAACAACCAACAAGAAATCCAAGGGAGAGAACCAATGAGCAAGCTGAAATTCTGTCTGCCGCTGATGGCGGGCTGCGCGGCGTTCACACCGGCGCAGGCCGAGATCTCGGGCAATGTGGTCCGGGTCGGCGTTCTCAATGACATCTCCGGCATTTTCCAGGACACCAACGGCATGGGTTCGGTGGAAGCCGCGCGGATGGCGGCTGAGGATTTCAACGGCGGCGGCAAGAACATCAAGGTCGAGATCGTTTATGCCGACCACCAGAACAAGTCCGACGTCGGTTCGACCATCGCGCGCAAATGGCTCGATGTCGACGGCGTCGACGCCATCGTCGACGTGCCGAACTCGTCGGTCGGCCTCACCATCAACTCGCTGCTGCGCGACACCAAAATGACCTTTCTGGCGTCCTCGACGGCAACGTCCGACCTGACCGGCAAGGCCTGCTCGCCGAACACGATCCAGTGGGTCAACGATGCCTGGGCCACCGGCAACACCACGGCGGCGGCGATGATGGCGCGCGGCGGCAAGGACTGGTACTTCATCACGGTGAACTACGCGCTCGGGCAGGGCATCGAGGCGGAGGCGACCAACTACATCGAGAAGAACGGCGGCAAGGTGCTGGGCTCCAGCAAGCATCCGCTCGGCACCGCGGATTTCGCCTCGTTCCTGCTGCAGGCGCAGGGCTCCAAGGCCAAGGTGATCGGGCTCGCCAATGCCGGCGGCGACACCATCAACGCGGTCAAGCAGGCGGCGGAATTCGGCACCCAGCAGGGCGGCCAGACGCTGGTGGCGTTCCTGCTGTTCGTCAACGACATCCACGGCATGGGGCTCAAGGTCGCGCAGGGCCTGCAGCTGCTGGAATCGTTCTATTGGGACATGGACGACGACACCCGCGCCTTCGCCAAGCGGTTCGGCGCGCGGCCCGGAATGAACGGCAAGATGCCGAGCGGCAACCAGGCCGGCGTCTATGCCTCGACCCTGGCCTACCTCAATGCGGTCGCCGCCACGGCAGCGATGCCGCGCAGCAGGTGGTGCCGCAGATGAAGACCTTCAAGGGCAAGGACAAGCTGTTCGGCGAGATCGCGATCCGCCAGGACGGCCGCGTCGTGCATCCGATGTATCTGTTCGAGGTGAAGAAGCCGGAAGAATCGAAGTATCCGTACGACTACTACAAGCTGATCTCGACCGTGCCGGGTGACAAGGCGTTCCGCCCGATGGCCGACGGCGGGTGTGCGTTGGTCAAGTAACAAGGACCGTTCGTCCGGGGCGCGGGCAGCGCGGTTGCGCGCGAACTGCGCTCCACGGCGGCATGGCCGGGCTTGTTCCGGCCATCTACGCCTTTCATGCCTCGAGGCGTGGATGCCCGGGACAGGCCCGGGCATGACAACGGAGAGGCAGGCGCCGGTAGCGTTCAGCGGTTCGGCCGGCCGTCGATCTTCGGCAATTCAACCACTGCTGCGGAGCGGTCGCCGTTGGCGCGGCGGGCGAGCTCGACGGTGAGGCGCTCGGCGGCTTCCGGGATCATCAGGCCGAGAATATCCGACATCTTGCGCGGCGCGATCTGCGAGGCGATCTCGATCAGCACCGGCATTTCCAGCCGGTCGAACACCCTTGCGGCGTCCTTCGGCTTCATGCCCTCATACATCGTCACGATGCTCTTGAAGCGCGCGGCGTCGGCTTCCGACTTCGCGCCGTTGAGCGTGGCAATGCGGGCTTCGACGCCCTTGATTTCCTCGGCCTTGGATTCGATGCGCTTCTCGGCCGCCTTCAGCAGGCTCTCGCGGATGTCGACTTCGCGCGCGCGCGCTTCCAGCTCGAGGCGCCGCGCCTGCAGACGTTCGAGGATGGCGCGTTCGGATGGAGTGACCGCGACGGGCTCGGGCGCCGCAGCCGGCGCGGCGGGCTTCGCCGCTTCGGGCGCTGCGATCACCGGCTCCGGTTCCTTCTTCTTCGCCGGCACCGAGCCGGTGATGTCGGATGCCTCCGGCGGCTTACCGCCCGGAAAGCCGAGATTCTGCTGCGCCCATGACGGTTTCGACGGCTTGGCCGGCGCGGGCTGATAATCGAAGACGTAGCCGCCGTCGATCACCAGCCCGGCGATCTTCAGCACCGCAAGGCCGACGATCGCCACCAGCACCACCGGCAGGACGCGAATGTCGCGGAACGCCTTCATGCTGCGAGGCCGCTGGACCTTCTGCGGTCGGTGAACGCCTGCGCCGCCGCTGCGACCGATTTGGCAGAGGACATCGGCGCCGCGGTGGGCGCGGCCTTGGCCGCCGACATCGAGCTGGCCTCTGGCTCCGGCATGCCGCGTGCGGCGGCAGCGATCTTCGACAGCCGCCGCAGCACGTTGTCGCCTTCCAGCAACTGCCGCTTGAGGTGTTCGGACAGATTGTTGGCGGCGGCGAGCTGGCCGCCGAGGTTCTCGTTGACGTCGCGCACCGTGTGCTTCAATCCGCCGATCGCGCGCTCGGCGATCTCGGTCGCCGTGATCAATTCGCCGATCACCGCCTTGAGGGAGTGCTCGTCCGCCTTCAGCCGCTTCAGGCGGCTGTTGAGCAGCATGCAATAGCCGATCGTTAGCAGCAGCAGCGCCGCGACCAGGCCTTCGATGATCATTCCGAAAGCGTGACTCATTGTGCCTCCATCAATTTGGTTTGTTCGTCGGCCTTTTCGAACATCGCGAATGTGGTGTTCGGCTTGCGCAATTGTTTGGTGACCCGGATGGCGACGCGGTCGCCGACCCGGCCCATGCGTCCCTCGGTGAGGGTGACGTTGCCGCAGCGGACCTCGACCAGCGCGTCGGCGCGCATGCCGAGCGGCAGCGTGTCGCCGACCTTCAGCCCCATCAGTTGCTTCAACGGAATTTCGGCCTCGTACAGCACGGCATCGACCGAGATCTGCGCCTGCGACATCTCGGTGGCCAGATGGCCTTCCCAGATCGGGTCGCGGCCGAATTTCTCGCCCATGAACATCTGCATGAGCACGTTGCGGATCGGCTCGATGGTCGCATAGGGCAGCAACAATTCGATGTTGCCGCCGCGGTCCTCCATGTCGATATGCAAACGGACCAGGATGGCGGCATTGGCGGGGCGGCTGATCGCGGCGAAACGCGGATTTGTCTCCAGCCGGTCGATCTTGAAGGTCACCGGCGACAGCGGCCGAAACGCCTGTTCGGCGTCCGACAGCACCACCTCGACGAGACGCTTGACCAGATTGGTCTCGATCGTGGTGTAGGGGCGGCCCTCGATCCGCAGCGAGGTCTGGCCGCGACGGCCGCCCAGCAGCACGTCGATCATCGAATAGATCAGGCTGGAGTCGACGGTGGCGAGCCCGAAATTGTCCCATTCTTCGGCCTTGAACACGGACAGCACTGCCGGCAGCGGGATGGAGTTCATGTAGTCGCCGAACCGCACCGAGGTGATGCGGTCGAGCGAGACCTCGACGTTGTCGGAGGTGAAATTGCGCAGCGACGTGGTCATCAGCCGGACCAGTCGGTCGAACACGATCTCGAGCATCGGCAGGCGCTCGTAGGACACCATCGCGGAATCGATGATGGCGCGAATGCCGGAATGCTCGTCGAGATTGACCTCGCCGACATTGAAGCCGAGCAAATTGTCGATCTCTTCCTGCGACAGCACGCGCTCGCCGCTGCTCTTGGTGGTGCCGAATTCGCGGCCGCCGTCCTCCACCATAGCCGCCCATTGCTCGGCCATCACGCCGGATAGTTCGCCGGGCTCCGACGGCGCCGAGGCGACGGCGGCGGAGTCGTCCGACGCCATCGACGCCTCCCACTGCGCGGCAATGGCGTCCTGGTCGAGCTGATCGGTGTCGGCCATGGCTTTAGATCCGTCTCGTCACTGGATGACGATTTCCTTGAACAGCACGGCGGTGACCTGCGTCGGCGCGACCGCGAGATTGACCCGCTTCGTCAGCTCCTCCTTGAGGCGAAACAACCCGGCGGAGCCGTTGATGTCGGCAGCGCGGAGCTCGCGCAGATAGGTCTGAAAGATGTCGGTGATGCGGGGCATCGTCGGCTTGACCTGCTCGACGTGCTTGTCTTCCTTGAGCTCGAGCACAACCTTGACCCGCAAGTACTGCACCCGTTCACCCGGCGCGCCGGCGAGATTGACGAGCATATCGGGCACCTCGACGAACACCGGCTTCGGCACCTTGATCTCGGCGACCGCCGGTTCGGCATGACCGCGGAACTTGAAGAACCAGACGCCGCCGCCGGCCAGCAGGAGAACAGCGACCGCCGCGATGATCAGTTTCAGCTTGCTCTTCGGTTTGGCGGGGGCGGCTGTTGCGCCGTCTTCCGTCGCTTCGTTCGCCGCCATCGTCCCGCCCGCCCGGTTGCCCTGAATTCGACGCCGGGCAGGGGATGTGACGCGATACAACCCTCCGCGCACCCGCGCTTTGCGTATTAACCCTAGGTTCGGAATGGTTAACGGAACCTTTCCAGCGGGTTAACTACTAGGAAAAAATTGCCGGCAATTATGGTCAATGAACCCTTATTGCCGCCCTTGCGAGGGCCACAATAGTTCTACTAACCGTTGAAATACGGGGCTTTTCTGCGTTGGCACGGCTTTCGCTTTTACCTTCCCTGAAGCGCGGCTTGGGAGAGCCGGCGGTTCGCGGGATGCGCGGTCGGCCTGGGAGGGCGGATCGCAATCCATTCAGGGGAGACCACCGATGGAGAATAGCGTTCTCGTCGGACTATCGCGGCAGGTGGTGCTGGAACGTCAGATCGACGTGATCGCCAACAATGTCGCCAACGTTAACACCACCGGCTTCAAGGCCGACAAGTCGCTGTTCCAGGAGTTTCTGACCTCCGGCGCGCATGAGGACAATTTCGTCGGCCGCGATCGCCGCATCTCCTTCGTGCTGGACCGCGCGACGTTTCACAATTTCACCCAAGGGGCGCTCGAGCAGACCAAGAACCCACTCGACGTGGCGATCGACGGCAATTCGTTCCTGGCGGTGCAGACGCCGGCCGGTGAGCGTTACACCCGCGACGGCGGCTTGCAGATCAACCCGCAGGGCCAGCTGGTCAACGCCTCGGGCTACCCGGTGCTCGGCACCAACGGGCCGATCCGCTTCCAGCCCGGCGACAAGGAAATCAACATCGCGGCCGACGGCAACATCAGCGTGCTCGAAGGCGCAGCCCGGATCGATTCGCTGCGCGGCAAGCTGCGCCTCGTCCGCTTCAACCAGCCGCAGGGCCTGAAGAAGGAAGGCGCGAACCTGTACTCCGCGGCCGACGGCGCCGTGGCGCTGCCGGATACGACCGCCCGCGTGAAGCAGGGGTTCATCGAGAAATCCAACGTCAATGCGGTGACCGAGATGAGCCGCATGATCGAGGTCACCCGCGCCTATACGCACATCTCGGCGATGCTGCAGCAGCAGGGCGACCTGCGCCGCTCCGCGATCGAAAAACTCGCCGACGTTCCGGCCTAAGGACCAGAAACCATGCGCGCTCTCTACACCGCAGCGACCGGGATGGCGGCCCAGGAACTCAACGTCCAGGTGATCTCCAACAACATCGCCAACATGCGCACCACCGGCTTCAAGAAGCAGCGCGCGGCGTTCCAGGATCTAATTTACGACCACGTCCGCCGGGTGGGCGCGCAGGCGTCCGACCAGGGCACCATCATTCCGGTCGGCGTCGACATCGGCGGCGGCGTCAAGACCATCGGCACGCCACGGCTGATGACGCAGGGCACGCTGTCGACCACCGGCAACGACCTCGACATGGCGGTGCGCGGCGAAGGGTTTTTCAAGATCCAGATGCCGGACGGCACCTTCAGCTACACCCGCGACGGCTCGTTCCAGCTGGACCAGCAGGGCCGCATCGTGACGTCCAACGGCCATCCGCTGCTGCCGGTGATCACCGTGCCGCAGAATTCCTCCGGTCTCACCATCAATTCGGCCGGGCAGGTCTCGGTGACGATGACCGGCGCGACCACGCCGACCGTGCTGGGCCAGGTCAACCTGACGCGCTTCATCAACAAGGCCGGTCTGCAACCGTTCGGCGACAACCTGTTCACCGAGACGGCGGCCTCGGGTCCGCCGCAGGATGGCATCGCCACCACCGACGGCTTCGGCGACATCCAGCAGTCCAGCCTCGAGCAGGCCAACGTCGAGGTCGTCACCGAAATCTCCGACCTGATCGCCGCGCAGCGTGCCTACGAGATGAACGCCAAGGTGATCAGCGCCGCCGACCAGATGCTGCAGTCCACCGCCAACATGTTCCGCTGAGGGAGCCGATGATGATCGCCCGTTCGCTTCTGATCGCTGCCGTTCTCTCCTCCGGATGCATGTCACCGGCACTCGCGCAGTCCCGCTTCGACCAAATGTCCGGTCCCGTGCTCCGCGCCAATGTCAGCATTGCCGGCGAGGTGGTGCGGATCGGCGATGTGGTCGACAATGCCGGCGACGCGGCGCAGATCGCCATCTACCGGTCGCCCGATCTGGGTACGACGGGATCGTTGCCGACCGCCAGCGTGCTGGCGGCGCTTCGTGCCCATCAGGTCATCGGCGTCGACACTCGCAGCATCGCTGCGGTGTCGGTAACGCGACTGGCCCGTACCATCGAGAACCACGAGATCGAGCAGCAGATTGCTGCCGCGCTGGAGCGACGCAACGGCCTCGGCGACGCCGCCAATATCACGCTGACCCTCGATCGGCCGTTGCAGCCGCTGGTGCTCGACGCCTCGGTCAGCGGTCCTCTGCGGGCAGTTGCGGTGCGCTACGAGCCGCGCGGCGGTCGTTTCGACATCGCCTTCGAGATCGCCGCCGAAGGCAGCGCCGCGCCCACCCGGCTGCGCTACACCGGCACCGCGATCGAGACGGTGGAAGCCGCCGTGCTGGTGCGCAGCGTCGACCGCAACGAGGTCCTGAAATCCTCCGACGTGGTGATCGAGCGGCGGCCGAAGTCCGAGATCGGCGGCGAGCCGGCCGGTCGCGAGTTTGCGATCGGCATGCAGGCGCGGCGGCCGCTGCGTGCCGGCCAGCCGCTGCGCGGCGCCGATCTCGCCAAGCCCGATCTGGTGCAGCGCGACCAGAGCGTGACGCTGATCTACGACACCCCGGGCGTCTATCTCACCGTGCGCGGCAAGGCGCTGGAGAGCGGCACCGAGGGCGACGTCGTCAACGTCATGAACCTGCAGTCGAAGCGCACCGTCGCCGGCACCGTGGTCGGCCGCGGCCAGGTCGCCCTGATGGTGGCGTCGCCGCGCGTGATGGCCGCCGCTCCCGCACCCGCTGCGCCCGTAGCCCCGAAAGCCGAGTAACAGTCATGTCGAAGTTCCGCGTTCTCAACCGCATCGTTCTCGCCGGCGCCCTGATTGGGCTCGGCGGGCTGGCCGGCGGCTGCTCCTCGATCGACCGGCTGTCGCAGATCGGCGAGTCGCCGAAGCTGACCGCGATCGAGAACCCGACCGCGCAACCCGGCTACAAGCCGGTGCAGATGCCGATGCCGAAGCCGGAACTGGCCTCCTACAACGCCAATTCGTTGTGGCGCAACGGCTCGCGCGCCTTCTTCAAGGACCAGCGTGCGCGGCAGGTCGGCGATATTCTCACCGTCACGGTGAACTTCACCGACAAGGCCAATATCGCGAATGAGACCAAGCGCAGCCGCAGCAACACCGAGGATTCGGGAATCACCGACTTCGCCGGCTCGAAGGTGATCGGCGGCAACGCCACCAAGATCATGCCGGGCCGCATCCTGACCGCCGACTCGACCTCGTCGAGCGACGGCAAGGGCACCGTGCAGCGGCAGGAGAATCTGCAGACCAGCGTCGCTGCCGTGGTGACGCAGTTGCTGCCGAACGGCAATCTGGTGGTCGAGGGCAAGCAGGAGGTCCGCGTCAATTTCGAGATCCGCGAACTGATCGTCGCCGGCATCGTCCGTCCGGAGGATATCCAGAGCGACAACACTATCGACTCGGCGAAGATCGCGCAGGCGCGCATCGCCTATGGCGGCCGCGGCCAGCTCTCCGACGTGCAACAGCCGCGCTACGGCCAGCAGGTGATGGATGTGCTGCTGCCGTTCTAAGTTGCACTCGCGTCGATCCGATGTGCCCAACTAATCAATCCAGCTCCCACACCGCGTCGTGAACCTAGGCGCAGCGCGGTGTTCCTGCCCGGCCTCTGTCAGCTCCCCTGACAGAGGCCGCGGTCGTTTACATCTTATTCCGATCGCATTTGTTGCGCGTGCGAAGGCTGTGACGAAAGGTGCGGAAGTATTTACGCGGCGGAACCGGAACGGATGCGAGCGCACGCGGTTTGTCCGGTGCATCATACTGAACAAGGAGAATTATTATGAAGAAGCTCGCAATCTCGTCGCTCGTTGTCGCCGGTCTGCTTGGCGCGACTGGTATCGCTTCGGCTCAGATGAACGCCCCGACGTCCGGCGCATCGAGCCAGGGCAACGTCGGCCCGAACAACACCTTGCCGTCAACGCCCGGCACCACGGGCATGGCTCCCGGAACCGGCATGACCGGAACCGGGGCTGGTACAGCGGCTGGCTCGGCCGCGGGCGGCCCCAACAACGCCGGCAGCTCGAACAAGACCGACACCCGTCCGGCCGGCGCAATGGCACCGAAGTAACTGGAGAACAGATCGGTTCGCTCGAACTGATCCAGTCCCGAGAAGGCCCCGGCGCAAGCCGGGGCCTTTTTCGTTTCCGGCCGACGAGACGGCACGCCCTCCCGATGGTTAAACGATCGTTAAAGGCTTTTCGGATACGCCTGCAAACCCTGCGCAACGCTGCGCGCATGCTTCGTCATGCCCGCTTAATACGATGTTCAAGGCAAGCCCCTAGACTGGGCCTGCTTTGGACGGTTGCAGCAGGTGGAAAGAAGGGCGATGGCGCAGGGTGCCACCGGGGCTTGGTCGCAAACGCGCAACAGTGCGCGGGCGATCTGCTGCGCGCTGGCGTTCGCAGCACTTGCGCTGCTGGTGATGCAGCCCGCATACGCCCAGGCGCAGCCGGTGCGCGGCGAGGCTAGTTTCTCCGCCAGCAATGGTTATGCCCGGCTGGTGCTGACGCTGCAGGAAGACGTCGAATCCGAGGTCGCGGTGGCGGGGTCGGTGCTGATCATCCGTTTCAAGCGTCCGGTGATGATACCGATCGAGAAGTTGTCCGGAGCCGTGCCGGGCTATGTCGGCTCGGCCCGGCGCGACCCAGACGGTCTGGCGATCCGGCTGGCGCTCTCGCGCAAAGTCACCGTCAATTTGATGGAGGCCGGGGAGCGGGTGTTCGTCGACCTGTTGCCGGATCCCTGGACCGGACCGCCGCCGAGTCTGCCGCAAGAGGTACTGCGCGAGCTCACCGAGCGCGCGCGCGCCGCCGAACGCGAACTGCGTGCGCAACGCGCCGCCACCGAAGCCAAAAAGCGCCCTCCAGTGCGAGTCCGCACCTCGCTGATGCCGACCTTTGCGCGCTTCGTGTTCGAACTGCCGGACGGCGTGGGCGTGTCGTCGGCGCTGGGCGACCAGACGCTCTCGCTGAAATTCAACGCCGTCCTGACCTTCGATCTCGCAGACGCCAAGGTGGCCGCACCGCCGAACATCTCGGCGATCGCGCAGCGCAGCGAAGGCGCCGGCACCGCCGTCGATCTGGCGTTGATTGGCGATGTCGACGTCAAGTCGTTCCGCGAGGACAAGACCTACGTGGTCGATGTCGGCTTCCAGCAGCCCGAGAAGGCTGCCGCGGTGTTGCCAGTCGTGCCGCCGGCTCAGGCTGCCGCTGCTCCGCAGGCAGCACCTGTGACGGCGCCGGAGGGCGAAAAGGTCGCGGCTCCATCGACAGACATGCCGTCTCCAGCGCCGCCAAAGCAGGCTGCTGCGCCGGTGCGTGAGGTTCTGGCTCCGCCGGTCAAGATCGCTGCGGGACCGACAAAGGACGCGGCTCCCGTACCGTCGACCCCCGAGCGGAAGGCCACGGCGGCAGGAGCCGCAAGCGAAGCTCGTCCCACCGGCGAGGGCGCTCGGATCGGTTTCAATTTCGTGTCGCCGGTTGCGGCGGCGCTGTTCCGCCGCGCCGACATGGTGTGGCTCGTGCTGGATTCGGCAAAGCCGGTCGATCTCGATCGCGTGCGGCGCGAGGGCGGCTCAATCGTGGGCGACGTCGCTTCGATGGCGCTCGGCAAGGCGCAGGCGGTCCGCATCAAGCTGAACCGTCCGCAACTTGCATCGCTGATCCCGGAGCCGCAGGGCTGGTCACTGGCATTCGACGATGCGCCGCGAGACGCACAGCCGCTGGTCGCTACCCGCGTCGCCGACGATCCAGCGCGCGCTCATGTCGTGATCCCGCTGCCGGGCGTCGGCCAGTTGCATCGCGTCGTCGATCCCGAGGCGGGCGACACGCTGTTTGTCGTGACAGCGCTGGCACCGGCGCGAGGCTTTCGTCGCAATCAGCAATTCGTCGATTTCGCGCTGCTGGAGTCCATGCATGGCTTGGTGGTGCAGCCGAATTCCGATCAGGTGACCGCCACCGTCGGATCCGATCGCGTCACCCTGACTCGTCCGGGCGGGCTGATGCTGTCGCCGGCGAGCCCGGCGCCCAGCCGAACGCCGTCGCCGGGGCATTCGTCCTTTGACCGCGACAAGTGGGAGAAGGCCAAGGAGGGAAATTTCCCGGCGCGGCTCGACGCGCTTGTGGATGCTGCCGCAACGGCAACCGGCGATCGGCGCGCTGCCGCGCGGGTCGATTTGGCGACATTCTATCTCGCGCGCGGAATGTATCCCGAGGGCAAGGCTGTGCTTGATCTTGTCGTTGCCGACAGCAAGCCCGGCCAGGAAAGCCCAGCGGTTCTGACCATGCGCGCGGCGGCGGCCGCGCTGATGCCGCGACCCGATCTCGCCCTCAAAGATCTTGCGCAGGGCACGATGTCGGCCAGTCCTGACGCGCAGGTCTGGCGCGGCGTTGCGCTTGCCGGGCAGCAGAAATGGGCCGAAGCGCGCGAACAATTCAGGAGCGCCGACATCGCCGTCGCCGCGCTTCCGCTCGATCTGCAACGCCTGGTCATAGCTGCCGCCATGCGGGCCTCGCTGGAGGCGAAGGACTTCGCCGGCGCCGCCAGCCGCTCCGCCGAGCTCGACCAGATCGGAGCCGCGGACGAGCAGAAGCCCATCGTCGCCGCCATGCGCGGCCGGCTCGCCGAGGCGATGGGCCGCGAGGCTGAGGCCCTGGTCAATTACCGGGAGGCGATTGCGTCGAAGGATCGCGGCGCGGCGGCCGAGGCGAAACTGCACGAAGTGGCGCTGCGGCTGAAGCGCGAGGAGATCGACAGCGCCGCCGCTCTGCCCGAACTCGAAACGCTCGCCATGACCTGGCGGGGCGATGGCACCGAGGTGCGGGCGCAGCACATGATGCAGGAGATCTACGCGAAAGCCGGTCGCTATGGCGACGCGTTGCAGGCGGCGCGGAGCGCCACGCAGTTGCAGCCGAATTCGGACATTGCGCGACGCGCGCAGGACGAGGCGTCGGAGTTGTTCGGCCAGCTGTTCCTCACCACGAAAGGCGACCGGCTGCCGCCGATCGAGGCGTTGGGCCTGTTCTACGAATACCGCGAACTCACCCCGATCGGCCGCCGCGGCGACGAGATGATCCGGCGGCTGGCCGATCGGCTGGCCTCGGTCGATCTGCTGGATCAGGCCAGCGAACTGCTGCAGTATCAGGTCGATCGCCGTCTCGAGGGCGCGGCGCGCGCGCAGGTCGCCTCCCGGCTGGCGATGGTCTATCTGATGAACCGCAAGCCCGATCGCGCGATCGCCGCACTGCGCGCGACGCGAATTGGCGACCTCGCCGGCGAGTTGCGACAGCAGCGGCTGTTGCTCGAGGCGCGCGCGCAGAGCGACATCGGACGCCACGATCTGGCGCTGGACATCGTCACCAATATCTCAGGCCGCGAAGCGGTGCGGCTGCGTTCCGACGTGTACTGGGCGCAGCGCCGCTGGCGCGAATCGTCCGAACAGATCGAGCTGTATCTCGGCGACCGCTGGCGCGACTTCACGCCGCTCGCCGCGGACGAGAAGGGCGACGTGATCCGAGCTGCGGTGGGCTACGCGCTGGCGGACGATGCGCTTGGCCTCGAGCGGTTTCGCGAGAAGTACGCGCCGCTGATGAGCGGCGCCGATCGCATCGCGCTGGACGGCGCCAGCATGCCGGGCGGCGCCAGCACTGCCGAGTTCTCGGCCATCGCCAAGATGGCAGCGAGCGTCGATACGCTGGAAGGCTTCCTGCGCGACATGCGCGCGCGCTTCCCCGACGCGACGGCCCGGGCGCCGATGGTTGCAGCCGACCCGGTCTCGACCGGCGCCGTGCCGGCTGCGGTCGCAACGTTGCCTGCCATCGTCGGGACGAAGCGGGCCGAGGCGAAGCGCTAGGCGTTTCGGCAGGCGGCTCAATCGGCATCGCCGGCGTGCCTGCTCAGCGCCATGTCGAGTTCGGCGCCGAACAGCACCACGATTGAAGACAACCAGATCCAGACCATGAAGCCGATGACCGAACTCAGCGAACCGTAGAGCTGCGCGAACCCGCCGAAGTTGGAGACGGTCCACTCGAACAGCAGCGACACCACGATCCAAAGCAGCGCGGCGACCGCGCTGCCGGCGCTGATCCAGCGCATGGCTCCGTCTCGACTCGATCCGTAGCGATAGAGCAGTGCGATCGCGAAACCGACGACAACGAGCAGCGCCAACCAGCGGAGCGATGTGACGATAGCGGCGGGTATTTGATTGATCCCCAGTTGCTCGGCGGCTGCGGGAAACACGAACACGACGCTCATGAAGAAAAGCAGCAGGGCGATCAGGCCGATCGTGAAGAGCAGCGACATGGCATTGAGCCTGACAAAGCCGCGCCGCTCGTCGACATTGTGAATAATGTTGAGCGCATTGAAGATCGCCCGCATGCCCTTGTTTGTGCTCCAGAGCAGAATGACCAACCCCACCACCGGCAGAAACGACATCGCTCGTCCTTCCCGGGTCTTGTCTGCCGAATGCTCGATCTGGGACTGGATGATACCGACAGCCTGCTCGGGCAGCACGGAGGACAGGGCCGACAGCAGTGCACCCCCGTCCTGAGGATCGGCCACCAGCCCAAACAGCGATATGATGGCGGCGACGCCCGGGAATATCGCGAGCAGCACGAAGAACGCAACGCCGGCCGCTACGAATGTGAGGTGGTCTTCACTTGACCGGTGCAAGGCGTCTTTGGAAACGCCATAGATTTCGCTGCGGGTCATGGGCGATCCGTCCGGTGCAGAGTGCGGTAGCCAGTAGCAAAGGCATGACGACAAGCTGGCAACAAGGCATTGGAACGAACGATCGCCAGCTGGTTCTGGCCAATTCGGGACGGTCTCGCTCGTTCCCGATGCGGACTTCCGCTAGCTGCCGTAACTCTGCACCAGGCTTCCCGCAACCAGCGACCAGCCGTCGACCAGCACGAAGAAAATCAGCTTGAACGGCAATGACACCACCACCGGCGGAAGCATCATCATGCCCATCGACATCAGCACTGATGCGACCACGAGGTCGATGATCAGGAACGGCAGGAACAGCAGGAAGCCGATCTCGAAGGCGCGCTTGAGTTCGGAGATCATGAAGGCCGGCATCAAAATGCGCAGCGACATCTCCTCGGGCGTCGCCGGGGGCGGTTCGCCGGACAGGTCCATGAACAGCTTGAGGTCCTTCTCGCGGACGTTCTTCTGCATGAAGCCGCGCAGCGGCAGCGAGGCGCGCTGCAGCGCGTCCTCGACACCGAGCTGATTGGCGATCAGCGGCCTGATGCCGTCGTCATAGGATTTCTGCAGCACCGGGCCCATGACGAAGGCGGTGAGAAAAAGCGCCAGCGCAATGATGACCGAGTTCGGCGGCGCGGTCGCGGTGCCGAGCGCGGTGCGCAGCAGCGACAGCACCACCACGATGCGCGTGAACGACGTCATCATGATCAGGATCGACGGCGCGATCGACAGCACCGTCAACAGCGCGATCATCTGGATCGCGCGCTCGGTGACGCCGCCGGCGCCCTGACCGAGATTGATGCTGATTTCCTGTGCGGAGGCGGGCCCCGCGAGCGTGGCTGCGGCGAGCGTTCCGGCGGCGATCAGTGAAAGGAGGGGTACTCTACGCGGCGAATTCGCCGATCTCACGAAGGCGACTTCGGACGGCCCAGCAGCGAGGCCATCTCGTCTTCCAGATTCTCGAAGCCGGTCTTTGGCGACGGCGCATCCGGCACAGCGATCGACGGCTCGCGGCGACCGGTGTCAGTTGCGGCGCGCGGGGCAGGGCGGCTCGGCGGCGGCTCCGGCGCGACCGGCGGCGCGCCGACACGTGGCTCCGCAGGCTCGGCCCCGCCGGGGCGACGCAACGCCGCTTCCAGGCGCTGCGCCATCTCGGCGAGGTTCTGGTCGGCGGACGGGCCAACCGCTGGCGCCGCAGCGACCGGACGCTCGGCCCGCACCGGCGGCGCCTTCGGCGGCGGATCGGTGACGCGCGGCATCGGCGGCGGATCGCGGCGGGGGATCAGCGGCTCAGCCCTCATGTCGGGACGGGGCTCGGGGCGGCGCAGCGGCTCGGGCATCGAGCCCGGCACCTGTTCGTGAGTCCGACGCTCCGGCAGTGCCGGGGCAGCGGGACGGCGGAGTTCGTCGACGAAGGCCGGGCGCTGCGGCCGAGCCGGCGGCTCGGGCACCACCGGTTCCGGCGCATCGAAATTCTCGGCCCGGGCCGGCTCGTTGTCCCAGCCCGGCTCCGGCTGCGGCAGCCGGGGAGCCGCGTCGGCGCCAAGGCTCGGGCGCTGCGGAGCCGAGTCGCGGTTTTGGTTGGCGCGCACGATATTGGATTCGACGACGATGTCGCTCGGACCGCCGATCATCAGCAGATGCTCGACATTGTCGCGTCGTACCAGCACCAGCCGCCGCCGTCCGTCGACCGCCGCTGCGTCGATCACCGCGAGGCGGGGCATCCGGCCGCGATTGGCGTTGGAGCCGAGCCGGTTACCGGCGAATCGCCGAACCAGCCACGCGACCGCGCCGATCAGCGCCAGAACGGCGACGAAGGCCAGAAAGAACATGACGGACTGTTGCATGCGAGATCCCCGGCAAATCAACGCTCTGGCGGTCAACCGCAGCGCCGGGCGGCGCTCGATGCGGAAGCGGACCAGAGCGGTGCTGCCCTCAGTATTAACCCGTGCGGCAACCCCTGCCGCCCTGCCTCTTTTAACTCACGAATCGGATCGGCCAAAACGACTTCTGCAAATCCCGCGTCAAACCGCAGGAAAACCGGTTTGTTCGATGGCAAATCAAATGGTTTTCCCAAGCCGGTCCGACCACGCCGCAATGGTTGGGTTCCCGCCCTTAACCAAGTGTTAACCATACGCACGGCAAATATTGCCTACCCGGATCGGTTCGCGGTCGAGGGTGGAGCGCGGCGATGGCGATCAACGACCTCAACGTACTGGCGGCGCTGCGCACCAAGATGCAGTGGCATCAGGAACGCCAGCGCGTGCTGGCCGAAAACATCTCGAACTCCGACACGCCGAATTTCCGCCCGCGCGATCTGGCGGAGCCGACCTTCGACCGCAACGGCGCGACTGTCGGGGGCTCATTCGGGCCGCTGACGATGATGCGCACCAGCGCCAGCCACATCGGGCCGGCCGGCGGCAGCGATCGTTTCGCGGCGCACAGCAAGGCCGGTTTCCAGACCCGGCCTGCCGGCAACGCGGTCAACCTCGAGGACGAGATGCTGAAGGTGTCCGCCAACCAGATGGACTACGCCGCCGCGACCTCGCTCTACAGCCGCGGGCTGAACCTTCTGAAAACCGCGGTGGGCAAGCGCTGATGCCCTTCTTCGCTAGGGAGAACGCCTGATGGCCGACAATGGCAGCGACTTCGCCCGCTCGATGGGGATCGCGACCTCGGGCCTGCGCGCGCAGGCCGGACGGATGCGGGTGATCTCCGAAAACATCGCCAACGCCGATTCCACCGCCGCAGGGCCGGGCGGCGAACCGTATCGCCGCAAGGTGCCGACCTTCACGTCGGAACTTAATCGCACGCTGGACGCCCGGGTCGTGTCGCTCGGTCGCGTGAGGCCGGATCAGACCGCATTTCGCGTCAAGCACGAGCCGGGCAATCCGGCGGCCGATGCGACCGGCCACGTGAGATACCCGAACGTCAATCCGCTGATCGAAATGACCGACATGCGGGATGCGCAGCGGTCTTACGAAGCCAATCTCAACATCATCAGCGCGACGCGCCGGATGATCCAGCGCACGCTCGACATCCTCAAGGCATAAGGAACCGTCCCATGGCAACCCCGACCATCGCCGCCAACGCCTATGCCAGCCTCGCCAAGATAGGAGGCGCCGGCGGCAGCAGCGCAGCCGCAACACGGCTCGCCGCGCTCGGCGGCAAGGAAGACGGCGGCGTCTCGTTCGGCGCGATGCTGAAGGACGCGATCGGCAGCGTTGCCGAGACCGGCCGGAAGTCCGACGCGCAGACCATCGCGATGGCGTCCGGCAAGGCCAATGTCATGGACGTGGTGACGGCGGTCGCCGAGACCGATGTGGCCATCTCGACGCTGGTGTCGGTGCGCGATCGCGTCATTCAGTCCTACGAGGACATCATGCGGATGCCGATCTGATGACCGGCGCGGAAACTCTCGACGTCGCGCGCGACGCGATCTGGACCATCGTGGTGGTGTCGTCGCCGCTGATGGTGGTCGGGCTCGTGGTCGGCGTGGTGGTGTCGCTGGTGCAGGCGCTCACCCAGATCCAGGAGCAGACCCTGGTCTTCGTTCCCAAGATCATCGCGATGTTCGTCGCCCTGGTGTTGGCGCTGCCATTCATGGCCGACGCGCTGCACGGCCACATGATGCGGATATCGTCGCGAATCATCGGGGGTTAGCGCATGATCCGCAAAACCGCCGCAGGATGTTCATGCGCGATTTCGTCGCCCGACCGCGTTGCCCCGAGTTGCGCCGATGCCGGCCGCGCCTGACGGCCGGCTAGCGCGGGAGCGGTCATGCGCATCGACGTTTCGCTGCTGCCTGCGCTCGCCGCGGCCTTCATGTTGGTATTCGCGCGGATCGGCGCGATGGTGATGTTGCTGCCGGGATTCGGCGAAACCAACATCCCGGTGCGCATCAAGCTGGCGATCGCGCTGGGCCTGACCTTCATCATCCTGCCGACCCAGCGCGCCGCCTATGCCGTGGACATGACGCAGTCGCTCGCTCCGCTGATCGTGCTGATGCTGCATGAGATCGTGATCGGCATCGTGCTCGGCGCCACGGCGCGGGTCACGCTGTCGGCGCTGCAGGTGGCCGGCTCGGTGATCGCCCAGCAACTCGGGCTCGGCTTCGTCACCGCGGTGGACCCGACGCAGGGCCAGCAGGGTCTGCTGATCGGCAACTTCCTCACCATCCTCGGAATGACGCTGCTATTCGCCACCGACAGTCATCATCTGGTGATCGCGGCACTGAGCGACAGTTATCGGATCTTCTCGCCCGGCGAGATGCTGCCCTCCGGCGACGTCGCCGCGCTTGCCACAAAGGCGTTCGCAGCCGCCTTCAAGATTGGCGTGCAACTGGCTGCGCCGTTTCTGGTTTTCGGTCTGGTGTTCAACATCGGTCTCGGCGTGCTGGCACGGTTGATGCCGCAGATGCAGGTGTATTTCGTCGGTGTGCCGCTGGCGATCATGATCGGCTTCGTGATCTTCGCAATGGTGCTCTCAACCATGATGGGCACCTACATGGACTACTTCATCGGGGTCATGCACACCATGATCCCGCGGACCTGAGGCGCGCGGATGTCCGAAGATTCCGCAGAAAAAACAGAAGACCCCACCCAAAAACGTCTCGACGACGCGTTGGAAAAAGGCGACGTCGCCAAGAGCCAGGAGGTCAATACCTGGTTCGTGCTGGCCGGCGCCACGCTGATCCTGTCGTCGTTCTCGTCCTCGGTCGGCATCGGAATCGAGGCGCCGCTGCGCAACCTGGTGGCGAATTCCTGGATGATTCCGGTCGACGGCGCAGGGCTGCTCGCGCTGACCAAGAGCCTTGGCCTCGCAATGCTGCTGGCGCTCGGGCTGCCGCTCCTGATGCTCATGCTGGTCGCGATCGCCGGCAACATGGTGCAGCATCGGCTGGTGTTTTCGGCCAAGAGCCTGGCGCCGAAATTCGACAAGATCTCGCCGATGGCCGGCGCCAAGCGGCTGTTCGGCAAGCAGGCCATCGCCAATTTCCTGAAGGGCCTGTTCAAGGTCGTGGCGCTCGGCGTGGTGATGGTCGCGGTGCTTTATCCGGAGCGGCACCGGCTCGACGCAATGATCCGCTTCGACCCCGCGGCGATCATCGGCGTCACGGAAACGCTGACCCTGCAACTGATGGCCGCGGTGGTGGCGATGCTGGCGCTGGTGGCGATCGCCGACTACTTCTTCCAGTACCGGCAGTGGTTCGAGCGGCAGAAGATGTCGCTGCAGGAAATCAAGGAAGAGTACAAGCAGTCGGAAGGCGATCCGCACATCAAGGGCCGGCTGCGCCAGCTGCGCCACGAACGCTCGAAGAAGCGGATGATGGCCTCGGTGCCGAAGGCCTCGGTGATCATCACCAACCCGACGCACTACGCGGTGGCCCTGACCTACGAGCGCGGCATGCCGGCACCGGTCTGCGTCGCCAAGGGCGTCGACATTCTGGCCGCCAAGATCCGCGAGATCGCCAAGGCGCACGACATCCCGATCGTCGAGAACGTCGCGCTGGCCCGCGCGCTGCACGCTAGCGTCGAGATCGACGACGAGATCCCGGTCGAGCATTACCAGGCCGTCGCCGAGATCATCGGCTATGTGATGGGGCTGAAACGCGGGCTTGGAAGCCGCCGCTGATGCTGCGCAAAACAGCGTCAAACCGGCGTTTTGCACGGGAGGACGCGCATCTGGCGCTTGCCTTGGCCGCTGCGGTTGAGGCACTCAGGGGCAACAGCGCGGCGCATCGCGCCGCGTCGAACGGGATGTGCACGGAACCATGACCACCGGGGCGACCAACGAATCCGCGGCCGAGCCGCTCTCCCCGCAGGAGCCGGCGAGGCGCGGCGGCAGCATTTTGCTGGTGTTGGTGGTCGCTTTCGCGATCGTCGCCGCCGCCGTCGCCTTCATGACGATGGGACGGGCGCAGGCGCAGCCTTACATCGTCGGCTCGCTGGCAGTCCTAGCGATGGTCGGCCTGTTCATGCTGTTCGCCTTTGCCGCCGGCATCGTGCGCTTCGCCGACCGCGCCGCCGATGATCCGGTGATGCGGGCGATGGCGGATCACGCCTTCGACGGACTGGCGGTGACCGACGCCCGTGGTCACGTCATCTACTCCAACGCCATCTATCTGGCGCTGACCGGCGCCGCGACCGCGCAGGATGCGCGCCCGGTCGAGCGGGTGTTCATCGGCAATCCGGACGTCTCGGAGGCGGTGTTCCGTCTCTTGAAGGCCGCCCGCGAAGGCAAGCGGCAGCAGGAAGAGGTTCGCGTCGCCAGCCCGGACGACGCGCAAGGCCGCTGGCTGCGGATGCGGGTGCGGCCGCTCGGGCAGGGCAAACGGGAATCGCGCTTCACCGTGTGGTCGCTCGCCGACATCACCCGCGACCGCGAGCGCCAAGAGGACGTGTTCCAGGAACTGCAGCACGCCATCGAATATCTCGATCACGCGCCCTGCGGCTTCTTCTCGGTCGATCCGGCCGGCGACCTCGTCTATGTCAACGCGACCCTGGCCAACTGGCTTGATCACGACCTTGCCGAGATCGGCTCCGGTGGCCTCAAGCTCACCGACATCGTCTCCGGCGACGGCGCCTCGCTGCTGACCTCGATCGCCGCAGCCCCCGGCGAGGTCAAGACCGAGGTGTTCGACGTCGATCTGCGGATGCGCAACGGCAAGACCATGCCGGTGCGGCTGTATCACAAACTCGCCTTCGGCGCCGACGGCAAGCCGGGCGCGTCGCGCACGCTCGCGATCAGCCTGGCGCGCGACGAGCGTCCCGATCCGCAGCGTGCCGCCGAAGTCCGCTTCATGCGGTTCTTCGACCACACGCCGATGGCGATCGCGACCGTCGACAAGGCCGGCGTCGTGGTCCGCGCCAATGCCCGCTTCGCCAAGCTGGCACAGAGTCTCAGTCCCGCGGTCAACAAGTCGATCCTCGCTGCGGTGAATGACCGCGACCGCAGCCTGCTGTCGACCGCGATCAGTCGCGCCGCGGAGGGCAAGGCCGACATCGCCCCGGTGGAGGCGATGCTGGAAGGCGCCCGCGAACGCTGGGGCCAGTTCTTCGTGACCGCGGTGCTGGAGGACGAAGGCGATACGGAAGCCGCCATTGTCTACATGCTGGAGACCACCGAGCGCCGCACGCTCGAGAACCAGGTCAATCAGGCGCAGAAGATGGACACCATCGGCCAGCTGGCCGGCGGCATTGCGCACGACTTCAACAACGTGCTGTCGGCCATCATGATGGCCAACGATTTCCTGCTGAACGCACACAAGCCGACCGATCCGTCGTTCCAGGACATCATGCAGATCAAGCAGAACGCCACCCGTGCCGCGACGCTGGTGCGGCAGCTGCTGGCGTTCTCTCGCAAGCAGACCCTGCGTCCGCAGGTGCTCGATCTCGGCGAGGCCCTGAGCGACATCGACCGGCTGCTGAAGCGGCTGATCGGCGAGAAGGTGACGCTGGAGATGCTGCACGGTCGCGATCTGTGGCGCGTCAAGGCCGACGTGTCGCAATTCGAGCAGGTGATCGTCAATCTGGCGGTCAACGCCCGCGACGCCATGCCGAACGGCGGCAAGCTGACGGTGCGTACCGCCAACGTCACCGCGCAGGAAGCGGAGCGGCTGTCCTACAAGGGCATGCCGGCCGCGGACTATGTGCGGATCGACGTTGCCGACAGCGGCACCGGCATCCCGGCCGACATTGTGGACAAGATCTTCGAGCCGTTCTTCTCGACCAAGGAGGTCGGCAAGGGCACCGGACTCGGGTTGTCGACGGTGTACGGCATCGTCAAGCAAACCGGCGGCTTCGTTTATGTCGACTCCGAGCCGGACAAGGGCACCACGTTCCATATCTTCCTGCCGCGCCACGACGCCTCGCAGGAACCTGCGCCGGAGCCGGCCGCGATTGCGGTCGTCGAACCTGCGCCCGCCGACAAGCCGCGCTCGGCGGACCTGACCGGGCAGGGCACCATCCTGCTGGTCGAGGACGAGGAGGGGCTCCGCTCGCTCAACGCCCGCGGCCTGCGCTCGCGCGGATACAGCGTGATCGAGGCCGCGAACGGCATCGAGGCGATGGAAGCGCTGGACGCACAGGACGGCGAGATCGATCTCGTCGTCTCCGACGTGGTGATGCCGGAGATGGACGGCCCGACCCTGCTGAGGGAAATGCGGGCGCGCAACCCGAACCTCAAGATCATCTTCGTGTCCGGCTATGCCGAAGACGCCTTTGAAAAGAGCCTGCCCGAGAACGAGCAGTTCGCCTTCCTCGCCAAGCCGTTTGCGCTCAGCGCGCTGGTTGCGAAGGTCAAGGAAACCATGGCGCCCGCCTAGTCGGGCGCTTCGCAGTTGCGAAGGCCGGAGGCAATCCGCGACGCCGCGCCGCAGCCGTAACTGACGATACCGTCTTCCCTTTTCAGCAGCCGTGCCCATCTTAGTCAGGCTTCCCCCTGCCGGGGATTGAGGGAAAACCATGAAGTTTGCGCATCGCGCCCGTGGGATTGCCGGCGCACTCGCCGTCGTCCTGTCGCTGGCTTTACCTGCAACCATCATCGCTTCGTCGATGGCCGATGCACGGCCCGGCGGTGGCGGCGGATTTGGCTCGCGCGGCTCACGCACCTTCGCTGCGCCGCCGCCGACCGCGACCGCGCCGAAGGCGGCTGCGCCGATGCAGCGCACCATCACCCAGCCCGGCGCTCCCGGCGCGACGGCGGCTGCCCCCGCGGCGGCGGCCAAGGGTGGCATGTTCAACCGGCCCGGCATGGGCATGCTCGGCGGCCTCGCCGCCGGCTTCCTCGGCGCCGGCCTGCTCGGTATGCTGTTCGGTGGCGGCTTCCTGAGCGGCCTCGGCGGCTTCGCCTCGATCATCGGTCTGCTGCTGCAGATCGTGCTGGTGGTCGTTGTCGTGAAGCTGGCGATGTCGTGGTGGCAGCGCCGCAACCAGACCGCGGCCGCGTCGGCCAGCCCGTATTCGGCCAATCCGCTGGCCGGTAACGCGCCGACCGGCAATTCGTCCTACGCCAACACGCCGGCGTCCGATCTCCGCCCGGCTGCCGGCGGCGCCGGCTTCGGCGCGGGCTTTGGTCTCGGCGGCGCAGCCGCCGCACCGTCGACCCCGCTCGAAATCGGCCCGTCCGATTACGAGGCGTTCGAGCGGTTGCTCGGCGAGGTTCAGGCCGCCTGGTCGGACGAGGACGTCGAGAAGCTGCACAAGCTCGCTACGCCGGAAATGGTGTCCTACTTCACCGCGGATCTCGCCGAGAACAAGGCGCAGAACGACATCAACAAGGTGAGCGACGTCAAGCTGCTGCAGGGCGACCTGTCGGAAGCCTGGCGTGAGGGCAACACCGACTACGCCAGCGTCGCGATGCGCTACGCGCTGACCGACCGGACGCTCGAGCGCGGCACCAACCGCCTGGTGGCCGGCAGCGAGACGCCGACCGAGGCGACCGAGGTGTGGACCTTCGTCCGCCGCCCCGGATCGGATTGGGAACTGTCGGCGATCCAGCAGGCCTGATCGTCGGGATAGGTTTAAGTCGAAGCGCCGCGGTTTTCCGCGGCGCTTTTTTTTTGCGCGGTCGGTTTGCACGTCGGCGGCTTGCCGCCACGGTCGCGCTGCCGATAATCATGCGCTCGACACCAACGATCGGACGAGGCTGATGCGCTACGAACTCTACTACTGGGCCGAAATCCAGGGCCGCGGCGAATTCGTGCGGCTGGCGCTGGAAGACGCCGGCGCCGACTATGTCGACGTGGTGCGCGGCAAGGGTGGCGTGGCGGCGATGACGAAGCTGATGAAGGCGTCGGCCACGCCGCCCTTCGCGCCGCCGTTCCTGAAGGCCGGCCGGCTGCTGATCGGCCAGACCGCCAACATTCTGCTCTATCTCGGCGACCGCCATGGCCTGGCGCCGAAGACGGAGGCCGGGCGGCTGTGGCTGCATCAGTTGCAGCTCACCATCACCGACCTGGTCGCCGAGATCCACGACACCCATCATCCGCTCGGCCCGTCACTCTACTACGAGGATCAGCGACCCGCCGCGAAGCGGCGCACCGCGGATTTCTGGGACGAGCGGGTGCCGAAATTCCTCGGCTATTTCGAACGTCTGCTGGGGCAGAGCGGTTATCTCACCGGCCGTCGCGCGACCTATGTCGACCTGTCGCTGTTCCAGATCGTCGCCGGTCTTCGCTACGCGTTTCCGAACCGGATGAAACGGTTCGAGCGTGAGACCCCGAAGCTCGTCGCGCTGCACGACCGCGTCGCCGCGCGGCCCAATATCGCTGCCTACCTCGCGAGCGACCGCCGTATCGCGTTCAACAAGAGCGGTATCTTTCGGCACTACAAGGCGCTGGACAGCTGAGCTGTCAGCGCTGTCCGGCGTGCGCGCCAGCTATTGTTCGTCATTCCGGGGCGTGAGGGCGAAGCCCGAAACGAACCCGGAATCTTGCGCCACCGTGTTCGCTGCTGGATTCCGGGTTCATGTCGCCGCTACGCGGCTCATGCCCCGGAATGACGAAGTAATTCGAAGCGCGGCCTCACGCATCTCTCTCGCGCGAGATCGAAATCGTGGAATCGGTCTTCGAGCGCGTGCAGCGGAAGTCGAGCCGACGAAACCGCGTCTTGATATCATCGCCGCGCAGGATGTTGTTGCGCGCGGCACAGCGTTTCGAACCTCGCAACGTATCGTTCTTCGGAATCGTGAACACGATCGCCGCCGCACTGGCGACGACATCGAAAAACGCCGGCGACGCCTTCCGCGCGCCCGCCGCGGCGAACAGTTCGTTGCTGACATTGCGGCTGGCGCAGCCGAGCCTGATCTGCTTCGCCGCCGGATGCGCCAGGTAGATCACATTGCCGGCCGTGCGGCCGACGGTGAGCCCGTCAATCTGGGTACTGAGCTGCTTGGCGAGATCGTCGCAGCGATCCGCCTGGGCAGGGCTGGCGGCGACGAGGAGAAATGCGATGAAGAAACCGCCGAGCGCGCGGGAAAACCGGATTGTTGTGATCATGCGAACCCCCGGGCCATTGAAGCGCGGGAAACCGCGTGTGACAAGACCGCCATCAGAAACCGTACAGCGCGACGCCCATACCGAAGGCCAGCACGCCGGCGATTTTCACCAGCGTAGGAAGCATGACGAGCGCCGCGGCGAGGCTCTGCCTCTGATCGCGCAGCGACAGCGCGATGGCGCAGGCGGCCATCAGCGGGAAGGCGACGATCTGCAGGCCGCTGTGCAGCGCCGTCAGCGCATGGCCGCCGCCGATGCCGTGAAGCGCGATCAACGGCAGGTAGGTCAGCCATGCCATAAGAACGTTAACCGCCAGCGCGATCACTGCGTAGCGCTGCTGGCCACGACCGACCAATAGCAGCGCCGCGACCGCCAGCAGCGGATGACTGAGCAGATGCGCCTTGATCAGCACCCCGGCAAATCCGGGGATCGCCAAGATTTCAGCGAACAGCGCCGGCAGCGACGACAGGCCGCCGAATGCTTCGATGGCCGCCGTCAGCGTCAGCAACGGGCCAACGTTGCGGTTGACCGGCGCGGATGGGGCCCGGGGATCGATCGGCAGGGAGCTCATTTGCGGCCTCCAAAACGCCGATGCATTGTCGCGAGCGGGCCGGGCACGGTTCAACGGCAGGACTGTCTTGAACCCTTCAAAATCCGCGCAAAACCTCCTAGAGAGATGGGTAAATCCAGCCATCGAGGCCCCCCATGAACGCCCCCACGCCGATTCCCTCCGCCGCCACGCCGGTTCCGCCCTATACCCACACTCCGCTGTTTCCGCTCGGCACCGACACGGCGCCGTATCGCAAGATCACGTCGGAGGGGGTGCGGGTCGAGACCGCGCTGGGGCGGCAGATGCTGGTGGTGGAGCGCGAGGCGCTGCGGGCGCTGGCCGAGGCGGCGTTCGGCGACATCAACCACTATCTGCGGCCGGGGCACCTGCAGCAACTGCGCAAGATCCTCGACGACAGCGAAGCGTCACCGAACGACAAGTTCGTGGCGCTGGACTTCCTGAAGAACGCCAACATCGCGGCCGGCGGCGTGCTGCCGATGTGCCAGGACACCGGCACCGCGATCATCATGGGCAAGAAGGGATTCAACGTCATCACCGACGGCGGCGACGAGGCGGCGCTGTCGGAGGGCGCACGCGACGCCTATCTGCGCCGCAATCTGCGCTACTCGCAGGTCGCGCCGCTGTCGATGTACGAGGAGAAGAACACCGCCAACAACATGCCGGCGCAGTGCGAGATCTACGCCGAAGGCGACGACGCCTACAAGTTCATGTTCATGGCCAAGGGCGGCGGGTCGGCCAATAAGAGCTTCCTCTATCAGGCGACGCCGTCGGTGCTGACCAAAGACCGCATGCTGGCGTTCCTGAAAGAGAAGATCATGACGCTCGGCACCGCCGCGTGCCCGCCCTACCACCTCGCCATCGTGATCGGCGGCACCTCTGCCGAGCTGTGCATGAAGACGGTGAAACTCGCTTCGGCGCGCTATCTCGACGCGTTGCCGACCACGGGCTCGATCAACGGCAACGCGTTTCGCGATCTCGAGATGGAGCAGGAGATCCTGAAGATGACGCAGGCGTCGGGCGTCGGTGCGCAGTTCGGCGGAAAGTACTTCTGCCACGACGTGCGCGTCATCCGGCTGCCGCGCCATGGCGCCTCGCTGCCGATCGGGCTCGGCGTGTCGTGCTCGGCCGATCGCCAGGTGCTCGGCAAGATCACCAGGGACGGCGTCTATCTCGAGGAGCTGGAGCACAATCCGGCGCAGTATCTGCCGGAGGTCGAGCAGGCGCTCGGCGGCGAGGTGGTGCAGATCGATCTCAATATGCCGATGCCGGACATCCTCGCCAAACTGAGGCAGTACCCGACCAAGACGCGGCTGTCGCTGACCGGCACCATGATCGTCGCCCGCGACAGCGCGCATGCCAAGCTGCGCGAGCGGCTCGACCGCGGCGAACCGCTGCCGGACTACTTCAAGAACCATCCAGTGTACTACGCCGGTCCCGCCAAGACGCCGGACGGCTACGCCTCCGGCGCGTTCGGCCCGACCACCGCGGGGCGGATGGATTCCTTCGTCGACCAGTTCCAGGCCGCCGGCGGCTCGATGGTGATGGTCGCCAAGGGCAACCGCGCGCCCGCGGTGCGCGAGGCCTGCAAGAAGTATGGCGGCTTCTATCTCGGCTCGATCGGCGGCGCTGCGGCCAATCTCGCCGAGCACTGCATCAAGAAGGTCGAGGTGGTGGAATATCCCGAGCTCGGGATGGAGGCGATCTGGCGGATCGAGGTGGTGGATTTCCCCGCCTTCATCATCATCGACGACAAGGGCAATGATTTTTTCAAGGAATTGAATCTGGGGTAGGCGCGTTTTTAGATAGCAAGGTCGTCATTGCGGGATGCGCCCCGCTTGGGGCGCATCCCGGAATCCATACACCGCAGTGGCGCGATTTGGCCGTGCGATAAACCACCTGTTGCGCCAAGGGTCATGGATTCCGGGCTCGCGCAAAGATGCGCGCCCCGGAATGTCGGTTTCTGCGACGCGTTACGCCCGCGTTCCGTTGAACGGGAAGCTGCCCATCGGGCCTATGCCCATCTCGCCGGAGATGGCGTCGCCGTCGACCGCGCCGGTAAAGGTCAGGGTCAGTGGCATCGGGCTGGTGATATCGATCTTCCAGGCGACGTTGTCGCCGTTGACGGTGCCGTCATAGATCGCGCCGGATTCGCCATCGGCGGCCTGGGTGCCGGTCAGCGTGCCGCCCGAACTGGTCAGCGTCAGGGTCGCCTCGCGGTCGCCCATCGGCGTGCTCATGGTGATATTCCAGTTTCCGTCGACCGCCATCTCGCTCTCCCTTTGTCGCCACCGGACCTCCGGCTGCGGCCCGTCTTAGACCAGCGTGGGCGGGGCCGCCAAGCGTGTTCTGGTCGCAGCGCCACGCGACCCCGATCGTGAAACCTCCGCGCGCGAGCGGCGTTGGGTCGCCATGGCAAAATCAACCAAGGCGCCGTGGAAGCGTTCGGCCCCCCGCAAGGCGGCCGGGAAATCCGCGAAGAAACTGACGCCGGCGCAGAAGGCGACCGCCAAGCGCAGCGCCAAGCGGGCGGGGCGACCTTACCCGAATCTGGTCGACAACATGCGGGTGGCGGCGAAATCAAAGACCAAGACGAGCAAAGCAGCCGCCGGGAAGAAAGCGCGGCCAAAGGCAGCCGCGAAGAAAGCCAAGGGAAAGAGCAAGAGCAAGGCAACCAAAAAGACCAAGCGCAGACCGGCCCGGAAATAGCCGGCTGCCGCGCCTGCTCGGTGGCAAGCCTGCTGCATTTCTGGGGAAGGCTCGAAGCTGTGAGGCAAAACGGCTGCCATTGGTGACGGAATGGTATAAAAACGCCAGATCGTCATCCCTCGCCAGCGTCAGTTCCGATACCCATGCCCGCATTGTCCAAGAAGCCCTACCGCGTCGGCCGCTCGAAGACCGGCCTCGGCCTGTTCGCCACCAAGCCGATCAAGAAGGGCACCAAGATCATCCGCTATTTCGGGCCGATGCTCGATTGCAACAAGAAGAAGGACGATGCGGTCGAGAACAAGTATCTGTTCCAGATCAGCAAGCGCTGGACCGTCGACGGTTCGGTGCGCAAGAACATCGCGCGCTACATCAATCACGCCTGCAAGCCGAACGCGGAATCCGATGTCAGCGTCAAGAAGCGCAAGATCATCATCCGCGCCATCAAGAACATCGAGCCGGGCGACGAGATCAACTACGATTACGGCACCGAGTACTTCAAGGAATATCTGAAGCCGATCGGCTGCAAGTGCGACGCCTGCGAGAAGAAGCGCAAGAAAAAGCGCGCGGAGGCGCGCGCCGAGAAGGCCAGGTTGAAGGCGAAGGCCGAGAAAAAGGCGCAGCGCAAAGCCGCGAAGGACGCCGAGAAGGCGTCGCGTGCCAAGGCGGTTAAGGCGAAGGGCAAAACCACGTCGAGCAAGAGCGACGCAGTCAGCAGCGCGCGCCCTCGCAAGGCCTCGCCCAAGCCTGTGATAACGCCGGCCGCCGCCCCGCAGTCCGAGGCTCCTGCGCAACTCGCCGCGTAACAACGAACTCGATCTCTACGGTCGTCATTCCGGGATGCGCCTCACTTGGGGCGCAGGCCCGGAATCTAGACGCCTCAGCGAGGAGACGGGTCACTGCGCTCGTGACCCGTTGAACGCCAGGGGTTATGGATTCCGGGCTCGCGCGCAACGGCGAGCGCCCCGGAATGACGCTTTGTTGTGGTGTGCGTTGTCACGCCGCCTGCGCCGGCGCGCTGCGGCGAAGGCCGAGATACTGCAATTCTGCGAACACGCCGACGGTGACGGCCTGCACCATGACGAAAGCGACGCCGAGCACGTTCGGCGACACCGCCCCGCTGACCAGCAGCGCCAGGCTGCCGAGCGTCCAAAGCGCGTTGCCGATGATTACCAGCCAGACCAGCGGCCGCGGCAATGCATCCCGGGCACCGAGCCAGCCGACGAAAACGCCATAGACGACGCAGAACAGTCCGGTCTGCAACAACAACGATTCCGGCAACAGCAGGAACGGAGACAGCGCGCCGTAGCCGATGGCGAGCAGCAGTCCCATCGCGCCGCTGATCAGTCCGTCGGCGAGCAGGGCGCGGCGCAGCAAGAGCGAAGCATGTATCATGTCGATCTCCTTCGACTGGTTGACATGGCGCGACGATGCCGTCGGCCGCGAGGCAAATCGATAACCTGCGAGGTCATGGAAGCTGCGAAATCCGCATGATAGCTTTTCGTCATGAGCACATCGGTCCTCACAGCAGCCCGCGCGCCGTCGCGGATCGGCGAGCACCTGCGGGAATGGCGGCAGCGCCGCCGGCTCAGCCAGCTCGATCTGGCCGGCGACGCGGAGATTTCCGCGCGGCATCTGAGCTATGTCGAGACCGGCCGCGCCGCACCGTCGCGTGAGATGGTGCTGAAGCTTGCCGAGCGGCTCGACGTGCCGCTGCGCGAGCGCAACGTGCTGCTGGTCGCCGCCGGCTTCGCGCCGAGCTTTCCGCAGCGGCCGCTCGACGATCCGGCGCTGGGCCCGGCGCGCGAGGCGATCGACCAGGTGCTGACAGCGCACCAGCCCAATCCCGCGCTGGCCGTCGACCGGCACTGGAACATGCTCGCGGCCAACGCGATGGTGCCGCTGCTGCTGCAAGGCATCCCGCTGCATTTGCTGACCCCGCCGGTCAACGTGCTGCGGCTGAGCTTCCATCCCGAGGGCCTCGCCCGCCGCACCGTCAATCTCGGCGAATGGGCCGCGCATCTGCTCGAGCGGCTGCATCGTCAATGCGAGGCCACCGCCGATCCGGCGCTGCTGGCGCTGCATGCCGAACTGAAGAGCTATCCGGTCCCGGCGCGCAGCAAGCCGATCGCGGCCGGCAGCGTCGCAGTGCCGTTCCGGCTGCGGCACGGCGATGACGTGCTGAGCTTCATCTCGACCACGATGGTGTTCGGCACGCCGCTCGACATCACGCTGTCGGAAATCGCGCTGGAGACCTTCTTTCCGGCCGACGCCGATACCGCCGCGCTTTTGCGAACCATCGGCCGGGCGCTTCCGTGAAATCGAGTTTCGCCGGCACGGCGCATGCGTCCTCACCTCTCCCGCGGGGGAGGTCGCCGGGCGAAGCGTCGCAAAGCCGGGCGGCTGAGGGGCCGGTGTTCATCGAGAGGGTGTCCGCCTCACTCAGCCCTCTCCCATGGAGAGGGGGCGTGCTGCCGATGCCGCGCTCAATCGCATTTCTGTTCCGCTGACTCGGTTCAACCATGCCGGCCGGTCCCTTGCCGGGCACGGTCATGGCTCCTAACTTCAGGCCTCATGCGAGGAGTGCCGCCGATGACCATCCGACCGCTTCAGATCGACATCGTCTCCGACGTGGTGTGCCCGTGGTGCTATATCGGCAAGCGGCGGATCGAGGATGCGCTCGCCCTGGTGCCGGACGTTCCGGTCAACGTGCAGTGGCGCCCGTTCTTCCTCAATCCCTGGGTGCCGCGCGAGGGCATCTCGCGGGACGAGTACCTCACCACCAAGTTCGGTTCGGTCGAGGCCTATAAGGGCATTGCGGGTCGCGTCATCGCCGCGGCCGAAGGGGAGGGATTGACCTATCGTCCCGAACTGGTGAAGCGACAGCCCAACACCGTCGACTGCCATCGCCTGATCCACTGGGCTGAGGCGTCCGGCCAGTCGGCCGCCATGAAGCAGCGGCTGATGGAGCTGTATTTTCGCGACGGCGGCGATCTTACCGACGTCGACGTGCTGGTGCAGGCCGCCGCCGATTGCGGGCTGGATGCCGATCAGACGCGCCAGCGGCTTGCGACCGACGAGGACGTCGAGCGGATTTCCGCGCAAGCGCAGGAAGCTGCCGACAAGGGCATCTCCGGCGTGCCGACCTTCGTGTTCGCGCAGAAATACGCCGTCTCCGGCGCGCAACCCGCCGACCAACTCGCCCGCGCAATCCGCCAGGTCTCGACGGAGATCAATGCAGAGGCCGCGGAGTAGGCCTTGCGGCCGGGACGTGCCGGATTAGACTACGTAGAAGCTGGGCGAGAGGCCGAAATGCAGATCAGGATCGTGGTGCACGACGCCGAGGAGGGCGGCTACTGGGCCGAGGTGCCGGCGATACCAGGCTGCGCCACCCAGGGCGACACAATGGAAGAGCTGCATAAGAATCTTCGCGAGGCGATCGAAGGCTGTCTGTCGATCGAGGTCGAAGCGCCCGAGCCCGGCGGCGTTGAGCATATGCTTGAGTTGCCTGCGTGAAAGTCCTGTCTGGCCGTGAATTCGCTCGGGTCGTCGAGCGGCGCGGCTGGACCTTGCTGCGGGTCAGCGGGAGTCATCACATTTACGGCAAGCAAGATAGCAGCGTGCGACTATCGATTCCGATCCACGGCAATCAGCCATTGAAAGCGGGCCTGCTTCGCCATCTTGCCAAGATGGCTGGACTTTCGATGGACGAACTTTAGATCGTGGCATACGCCGAGGCAGTGGAGTGGAGGCGTCCGTTGTTTTGGAACTCCGGTCGCACTCCCGGCGATCGCTCAGAAAGCCCGAATGCCGTCGCTGCTGATCTTCGTTGCCGCGGCGTGTGCCGAGATCGCCGGATGCTTCGCATTCTGGGCCTGGCTGCGGCTTGACAGGTCGCCGCTGTGGCTGGTGCCGGGGAGCCTGTCGCTGCTGCTGTTCGCGTATCTGCTGACCCTGGTGGACAGCGAGGCGGCTGGCCGCACCTACGCGGCCTATGGCGGGATCTATATCGTGGCGTCGCTAGTCTGGTTGTGGGCGGTCGAAGGCCTGAGGCCGGATCGCTGGGACATCACCGGCGCGACGCTGTGCCTGATCGGCGCCGCCGTGATCATCGCCGGCCCGCGCTAGGCTGATGGCTGACGCCGTAGCAATCGCGTCGCCGTGGCGCGCAACGCATTCCGGCCCCGCAGCGCGGCTTCGATCACGCCGATCCATGGATCGCGCCGGCGCAGCGGAATCAGCATATCACCAATCGGCAGCCGCCCGCGCCACAGCCGGTCGATCATCGGATGGCCGGGAGCGGCGGTGGAATCCGCCAGCGCGATCGCGGGGTCGGCGCACAAATGACGGGTGAGATCGAGCGTCAGCTGGACGCCTGGAGAATATCTCGCGTAGCGCTCGTCGATCCCGAGTTTGAAGAAGAACGCCCGGTCGAGATGACGCAGCACGATGCCCGCCGCCACCGGCCGGGCAGCCGCGGATAATGTGACGATCTCGCATTGGCCACGTGCCGCGAGCGCGATCGCCGCTTGACGCAGACGGTCGGCATCGCCGCTGTGCTGTGCCAGCGCGCTGCCGCTGCGGCCCTTCCAGCCGCTGGCTTCGAGTGACAGGAACAGGTCGAAGCCGCGCGCGACCGCCTCGGGTGTTTGCGCGACGGTGAAGTGCACCGCCCCGTGTTCGGCAAGGCGCTTGCGCAGGCGTCGCAGCTCTTTCAGTCTCCTGCCGCCAAGCCCTTCGCGCAGCAACTCGTTGGCATCGCGCGTGGCGTCGAGGCTGGCGCGCGCGAAGCTGCGGATCAGCCTGGGCCGCAGGTCGCGCGCCTGCAGGGCGCGACGGAATGCCTGCGCGGCCGGCCCCTCGAGCGGAAGGTAGCGCAGCAGCAACGCGCGAGCGCCCGCGTCACTCGCGCGATCGAGCAAGGCCGCCGCGGCCTGGTCGGCGGTGTCGCGGTCGAGCAGCGGCGTGTCCAGCGAGTGATAGGGATCGGCCGATACCAGCAGCGGCAGTGGCAGGCGCAGCGCATGCCAGGCCGATGTGACGGGGAGCAGTCCGGTCAGCGCGCCATGGCGGGCATCGCGCGCGGTCAGCGCGAAGGTCGCTCCGCGGTCCCTGTCCGATCCGCTGGCGGCGGGTGCCCAGTCCGGCAGGTAGTAGCCGTTGGGTTCGACAGCGCGACCGGCGAGGTCCAGCCACGCCGTTCCGTCGATGGCATCCAGCGGCGACAGCGCGGCGCGGCCCACGTCAAAGTCCGCGCCGGTCGATGGCCGCGCTGCTGTCGTGGGGTCGGCGATATCGGCCACGTCTCATTCCCGGGGACGCATGGGTTCGACCGCCCGCAGGGCGGCAGTTCAGCTCCGACGCTAACGCTCGCCACCGAACTAAACGTGTGTTTCGCCGGCAAATTTGAATGATATTGTTAAGCAATCGTTGAGCTTGCGCCCTCGACACGCGCACTGTGTACGAATTATCGAGCAAAGAAACTGTCGCGGGCCATCAGATGCGGCGCTTGTTGATCGTGCTGTTTGCACTGGCGGTCGCCACGCCGGTCGAGGCGTGGGAGCATTGGGGCGGCGATCCCGGCGGCACGCATTTTTCGGCGCTCGGAACGATCACGGCGTCCAACATCAATTCCCTTGTGAAGGCCTGGGAATTCCGCAGCGGCGATCTGCAGCGCCGCGCGCCGGCGCTGATGGCGCGCAGCAAATCCCAGGCAACCCCGCTGATGGTCGAGGGCAGCCTCGTCACCTGCACGCCGTTCAACGAGGTGATCGCGCTCGATCCCGGCACTGGCGTCGAGAAATGGCGCTTCGACCCCAAGATCGACACCGAGCAGCGGCCGGCCAACCGCTACAATTGCCGCGGCGTCGCGTTCTGGCGCGATGATGACCTACCCGAAGATGCCGCATGCCGGACGCGCATCTTCATGGGGACCAACGACGCCCGCATGATCGCGCTCGATGCCCGGACCGGCCGTCCGTGCGCGGGGTTCGGCATTGCGGGCGAGGTGAAACTCGATGCCGGCATAGCGCTGGCATGGCCGGGCGAGTTTCAACTGACGTCGCCGCCGGTGGTGAGCCGGGGCGTGCTGATCACAGGATCGGCCATCGCCGACAATCGCCGCGTCGATGGCCCGCGCGGCACGGTGCGGGCCTTCGACGCCCGCACCGGCGCGCCGCGCTGGAACTGGGATCCTCTGGAGCACGACGGTATCGAGGCCGGCCACGGCAATGTGTGGGCGCCGATTTCGGTCGACGATGATCGTGGGCTGGTGTTTCTGCCGACCTCGTCACCGTCGCCGGATTTCTGGGGCGGAAAACGGCCGGGCAACAATGCGCATGCAAATTCGGTCGCGGCCTTGCGGGTCGAGAGCGGTGAGCTGGCGTGGGCGTTCCAGACCGTGCACCACGACGTCTGGGACTACGACCTTGCGGCGCAGCCGACGCTGGCGCGGATCGAGACCGACAACGGTCCGCGCGACGTGGTGATCCAGCCCACCAAGCAGGGCTTGCTGTTCGTGCTCGACCGCGACAGCGGCGTGCCGGTCTGGCCGGTCGAGGAGCGGCCGGTGCCTCAAGGCGGCGCTGACGGCGAGACGCTGTCCCCGACGCAGCCGTTTCCGACCCACCTGCCCACATTGGTGCCGCAGACCATTGCGGCGAACGATGCGTTCGGGCTGATCCCGTTCTGGGATCGGGCCGCCTGCCGCGATATCATCGCCGCAGCGCGCAATGACGGCCTATACACGCCGCCCTCGACGCAAGGCACGCTGCTGTTTCCGATGACCGGAGGCGGGGTCAATTGGGGCGGCGCGGCGTTCGATTCCGTAAATCAGATTCTGTACGCCAACACCTCGCGTGCAATCCACATCGTCAAGCTGATCGCGGCAAGCGAAGCGACGGGCTTCAAGGCGCCCCCCGGACACGATTTCGGACCGCAGCGTGGTACGCCGTTCGCGATGACGCGCGCGCTTGTCGCCTCGCCGCTCGGCATGCCGTGCAATCCACCGCCTTGGGGGGCGATGGTTGCCATAGACCTGAAGCCCGGCAAGCTGTTGTGGCAATCCAGCGTTGGCACTACGGAAGATGTCGCGCCGCTCGGCATGCCGTTTCCGTTCGGCACGCCGCTGGTCAACGGGGTGCTGGTGACCGGCGGCGGCGTCGTGTTCACCGGCGCGATGGATGCCTATCTGCGCGGCTTCGATGCGAAATCCGGCGCGGAGTTATGGCAGGGCCGCTTGCCGGTGCCCGGCGTCGCCAACCCGATGACCTACCAGTGGCAGGGCGAGCAGTATGTCGCGATCGTCGCCGGCGGACATACCGAGGCCGGTACCAGCATCGGCGACAGCGTCGTGGCATTCCGGCTGCCGCGCGCCGGCGAGGCGCCGTCGCTGTGGTCACGCAGCATCGACCGGCCCGGCGGCCGGTTCTACGCCGGCGCCGCGCTGGTCGTCCTGCTCGCGGCAACTGCAGGTTGGCTTTGCTATCGGTGGCGACGCAAGCGGCATGCGACATTGCGTGCATGAACCGCACCGGACGTCAGCCCGACTTATGTCGACGGGAATTGGGAGTGACTCGATGTTGCGCGCTGCGCTTTGCACCACACTTGTTGCCGCCGGGCTGATGATGGCCTCGCAAGCAGCTCTCGCCGAAAGCCGGATGGCCCTGGTGATCGGCCAGTCGGCCTATCGGGCGGTGACGCCGTTGCCGAATCCGGCCAACGACGCCAAGGCGATGACGCAGATGCTGGGCGATGCTGGCTTCGAGGTGATCTCGGCGTCGGACCTGTCGCGCGACGGATTGCGCGACCAGGTCGCCGATTTCACGGCGAAGGTCGCGGCCAAGGGGCCCGATACGGTGGCGCTGGTGTTTTATGCCGGACACGGTCTGCAGATCGACGGAGAGAATTTTCTGGTGCCGGTCGACATCGACCCGAAGCGCGAGACCGACATCCCGCTGCAGGCGGTGCGGCTCAACGACATCCTCAACACGCTGACCTCGGTGCCGAGCAAGACCCGCATCATCCTGCTCGATGCCTGCCGCAACAATCCGTTTCCGGCGATCAGTGCCGGCACCGGGCGTGGGCTGGCGCATGTCGACGTCAAGCTGGGGGCGGCCGGCACGTTGCTGTCGTTCTCGACATCGCCCGGCGCGGAAGCCGAAGACGGCAGCGGCGCCAACAGCCCCTACACCGACGCGCTGTTGAAGGCCGGGCGCGAGCCGGGCCTGTCGATCGAGGAAACCTTCAAGCGCGTCCGGTTGTCGGTCAACAAGGTCACCGAGGGCCGACAGACGCCATGGGAAAGCTCGTCGCTGACCGATCAGTTCAGCTTCTTCGCCGACGCCGGCGGTGTCAAACCCGCAACGCCGAAGCGCAGCGTGGAAGAGTGGCGGCGCGCGCTGAAAGGCAAGCCGATCGCCGAGGCCAACGACATGGTCGTGTATGACGGCTCGGGCGACGCCTACGAAGCCTTTGTCGGGCTTTACACCGAACCGCCGCTCGGACCGCAGGCGAAAGAGTGGCTCGATCGTCACCGCCGCATGGTGGCCTGGAATAACGCGGTGATCCGCAACACCGGCGCCGCCTATCGGGCGTTCCTCGCGCAGTTCCCCGACAGCGACCTGACACCGACCGCGACCCGACTGGCCGAGCGGATGCGCAACCGGCTGCCGGACGGCGGCGTGGCGGCCGCGGCGCCCACCAACGTCGCGCTTACTTGTCCGTGCGGGCCCGCGGCGCCGGCACCGGCGCTGCAAAAGGCCAACGTTCCGAAGGCCAATGCCGCAAAACCAAAACGCGCAGAGCCGGAGCCGCCGAAGCGCGCATCCGCTCCGCCGCCGCGCCCGCGGCCGCAGGTGGTCGACGATTACGATGACGACGTCGTCGTGGTGCGCCGCCCGCCGATTTTCGTGCAGCCATTGCCGGGCCGCATTATCGGCGGCGGCGGAGGCTACGGCCGCGACAATGGCGGCAGCTTCAATCGTGGCCGCTACTAGAACGGATACTTTCCGACCCGAGCGAGCCCGTTTACGACGTTGCCGATTTCTGGTCAGCTAACTGATTTCCGCGGGGAGGCATTGATGAAGACATTTGGCGTGTGCGCGCTCGCTCTTGCACTGTCGGTCGCGCCGGCGAAAGCCGTCGTGCTTGATCTGTCGACGATGTCGTGCAAGCAGTTCATCGAGTCCGGGCCGGACGAGATCAAGATGGTGCTGACCTGGATGGACGGCTGGTACAAGGGCGACTCGGACGAGGCCATCATCGACACCGACGTCTTCGTTGAGAACGCCAAAAAGTTCGGCTCCTTCTGCGGCAAGAACCCGAACATCAGCATCGTCAATGCGGCCGAGAAGGTGCTCGGCAAATAGGCCCGCCTGTCGCAGGCATCCCCGACCCCGCGCGAACCCGGCCGCCGTCCGGCGTGTTGCCGCGGCGCAGCGTCGCGGCTTGAAAACGCCACGGTCGATCCCTTATGATTGCTCGCGACGGAGTGGGGTGGCATGTTGAAGCGTGTGTGGGTAGCGGCGAGCCTGATTGCAATCGGGCTGGCCATAGGTGGCTGCACCAAATGCGGCCCGATCTGGGATGATTGGGGATCGAAGGCCTGCAAGTCGGATCGCCTCTAGGCGGTCCGCGGGCAAGCCCGGCTCGGCAGCCACGTACGACATTCCGGAATGGAGAATGCAGTGACGAGACGTCCGTTGATGTTGTTGGCCGCGACGGCGTTGGTGCTGTCGGCGACGGCCCCGGCTTACGCGCAGACCCCCAACATCAATCTGATGCCGGAACTGCCCAGCAAGACCGCCGAGGAAAAGGAGCAGGACCGGATCCGCGACAAGGCGTATCGCGATTCCTTGCGCAAGATACCGGATGCCAACGCCGCATCGGATCCGTGGGGCAACGTGCGTGGCGCGGACGCACCGAGGGTGGCGCCCAAGGCAGCCTCGAAGGCCAAGTCGAAATCCGGCCCGTCTGCAAATTAATCCAGCCTGATCGGAACGCGCGCTCGCAACCGGACATCACGACGGTCGGCCGGCTAATGGCGATCAGTTGTCCTGGCAGTTGTCCTGGGTTTCGCTGGTCGCGGTCAGGTCGTCGACCTTTTCCGTCCGCTCGGTGCCGCATCGCAGGCACTCGTAGAACACGATATCCTTGCCGCAGAATAGCGCGGGATAGACGCCGTTGATCTGCATCATCTGCGGCGCGTCGCAATTCGTACAATGCAGCCTCGTCGGCAACGCGCCGATTTCTCCGGTAAAGCTTTTTGCCGAACTTTGATGCGGCATAGCAAAATCTCCAGCGCAATAATCGACCCTATCGACTGCGACAGAATGGATCGCAATCGTGGCGATCGACTGTTCATTATTGGTCGCAGTTGTGGGAAATTTGGTTCCGATATTATCGCGATTATCGAGATAACGCGCCGCTGCGCTCGCACAAAGTAGCGAGCCAACGCTAGCCCGCGGTCGGCGAAACCTTGCAGGGTTTCTTCTTCAGGGCGCGCCGTTTCATCGTGGCGGTCAGCATCGACAGCCGGGGCGGTCTGTGGCCGGTGAGCGACGCCGGCTTCGCGGTTTGCGGTGTGGTCGGCTTGAGGTCGAATCGGATCTGACGATGTTTGTTCATGCGGCGTCATCTGCCGTGCGAGCGGTTAACAACGCGCTACCTGCAGCGTTGCTTCGCATTCGCCCCGACGAACGTACGGACGCCGTTGCCACAGAGTTGGAGGCGTTGGTCAATCCGGTACAGACACCGGACGGTTTCGCCATCAGACTGGAACCGGACACGAGGCGCGACGATCCCTGAACGGCGGCGATATCTGCGTCGCAGCCGGTGCCGGAAGCGGCCAGGAGTACGTCATGAGTTCCGTCCCGACCTTCGATCCCCAGATTTTCCTCGGCAAGGTCGGTGCGGGCAAATCGATCCTGCATCTGAAGAAAAATCAGCTGATCTTCGCCCAGCGCGCCGAGGCTGACAGCGTCTTCTACATCCAGAAGGGCCGCGTCAAACTGACGGTGCTGTCGACCCACGGCAAGGAGGCCGTGGTCGGAATTCTGGAGCCCGGGCAGTTTTTCGGCGAAGGCTGCATGAACGGCCAGAGCACCCGCATCTCCACCACCATCGCGATGGAAGACTGCGTCGTCACCTCGATTTCGCGGAGCGCGTTGCTGGAGGCGCTTCGGCACGAGCCGCGGCTTTCGGAAATGTTCATCAAGCATCTCCTGAGCCGCAATTTGCGCATCGAGGAGGATCTGATCGATCAGCTGTTCAACTCCAGCGAGAAGCGGCTGGCCCGGTTGCTGTTGCTGCTGGCGAATTTCGGCAAGGACGGCGGGCCGCAACCGGTGCTCGTCAGCATCAGCCAGGAGACGCTGGCCGACATGATCGGCACCACGCGCTCGCGCGTGAGCTTCTTCATGAACAAGTTCCGGAAGCTCGGCTTCATCAGCTACAACGGCAAGATCGAGGTTCACTCTTCGCTGCTGAATGCCGTGCTGCACGACAAGCCCGGCATTGCGACCGACCTGAAACCCTCCGCCGATTGAAGCGACCCCGCCGGTCGCCGCTCGCACGGCATGGCGGGCTGATCGAGCGGCGCGCCGAGCGCGTTGACGCTGCGCTGCAGGTGGCTGCCGCAGCCATGGCACGCAAAGGTCTGCAGCTCGCCCTCGGCGCTCACGCCGGCCGGGGTTCGGCGTACCAGCGCCAGCGCGCGGCCACAGCCTGAACAGAGCAGGCGATCCTGAACACCAAATCCGATTGCCTTGGAGGTGTTCGACATACTGCTCCCTCATCACGGCGGGAGTATCGAACTCTCTGTCGCCGGTCGTTACCAGAAGGGATTCGGCGATGGCTCCGTGTACACTATCGATCAGCGATTAGGTAGGAAATCGCGGCGATAGTTACATAAAGCTTTCGCGGGCAGCCCGCGCGGCCATCGTTCGACCTCGCGTCAGCGACAGGACCGCTTGGCCGGCACGTCGATCTGCCGGCACGTCGCAAGTGTCAGACTGATTCATCGCGAAGACCGGCGCGGCGGCTGGCCTGCGGCGAGTCCGGGCTCGGCGGTGCGATGCTCATCAGAAAATTCTCCCCGATGATGCAGGTCGCGCAGGCGAAGCTTCGCAGTTCGAATCCTGGGCCGCCAGGCTCGATGCTGACCAGCCGCATCGGGCCGCGGCAGGCCAGGCAGCGGATTTCGGTGGATCGATGATGCGTGCAGGTCGGGGTCGGCAGATGATGCGCCAAGGCTGTCTCTCGCGTGAGGCAGCGCGCGGGGTGGTGAATCGCTTGCTGCTCCGAATGATTCTGAAAGACGCGCAGCACAAAAGCGAGGCAAATGTCTTACGTGCGAATACCGGGCCGACGGATCGCGGGCGTCTCAGTCCTTGGCGCGGACGATGGCGTCGCAGCTGTTGCAGCGAAACACGTGCTCCGCCGGCCGATGCATGCTGCTCGGCAACTTGCCGACATACACCATGCCCGCAGAGCACTGCTCGCAGGTCGGCTGCTGATGAGTTTCCTGATTGCGCGACATATCGACCGTGTCCTGTCGCGCGGGACGATGCGCTGCATCGTTGCGTCGCGACAGATCAAGACCGCTCATGGCGACCAGAGTTTCTCGTGAATGCTTCATATCGTTAACGCGGCGCGGGAGGGAGGTTGACGGCGTGTGGGGTCCGTCGTCGGGGCGTTGGAATCGACGCGGGCGGGGAGGGCGACTTCATCTGGCCGGCCGCGCGGGATTGCCGACGACCGTTGCCCCGGAGGCGACGTCGCGCGTCACCACGGCGCCGGATCCGATGATGGCGTCGTCACCGATCCGCACGCCGGGCAGGATGATCGCGCCGCCGCCGATCCACACATTGGCGCCGATCGCCACGGGGCGGCCGAACTCCGCGCCGCTGCGGCGGAGCGCGGCATCGCGCGGATGGTCGGCGGTGTAGATCTGCACGGCCGGGCCGATCTGCGTCGCGTCGCCGATCGTCACCGTGACGACGTCGAGGATCACGCAGTTGAAATTCAGGAAGACGTCCCGGCCGAGCGAGATGTTGTAGCCGAAGTCGCAGTGAAACGGCGGCCGCACCACCGCTCCGTCGCCGACCGCGCCGAACGCCTCGCGCAGCAGCACGCGGCGCTGCTCGGGTGGCGTGTCGAGCATGGCGTTGTAGCGCGCCATCCAATGCCGGATGCGCGTCTGGTCGGCCTGAATTTCCGGATCGCCGGCATGATAAAGCTCGCCGGCGAGCATCTTCTGTTTTTCCGAGATCGACATTCGCGACCCAACGTCGATCGCCGCGAAGAGTTCACCCGAATTTTGTGGAAATCGGCCCGCGTCACTCGACCCGGTAGTTCAACGAGGTCGCGCTCGCCGACTCGATCACGATAGTCTTGCCGAGGACCGGCACCCGCGGGTTGGTCTTCCAGTCGACCAGGATCGGGATGGTCGGCTGCTGGCTGCTGACGCTGGTGGAGCCGGTCGGCGGCACGTAGCGCGTCGCGGTGGTGGTCGTGGTGGTGCGCACATTGTTCGGGCCGGTGGTGGTGCTCTCCTGGCGGACCGGAACGTAGGTGCCGGTGCTGTTCATCGAGGTGGCGTCGGACTGGGTCGCAACTCCGCCGCGCAGCAGCACGACCTTGTTGCCCTGCAGCCCGCCATACTGGATCGTGGTGAACCCGGTGGAGCGGGTGCGCCCGAACACGTCGGCATTGCCGAACGCGTTCGGCATGCTCTCGCGGCCTTCCGCGCGCAGCACCTCGTCGCCGACCCCGGCGACCATCGGCCGCGCGATCGGGGTGGAGACGATGGTTTCCTGTTCCACCGAGGCGCAGCCGGCCAGCATCAGGCAGCACCCCACAATCATCGCGCGCATCGAAGTTCCCCCGCTTGTTCTTACTACCAAGATACCGGAGTAAGCCGATCGGGATTTGGCGCGCAACGATTCCTGCGCGTGAATGGGGGATTGACGCTGGACTGTCTCAAAAGAGAGACACGGTCGCCCGAAGTTCCACGCGTAGGGTGCTCGTACCGATTGATTCGACCATGGTCGCTCGACCAGAAAGAGAGCAGATGCGCCATTTCCTGATTGCCGCCGCGGCCACCCTCGCCATGACGCCCGCCGCCATCGCGGCCGACATGGCGGCGCGCCCCTACACCAAGGCGCCGCCGGCCTATGTGGCCACCATGTACGACTGGAGCGGCATGTATATCGGCGCCAATGGCGGCTGGGGCTCGAGCGACAATTGCTGGGATTTCGCCGGCAACACCGCCGCGCCGATCGCCGCCAATATCGGGCATGGCTGCCACCGCTCGGACGGCGGCACCGCGGGCGGCCAGATCGGCTACAACTGGCAGATGTCGTCCTGGGTGTTCGGCGTCGAGGCGCAGGGCAACTGGGCGGATTTCTCCGGCAGCAATGTCAGCGCGGTGTTCCCGCTGTCCAGCACCCGCACCACCACCGACGCCTTCGGGCTGTTCACCGGCCGCATCGGCTACGCGTTCGACAACACGCTGCTCTACGTCCGCGGCGGCGCGGCCCTGACCAGCAACGAGCACGATTTCTATCCGACCCTGACCGGCATCCGCTACGGCGTCGCCAACGAAACCCGCTGGGGCGCCGCGGTCGGCGCCGGCCTCGAATACGGCTTCGCGCCGAACTGGTCGGTCGCCGTGCAGTACGACCACATGTTCCTCGGCGAACAGCAGGTCGGCTTCAACACCGTGTTCGGAACCAGTTCCGACCGCATCAGCCAGGATATCGATCTGGTGACGGCCCGGCTGAACTACCGCTGGGGCGGACCGGCGGTGGGGCGGTACTGATCTCATCTTGATCGGCTGCGGTTCGCAAAGCCGCAGCCGATCAGGCACGCGTCCGAACAACGCAACCGTCGCCAGATAAAAGAACATATTGCGAACTGAGAACAAATGGGGTACGTTGGCTCATCGGCTTCCGAGTCGTTTGTCCGTCCGGCGAATCCCGTTCATAAGGAGCTTCATATGGCTGCCCCCACCGCTTTGCGTATCGTCGAAGGATCCTCCATGGACAAGACCAAGGCCCTGTCGGCCGCGCTGTCGCAGATCGAGCGGCAGTTCGGCAAGGGCTCGGTGATGAAGCTGGGCAAGAACGACCGCTCGATGGACATCGAGACGATCTCGTCGGGTTCGCTCGGGCTCGACATCGCGCTCGGCGTCGGCGGCCTGCCGCGCGGCCGCGTGGTCGAGATCTACGGGCCGGAATCCTCCGGCAAGACCACGCTGGCGCTGCACACCGTCGCCGAGGGCCAGAAGAAGGGCGGCATCTGCGCCTTTATCGACGCCGAACACGCGCTCGACCCGGTCTATGCCCGCAAGCTCGGCGTCAATATCGACGAACTCCTGATCTCG